>Ga0153999_1000021_pt1 | contig 143627 bp, 150 predicted proteins | sample TSNC083MetaG_FD_104675 | JGI IMG/M metagenome (GOLD analysis project Ga0153999, IMG submission 104675) | Attine ant fungus gardens microbial communities from North Carolina, USA - TSNC083 MetaG | ecosystem: Host-associated > Fungi > Mycelium > Unclassified | place: USA: North Carolina, Lumber...
TGTCAGGGGCCGCGCCTTCGGCCCCTGGCTCGGTCGAGGTGCTGGAGCCTCATGATGCACCTCACCTTTATCGACCGAAAACTGCACAAATACGTTCAGAAAAACGCTAACTGACAAGCATTAGGCCCTGGGGCCGCCTTTTTGCTTATTATTCGCCGCGCAACACCTGCAGCCGGGCTATCTGCTGCCCCTGCGCATCGAAGTTGTCCGCGCTCAGCCAGCGCGCCAGCGCCTGCCGCACCGCCGGCCAGCGGTCGGCGGTGATGGCGAACCAGTCGGTATCCCGGCTGCGCCCCTTGACGATCACCGCAAAGCGGAAGTTACCCTCGTAGCGAAAGCCAAAGCGCAGCGCGGCCTGGCGGGAGGGCGCGTTATGGCTGTCGCACTTCCACTCGCAGCGGCGGTAACCCAGCGTGTCGAAGGCATAACGCAGCAGCAGCGCGATAGCCTCGGTGGCGCTGGAGCGCTGTTTCATCAACGGCGACCAGCTGACGTGGCCGATCTACAGCACGCCGTTAGCCTCGTCGATGCGCATCAGCGCCACCGTACCCACCGGCGCGTCGCTGGCGGCGTCGAACACCGTCAGATTGACCAGCGTCGGGTTGGCCTGCAGCGTCTCCAGATGCTGCAGCATCGCCGCCGGCGTATCGGGCCGCTCGATAGACAGATAGGTCCAGTCGCGGCCGTCCGGCGCCAGTTGAAACGCCTCGAACAGCGCGGCGTAATCCCGCTGCGGCTCGAGCGGCGCCAGCGAGCAGAAACGCCCGCCGAGCGTCGCGCCGCCCGGACGGCGAGCCGGCTGCCAATCCGGCATCGATTCCCCAACCGGCTGACCATAACGATTCATTGCCATACACGCCTCCTGCGGTTAACGGGTATAAACGATAAACGAGCTTCTTCTGCCGATTTTGTCATACAGCGAACGCGCTGGCGCGTTGTACTCCTGGGTCATCCAATAGACCCGATCGCTGCCGCGCGTCTCTGCCAATCGGTACGCCTGCTCGAACAGCTTTTCCGACACCTTATGGCCGCGCGCCTGCGGCGATACATAGAGATCTTCGATATAACAATAGCCGACCGCGCTCCAGGTGGACGGGTGGAACACCAGATTCATCAGCCCCAGCAGCCGGCCGTCGGCATCCTCCGCCACCAGCCCGTACACCTGTTCATCCTGCCCCAGGCGTTCGAAGGTGCGATCGGTCACCTGCGGCGCCACGTCGGCGCGGTAAAAATCGAGATAGCCCTGCCACAGCGCCAGCCATTGCGCTTTGTCGTCGCCATTGATTCTGCGGATAGTCACTTCAGGGTTTGATGGGTTCATAGCGCCTCACGGTGTAAGATATTATTTCTATTAGGGAAATAATCGGATAGCGGCAGAATACACCGCATGGTGGCAGCGCAATACGGACCAATCCGAAACACAGAGCAGACCAATTTTAGCCGTCGCTTGCCACCGGCAGCGCGTTGAACACCTGCGCCAGCGTCGTAATAAAGCGCACAATCTCATCCGGCGTATAGGCCGAGAAGCCGAGCACCAACGCCCCGCGCTGCGGCGTGCCGGTGTAGAAGTCCGCCAGACCGTACAGCCGTATCCCCCTTTCGGCCGCGGCCGCCACCAGCCGCCGCTCCGTCGCCGCATCCGCCAGCGGGCAAACCAGCTGCAGCCCGCCCTGCGGCAGCGCCGGACGCGTCCAGGCCGCCAGGTGACGATGCACCGCGTCGTACAGCACGTCCAGCCGCGCCTTGTACAGCATGTGCATATTGCGCAGATGCTCGGCGTAGCCGCCTTCGCGCAGGAAGTGGAACAGCGTCATCTGCGTCAGCGCCGACGTGTAGCCGTCCTGAAACTGCCGGGCGGCGACCAAGGGCCGCACCAGCTGCGGCGGCGCAATCATGAAACCGATGTGCAGCCCCGGAAACAGCGTCTTGCTGAAGGTGCCGATGTACAGCGTGCGCCCGCCGCTGTCCAGCCCCTGCAGCGCCGCCTTGGTTTGCCGGTCATAGTTGAACTCGGCGTCGTAATCGTCTTCGATGATCCAGGCCCGCCGGCGCTGCGCCCACTGCAACAGCGCGAGCCGCCGCTCGAGGCTCAGCGAATACCCCAGCGGATAGTGATGAGACGGCGTGATGTAAACGCCCCGTCCGCCGCCCGAGGCCTGCATCAACTGCTCGACGTCCAGCCCTTGTTCATCGATGCCGATCGGCCGCGCCTGCAGCCCCGCCGACTGCACCAGCTTTTTCGCCCCTTGGTAACCCGGTTCTTCGACGAACACCGCATCGCCGGGATCGAACAGCACCTGGGTACACAGCGCCAGCGCCTGCTGAGAGCTGGTCACCACGATCACCTGCTCCGCCGTCGCCTTGACGCCCCGCTCCCGCTGCAAGTAGTGCGCGATCTCCGCACGCAGCTCCGGCAACCCTTGCGGATCGGCATACCCCAACAGCCGCTCGCCGTGCCGCCGCAGCGCCTGTTTCTCCCGCTGCAGCCACTGGTCAATGGGAAACGCCCGCAGATCCGCCAGCGAAGGCGTCAGCGAAGCCTGGCGACAGGTGTGCGGCGTATGGCTGACCGCCAGCAGCGCCCGGCCGCGATCGCTCAGCTCGCGCTCCGCCAGCTGCGCCTCTTGCCCCGTCGCCGTCTCCAGCAGTTCGCGGCCGAGCAGCGTGTCGCAGCGGTAACGCACAAAGCTGCCGCGCCCCACCGTTCGACTGATGAATCCCTCAGCCTCCAGCCGCGCGTAGGTTTGTTCCACCGTGTCGCGCGCCAACGCCAGCCGGGCCGCCAACGCACGGCTTGGCGGCAGCTTCGTCCGCCAGGGCAGTTCTCCGGCGGCAATCAGCTGCAACAGGGCCTGATGCAGCGCCGAACGCCGGGTCAGGCCTTGTTGCAGACCTGGCGAAAAAGCCGTCGCGATCGCCTCTTCTATGGCATACGGCTCGTTGATGCAGTTTTCCATGGCACTCCAATGTGAGTTAAGCGGAACACGACCTTATTGCACTTCGCCGGCTCACCGTGAATGTTAACAAATTGATCTCGATCAACTGAAATGTAAAAAAAACGTTTTGAAACAGATCATTTATTGTTTCTTCACACTTCTCGATCTTAGACTTAATTACCATACAAGTAGCTTGCTAACTATATATGGTGATAGACGACCTCTCCTTTCCCCGCCTGTTTACCGTCGCTGGAGAGCGACGGCGCAGGTGATGCAAAACCTGCGCGGGCATTACTGTGAAGCATGTTCAAGGTGGAATTATGTCGCAACAGCATATCCCTACGCCGCCCCGGCGTGAATTTTTGAAAAAAACGCTGGCGCTGATCCCGTTAGCCGCTGCCGGTAACGGTCTCATGATGGTAAACGCCCAGGCAGCGCCGGCTGCGGGCATCTCGCCGAATTACGTTCCGGTTTATTTCAACAACGAAGAGTGGCGATTCTTGCTGGCGGCCTGCGATCGGCTGATCCCCAGCGACGAGAACGGCCCCGGAGCCGTCGATCAGGGGGTCCCGGTATTCATCGATCGCCAAATGGAAACACCCTACGGCCATGGCGGCCTGTGGTACATGCACCCGCCGTTCGTGCCATCGGCGCCGGAGTTGGGCTATCAGTCCAAACTGACGCCGCGCGAGACCTATCGCAACGGTATCCTCGCGTTCAATGAGCTCTGTCAACGTCAGTTCGGCAAAGTTTTCGCCGAGCTGTCTCATGGCGAGCAAGAACAGCTGTTGACCGCGTTGGAAAGCGGCCAACTCGATGCGGATACCTTGCCGGGTAAAGCTTTCTTCGAACAGCTGCTGCAAAACACCAAAGAAGGTTATCTGGCCGATCCGATCCACGGCGGCAACCAAACGCTGGCATCATGGAAATTGATAGGCTTCCCCGGTGCGCGCGCGGACTTCGCCGATTGGGTCAACAAACCCAATCAACCCTATCCTCTTCACCCGGTCAGTATCTCCAGCAAAAGGAATGCATAATCATGAGCACAATAAAAAAACCACCGGTAGATGTGGTGATCGTCGGCTTTGGCTGGACCGGCGCCATTATGGGAATGGAATTGACCGACAGCGGCCTGCAGGTGCTGGCGCTGGAACGCGGTGAACGGCGCGATACCTACCCAGATTTCGCTTATCCGCGTATCGCCGATGAACTGACTTACGGCATTCGCCTCAAGCTTGCGCAGGAAATGGCGCATGAAACCGTCACCGTGCGCCATACGCCGGCGGATTTCGCGGTGCCTTATCGCCAGCTCGGCTCTTTTTTGCCGGGCAACGGCGTCGGCGGAGCCGGCGTGCACTGGAACGGCATGCACTGGCGCGCCCTGCCTTCCGATCTCAAACTGCACACCACCCTCACTGAAAAGTACGGCGCCAACTGGATCCCGGAAGGCATGACGTTACAGGACTACCCCCTCAGCTACCAGGAGTTGGAGCCTTACTTCGACAAGTTCGAGAAGGTGTGCGGCACCGCCGGTAAAGCCGGTAATCTGCAGGGCGAGCTCATCAAGGGCGGCAATCCGTTCGAAGGGCCGCGTAGCAATGACTACCCGACGCCGCCGCTTAAACAGCTCTACTCGGGCTCACTGTTTGGCAAAGCCGCCGAATCGCTAGGCTACCATCCGTTTGCTATCCCCGCCGCCAACTGTTCCGAACCTTATACCAACCCGTACGGCGTGCAGCTTGGCCCCTGCAACTTCTGCGGTTACTGCGAACGTTTCGGCTGCTTCATGTACTCCAAGGCCTCGCCGCAGTCGACCATCCTACCGGTACTGACACAGCGTAAAAACTTTGAGCTGCGCACCCAAGCGCAGGTGATCAAGGTCAATCTAGACAGCAGCGGCAAAAAGGCCACTGGCGTCACCTACATCGACGAGCAAGGGCGTGAAGTAGAGCAACCCGCCGACCTGGTGATCCTCAGCGCTTTCCAACTCCATAATGTTCGCCTGCTGCTGCTTTCCGGCATCGGAAAACCCTATGATCCGGTCACTGGTGAGGGCGTGGTCGGCAAGAACTACGCCTACCAAATGAACAGCGGCATTTCTCTCTTTTACGATCGCGATACCCATTTCAATCCCTTTATCGGCGCCGGTGCCGCCGGAACGGTGATCGACGATCTTAACGGGGAAAACTTCGACCACGCCGATCTCGGTTTTATCGGCGGCGCCTACATCTCCGCCACCCGCACCGGCGGTCGGCCTATCCAGCAAATGATGCTGCCGCCGGGCACGCCGAACTGGGGCAGCGGCTGGAAACAAGGCATCCGCGACAATTACCCGCACTCAATGAGCATCGGTTCGGAAGGATCGGTGATGCCATACCGCGATTGTTATCTGGATTTGGATCCTACCTATAAAGACGCCTACGGTCAGCCTCTGCTGCGTATGACCTTCGACTGGAAATCGAATGAGATCAAAATGACCCAGCATATCACCGCTAAAATGGCGGACATCGCCAACGCTATGAAACCAAAGCAAATGGCTATCTCGGTAAGAAAAACCGGCGATCATTATGACGTGCGCCCCTACCAATCCACTCACACTACCGGCGGTGCCATCATCGGCGACAATCCGGTCACCAGCGTGGTGAACAAATACCTGCAATGCTGGGACGTGCCCAATGTATTCGTCACTGGCGCCTGTGCATTCCCGCAGAACCTGGCCTACAACCCAACCGGCATCGTCGGCGCGCTGGCTTATCACTCTGCCGAAGCGATCCGCGAGCAATACCTGAAAAACCCTGGCCCGCTGGTGCAGGCATAACGCCTAAGGAGCTCAAGATGAAAGGATTTACACCCACATTGCCGGTGCTGCTGTTGCTCGCCGCAGGTGCGGTTAAGGCGGCCGACGCCCTCCCTTCCACGGCGCGAATTGAACACGGTGAATATCTGGCGCGCGCAGGGGATTGCGCGGCCTGCCACACCGCGCCCGGCGGCGCCCTCTTCGCAGGTGGCCTGAAGATGACCACGCCGATCGGCGCTATTTACTCCACCAACATCACGCCCGATCGCCAAACCGGTATCGGCGGGTACAGCCTGCCCGAGTTCGCCGATGCGCTTCGCAAAGGCATCGCGCGCGACGGCAGGCGGCTGTACCCGGCCATGCCCTACCCGTCGTTTGCCAAAATCAACGATGACGATATCCGCGATCTTTATCTGTATTTCACGCAAAAGGTCAGCGCAGTGGCGCAGCCGAATCGGGAAAGCGACATTCCCTGGCCGCTCAGCATGCGTTGGCCGCTGGCATTGTGGGATCTGATCTTTCGCGAAGACGGTGTTTATCAGCTGGATGCGCAGCGCGGCGCCGAGTGGAATCGCGGTGCCTATCTGGTTCAGGGGCTCGGTCACTGCGGCACATGTCACACGCCGCGCGGTATCGGCTTCCAGGAAAAGGCGCTCAGCCAAAGCGATACAGCCTATCTGAGCGGCGGGACGTTGGAGGGCTGGCATGCCGCTAACCTGCGCGCCGATACCGCCAGCGGCTTAGGGGACTGGAGTGCGCAGGAGATCACGCGCTTTCTGAAAACCGGCCATACCCAACGTTTCGCCGCCTTCGGCTCAATGGTGGAGGTGGTACAGGACAGCACGCAACATCTGAACGATGACGATCTGAAAGCGATCGCGGTCTACCTGAAATCGCTGCCTGCCGGTGATGAGAAGTCATCGCCGCCGCGCAACGACGGCATCGCCCAGGCGTTGTTCACCGGTAAGGTCAACACGCCCGGCGCACAAACCTACCTGGACAACTGCGCTGCCTGCCACCGTAGCGACGGCCAGGGGTATCGCAACACGTTTCCTCAGCTGGCACGCAATCCGGCGTTGCTGAGCGAAGATCCGTCGTCGCTGATCAGCATCATCCTCCACGGCTCACGGACGCCGGTAACCATCGGTGCGCCTACCGGCCTGACCATGCCGGACTTCGGTTGGCGGTTGAGCGATGAACAGGTCGCTCAGCTCGCGACCTTCGTGCGCACCAGTTGGGGTAACAGCGCCCCGGCGGTCAGCGCCGATCAGGTGAAAAACATTCGCTCCGGCGATAACCCATCTCAGCCATGAACCAGTGGGCATCCTATGCCCACCCATCGTTATCGCCGGGCGGCGGCAGTTGCGCTGCCCGGCGAAATCCCCTTAAATAAGCCATCGCAATGCGGCTACAGGATTTCCGTCGGCTATGAGCAAGGAGACCAACCAGCGTCTGCTGGACAAACTGCAGCAGGATCTGGCCAGCGCGGGCGCGATGCCGCTGTATTTGCGCTTCAACGCCTCGGTGCGCCAGGCTATCGATCAAGGATTGCTGAATGCGGGGGATTTTTTGCCCAGCGAGCGCCTGTTCACCGAACGGCTCGGCATCTCGCGCATCACGGTACGCAAAGCGTTGGCCTGCCTCGAGCAGGACGGCCTCATCGGCCGTTCACGCGGTTACGGCACCTTTATCCAACTGCAACGGCCCGAACCGAAGCTGTTCTATTCTTTGGCAGACGTCAAAGGATTCTCGAGCGAGGTGTTACAGCAGGGGCGCCGGCCAGATACGCAATGGATCAGCCGCGAGCGGGTACCCGCCAGCGCTGAACTGGCGGAAAAGCTGCAGCTGGCGGCCAGAACGCCGATCTACACACTCAAACGCATTCACTTGATCGATCGGCGGCCGATGTCGGTGGCGGTGTCCTACGTGGTGGTGGCGGCGATTGCCAACGTCGACGAGATCGGCATCTCGCTGTACGACTACTTCCGGCGCAATAACGTCGAAATGGGATCGCTGCGCAGCCAGGTCAGCGCGGCGATGGCCGACGACGATATCCGTCAGGCGCTGCGGCTCTCGGAGCCGATGCCGCTGCTGATCGTGCGCCAGACGCTGTTCGACCACCACAAAAAACCGATCGAATACAGCGAAAGCTTCTGCCGCAGCGACATGTACGAATTTACCAGCGAAAGCTGATCCGTTGCGTCACGCGGCGGCTCACGCCTCGCCCTGCCGGCGGCGGCGAAAACGCGCGAACGCCTGAACGTAAGCCTCGATATCCAGCGGATTCACCCGTTTTAACTCCGCCAGTAACCCGGCTTCGATCTCTTCTGCGCCGTGCAGCGCGCCGCAAATCGCCGTGGCCATCGCGCCGATGGTGTCGGTGTCGCCGCCCAGGTTGGCGCACAGCACCGCGCAACGGGTAGGATCGGTTTGCGCCAGCTGCACCATCGCCAGCGCCGCGGGCACCGACTCGATGGTGCTCACCCCGGCGCCGATCAGCTGATACACCCGCTCAGCAGCCTGCTCGGTGTCTGTGGCTTCATCCACCACCTGAAACGCCAGTTCGATGCGCGCCGCCAGCGAAGGGCTGAACGTCGTTTCCTGCCGGCGCTGGGCATACTCCGCCACCTTCGGCAACGCCAGGCGAATCGAAGCCCAGTCCGCCCCTTCCACCGCCCGTGCGACGGCCCAGGCGATCGCCACTGCGCCGGCGACGGCGATGTCGGATTTGTGCGTCGGGCTGGAGGCCAGCCAGACCTGCTGGCAGAAATCCTCCAGCGGTGCGGAAGGCAGCACGCAGCCCAAAGGCGAAATGCGCATCGCCGCACCGTTGGTGATGCCATTGTTTTCCAACTCGGCGATCGGCGTGCCCGCTTTCTGCTCGCTCAGCGCCAGTTTGGAACTGGGGCCGAGAATGTTCTTGTTGAAGGCGTCAAAACTGTCCACCCAGCGGATCACGTTGCGGGCAATCAGTTCCGGCACCACCTCACCTTCCGCTTCCAGCAGTGCATCGGCCAGCGCCAACGCCATCGCGGTATCGTCGGTATATTGCCCGGCCTTGAAGTAGCAGGCGGCGGTGTTCTCCTTCGGCCCATCGAGAAAGCCGTCTATCCAGCCGAAGTGGCGCTTAACCCGCTCACGCGGCCACAGCTCGGAAGGCATGCCGAGCGCGTCGCCCAGCATCTGTCCGTAAAGTGCGCCCGCTATGCGTTCTGCCTGGGTTAACTGCTTCATCCGTCGCTCCTGAAAAGTGTGCCGATACATCAATAATACCTTATTAGTACCATTAAAGCTTTTCAAGCGATCCGGTTCACCCTTCCGCCAGCCGGCAATGCCCACCGCGTTTAAGGTGCGTTTAACGTTGCCCCGCCGCTGTTTATCCGACGTTTATCAGAGCTTGCCGATAATGTCGGCGAACAAATTGATAACGCTTATTTTAATACATTGCTTCGGCTCTCTTGCGGGCCGAGCGGGTTATACCTACCATAACCTCAGCATTTTTTGCCAAAATGGTTCAGGTGGCCGCGTTATCCCCTGACACGCCGCAGAGCGTGTTCCCTTTTATCGCGTGGGTGACAGGACGTTCACCCGCACAGTCACAGGAGTTCGCCATGCGAGTACTGGTTGTTGAAGATAATGGTTTGCTGCGCCACCACCTTTCCGTTCAGATGCGCGAGATGGGCCATCAGGTCGACGCGGCCGAAGACGCCAAGGAAGCCGATTACTTCCTGCAGGAACACGCGCCGGATATCGCCATCGTCGATCTCGGCCTGCCGGGTGAAGACGGCCTGAGCCTGATCCGCCGCTGGCGCGCGCACCAGACCAAACTGCCGATCCTGGTGCTGACCGCCCGCGAAAGCTGGCAGGACAAAGTGGCGGTGCTTGAAGCCGGCGCCGACGACTATGTCACCAAGCCGTTCCACCTGGAAGAAGTGATCGCCCGCATGCAGGCGCTGATGCGCCGCAACAGCGGTCTGGCTTCGCAGGTGATCGTGCTGCCGCCGTTCCAGATCGATCTGTCGCGCCGCGAACTGAGCGTTAACGATCAGCAAATCAAGCTGACCGCTTTTGAATACACCATCATCGAAACCCTGATCCGCAACGCCGGTAAGGTGGTGAGCAAGGATTCGTTGATGCTGCAACTCTACCCGGACGCCGAACTGCGCGAAAGCCACACTATCGACGTGCTGATGGGCCGTTTGCGTAAAAAGGTGCAGGCGGAATACCCGCATGAAGTGATCACCACGGTACGTGGCCAGGGCTATCGTTTTGACGCGAAGTGAACATGATGTTCAACAAGAATAAAAAACCGTTTTCGCTGCGCGCCCGCTTCCTGATGGCGACCGCCGGGGTGATCCTGGCGCTGTCGCTCTCTTACGGTTTGGTGGCGGTCGTCGGCTACATCGTCAGCTTCGACAAGACCGCCTTCCGCCTGCTGCGCGGCGAGAGCAACCTGTTCTTCAGCCTGGCGCAGTGGAAAGACAACAAGCTCACCATCGCCATTCCCCCCGATATCGATCTCAACTTCCCCACGCTGGTGTTTATCTACGACGATAAAGGCAACCTGCTGTGGAGCCAGCGCAAAGTGCCGGAGCTGGAGAAGCTGATCAACAAGGAGTGGCTGGAGGAGTCCGGCTTCTACGAAATCGACACCGATACCCGCGTCAGTAGCGAAGTGCTGGGGGACAACCCCAAAGCGCAAAACCAGCTGAAAAATTACGACGATACCGATCAGAACGCGCTGACCCACTCGGTGGCGGTCAACACCTATGCCGCCACGCCTCGGCTGCCGGCGTTGACCATCGTGGTGGTCGACAGCATTCCGCAGGAGCTGCAGCGATCCGACGTGGTGTGGGAGTGGTTCAGCTACGTGCTGTTGGCCAACCTGTTGCTGGTGGTACCGCTGCTGTGGCTGGCGGCCTACTGGAGCCTGCGGCCTATCAAGGCGCTGGTCAATCAGGTGGGCGAACTGGAGAACGGCGAACGCGATCAACTGGACGAGAACCCGCCCAGCGAGCTGCGCGGGCTGGTGCGCAACCTGAACATTCTGGTGCGCAACGAACGCCAGCGTTACACCAAGTATCGCACCACCCTGTCGGATCTGACCCACAGCCTGAAAACGCCGCTGGCGGTGCTGCAAAGTACCCTGCGTTCGCTGCGCAGCGGCAAGCAGACCACCATCGAAGAAGCCGAGCCGATCATGCTGGATCAGATCGGCCGCATCTCGCAGCAGATCGGTTACTACCTGCACCGGGCCAGCATCAACTCCGGCCAGACGGTGTTGACGCGCGAGATCCACTCGGTGCCGGCGCTGCTCGACAGCCTGGTGGTGGCGCTGAACAAGGTTTATCAGCGCAAAGGGGTGGTGATCACACTGGACATCTCGCCGGAGGTGACCTTTATGGGCGAGAAGAACGACTTTATGGAAGTGATGGGCAACGTGTTGGAAAACGCCTGCAAATACTGCCTGGAGTTCGTTGAGATCACCTCGCTGCACTCCGAGAAAAACCTCACCATCGTCATCGACGACGACGGCCCGGGGATCCCGGAAAGCAAGCGCCAGCTGATTTTCCAGCGCGGCCAGCGGGTGGATACCCTACGTCCCGGCCAGGGCCTGGGCCTGTCGGTGGCGGCGGAGATCATCGAGCAGTACGACGGCGAAATCGTCATCAGCGACAGTCCGCTCGGCGGCGCGCGCATGCAGGTCACCTTCGCCCGCCAGCACGACACCCACCACAACGAGTAAATTATGCCTCTGCGGCCCCGATCCACGGGGCCAAACTTCCGTTATAATCGCACTCAGGCTCACTCCTCTCTCCTGGAATTGAACATGGATTATCAATTAGACCTGGACTGGAACGATTTTTTGCAACGTTATTGGCAAAAGCGTCCGGTGATTCTGAAGCGCGGCTTCAAAAACTTTATCGATCCGATCTCCCCGGATGAGCTGGCCGGGCTGGCGATGGAAAACGAAGTGGACAGCCGTCTGGTCAGCCACCAGGACGGCCGTTGGCAGGTCGCACACGGCCCCTTCGAGAGCTTCGACCACCTGAGCGAAAACAACTGGTCGCTGCTGGTGCAGGCGGTGGACCACTGGCATGAGCCTTCCGCGGCGCTGATGCGCCCGTTCCGCCAACTGCCGGACTGGCGGATGGATGACCTGATGATCTCCTTCTCGGTACCGGGCGGCGGCGTCGGCCCGCACCTCGATCAGTACGACGTGTTCATCATTCAGGGCACCGGCCGCCGCCGCTGGCGCGTCGGGGAAAAAACGCCGCTGAAACAGCACTGCCCGCATCCGGATCTGCTGCAGGTGGAGCCGTTCGACGCCATCATCGACGAAGAGATGGAGCCGGGCGACATTCTCTACATTCCGCCGGGCTTCCCGCATGAAGGCTACGCGCTGGAAAACGCGCTCAACTACTCGGTGGGCTTCCGCGCGCCGAACGGCCGCGAGCTGGTGAGCGGCTTCGCCGATTACGTGTTGGCGCGCGAGCTGGGCAGCAAGCGCTACGGCGATCCGGACGTTAAACTGCGCGAACACCCGGCGGAGATCCTGCCGCAGGAAGTGGACGCCTTACGGCAAATGATGCTGGATCTGGTGCAACAGCCGGAACACTTCCAGCACTGGTTCGGCGAGTTTATCTCCCAGTCGCGCCACGAGCTGGATCTGGCGCCGCCGGAGCCACCGTATCAGGCCGGGGAAATCTACGAACTGCTGCAACAGGGTGAAGCGCTGCAGCGCCTGGGCGGGTTGCGCGTGCTGCGCGTCGGCGATCGCTGCTTCGTGAACGGCGAACTGATCGACACCGACCAGCTGCAGGCCGCAGACGCCCTGTGCCAGCACTTCAGCGTCGACGCCGCCCTGCTCGGCGACGCGGTGGACGATCCGTCGTTCCTGGCGCTGCTGACCGCGCTGGTCAACAGCGGCTATTGGTACTTTAACGACTGATTGCCGTCATGCGAACAAGCCACCCTGTCGGGTGGCTTTTTTTATGCCTGGCGCGCCTGTGCGCGGTAATCCGCCAGTTCCCCCACCGCCATGCCCGCCTGCTCCGCCGCCGCGCAGATCTGCTGCCAGGTCGTGGCATCGATCGGGATGCCCTGCTCCAGCCGCGCCGCGCGGTTGGCCTCTTCCCATTCTCCCGGCACCGCGATCGGCTGTTCGCCGCTCGGCGGCGACGCTTTCACCCAGCCGATAAACGCTTCGGCTTCGGCCTGCATGTGCGGGGCGTCGAAGGCCTGAGGATCGAGGATCAGGGTCGTCATGCAGTTGAAGATAGCGTCGCTGTCGGCTTTCAGCGTGGCGGCGTGGGTGGTGCGGCCGCCGGAGAGCGCGCCGCCGAGGATCTCGCACATCGCCGCCAGCGCATAGCCCTTATGCAAACCGAACGGCAGCAGCGAACCGAACGGCGCTTCGTGCATCACCTTCGGCTCGGTAGTCGGCTGCCCGTGTTCGTCGATCAGATAGCCCGGCGCCACCGACAGCCCTTTGTTATAGGCCACCCGGGTCTTGCCGAAGGCGATACCGCTGGTGGCAAAATCCAACAGCAACGGCGTGCGGCCCGGCCGCGGGAAAATGGCGCAGAACGGGTTGGTGCCGAAGCGACGATCGCTGCCGCCGAACGGCGCCACCATCGGATCGCCCACCACGTTGACGAAGTGAATCGAAATGAAACCGGCGCGGGCACACTGCTCCGCCCAATGGCCGATACGGCCGATATGGTGCGCGTTGTGCAGCGCCACCGCCGCCAGGCCCAGCTTGCCGGCGCGTTCAATGCCCAGCGCCATCGCTTCGCTGGCCACCACCTGACCGAAACCGCGCGCACCGTCGAGCGTCAGCACCGCGCCGGCGTCGCGCACCACTTCGGCATGCTGATTGAGCTGTAATTGCCCCTGTGCCAACGACGCCATGTAGCTGGGGATCATGCCGACGCCGTGCGAGTCGTGCCCGGCCAGATTGGCCTGCACCAGATGATCGGCCACCAGCTCGGCTTCACGCGCCGTGCTGCCGGCCTGGCGCCAAATCGCCTGAACGAACTGCGCCAAATGCGGGCTGGCGATGCGGTATTCGGTGCTCATCATGCGGTCCTTATGCGTGGGGAATAAGCTTCCACACTATGCATAACGCCTTGTTGCGGCAAGCGATTATGCCGATCGCAAGCGTCCTGTTTACCGCGCCCGCTCGGCGGCCAGCGCCGCGATGCGCATGATCACCGCCACCGCTTGCTCCATGCCTTCCAGCGTCACGAACTCGTGCTTGCCGTGGTAGTTGTAGCCGCCGGTGAACAGGTTCGGGCACGGCAAGCCGCGGAACGACAGCTGCGCGCCGTCGGTGCCGCCGCGGATCGGTTTCATCACCGGTTCGATGTCGCAGTCGCGCATCGCCTGCTGCGCCAGCGCGATCACGTGCGGGTGCTCCGCCACCTGTTCGCGCATGTTGTAATAGCTGTCTTCGATGCTCACTTCGATATAGCAATCGCGCGGCAAGCCTTTGCCGACCTCGCGGGCGATGTCCACCATTTTGCGTTTGCGCGCCTCGAACCCCTCGCGCTCGAAGTCGCGCAGGATATAGTGCATTTCGGCGCGCTCTACGCTGCCCTTGATGCTGCTGAGGTGATAAAAGCCCTGGTAGCCTTCGGTGGTCTCCGGCGCTTCGTCCGCCGGCAGCGCCTGATGAATGCGGGTGGCCAGCGACAGCGCGTTGACCATCACGCCCTTGGCGCTGCCGGGGTGCACGCTGTTGCCGAGGATTTTGATCGTCACCGAGGCGGCGTTGAAGTTCTCGCACTCCAGCTCGCCGACGCCGCCGCCGTCCACGGTGTAAGCCCATTCGGCATTGAAGGCCGCCACGTCGAACAGCTGCGCCCCCTTGCCCACCTCCTCGTCCGGGGTGAAGGCCACGCGGATGTCACCGTGCGGGATTTTGCGCGCGCGCAGGCGCACCATGGCGGTGAGGATCTCGGCGATGCCGGCCTTGTCATCGGCGCCCAGCAGCGTTTTGCCGTCGGTGGTGATCAGGGTCTGCCCCAGCATCTGGTGCAGGATCGGGAACATCACCGGCGACAGCACTTCATCGCCGATGCCGAGCGCAATGTCGCCGCCGCGATAGTTCTCGACGATTTGCGGATTGACGTGTTTGCCGCTGAAATCCGGCGAGGTATCCAGATGGGCGATAAAACCGACCGCCGGCACCGGCCAGGCGACGTTGCCCGGCCAGGTGCCCATCACGCAGCCGTGTTCGCTGAGCGACACCCGCTCGAAACCGAGCGCGATCATTTCCTGCTGCAACGCGCGCGCCAGCTTCAACTGCCCGTCGGTGCTCGGCACATGCTTTACGTTCGCTTTGGACTGGGTGTCGAAAGAGACGTAGTTGAAAAAGCGGTCAAGTAATTTGTCCATGGTAGCGGCCCCTCAGAATATCGCGTTTCATTATGCGGAACCGATCAGGATCAAATATTGCGTCAGGTCATTTTTAACCAGAATTCGCCAATATCATTAATCTTTGTGATGATTTCTGAGGGAAATAACACTGTCATCACAGGGTCATTTGTCGCTATCATGATGAAAAACGCGGCATCTGGGCCGGATCGGCTTTCAATTCCGGCATTCAGCGTCTATCATGCGCGCTCGAAAAATTTCCATTGGCGCAACTGGTTTGAGCTTCATTTGATCAGCGGGCATCCCGCAAGCTCCGGCAGTCTTTTCCAGTTGCGGTTCTATCTGCATTAGCCCACGGGATAGAGTAATACGATAAATGACTGAGACATCCTCTCGAGCACCCCTTGTTGAACTGCATGCCCTGAGCAAAGCGTTCGATGGCAAAACCATCATTGCCGATCTTGAACTGACGATTAACCACGGCGAATTCCTCACCATTCTCGGCCCCTCCGGCTGTGGCAAAACCACGGTGCTGCGCCTGATCGCCGGTCTGGAAGACGCCGATCGGGGCCGTATCGTGCTCGACGGCCAGGACGTCACCGCCATTCCGGCCGAACATCGCCACGTCAACACCGTGTTTCAGAGCTATGCCCTGTTTCCGCACATGTCGGTGTTCGACAACGTCGCCTTCGGCCTGCGCATGCAAAAGGTGCCGGCGGCGGAACTGACGCCGCGCGTCGAAGAGGCGCTGCGCATGGTGCAGCTGGATGCGTTCGCCAAACGGCGGCCGGGCCAGCTCTCCGGCGGCCAACAGCAGCGCGTGGCCATCGCCCGCGCGGTGGTCAACAAGCCGAAGGTGCTGCTGCTGGACGAATCGCTGTCGGCGCTGGACTACAAGCTGCGCAAACAGATGCAGAACGAGCTGAAGGCGCTGCAGCGCAAGCTGGGCATCACCTTCGTGTTCGTTACCCACGATCAGGAAGAAGCGCTGACCATGTCGGACCGCATCGTGGTGATGCGCGAAGGCCGCATCGAACAGGACGGCACGCCGCGTGAGATCTACGAAGAGCCGAAGAATCTGTTCGTCGCCAGCTTCATCGGCGAGATTAACATCTTCGACGCGGTAGTTTTGCAACGTCTCGATCCGCAGCGGGTACGCGCCAACGTCGAGGGCCGCGAGTGCGACATCTACGCCGATCTGCCGGTGGAGACAGGCCAAAGGCTGAAGGTGCTGCTGCGCCCGGAAGATCTGCGGGTGGAAGAAGTGAACGACAGCGCGCAGCACGACGGGCTGATCGGTTACGTGCGCGAGCGCAACTACAAAGGCATGACGCTGGAGTCGGTGGTCGAGCTGGAGAATGGCAAAACGGTGATGGTCAGCGAGTTCTTCAACGAAGACGATCCGGACGTCGATCACTCGCTCAATCAGAAGATGGCGGTGACCTGGGTTGAAAGCTGGGAGGTGGTGCTGGCCGATGAAGAAATCGCGTAAAGTCTTCCAGAATGTGGTGATCGTCGGCGTTGTCGCCTGGCTGCTGCTGTTCGTGTTCATGCCGAATCTGATGATCATCGGCACCAGCTTCCTGACCCGCGACGACGCCAATCTGGTGCAGATGGTGTTCACGCTGGATAACTACCGGCGCTTGTTCGATCCGTTGTACGCCCAGGTGCTGCTGCACTCGCTGAACATGGCGCTGATCGCCACCCTGTGCTGCCTGGTGATTGGCTATCCGTTCGCCTTTATCCTGGCGCGGTTGCCGCAGAAGGTGCGGCCGCTGCTGCTGTTTCTGCTGATCGTCCCCTTCTGGACCAACTCGCTGATCCGCATCTACGGCCTGAAGCTGTTTCTCAGCACCCGCGGCTATCTCAACGACGCGCTGCTGTGGATCGGCGTCATCGACAAGCCGCTGCGCATCATGTACACCTCGGAAGCGGTGATCCTCGGCCTGGTGTATATCTTGCTGCCGTTTATGGTGATGCCGCTCTACTCCAGCATCGAAAAGCTCGATAAGTCCTGCCTGGAGGCGGCGCGCGATCTCGGCGCCAGCAAGCTGCAGACCTTTATCCGCATCATCGTGCCGCTGACCATGCCGGGCATTATCGCCGGCTGCCTGCTGGTGGTGCTGCCGGCGATGGGGCTGTTCTTCGTCGCCGATCTGATGGGCGGCGCCAAGAATCTATTGATCGGCAACGTGATTAAAAGCCAGTTCCTCAATATCCGCGACTGGCCATTCGGCGCGGCCACCAGCATCTGTCTGACGCTGGTGATGGGGCTGTTGCTGCTGGTCTATTACCGGGCCGCCCGTCTGCTGAACAAGAAGGAGGATCTGGCATGATCGGACGTCTGCTGCGCGGCGGCTTTATGACGCTGGTATACGCCTATCTGTATATCCCGATCGTCATCCTGATCGTCAACTCCTTCAACGCTTCGCGCTTTGGCATCAACTGGCAAGGTTTCACCACCAAGTGGTACGGCACGCTGCTGAATAACGACAGCCTGCTGCAGGCCGCGGGGCACTCGCTGACCATGGCAGTGCTCTCCGCTACCTTCGCCACCCTGATCGGCTCGCTGACCGCGGTGGCGCTGTACCGCTACCGCTTCCGCGGCAAGCCGTTCGTCGGCGGCATGCTGTTCGTGGTGATGATGTCGCCGGACATCGTGATGGCCATCTCGCTGCTGGTGCTGTTCATGCTGCTCGGCATTTCGCTCGGCTTCTGGTCGCTGCTATTCTCGCACATCACCTTCTGCCTGCCGTTCGTGGTAGTGACCGTCTACGCGCGCCTGAAAGGCTTCGACGTGAAGATGCTGGAGGCCGCGCGCGATCTCGGCGCAAGCGAGTTCACCATCCTGCGCAAAATCATCCTGCCGCTGGCGATGCCGGCGGTGGCGGCCGGTTGGCTGCTGAGCTTTACCCTGTCGATGGACGACGTGGTCGTCTCCTCCTTCGTCACCGGGCCGAGCTACGAGATTTTGCCGCTGAAGATCTATTCGATGGTGAAAGTCGGCGTCTCGCCGGAGGTCAACGCGCTGGCCACCATTTTGCTGCTGCTGTCGCTGGTGCTGGTGATCGCCAGCCAGTGGGTGATGCGCGATCGCTCGCCCAAGGCCGAGTAACCCTTCCCGCCGGGCGCTACCGCGCCCGCCTCTTTCATTGGCCGCAGTGATATGACTGCGGCCGTTCTTGAACGCCCAGACTCGGTTAACCCGCTGATTTGCCGCTGGGATAACTGCCTTTACCCACCCCGCCCCGGCCCCTATAATGGCCCCTTTCTGGGGTATGGCGCAGCCGCCAAACGGTTTGCCCATACGGGTTCGGCTCACTACTGCTGAAGGATACGCTGCATGAAAAAGTGGTCACATCTGCTCGCAGCCGGGATGATGGCGCTGAGTTTCTGCTCTGCAAACGCCTCTGACGGCAAAACGCTGTATTTCTATAACTGGACTGAATACGTTCCGCCGGGGCTGCTGGAGCAGTTCACCAAGGAAACCGGCATCAAGGTGATCTATTCCACCTACGAATCCAACGAAAGCATGTACGCCAAGCTGAAGACCTATAAAGACGGCGCGTACGATCTGGTGGTGCCTTCCACCTACTTCATCGCCAAGATGAGCAAGGAAGGCATGCTGCAAAAAATCGACAAGAGCAAACTCAGCCACTTCAAGGATCTCGATCCTGCCCTGTTGAACAAACCGTTCGATCCCAACAACGACTACTCCATTCCCTATATCTGGGGCGCCACCGCCATCGGCGTTAACAGCGACGCGCAGGAGCCGTCCACCGTCACGTCCTGGGCCGATCTGTGGCAGCCACAGTATAAAGGCCGTCTGCTGCTGACCGACGATGCGCGTGAAGTGTTCCAGATGGCGCTGCTCAAGCTGGGCTATTCCGGCAACACCACCGACCCGAAAGAGATCGAAGCCGCCTACCACGAACTGCAGAAATTGATGCCGAACGTGCTGGCCTTCAACTCCGACAACCCGGGCAACCCGTTTATGGAAGGGGAAGTCAACGTCGGTATGGTGTGGAACGGTTCGGCCTTCGTGGCGCGCCAGGCCGGCACGCCGCTGGAGATCGTCTGGCCGAAGGAAGGCGGGATCTTCTGGATGGACAGCCTGGCCATTCCGGCCAACGCGCGCAACGTCGAGGGCGCGCTGAAGCTGATCGACTTCCTGCTGCGGCCGGAAATCGCGGTGCAGGTAGCGGAAACCATCGGTTATCCGACGCCGAACCTGGCGGCGAAGAAGCTGCTGTCGCCGGAGATCGCCAACGACAAGTCACTCTACCCGGATAAGGCGGTGATTGAGCACGGCGAGTGGCAAAACGACGTCGGAGACGCCAGCACGCTGTACGAAAGCTACTTCCAAAAGCTGAAAGCCGGGCGCTGATCGTTAGAGAAACGCTATTATCTTCGTTATCCGCCATCACAAGTCGGATAACGAAGTTGCAGTAGCTTATTGATGTATTTAATAAAGCATTGCTCCATGTAATTATGCACGAAGGTTTACGCATTGAATAATCCTTGTAATTACACATGGATAGCGGTATATTGCCTAAATAATTGCATTTTATTTTTAATTATTATGAGGTTATGAATGCGCATCGGAATTGCGAGCAATGGATACCCTGAAAAGCGGTGCATTACTGAAAATAAAAGTCATGACTTCATCAAGTTTGATAAAAGCAATATTTTTAAATACATTAACTTTCTTAACAGCAAACTACTAAAGAAAGCACCATCATTTATTTTCAGACCGCTTATAGTTAACCCCTCAGATAACATTAATGCATTTCATTTCTTCAACCACACCGGATTATTAAAAAACAAATGGGTTTCAACCTTTGAGACTATTATTCCGAGAATACCGGAAGTAATGGATATTCATAGAAATCCGGATGGGAAGAATAATTATGAGAAAAATGAAAAGATTGGAGCCTTGCTGTCAGCCATCGCCGAAAGCAACTGCCTCGGTATTTTAGCATTATCACAATCCGCTTATAATATTCAAATGGCCATGCTTGAAGCATACCCCGCCCTTGCCGATTCAATTAAAAGCAAGATGCGCATCGTTCATCCGCCTCAGCAACTGCGGGTATCATCGATAGCCGACAAGCCGGCCGACTCAGGCAAGGTCAAGCTCATCTTTGTCGGCCGGGACTTTTACCGTAAAGGCGGCGCTGAAATCGTCCTTGCCGTTAGCGAGCTGATTGAGAGCGGAGATATTTTGGCTGACGACATTGATGTGACCTTGATCGGCGATCTGAGTAAAAGAGACAATTATGTTCATGGAGAATTCAAGGATGACCTGCCATTCTATGAGCGCATTGAGTCACTCGTAAAAAATTTATCCTGCATTTCCCATTTTTCATCAGTTCCTAATGAGCAAGTGATGCAAAAATTCATTACCAGTCAGATTGGGTTGTTGCCAACATGGGGTGACACTTATGGTTATTCTGTATTGGAAATGCAGGCCTGCGGATGCCCGGTGATGACAACCAGCGTTCGTGCGCTGACAGAAATAAACCCCGCGGAATCAGGCTGGATGATCGACGTGCCATGCAATAAATTCAAAGAGATTGTCATCAGTAGTTATGATGACAAAGAAGAAATTCGCAATACCATTATAGCTGGCATCAAGAAAAATATAGCCAATGCCGTTGCAGACAAAAAAACAATAAGTGATAAAGCACAAGCATCCATCGAAAGAATAAAAAATGTGCATGCCCCCGATGCCTATTTCAAACTAATTAATGCCATTTACGAAAGTAAATAGGAAAAATCCATTATTAACGCATTACGCTCTAAATACGTTAATATCCGTGAAAAGCTCAGGTGTAATTAAGTTTGCACCTGAGCTTTTTCATCCCCAAACGCACCACTAAGGCTTGTCGGCCCGCGCCACCTTGCCCACCAGGAATTTGTGCACAAAACGCGGCACCACTTCGCTGGCCAGACCGTAGTGTTTCTCGTCGAACTGGCTCTCCACCTGGCTCGGCTCCAGGTTCAGCTCCATCGCGTAGGCGCCGCCCAGCCGCGCCTCATGCACGAAGCCGGCCGCCGGATAGACGTGGCCGGAGGTGCCGATGGCGACGAAGAAATCGGCCTTGCTCAACGCCTGATAGATGTCGTCCATGCCCAGCGGCATCTCACCGAACCACACCACGTGCGGCCGCAGCGGCGCCGGGAACTGGCAGCAGTGGCAACGATCGTCGACGCTGAGATCGCCGGGCCATTCGAACACCTGCCCCGACTGGGTGCAGCGCACCTTCAGCAATTCGCCGTGCATGTGCAGCACCCGCTTGCTGCCGGCGCGTTCATGCAGGTTATCGATGTTTTGCGTGACCAGCAGGAAGTTGTCCCCCAGCCACTCTTCCAGATCCGCCAACGCGCGGTGCGCGGCGTTCGGGACGATCTCCTCAGTCTGCAGCTGGCGGCGACGTTCGTTGTAGAACGCCTGCACCAGCGCCGGATCGCGCTGAAAACCTTCCGGCGTGGCGACGTCCTCCACCCGGTGCTCTTCCCACAGCCCATCCGCGGCGCGGAAGGTGCGAATGCCCGACTCGGCCGAAATGCCGGCACCGGTCAACACCACCACAAACGGCTTTTTCAGCTCGGCCGCCGCCATGGTGTCACGGTGAAAAATACGTGAACGAAAGCGCTGATGCAGCACATGCTTACTCTTGCGAAACTGACACAGCCGATGGCGAGTGTGCATTAACTCTCTCCTTACTTTTCCCTGTTTACCCTTCTTACTGGACGTTGCGGCGTTGTTGGCTGCATACATTCACCCCAGTCACTTACTCGAGTAAGCACCTGACGTGAATGCCATTGCCGCCTAGCCTCAACGCCCATTACTTTGGGCGAGCCAAATTGAGGAACGCTGCGCCGCGCACGCCGCCGGCGTCGCCATAGCGCGCCTTCTCGATGCGCGGCAGCCGGGCCACCCGCAGCAGGTGCGCCGGCAGCCGCTGCGGCAACGCCTGGTAAATGGCGTCGAAGTTCGACAGCCCACCGCCGATCACCACCAGATGCGGATCCAGCACCGTCAGCAGGTTGCCCAGGCAGATCGCCAGCACGTCCATAAAACGGTCGACGTGAGCCACCGCCTGCGGCTCACCCGCCTGATAATGCGCAATGATCTCGGTGGCGGGCAAGTGCCGGCCATAAAAATGGGCGTACATCCATTCGAAACCGCGGCCCGATATGTAGTTTTCAATGCAACCCTGATGGCCGCACCCGCAGGCAACGCGAGGCACATCACGCCCCAAGACCTCGAGCGCGTCCACCGGCAGGCGCAAATGGCCGAACTCGCCGGCGATATAGTTACGCCCTGACACCGTCTTGCCGTCGACGATCAACCCACCGCCTACGCCGGTGCCGAGAATGATGCCCAGCACCGTTGGGTAGCGGCGAAACTCGTCGTCCCAGGCCTCCGACAGCGCAAAGCAGTTGGCGTCGTTATCGACCCGTACCTCGCGCCCGATCAGCGCCGCCAAATCGCGCGGCAGCGGTCGCCCCATCGCCGCCGGCACGTTGGCGGTAAACAGCGTGCCGTCATCGTCGTTGGGCAGGCCCGGGATACCGATGCCGACGCTGCCGCGCCGGCCGCAGAACGCATCCGCCTCAAGGGTCAGATCGCACAGCGTGGCCAGCAGCTGCCGGTAGTCTTCACGCGGCGTCGGCACCCGCTTTTGCCAAATGCGCTGCAGGTTGTCGTCGAATACCCCCAGCTCAATCTTGGTGCCGCCCATATCGAAACCGTAGTACATAACCCATCCCCAGGCTAAAAAAACGGGGCGGCATCGCTGCCTCCCCGTGGGTTTTATTGTCCGCTCAGCACCCGCGCCGGATCGATGTGGCTGGCGCGCCTGGCCGGATACCAACTGGCCAACAGACTCAGCACGATAGCGGTCGCCAGCACGATCAGCACGTCCAGCCAGTGCAGCTCGGAAGGCAGGAAGTCGATGAAGTAGATATCGCCCGACAGGAAGGAGTGGCCGACCAGTTTTTCGATGCCCCGGATGATGTTGGTCAGCTGCAGCGAGGCGATCACCCCGATCACCACGCCGCTCAGGCTGCCCAGCAGCCCGGCCAGCAGCCCGTACCAGATGAAGATGGCGCGAATAAAGCCGTCTTTGGCACCCAGGGTGCGCAGCACCGCGATGTCGGCGCTTTTGTCTTTCACCGCCATCACCAGCGTGGAGACGATGTTGAAGCAGGCCACGCCGATCACCAGCACCATCGCCAGGTACATAATGGCGCGGATCATCTGGATGTCGCGATACATATAGCCGTATTTGCCGATCCAGCTTTTGATTTTGATATAAGAATTGGTCACTTCGCCGGCGTCGCGCACCAGTTTATTGGCGGCGAACACGTCGTTCATCTTGAGGGCGATGCCCGTGACGCTGTCACCCATATCGAGATACTGCTGCGCATCGGCCAGCGGCACCAGCGCCAGGCTGTGATCGAGCTGGCCACTGAGCTGCAAAATGCCGGTTACGTGCAGACGAATGCGCTTCGGCTGCAGCAGCTTCATTTCCGGGTCGCTGTTGGGGATCATCACCGTCACATAGGCGCCCTGCTTGACGCCCAGTGCATCGGCCACGCCCTTGCCGAGGATCACCTGCTGCTCGCCGGGCTTGAAGTTGGCCCAGGCGTCGCCCTGCACATACTGCGGCAGCGCGCTCAGCCGGCTCTCCTGCTGCGGATCAACGCCTTTGACTTCCACGGCGCGTAGCTGCGCGCCGTTCTCCATCAGGCCGGTAAAGTTGATGTACGGCGCGGCGGCCATAATGCCCGGCACCTTTTCCACCCGCTGCAGAATCGACGGCCAGCCGCTGAACGGCTGGTTGACCGGCTCGAGTTCGCCGTGCGGCACCACCGCCAGAATGCGGTTCTTCAGCTCGCGCTCAAAGCCGTTCATCGCGCTCAGGCCGACGATCAGCACCGCCACCCCCAGCGCAATGCCGATGGTGGAGATGACCGAGATCAGCGACACCATGCCGCCGCGTTTACGGCCGCGGCTGAAACGCAGGGCCGTCAGGAAGGACAGTGAGGCTCCCGCCATTACTCGGCCCCCATCAGGGTCAGCTGCGCCTGCAGGTGGCCGTCGGCCATTTCCAGCTGGCGGCTCAGACGCTTGGCCAGCTGCAGATCGTGCGTCACCACCAGGAAAGCGGTGCCCTGACGCACGTTCAGCTCGCCCAGCAGATCGAAGATGCTGTCCGCGGTGCGTTTATCCAGGTTACCCGTCGGTTCGTCCGCCAGCACCAGCGCCGGGTTGTTGACCAGCGCGCGCGCGATCGCCACGCGCTGACGCTCGCCGCCGGAAAGCTCTGACGGGCGGTGTTTGCTGCGTTTTTCCAGCCCGACCGCCGCCAGCATCTCCCGCGCTTTCTCCTGCGCCTGCGCCGGTTTGGTGCCGCCGATCAACAGCGGCATGGCGGCGTTTTCCAGCGCGGTGAAATCCGGCAGCAGATGGTGGAACTGATAGATGAAGCCCAGCTGACGGTTGCGCAGCTCGGCCTTGGCCGCTGAAGACATGGCGTTCAGCGATTCGCCCTTGAAAATCACCTCGCCGGAGGTCGGTGAGTCCAACCCGCCCAGCAGGTGCAACAGGGTGCTCTTGCCGGAACCCGAGCTGCCGACGATCGCCATCATCTCGCCCTGCTGCATGGCAAAGCTGACGTTGCGCAGCACGTCGGTGTGCAGGTTGCCTTCCTGATAGGTCTTGCACAGGTTGTCACACTGCAGCAAAAGATGGTTACTCATAACGTAAAGCCTCAGCGGGTTGTACGGCGGCAGCGCGCCATGAAGGATAAAGCGTGGACAACAGGGAAACCGCCATCGCCACCACGGCGATGATCGTTACCTGCAGCGGATCGACCGCCACCGGCAGCGAAGCGCCGTCGATCAGGGCGCCGAGGATCGGCATCAGGTTATTCAGGTTGGTGGCCAGCAGCACGCCGAGCAGCGTGCCGAGCAGCGAACCGATGATGCCGGCGCTGGCACCCTGCACCATAAACACCGACATGATCTGGCGGCGAGTCAGCCCCTGGGTCTGCAGAATGGCGACCTCGCCCTGCTTTTCCATCACCAGCAGACCGAGCGACGTAATGATGTTAAACGCCGCCACCGCCACGATCAGGCTGAGCAGCAGCCCCATCATGTTTTTCTCCATGCGCACCGCCTGGAACAGCTCGCCCTTGCGATCGCGCCAATCTTTCCAGACCGTGCCCGCCGGCAGCGCCTGTTGGCTGAGGGTATCGACCGTCAGCGGCTGTTGCAGGAACAGGCGCCAGCCGGTGATGTTACCGGCCGGGTAGCGCATCAGGCGCGAGGCGTCCTGTTGGTTGACCAGCAGCTGATAGCCGTCCACCTCACTGTTGGCGTGGAAGGTGCCGATGATAGTGAACAATCGCTGGCTGGGAATGCGGCCCATCGGCGTGAACTGGCTGGCGCTCGGCACCATCACGCGCAGCGAATCGCCGCGCTTGACGCCCAGTTGCCCCGCCAGCTGTTCACCGATGATGATGTTGTATTGGCCCGGCTGCAGCTGTTGCTGCTTGACGTTGACCAGATACGGGGTCAGAGGATCGGCTTCGTCGGGATTGACGCCGAGCATCACCCCGACCGCCACGCTGCGGGCGCTTTGCAGCACCACGTCACCGGTGGTCAGCGGCGCAACGCGCGTGACGCCCTGCAGCTTCTGCACCTCGGAGGCCGGCAGCTGCTGCGGGTTGACCGATCCTTGCGGACTGGTGACCAACGCCTGCGGCATCAGGCCGAGGATGTTGTTCTCCAGATCCTTTTCGAAACCGTTCATCACCGACAGCACGGTGACCAACGCCATCACCCCCAGCGTAATGCCGATGGTGGAAAGCCAGGAAACAAACCGCCCGAAGCGGTCTGAGGCTCGCCCGCGCATGTAGCGCAGGCCAATGAATAACGCGACAGGTTGATACATGAAATCCGTTTGATAGCCGTGGCTTAAGCAAAGTGATCATGGATAATAAAGGCTCTCCCTCGTTTAGGGAACACCCGGCGGCCTTTTATTGCGCCGGGCTGCCCCTCATCCCGCGTCTCGCTTGAGCAGGTTATAGACCGACACCCGCGAGATGCCGAGCGCTTCGGCCACCATGGTGGCCGCGCCGCGCAGCTGCAGATACCCTTGCTGTTTCAGCTGTTGCACCACCTGAAAGCGCTGTTCCGATGACAGCGCGCGTGGCTGGGTGGCGTGCGACGCGGCGAATGCATTGATCGCCGCAGCGATGTCCGACAGCGAACGCGCGCTCTCCGCCGCCTGCGGCGCGGCGCTTTGCACCACCGCCGTCAACTGCTGCAGGATAGCGGTGACGCTGTTAAAGATAGACACATCCAGATTGAGACAAATCGCCGCCACAAAGCGGCCCTGGCTATTGCGCAGGCCGATCGAGGTGCTCTTGGCCGGCCGCCCGTCCGGAAACACGCTGGCATAGTTCTGCACCACGTCTGGAAACTCCGGCGACGCGATGCGCTCCAGCCCCATTTCCGACGCGGCGTCGCCGATACGGCGGTTGGACAGGTTGTTGGCGATAGCAACGATAGCGCGATCGGGCTGGGTCAGATCGTGCAGCACCACTTCGCAACCGGGCGCGAACATCACGCCCAATGCCTGAACAATTTTTTCAGCTTCGCGCAGCAACAGCGCATTTTCCTGCCTGATATCGCTCATCGAGTTAACCATTTGACAATAACTTTACAAAGAGTAAATTAAAAATCCCTATCAAGCAATTTATCGTCCATCCCTTAGCCGCGCGAGGTCGTCATGAGTTCAGTCCCACACTGCATCACCGCCGCCGATATTGCCACCGCCGCCGACGTTATCGCCGGGCATGCCCTGCGCACGCCGGTCATGACTTCGCGTCAGGCCGATCAGATCGCCGGCGCGCAGCTGTTCTTCAAGTGCGAAAATTTTCAGCGCATCGGCGCCTTCAAATTTCGCGGCGCCTATAACGCCATCGCGCAACTCAGTGCAGAGCAACGCCGGGCCGGAGTGATCGCCTTTTCATCCGGCAACCACGCGCAGGCGATAGCGCTGGCGGCACACGAGCTGGGCGTCAACGCCACCATCGTGATGCCCCATGACGCCCCTGCGGCCAAGCTGGCGGCCACGCGCGGCTATGGCGCCAACGTGGTCATCTATCAGCGCCACAGCGAAGATCGTGAAGAAATCACCCGACGCCTGGCCGCAGAGCGGGGCCTGTCGCTGGTGCCACCGTACGATTACCCGCAGGTGATCGCCGGCCAGGGCACCGCCGCCAAGGAGCTGTTTGAAGAGACCGGGCCATTGGATCTGCTGTTGGTGTGCACCGGCGGCGGCGGCCTGCTGGCCGGCAGCGCGGTAGCGGCGCATCACTGGTCACCGGGCTGCCGCGTGTTCGGCGTCGAGCCCGAAGCAGGCAACGACGTTCAGCAAGCCTTTCTGCGTGGCGAACCGGTGCACATCCCGGTGCCGAAAACTATTGCCGACGGCGCGCAGACCCAACAGGTCGGGCGGCTGACCTTCCCGATCATTCAGGCCTATGTCGAAGGCATTCTGACGGTCAGCGACGCTCAGCTGTGTCGGCAAATGCGCTTCTTTATGGAACGGATGAAAATGGTGGTCGAACCGACCGGCTGCCTGGCGGCCGCGGCGGCGATGAACAGCCTGCTCGATCTGCGCGGTAAAAAGGTCGGCGTTATCGTCAGCGGCGGCAATCTCGACGTCGACAAGATTGCGCACTATCTCGCCCTGGCCGGCGAAAATTAACGCGGCGCATCGGTTAAATAGCAGACGGAACATCAGGGTATAGCGCTTTTTGCTGTGTCAGTTTGGCGGCCGCTGGGCTACTATAAACAGCATAAAGGCGCTGGGTTATCCGTGCCGGGACGCCATCCAACACATTGATTAAAGATACCTGAATGAGCACTTCCGATAGCCGTAACCGTTCTTCATCCCCTCGTTATTCTCTGCCCGATCGCGCGGGCGATCTGCGCCAGCTGGGGCAACTGACCGGCGCAGCCTGCGCCGTGGAGTGCGCCGAGATCGTCGAACGCCACCCTGGCCCGGTGATGCTGATCGCGCCGGACATGCAAAACGCCCTGCGGCTGCGCGACGAGATCCAGCAGTTCACCGACCAGATGGTGACCACGCTGTCCGACTGGGAAACCCTGCCGTACGATAGCTTCTCGCCGCATCAGGAAATCATCTCAGATCGTTTGTCGAGCCTGTATCACCTGCCGACCATGGCGCGCGGCGTGATCATTCTGCCGGTCAACACCCTGATGCAGCGCGTCTGCCCGCACGAGTTCCTGCACGGCCACGCCCTGGTAATGAAAAAAGGCCAGCGCCTGTCGCGCGACAAGCTGCGCGCGCAGTTGGAACAGGCGGGCTACCGCAGCGTCGATCAGGTGATGGAGCACGGCGAATTCGCCACCCGCGGCGCGCTGCTCGATCTTTACCCGATGGGCAGCGATGAGCCTTACCGCATCGACTTTTTCGATGACGAAATCGACAGTCTGCGCATCTTCGACGTCGATACCCAGCGCACGCTGAGCGAAGTTGAGGCCATCAATCTGTTGCCGGCCCACGAGTTCCCCACCGACAAGAACGCCATCGAGCTGTTCCGCAGCCAGTGGCGCGAGCAGTTTGAGGTGCGCCGCGACGCCGAGCATATCTATCAGCAGGTCAGCAAAAGCGCCTGGCCGGCCGGCATCGAATACTGGCAGCCGCTGTTCTTCAGCCAACCGCTGCCGTCGCTGTTCAGCTACCTGCCGGCCAACACGCTGATCGTCAACACCGGCGATCTGGACGGCGCCGCCGAGCGCTTCTGGCAGGACGTCAATCAGCGTTACGAAAGCCGCCGCGTCGATCCGATGCGCCCGCTGCTGGCGCCGGATACGCTGTGGCTGCGCGTCGACGCGCTGTTCGGCGAGCTGAAGGCCTGGCCGCGCATCGCGCTGAAAACCGATGAGCTGCCGGCCAAGGCCGGCAATACCAATCTGGACTACCATGCCCTGCCCGATCTGGCGGTGCAGGCGCAGCATAAATCCCCGCTGGATAATCTGCGGCGCTTTATCGAAGGCTTCGACGGCAGCGTGATTTTCTCCGTCGAGAGCGAGGGGCGGCGTGAAACGCTGCAGGATCTGCTCGGCCGCATCAAGCTGGCGCCGGCGCTGATTCAGCGCCTCGATCAGGCGGAAACGGCGGGCCGTTACATGATGGTCGGCGCCGCCGAACACGGCTTCCTCGACGGCCTGCGCCAGCGGGCGCTGATCTGCGAAAGCGATCTGCTCGGCGAGCGCGTCAGCCGCCGCCGGCAGGATAACCGACGCACCATCAATACCGATACCCTGATCCGCAACCTGGCGGAGCTGCATCCCGGCCAGCCGGTGGTGCATCTGGAGCACGGCGTCGGCCGCTACGTCGGCCTGACCACGCTGGAGGCCGGCGGCATCAAGGCCGAGTACCTGATCCTCTCCTACGCCGGTGAGGACAAGCTGTACGTGCCGGTTTCTTCGCTGCATCTGATCAGCCGTTATGCCGGCGGCGCGGACGAAAACGCCCCGCTGCACAAACTGGGCGGCGACGCCTGGACGCGCGCGCGGCAGAAAGCGGCCGAACGGGTGCGCGACGTGGCGGCGGAGCTGCTGGATATCTACGCCCAGCGCGCCGCCAAGGCCGGTTTCGCCTTCAAACACAACCGCGAACAGTATCAGCTGTTCTGCCAGAGCTTCCCGTTCGAAACCACGCCGGATCAGGAACAGGCGATCAATGCGGTGCTGAGCGATATGTGCCAACCGCTGGCGATGGACCGCCTGGTATGCGGCGACGTCGGCTTCGGCAAAACCGAAGTGGCGATGCGCGCCGCCTTCCTGGCGGTGGAAAACGGCAAGCAGGTGGCGGTGCTGGTGCCAACCACCCTGCTGGCGCAGCAGCACTTCGACAACTTCCGCGATCGCTTCGCCACCTGGCCGATCCGCATCGAGATGATGTCGCGCTTCCGCAGCGCCAAAGAGCAGCAGCAGGTGCTGGACGACGCGGCCGAAGGCAAGGTGGACATCATCATCGGCACCCACAAGCTGTTGCAGAGCGATCTGCGCTGGAAAGACCTGGGGCTGCTGATCGTCGATGAAGAGCACCGCTTTGGCGTGCGCCACAAGGAGCGCATCAAAGCGATGCGCGCCGACGTCGATATCCTGACGCTGACCGCCACGCCGATCCCGCGTACGCTGAACATGGCGATGAGCGGCATGCGCGATCTGTCGATCATCGCCACCCCACCGGCGCGCCGGCTGGCGGTCAAGACCTTCGTGCGCGAATACGACAGCCTGGTGGTGCGCGAGGCGATCCTGCGCGAAGTGCTGCGCGGCGGCCAGGTTTACTACCTCTACAACGACGTGGAAAACATCGAGAAAGCGGCGCAGCGCCTGGCGGAACTGGTGCCAGAAGCGCGCATCGCCATCGGCCACGGCCAGATGCGCGAACGCGATCTGGAACGGGTGATGAACGATTTCCATCACCAGCGCTTCAACGTGCTGGTGTGCACTACCATCATCGAAACCGGCATCGATATCCCCAGCGCCAACACCATCATCATTGAGCGCGCCGATCGCTTCGGCCTGGCGCAACTGCACCAGCTGCGCGGCCGCGTCGGGCGTTCGCACCATCAGGCTTACGCCTATCTGTTGACGCCAAACCCGAAAGCCATGGGCACCGACGCCCATAAACGGCTCGAAGCCATCGCGTCGCTGGAAGATCTCGGCGCCGGTTTCGCCCTGGCGACCCACGATCTGGAGATCCGCGGCGCCGGTGAGCTGCTGGGCGAAGACCAGAGCGGCCAGATGACCACCGTCGGTTTCTCGCTCTACATGGAGCTGCTGGAAAGCGCCGTCGACGCGTTGAAAAACGGCCGCGAACCGTCACTGGAAGATCTCACCAGCAGCCAGACCGAAGTGGAGCTGCGCATGCCGGCGCTGTTGCCGGAAGACTTCATTCCCGACGTCAATACCCGCCTGTCACTGTATAAGCGCATCGCCAGCGCGAAGAACGACGGCGAGCTGGATGAGCTGAAGGTCGAGCTGATCGACCGCTTCGGCCAGCTGCCGGATGCGGCGCGCAACCTGTTGCAGTGCGCGGCGCTGCGCCTGCATGCGCAGAAGCTGGGGATCAAACGCATCGAGAGCAACGAGCGCGGCGGCTTTATCGAGTTCGGCGACAACAACCGCGTCGACCCGGGTTATCTGATCGGCCTGTTGCAGGGCAATCCGCAGGTTTACCGCCTGGACGGCCCGAGCAAGCTGAAGTTCACGCTCGATCTGGCCGATCGCCAGAAACGCCTGACGTTCACCGAAGAGCTGCTGGACGCCTTCCGCGAACACACGCTGGCGGCCTGAACCAACGCCTCCCACCTGCACGGCGGGAGGCGGCTTATTCGCGCGGAAAACCGGCCCCCAGCGGCGCCAGCTGCATCACGCGGCTGGTTACCACCCGGTTTTTGCCGCTGCGCTTCGCCTCATATAACGCTTCGTCGGTCATGGCGATCGCCTTGTCCAGCATCATGCCGGGCAGATACAGCGACATGCCGATGGACAGCGTGATATGTGCTTCGTCGTGCGCATTCAGCAAGAACGTCGAACTTTCCACCGCGCTGCGAATGCGCTCCGCCACTCCGCCGATGACCTGCGGATCGTAGCTGGCGGTGATCACCATAAACTCCTCGCCGCCGTAGCGCCCGACAAAGTCCTCGTTACGCACGCTGTTTTGCAGCAGCCGGCCGACGCTCGCCAGCAGCACGTCACCGGCCGGGTGACCGTAGGTATCGTTGATGCTTTTGAAGTTATCCAAATCGAGGATCATCAGCCCGCACGGACGACGTTCGGCACGCTGCAGCATCAGCTGGTAATCGACGCTGGCGCGGTTGTTGATGTGGGTCAGGCTGTCGGTCGTGGCGCGCGCGCGCATCGCGAAATAGGCGTAGATATGACGCTCTTTGAAATTCAGCGCATGATAGCAAATCGCCAGGCAGAGCGCGGACACGGCCTGGTACAGCAACACATCCGTCCATAGCCCGCTCAGGTCCACCAGCAGCCACACCACCGCGATGCGATACAGCGCGATGACGCCGATCGTCAGGTAAAACGTCCGATGGGATTTCTTCAGCCACACCCGCGACAGCAGCAGTGGCGCAATGATTGAAGCGATGAACAGGTTATCGACGGTGACGCCGCCGGTGAGCGCCATGGCGAACAGAAAACTCACCAGCCCGCTGACGCCGCCGCCGAAGAAGGTCACCAGTATCATTGGGATCATCGCAAAGCTGTAATGCACCTTATCGGTCAACGCCAGCCTATCCTGACTCAAATACAGCACCGCCACCCCGGCCAGCAGGCCGAAAACGACGCGTTTCCACAGCGCGGAACGGTAAGAAAACGGGGCACTCTTGCTGAGAACGAAATAGCTTACCGACAGCGTGGCATAGGTAATGCAAGCGTCGCTGTAAAGGGTGGAAATGGACGCAATGTAAGTCATAGATAGTCAGCGCGCTCCTCGGGGTCGCCAGGGGTAATGTACAGACGTTGAATAACGCATCCCTGTCGTCTCCGCTTCAGCGGCGGCCATTTTACACGGTCTATTAATAGAGTAGCAGTTCTATCTTATCGCCAAGCCGTCTATCTCACGACGCTCGCTTCAGGCTACTCTGTCCTTTGTATATCGGGGGAGAAACGCATGAATATCGACGATGAACTGCAGGCGCTCAGCGAACAGGAAGCGACGCTGGCCTTTACCCATTTTGACGCCACCACCGCCTGGGAGCTGGGCGCGGCGCTGAAAACCGCCGCCGAGCGACGCGGCCTGAGCATCGCCATCGAAATCCAACTGGCCGGGCAAACGCTGTTTTATTACGCCCTGCCGGGCGCCACGCCGGACATTGCCGACTGGGTGCGGCGCAAGCGCAATCTGGTGAACCATTTTCACAAAAGTTCGTACGCCATCGGCCTGCGTCTGCAGCAGCGGCAAACGTCGCTGGAGGAGCGCTACGGGCTGAGCGTGCGCGACTATTCGGTGCACGGCGGCGCCTTCCCGCTCACCCTGACCGGCCTCGGCTGCGTCGGCAGCATCAGCATTTCCGGCGCGCCGCAGAAGGAAGATCACCAGCTGTTGGTAAGCACTTTAGCCCACTTTCTCGGCTTATCCCTACCCGCTCTGCACTAACCGTCAAAACCTTGATTATTCCTTTCTTTTTCAGCCGCAGAATCTGCGGCTGACTTACCTGTTAACGGCATTTAGCGCCGGATAAAACGACGACTCTCTGATTTCCTGTGCCAAATTGACACAGGTCTGGTAATCCGCTGAACAAAAGGCGTATGGTATCTGTCACGTGACAAGACGGACCTCATCGGGCCCGCCATTCCTTTCACTTTTGAAGATTTGGTACGCACCGTAGATGAAAACGCATGAAATAAACAAAATTCGCCCCTTCAGCGCGCTGATAGATGCCTGCTGGCGGGAACCTTATAGCCTGGCGCGGTTGCTGAAAGACGCTATCGCCGGGGTGACGGTCGGTATTATCGCCATTCCGCTGGCGATGGCGCTGGCGATCGCCAGCGGCGTGCCGCCGCAGTACGGCCTGTATACCGCCGCCATCGCCGGCATTATCATCGCCGTCAGCGGCGGTTCGCGCTACAGCGTCTCCGGCCCCACCGCCGCCTTCGTGGTGATCCTCTATCCGGTCTCGCAGCAGTTCGGCCTGGCCGGCCTGCTGGTCGCCACGCTGATCTCCGGGGTATTTCTGCTGCTGATGGGGCTGGCGCGCCTTGGCCGGCTGATCGAGTACATTCCGCTGCCGGTGACGCTGGGCTTTACCTCCGGCATCGCCATCACCATCGCCACCATGCAGATCAAGGACTTCTTCGGGCTGCAGCTGGCGCACACGCCGGAAAATTACGTCGGCAAGCTGTACGCCCTGCTGCAGGCACTGCCGACGCTGGATTTCGGCGATACCCTGATCGGCGCGGTGACGCTGCTGATCCTGATCTTCTGGCCCAAGCTCGGCCTGCGGGTGCCGGGCCACCTGCCGGCGCTGCTGGCGGGCACCGCGCTGATGGGGCTGCTGGCGCTGTTTGACCACCCGGTGGCGACCATCGGCTCGCGCTTCAGCTACCTGCTGGCCGACGGCAGCAGCGGCCAAGGCATTCCGCCGATCCTGCCGCAGCTGTTGCTGCCCTGGGATCTGCCGGGCGGCGGCGGGCAGCCGTTCACTCTGAGTTGGCAAACCGTCTCCGCCCTGCTGCCGGCGGCGTTTTCGATGGCAATGCTCGGCGCGATCGAGTCACTGCTGTGCGCCGTGGTGCTCGACGGCATGACCGGCAAGAAGCATAACTCGAACAGCGAACTGATCGGCCAGGGCGCGGGCAACATCATCGCGCCGTTCTTCGGCGGCATCACCGCTACCGCCGCGATTGCCCGTTCGGCGGCCAACGTACGCGCCGGTGCCACCTCACCGGTATCCGCCATCATCCACGCGCTGCTGGTGCTGTTGGCGCTGCTGGTGCTGGCGCCGTGGCTCTCTTATCTGCCGCTGGCGGCGATGGCGGCGCTGCTGTTGATGGTCGCCTGGAACATGAGTGAGGCCCACAAGGTGGTTTACCTGCTGCGCCGGGCGCCGAAGGACGACATTCTGGTGCTGCTGCTGTGCATGTCGCTGACGGTGCTGTTCGACATGGTGATCGCCATTACCGTGGGCATCGTGCTGGCTTCGCTGCTGTTTATGCGCCGCATCGCCCGCATGACGCGGCTGAGCGAGCTGAGTGCCGGCGACGGCCGCCTGGTGCTGCGGGTGAACGGCCCGCTGTTCTTCGCCGCCGCCGAGCGCATCTTTACCGAACTGCTGGCGCGCAGCGAAGGTTACCGCACGATCGTGCTGCAATGGGATGCGGTGCCGGTGCTCGACGCCGGCGGTCTGAGCGCCCTGCGTCGCTTTATCGACGTGCTGCCGGCGGACAAGAAACTGGTGATCACCGACGTGCCGTTCCAGCCGCTGAAAACCCTGGCGCGTGCGCGGGTGCAGCCGATCGAGGGCCGCTTGCAGTTCTACCCGACGCTGCCGGAAGCACTGGCGGCCACCGGCGCTTAAACGTAAAAAAGCCCGACGAGTCGGGCTTTTTTATGGCGACGAACGCTTAGTTGCTGGTATCCAGCTCCGGGAAGCTCTTCACCAGGTCGTCGATGGCTTTCATCTGCGCCAGGAACGGCTCCAGCTTGTCCAACGGCAGCGCGGACGGGCCGTCGCACTTGGCGTTTTTCGGATCCGGGTGCGCTTCGAGGAACAGGCCGGCCAGGCCAACCGCCATACCGGCGCGCGCCAGCTCGGCCACCTGAGCACGACGGCCGCCGGACGCGGCGCCGAACGGATCGCGGGTCTGCAGTGCGTGGGTTACGTCGAAGATCACCGGATGACCACCGGTCACGTTTTTCATCACGTTGATGCCCAACATGTCGACCACCAGGTTGTCATAGCCAAAGTTGCTGCCGCGATCGCACAGGATCACCTGATCGTTGCCGCCTTCTTTGAACTTGTCGACGATATTGCCCATCTGCCCCGGGCTGACGAACTGTGGCTTCTTGACGTTGATCACCGCGCCGGTTTTCGCCATCGCTTCCACCAGATCGGTCTGACGCGCCAGGAAGGCCGGCAGCTGGATCACGTCCACCACTTCGGAAACCGGCTGCGCCTGTGCCGCTTCATGCACGTCGGTGATGATTTTCACGCCGAAGGTTTTTTTCAGCTCTTCGAAGATCTTCATCCCTTCTTCCAGGCCCGGACCGCGGTACGAGTGGATGGAAGAACGGTTGGCTTTGTCGAAAGAGGCTTTGAATACGTAAGGAATGCCCAGTTTTTGCGTCACGGTAACGTAGTGCTCGCAGATGCTCATCGCCAGATCGCGCGATTCCAGCACGTTCATACCGCCAAACAGCACAAACGGCAGATCGTTTGCTACGTCGATATCGCCAATGCTAACCACTTTCTGTTTCATGCTTTCGCCTTTGTTAAGGTTGTAACCGTCGCCTTGCAAACTGCACGGAGTCATTGAATTAATGCAGCGTCACCTGTTTCGGCTCAATCGAGTGGATCTGTACTTTGATCACTTCGCTGACCGGGTCTTCAGGACACTGCTCGACAAAATAGTTGAGATCGGAAATCGCGATATGGTTGCACTCCAACTGGGCGTAAATCAGCCCACGGTCGCGGATCTCGTACGGATCTTCCGGATCGAAGCACAGCACCGTTTCGCTGGTGCGCAGCGCCATTTCCAGCTGTTTTTCTTCCATCAGGGCAGCCTTCAGCGTATCCAGCATCTTGCGCACCACCATGATGTTCTCCGACTCGTCGAGGTCGTCGTCTTCCAGTTCGGCGCCCAGCCCCAGGTTGCCCTTGATCCACACTTCCAGCTGGTGCTCACTCAGGGTTTCACCGTTCAGCGGGTTGATCAGCCACAGCTCTTCGTCCAGCCAATCGGCACGCAGGATCAGCTGAGTGGGGAAAATCACCGGCAACAGCGGCAGATCCAGCGCGTTGGCGATGTGCAGGAAAATGGTGCCCAGCGAAACCGGCGTGCCCTGCCGCCCTTCCAGCACCTTGTCCAGCCAGATGGCGTCCGACAGGCGGTAAACGCCGCTGGCGCCGCCGAACCCCCAGGTCTTGTAGAACAGTTCGATGAGCGCATCCAGTTGCTGCTCCTGAGTGATATCGACCGGCACCGCCGCGCGCGCTTCATCCACCAGCTGTTGCAGCTTGCGCTCCACGTCGGCAGCGGGAAAATCGCGCCGCACCGACTGCGACACCAGGATCACCCCTTCGCTCAGCGGCGAGGTGTTAAATTCAAAATCAGCAATGCTACTCATAGGTATCCCATCAGAAACGGTATTTTCGTCGTGGCAAGTTTAATTATCAGATACAGACAGCCCAACGCCAGCACGAACGCCACGGTTCGCAGCCGCTGACTTTTGGTCTTCTTGCCCAATGCGACGTAGCCAAGCAGGATATAGATAATAACGCCAAACAGCTTCTCGGTCAGCCATGAGTCCATACCCAGCAGCGGATAAAACCCGAACGTCACCACCAGCGCGATGCCGCTGACGAACAGCAGCGTATCGTTCAGGTGCGGCGCTATCTTGACCCAGCGGCGGCCCATGATCGGCGAGCGGCGCCACTGCCAAAAGAAACGCAGCACAAACAAGGTAATACTGATGGCGACCGTCAGCAAATGGAAATGTTTCAACGCGGTGTATGCAGTCATGATGCTCCCTTAAATGGCTCGGGCGTCGTTATTATGAGAGGCGCTTACCCCGGCCATTGGCCGAGCGTCACGCGGTCGTTGTCGCCGTAATCACGGTGGGTGGCGACAGCGGAAAATCCGGCGGCCTGCAGCAGCGCGCGCACGCTCTCACCCTGCTGCCAACCATGTTCCAACAGCAGCCAGCCCTGCGGCTGCAAATAGTGCGGCGCCTGGCGCACGATGGCGGCCAGATCCGCCAGCCCATGATCCGCGGCGACCAGCGCACTGCCGGGCTCGAAGCGCACGTCGCCCTGCGACAAATGCGGATCGGCGGCGTCGATATAGGGTGGATTGCTAGCGATCAGTGCGAAGCGTTGCCCCGCCACCGGCGCAAACCAGCTGCCCTGTAGAAATCGGACGTTGTCGATCTTCAGCTTGCGCGCATTGTGCTGCGCCAGCGCAACCGCCTCTGGCTGCACATCGATGCCGATAGCCGAACAATCCGGGCGCTCACTGGCCAGCGCCAGCGCGATGGCGCCGGTGCCGGTGCCGAGATCGAGGAAATGGCAGGGTTGCGGCGGCAGGCGCGCCAGCGCCAGTTCCACCAGGCATTCGGTATCCGGGCGTGGGATCAGCGTCGCGGGCGAAACCGACAGCGGCAGCGACCAAAACTCGCGCTCGCCCACCAGATAGGCCACCGGCTCACCGCGTTCGCGGCGCGCCAGCAGCGTCTCCAGTTGCTGTTGCTGCGGCGGCGTCAGCAGGGTTTCGCCGAACGCCATCAGGAAGGTTCTGGCCTTGCCGGTCACGAAACCCAACAGGATTTCCGCGTCGCGCCGGGCGCTGTCGCTGTGGATCAAACGCGCGGCGGCGGTTTTCAGCCAGTGTTGATAGTCCATCACTCTTGCTCGGCGGACAGCGCAGCCAGCTGATCGGCCTGATACTCCTGCACGATCGGCTGGATCAGCATGTCCAGTTTGCCTTCCATCACTTCGTCCAGACGGTAGAGCGTCAGGTTGATGCGGTGGTCGGTTACCCGCCCCTGCGGGAAGTTGTAAGTGCGGTTGCGGTCGGAACGGTCGCCGCTGCCCAGCAGGTTGCGGCGAGTGGACGCCTCGGCCTGCTGGCGCTTGGCCATCTCGGCGGCGCGAATGCGCGCGCCCAGCACCGACATCGCCTTGGCTTTGTTTTTGTGCTGTGAACGTTCGTCCTGGCACTCCACCACGATGCCGGTCGGCAGGTGGGTGATACGGATCGCCGAGTCGGTGGTGTTAACGTGCTGGCCGCCGGCGCCGGAGGAGCGGAAGGTGTCGATTTTCAGGTCGCCCGGGTTGATGTCCGGCAGCTCGGCTTCCGGCACTTCCGGCATCACCGCCACGGTGCAGGCGGAGGTGTGGATGCGCCCCTGGGATTCGGTTTCCGGCACGCGCTGCACGCGGTGGCCGCCGGATTCAAACTTCAGCTGACCGTACACGCCGTCGCCGGAAACTTTGGCAATCACTTCTTTGAAGCCGCCGTGTTCACCTTCGTTGGCGCTCATCATCTCGACGCGCCAGCGGCGGCTTTCCGCATAGCGGCTGTACATGCGGAACAGATCGCCGGCGAAGATCGCCGCCTCATCGCCGCCGGTGCCGGCGCGCACTTCGAGGAAGCAGCTGCGCTCATCGTCCGGATCTTTCGGCAGCAGCAACACCTGAAGCTGCTGTTCCAGCTCTTCGCTGGCCGCCCGCGCCTGTTTTAGCTCTTCCTGCGCCATCTCGCGCATTTCCGGATCGTCCAGCATCATTTCCGCCGTCTCCAGATCCTCCTGCACCTGACGCCATTCCAGGAAGCAGCGGCTGACGTCGGTCAGCTGCGCGTATTCTCGCGACAGCGCGCGGAACCGGTCTTGGTCGGCGATGACGCCGGCATCGCCGAGCAGCGCCTGCACTTCTTCATGGCGCTCTTGTAACGCTTCCAGTTTGGCAACAATAGAAGGCTTCATGCGTGGTAATAAACCCTGTTAATAGAGAAAACTAATGCTGATCCAGCCCGAGGCTGTCGCGTAATAACTGCAACCGCTCCACGTCGCCGTCGCCGGCGGCCTGCTGGAGGGATTTGGTGGGGGCATGAATAAGACGGTTGGTCAGTTTATGGGCCAGCTCGTGAATAACCTGCTCCACGTTGGCACCCTGCGCGATGGCGGCCAGCGCTTTGGCCTCCATCTCTGCGCGAATTTGGTCGGCCTGCGAACGGTAGTCGCGGATGGTTTCCACCGCGCCCTGCGAGCGCAGCCAGGCCATGAAGTTGGTGCTTTCCTGCTGCACGATCGACTCCGCCTGCACCGCCGCCGCTTTGCGCTGCGCCAGGTTGCTTTGAATGATGGCGTGCAGATCGTCCACGCTGTACAGATAGGCGTTGGCCAGTTTGCCGACTTCCGGCTCGATATCGCGCGGTACGGCGATATCCACCAGCAGCATCGGCTGGTTGCGGCGCGCCTTCAGCGCGCGTTCCACCATCCCCTTGCCGATGATCGGCAGCGGGCTGGCGGTGGAACTGATGATGATGTCGGCGTCCGCCAGGCGTTCGTCGATCTCCGGCAGGGTGATCACTTCCGCGCCCACCTCGTCCGCCAGCAGCTGCGCGCGCTCGCGGGTGCGGTTGGCGATGATCATGTGCCGCACTTTGTGTTCGCGCAGGTGGCGCGCCACCAGCTCGATGGTTTCACCGGCGCCCACCAGCAAGACGTTGAGATCGGCCAGCGATTCGAAGATCTGCCGCGCTAGGGTACAGGCGGCAAACGCCACGGAGACCGCGCTGGCGCCGATGTCGGTTTCGGTGCGCACGCGCTTGGCGACGGAGAAGGATTTCTGGAACAGGCGCTCCAGCTCGCCGGACAGCGACTGGCCGCGTTGCGACTCGGCGAAGGCCTTTTTCACCTGGCCGAGGATCTGCGGTTCGCCCAGTACCAGTGAGTCCAACCCGCTGGCCACCCGCATCAGATGGCTGACTGCGTCGTTGCCCTGATGCCAGTACAGGCTTTTCTTCACCTCTTCCGGGCGCAGGTTGTGGTACGCGCACAGCCAGGCGACCAGCTGCTCGTGCATGTGTTCCTGCTGCTCCACGCTGAGATACAGCTCGGTGCGGTTGCAGGTGGACAACACGACGCCGCCCTGCACCAACGGTTGTTGGAGCAAGCTGGTCAGCGCCTCATCGATGGACTCTGGCGAGAAGGTCACCCTTTCACGCAGAGAAACCGGAGCGGTTTTGTGATTTATACCTAACGCCAGCAGGGTCATTGCTTCGAGTAATACTTCTGTTGGTACGGGTTCTCGTTGAACGGCATTCTACTTGATGCGCAGGATCAATAAAAGTAACAACCGCATCTTCCGTTCAATCGTTGCCATAGACGGCATCAATCGATGAATAACCAATAAATACAGTGAGATGATTTATAATTTGACGACATAACATACTGAATTTTAGCGCAAGATGTGATATCCCGCGCAGGATTCGGTAAAACCTGCAGGTTATCCGCTTATAATCCGCGCGTTTACCCACCCAGCGTGCCGCAACGGTAGGAGGGATCCAGGATAAAAGAGACCTGCTGGCAAAAAACCTGCTTGGCCTGAAAATAAAAAAATACCGCACCGGCAAAGCACAGAAGCGAAATGATTATCCGCACCGCTATCTTCATTCGATTATTTCCCGCAACAAAAACCCCCGGCAGCATACCGAGACAAACATCAACCAAACGCTAACGGCAGTCCCCTGCCGTAACGAAAATTGTTGCGCCCGGGCAGCGCTACGAAACGATTGTGTTAATCTTAATGCCGACCCCGACGCGCGCGCCGGGTTGGCATTGCGCCGGTAAAAGCGGCAAGATTCAACGCGATGCAGCAAAAAATTGACGCGTCGCCGCCGCCCCGTTAGCGTGAGCGCTGAATCCGGGTTTCGTCGCGCATGCCCGCAAGGACAAAAGGACAAGAGAAAGTTATGCCAATACGCAAAGTTAGTTTGCTCCGTCTGATCCCGCTGGCCAGCCTGGTGCTGGCCGCCTGTACCACCACCAAGCCGACCGGCCCGGCCACCAGCCCGACCTCACCGCAGTGGCGCGCCCATGAGCAGGCGGTGCAGCAGCTCAGCACCTATCAGACCCGCGGCTCCTTCGCCTACTTGTCTGATCAGAAAAAAGTCTACGCCCGCTTCTTCTGGCAGCAGTTCTCGCCGGAGCGCTACCGCCTGCTGTTGACCAACCCACTGGGCAGCACGGAAATGGATCTCAACGTGCAGAAAAACGTGGTGCAGCTGACCGACAACCAGGGCAAACGCTACGTCAGCGACAACCCGGAAGAGATGATCCGCAAGCTGACCGGCATGGCGATCCCGTTGAACAACCTGCGCCAATGGATGCTCGGCCTGCCGGGCGAAGCCAACGATTTTGCGCTGGACGATCAATATCGCCTGAACAAGCTGACCTACCAGCAAGGCGGCCAGACCTGGAAGGTGGATTACCAGGGCTACAGCAACGACGTGCAGCCGACGCTGCCGAACCGTCTGGAGCTACAGCAGGGTGACCAGCGCATCAAGCTGAAGATGGATAACTGGACGCTCAAATGATCCGCCAGTGGCCCTCCCCCGCGAAACTCAACCTGTTTTTGTACATCACCGGCCGTCGTGAAGACGGCTATCACCTGTTGCAGACGCTGTTCCAGTTTTTGGACTACAGCGACACCCTGACCATCGACCCGCGCCAGGACGACCGCATTCATCTGCTGACGCCGGTCGACGGCGTGCCGGACGAGCAGAACCTGATCGTGCGCGCCGCCCGCCTGCTGCAGCGCTATTGCGATGAGCGCGGCCTGCAGACCGCGCCGCGCGGCGCCGATATCAGCATCGACAAGCGCCTGCCGATGGGCGGCGGCCTGGGCGGCGGCTCCTCCAACGCCGCCACCGTGCTGGTGGCGCTGAACGAACTGTGGCGCTGCGGTCTTGGCGACGACCAACTGGCAGCGCTGGGGCTCAGCCTCGGCGCCGACGTGCCGGTGTTCGTGCGCGGCCACGCCGCCTTCGCCGAAGGCATCGGCGAGCGCCTGCAGCCGGCCGAGCCGCAGGAAAAATGGTATCTGGTGGCGCATCCTGGCGTCGGCATCCCGACGCCGGTTATCTTCGGCGACCCCGAATTAAAAAGAAACACCCCGGTTCGCTCCTTAAGTGAGCTGTTGCAGGCGCCGTACGCAAATGATTGCGAACCGATCGCAAGAAAACGTTTTCGCGAGGTTGAACAGCTTCTTTCATGGCTGTTAGAATACGCCCCGTCACGCCTGACTGGCACAGGTGCTTGTGTGTTTGCTGAATTCGACACAGAAATCGCCGCCCGTCAGGTGTTAAATCAAGCCCCGGAGTGGTTGTGTGGTTTTGTAGCGCGCGGCGTTAACGTCTCCCCACTACATCGCATTCGTTCCGGGCGGTTTGAGTCGTAGCTCAACGTTTCGCTGCGCAGGGTCATGCACACCTGGCCCTGTTATCCCTGCGCTGCCTGCGGTCTCAATTTTAGTTTTACATACCCGTATGTATATTGCGCCGGCGTCGCCGACTGCCCCTTGGCGATGTCGTATGACAATATCTTCTCTGGACGCAAGCCTGAGGTTCTTCTCGTGCCTGATATGAAGCTTTTTGCTGGTAACGCCACCCCGGAACTAGCACAACGTATTGCCAACCGTTTGTACACCAGCCTTGGTGACGCCGCTGTAGGTCGTTTTAGCGACGGCGAAGTGAGCGTGCAAATCAACGAAAATGTACGCGGCGGTGATATTTTCATCATCCAGTCCACCTGTGCCCCGACCAACGACAACCTGATGGAACTGGTTGTGATGGTCGACGCCCTGCGTCGCGCCTCCGCAGGTCGTATTACCGCCGTTATCCCTTACTTCGGCTATGCACGCCAGGATCGCCGCGTGCGTTCCGCGCGCGTGCCAATCACCGCCAAGGTGGTTGCCGATTTCCTCTCCAGCGTAGGGGTTGACCGCGTTCTGACGGTGGATCTGCATGCTGAACAGATTCAAGGCTTCTTCGACGTACCGGTAGACAACGTGTTCGGCAGCCCGATCCTGCTGGAAGACATGCTGCAGCAGAACCTGGAAAACCCAATCGTGGTTTCCCCGGACATCGGCGGCGTCGTGCGTGCTCGCGCCATCGCTAAACTGCTGAACGACACCGACATGGCCATCATCGACAAACGCCGCCCGCGCGCGAACGTGTCTCAGGTGATGCATATCATCGGTGACGTGGCAGGCCGCGACTGCGTGCTGGTCGACGACATGATCGACACCGGCGGTACCTTGTGTAAAGCGGCTGAAGCATTGAAGGAACGCGGTGCCAAGCGCGTATTCGCCTACGCGACGCACCCGATCTTCTCTGGCAACGCCGTGGACAACATCAAGAACTCGGTGATTGATGAAGTGATCGTCTGCGACACCATTCCACTGTCGCCGGAAATCAAGGCACTGAAAAACGTTCGCACTCTGACCCTGTCCGGCATGCTGGCTGAAGCCATCCGCCGCATCAGCAACGAAGAGTCGATCTCTGCGATGTTCGAGCATTGATTCGTCGTCTTTCCGGTGCGGCGCCCACCGTGCCGGAAAGATAGCGAGCCCGACAGCAGAAAAAGAAAAACCCGTTGGTGCGTGAGCAACAACGGGTTTTCTACTCGTAGTCCAACATGACCTCAGACCTTAATGCATGGCAGATATTCCCTTGCCCTGCTCTTGCATCCCTTCTGATTTTTTAATCAATGCGACGAACGATGTTGGTCGTTACGGCACCGTTTATCAAAGTGTTTTACCCACCAGTAGCGATCCGCTACCTGCTCGCGACCGCCGATACGCGCGCCTACCAGCCACAACAGCGCGCCGACGAAGATACTCATGATGGCGCCGTGGGCGAAAAATTGCGGTAAATCGAACTGGGATACTTCAGCAATAATGGAGTATCCGACGCCACCGATCATCACGACCAGGCCCAGCCCCATAAAAAAGTTGCCCATTCTGTCCGCGTTTCTACGTTTCATATGCCACCTCCATGATTGCCATGTGCCAACCGGGATAACGCTGCAACTTGTTAACCCACTTTGATAAGTTAAGTATAGTCCTTGTGGCGGCAAGGGGATTGCGGAGGCGATCACAAATGGTAAAGAATTATTGACACTTCTTAACACGCCGCTGAAAATTAGCGGACAAATTGAATTATTCAGCTAATGAATCACTCGTCTTTCTTACCTAAGGCGATGGCGGAGATCGGATTTTGTCATTCGCCGTCCCGGCAGGTAGACTAAGGCCCTTTCCATTATCCTGATCATAGCGAATCTTCCAGTGAGCAGTATTAAATTGATAGTCGGCCTGGCCAACCCGGGCGCGGAATACGCCCAGACGCGCCACAACGCCGGCGCCTGGTACGTCGATCTGCTGGCCCAGCGCCACAACCAGCAGTTGAAAGAAGAGAGCAAGTTCTTCGGTTACACCGCCCGCTTGAACCTGGCGGGCAACGACGTGCGCCTGCTGGTGCCGACCACCTTCATGAACCTGAGCGGCAAAGCGGTGCTGGCGATGGCCAACTTCTACCGCATCGAACCGAACGAGATCCTGGTGGCGCACGATGAGCTGGATCTGCCGCCCGGCGTGGCCAAAATCAAGCTCGGCGGCGGCAACGGCGGCCACAACGGCCTGAAGGACATCCAGAACAAGTTCGGCAATAACCCGAACTTCTACCGCCTGCGCATCGGCATCGGCCATCCGGGCGACAAGAACAAGGTGGTGGGCTTCGTGCTCGGCAAACCGCCGGCCGGCGAGCAGAAGATGATTGACGAAGCGATCGACGAATCGCTGCGCTGCACCGAGATGCTGATGAAGGACGGGCTGGAAAAAACCGTTCAGCGCCTGCACAGTTTCAAGGCGCAGGCCTGAACTTTGCCGCAGCGGGCGCCCTGCCCGCTGCCGGCTTCTAGCCGCGTGGGTTGAAGGTCTCCTCGCTCACGCGGCGGTCATCGGCGGCGAACCCCTCTTCCGCCACGTAATACTGCGGATCGTCCAGCTCATGGCTGCAGAACGGCCCGGCGCGCTTGAGCAGGCGCACGCAGTCACCGCTCAGGTGGCGCAGACGAATGCTTTTCCCCGCCGCCAGATAACGCGCCGTCAGCTTATCTATCGCTTCTACGCCGCTGGAATCCATCACCCGGGTGTCGGCAAAATCCAGCACCACGTTCTGCGGATCGCTTTGCGGCTCGAACAGCTCGGCGAAAGCCGCGGCAGAGCCGAAGAACAGCGGGCCATCCAGTTGATACACCGCCACGTCGCCCGTCACCTGCCGCTGGCGCACGCGAATGCGCGCCTGCTGCCAGGCGAACACCAGCGCCGAGATAATCACCCCGCTGATCACCGCCACCGCCAGATCGGTAAAGATGGTGATCAACGTGACGGCGACCATCACCAGCGCGTCTGCCTTCGGCATACGGCGCAAACGGCGCAGCGAACTCCATTCGAAGGTGTTGTAACACACCACGAGCATGACCCCGGCCAACGCCGCCACCGGCAGCAGGCCGATATAGCGCGACAGGCTGACCACGAACAAAATCAGCAGGATGGCGCCCACCGTGCCGGAGATGCGCCCGCGCCCGCCCGAGGTAAAGTTGATGATCGACTGACCGATCATCGCACAGCCGGCGAAGCAGCCGAACAGGCCGCACACCGCGTTACCGGCGCCCTGCGCGATGCTTTCACGGTTGCCGTTGCCCTTCTTGCCGCCCATTTCATCCAGTACCGTCATGGTCAGCAGCGATTCAATCAAACCGACCAGGGCGATCACCACCGCATAGGGCAGCACCACCCGCACCATCTCCAGGGTAAACGGCGCAGTCGGCAGACTGAAGTGCGGCAGCGCGCCGGAAATGTCCGCCAGATCGCCCACCCGCAACGTATGCAGATTGAGGCCGATCGCCAACGCCGAAACCACCAGCAGCGCCGCCAGCGAAGACGGAATGGCTTTGGTCAGGCGCGGGAACAGCACCACCACCGCAATCGCCAGCGCCACCAGGCCGTACATCAGCGGCCCCTGCCCGGCGATCATCTTCAGCTGCGCCAGCATGATGACGATCGCCAGGCCATTGACGAAGCCGTGGATCGCCGGCAGCGGCACCAGGCGAATGAACTTGCCCAGCCGGAAGGCGCCGATCAGGATTTGAATCCCCCCGGCAAACAGCGTGGCCCACAGCACGTAACCCATGCCGTACTGCGCCGCCAGACTCATCAGCACCACCACAATGGAACCTGCGGCGCCGGAAACCATGCCCGGCTTGCCGCCGAACAGCGCCGTGACCAGGCCGATAATAAACGCGGTATGTAAACCGACGATCGGCGAAAGACCGGCGACCAGCGAAAAGCCGACCGCCTCGGGGATCATCGAAACCGCCACCACAAAGCCCGCCAGGACTTCATTTTTAACGTCCGCGATCCTGACGTTACTCAGGTTAAACATGCATTATTCACTTATGACAGATGACATCATCTCCCCGCGTAGCGGGTATGGGGTACCGCAAGGGGCGGCAGACTGCAGGCGGGCACAGCTCAGGGTGGCGTAGGCAAGAAATACATCCGGCGCGTTTCCTGTCGGTTAATCGGAACGGCCAGTATGGTTAAATGTGATCCAAATCTCAATCAAAAACCGGTCGCCCGCGCTGCATTCGCCCCGGCCAAGCAAGTCTGATCGAGATAAACGCCCATTACGTGTATAATAGCGCCATTATTTTGCCCTTTATGCAGTTGGTTAAATCTAACCGACTGATAGTTAAGATATTTAAGGTGATTACAACATGGGATTCAAATGCGGTATCGTCGGCCTGCCTAACGTAGGCAAATCCACCCTGTTCAACGCGTTGACCAAAGCGGGCATTGAAGCAGCCAACTTCCCGTTCTGCACCATTGAACCGAACACCGGTGTGGTGCCGATGCCCGATCCGCGTCTGGATAAGCTGGCCGAGATCGTCAAGCCGCAGCGCATTCTGCCGACCACCATGGAATTCGTCGACATCGCCGGCCTGGTGAAAGGCGCGTCCAAGGGTGAAGGCTTGGGCAACCAGTTCCTGACCAACATCCGCGAAACCGAAGCCATCGGCCACGTGGTGCGCTGCTTCGAGAACGACAACATCATCCACGTCAACAACAAGGTCGATCCCGCCGAAGACATCGACGTGATCAACACCGAACTGGCGCTGTCTGACCTAGACACCTGCGAGCGCGCCATCCACCGCGTGCAGAAGAAAGCCAAAGGCGGCGACAAAGACGCCAAAGCCGAGCTGGCGGCGCTGGAGAAATGCCTGCCGCACCTGGAAAACGCCGGTATGCTGCGCGCGCTGGATCTGAGCGACGAAGACAAAGCGGCGATCAAATACCTGAGCTTCCTGACCCTGAAGCCAACCATGTACATCGCCAACGTCAACGAAGACGGCTTCGAGAACAACCCGTACCTGGACACCGTACGTAAAATCGCCGACGCCGAAGGCTCCGTGGTGGTTGCCGTGTGCGCCGCCGTGGAATCCGACATCGCCGAGCTGGAAGACGAAGATCGCGACGAGTTCATGGCAGAACTGGGCCTGGAAGAGCCGGGCCTGAACCGCGTGATCCGCGCCGGTTACGAGCTGCTGAACCTGCAAACCTACTTCACCGCCGGCGTGAAAGAAGTGCGCGCCTGGACCATCCCGGTCGGCGCTACCGCCCCGCAGGCGGCCGGCAAGATCCACACCGACTTCGAGAAAGGCTTTATCCGCGCGCAAACCATCGCCTTTGACGACTTCATCACCTACAAGGGTGAGCAAGGCGCCAAAGAAGCCGGCAAAATGCGCTCAGAAGGTAAAGACTACATCGTCAAAGACGGCGACGTGATGAACTTCCTGTTCAACGTCTAACCCTACCCCGCAGCGTATCTCTCGGCTGCTGGAAACGGAAAAATCCACGCTTCGGCGTGGATTTTTTTTGTCTCGCGATTCCGCGTGTTAGCGCTCTGGATAAGAATCTAATGTCAAAGGCACAACGCACTGAACGTTACGATGAGCAACGGACAGTTTTATTTAGTAGAGCCCCTCATCCAGCATGATTGAATTTTATGCTACTTAATACTTCCGCAACTGCAGTAAGATAGTTCCCTATTGGATATGAGTAAGCTAGACAGGGATAATAGCGATGCCTCTACCTAACCGAATGAGACCCACAAAAGTCAGTAGCAAAAAGATCAATGAGCTGGCAAACAAAGCTAAGCAGATACTTTCAAGAATTGACGAAGGTTTTGACGAACAAGATTCCGCTTTAGAAGCAATGATAGCCGAATGGAACAGCCAGGTTGCATGCCCCTATGCGTTTTCAGATTTCAGAGATTTCTCCTCCTGGGCCAGTGCCAAGGCATTTACCCGCATGGCTTTCAATCTGGAAAAATTCTATGCGGATTTTACCTGGGATGAATTAGTTCAGACACTTCGCTGTGTGTCTGATGCCAAAAGTAAGGCATCCGAACAAAATTTCGCTCTTGCACTGCTTGAGAAAAATTTTGATGGCAACCCGTCAGACCTCATTTTTTGGCCGGATGAATGGTTCCAGGATCCTGGTATGTTCCATGTTGAACTGACAACTGAAGAGATTGCCGGCTATTTAATGGCCCGCTCTGGCAGGCATTTAGCCGATGCACCTGAAATAGAGTTAAAGTATCCCATACCCATGACTAATCCTTAATAAACGTGCCCTCCACTTCTTTTCAATTGAACGCTGAATGTGGAATCCATATATCACCCACAGCGGCCCCAGCTAAAGGCTTTCCATATAGTTGAATGCGTTCATCAGCTCTTCTTCAGTTAACGGTGATTCCAGATTTAAGCCTGACTCTTTCTCAACTTTTATTAGAAGCTCACTGCGAGTCATTCCCAATCGGTTCGCCACATGGTTAGCACAACTGCGTGCGTGAGACGCTCTGTGTGCCAGCGGCATTGCTGTATTCAACACTTTTTTCCTCGCTGATGAATGAGACATGGCTTCTCCCTGCAAGCGACATTTTTATCCATTCTAACACTTCCGAAAAACAGCCTCTTGGAGGCTGCCTTTCAATTTTTTTCGGCAGATACAGTACGCATTATTTCATAGTCCACAAGCGTTTACCGTTGCTCATTATGTCCACTTCTCGCGGTTATCCCCCTCCCAAGCCGAAGGCCGGTTCTCGCTGCGCCACTTCTCGCCCGGCGCCGTTCCCGGCGCCGGCGGTTTTAATCCGTCAATCGTCCACAGCGAGAACGGCGTTTCGTCCACGTGCAGTTCCCAGCGCAACCCGCGGGCGGCGATGTAGGGTTGCAGGATGCGGGTGCAGGCCGCCAGGAATTGCTGCTGCTCCGCGTCGTTGTCCATGGCGCGCGCGATGTGATCGATGGTCACCCGTACGAAATCATCGGCCGGTTCGCCGCCGAGATAGGCCGAACCTGGCGGCAGCGCGTGGAAGAACACGTTGACGTAAAAGCGCGGCAAAAAATCCTGGTACAGGGCGGTGACCTTCTGCGCAATCGCGCGTTTATCGGCGGCGCTGAAGGCCGGCTCAGGATGGTAAATCTGCCACAGTGGCATAACGTTTTCTCCTCGGTGAAGGCGTGGGTTTCCGGCCGGCGTTCAGGCCATCAGCCGCTGTTAAATAAATACTCCAATAATAAGAGTAATAACTCCAATTATTGAAGTTATCAAGCCGAGGCGATAAAATTATCCGCATTCGGGCGTCAAACAGAGGTAAGGCAACGTGAAAGCAAAAGGGTTTGAAGGCATGACGTGCTCGGTGGCGCACGTGCTGTCGGCATTGGGCGATCGCTGGGGTGCGATCCTCATGCGCGATCTGCTGCTGGGGCTCTCGCGCTATGACGATTTGCGCCAGTCGACCGGTATCACCAACAATACGCTGACCGATCGGCTCAAGGCCCTGGAAAACCATGGCCTTATCGAAAAGCGGCAATACCAGACGCGCCCCGATCGTTACGAGTACCTGCCGACGGAGAAGGGAAAAGATCTCGGGCTGCTGGTGATGGCGATGATTCAGATTGGCGATAAATGGAATCTGTCCGAGCTGGCCGGGCCGCCGCTGCGCGTGGTTGACCGCGTGACCGGCCACCCGGCCACCCTGCGCGTAGTGGATGGCGTGACCGGCGAATCGTTGCCGCTGCAAAACCTGGCGCTGGCCGCCGGGCCCGGCGCCGATGAGATCACGCAATGGCGGCTGGCCGTCGGCAAAACCCGCTAACGGTGCGCTACAACAGCGCTATCATCTTCAGTAGTTCGACCCGATTGCGGATGCCGAACTTTTTGCCGGCGTTATTGAGGTGCGAATAAACGGTTTTCGGGTGCAGGTTAAGCCGTCGAGCGGTCAGGCGGATATCTTCGGTGCGGGCGGTTTCACACAGCACCGCCGCTTCGCCAGGCGTGATCGCCGCCGCCCGCTGCCGGTTCACCACGTGCCGTTCGCTCGTCTCCTGGCGGGCCAGCGTTGCGCAGGTCTCTCGCACCACCTGTAACGCTTCCCGTTTGTGCAAAATCGCATCCGGCTGCGCCGCCGCGATAAATGCCAGGATCAGCGGCGAAGTCTTATCGACGAAGAACAATATCCGGACATTTTTATATTCAGCGCGGCAAAGGTGAATAAACGTCAAATAGGCTTCGAATCGATAAATTTCATGGGGAAAATCCATGATAATTAAATCAGGCGCCGGGCTTATATTTTTAACGATGTTAATATTGGGCGAAGATAAGGTTATCACCCCACCGCCTAATAATGTTTTCATGCCCAACCGGCACAGCGGTGAACCGTCGATATAAATCACTCTCACTTTAATTCTCCTTATCAGCATGGACGCATGCTTCCACACCTCAGGCGGCTTGTCGCTGCTCTTTTTTGGGGTAATTCGCCTGCAAAGCACACCGATATAAAACATCTTGATAACATGTTTTTCAAATAATCAGGCAACCGTCAGCACGTTGATTAATACGCAAAAAAGGCATGAATGTTTCAAATTATTTCAATCACAAAAACTGGCAATCCAATAAAATCGCAACGCAATGATATAGATCTATTTTCTATTTTGTATGATATAAGCGCAAATGAAAAAAAATGTAACAGCAGGCTTTCTCGTCTTATTGCCTTATTCAAAACACCTATAGGGAAAATTCTTAGTTTGTTAGGATGAAAATCCATGCTTGCCGAGGCGTTTAAAAAACAATTGCGCAACATGATTAACCCACAACCGCACGTCAGTAATTTATTACTGTCAGGAAAGCTTTTCTCTAAAGTAAATTAAAGGGCATTTCACATGAATGTTAAATTAGTCGCATTATCCATGCTGGCTCTCTCCGGCACCTGTGCGGCCGCTTCGTCCAATACGGTGCAATTTAAAGGCGAAGTCAGCACGCAAACCTGCTCGGTAAATATTAACGGCAACCAATCCAACCCGGTCGTTCTGCTGCCGACCGTCGCCGCCAGCAAGCTCGCCGCCAAAGGCGCCACCGCCGGCGACACCACGTTTACCGTCAACGTGACCGGCTGTGCGGCCGCAACCAGCGATACGGCGATCAAAACCGTGCTGGCGGGCAATAATCCGACCACAAACGGCAACCTGGGCAACGCGGGCGATGCGGCCAAAGTGTCCATTCAACTGCTGGACAGCGACGCCACCACGCCGCTGTCGTTCGCCAGCGGTTCGACCGTCACTACCTCTGCGATGACGCTGGCGAAAGACGCCACCTCCACCTCGCAGAACCTGGTGGCCCGCTACTACGCGGAAGACACCGGCGTGGCGGCCGGTTCGGTGATCGCCACCGCACAGTTCGCCATTAGCTACAAATAAGCCGGCGTCAGGCGCCATACCTGTTGATGCCAGCGCCGTTCCTTAGCGAACGGCGCTGTATGACTCGCTCCCTTTATCGGTTCACGTTTATGCCGCAGATAACCCGCTCCGCCCGCCGATGGGCCGCCCTGTCGCTTTGCCTGATAAGTTTTGCCGCTACCCACGCGTCGGCCAGCGTGACGCTGCTCGGCAACCGCGTGATCTACCCCGCCGAGGCACGGGAAAAAACGCTGCAGTTCACCAACGACGACGGCACCCCGGCGCTGATGCAAATCTGGCTCGACATCAATAACCCCAAATCCACGCCGGAAAACGCCGATGCGCCCTTTGTCGCCTCGCCGCAAATCTTCCGCATGAATCCGCACAGCGGGCAGATGGTGCGGCTGTCGTTCGTCGGCCAACCGCTGCCGCGCGATCGCGAATCGCTGTTCTACCTCAACTTCCTGCAGGTGCCCGCGGTGCGCCAGACGGACAGCGACAAGAACAAACTGCTGCTGGTGGTCACCAATCGGCTGAAGGTGTTCTATCGCCCCGCCGGGCTGGCCGGTGACGCCAACCACGTTATCGATCGGCTCAGCCTGCGCCAGGCCGGCAACGCGCTGCACGTCGACAACCCGACCGGCTACTACGCCAACGTCAGCCAGGCCGCGATCCTCAGCGGCGCGAAACGCACCGTGATCCCGCAGGCGGATCTGATCCCGCCGTTTTCGCAGGCCAGCTGGCCGGTGAACGGGGAGGTGCGGCAGGTCGCACTGCGCGTCATCAATGACTATGGGGTGGAAATCACACGCACCCTGAGCGTCGCGCGCTGACACCAGACAGGGAGGTTTTCATGTTCGATGCTCGCAAAGCGACGCCGCTGCCCGCACGCTGGTGTTGCGCACTGCTGGCGCTGCCGCTGGGCTGCGCCGCCGCCGACGGCTATACCTTCGATCCCACGCTGCTGCGCGGCAGCGTGCTGAGCAACAGCGCCCTGAGCCAGTTCAACCAACAGGACGCCGTCGCCCCCGGCAGCTATCAGATCGATCTGTACCTCAACGGCCAGTTTCTCGAGCGCGATCAAATTCGCTTCGTGCGCGAAGGCAAGCAGGTGCTGCCCTGTTTCGATCGGCCGCAGCTGACGCGCTTCGGGCTGAAAAATCCGCCGGCGGCCGCCGAAGCAGAATGCCTGCTGCCTGGGCGGGATCTGAAGGACATCACGGTGAGCGCGGACATTTCGCGGCTGCGGCTGGATCTGAGCATTCCGCAGGCGCTGTTGAACGGCCAGCCGCGCGGCAGCGTCAATCCCGCCAGCCTGGACAGCGGCGAATCGATGGCCTTCGTCAATTACAACCTCAACCAGTACCACGTCAGCTACCGACAGGGGCAAACCCGCGATCTCGACTCGACCTACGCCAACCTGAACGGTGGGTTCAACCTCGGACTATGGCGCTACCGCCAGCAGTCCAGCTACCGCTACGATCGGGAGTTCGGCGGCCACCTGGACACCAGCCGCCGCTACGTGCAGCGCGCGATCTTGCCCTGGCGCAGCGAAATGCTGTTGGGCGAAGGGTTTACCGACGGGCACTTCTTCTCCGGCCTGGGCTTTCGCGGCATTCAGCTCAGTTCGGACGACCGCATGCTGCCGGATTCACAGCGCGGCTATGCGCCGGTGGTGCGCGGCGTGGCGAAAAGCAACGCGCGCGTGACGGTGCTGCAGGGCAAAAGCACGCTGTATGAAACCACCGTCGCGCCGGGGCCGTTCGCCATCAACGATCTGTACGCCACCAACTACGCCGGCGATCTCACCGTGGTGGTGACCGAAGCCGACGGCAGCGTCAGCACCTTCACCGTGCCGTTCGCCGCGGTGCCGGAATCCATCCGCCCCGGCCAGTCGCGCTACTCCGCGATCGTCGGCCGTTCCCGCTACGTTGGCGACAACGATCTGTTCAGCGAAGTGACCTGGCAGCACGGCCTGACCAACGCCCTGACCTTCAACCTCGGCAACCAGCTGGCGGACGGCTACCAGGCGATGATGCTGGGCGGCGTGTACAGCAGCTGGCTGGGCGCCTTCGGCATGGATACCACCTATTCCCACGCCAGCCTGCCGGACGGCGGCGCCTCCGGCTGGATGCTGCACCTCTCTTACAGCCGAACCTTCAGCCCGACGGACACCACCTTATCCATCGCCGGCTACCGCTACTCTACCGAAGGCTTTCGCGATCTCAGCGACGTGCTCGGCGTACGGCGCGCCGCCACTACCGGCCAAAACTGGCAGTCCGACTCCTACCGCCAGCGTTCGCGTTTCGAGGTCGCCGTCAATCAGGGGATGGGGGCACTCGGCAGCCTGACGATGTCCGGCTCGACTCAGGACTACCGCGATCAGCGCGGCCGCGATAATCAGCTCCAGTTGGGTTGGGGGAAAACCTTCGGCAACGGCGTGGCGCTTAACCTCTCCGTCACCCGCACCCGCAGCCTGGGCTACAGCAACGGCGACTACCGCGGCTACGGGCCGCTGGACAACGTCTACAGTGCGCCGCTGGCGCAGAACACGCAAACCGTCACCGCCCTGTCGCTGAGCTTCCCGCTCGGACGTTCATCATCCGCCCCCAGCGTCTCGCTGTTGGCCAACCACAGCCAGGGTCAGGGCGGCAACTATCAGGCTGCGCTGTCGGGCAGCGTCGGCGACGAGCAGCCGGTCAGCTACGGCCTGAACTTCACCACCGACGACGATCGCCAACAAAGCATCTGGGGCGGCAACCTGCAAACCCGCCTGCCTTACGCCAACGTCACCGGCTCGTTCTCCACCGCGCGCCAGTACCGACAAGGCTCCCTGTCGCTGCAGGGCGCCGTGGTGGCGCACCGCGGCGGCGTGACATTAGGGCCGTATGTCGGCGATACCTTCGCCCTGATCGATGCGCCCGGCGCCAGCGGCGCACGGGTGATGGACGGCCAGGGCGCGCGCGTCGATCGCTTCGGCTACGCCCTGGCGCCGTCGCTGGTGCCCTATCACTACAACACCGTCGCGCTGAACCCCGAGGGCATGAACGACAAAGCGGAACTGGAAGACGGCCAGCGCCGCGTCGCCCCGTACGCCGGCGCCACGGTGCGCCTGCACTTCAACACCGTGCGCGGCCAGGCGCTGCTGATCACCGCGCAGCGGCCCGATAACGCACCGATCCCGATGGGCGCCAACGTCCTTGACACGGCAGGCAACAGCGTGGGCATGGTCGGCCAGGCCAATCAGGTATATCTGCGCAGCGATAAGCGCGCCGGGGAACTGACGCTGAACTGGGGCGACGCGCCCAGCCAGCAGTGCACGCTGCATTACCGCTTGCCCGCCGGGGAAGACGGCCCGATTCAGCGGCTCAGCGCCCCATGTCGCTAGCCCATTAAACGTATTCTCAGGAGAGACGATGAAACGTATTGCTTACCCGATCGCCGCCCTGGCGCTGCTTGCTCTGTCGCTGTTCGGCGCGCCCGCCGCGCTGGCCCAATGCACCCGAGTCGCCCCCTGGATCGATTCCGGTTGCGATCCCTGCGGGGTGGGCACGGCGCTGGGCCGGGTCAATCTGACCAGCACTTACCTGCAGCCCGTCGGTACGCCGCTCGGCACCAGCGTGTTCGATCTTACGTCCGGCACGCGCTATCCGGATCCCAACAAGGTGCTGTATGAGTGCGACGCCAGCGATGCGGGGCAGATCTATGAAGTCTTCGCCACCAACGGCGACGATCGCGTCGGCGGCTATTACGATCTGGGCGCCCAAGACGGCAACCCCAACTACTACGCCACCTATTTCCCCTATGTCGGCATCCGCCTGACCCACCTGGATTCCGGCAAGGTTTTTACCCGCTACTGGCAGTCGGCGCCGATTACCCGCTACGCCACCGTCGGCAGCAAAATTCAGATCCGGGTGAAAGACTTCAGCGCCATCCGTGCCGACCTGATCCGCATCAGTTCGCTGCCGGGCGCGGGTGCCAGCAACTACTGTGGCTACAGCGCCGGCAACCCGCTGGTGGGCATGGCCTCGACCACCGGCAATTCGAACTATACCTGCACGCAGCCGAACGGCTATGTTACCTTTCAGGGGCCCGGCATCGCCTCGGATCCTATCGGCAGCGACTCCGCCACCAACTACGCCACCTGGGGCACCGGGCGCTGGAACGCGATGGGCATGGGCACCGCACCGATCTCCTCCTTGACCTATACCGCCACCTGCGTGGCGCGCAACGTCACGCCGCTGGTGATCCTGCCGACCATTTCCGTCAGCCAGTTGACCGCCGGGCAAACCTCACAGGCGCAGTTCACCATCAATATCGAATGTGACAACGCCGCCGTCTCCGGCGTCAGCAGCAACAATACCGCCCTCGGCCTGCAAGTGCCGTATGAAAGCTATGTCGCGGCGCAGCAACTCGGGCTGGTCAGTGCCAACGGCGGCGTGAGCTACCTGCTCTCCAGCGGCTACGGCACCGACAGCAGCGTCGCCACCGGCGTGGGTATCGCGCTCGCCAACGCCGGCAACGGCGCGCCGATGAACTTCGTCGGCTGGGCGCGCTGCAGCGCCGGGCAATGCCCGCAGGGCAACGACGCCGGCTGGTACCCGGTGCTCAACGGCGCCAGCGGCGGCGGCAGCACCGCGGCGGGATTCACCCACTACACCACTCAACTGACCGCCACGCTCGCCCGGCTGCCCGGGCAAACTGTCACCGCCGGCAAAGTGGACGCCAGGGCCTACGTCTGGGTTAAGGTGCAATAATGATGAGAAAGAAATATCTGACGATGGGATGCGCTCTGCTGCTGGCGCTGACGGCCATGGGCGCGCAGGCGGGCATCATCGCCTCGGCCACCCGGGTGATTTTCCGCGAGGGAGACACGGAAAAAACCCTGATGTTGCTCAACACCAACGGCTATCCGATCGTAGCGCAAACCTGGGTCGATAACGGCGATGTCAACGCCGCACCCGAACTGTCCCGCGCGCCGTTTGTCACCCTGCCCAGCGTATTCGCCCTGCAGCCTTCGGCGCTGAAAGGGCTGCGGATCCTGTTTGCCGGCGCGGCCCTGCCCACCGACAGAGAATCGGTGTTCTGGCTTAACCTGTATGAGATCCCGCCCAGCCGACCGACCACGCCGCCGCTGGCGTCGCACGTGACGCTGGCGATGAACACGCAGATGAAAATCTTCTACCGCCCCAAAGCGCTGAAGGGTAACGCCGACAACGCGGCCGAGGCCGTCTCGTTCTCGCTGCAAAAATCGCCGGGCGGCTATCTGCTGCGCTGCCACAACCGGTCGGCGTTTTATCTCTCCTTCGCCCGCATCGCCGTGCAAACCGACAGGCGCGATTACCCGGTGCGGCAAGAAAGCGACATGATGACCGCGCCGTTCAGCGTGCGAGATTACCCCCTCGATGGCGTTGCGGCGCTGACACTCCCTTCACAGGTCGCCGTTCAGGCCACCCTCATCAACGACCAGGGCCAACAGATCGTCAAATCATACACAGCAAACCCATAACGATAAAAAGCAGCACATTTTTTTTAAGTACAGGAAATAGGGAAAATGAGTCTAAGCAGATTCCAGCTACAGTTTCACCTGGAGAAACAGGCCAACATCATCAGGCAGTCACCGGCGTTTCACGCCGCCATCGTCAAACACGGGGAGTTATTGAAAGAGACCTACAAGAAACATCCGCTGTTTTACAAAATCATCTTCAGGAACAGCCGGTTCATCATTTGTTCCACCATCCTGTCCATTTATTACCACCAGCCCGACGCCGGGCTGAAAGACGTCAAAGCCTTTTTTAAAGGAAAGAATGTGATCAGCGAGAACTCCCTGGACTCCTTTCTGTTCTTTTTGCGGGTCGGCCGGCGACTGGAGGTCAAACCCTGCGAACATGACAAACGCCAGCTGCGCTATAAGCCTACGCCACACGCGCTGGCGGAAACCCAGGCGCTGATCGCCTCAATGGCGTTGCCCTATCAGGCGCTGGCGCCGCAGATGCCCATCGCGGCGCTGCTGGCGGCGCCCGACTTTCTCCCCGCCTTTTTCGCCGCCTACGGGCAACTGATGCTCAAGGAGATCTACCTGATCGATCTGGTGCCGCAGTCCGGGCTGTTTATCAGCAAGGACGCCGGCCACATGGTGCTGCTGATGCTGCATATCGAAAGCATCCGGCAGGACTCCCCCTTTCTGCTGCTCTCCTCGGCGAAAATCGCCAAGTCCTGCTCCGTTTCACGCGCGCACGTGAATCGCATTCTTCAGGCGGCGGAAAAATCCGGCCTGCTGACCACCACCAATAACGTGGTCATCGAACTCAACAGCTCGTTCTTTATCATGGCGGAGCGCTATTTCAGCCTCTATTTCGCGATGGTCGAATGCGGGCTTGAACGGGTTTGGCAAACGCAACGAGCAACCGAGCATAGTTGAGCCGTTCACCGCACCCGCAGCACCTTATCGATCAAGCCCCAGGCCGCCGCTTCGTCGGCGGTCATAAAGCGATCGCGATCCAGCGCCCGCTCCACCGCTTCATCACTCAGGCCGCAATGTTGGGCGTACAGCCGGATCACCCGGTCTTTGGTGCGCTTCATTTCTTCGGCGTGGATCAAGATGTCGGACGCCTGCCCCTGAAAGCCGCCCAGCGGCTGGTGCACGTGCAGGCTGGCATTGGGCAGCGCCATACGGTGCCCCGGCTCGCCGGCCATCAGCAGGAACGAGCCCATAGAACGCGCAGTGCCCATGCACAGCGTATGCACCGGCGCACGGATATACTGCATGGTGTCGTAAATCGCCAGCCCGCTGGTGATCGCCCCGCCCGGCGAGTTGATGTACAGGTGGATCGGTTTTTCCGGGTTTTCCGCCTCCAGAAACAGCAGCTGGGCGCACAGCATTTCGGCCACGTCGTCGTTGACTTCGCCATTGAGGAACACGATCCGATCGCGCAGCAGGCGCGAATAAATATCAAAGGAGCGTTCTCCCCGGCTGGTCTGTTCCACCACCATCGGGACGAGCATCATCTTCTCACGCATCGGTGAACTCCTGGGTTGGCAACAAAGGGAAGTGTGTTTAACGCGTCAGGCGGCGCACATCACCATCGTCGGGCCGTCGTTGGCGGCGTCAAGCTGGTGAATAATCCGCAGCAGGCTGCCGCCGCCGACGCCCGGCACAATCTGCAGGGTGACGACGCTTTCGAGGAACGGCGGTTGGTCGTCGCGCAGACGATAGCTCACCGCCTCGCCCGGCGTGGTGGCCAACGGCTCGGCCTGCGCCAGGTCGCCCGTCGGCAGCCACTGCTCGCGCAGCTCGGGAATGCTGAGCGCCCGCCACACTTTTTCCGGCGGCGCATCGAGCGAATATTCCAACACCAGCCGATCGTGCGGCGACGGCTCAGCCCGTTTGTTCATTGGTCCATGTCCTTCAGCAAGGTTTGCAGCGCATCGATGCACGCCGGCCACCAGGCGCGGTACTTCGCCAGCCATTGGGCGATCTGCGCCAGCCCGTCCGGGTCAACCTGATAATTGACGCAGCGCCCCTGCTTCGCCTCACGCACCAGCCCGGCATTGCGCAGCACCGCCAGGTGTTGCGACATCGCCGACTGGCTGATGGGCAGCCCTTCGCGCAGCGCGCTGGCATTCATGCTGCCGGCGGCGAGTTTGTCGAAGATGGTGCGGCGGGTCGGATCGGCCAACGCCTTGAAGATGTCATTTTCGTTCATATAAATACATTAGTATTCACTTATGTATTATGCAAACGCAGACGTGGACTTTTTACGCGAAACGAGACTCCGCGCCGGAGCGCGGAGCCGATAGAGGAGAGATTACAGCGGCTTATTGCAAGCGGGCGTGGTCAACGTGGGTTGCCCGGCCGGCGCCCCTTCCTGCGCTTCCAGCGCGAGGCGCGCCAGCGGCATGTCTTCGTGGTAGCGCGCCTCGGCGTTCAGAGTCTTCGAGTAGCGATTGTACTTCCACCAGGCGTAGCCCAGAAACACCACCAGCCCGCCGACGTTATAGAACACGATGGTCATGATGCTGGCGCCGGTCGGGAACGTCGAGGCGAAGAAACCGACGGTGAAGATGGCAATCAGCACGCTGACGATGGCGATGCCCTGCAGGCGCGAGCCCATTTTGAAATCGCGCGCTACCCGGTCGTACTTCAGCCGCAGATTCAGGTAGGCCAGCATGATGAACAGCGGCGGCAACATCGAGGCGGCGGCGGTCATGTTGATCAGCGTGTTCATCAAATCCTGCACGCTGCTGGAACCCAACGTCGGGATCAGCATCAGCGGGATAACGATGAAGAACTGGATCCAGGCCGCGCGCGTCGGCACGCCGTGCCGGTTCAGGCGAATGGTTTTCTCGCCGAAAATGCCCTTCGGGATCTCGGTGAAGAAAATCTTCACCGGCGCCGCCGTCCACATCAACAGCGAGCCGAACATGGCGGTGAAGGAAACAATGCCGACAAAGCGGTTCATCAGCACCGTCGGCAGGCCGAAGTGCGCCGACAGGCCTTCGAACACCTGTACCGTACCGCCGGTAAAGTGCAGGTCGGTGCGATGGACGAATACGTTGATCAGCAGCGAAGACACCGAATACAGCACGCCGATGAACAGCCCGGAAACGATGATCACCTTCACGAAGGCGCGGCTGCCGCCTTTCACATCGTTCACGTACACCGCCACGGACTCCGCCCCACCCGCCGCCTGGAAGATCCAGGCGGTAATGCCGAGGAACGCCCAGTTGAAGTTCGGGGTCATCGCCTGCACGTTGATCGGATCGGCCGGCTCAATGCCGCCCAGCACCGCCGCGCCCGCCAAGATGATGTAGGAAAACGTCAGCAGCAGCATCAGCGACGAGGTCACCGAGGTCATCGGCCCCAGCAGTTTTGCGCCGCTGTTGGAGATGTAGGTCGAGAAGGCGAACAGGAAGATGCTGATGATCGCCGTGGTCAGCGGCGTAAACACGTAGTCATAGCCTAAAAACGCGTAAGAGGCGTAGGCGATGACGCGCGGCAGCAGCGCGGTGAAAAAGAACAGGTTCACGAACCAATAGGTGTAGGCGGTGATAAACGCCCAGCGCCCGCCGAGCGCGCTTTTCACCCAGGCATAGACGCCGGCCTCGGAATTGCGGTTGAGCGAGACGAATTCGGCGATGATCAGGCAAAAGGGAATGAAGTAAATGATCGTCGCCACCAGGAATACCGGCGACGAAGCGACCCCGAGCTGAATATTGTTGTTAATCACGTTGTTGAAACTGAACACTGCCGCAAACGTCATCGACAGCAGGCCAAACTTGCCGATGGTGTTTCTGTTCGACGCAGCCATAGAGATTCTCCGAATGGTGTAGGGGACTTCGGTTTGTTGTTATTGTTCGGCGGGCGCGCTATTTATTGACGAAATAGCTGTCTTCCACCGTCACTTTTAAAATGACTTTTTTTATCTTGCCGCTTTCTGTGAAGCGGTGAGCCTGGTGGTTTTCGAAAATCACCACGTTGCCTTTACCGACCCGGCGCCGCTCGCCTTCGCCGCTGAAAAACTCGCGGTCGGTTTCGTCCTGATAGGGCGCCACCGTCACCAGAGCCCGTTTGTCGGCAATCTCGACGGTCTCCTCCCCGTCGAGGTAATAGTGCACGTCGAAGTAACGGCGGTTGCCCTCCAGCCAGCCGTGCTGCCGGCCGGCGCCGACGCTGAGCCGATACGTCAGCGAGTCGCCGATCGAATGGCATACGTTCGGACTGATGCGATCGACATTGGCGATCGCCTCCATGCAGCGCAGCCACTTCTTGCCGCTGTGATAAATGCGCTGAAATTCCGCCAGGGATTCGAGAATGATCATGCGTTTTCCTCCGCAGACTGCGGGTGGTGATGAGCGGGCGTGAAGTCATAACCGGCGAGCATGGCGCCCTGCGTTTGCCGACCGTCGAACGGCACCAGCGTGAAGCCGTAGCTGAACGGCGCCAGATAAACCCGGTGGGTATCCAGCACTTCGGAGCCCCAGGAGTTGGAGCCAAGGCCGAGGATCTGGTCGTCCAGGTTCAGCGTCAGGCAGTCGCTCGGTTCCAGCTCGTTGATGTGTTGGGCCTGGTGCAGCCTCTCGGCGCTGTAAGGCCACAGGCTGAAATTGATCGGCCGCCGCGGCTGGATGAAGATCCCCTTGCCCGCCGCGTCCAGCAGGCTCAGCCAGCGCACATCCTGCCGGTTGCCGTTGTCCTGCGGGAACGGATAGTGTTCGAACAGCGCGTCGGCGCGCTGCCGGTAGTGGCCGATAAGGTTGGCCCGGCAGCTGTCGCGGTAGTTCTCGCCCGGTCCGCGGCCGTAGTATTCCACCTGCTCGAAGCGGCGGCTGATGCCGAAATCGAGACCGATTTTCGGGATAATCTGCCGGAAATCGCCGTAAGGCTCACCGGCCAGATCCAGGCTGACGTAGCCCCGCGGGGAGATGCGCCAGCGGTAGGTGCAGCGCATGCCGAAGTCGAATACCGGCGGCGCAATCAGGCTGTGTACCTCGAGCAGCAGATCTTCGCCCTGCCATTGCCGGCTAAGGCGGCGGAAGTGCTGCTGCATGATGGGGAAATGATGCGGTAGCCAAATTCCCTCATATTCCTGTTTATGGTTATCGATCACCGGTTTGAAGAAGGTGATGCGCGGCGCGCGCCCCACCACGTCTTCACCGTCTACCCGCCACGAAAGCAGTTCGCCACTCAGCAGCGAGAACGCCAGCTGGAACCGGCCGCCGCTGACGATCAGCTGATGATTCTCCTCGCGGCATTGCAGCGCCGGCGCATCGACCAACGGTGGAGCCGGCAGCCGCGTCGCCGTCTGGCGCAGATGCTGATAATGCCCCAGCCGCTGGCCGCTCTCGCTGTAACGGGTGGCGCTGTCCTTATGCACCGCCACGTCGATCAGCGTTTCCCCTTGCCCCAGCGCCAATACCGGCAGGTGCATGTCTTCACTCTCGCCCGGCTGCAGATGCGGCAGCTTGAATTCGTAACTTGCCACCTGGCGGCCGTCGGTCTTGACGCTGACCTTCAGCGTGATGTCCGCCAGCGAGCTGAACCAATAGCGGTTTTTCACCCGCAGCACGTCGCCTGCGCCCTCTTCCGCCGTCACCTCCACCGGGCATAGCACCTGCTGGTATTCACGCAGGCCGGGGCCGGGGCGCTGATCCGGGTAGAGCAGGCCGTCCATGCAGAAGTTGTAGTTGTTCGGGTAGTCGCCGTAATCGCCGCCGTACTGGTAGCGCTCGCGTCCCTGCTCGTCGTGGCTCAGCAGGCCATGATCGCACCACTCCCAGATGTAGTGCCCCTGCAAACTGGCGTGGCGGTTGAACACCGACTGGTATTCGAACAGCCCGCCGGGGCCATTGCCCATGGCATGGGCGTATTCGCACAGGATGCGCGGTTTGGGGTGCGGGTATTCACCGAAGGCGTTCATCATCGCCACGCGGGAATACATGGTGCTGATCACATCGGTCACTTCGGCGTCGCGATCTTCTTCATAGTGGACCAGACGGGTCGGATCGAGCGCCTTGCAGCGCCGGGCCATGGCGCGAATGTTGCAGCCGTAGCCGGACTCGTTGCCCAATGACCAGATGATGATCGACGGGTGGTTTTTCTGCGCCACCACGTGGCGCTCGATGCGCTCGACGTAGGCATGTTCCCAGCGCGGATCGTCGGTGATGCGGCTGAGATCACCGACGTTGGCGAAGCCGTGGCTTTCCAGATCGGTCTCCGCCATCACGAACAGGCCATAGAGATCGCACAACTCGTAAAAGCGCGGATCGTTGGGGTAATGGGCGGTACGCACCGAGTTGATGTTGTGCTGCTTCATCAGCACGATATCGCGCTCCACCCGCGCCATATCGACGGCGCGCCCTTTAAGGTGATCGTGATCGTGGCGGTTGACGCCGTGCAGTTTGAAGTAGCGGCCGTTGACGTACATCAGCCCGTCGCGCACCGCGATCTCACGGAAGCCCACCCGCTGCGGCACCACGCCCAGCAGGTTGCCGACGCCGTCATACAGGCTGAGCAGCAGTTGATACAGATAGGGATTCTCCGCATTCCACTGCTGCGGGCGGCTGACCGGCAGCTCGAAACGGCAGTTCAACGCCTGCTCGATGCGCAGATCGTCGCGCCACTGCTCCGCCACGCAGCGATCGCCGTCGAACAGCTGCGCCTGCAGGCGGCAGCCCTCGGCGGCCTGCGATCCGAGATGATGCAGTTCGGCGTCGATCGCCAACAGCGCATCGCAGTAGCGTTCATCGAAGGTGGTGACCAGCGTCAGGTCGTGAATGTGGGTGGCGCTCTGGCCAATCAGATAGACGTCGCGGAAGATGCCGGCCATCCACCACATGTCCTGATCTTCGATATAGGTGGAGTCGGCCCATTGCATCACCCGCACCGACAGCAGGTTCTCGCCCTGCCGCACATAGGGGCTGATATCGAACTCGGCGCACAGCCGGCTGCCCTTGCTGAAGCCGACATAGTTGCCGTTGACGTACACCTCGAAGTAGGTTTCCACGCCGTCGAATTTGATCAGCACTTGCTGATCTTGCCAGCCGGCGTCGAGCGTAAAGTGGCGCTGATAGGCACCGGTGGGGTTATTGGTCGGCACGTAAGGCACGTCGATCGGGAACGGGAAGCCCTCGTCGGTGTACTGCAGATGGCCATGCCCTTCCAACTGCCACATGCCCGGCACCGCCATATCGCCCCAGTCGCTCATCGGCTCACGGTAAAACGCCGCCGGTACCTGCGCCGGGTGCTCGAAGAAGCGAAAGCGCCAGCGGCCACTCAGCAGCTGGAAGCGTCGGCTGGCGTTGCGATCGAAGCTCAGCGCCTGTCCGGCGTCCGCATAGCTGAAGAAGCTCGCACGCGGCGCCAACCGGTGCTCAGACTGTTTTTCAATGTTTTCCCAATTATTCACGTCACGTCTCCCGACACCTGTGCAATGCGGAAACGATAGTAAATATTTAGTAAAAACTACAGTTGATATTTACCAAATGACGACAGGATCACAATAAATCTCAAATGCCTTTTTTTATCATGACGTTAATTTTGAGCGCCAACGCCCCCGCCAAGGCGGGGGCCAATCAGGCGACGGTGGTGTCGCGCAGCTGGAGCGAGCTGGGAACAAAGATCGACAGCGGCACGGTGCGCTCATCGCGCAGCCGCTCCGCCAGCAGGTTGACGGCCTGTGCGCCCATGGTTTCCGAAGGGATGCGCACCGTGGACAAGGCGGGGAAAATAAAGCGGGCGGTGGGAATATCATTGACGCTGATCAGCGCGATCTGCCCCGGCACCTGAATGCCGTGTTCATGCAGCGCGCGCAGCACGCCGATCGCGATCGAATCGGTCGCCACCAGCAGCGCCGGCGGATAGCCAGCCTTGCTCTGCAACATCGCTTTCGCACACTGGTAGCCCGACTGGCTGCTGAAATCGCCGTGGTAAATATCCTGCGCCCGTACCACGTTTTGCTGCCGCCCATACTCGACGAACGCCTGCTCGCGCTGGTCGATACCGGCCGGATCGTCGCGCCCGCCGATAAAGCCGATGCGCTGATAGCCGCGGCCGATGAAGTAGTCGATCACCTTGCGGCTAATCTTGTACAGGTCGACATTGACGCAGTCGAAACGCTCGTCGTCCACCACGCCGTCGATGAATACCACCGGCGTTTCCTGCTGTCTGAGCTGCTCATACAACGCGGGCTGCGGCCGGCCGATCACCAGCAGGCCGTCGGCCGACGGCAGCGCCTTGTCGCCGTTGAAGTCGTAACCGGCGCTCAGCGCCACGCCCAGCTTTTCGCACTGCGTTTCGATGCCGTAACGCATCGCCAGGTAATAGGGATCGTTGATCTCCACGCCCTGCGTATAGGTGAACAGCGCGGCGAATTGCAGGCGTTGCCCGCTTTGCCGTTTGGAAGGCGCAATCTTGTATTCGAGGCGCTCCGCCGCTTCCAGGATCTTCTGGCGGGTTTGCGCCTTCACGCTCAGGGTGGGGTCGTCATTCAACACGCGCGAAACGGTGGCGACGGACACATTAGCGGCTTCAGCAATTTCCTTCAGTGTGGCCATAGAGTCCCAATGCACAGACGAAAAACGGTAGCTTAATCGGATAGCGCCGCGGCGTACAGCGCCGCCCGCGCCCTCTCCTTCCCAAATCGGGCCAGAGCACGCTCATGCCAGCCGTTGCCGGGCGCCTGCAGCGAAAGATACCCATTTCGTCCGCTGTGATCAAGTTAACGCTTTACTGATTAAAGCGTATTTTTTACTAAATATTTTACTAATATACCTGCCGTTTACCGCTCTCTACGGGCGGACGTTTTCTCTTCTCCCAGGGATCCGGGAGCGACCTCGCGTGAGCCGCCGCTCGGCTGACGTTCCGTTCCATCCAACACCAGGCCTATGCCCCATGAAATCACTAAATCATCACGCCCTGTTGCCCTGGTTGCTGCTCGTTAGCGCGCCCGTCTGGGCGGAGCAAGAACCTGTCACCCCGGCGGAGCGCAATCAGCTGCCGCCGCCGCCGTTGTCCGAAACCGCCGCGACCGCCCTGCGCTTTTACGGCGAGCTCGGCATCGGCGGCAGCGTCTATTTGAACGGCGAACATCAGCATCAATACAGCGACGGCACCTATATCGAAGGCGGCCTGGAGATCAAACGGGGCCACTGGTTCGGCCTGATTTACGGTGAAGGCTGGACCGTGCAGGCGGACAGCCAGGGCCATGCCTGGACGCCAGGCCACGGCTGGGGTGGCTTCGAGGGTGGGTTAAACCGCTTTTACGGCGGTTACCGCACCGACGACGGCACCGAGATGATGCTTAGCGTACGCAACGATTCGTCGCTCGACGATCTGCAATGGTGGGGCGACTTCACGCCGGAGTACGGCTACGTGATCCCCAATACCCGCGATCTCAGCTACGCCGCCAAGCTGCAAAACCTGACCGGGCGCTTTCGCTACAGCGTGACGGCTGCGCCGGAAAGCCGCATCGACGAGAGCAAGGCGCTGCTGCACTTCGGTAAATACGACCGCTATTCCGACAAGTATACCTATCGGGCGATGGTCAACGGCTACACCCAGTACGACCTGCAGGAGAATCTGACGCTGCTGACCGGCCTGGAAGTGACCGACGGCCTGGGGCAGCTGTTTTTGCTGGGGCTGCGCGGCAAACACCTGGCTGGCCGCATCTGGCACCACACCGGCAAAGGCGACAGCGGCGGCCACCCCGGCAGCGAGTCGGGCCTGATGCTCAGCGCGATGACGGAAACCGCCAAAGGGCTGTATCTCTCCACCGCCTACAGCTACGCCCGCCACCGGTTTGATAACACGGCGGATACCGCCACCTCCTACGCCCAGTTTGGCGTCTGGTACGAATACGCCGGCGGCAAACTGGCCACCGCGCTGGACAGCAAATTCTTTATGCGCAATGACAGCACCGGCGCCAGCAACTCGGTGTTTCTGATGCAATATTTCTATTGGTAACCGTTGAGGCTCCTACGATGAACATGACTCCCCTGACCCCGCTGGCCACTGCCCTCGTGCTGATGCTGGCGGGCTGCGCGCCGAAAACGCCCGACGCCCCGCTCGCCGAGCGCTACCCAAACGTGATCGACCGCCACGGTGCGCCGCATTTTATGCTCGACTACGACTTCGACGATCACCAGCGCTTCAATCCGTTCTTCGATCTCGGCGCCTGGCACGGCCACCTGTTGCCGAGCGGGCCGGAAGGCATGGGCGGCTTCCCCGGCCCGGCGCTGCTGACCGAAGAGTACATCAACTTTATGGCCAACAATTTCGATCGGCTCACCGTCTATCGAAACGGTAAACCGGTGCATTTCACCATGACGGCCTACAGCCTGCCCGGCGCCCTGGTGCAGCGGCTCAGCGCGCCGGGCGTGACCGTCAACCTGACGCTGCGCTTCGCTGCCGCGCGCACCTCGCTGCTGGAAACCCAGATCCTGACCGACGCGCCGCTGGAGCTGGTGTGGGACGGCGAATTGCTGGAGCGCTACGCCGCCAAAGAGCAAAAACCGCTGCCGCCGGCGACCCTCGAGCAGGCATTCCCGAACTACACGCGCCTCATTGTGCCGACGGCGGACGGCCTGCGCGTCACCTTCGGCAAGGTGCGCGCGCCGTCGCAGCTGATGACCTCCGGGCAGTCCGAGTATCAGATCCACAAATCGCTGCCGCAGCGCACCACGGTCGACGGCCACCGCTTCCGCGCCACGGCGCGCATCGCCGGCTCCACCACGCTGTATACCACCTACTCGCACCTGCTCACCGCCGAAGAGGCGCAGCGCGAACAGCGCACTATCGCCGACATTCTCGCTTACCCGCAGCGCTATATGGCCGCGTCGGCGCAGCGCTGGGAACGCTATCTTACCGATGGGCTGAGCAACCCGCACGCCACGGCGGAACAAACGCGCGTGGCGGTCAAAGCGATAGAAACGCTGAACGGTAACTGGCGCGGCGCAGCCGGGGCGATGAAGTTCGACTCGGTCACCCCGTCGGTCACCGGGCGCTGGTTCTCCGGCAACCAAACCTGGCCGTGGGACACCTGGAAACAGGCCTACGCCATAGCGCACTTCAACCCGGACGTGGCCAAGGACAACATTCGCGCGGTGTTCGCCTACCAGATCCGGCCGGGCGACGCCCTGCGCCCGTGGGACGCCGGTTTCCTGCCCGACCTTATCGCCTACAACCCCAGCCCGGAGCGCGGCGGCGACGGCGGCAACTGGAACGAACGCAACACCAAACCGAGCCTGGCGGCCTGGGCAGTGATGGAGGTGTATCGCGTCACCGGCGATAAGGGCTGGCTGGCGGAGATGTACCCGAGGCTGGTGGCCTACCATGACTGGTGGCTGCGCAACCGTGACCACAACGGCAACGGCGTGCCGGAGTACGGCGCCACTCGCGACAAAGCGCACAATACCCCCGACGGGCGCATGTTGTTCACCGTCAAGCGTGGGCCGCGCGAGCAAACGCTGGCCGGCCTCGACAATTACGATCGCATCGTGCGCGAGGGGCGGTACGACAGCATCGAGATCCCGGCGCAGACCGCCGCCTCCTGGGAGTCGGGCCGCGACGACGCGGCGGTATTCGGCTTTATCGATCCGGATCAATTGGCGCGCTACGTGGCACAAGGCGGCAAACGCGAAGACTGGCAGGTAAAATTCGCCGAAAACCGCGCGCCGGACGGCACGCTGCTCGGTTACTCTCTGCTGCAGGAATCGGTGGATCAGGCCAGCTACATGTACAGCGACAACCGCTACCTGGCGGAGATGGCCGATATTCTGGGCCGCGGCGCCGAGGCCGCTGCCTTCCGCGCCAAAGCCGACCGGCTGGCGACCTACATCAACACCTGCATGTTCGACAAGCAGAGCGGTTTCTTCTATGACATCCGCATCGAAAGCCGGCCGTTGGCCAACGGCTGCGCCGGCAAACCGATCGTCGAACGCGGCAAAGGGCCGGAAGGCTGGTCGCCGCTGTTCAACGGCGCCGCCAGCCAGCCGCACGCCGATGCGGTGGTCAGGGTGATGAAGGATCCGCGCGAGTTCAATACCTACGTGCCGCTCGGCACCGCGGCGCTGACCAATCCGGCGTTCGGCGCGGACATCTACTGGCGCGGCCGCGTGTGGGTCGATCAGCTGTATTTCGGCCTCAAGGGCATGGAGCGCTACGGCTATCGTGACGATGCGGTGGCGATGGCGCAGGCCTTCTTCCGCCACGCCGACGGCCTGGTCGCCGACGGGCCGATCCGCGAGAACTACAACCCGCTCACCGGCAAGCAGCAAGGCGCGCCGAACTTCTCCTGGAGCGCGGCGCACCTGTACATGCTGTATAACGACTTCTTCACGCAATAAGCCGCAGCGGCCACCGCCATCGTTGCCCGGCGGTGGCCCGCGTTTATGAGCGGATCGGGATCACCAGCACGTCGATATTCAGCTGGTTGATGGCATTGCGGGTGGAAGAAAACAGGTTGCTCCACAGATCGTGGTGATGGCCGAACACCAGCAGATCGATGTTCTTATCCACGACTGCCGTACGCAGTTCATCGACGAAGCCGCCGCGCCCGATAATCACCTCCGCGATCGGGTAATTGACGTTTTGCGTGGTGGGCTCCAGCTCTTTGCGGATCTTCTCTTCGAACGGCACGCCGTCATAGCTGCGCTCCGAAAAACCGATCGCCGCGTGGTAGGTGTCGTAGTGAACGTCCACATAGATCAGCGAGAGTTTGGCCTGCAACGCCTCCGCCAGCAGCGCCCCCTTTTCGACCAGCCGTTTGCCGTCATCGCTCAGATCGGTGGCGATGACAATATGGTGGTAACACATAGCGCCTCCTGTCATGGACTCGGTAGAGCCGAGGCTCCGATATCACGCCGGGGTCATATCGTTATGGTTAATTTTAGTTCAGAAATGGCGCGTATGACGGGTGGCGACGCGGTGGGAAAGCCCCGTTACCGGGGCTGAAGGCAAAAATTACTTCTCGCGCTGCGCCTCAAACCAAACGTTGCACAGCGACAGGATCAGCGTGTTGGCGTCTTTCACCAGCACGTTATCGCCGGGCACCCCATCGGAGCCCTGATCGGTGATGCCTTTGATGGCGGTATCCGCGTGCTGAATGGCCACGCGTTCGACCGACGGCGTGCTGATGCCCAGCATCGGGAAATCGATGTAGGAGCTGCTGCCGGAATTGTCCTCGACAAACTCCTGCGCTTCTACGGTGCTGACGGTGGCCCCTTCGCTTTTCAGCGCCGTGCCGTTCCAGCTGAACGCATCCGCTTTGTAGCTGATTTTGCCGCCGATCAGGCTCTGCGCCTGCTGTTGATCCCAGCAGCCGGTGGTCTGGGTCGGCACAATTTTACTGACGCGCCAGTTGCCCAGCAGCTGTTTGGGGATCGGCCCGGTATCGCTCTCCGCCGCCCGAACCTGAGTCGCCGAGACGCAGGCCAACACCACCAGCGGCAACAGCGCCTTGCTCCAAGTGTTCAATCGCATTGTCTTTTCCTTCGTTTCAGTACCCAGTCTGCCCTCACGGGCCAACGGCTATCATAATAAGCCCGCCGATTCGCCGTCAAAACAATCCGCACCGCGCCAGGCGGCGGCCGCTCATAGCTAATCGCTATGAGTCATAGTGAATCAGTATTTTGTTTTAGCCCAGCGATTACCTACAGTCACTGCCACTATTCTGCCCGCCAAAATTAGCAGGCAATGTTGACAAGGACCCTGGGAAAATGACATTTACGCTGAAAAACCTCACCCTGGCGCTGGCCGCCGCCGGCACGCTGCTGCTGACCGCCTGCGGCCCGACGGCACAGGACGATCACCACATCAAGGTCGGCATCAGCGCCGGCATCGATCAGTCGCTGTGGGCAGTGGTGCAAAAGGTCGCCAAGCAGAAATACGATCTGGACGTGGAGGTGGTGACCTTCAACGACTACGTGTTGCCGAACGAAGCGCTGAATAACGGCGATCTGGACGTCAACGCCTTCCAACACAAGCCGTATCTGGACAAGCAGATGCAGGAGCGCGGCTACAAGCTGGCGGCGGTGGGCAACACCTTCGTCTACCCGATCGCCGGCTATTCGAAGAAAATAACCGCGCTCAGCCAACTGCCGGACGGCGCGCAGGTGGCGGTGCCGAACGATCCGACCAACCTGGGGCGCTCGCTGCTGCTGTTGCAAAAACAGGGGCTGATTACCCTGAAAGACGGCGTCGGCCTGCTGCCGACCGCGCTCGACATCGTCGGCAACCCGAAAAAGCTGAAGATTGTCGAAATTGAAGCGCCGCAGCTGCCGCGCGCGCTGGACGATCAGAAAGTGACGCTGGCTGTCATCAACACCAACTACTCCAGCCAGATTGGCCTGTCGCCGGCCAAGGACGGGCTCTTTGTCGAAGACAAAAACTCGCCGTACGTCAACATCTTCGCCAGCCGCATCGACAATAAAGACAGCGAGAAAGTGAAGGATCTGGTCAAGGCCTATCAGACCGACGAAGTGGCGGCCAGCGCCGCCGACATCTACAAGGGCGACGCCGTCAAAGGCTGGTAGCGCCTCGCGTAGAGCCCGTGGCGCCCGGCCACGGGCCATGCCAACCTCAGCCGCGCTGGATGGATACGCCGCCGTCCACCAGCATCGCGGTGCCGGTGACGAATGAGGACGCGTCAGACGCCAGATACAGCGCCGCCTGCGCGATCTCCTCCGGCATCGCCAGCCGCTTCAGCGCGTGCAGTTCGGCCACCTGTGCCAGCGCCTCCGGGGTATTGCTCATCTGCCGGCCCATCGCCGTATCGGTGCCGCCCGGCAGCAGCGCGTTCACCCGAATGCCGCGCCCGCCGAACTCCACCGCCAGCGCCTGCGTCAGGCCGATCAGCCCCGATTTGCCGGCCGCATAGGCCGCCGTGCCGGGAAACGCCGCGGTGTGGCCAACGAAGGTGGAGGTGAAGATCACCGAGCCTGCGCCGCGCGCCAACATGGCGGGGATTTGATATTTGGCGCCGTAGTAGGCGCTGGACAGGTTGGTTTCCAACACCTCGCGCCACGCTGAGGCGGTGAGCGCCAGCGATGGCCCCAGCGGCCCCAAGGTGCCGGCGTTGTTGAAAGCGATATCCAGCCCGCCGAACTCATCGACCGCCGCCGCCGTCAGCCGTTCGGCGAAGGCTTCGTCACGCACGTCGCCCGCCACCGCGAGCGCCCGGCCACCCTCGCGCCGAATGTCCTCCACCAGCGCCGCCAACAGCGGCTCACGCCGCGCGCCCAACACCAGCGCAGCTCCCTGCCGGGCGAACAGCAGCGCCGCTGCTCTGCCAATCCCCGAACTGGCGCCACCGATCACCGCCACCTTGCCGTTCAATGCGTTCATCGCTCATCCTCACGCGGTTTAAAGATCCTCAGTGTGAGGCAAGATTCGGCGCCGCGCTGGCCGCAAGCGGACATGCAATTGGCGCATGAAAAAGGCGCTGCAAGCAGCGCCCCGGCAACGCGAACCTGGCGGTTAACTCACGGCCTGGCCGCATACTTCTGCATCGTTGCCGGCGTCACCAGCTCGAACGGGATCCAGTAATACGGCTCGAGTTTTTCACCGTTAATCATGCGCTGCGCCACATCGACCGAGGCCTTGCCCTGGCCAACCGCGTCCTGGAACACCGTGACCTGCATCTTGCCGGAGGCCAGCGCCTTGAGGCCGTCCGGCGTGGCGTCGATGCCGCCGATCAGCACTTTCTGGTCCACCTTGCCCGCCTGCTGCAGCGCCATGATCGCGCCGATCGCCATCTCGTCGTTGTTGGCGGCGACGATGTCGATCGCTTCGCCGTTGGTCAGCCAGTTCATCATCAGATCCATGCCTTCACTGCGTGAATAGTTGGCGCTCTGCTTCTGCACCACCTTCATTTTCGGGTACCTGGCCACCACCTGCTCCACGTCTTTGGTGCGCTGCAGCGCGCCGGCGTCGGTCAGATTGCCGATCATCACCGCCACGTTGCCCTGATAGTTGGCCAGCCGCGCCAGTTCCTCCATCTGCAGCGTGCCGGACTCCCGCTCGTCGGAGCCGACGAACACCACGCCCTGCGGCAGTTTGGCGTCGCCCGGCGTGCGGTTCACGTACACCAGCGGCACGCCGGCGGCCTGGACCATTTTGGTCATCACCGGGGTGCTGGCCGAGTTGACCGGATCGACGATAATCGCGTCTACCCCGGAGCTGATAAAACTCTGCACCTGATCGGTCTGGCGGCCGACGTCGCCGCGCGCGTCTTCGAACTGTACGGTAATGCCGCGCGCTTTGGCCTCCTTGTCGATCGCCTGACGGATAATGGTGAGGAAGTTCTGGTCGAAATAGGCCATCGATACGCCGATGGTTTGCGCCCATGCCGGAGTGGACGCACACAGCGCCACCGCCAGCCACAGCCCTTTCAGGTAGTTCATGATGTGTCCCCCGGATAAAAAAATGCCGCCGGCCCACCTTGGCACCGGCGGCAATTCACGGCAATCAGTGTTTTTTGCGGTTGCGCCGCATGTCGATCGACACGGCGGCGACGATAATCACGCCCTTGATGATGTCCTGAATGTAAGAGTCGACGCCGATAAAGGTGAAGCCGCTTTTGATAAGGCCGAGGATCACCGCGCCGATCAGCGTGCCGGTAATGCGCCCGACGCCGCCCATCAAGCTGCTGCCGCCGATCACCGCCGCGGCGATGGCGTCCAGCTCGTACGACATCCCCATGCTCGACTGGCCGCTGCTGACGCGCGCCGCCAGCACCACGCCCGCCAACCCCGCCAGGCCGCCGGCGATGGTGTAAACCGTCACCAGGTACTTATTGACGTTGATGCCGGAGACCCGCGCCGAGGTCATGTTGCCGCCGATGGCGTAGATGTATTTGCCGTAGCGGGTGTGTTTGAGTGCGATATGGAAGATCACCGCAATCACCAGGAAGATGATCACCGGCATTGCGCCCTGGCCGATTGACGTGAAGCCGTCCGACAGGAAACTGACCGGGTTGCCCTTGGTGTAGTACTGCGCCAGACCGCGCGCCGATACCATCATCCCCAGCGTGGCGATGAACGGCGGAATGCCGGTGCGGGTGATCAGGAAGCCGTTGATAAAGCCGCAGACGATGCCCACCCCGATCCCGGCGCCGATCGGGATCGCCGCCGGCAGATCGAGCAGCCCCGGATACATCGGCGAGATGCTGTCCGAGGTCTGCGCCAGGCTGGCCGCCACCACCGCGGTCAGCGCAATCAGCGAGCCGGAGGAGAGATCGATACCGGTGGTGATGATCACCTGGGTGACGCCCACCGCGATGATGCCGATGATCGCCACCTGCAGCACGATCAGCAGCAGGCGGTTCGGGTTCAGCAGGAACGACTGATCGCGCATGTACCAGCCGAGGATTTCGAAGATCAGCGCAATGCCGATCATCACGATGAAGATGCCGGTATCCTTCGGCATTTTGCCGCTCAGCCCGGAGAACAGCCCTCCCTTGCCCGTTGAATCGGCGGAGAGCGGCTTCTCAATCTTTACGTTACTCATGATGTTCACCCTTCGTTATTCTGAGGCCAGCGCCAGGATCTTCTCCTGGTCCGCGTCGTCTTTGTCCAAAATGCCGGTGATGCGGCCGCCGTGCATCACCATCACCCGGTCGCTCATGCCGAGGATCTCCGGCAGCTCGGAAGACACCAGAATGATGGCGACGCCGCGGTTGGCCAGCTCGCTGATCAGGCGGTAGATTTCCGCTTTCGCCCCCACGTCGATGCCGCGCGTCGGTTCGTCGAGGATCAGGATTTTCGGCTGCGCCAGCAGCCAGCGCGCGATCAGCACCTTCTGCTGGTTGCCGCCGCTGAGGTTATTGATGATCTGATCCATGGTCGGCGTTTTGATGTTGAGCTTTTTAATCTGATCCATGCAGTCTTTGGCCATCTGCACGTGGCTGACGAAACCGTTCTTGCCGATGTATTCCGACAGGTTGACGATGCTCATGTTCTCGACCACCGACAGCACCAGAAACAGGCCGGATTTCTTGCGGTCTTCGGTGAGAAACGCCAGCCCGCTCTCGATCGCCTTCGCCGGAGAATCCACCTTCACCGCCTGGCCTTCGATAAAGATCTCGCCGCCGTCCGCCGGGTGCATGCCGAACAGGCTTTCCATCACTTCGCTGCGCCCGGCGCCCACCAACCCAGCGACGCCGAGGATCTCGCCGCGCTTGACGCTGAACGACACGTCGTGGAACCAGCCGCTGCGGCGCAGCCCCGCCACCCGCAGCACTTCCTCGCCGATATTGTTGTTGAATTTGGGGAACATCTGCGTCAGTTCGCGCCCCACCATCATGGTGATCAGCGACTGTTTGGTCAGGTTTTCGGTTTTGTCGCAGGCGATGAAGGTGCCGTCGCGGAAGATGCTCACTTCGTCGGTGATGGCGAAGATCTCGTCCATCTTGTGGCTAATATAGATAATGCCTTTGCCCTGCTCGCGCAGTTCGCGGATGATGGCGAACAGGTGCACCACTTCGCCTTCGGTCAGCGCCGAGGTCGGTTCATCCATGATCAATACGTCGGCGTTGTAGGACACCGCCTTGGCGATCTCCACCATCTGCTGGTTGGCGATGCTCAGCTCGCCCACCAGCGTATCCGGCTGCAGTTTGATGTTCAGCCGCGCCAGCAGTTCGCGGGTCTGTTCATTCAGCTGCTCGTGGTTGACGAACCCCAGCCGCGCCGGCTCGCGCCCCAACCAGATGTTTTCCGCCACCGTCATGTCAGGCACCAGGTTCAGCTCCTGGTGGATCATGGAAATGCCCGAATGCAGCGCCTGTAGCGTGTCGCTGAAGGTGACCGGCCGACCTTTGATTTTGATCGAGCCTTCGTCCGGGTGGTAGATGCCGATCAGGCATTTCATCAGCGTCGATTTGCCCGCGCCGTTTTCCCCCATCAGCGCGTGCACGCTGCCGGGTTTGATTTTAATCGAGACCTTATCCAGCGCTTTGACGCCGGGGAACTGCTTGCTGATGCCTTCGGCCTCAAGAACATAAGGGTACATACCGCTTACCTCCGCACTGACCCACGTTTTCCGCCGCGCTCGCCCCACACCGGCGCCCGCGGCGGGCTTCAAGGCTTATTTCTTGTTTTTATCGGCGAATTGCTGGTAATTGGCCTGGGTGATCAGCTGGTAAGGGATCAGCACGTTGCTCTCCACTTTCTCGCCTTTCACCAGTTGAACGGCGGTCTGCACCGCGCCCTCGCCCTGGCCTTTGGCGTCCTGGAATACGCTCAGCGCCAGATCGCCCTTCTTGATGAACTCCAGCGCGTCCGGCGTGCCGTCAACGCCGGCCACCAGCACGCCGGATTTCTTGGCTTGCTTCAGCGCCAAAATAGCGCCGATGGCCATTTCGTCGTTGTTGGAAGCGATAGCGTCAATCTGCTGGCCGGACAAAATCCAGTCGGTGGTGACGTCCACCGCCTCTTTGCGGAAGAACTTGGCGGTTTGCTTGTCGACTATTTTGATGCCGGGGTAGTTGGCCGCTACCTCTTCCACGCCGCGGGTGCGGTCGCGCGTGGCTTCGCTCGACAGCTCGCCCATCAGGATCATCACGTTGCCCTTGCCGTTCATCAGCTTGGCCAGCGCCTCCATCTGCAGCTTGCCGGCCAGCTTGGAGTCGGAGCCGACGTAGGCCATGCCTGCCGGCAGCGCCACTTCCGGCTTGCGGTTGACGAACACCAGCGGGATCTTGGCCTTCTCGGCCAGCTTGATCATCGGCTTAACGCCCTGGGTATCCACCGGGTTGAGGATGATGGCGTCGACGCCCTGGCTGACGAAGTTTTCGATTTGTTGAATTTGCTGCGCGATGTCGCCCTTGGCGTCTTCGAACTGGCCGCTGACGTTGCCGTCGGCCTTCATTTTGCTTTGCATCGACTGGCGCAGAATGGTGAGGAAGTTGTCATCGAAGTAAGCCATGGAAACGCCGATCTTGATGTCTTTCGCCAACACGCTGGCCGGCAGCATGCACATCAATACCGAGGCGGCGATCAGTTTCTTCAGCTTCATGTTCGTTACCCTTTAATCGTTAGAATGAAGAGGTCTGTTGGTTGACAGCTAATGAAAAATATTTTTTACATTCAAACAACATTACGGTCGGTGTTATCCCTTTGATACGGCGAATTTACCGTGTTATCGCCGTATTAAGGCCGTAGACAAAATGGTGATCGATATCTCAAAATAGATTAAAAACAATCAATTGAAATAAACCCCTGGCATAACAAACGGCGTCTTTAGCGCGCTTTTAAATGTTTATTTCATAATTGAGGTTATTGAAACTTTTTAACCCAAACAAGCGAAACATGCATTTTGGAATGGCTTATTAACAAAAACATGACACGGATCTAACAAATGAAATGCAAGCCGCCGGCAAGCGTTCCCCTTTCGTGCGCCGGCAAAAACTGCGAGCGGCCACGCAGTTTGCGGTTTCCGCGTTTCCCGACCATCCTTACTCGGCAATAATGGACATATCCCTATCTCAGGAGGACCTGACATGCAGCTCAGCAGTAAGGTGCGGATGAACCGCCTGTTCAATAACGGCAAATGCCTGGATGTGGCGATCGATCACGGCATCGCTAACGAACCGGATTTCTTGATCGGCCTGGAAGATATCGAACGAGTGATGGGCAACCTGATCGCCGCGCGCCCCGACGCCATTCAGGTCAACTACGGTCAGGCGGATCTGCTGCAGCGCGCGCCGCAGCGCGAAAAACCGGCGCTGGTGATGCGCACCGACGTCGGCAACGCCTATAACGCCGCGCGCCACCGCGAAATGTGGGCGGTGCTGCACAACCCGGAGGCGCCGATCCTGGCGGCGCTGCAAATGGACGCCGCCGCGGTGGTGGTCAATCTGTATATGATCCCGGATGAGCCCGGTATTTTCCGCCAGTGCGTGGAGAACATCGGCCGCCTGCGCCACGCCTGCGATCGCTACGCCATGCCGCTGATGATCGAACCGCTGGTGATGGCGCCGGCCGGCCAGGGCGCCGCCTACGGTTCACTGGGTGACGTGGAGAAGATCGTGCCGCTGGTGCGGCTGGCGCGCGAGCTGGGCGCCGACATCATCAAGGCTGACCCGACCGAACGGGTGGAAGACTTCCACCGCGTGGTGGAAGCGGCGCGCTGCCCGACGCTGGTGCGCGGCGGCGGTAAAGGGGAGCTGGGGCCGGTGCTGGAGAAATCCGCCGCGCTGATGGCCCAGGGCGCCTCCGGCATGGTCTATGGCCGCAATGTCTATCAACACAGCAATCCGTCGCAGGTGGTGCGCGCCCTGATGGCGATCATCCATCAGGGGGCCAGCGGCCAACAGGCGCTGGAGATCTACCACCAGCAGTGACCCGCTTTTGTAACTAAAATAACCCCTTCGCGACCCGGCAGCATGCTATAACCTGCTGCCGGTAACTGCAGCTTGCCTCATTCCTCGCTAGAATACGCCGTGATATCGCCATTCGGAGAACCGCCATGCCAAAACAACGGGTGCCGCTCAAGCTGAGCACCGCCATCACGCTGATGGTGTCCGCCATCATCGCTTCGGTGCTGCTGGTGGTGTTCGCGCTGTTTTTCGTGCAGATGAGCCGCGAGGGGCAAGATCAGCTGCAGCAGAAAGCCATCGCCGTCGCCAATACACTGGCGCTCTCCAGCACGGTGGTTGACGGCCTGCAGCGGCGCGACCAAAGCGGCGCCATTCAGCGCTTCGCCGAGCAGGTGCGCCATCAAAACGAGCTGCTGTTCGTGGTGGTGGTGGATATGCAGGGCATCCGCTATTCGCATCCCAAACCCTGGCTGATCGGCAAGCATTTTATCGGCGAAGATCTGGCGCCGGCGCTGCAGGGCAACGTCAACAGCGCCATCAACCGCGGCACGCTGGCCCCGGCGCTGCGGGTGTTCGTGCCGGTGTATGACGCGCAGAAACAGCAAATCGGCGTGGTGGCGCTCGGCATCGCGCTGGACACCGTGCAGCGGGTGGTGGCGGAAAGCCGCTGGATCATCTATTGGACTATCGCCTTCGCCGCGCTGGTCGGCAGCCTGGGCACCTTCTTCCTGGTCTCCGCGCTCAAGCGCATCATGCTGGGTTTCGAGCCTTACGAAATCTCCAACCTGTTCGAACAGCGCAACGCCATGCTGCAATCGATTAAAGAAGGCGTGATCGCGGTCGATAATGAATCCCGCATCACCATCGTCAACGACGAGGCCAAGCGCCTGCTGCGCCAAAGCGGCCCGGTGGAAAACCTGCTGCTGGAAGCCGCCAGCAAACATTGGCCGGCGCAGCTGCATCTGGCGGAAGTGCTGGCCAGCGGCAAGCCGCTACGCGATCGGCAGATCAGCTTCAACGGCAGCGAACTGCTGACCAATACCGTGCCGGTGATCGTCAATGGTCAGGTGACCGGCGCCATCGCCACCTTCCGCGACAAGACCGAGGTCAGCCGCCTGCTGCAACGCCTGAGCGGCATGGCGCACTACGCCGATGCGCTGCGGGTGCAGTCGCACGAATTTATGAACAAGCTGCACGTGATACTCGGCATGCTGCACATGAAGGCTTATCAGCAGTTGGAAAACTACATCATCAATACCGCCAGCAACTACCAGGAAGAGATCGGCGCGCTGCTGCGCAAAATTCACTCGCCGGAAGTGGCGGGCTTCTTCATCGGCAAAATCAGCCGCGCCCACGAAGCCGGCGTTGAGCTGACCATCGAGGAGACCAGCCTGCTGCCGGAAACCGACGACGCGGAAACCACCCATGTGCTGATCAGCGTGCTCGGCAATCTGATCGAAAACGCCATCGACGCCATCGACGGCGTTGAGGGCCACGAGATCGGCCTGAGCTTCCATCACCACGACGATCAATTACACTGTATCGTCAGCGACGACGGCCCCGGCATCGATCCGGCGATCGGCGCGCGCATCTTCGAACACGGATTTTCCACCAAGGGAACGGGACGCGGCATCGGCCTGGCGCTGATCCGCAGCCATCTGGAGAAACTGGGCGGCAGCATCGATTTCGAATCCGAACCGGGCGAGCTGACCCAATTTTTCGTGCACCTTCCCTATCAGGCCAAGAGCAGAGCCCATGATTAACGTACTGATTGTCGACGACGACCCGATGGTGGCAGAGCTAAACAAATACTACCTGAGCCAGGTCGGCGGTTTTCACTGCCAGGCGACGGTCGCCACTCTGAGCCAGGCGCGCGCCCTGCTGGCCGATGCCAGCGTCAGCATCGATCTGGTGTTGCTGGATATCTACATGCAGCAGGAGAACGGGCTGGATCTGCTGCCCGGCCTGCGCGAGCTCGGCGAGAAGACCGATGTGATCATCATCTCCTCCGCCAGCGACGTGAACACGGTGCAAAAAGCGCTGCACTACGGCGTGGTGGATTACCTGATCAAGCCGTTCCAGTTCAGCCGCTTCAAGGAGGCGCTGAGCCACTACCGGCAACAGTCGCAGCTCTTGGCGCAGCGCGAGTTTTCGCAGGCCGACGTCGACAGCCTGCTGCGCCGCCAGCCCGGCGGCCAGGAGAGCAAGAAACTGCCGAAGGGGCTGACCAGCATCACCCTGAGCACGGTGTGCGAGTGGATCGAACAGCAGCACGACAGCGAATTCTCCACCGACAACCTGGCCAACGCCATCGGCATTTCGCGGGTGTCCTGCCGCAAGTACCTCATCTATCTGGCGGAGAGCGGCATTCTCGGCACCCGTATTCTGTACGGCGCCACCGGCCGACCGGTCTATCTGTATCAGTTGAAACCGGACGCGATCGCCATGCTGAAAGAGCATTGCCGCCCGGCCTAAACGACGCCGGGCGCAGAAAGCGCCCGGACGTTGAAGGCTAGAAGTTGTGCATGTAACACTTCGCCTCGGGGTGAGGATCTTTCGAGTGTCTGCGCAGGCAACGCTGCTTTTTCTCCTGCTGTTCCAGGTTCCGCTGCTGCCGCTCGGCGGCCTCTGCGGCCTCGCGCTGCTGTTCCCGTGCAATCGCCTGCTCGTTGACCTGCGTCAGGTTATCGACATTCCACACTTTGTGACGCAATGCGTCGCGCTTTTTCTGGTACTCCTCGGTGATCTTACTGTCCTTCGGCGCCGCCGCATGGTATTCCAGATCCACCCGCGCCTGCGCGAAGCTGGCGCAACACAAGGCCATGCCGGCTAACACTATCATTTTCATCGATAAACTCCTGACAAATCCCTGTTCTCATCTTTAGCAATTCAGCGGTCGACCATTCAGCCAGGCCCGGCAATATGCGCCGACAAACGGCCGATGCGGCCCCATCAGGGACGTCCGCCGCAGACGCAGCGACAGGCAGCGGACAATATCGGCTCCCTGTTCACAGGCCGATCGGGCGCTCTGGTGCCCCTGCGCAGAACGTCTCGCCGTTTTCTGCGTTTGCAACCGCATTTCCAACGCTTCCCGCTCCGCACGCAGCCGCGCCAGCTGCATGCGCTCCGCCTGAATCTGTTCAGTCAACCAAATATGCTGCAACAAGCCATCCAGCCGCGCCGGGCATCCCACCGCCGAAGAACTTTCCGTCGAGGCGCCGGGCGAGGAATGACGATCGATGAACGCCTGACTGCAAAATGAGGCCAACAGTGCCAGCGCCGCAGCGATTAACGAGGGTAGTTTCAATACACAAGCTCCATGAATAAGCCGACTGGGGCGCGCCACGAAAAATGACGCAGAGAACCGTTCAACAACCATTGAGTGAAGACACATGAGGCTCTGCGGGATCTGGCGAATGTTGCCCTCCCGTCGCCGGCGTTTTCGCGTTTTCGGCATCGCATTCGACCAGACGCGCCAAGGTTTCAGCCTCGTTCTCCGTGGGTGGGCTCGGCACCGCCATCTCTTGTCGCAGGCCATGCGCCAGCTCTTTCAATTTCTTCTGAAACAGCACGGGAGAAATTCCCTCGCATTGCCGATCGTAGCGGGCCGCATTTGCTTGCAGACTCAACAACGACATTATCAACATGGCGACAATACGCTTTGCCATTGAAAACTCCTGTAATGATGTCTGGGTATGTCGATATAAACTCAACAAGCAGAGATTCATCGTTTAAAGATAAATAACGCATCGGAAAAACAGAGTAGCGAATTAATAATAAACCGTTCCACAATATCTCTGAGATAACGTCTGGCGCCACGCCGAATAAAGAGTGGTGATTAGCGCTCCCCTATTTTCGACCAGTCCAGCGTACCGCCGATACCGACCCGGCCTTCATTCAGCACGGAAGCGGCGGATTCGCCGGCGATAATACGCTGTTTTTGTTCTCGCGTTGCGGGCTGCGGTGCTCCCCAATTCCCCCAGTGAGTGGAGGAGGATGAGGATGAAACAGTGGGGTAAATGGCACTGCATCCGTTTAATACCAGACACAATGCCAGAAGATAATTACGCCATGTCATACTATTCCCCTTAAAATAACGCCATTGGCAGTGACGGTAAATGAAAAATGAGTTTATTTAGTTTAATAACGCTCGCCGCATGCCATCGCCTGCGACAAAAAGAATACGCCGGTGTTAATCACCCGTTATTTTAATTAACCTGAATAAAACAAATATCGATCAATAAGATAACGCTAATCGCAGAAATGGGCCAACAGGTTCAGCGCACTTCCGAGTGCGCTGGGATCTTACTCTTCGCCGTCCGGCTGCCAGGCCAACAGATCGCCAGGCTGGCAGTCGAGAATGCGGCAGATCTTGTCCAGCGTTTCCAGCCTGACTCCCTTGACCTTGCCGTTTTTCAACAGAGACAGGTTTTGCTCAGTGATCCCCACCTGCTCCGCCAGCTCCTTTGAACGCATCTTCCTTTTGGCCAACATGACATCAAGACTTACGATTATTGCCACTCTATTCTCACACGAAAGAAAGCTGTTCTTCATTCAGCCGCAACGCTTCCAGAAATACCCGGCTAAATACCAGGATTGCGCAGCCTACGATCAGCGAGCGCACCGACTCGCTATTGACGCCATAATAAAGGATAAACAGCATTTTTTCATCGGCGGTCAATACCATCACCTGCAGCAGACCGGCTAACGACGGGAACAACACATCGACGATCAGCAAGATGCCGATGATCTGCAACAGCACCATATTGTTGCGATGCCACACGTTGCCGCGGAAAAATTGATAAAACAGCCCGGCGCCGCACAGCAGCGCGCTGTAATAGGGCAAATAACCGAGCATGTCGATAACCAGCGTGGCGAACAGCGCCCAGCGTTGCTGCGGGATCGCGTAGGCAAGTAGCTCCGGGTAATATTCCCGGTAAGAGGCGACGATATCGCGATAGGCTACGCCCTGCAGCCAGTCCCGCACGATGATGAACATCTCAACGCCGGTGCTGACAATCAGCATCGCCATAATGAGCAAACACAGACAACGCACATACAGCGGCAGATGGATCCTTGGCGCAGCGCCCATAATTTTCTATCCCTTAATCAACAGCAATAAATTATCGTAAAACGATAATTTATTGCTGTCAATGATCAAGTGGACTGATGAGTCAGGCGGTGGTCGCCAACGCGCGGACAATAAAAAAGGCCGGGCTAACCCGACCTTGTTTGACTGCTTGACGCGCTTAGACCAGCTCGATCACATCGAAGTTGGCTTCGCCGCTCAGATCGGCGTCGTAGTCAACGCCCTGCAGACCAAAGCCGAACAGGCGCAGGAATTCCGCCTTGTAGCCCTGGTAATCGGTCAGTTCGTTGATGTTGCTGTCGTTCAGCTGCTGCCAGATTTCACGGCAGGTTTCCTGCACGGCGTCGCGCAGTTCCCAGTCATCCAGGCGCAGACGGTGTTTCTCGTCGGTGTCCGGCGCCGCACCGCTGTACAGCTTGGTGGCGAACAGACGCTGGATCTGCTCGATGCAGCCTTCGTGAATGCCCTGCTCCTTCATGATTTTGAACACGATGGAGATATACAGCGGCATCACCGGAATGGCAGAGGAAGCCTGAGTCACTACCGACTTGAGCACCGCAACGTAAGCCGCGCCACCTTTGGCCTGCAGCTTCTGGTTGATGGCCTGCGCCGCGCGATCCAGATCTTCTTTCGCCTTGCCCAGCGTGCCGTGCCAGTAGATTGGCCAGGTCAAATCGGTACCGATGTAGGAGTAAGCGACAGACTGCGCGTTATCCGCCAGCACGCCCGCTTCGTCCAGCGCGTCCATCCACAGCTGCCAGTCCTGGCCGCCCATCACCTTCACGGTGTCGGCGATTTCTTGCTCGTTGGCCGGCTCGACCACAGCTTCAACCAGCACGTCTTTGTTGGTGTCCAGCGCGACAGATTTGTACGGCTCGCCGATCGGCTTCAGTGCGGAACGCACCACTTCGCCGGTTTCCGGCATTTTACGCACCGGCGAAGCCAGCGAGTAAACCACCAGGTCAACCTGACCCAGGTCTTTTTTGATCAGGTCGATCACAGTTTGACGGCACTCGTTGGAGAATGCGTCGCCGTTGATGCTTTTCGCGTACAGGCCTTCTTCTTTAGCTGCCTTGTCGAAACCGGCGGAGTTGTACCAACCGGCGGAACCGGTTTTGCCTTCGCTGCCAGGCTTCTCGAAAAATACGCCGATGGTGGCCGCACCGCTGCCGAAAGCGGCATTGATGCGCGAGGCCAGACCGTAACCGGTGGATGCACCAATGACCAGCACCTTTTTAGGCCCGTTTTTCAGTTCGCCGCGCGACTTAACGTAGGCGATTTGCTCACGGACGTTGGCTTCACAGCCTGCCGGGTGAGCGGTGGTGCAGATAAAACCACGAATTTTAGGTTTGATAATCATAGTAATTTTTTCTTGGTAGCTAAAAACCGAAGGACAATATACCTGATTTTCTCGATATACTTAAGAAAGTGCGAAAACAAGCGCAGTGAACAGACCAGTTTAGTCGAGGGATCAGGGTTGCCCAACTCCGCATCGTGATGCCTCCACGCGCCACGCTTCGCACCCTCAGCGCGTTCAAGCCTTCCCTCTTCAAATCAGCAAAAGTTGATCATGCTTCTGGCGTTGCGTTATGGTGTGGCTGTTTTTCGGTCGAATATCAGGGAAGATAAAATCACCAGGAACAGTGATGGAACCAACTTTATATTATATTCTTTCTACTCTCGCTGCCGCGGCCTGTCTGGCCGTGAAATACGGCTTCAGACCGCCTCTGGGTTCCAAGGGTTATGTCGTTCTGGTTACGATATGTTTTTTAATCCTTTGCTGGCAATTTACCCTTTTTGCCAACGGCAACGCGATGTTTATTGCTGACTCTGAAACATGGACCAAAGAAAATTGGCCTCTACGCTACTGTGCGTTGGGGTTTGCTCTTGCACATGCCTTCGCCACTTTCGAATCCTCCAGAAGAAAGAAAAAAGACAAACTTTCCTGAAGTCGTCACCACCAAATGAAACGCCATTTGGTGGTGACAAGGTAGATCCATTACGCCTTGTTCTTTTCCAGCTGCTCAATCAGCGTATAACGCAGCGATGAGGCATCGGCCGGCACGTTCTCCACAGGGGTAACAAGCACTTTCAGCCGATATTGATAGCCCGGTTCGAAAGTGAAACCCTCGATGCCGGTATAGAACAACTCCCACGGCTGCTGCGCGGAGCGGCGTACCTGCATGCACTTCATCGGGCCGACGCCCACGCAGTCCACCAGCGCGCTGTTCACCAGCAACACTTCCGTTTGGCCGCCTTTCTCGTTTGCGGGCTGATTCATCGAGGTTCCCTCCTGGCTGCAGCCGGCCAGTGCGGCCAACGCAACAAATAACAACGCTTTAATTTTCAATGTACTGCACCAATAGTCATGTAGGTCGGGCGATCCTAACAAATTGACTGGATGAATTGAACCTTGCTGCGTATCGCAGGAGCGACATTATTCGCTCGCGCTTATTCTCATACGTTACAGGACAGCGGTCATGACGGTACGTTGTCGTTTATATCATCAGTATCGATGAGAAAACCGGCATCGCGAATCGCCGCCTTCACCTGCCTGGCGTCCATCACCGCCGTTTTCACATAGCCAAAAAAGGCGACCCGCGCGCCGGGCAAACGGATTGGCGTCGCCAGTTGGGCACTGAGTTCGCGATTGCGCTGCGCCATCTGCTCGGCACGCGCCCGCCAAAACGCGGCGGGCTCGGTTGGGGTTTCAGTCGCGGTTTCGAACAGCGACGCCAATTCGCTTAGCGCCTCCCACTCCGCCAACAGGGCGGCAACCACTTCGGGGTTGACCATCTGCCCCCAGTCAGAGGGTAAAGCCCCCTCACGCCACGCCTCGAGATAGCCGGGCAACGCCCTCTTCAACCGACTCAACCGATCGTTCAACGTAGGTTTCCTTTTACAACGCCTAATGTCTTGATATTCCACATAATGTAACTCTCGTTTAACCGGTGATGGGTGCAATGACCGGAGCTTATCAGCGCCATAGATGACGTAATGACTTTTGGTGCGGCTAAATTAGCGATATGTGCGGGTGGGGATGGAGATCGGGTTGGAGGCTGTGATTCGAAAGAGGAGCGGGGAATTGTTGCTGGAGGGTTAAGAGGAATTTACTTATAAATCAATCACACAAAAAAAGACCGAATACGATTCCTTTAATCGAACGCAAATTAATAAACCCAATATTTTCATATAGATAACTCAGGCATGGATTATAAATCCATCAAAAACACCTTCGTTAACCGTCTTTTGCATTCAAATAGTTATCAAGAATCTCGATTCGATTCGGGAAAAGTTCGAGCGATTTTATACAGCAAAATCCTACACACCTCTCCCAAATCATCATAAGAGCAGAAAACATGACCGGTCATCAAATAACCGGCAGATCATCCCACTCGCACGACCGCATATCATTCACGCAGTACATCACCACGCCGAACACCTCGATCCCTTCTTCCGAGTCTTCGTTACCGAGTTCAGTTTCCCGGCCGGAGCCATCGAGAAACTCAAGCGCGCGATACGGGTAAAGACGAAGTCGGCGCAACACATGCGCGCCTTCCTCCGCAGCTACGATAATGCTGCCGTGTACCGGCGTCGCCGACGAATCGACAACAAGCAACGCGTCAGCGTGGATACCGACCGCCATCGCCTGGCCGGCGGCGCGGAGCAGATAAGTAGCGCTCGGCTTTGAAATGCAGATCTCGTCAAGGCTCAAGCGGCACTCAACGTAGTCTGCTGCCGGGCTGGCAAATTTTGGCATCATTCCCATGGTTTTTACCTCACAACAAATACTGTATACATACACAGTATAAGCGTAAAAAAAAACCGATGTGAAGTTCGTTTCACCGCAGAAATGATAGATCGCTGATCGATAAAGGAAGAAAGTATACGCCGGATTGTCTCCGGCGTGTTTTCCTGCTTTATGCTGTGGCTTCTTCTTCCGTTCCTGGTTCATCGACCACCGGCATCTCAACACGCAGATCCACCCAGCGCCCCTCAGGGATGTCGATCGGCATCCCCTCGTCATAACCAAGAACGTCATTGCGGGCGAACGCCGGCGCCGCCGGGTGCGTTCTGTGATAGGTTTTGATCAGCAGGTCACCGGTCGGCTCTACCTCGTAATCAACCCAGATCAGCGGCTGCTTGTTGCGGTCGAGAGGAACCTCGATACCGCCATCCGTGCCGCCCCACTGCGCATCTGCATTAAACCCGAGCGTGCCGGAAACCCGGTAAACCCCCTCGCTTACGCGTTCAGTGGTCACACCCAGGCTTTCGTTGTTAAGTTCAGAGGCGCCATCACGGAAAAGCTTCACGATCGGAGAGGCTTTCTTAACAAAACCGTTGGAGTCAGTTGTCGTATTCTGATTAGTCCAGGCATCGACAAACAGCACGCGGGCATCGGATGCAGTCGCGGGAATATTCGCTGGCAACACCTGCACATTCGAAAATGAAACATCGCTGATATTGGCGTGTCGGCTTGGCAACAGGATTGCGCCGGTATCACTCGAGTACTGGTCTACTCGGCAATAAAGCTCAACAGTAAGCCCATCAGCTAACGTGTTCAACTTCGCTTCTTTAATTGTTCGATTATTTGCACCAAAAAGCGTATGAATAACAGCATTACTAAAGCCATCTTTATTCGTGTTACCTGTTTTAATAGTGACGAACTGAACGCCTTGCTGTAGCGGATTTCCGTTAAATAACGACCCACCTATAATGATAAATCCAATTGTTTTACCATTCGAAGTATCTGCAAATTTAACTGTGATTTTCATCCAGGCGCCATTACTAACATACCCGGAAGTAAATCTATCATAGCAACTGCCAAGTAAAATTCCTTGTGCCGCCTCTTGACTAGTTTTTGCCCCTGTTCCACCCTGCGAGATACTAAGCGCAGTTTTCAGGCCAGATAAAGACGTAATATCAGAGTTAGCACCACTCTTTGCTGCATTTGCTAAAGTGGCCGCCGCATTATTTTCACTGATTTTCGCGGCTGCAGCAGACTTTGCCGCCTCTACCCTCATTGTCTCGACAGTTTGTACAATTTCAGGGGTTAATTCATCCTCGCCTGGTGTAATTAGGAAATCGTTAAGAGTTCCATCTTTGGAGTCGGGATATACGCGAATTTCGCCAACTTTTCCCAGGGTGGATACCAAGACTTCATATTCACCAGGGAAAACCTGCATGGAGTATTTTCCGTCTGCGGCAGTAGTGGCTGCAGATGAATTGCTCACCAAGACACGCGCGCTCGTCTCCTTGGCGCGCATGGTAATAATTACGTTAGGTTGCGGGTCGCCATAAGGTCCGCGGAGGATATCGCTAATTAATGCCATATTTTATTTCTCCATGAGTGATTTAATTAATTCATCCTGGCGATCTATTCTTTCCAGCATTTCCTTATTCGCTGTCAATAAAAGGCCAAAAAGCTCAAGTGGATTAAGAGATTTTTTTCCATCGGATAATGTCGTAACACCATTAGGTAATATCTTCTCTATTTCCTGTGCAATCACACCGAAATCATGCGTAGCACCTATAGTTACCCCGCCGTCATAAGTAGTATCTTTAAATTTGTATGACACCGGGCGAATTTTACGTATAACAGCCGAAGCGGCACCCGGTTCTACTGGATTAATTTTCTCTTTGATTGTTTCGTCTGAATCAAAGAAGTTCATACCCTTAGGAACACCATCGACAAAAATCTCAACATAGCCCGCGCCTAACCCCGTAAATGAACGTACCCGCCCATTTAAAGAATAAACACCACTGGGCACAATCATTGTGCCGTCAGGGTTGAAAGTGAAACGCGCCTTCTCTGCTGTGTTCGCCTTATTTAAAAGTCTAATCCAAAACCCGCCAAGGCCATCGCCGGGATTATTAACCAATGAACTTACCCCAGTCCCCGGTTGCTCATTCCATAATAAATATGTCCCCTGTAAGGAAAGGTTTACATTATTAACCCCGTTCAAAACCCCCAGACCGCCGGTAAGCTGCCCGCCAGATTTACCGCCTACAGTATTCAAACGAGCATCATCACCAGCTGCAACAGTTCCGGCCGCAGAGCCTATATTTCTCGTTGACGAATTCCCCAGGCCAAGACCTGTTCGCGCGCCAGCTGCGTCTTTTGCACCCGTACCACCTTGGGCAACGGTGATAGCCGTGTTCAAAGCCTTCAGCTGAGTTATATCGTTGTTTACCCCTTTAGCGGCTTTATTTTCCAATGCCGTAGTAAAGCTATTCCAGGCCGGGCCGGTGTAAGTGCTGCCATCAGGCAATATCACCGTAATGTTTCCGGTGCCGCTGAATACTTGCTGCCAGTTTTTCCTATCCAGCAGCAGCCCACGTATCGCCTCTGCGGTATAGGCGTGCGTCTGCGCTGTAATCGTGACCATCGCCCCATAGGGGATCGGCGTCCACGCCAAGCCGGCGGCAGATGGGCCATCGAAATTACGCACCAGGGTTAGCGCTGTGTTCGATTCCACCGACTTAACACCGAGGGTATAAACGGTCTGACCAACTGTCACCACAATGAAGTCGTTGGCCTTGAGTTCTGTGCTGAACGCTGTACCGATGCCGGTAACCGCTGCCGAGTTGTTTTTAAGGGTAATGGTGCCTGCTGGCATGGTGTTCTCCTGAATTTTGGCAACAAAAAACCCGGCGCAGTGGCCGGGTTGCTTGGTGTTGAGTGACTTTTATTTATCGCAGGTCGTGCGAGTGAAGTTGGTTTTGTTAACCCAACGCCAACCGAACGGTCCACCAGCTCTATATTGTGTCTGTTCAACCTGCTTGCGAACGCCATAGATAGGAACTGATGTCTCCTGCCCAGCGATAATGGCCGTCCCATGGCAAATAGGGTCTTGCTTTTCCAAAATGCCTGCGCAGCCAGTGATAGATGCTGATACCAATAATAAAACAGCTAATCTTTTCATCCCTTTATTATCTCCCTTGCTGTGATATCCATATCCTATCATCGATAGCCTTAACCAACGATCGTTTGCAACGATCAATATCATCAACATCAATTGGCCTAGTCGATCATATCGGCAATCAATAGCCAGATACATCTATTACGTACACTGAATCCTTTGTGTTGTAATAAGTTATATTGTGCGCTTCACCGCCGGGAGTGTCCCATGCGCCGGAATAAACTGATGTATTGCTCCCATCAAAAGCTGAAAAGCTCGATATTGGTTGCTGGAACGGCCTTGGTTGTTGATGACCAATAACAGCCGTAATGTAACCTGTAGTCGCTGGTATTATCGCCCATCTGCCCGCCAAGGCTTCTCTCACATTGTAACCGGCTCCATCGCTCCCAGGCTCGCCAAGCCGCCGCGGTGCAGGCATAACTTTAGTTTCATTAGTTTGAATGCATCGGCCCTGCGCATCAAATATGTTAATTCCAAATTTTACCGCTGGTTGAAATTGTGTCGAGAAAGCGTAAACATCTATGGCATATGGACCATTGCCAATTATTAACTTAGATGTGACAGATGCCCTACCACTCGCAGATCTGGATACAGAGGCGATAACTCCGTTTGTATTTGCCACCATTGCCAAAACAACTGGCTTAGTAAAATCAACATCGAGCTGATCATTTCCTGCTCCAGCGCGATCTATGCGATATTTTTTAACCAGGCTCATCGGCGTGCTATCTGGCGTAGCCCACGGCACCCCATCGTTATCTACAAATAACGCTCCCCATGACATAATCACACCTTCACAAGATAAATAATAACCCAACCAGAGTATGCAGGGGCAGTACCACCGCCCCAGACACCATTTGCATCAAACATTTCTATGGTGTTATTGCTAACAACTCTTAGCCCTCTCCTTTCTTGAGTAAAACCTATCCCATCTTGAAGGCTCATAAAGTCTATTCTATACCCACTTGGGACATTGAAATTCCAGCTACCAGATTTTTGATTTTGCTCAACTCTAATTGTCCCAATTGTGAAAACCTTAACAATGCCTGTATTATTCGGAGTGCCGTTCATATCCCACGTTTGAAAACCCCACGCCACATGTTCTCCTTAATATTCGCCTATAGCTACACGCAGCACTCCATTGCCATCATATAGCCTGATTGAATTATTTCTTTGGATCATTCTTCCGCCGCTACCCGTCCCGTTATTTTCAAAGACGCCACTCTTATCAAGCCTCCATCCTTGCCTTCCAGCCACATAATCATTCGACTGGATATAATCGCCAATCATCGCGTTTTCTATCCAGCCCTTGCCGATAAAGCCCTGACTGATAAGCACCTGTCCATCCTTGATAATGAACGGCGAGTAATAGCTGCCGCTGCTACCGCTGATAACCACGAACTGGTTAGCATTGACGGCAACGCGCGTGTCAACCTGCGTGCCGTTGACGGTCACGGCCACCGCCAGGCCGGCGTCGTAATTCGTTCCGTTGTACTTAACGCCGGTTTTCAACGTCCAGATCGCCGAAGGGCCGGAAGCGTCTGCGTAGGCCGTCATTTTCTCCTGTATGGCGGCTTCCTGATCGTTGAATTTGGCGGTGACGTCGGTTTCCAGCTGCGCAACTGAGCTTTGAGCATCAGCGGCCACCTTCTGTGCCTGAATTATCCCGGCCCGGTTTTCGCCATAGTTGGCCCATTGTTGGTTAGCGGTGCCGTATTCCGCCAGCACGCTTTGCAAAATAGCCTCTGGGCTGGTTTTCAGCGGCTCCAGCAGCGCCTTGCCGTCCTCGGAATTGAGATAATCATCAACCACCGAGCCGATCAGGTCGTCAGCATCTACATTCGACATACCCGCAACAAACGGCGTCCAATCCCCCTTATTTCCGATCCGGTCAACCAGCCGCGCACGGTACCAACGGCGCACGCCCGCCGGCATAGGGCCGTGCTGATAGCTCACCCCAGGATAGGGAACGTTCGCCAGCAACAGAGGGTTCTGACCGTCGGCGGTAGTTGCCTGCTCGATCTCGGTGTAGGCTGTATCGCCTGCGCCGGAGGGAAAGCCCCAGGTGATATCGATGGCCCATACGACATTATCACTGGCCATGAGGTTCACCGGCGTGCCGGGTTTACCCACTTTACCGCTGAGCGTGGTCGAGTCGGCATAACCCCAGGGCGATGACACGTCGACCGCATTCACGGCGCGCACGCGGACATCGTACACCCCGGCGTAGATCCCCTGAACGGTAAACCCCTGCGCGCTGGTGCGACCGATGTTTACCCAGTCACCCTTATCCTTCCGCCACTGCGCCAGATAGTCGATGGCGCCCTCCACCCGCTCCCAGGTCACCTGCATGGATGCTACCGTCAGCCCCTGCGCCTGATGGTCAACTTCGGTGATAGCGATTCCCTTCGGCGCCGGCATGACGTTTGGCGGCGTGACTGAGATCGGCGGCGGGTCTATACGCACGCCGTCATCGATATAGCGGTACTTGTTAGGGTCGTGCTGCACCCCGGCGATCGTGAATGTGCCATCATCGTTTGCTGAAATAGACGTGACGCGAAAATACTGGATCGACAGCTTGTCACTGTCGATGCACCACACCGCCCCTGGCACAGGTGTTTGCCGATAAGCCGTTGAAACGGTCAGCGTCTTTTTGTCGGCGCTAATAGCGCTGATTGTACGGCTCTGCGCGGTACCATCTGGGAGGTTCAACACCAGGCGATCGCCAACAGCATAATTTGCCGGACGGTCAACGGTAATATTCCGGCCGCCGACCTGGCTGATACGGCCGCCATTCTCCCGGCCCGCACGGAAAGGATCGGCCACACCGATGATTTCCGCCGGCAGCGGGATGTAACCATCCAGCCCCACGTTGAAGGAAATCGATCCGTCTTTGGCATTGGACAAAATAGCCCACCGGCCCCGGCGGTGCGCTTCGCTCTGCGAGGTACAACCGATCGCCGTCAGCTGCATCTGATTCACGCGGTAGCGCTCGACCAGCTCGGAATCATAGACGCCTTCGATGGTGTCCGAGTAGTGGTTAAGCGGATCTGACCAAGACACCTGGCACGAGCTGAACCGGTTTTTATACGAACCACCGGCATAGGTGAATACGCCGTCAACCACGTTTGAAACGTGATACACGTAATCGACGTCGCTTTGCGGCACGTCCGCGTTCACGTAGATCTGATCGTTACCCCAGAAGGTGATGCCGCGGAACACGGCGGCCAGGTCGCGGAGTACCGTATAAGCGTCCTGCTGGTTCTGAATGAACACGTTGCAGGTAAAGCGCGGCTCTTTCCCGCCGGCGCCGTTGGACACCATTTCATCGCAGTATGCGGCGATGCTGTAGAGCTGCCATTTATCGATCATGCTGGCATCAACGCGCCCGCCCATGCCGTAAATTTCATCCAGCACCAGATCGTAAAAAATCCAGGCCGGATTATTGCTGTAGGCCAGCTTAAAATTACCGGTCCACGTCCCGCTATAGGTTCTCGTGACCGGGTTGTAGTTGTCCGGCACGCGGATCAACTTGCCTTTCGGCTTGCAGGTCGTTTTCGGCACGCTGCCGTTAAACTGGCTGGAATCGAGCTCGATATACAGCAGCGCCGTATTGGGGTAACGCATCTTGCTGTCGATCACCTCAGCAAAAGAGAACACTTTGAAGGCATTGATCAGTTTGCTGGACGTCGAATCAGGTGTAATGCGGCGCACCCGGATAGACCAACCAGACGTTGCCCGCGGTAGGTCGATGCGGTGATCACGCTGATAGTCTGAGGTGGTCTTACCATCAAATTTTCCATCAACGACGGTTTGGTAGGCGCTACCGTCTGTTGAGAGATCGATAGCATATTGCGTGACCGTCCCGACCATGTCGCCGTTGTCTTTGTACTGGTACTGGATAGGCAGGCTGAGCTTGATGCGCACCGCATCGATCGTCAGATTGGAGAACTGCCGCACCCACGGTGACGCGGCTTTAACTTCAATATTCGCCGAAATCTCGTTGTCGATCTCCGGCATGCCCTGGATATAGGTCTGGTCCTGCGTCCCTTTGCGATACTCCCACTTCACGTTTGAAAAGTTGTAATTGCCGGCATCATCCGCCAGAGGGGTATTGTTCAGGAAAATATGTTGCGCCGTGAGATCGCCCTGGATTTCTCCTTCCGATAACGCAATCACCATTTTCAGTTTGGCGACCGACAGCAGATCGTCAGCCTGCTCTACCGGAGTGTGTGGGCTTCCACCGCCACCTTTGCGGCCACTGATGACCGTTTGCCCTTCAAGTAGTCTCATTTTTCACCCATAAAAAAAGCTGCCCGGAGGCAGCCATAAACCGTTTAACAAGCAGTTACTGCTGGTCGCTTGAGAAAATGCCGGCGCTGATGATAGCCCCGCCGATCTCCCGTTCGCCGTAAAGCACCGGTACCGGGTACCCCATCGCCACAGTATTCACCGGCGCGCCGAAAGCATAGTTGGGTTTGTTGTCGGTACTTGAGGAGGCGCCAACGTTCATGCTGGGCTGAGGCGTAAGCAGCTGCACCACACCGCCGAGCATCATACTCAGGCCGACGCCCGTCAAAATCGACGTGGCTGATATCGTCGTGGCCGTCATTGCCGCACCCCAGGCAGCCATCGACATGCCGGCAGTGAAGAACGCGGCCACCAATGCCACAGCGCCGATCACCACCTGCAGCACACCACCACGCTTGGCGCCCTCGATTATCGGCATGATCACGAATTCATTGGCGCCCTTGGCCATGTCGAATTCTTCGATGCCGATATTTTCCCGCCCGCTGAAAAATGCAAAACGGATCCCGTCGATGTGAGCCGTGGACATGTATTTTTTAAAGCCTGGCATGGTGGCGCACATTGCGCGCAACGCTTCGCGCAAATCCGCGACCGCATACTCATGATGCCGGCCGAACTTTTTACCCATCGCTCCCTTGAGCGTGATTTTTTTAAGCATCCAATAGCTCCTTGTGTCGAACCACCCGCACGGTGCGATCACGGTAATATTTCCCGTACGGTACCCGCGCCGACAGGTTCCCGAAGTTGTGGTGCAGGATGGTGTTGTCGCCGAGGTAAATCGCCGCATGGTTGGTTACCGGCGCGCTGATCTGCATCATCACCATGTCGCCCGGTCGGATAGCTTCGGACGACACTTCGACAAACCCCTCAGCCTGCCAGTTGTCGTCATAGATGTTTTCTTTCCCATCGATCCACCATTCGCGCGGCACCGAATAATTTTTCAAGAGGATGCCGTGATGCTGGCGGTAATAATCCATGATGAGCGTCCAGCAGTCGGCATAACCCAGCACCCAACGCCGGCCAACCAGTGCGCGGTCCCCCCGCGGCGAGATTGTGCAAAAGTCACCGTCCGGCCAGGACATGATCCCCCACTCCACGCCCGAATGGTCGCACTGGATGCGGTCGAACTCCGAGGGAATGAGCTGCACAACATCAGGGTGAGAGTGAACCACCATGATCACCTCGCCCAATTCTTCGGCAGCAGCATAGTCAAGCGGGCAAAGCGTGAAATAGTCTGTCGGCTTGTCGGCAATGTTTTTACAGGGGATATACCGCTGCTGCTTTCCCGTCTCGATGATCACCCCGCAAGCCTCGTTCGGGTATTCAGCGGCCACATGTTGCCGGATGGCCGCCAGTAATTTTTCTCGCATCGTTATTTCCCCTGCAGGTTGGCCGCTGGAAAGCCACCATAAGGCAGCGGATTCCCTTTTCCGTGACGATCCTCGCAATCGCGCCGTCGGCCGCCGCAAACATCCTGCGCAGGATCGTCCGTTGGAGTGCCGTCTTTCTTGAAATAACGATTGCCGTTGTAGTCGCACCCGGTACCGGTGCGATACCAGCCGCGCATGCACCAGGTGCAAACCGGTGTGATCTGCCGGGTCGGCAGCTGCAGGTTCTGGATATCGAACGGGGTACATAACTCAAAGTCGATCTGGGCGCGCGTCTCGGCCTTTTTGGCGTTGATGTAGAAAAGCTGCACTCGTTCTTCGGTCGGCATAGCGCTGGGGTTGCCGGCTTTCCAGTTGGCAGCATCGAGATATTTCGCCATCGTCGTTCGAATACGCACCTTCGCCTGAACCATATCGTCGTAAGCCAGGCATAGGGACGTCACATAGTTTCCGATGTTGCCAATCGACAGCGTCGGCGTTGGCTGCGCTCCGGTGCTAGTCAACTCAGCGCCTTTAAATTCATACGGGTGAGGGTCGTATTCGTTGCCCTGCCAGATGATCGATGGCATGTTTTCGGCGGCGAACGATGCCCAGCCATCAGCCGGTATGTTGTGCGCATGGAAGCGCAGCACGTGGTCCATACCAAAGGCCGTGCCGTCGACTTCAACCAGCTGGATTAGTTGCCCTGGCTCCAGCGACTGTAGATCCTGCGTTAAACTCATGGTGCAAAGGCCTCTTCAAAGGTGAATGACAAGGTGATCACCTCGGCGGCGAGAAACGTCGAGGAAATCGAATCCGCTTTCACCCGATAGAGTTTTTTCTCACCCCAGGGGTTTACCCAGAAAAACGACGTGATGACGTGTTTTTGCAGGAACAAGCGGATCGGAGCTACGTTGGATTTTGTGTCGGTCAGGCTCAACGTCCATGATTGAGCCGTGGCATTCAGGCCGCTGCTGGCCACCTGCTTATAGCCATCGCCAAACTGCACGGCGATCACGCTCATATTCTCCGCGCCTGTCGGCTGCGCCTGCGTTCGCCAGGTAAAGGTATCTGTCGCCATCTTTTCTCCATGCATAAAAAAACCTCGCCTAAGCGAGGTTTCGACTTGATAAAAATTTAATAGATTATCCGCAGGGATTTTCCCATATAAAGTCCTGCACACCAGGATGGCGATGGTCTTCAATAGTAATGGGGCCAACGACTTTAAAATCCTTATCCACTACCAGAACAAATCGGGTTTCACGCAACTGATCCGTCCGATACCTCCCGAAAACACAGGACGTACCATTATCACTTGGCAAATACTGCATATCCGAAAATTTTAAACCGGTTACCAGATCTGTCAGGCTGGTTATTTTAGACTCAGCCGCTTTTATCGCTTTATCTTTATCGCTATCACAGCCGGTAATTAAGAGCGAAGTTGTCAGAACTAACAAGCCAACATTTATATATTTTTTCATGTCCAAATGCCCATCGGTAATTAGCTGATTTATTTTAGCATCTAGCACTAGACGCCCAAAATCAAGTTACCTCCGCGGTGCGTAAAGCAGCCCACCCGGCGACATCTCGCGCTTCAGGCGATCGGTGATTTCGGTCTGGACAATCCCCTGCAGCTGCCGGGCTGTGTTCGCGGTATTCGCTGCCCTGACGTCGCCGCCGTTGCTGCTCTCCTGCGTGATGGTGACCGGCGCATGAACAACGATCGAATTTCCTCCCGCCGCCGTGAGCCCGTGCATTGGCGCGTTACCAACATAGCCGCCGTCCGCGTAACCCTGGGCGCTGTGCATCATGGCGTACAAATTGCCAACACCAATATTGCGCGTCGCCTCTTTGGTGAACACGAATTCACCGCCGTGCACGATGCCTTTCGGCTCGTACTTGCCGCCGTCGCCGGTGTAACCGCCGTCGTAATGCAGCCCCATCGGGACTGCGCCGGGGTTATTGCCGCCAGATGGCGCACTGAGCGAGCTACCAATCCACCCCATAGCCGCCTGAACGGCGTAAGCCACCAACAACTTGTTGATGACGTCCACCACCATTTTCAGCATAGAGACGCCGAAACTTTTAACGTTGGCCGATCCGGTTGTCGCAAGGCTGGTAAGCGTGTCGCTCAGCCCAGTGAATGCAGCATTGGCGACATTGGCGACTGAGGAATAGACATTGGTCGCTGAGTCCAGATATTCATTCCAACCTTTCAATGCGCCTTTTTTCCAGTCGGCTCGCAGCTTGTCCTCTTCGGCGTAAAAATCACGTGCCGCCTGCAGCTGCCGCTTGTAACCGTCATCTTGCAGGCTACCGCCCTGATTCTGCCACCCCTGCGCGAGCTGCGCCTCTTCCATGCGGCGCCGTGCATCCCGATCGCTCAAGCCGGCGCTTTCACGCAGCGCCTGACGCTTCTCGCTCATCTGGGTGACATACTTGGACGAGGCGTCCTGAAGTTTGTTAAGCCGCTCCTGCTTGGCGATCTCGTCGCCGAGAACCGCCAGCCGTTCCTTCTGCGCCAGTACGCTATCTTTGCTGGATAGCAGAGATTGCTCTTGCGCAGTCAGCCTCCGCTTATCGGCTGCCTGCTCCAGTACGGCAAATTTCGCCTGCTCCGCCCACAAATCCTTGCGCTGTTGGCTGATGGTGTCATTGATGCTGCGGTGGTCCTGCAGCACTTTGAGCTGTGCCTGGAGCGCCAACAAATCGGCCTGCGCTTTTTCGTCGGCACGATCACCGGCCGGCGCCGTGTACTGGCGCCCTTTCGGTGTTTTTGGGTCTTTATATTTTTCTGCAATACCAGCTCGCGCTTTGGCTATCTGCGCCTCGGTAAATAACTGGACGCTGGCATCCTTTTCGTGTGCCTTACGATTCGCCTCGATCGCCTTGTTAAGCTCCCGTTCCTCGCGGGTGCGCTTTTCTGCCTGAGTTTGCCCCCATTCCACCAGCCGGTTCATTGTCTGCTGGGACTTGATACCATCCTCATCGACCTTGCGCTGATTTTCTTTCTCCGCCGTCACCTTTTTGATGCCAGCGATTTCAGCCTCAGACTCGCGGATAATGTCAGTATATTTTTGTGGTACGGCTTTACCCTGCAACTCAAGGCGTCGGGCCATTTCTTGGGCAGACTTTAACCGCAACTCCGCCGCCGCCATCTGCTCCGCTTGGGACGGATCACGGCCAATGCTCATGATCTCATCCCACATCTTTTTCGCAGCCATCGCTATGCTGTCAAAAAGGCGCGGCAGCGTACCCATACTCTCCTTAATTTCCTGCGCGCGGCTATCCATCGAACCGCTGAGCGCATCTGTCGCTATCCTAACGGCATCAGTTTGCTTCCCCTGATCGACAAGCGCCGAAATTTGTTGATATGTTGCCGCAGTCAGGAAATGGTATTTTTTATTGAGCGCCTCGATACCACCGCGGGGATCGTCGGAAAGCTGTGCAAACTGATCTACCAGTGAATCGATGCTTTCACCGCTATAGCGGGAATAATTGACGATTGCTTCCCCACTACGACGGAAATCAACAGCTGAAGATACCGACTTAGCCGCCAGCTTTGTCACCGCTTCAGCTGCGTCGCTATAGTTCCCTGTAGCCTGTCCAATGTTATACGCGAGGTTTTTCAGGCTGGCGGAACTCTGGCCGGAAACGCCGCCGGTAGTGATCACCGCTTTGTTGAATGCCTGGCTTTGTTGTTCTGCTACGTCGTACACATGGTATAAGCCATACAACGCCGCAGTAATGCCGCCAAGCACTCCGCCCACCGCCAGCATCTGCGGTGACATAAGCTGTTCGAGCAATCCCGAACGATTCGCCAGGGTGATGCTGGAGCCACGCAAGGCGCCCAGGTTCCCGCGCGCCAGCTCTCCGAGCATAACGCCCAGTTCCCGGCGGGCTGCGGACGTCTGCAAACTGAACTTATGCGTGGCGTCGCCAGCGGTGGAGAGCTTTTTAATGTAAATATCAGCGGCCGAACCAACGCCCAGCTGCGCAGCACGGTAGCGCAGCAGCTCTTCCCGCGAAAGGTTCTGCGTCGCCACCTGGTCTTTCAGCTTTTGGATGAAGATCGATTTGGCGGCCGCCGATGCCTCTTCGGCTTTGGTCAGCTCGCGCATCTTTTCCGCGGCGTGGCTGGTGAGCGTCAGATAGTCGTTTTGCGTGATGTTGCCGGCGGCGCGGGCGGCGCGCACTTGCGACTGAATGGCGCGCAATTCCTGCGTGCCGGTGCCAAGCTGCTTGATCCGTTCAATCTGGCGGAAGTAGGATTCGGTCAACTGGTCTTGCGCCCGGCCGGATGCCGTCGCCGTGGTCTGGGTCTCGCGCAGGCGGCGGCTGTATTCCGCTACCCGTTTGTGCGTTTCCTCGACCTCGTGCGCCACCTCTTCGATACTTTGGCCGTCTCTTTGCCCGAGGCATTGAAACCGTCAGCCGCGCCGGCGGCACCTGCAGCAGTTTTCTGGAATTTATCCAGCTCGCTGTTGCCGCGCTGCAAGTCGCCGGTATCGACGCGCAGGGAGATCGATGCAATGTCTGTCATGCGGGGCTCCGTGCAGTAAAAAGCCAACGTTAGGCTGGCTATGTTTTAGCGGTTTTTAATTTCCTGCCAAAGTGCACCACCAGGGCGAAGCTGCTTAGCCAGCAACTCGTCAACCACCTCGCGAATCGAATCTTTCATCGCGTTTTCTTGGGTGATAACAGCTTTCGCGTGAGACATGATTGCATTGGAAATTTTCGCTGAATCAATGCTGGCATCGTTTATCTGCACCTGATTTTGTTCAACAACAAACGGGGAAATAACAAGGCGCAACGCCCCTTCACCATCAAAAAATGAAATTTTTCTCGATTTATTCTGTCCAACAAATCAACGATCCGCGTTAATTGTGCCTCGACTTTGTTCAGATCGGAGGCGTCGACGTTTACGCCGAGTTTTAAATCGCATTTCATATTTCACTCCTGCTTTATGTCCATTATTTTTTATGGATGGTGGCAAGCGCGGCGGCTTCCATCACCCTGATATCGGTTAACGCGGTTGCCTCATCGTCGACGCCGTGCAATTTCATCACCCACGGCAGGCAGTTGTAATCCAACCCGGTGACGCCGCCCATACCGGTGCGCCATTGCGTCGCCATTGCTCGGAACACCTCGAACACTGGCCACACGTCGGGGAGCACGTCGATCGGCTCCCCTTTGACGTCCTCGGGCGTAAACCCAAATGCGGCCAGTTCTTCCGGCGACGGGTCAGGCGTATAGAACGCCGAGGCAACCGCTGTTAGTTTTTTTCACGGATCGCCATCAGCTCGCGGGTGTAGGTCATGGCGATGGAGTCGAACGCACGCGGGTAGTTTTCCAGCAGCACCAGCACGTTCTCGCTGTTGAACTCGTCAGGCAGCGCCCAGCCGGCGGCGATTTCCTCGATGAATGCCACCATCGGCGCGCTGCCGTGACTGCCGGCCTCAATCTGCTTTTCCGTCGCCTCGCGCAGGGTGTTCTCCAGCGCTTCCAGCTGGCTGCGGGTCTTATGCTTGAACGTGAACGTCAGTACACCATCTTCTGCGCCTGCGCGCGGGATTGTGACGTCTTTTTTAAACTTCGAGTTTGGGACCAGGGTAAATTTTGCTGTCATGTCGGAACCTGCGAAAAAGTGGGGCTTGCGCCCCGAGGGTTAAAATTACTTGTCCTTGTAGAACGTCATCGTGCGGGACTGTACCGCGATCGATACCTGCACCGTTTCCACCTGGTTCACTGCCGTTGCCGGCTGTGGGTCAAAGGATGGCGTGCCGGACCAATAGCGGGTTTCTTTCGCCGTCGGCACGTACATGTAAAACGGCAGAATGTCGCCAACGCGATCGGCAGCGGTCAGGACGCTATAAATCGGCAGCGTTGAATCATGCGCAAAGGTAAACGTCTGGGTCTTGGCTGCCTTGTACGTCGCCAGGTTGCGCTGGCGGTCGTCCTCAAGGAACTGGATCTGCACGTACTGCTGATCGCCACCAGACGCCCCAACTTCAGTAATTTGTGGGATCTGCGTCCATTCGGTGATTTTGATAAGCGCGCCGGCGCCGCCGCCCGCCGGGAAAAATTTGGTATTCGACGTGTCCAGAGCGCCGATCGTCACCGCCGTTGCCGTCGCCGCTGTCACTTTGGCGACCAGGTTGTTGATGTTTCCCCAGCCTGATTTGATGAGCACAATGTCATCGGCGGCCAGGGTGCCATTTGCCACGGTAAACACCGCGCCCTTGGCGTTACTAACCGCTGACGTTGGCAGCGCTGCCGCCATCTTGGAACCAGCGAAAACCGTGGCGCCGTTTGGTAATGCAAATGCCATAGTGGATTCTCCAATTTTGGGCATAAAAAAACCGCCGCGGCGGTCAGTGTGTGATGAGGTGAGCGCGATAGCTCATGCTGACGGGGATGGAATAGCGGGTGTTCGACGTGATGCCACGGTAAACCGTCGGCGGCGTGCTGATGTAACAGGTGAGCCCCCCATCGCTGAGCGCCAGGCCAACAGGAAACAAAGCGGCCACCTCATCAGCCAGCGCACGGGCGCCATTGACGCTTACGCCGTCGCCGGCCTTCGCCACAACGTTGATCTGCCAGACGCCCGGCAGCACCTGCAGCTTTTCAGCCAGGTCGATCGTCGTCGTGGTCGCCGGCATCGCGTAGGCCTGAAGATAGAGCGTATCCGGCGTGTTTTCCGCGATGTTGTCCCATACCACAGGCACGCCTTTAGCATCGGCCCATTCCCCCAGGCGCGCTTCGAGCAGTTCGGCTACGCGGGTATGACTCACAATTTCACCTCCGATACGGCTGCCTGGAAATGGCGCTGGAAATCGGCAGCGGTGATCCGCACCATGCCGCCCGGCGCCTGTGATGAGTGTCCGAACTCCAGCGGGTAGGCATAGGGAACGTTATTGGTGAAGTACACCGCCTGCATGCCGACACGAAAACGCTCGATCACCAGCGTGCCGGCGGCCAGCGTTTTACCGCCCGATTTATCCACCTGGCCGGTTTCACCCTGCGGCGCAGCATCCAACCCCACCTGCCAGTTGCCGCGGAACCGGCCGCCGGTATAACCGGCCGGCGCCTTGATATCCATGCTGTCGGATACCCTGGCGCGCTTTTTCAGGCGCCCGGTCGGTGTCAGGTTGGCCGGATCGTTGCGCTGCGCATCATTGTGTTCTGCGACCGCGTCGTTATAGGCTTTGGCGGTGGCGTTCACCTCCCACAAGTCGGGATTGCCTACGGGCGACATCTGAACCAGTTGCGTGAGGATGCGGATCCCCGTTGCGCGGACTACCTGCGCCTGATTGGCCTTTGCCTTGTCCACGAAGGCGGTGATCGCCTGCATGAACGCGTCGTTTTCTGCCATGTCATGCCCTCAGCTGTGCGCGGTAGCAGATCAGCACTGCTGCCGGCTTAACCGGATGCGGATGAACCACGCGATATTTTTTCCCGTCGATCTCAATGCGGTCATCGATACGGATTTCCGTCTGGTAGGTTGCCACCAACAGCACATCGCCGTTCTGGATCAGCGTGCCGTCAATTTCTCCCGGCTTGTATTCCGTCACAACGCCGATCACGTCCGCCTTTTCGTCGGGTAATCGCACCTCTTTCCCGTTTACCCGCGTCACTTTCCCGCCCCGGGTGAGCACGCGCTTTTGCCCGTTCTCGGTGAGCAAGCGTGTGGCGGTGGCGCGCATCCGGGTATAGTTGATTGCCATGTCAGCCCCGCATTACGTCAAAATTAATGCCGCCGCCCCCGCCGAGCAGCCCATTGAGCAGGCCGGCCAACCACGAGAAATACGGCGGGTTTCCGCTAGAGCCCTCGGCGTACTGCACCGCCACAGCGCCGGAAACGCTTTCCGCTACCACTTCGCCGCCACCGGCAAAGCTCGGCGTCAGGTCGGTTTCCTGCGCTTCTACCGCCAGGTGACACTGTGCCTGGATCAGCTGGCGCGGGATTTTGTCACTGGCCAGCGGTACACCGTCCACAATCACGCCTGAGCGCGGCCACGGCAGCGCCTGGTCCGGCGATGAACGGGAACCACGCCAGCTTTGCCCTGCCAGGTAGTCCATCGCCTGCATCAGCAGCGTTTCGCATTCGCTGTCATCGTCCGGCAACGAATAGCCGCGCGTCGTAGCAAAGTCACGCGCATCCCGCACGCTGGCGTAGCTGTTGAAATCCGGCGAAGCGGGATCCGTTATCAGCATGATCACCCCCAATAAAAAAGGGGCCGAAGCCCCGAATAGATTAGCCGCCGACTTTGGCCGCCTTTTCGCCGAACGTAACCATAACACCGGCGGTATCCTTGTTACTGGTGCGCACCTTGTTCCAGTTTGCGCCGGTGGTCAGTTGTGCGTCCGTTGGTGACTTGAGGTTATCGTTTTTCCACTGATAGCCTTTCAGCCCGATAGTGAAATCGTACTCGCCCTGCATCAGGGCTTTCAGGTTTTCATTACCCAGAACGTCCTGCGCTTTCATGATCAGCGGCGTGGTCTGTACTGCCGCGGCGGCAGAGGTCAAGCCCAGCACATGCTGCAAGTTGTCATCAGCCAGGGCCGGAATATCGGAAATGATGAAACGGCGACCGAGGCCATCTTGCATCACGTTCACGTTACCAATCTTAAAAAGGCTGTTGGCGTTGGTGAGCGCCTCATCGATGAAGTCGTTGTACGTTGCACCATCCATCACCCAGGCCAACAGTCGGGAGAACGCATCCCCCATTGGTCGGGCGCCTTTGTTCAAGCCACGCAGTGACGGTTTTACCGCGCTGCCGGCAGCACCGGAGAGATCGGTGATCATTCCGCTGTTGGTGGAAATTGCCGCCTTCAGTGCGCCGCAGGTGGTGTTCAGGTAGTCCTGAATCATCGCCTCAGCCGCCTGTGCTGCAACAACTGCTGCAGCCTCTGAGACGTCTTTCCCCAGGCGCTTCATCATGGTAGGGGTGACGCTGACAGGACCAATACGCCCATCAACTTTCACCATGCGATCCAACAGCTGGCCCAGCTCATCCGGCGTTAATTTTTTATCCGCGTACGCATTACGGCGCTGCGCGAGACCGCCAATCAACTGCCAGCTGGTTTGTTCGATGAAATCACCGATGTGATCGCCGTTACCCAAAATGAGAGTGCCACCCGAGGCGGCGTTAAACTTCTGCACTTCCTGATCCACCAGCTCAGTCGCGGCGGTAGAAACTTGCTGCTGAAAAATAATGAGGGACATGCGTTACTCCTGATTGTTTTCGATAATTTGTCGTGCACGGCTCACCAGTGAATCTGGGTTGTCGCCATTTCCATTCCCGCCGCCCCCGGCGCCAGGGTTGCCGCCACCGTTACCCCCGGTTCCGCTGGCTTTGCTGCCGATAATCACGCCCTTGAAGGCCGCGTTACCGACGAATTCTTTTTTCAGTTCATCGATGCTGGCCGCGCTCGGCTTGCCGGCGCCGTCAAGGATGCGCGTTACGTGCTGACCGTCTTTTTCTTCAATGGCCAGGCGTGATTTGATGTGTGGCAGCATCACCGGCGCGGCATCGCCCGCCAGTTCAGTCGCCAGTTTCTGCGCCACGTTGTCCACCAGCAGGCCATGCAGACTGGTATTCAGCGACGCGATTTCCGCTTTCGACTTCGCTTCGGCCTCGGCCAGTTTTTGCGCCCAGGATTTTTCCAGCGCCTCAACGTCGCCGTTTTTCTTGGCCTGCTCTTCCGCCGCTTTCTTGGCGTCTTCCTCGGCCTTACGCCGCGCTGCCTGCTCCGTTTTCTTTTCGGTCATCAGCTCGTCGACTTTCTTTTTCAGGCCGTCGAGTTCTGACGTGTCGGGCATGCCTTCGATCTGCACCTGGTAGCCGTCGCCGGACTCTTTATAGAGCGCCTTTTGCACGTCATTCAGCGCGTTGTACTCGTCTTTCGTGATTTTGAATTTCATCATCAACCCCGTTGTGATGTTGCGGCCCCAGGCCGCGGGCATAAAAAAACCGCCGAGTGGCGGTCGCTATAGTCCGGCGTCCGAAAACGCCCGTTCGTCAATTTCTCGCAGCTGCTGCAGGCTGAGCCACTCCCCCTTGTCGGAGAAGAATTCCGCTGGCCGCATGCCGCCGTCACGCATCAGGCGGGCGCGGGTTTCGCCCAACACCTCTACCTGGCGCCGGTAGGGCTGCCGCTGCAGCCAATCCCGATAATTGGTTTCCGCCGGCACCTGGCCATCCATACTGGCGCGCGTGCCAGCCGGCATTTCGTCGGTATCGATACCCAGCGCTCGCCACGATTTCACCACCAGCGTTTCCACCGAACGGCAGCAGAAATGGATCCGCCCCGGGCCTGCGCCATAAGGCACCTTGTGGCCGATGGGTTTATTGTCCAGCGTGTAGCGCAGGCGATCGCGCACGATGCAGGTCGGCGTTGTCTTGTTATCTAGGGTTGCCAGCCATTGCTTGCAGTCGATAACGTCGGCGTTGGCCTGGGCGAATTCCGTGCGCGCTACGGCCGCCATATGGCTGACGGCGGTTTTTATCACGCTGGTTGCATTGGCCCGGCCGGTTTGCAAAACGCCGTCCTGATAATTCCGTGCGCGGGTGCCGCGGATCCGCCGATAAATCTGGTCTGTCGTTTCCCCCTGCAGATAACCCTGGCTCACAGCGTTGCTGATGCGCTGTAATCGGTCGCTTTCCAGCTTGTCGGCCCATTCGCTTAGCAAACGCCCCTGAAACGGCCGCGCCAGCGCTGCGGCGTAAACCTGCTGCGGCGTAAGGCTGATAAGCGGGTAACGCTGTTTCACCAGGTCGGGCAGCAGAGAATCAAACAGGCTGAACTGGAAACCGCCCTCGTACCCGGTAAAATCGCCCAGCTCGTCGCTCAGCGCCCCGTAAAGCCGCTGGTAAACTTGCCGGTTGATATCCCGCACGCCGGACAGCAGTGAATCAAGACGGCGAACAGTGAAGCTCTGCGGGTCCAGGTCATCCAGCGCCATCAGCAATTTTGAAGAAAGCTCGGTGTCCGCCTGGTCGAGAATTTTCACCATTCGCCGGGCGACGCCGGTCGAATAGCGAGAGACAAACAGCGCGTGCGCGAGCGTCTCATCAAGCAGGCGGCTGTTTATCGTCCTCACGTCCGCCTCCTGTCAGGTCCGGCGCCTGGTTGCGCAGCAAATCCTCCACCTCTTCCGGCGTCATGCTCTGGTCAATCAGGCCGATGCTTTGCTGGTAGCGGATAAAGTCGACCAGCAGCATCTGGCCGGACTGCACCATCTGCATAAGTACCGCCAGCGCCGCGGAATCCAGCGCGGAAATTTCATAGCGTTTATTCAGCTCGATCGTGGCCTCACCGCTGCCGGCGAACATCACCGCGAACGCCAGCGCCCGGTTGATAGCCTGCTCCACGTTGCCGACGCACAAGGACAGGATGCTGTTATCGGTCTGCGCCTCGTCCGTGGCCTGCGTTGCGGTACGGGCGGAGGTATTACGCTCCACCAGCTTCGCACCCAGCATGGCCATTTGCTTTTCGCGGCGTTCGGCCACCGTCAGCGGCAGATTGCGGTCTTCGGCCTGCACGATGCTGATCACGCCGTCTTTTGGCAGTAAAATTCCCTTCGTTGAACCGACTTTGACGCCACTCGATAGATATTTGTCGGCCCATTGCTGATCCAGGCCGCCTACTGCAATTGTTGGCTGCCCGGTGAGGTGAGAAATCTCGGCGATATCCGCTTCCGCCTGGTAGTGCTTAACGTTCACGTTGGCGATATCAGCCAGTGGCGGCGCATCGGGGGTGTGATCGTTGTTGCTCGAGCCAATCCATGACCACGGCAACTCCGTAAGCTGCTTGCCGGCGCTGTCTCTCAGTTCGACCAGCTTTCCCTCCATCATGCCGGCGGCGCTTTGCTGCCAACGGCGGGCATACGCCAGCCCATTAACCAGGCGCAGCTCGATCCACACCTTTTGCAGCAACAGCTCGAAATTCTGCGGGTCGTCCACGGGTTCGACGTAGTGAACCACCACCAGCGACGTCTTACCGGCGGTCACGCGCCAGTTAATGATTTCTTTGGCGGTGAACAGGCGCAGGATTGGCCGGCCAAGCCGGGCCAGCGTCTGGCTACCGGAGGCGGTGTAGTCCGTCAGGATACCGGCGCGCCCCCGCTGTAAATTCTGGCTGACTCCATCGCGGATCAGCTGTGTGAGAGGTTGCCCCTCGCCGTCGGCGTCCGCCTCCAGTTCCGCAACGCGGCCGGTAAGCGTGATTTTTACCGGCTTGTTGAAGGCGATACCCAGCAGTCCGGAGAGCGTCCGCCCGGTAGCATTGATAAATGGCGCCCGCTGCTTATACGCCTTGTAGCGAATATCCTGCGGGTCGTCGTTGATGCTGTCGCTGCTGGGGTGCGGCAGGTATTTTTTGCCGCGCTTTTTAATTTTTCGCTCACCATCAACGCAGTCACCGACGAGCTCCCACTCGGGCAGAAACTCGCGGTATGCCGGGTGGCGATAATCGATGTTTTGCGTGGACATCAGTATGCGAATCCTATGTTGAGGTTGGTCACCGGCTTGATGATCGGGAAGGTTTTGTGGATGTAGTAGCCGGCGCCGTCGTTGGGGTGGTCGTTGTCGGATTTTTTATCCGGCTCGCCGGTTTTTTCATCCCATACCTGCTGCTCGAGGCATTCGGTGTAAACCGGGCAGCGTGCCACGTTGACCTTGTAGCGCCGTTCGCCGTTGGCATTACAGAACATTGCATTCATCGCGTTGATGCGGTCTTTAACCGGCGGGTTGGCGTTATCGACTATCACGTTGAAGCCGGCATCCTGCAGCTGGGCAATATCCGTTTTGCTGGCGTTGTTCGACTTGCGGGAATCACCGGACGCATCCGGGTAGATGTAAATTTCCCGCACCTTGCGATAATCGGCGCCATCGTAGAGCCAGAAACGCTCCTTGATGATGCGGATCATGTCGGGGGTGTCGTACGCGTTGATGATTTCGTTAACCGCACACGGCAGCCCCAGGCGCAGAACGTGAACGATGCCGGCCATCTTGCCAACGTTGAAATCCATCCCGATATAAAGCGGCTCGCCGGGCTGCTCCACCTCGTCGCAGTTGTTCAAGCGGCGATCGAACTGGTGGTAAATGGTGCCGCTCGTCAGGTTGGTAAACTGCCCGCGCAGGTAGGCTTTAATAAGCTCCGGCGGATAGCTCCCCATCAGCGAGGGAATGTAGTCCGGTGGCAGGTTCTTTTCGTTGTCGAACGTCGACGCCTGCACAAGGCCGTACAGCATCGCCAGCTCCGGCTTGTCGCGTACCTCTTTGACGAACTGGAGCCAAACGAATTTGAACCCTTCCGGCGTCGTGGTGACGTCAATCCCATTGCGTAGCCCGTCCACCTTGTAACGCATACGCGCGATGATTTTTCGCCAGGCCTTTTGTGCCTTCTCCTTTTTCATCACGTCGAGCTCGTCGATCAGCGCGTTACCGATTTTAAAACCGACGATAGTTTCCGGCTTTTCCATCGAGCGGCAGATCGTCGTTCCGCGGTACTGCCGGCCGGCGTAGAAATGCACCTCTTTGTTACTCTCGTTGATCTGGACGCGCATCCCCCAGTCGTGCGCCACTTCCTCGACCGTCGGGTAAAAAATATCGCGGATCTGCGGATAGGTCGGCGCAAAGTAGCCCTGGTTAATGCGGGGGAACTCCCACATGCCCTTGCAGATACCGCCGCACCCTACCCACGTTTTGCCTGAACCGAACCCGGCCACGTAGGCTTTGAACTTGTGCGGCATCGCCAAAAACCGGGCCTGAGGAATATTAAGCGTCGGCGCTATCATCATCCCTCCTGGCGTCTACCACGTTGATATTGATCGCCACCGGCTTCGGCGTGTCGTTGTCGTCATCGTCGGCCAGCTCTTTACCGAGCTTTTCGCACTCCAGGCGAGTCTTATCTGTTGCCGCGCGGCGAAAATCGGTATCTGCTTCAATTTTTGGCAGCATCGCCTCGCTAACGGCCAACTGGCTGAAGGTACGCAAAATCGACTCGATGCGTGCCGTATTGCGATCCATTGCCTGTTCAGCGCCGCGGATGTTTTCGCGGAGGATTTTTTTTCGCTCTTCGCTTTCTTCATCGCGGAGCGCTTCACCCCATCGGCCAATATTCGCCGCTGCAATCAGGTTGGACGCCTGCACCCGGCGCAGTTCATCCTCCAGCCCCATAGCTTCGGCATCTTCAATCACATCATCAGGAAGGAGCATCCGCCGGGCATAGCCACCATGTTTCAAAGCGGCTCGGTTGTTTGCACCGAAAGGGTTAACAGGCGGGTCTGTGCGTTTGCCACGAATCGGTTTCGTTTTTGGCTCTGGGGCTTCGCCGCCTTCTTGGATGCTTCCAGATTTGGCGCTACGTCCACCGGTACGCACCTTTGATTTTTGCGTACCGCTTTTGCGTACCTGCGTACCTTTTTGCGTACCGCTCTTTCCCTTGCGTACCCAGCCATGCTTTTTGGCTCGCTTTCTGATTGCCCCCTCACTGATGCCGTATATCTCTGCCAGGTCGCGGAGAGAAAGTTGACCGGCACAGTAATCGCGCTCAAGGCCGCTTTCTTCCGGTTGTGACATAGCGTTCTCCATAAAAAAAGCCATCAGCCTGCCGGTGCGCTGGGTGCGCGGTGGGTGCAGGTAGACGGCCTTGGTTATTTTGCATTATCGATGGCCCTCGCAAAGGCCACCTGTAATGCTATGGGTCTTTTCTGATACCTTCCCGCCAGGCGTTGAGAGTCTCCACCTTGCCGGCGCAGATTGATAAAGCTGTCTGGAGCGCCAGTGCGTGGCTACCGATATCCCCCCAGGTATCACCCTGCAATTTTGGTTGTTCGCAGGGGGTGAACACCGATTCAGGGGGAAGCAGCACGAGCGGCGCCGGCGGCTGTGGTGTCCGTTCCGCGCAGGAGGCCAAGAACAGCACCAGGAGCAGTGCGGCGGGCGCACTCGTCATTTTTAATGGCATCCTGATATTTCCTCTGGTAGTTTTCGCCCTGCTGGCGCAGCTGCTGCTCTCTCCGTTGCTGTTCGGCCATCATTGCGCGATTGCGGGCGTCATCCGCGCGCAGTGTGGTGATCAGTCCTGCCTGCTGCGCCAGCGTCTTCTGCTGTTCTGCGGCCTGCTGCCGTGCCAGCTCCAACCGGTGCGACAACAGCGAGCTGTAACCACCCAGCAAGATGGCCGTCACCAGCAGGAGCAACATTCCGCCGCCGGCCAGTTTTGAGATCCAGCCGCTCATTTGTCCAATCCCCAGCAAGCCAGTTCGGCTTCCTGATCGCGCCGTACGATCTGCCCGTAGCAGTTATTCGAGCGGATGCGGCAATCTCGGCCAGCGTCGTATATCCAGCGGCGGATTTCGCGGCAGGCGCCAATGCGGTCGCCGGCGTTCAACTTTTTGTAAAAAGTGGAAGTGAAGCACTTTCCGGGGCCGATGTTCCATGGACAGAACGAGGCGATCCCGACTTTTTGCGGTTCGGTCAGCGTTACCTTGACGTTGCGGTCTACCCAGTCGAGCGCCTTTTTCTGCTCTGCTGCGTCAATCTGCTTGCACTGCTCGGCGGTCAGGCGCTGACCCTTCACAACCTTCTGGCCGTTGACCATCGTCACACCGCCGCAAATTGTCCAGATGCCGACTCCGTCCTGGTATGCAGTCAGGCGCTGTCCTTCTTTTTCTTCCTGAAACTGCGACATCATGACCGGGGCCGATGCGCCGGCAGCAATCAACGCCAGCATAGCGGCGCTAAGTTTGGTCTTTATCGAAGCCACTACTCGCCCCCTATCAGGTCAACGTCTTGCGCGTTAATGTTCTTGTTTGAGCGGTCAATGAGGTACATTTTCAATAACCTTTCTCGCCGGCACCTGAACCAAATACCCACGATGCACCCAATAACGGAACTGAGGATGCCGACAAATATGCCGATCACCATCCACTCACTGGGCGAGAAATAATTTATTGCCCCGAGCAGCAGGCCAACCAGCCAGCCGCCATGCGTGGCGCTATCTGCGATTTTTTCCGGCATGGATCTCATCCTTCCCCCTCGCCGGGGCATGCCCCGATCATCGGGTGATAAAAGCGAAAAACCGCCGGGAGGCGGTCGCTATGGTGATTCAGGTTTGGGATATGGCTTCGGGCTGAACAGCTTCGTGTTTAGCCGCCGGCGCGCCCGCTTGTTCAGAAAGCGGATATACCTGAACTGATTAAATGTGTGTGCGGTGGCGCGGTGTGCGTTCGCCTGCAAAAAATTACCTCGGGCGCCAGCTTTGCGTCCCTTCGTGGTCATGGCGATCTTGTGATACCACTCTCCATCGAGCTCGTAAAACGTCGTTTGATGGCTACCAACGTAATCGAAATTGCTCGCCTGATACACGACGCCGAACCGGCCACAGCGTTCGTCGGCGAACGTCTGCACCCAATCCACAGCGGGATAGAGCAACTTGATGGTTTTCAGCGCATAGCTGATTGCGCGAGATTCGGTATTGCGCGGCATCCGGTCATGCACCCAGAGCCGGTTTAACTCCATGTATTCGCGGTTTCCGGTGCCGGTCACAACGCGCGCCCCGCTGCTCGGGTTCATCGCGTAGCCCCACTGCATGACGCCCACCAGATCGCGGCCGTCAAAAATACCCAGGTGCAAATAGGAGTTGTTCACTACGCGCTTGCTGTAGTGAAAATGGCTGATCACCAGGCGGGCAAGCCAAACCGGGATCGTTGCAACGTGGAGATCGTCGCATCCAAAACCGACGGTTTCGCCGGCATAGACGATCGGCGCCGGCTTTCCGCTGGCGCGTGATACAACTGCATTAACGTGATTTTTCAAGGCCTCGGCACTCCAATAGACGGGTGTGCTCGTGACTGTTGACGCGGGCATACAGCCCCGGAGAGCGGCAACTTTCCGGGGCGCCCATCTGGAGCGGGGAAATAAAAAACCCGCGCGCGGGCGGGTTAACATAATTTAGGCAATTTATCAAATTAGCGTCGAATATGCCCTATTTTGTTGCATTTTGCAATTCCAACCGATAAATAATCTCTTCTCGACGTGACGACACCAGCTGCAGGGCTTCCACATCCATTTTCTCTGCGACCTCTTTCAGGCGCGCCCAGTGCGGCGCATATACTCGTGACCAGGTTGAGCGGTCGATGCTCATCAAATTGGCCAGCGCGCTGCCGGCGTATTCCTTGTACGTCTCATTTTTGTTTTTTGCCGCGGTTTCCTGCACGGCCAGCCAGACTAACGACACCATGCGCTTAATAATTTTTGACTGGAGGCGCTTGCCGACTTTGTACGCCTGGTAACTCTCCCACACGTGCTGGCAAATTTCGGTCTGGTATTTGAACTGCAGATCGAAGCCGTAGCAGTAGCGCAGCCATGCGATTTGATGTTCGGCAAGCGTCATGACTGCGCGGCGCCACGCGCACGACGAAAAGACATGATCGTTGATCGGTGGCATTGGTCGCCTGCGGCTGCGTGTTTCGAGCGCATAAACGGCGGAATTTTCCGCATCGGCCCAGCGCTCCCCCTCCAGTTCGACCTTATGGATACGCTGGCGCGGATAGTGATTTTTATCCGCCGGCGGGTGCTCGATAAATGTCTGGAGTTGCCCCTTAGTGCCGCCGGAGTCATCATGCAGCGCATTGGTTAACTCCAGCCGTATATATTCCAATTGCTGTGCGTTCATCATTGCGGCACCACCAGCCCGCGGCGGGCGATTTGAATAATCGTCAGAACGATCGCGCGGTCCATCAACTGGCGCCGTTCTTCGCGTGAGAGATCTTTGCCGTTATCGATCGCGGTATGGCAACAAACGCAGAGCGCCGCGGTGGCGCAATCGTCAGTTTTCAGCCCCATCCCCTTCCCCTCGTTCCGGTGCGCGACCTGGGTTCCCCAGTTTCCACACAACACGCATTGTTCGATTTGGCCGACGGCCGCCAACCATTTTTTGCTGCGGTAAATTTTCATCGTCTCACCCCGCAAAATTCATCAGCTGCGCCGCGGCGTTCTCGGCCCCCTCATGGGAGCGAAACGGCTTGTGCAGGATCCAGCGCCATAAAACATCGAGTGCGGCCTGATACAGCTGATGGAACTCTGTTTCGTCCATGTTGGCGAACGCGATGCTGCGGGGATGTTTGCGTAGAGTGCCGTCGGGGAGTTGGATCGCGTCATAGTGGCCAGCCTCGACCGTCACCCACGCGCGATAGGCGTCAAAGGATTTGCACGCGCTGATGCTGCCGGCACGCCGATCAGCGATGCGCTCGAGATACTGCTCTGCCGCATTCAGAAGCGCCGGCTCATTGCCGCCGAACGTAGCCAGGAATCTGGCGTAGCCGGTAACCAGTTTGCGCTCGTTCGTGGAGATAGCGCCGCCAGTGGGTTCCCAGTATTCGAACCCCAGATTGAGAAGCGCGAAAAACCGACGGTGAAACGCCGGGTTGCGCACCTGTTTGAAATCGGCCACCAGCACGGCGCCGAGCTTGCATTTCGATTGCAGAAATTCGCTGGTCTCCGGCGTGGCCGGGATCAGTATTCCTGGTGATTGCTTGATGAGTTGTAACTGCGCCATGTTCTCTCCTGTGGCGCAGCAGGCACGGGGTGTTCAGGCCCGTTAAGTGAGTCTATCAGAATTTATCTTGCGAAGACCGGCCCGCTCTAAAATTTGCGTGATCAGCTTTGGCGTGCCGACGATGTCTTCTGGCTGTAGCGGCATGAAGGAGAGCTGATCGCCCCGTCGGTACATCAACGCCCGCTCGCAGACAGGGAAATTTTTGAATCTGGCAACCACTGCATCATCCATGCAGCGCACGACTTTGTACCCTCCTGGGGGCGTGTCTTGTAATCCGGTCACCTCAACCTCCTTTGCTGTGTGATTTGTCGGCAAAGAGTGCCATCAATAAAACCAGTCGTCCGCGCTTTCCCAGGTCTCCTGAAGGATGTTCTCTACTCGTTCTTTTGCGCCTTTTTCTGCCCCGAGCACCGACAGATTATCCTGGGCGCCGAGCCGGACGGCGACGCGGCAATCTGGGTACGATTTCAGCAGTCGTTTCTGGAATTCCTGTTCAATCGCCGCAACAGCGCCAGCTGGTAACTCTTTGTTTTTCTGGATTACTAATTCGACTTTCATCATGCGCCTCCTTGATACTGGTTATTTATACAGTATAATTATGGTTAGAATAATTTGAGTTTGCAAGAAAAGAAAAGCCCCTATAGGGGCTTTTGTGTGCTACAGATCGAAAATCAATCATTTCCTAATTATTTTAATGCGTTATACGTATACGCGCCCTCCGGCGCTGCTACCTGCGTGATCGTTCCCTGTTCATCGAGTTCGTCACCTCCGCATATCGGACCCGGCCGTAGTATTTCCCCGAACGAAAGCGATAATGCTTTTTGCATTGCCACATGTCCTGTTCTGTCGTCAAATTGACGCCCCGCACCAGTCGAGGTGAAAAGTTAAGCGGAGGCATGGCGTACCCCGGCGCTTTGGCTATAGTCATGCTCTCGCTCTCCCTTAGCCTTCAAGTTCTATGTTGTTCCGACTCTCGAAATTGACCCAGCGCCAGACGGTACTGTGGTCAACCTCCATCTTTCTCGCGATTTCTGAAACGAACAGACCTTCGTCGGCCAACGCCCGGCACAACTCAACGTCATCATCGCTGTGTTTCGCGAACTGATGATGCTCTCCACGTGGCTTTCCTGGGTTAATACCGCGCCTGAGCATTGCCGTGGATACGCTGGCCTCCGTCCGACCTAAATGCCTTGCGATCTCTTTCTGCGTTAGCTTTTGCCGATTGTCTTTCATGAACTTTATTTCCCAATCGGCGTAGTTCCGAAAGCATCGGTACAGCCTGATCCTAAGGCTTTCAGCCTTACTCCTAACGACCCGCGGGGAAACTCCGAACATTTTTGCGATGGAGGGCGTTGGCATGACAGGGCCGAGGCGAAACAGCATTGCCACTCGCATCGGGTGCCAGCGCTGCTGCCGAACCTTCCCTTCAGCCCAATCACTCCAAACTATTCGCTTTATGTTGGGATATAGCTTCTGTTCATTGGCTAGCATCATGAAATCCTCCCGCGCAGGTTGGCCAGCGCCTGATCAAACATCTTGTGGACGTTGCAGAACTGCAGCTCTTTGGGGTGGAAATGCCACAGCGTTTTATCCGGCTTGCCTGTTCGGGGAGTAGCGTTGTAATTCACCTCGGCGCGCTCAACAAATTTGTCGGACACGCTTGTCAGCTTGTAAAGCGCCCTCGGCCCGCAGCCCTTCTTTGTGATTTTTACGTCCGGCGATCTGATCATCGAGCGCAGCCTGAGCGCCAGCTCCTGCCGCGTCATTGTGTTTGCCGGGTGCGCGGCTTTGACCGCCTCCCAGATTTCAGTGGTGCTCATTTCCTTGCCGAGGATGATATCCACCAGCTGCTTTGCGGTTACTCTGTTACTCATTGGTTTATGCTCCGATTACTTGATCACCCGCAGGTGGCTTACATTTTTTCGATAGCTTCCCCAGGTGAATTCCACCCAGATCCCGCCATCCATCGTTAATCTGTCCATGACTCTTGCGCCTAAAACATCGGTTAACTCCCTCGAACTCAGGTTGGTTAAAATTCCCACCGGCTTTAACGACGACAGCCGACGATCGATAATCTGATTCAAAATCACCCACTCGCCGCGTGTTTCGCGCTGCACGCCGACTTCGTCGAGAACGAGCAGATCGACCTTGCACAAGTCGTCGAGCAATGCCCCTTCGGACTCTCCGCCGTCGTAGCAGCGCCGAACACGCAGCATCAAGTCGGGGATGGTAACCACCAGCACCGTGTGATTCTTCGCCAGCAGATGGTTACCGATGGCGGCGGCCAGATGGTTTTTTCCGGTACCGCATCCGCCACTGAAGACGAAACAGCCAAACCCCATGCCGAAATTTTGCGCATAGCTTTTGGCCTTGCTCAGGGCGTGGCGCTGCCCGTCATTGCTCACTTGGTAATTCGCGAACGTGCAGTTGCGGTGCAAGTCGCAGATCCCCGAGCGTCCGAAAATCCGCTCTGCGCGGGCGCGTTGGTTCGCCTTCTCAAGCTCGGCGCTGCGCTTCTCCCCTTCCGTACGATGCCAGGCAAGCAGCTCTTCAGCGGTGTTGAACTTCGGCTTAACGCCCGGCGGCATGATGCGCTGCAGCCTGCTGATCAGTGACTCTGGTGTTTTCATGGTTCACCTCTTGGTCAGTTAAATCCCGGCGGTTTTTCGCCGTATTCGCCCGAAGGCTCGAAACGTCCCCGGCGGGGGTGGCGCTCCTTGCCGGTCGGCGCATTCCTACGCTCGTGCAATACGCTGTCGGCAAATTTTTTCTCCCACTGCACCTGGTGATACCGCCGCCCCTCGGGCTGCCAGTACGCTACGAAGCCTGCCAGTTCGCCAGGGGTATATCCCGGCGCTGGTCCGTCCAAAGCACGATTCCACAGTGCCGCCCGCTGCTGGAAATCAGGCGACGGCTGCCAGTCGGAGGTCATCGGGAATTTATCGTTGGGTTCGTCCAACCAATTTTCATCCTCGAACGCCGGCGGCGCCGAATCATCAGCATTCGAATCATTCGCGCCTGCGCGATCTAAGAGAGTGGTTTTATCTTTTAGATCCTTTCCCTTCCCTTCCTTTCCGTCAGTGAATCCTCCGTGATTACTCATTGAGTCCTCACTGAGTCCTCCATGACCATTCGGTGAATTGTTCCCGCATTGATTCCCATTACTCACTGAGTTTTCATTGAAACCAGGCGGCACAGGGATATTTGTCTGGCTCGGCCGGTTTATTTTTTGGTGCTTTAAAAATCCTGAAATATGCAAATACTGCACATCATTAACTGAGTACTCAGTGAGCAATCCATGAGTAATAAGCTCTTGGAGTAGCGGTTCACAATCCATCGAGTCCGCGGGGAAAACCTGCATTTTGATTCGGCGCGGCGAACGCTCAAGGCAGCCCTTGTCGTTGGCAAAATTAAATAAGCCAATAAACAGCAATCGGGCTGGAATGGAGCACTCCACCACCTTCTCATCCGTCCAAAATTCAGGCTTAACTGTACGAATTCGAGCCATTAGCTGTTCCTGGTATTTCGTGTTTCGGTGATTGAGTTCGCTATGTCGCTAACCCTGCCCGGCACTAAAGCCGCATATTCAGGATTCAGCTCGCACAGCACCGCCTTACGCCCATATGCCGCAGCAACGCCCGCAGTAGTGCCACTACCGCCGAATGGATCGATAACAGCACCACCGGCCGGACAACCTGCCAAAATGCACGGCTCAATCAGCGCCGGCGGGAACGTCGCGAAATGCGCTCCTTTAAAGGCTCGTGTCGCCACATTCCAGACACTTCGGCGATTTCGTTTCTCACCGTTGTACGCAACGGCCTCTCGTTCAGGCCTATGAGTGCCATAGCCCTGGCTAGGGATTCTCTGTTCTCTCTTGCTGCCTGCGCGCTTAAAGGTTGCAGCGTTACCGGACTGGCCGCCTACCGCGTCCTCTTTCATTGCTTCATGGTCAAAGTAGTAGCGCGGCGACTTGCTGAGCAGAAATACATATTCATGCGCCTTCGTGCAGCGATCACGCACGCTCTCCGGCATCGGGTTCGGCTTGTGCCAGATAATGTCCTGACGCAGATACCATCCATCGGCGCGCAGTGCGAACGCAAGCATCCACGGGATGCCTATCAGGTCCTTATGCTTCATACCCGACGGTGCCGAACGCCATCCGGTCACTGCGCTTTTCCCTTTCCAAGCCCCATCACGCCGAGCATCCATGAAAGACCCGCCGCCGCCACGGCCACCTGTCGCGTATGAGTCCCCAATGTTCAGCCACAACGTGCCGTCGTCACGGAGTACGCGACGCACTGCACGGAAGACTTCAACTAATCGTTGGATAAACTCCGCCGGCGTCGGCTCCAGGCCGATCTGCCCCTCAACACCATAATCACGCAGCCCGTAATATGGCGGGCTTGTTACGCAGGTATGGAATGCCTTTTCAGGCATTTCGCGCATGAGATCCACGCAATCACCGACATAGCAGCGGAAGAATTTATCCCAAAGCATAATCAACGACGCCCCATACGGCGCCCAGGTACATGCGGGCGATCCGGCTTGCCCTTCACCCGCTTTAGCGGCTTTGCGTACGTCTTTGCGATAGCGATACTGCTGGCGATCGTCGCGTTCAGGCTGGACAGGTAATGATCGGCGCCACGGCCGGCAGCCGAGCGCGCCACGTCGTCGGGAATTCCCTCGCGCACCAGTTGGGCGCGGATCTGCGTTTCGATCTGTGCTCTTGAAAAATTAGCCATTGGTTTATGCTCCGGTTATTACATGCAGCCGCTGAACATCGCCGCGGCGCTGGCCATAACGGCCGCCCATCTGTCCGGTGGCGCCAGGCGCACCAGCGATTCGATACCCTCGCGGATCTCTTTCTCCAACTCGCGCAGCGGCGCGCCGAGTAATGCCGCCTGTTTGGCGTCCGCGCATTCTTTGATGGCGTCGGCCACCAACTCGAGCTTGGTTTTCCCCTGCTTCAATCCGTATTTTCTGGCGATCTCGATCGGCATCACGTCAGCAATCACCGGCGCCAGCTGCAGGACATAGCCAGCGTATTTCTCCGTACGGTTCGGGTTGTCCAGCCAGCGGAAAATGTTCTGCCGGTTGTTGCGCTCAATATCGCCCAGTTGGAGCCCCTTTCCGCCGCGCCGGAACCATTCATCGGTGATCAGTTTGGCGATGGTCTCCTGCGCCCGGCCCGGCAGCGTGCCCTGCCATTCATCAACAGCCTGGCGGACAGCATCAGGTTTTACTGTTCGGCGGCGGACTGAAGACTGATTCCCTGAACTCAGCCGCTGGCCACCAGCCCTGATAACATCTTGAAATGTTAACGACATGGTTAAGCCTCGTTTTTCTGGGGTAACCCATCAGTCGGGTTTGGGTAAAGGTCAGGGCGCAGTTCGTGAGGGGTTACGCCTGTTGCTTGATGAATGGAAAGAACACGATGGGCGGGTACAACTCCTTTCCCGTCGTTTTTCCACAAACTGATAGCCATCCTGGAAATGCCAAGCATTGAGCTGAGCTTCTTTGCAGAACCCGCAATCTCAATTGCTTTATCAAGTGCCGTCATAATTTCTCTCCTGTCATTGAGAAATTAAGTAAAGCAATTATTTACTATTTAGTCAAGTAACGCGTGCCTTGTTAAAGTAAAGCAAACATTTACAATGCTGATTATGAATACGGAACAATCACAACCAAGCCTCGTTTCAAGGCTGACAGAACTTAACGATAAAGGGCTTTCCAAAGCGGAAATGGCTCGAGTTGCCAATGTCAGTAAACAAGCAGTTACGGGCTGGTTTAAAACCGGAACTATGAGCAAAAAATCTGCAATTGCCGTTGCGGAGGCTGGTGGGGTTTCCCTCGCATGGCTTCTGGGGGAGGTTGTAGATGAAGACACGGGGCTAAAGCCCAAAGAACTAGAAATGCTTGAATTATTCCGCCAGCTTCCGGAAGCAGAACAAGAGCGCATGATCGACCTCTTCCAACTGCGGCTGAAAGAGATCGATGATTACGTTGAGAAGTACCTGCGCGGGCGGTATAAGCCGATCGAAGAGTAATTTTTGAGATTCAGAAGGCCAGAGGCTACCTAAGCCCCTGGCCTTTTTCGTTTCCAACCCACCAAGTCGGCCCGAGGCCGGCTTTTTTTACGCCTGGACACCACCACATAAAGCACCACTTTACCCTTTAACTCATTTATGCTTGACTAAAAAGTAAAGAACATGTTTACTTAGTCTCATCGCAGCAACGAGTCATCAAGGCAGGATGCCCACGAAGTAGCCGCCACCGGCGCATGAAAAGGTGGATGAGATGACAGAAGCAGGCGCGCAGCAGGTACAACGTTCTGACGCCGGGAAAGACCGGGGACGGCTGGAGAGACAGCGGGCATAACCAATTATCAACCCTCTTTGGTTATCAGTAGTGGAACCGGAGCTTAGTAACCAGAGAGCAAACCTGACGGCCGGGAAAGACCGGCGATTAAATAGGAGCTGTTTATCATGAATCAGCAACACAGGTTAGCAGCAGCACAGAGCAAGGCCGCCATCGCGCAATTTATCGGTGATAAAAATATGTGGCGACAGGCAATCCGGCAATATTTCTTTGCCATAGGCGGAAAGATCTCCGCTAAATAACACAGTAACTTCTCGATTCTTATTCTGGCCGATTAACTCGGCCACGGGATCCCATTACCCAAAAACGGAGCATACCAATGAGCAAGACTATTATTTTCAAATTGGCGCAGGTTAGCAATAACGTGGCAAAAGTGTTTTCAAATGGTGAAGTCGCTGGATATATCGCACTCCCGGAAAACGAGCACCAGAATCAACGCCCTTTCGCTATCACCCATAATGGCAAGGATATTGGCTACGAGCATTGCGAAGTTTGCGCGATTGAAGCTGTTGTCCGCCGCTTCGAGCGCATCGCGCTTGGGGTTGAGGTGCACCTCATCACGCCTAAAGAGCCAGCCAGATCTATAAAAATCAACGTGGTATCGATTCACTAATTGCTGTGTGTAGTCTTCCCCGCCGTCGCGGCGGGGCTTTTTAGAATATTGAAATGCGTCAGGCGTTTCCCTTCCGGGGCGTCAACTCGCAGGGCGCATTTCAATATCAATCACCACGAGAGGTTATTTATGGAAAAGTTATTTTCCCCTATCGCGGCACGAAAGGCACAGGTGGAATATTGCAACAATAAAAACGTTCCACATTTCGCGCCAAACGATGGGATCTGTTTTCGCTGCAAAAAAGATATTTACCAGCAACACGGATTGCGTGGGTATGAAACTGGTATTTCGCTCGACGAAGCAAAAAACACTCATGTTATTTACTGCCCACACTGCAACCGCAGTTACTGCGATTAGAAAGTAAAAAGGCCCGCACAAGGCGGGCCAGTCTACCGGCTTTACGTCCCGGTGACGGGTTACCGGGGAACCACCCCCAATAACCGGAGCATAACCAATGACCAACCGAGGCAGATCACTGATCGGCTGGCATTGTACCTAAACCTAGGAGAACTTCACAATGCAAAATGTTGCAGCCTATCTTTACAGGGCAAAACAGAAATCTGGGAAAAACCATCTCTTTACGTACTTTGAGGCGAAGTCTGACGATCACGCGGAGACAAAGCGTGATTTTCTCTTCATGGAAGCTGGCCACTCAAAGGCCGACTACTTCGCGCCGGTGCGCATCGATTTTCCAGTCGTTGACGAGCTGCCCGCAGAGGGGGAATTCAGCGAAACATTCTGGCTTACCTGGGCGCTGGAAAGCGACGCCGGCAAAACCTGTGTGCCGCGCGACACGCTCGATCCATCCGTGGCATTCCCGAAACTGTATCCCTACATGACAAAACCTGCAGGTGGTGCAGGCGCAGCAGAAAACAGCAGGACCACTGAAGTGGTGCAGGAGCAGCAGAAAACAGCAGGTGAATACTTCGCATCGAGCCTCGACAAGCACACCGTGATCGCCGCTGCGTGGCTTTACGGCAATAACTGCCTGAAGCTGAACGACGAGCAATTGGCCGCGGCCAAAGCGCTCGTGATGGACGATGCACAGCGCTACCCGCAAAACGTCATTCTGGCGCTGACCAGCCTCAAGCAGTTCGCACACACTTACCCAGAAATGCCGATCACGGTAATCTCGGGCATGAAAGCCATCTGGCCGCCGTTCGGCAAAGTGCCGGAACTGGGCAAACTGTGCCAATTCGCCACCGAATACCTCGACGCTACGGTAGAACAGCGCGCGGGCGTTATCTCGAAGTGGCAAACCTCAGCGGTTGGCGGCACCAAACCAGCCGAAACCGCGCCTGAGGGGCCATTGCGCACCGAATCCGGCGCGATCCTCACAAACGGCGCCGAGCCGGCAACCGGCACGCCGATCGACTCCCTGCAGATGTTGGAAACCGTAATCGGCTGCGCGCTGTATCCGTCAGATTTCGACATTTCCAACCCGCCCGGCGCCATTATCCGCGCGGTCACTGAGATGAAAAAGCGCAACGATGCGGCGCTGAAAGCGTGGAATGAGCAGCTCAGCGCCACGCCAGGCGTTTTGCAGTTCTCCCGACAGGCGATTGTTGCGCTGATCCGCGGCGCCGAAGAAAACCTGCACGTTACCCCCGGCGCGCTGCGCAGCTACATCAACGCCAATCTGATCGAGATCGACGAAAAACCAGCGCAACAGAAAGCTGAAACCGTGCAACAAGCGGCCTCAAAGGCGGGTGAAAAAGATGAAGTGGTCACCGAGTTTGAGACTGAACGTTGCGCATGGCTTCGGGCTGAAATACGTGCCGCGCTGGCCGGAACGACTGGCGTTATGGATGAAAGCGACATTGAAGAATTGACCGCGGCCGTCGGCGAGGGCATTTCACACAGCTACATCGCTCGGCTGCTGGCCAAAGAGATCGAGACATGCGACCCATTCAAACAGCTGGTCGCGGATGAGGTTCACCACCTTACCTGCGATGTGTTGAAAAACTGGCAGGATAAAAAAGAGCCGCGCGTCGCGTTTATCGATTCCCGTGTTGAGTTTTATTTGCAGGAAGCGCGCCGGGCGTCCGAGCAAAAATGCCAGGAAATGGCCGCAGCTATCGACGGAGCCGTCAGCACCCCGCTTCCGCAAGAAAACCCAGAGCCCGCGCGGGTTGACGACTCTGATGATGGCAAAAAAAACGAGATTGATCAGCACCGCGGCGAACTCCGCAGCATGGGTGGCGGGCACTTTAGCTATGACCCGGCCGAAATGTTCGCCGCATCACCGCTGGCCAAGGTCGACGTCGCGGGCGACACAACCGGCGACGATGTTCGTGAATTCCTGGATTCGTCAACGGAAACGGCCGATGTGTCAGGCGAAACGGAGGAATTGTCAGGTGAGAACGCCGATACCGCGGCGCCAGTCGAAGTACAGAACGAGGCTGCCGCGGCAATCGTCGACGCACCGCGCCGGGAAGAACCGGCAGCCCCGGCATACTTCGAGCCAGGGCGCTATCTGGATATTCCGAACGAGGTCTACCACAGCGCCAACGGCATCAGCAGCACGATGGTAAAAGATGCCCGTGTCAGCCTGATGTATTTCGAAGCGCGTCACGTGTCCAAAACTATCAAGAAGGAGCGCTCGCCGGTTCTAGATATGGGAAACCTGGTGCATGCGCTGGCGCTGCAGCCCGATGACCTGGAAAAAGAATTCAGTGTTGAGCCTGAAATTCCCGAAGGCGCATTCACCACCACAGCTACGATCCGCGCATTTATCGACGAATACAACGCCGGGCTATCTCCGCTATTAAGTGCTGACGATATCAAGGTATTGCTGGAGGCGCATAACGCCACCCTGCCACAGCAAATTCCTATGGGTGATGACGTTGCCCAGACTGGTGAAAACTACATGGCACTGCCTGCTGAATTTCAGCGTGTAGAAGATGGCCAAAAAGTTACAGCAGCCAAAATGAAGGCATGCATCAAAGAATACAACGCCACGCTGCCCGCACAGGTTAAAACCAGCGGCAGCCGTGATGCACTGCTAGAGCAACTGGCTCTTATTAACCCCGATCTTGTCGCTCAAGAAGCCCAGAAGCCGCAACCGCTTAAAGTTTCCGGTACAAAAACAGATCTGATCCAGGCCGTGAAAATCGTAAACCCTGATGCTGTATTCGCAGACGAACTTCTGGATGCATGGCGTGATAACCCAGATGGAAAAGTACTAGTTACCCGTCAGCAGCTCAGCACAGCCCTTGCCATTCAAAAGGCGCTGTTAAACCACCCGACCGCAGGGAAACTTCTAACGCATAGGAATCGTGCCGTTGAAGTGAGCTATTTCGGATTCGACGATGAAACCGGGCTGGAGGTCCGCGTTCGTCCCGATCTGGAAATCGACCTCGAAGGCGTGCGGATCGGTGCAGACCTTAAGACCATTAGCATGTGGAACGTGAAACAGGATGGCCTGCGCGCCCGACTGCACAGGGAAATAATCGACCGGGATTACCACCTGAGTGCTGCGATGTACAGCGAGATCGCTGCGCTCGATCAGTTCTTCTGGATTTTCGTTAACAAGGATGAGAACTACCACTGGATCGCGATTATCGAGGCGTCAAGCGAACTGCTTGAACTGGGAATGATGGAGTACCGCAAAGCTATGCGCGCTATCGGTAACGGTTTCGATACTGGCGTGTGGCCAGCACCGATCACTGAAGATTACGCCGAAGAACTCAACGATTTTGATCTGCGCCGCCTCGAAGCACTGCGCGTAGCCTAAGGAGCATACCAATGAGCAACCAACTTGCACTGATCCAGAAAGATCTGGCGGAACAGCTGGCACCGGCAAAAGAGATTTTGCCGAGCCACGTCAGCTTTGAAAAATTTACCAGCGCCGCCGCCGTGGCGCTGGCCAACAATAAAGACCTGTTTGGCGCCGACCGCCAGAGCGTGATTAACGCCCTGTCGTCCTGCGCTAAAGACGGGCTGATCCCCGATGGGCGCGAGGCGGCCCTTGTCGTTTACAAGACGAAAAACGCCGATGGTCAGTGGATCCCTCGAGCGCAGTATTTGCCGATGATCGATGGCGTTATGAAGCGCGCCCGCCAGTCAGGCGAGGTTTCTATCATCGCAGCCCGCGCGCTGTACGCTAACGATAAATTCCGGGTATGGATGGATGAGGACGGCGAACACGTGTTCTACGAACCCAATCTGCTCGACCGCGGGGAGATGATCGGCGCGTTCGCTTACGCCAAGATGCGCAGCGGCGAACTGCAATTTGAAGTGATGAACCTGCAGGACATTGAAAAGGTTCGCGCGGCGAGCAAGAACAGCGACGGCGGCCCGTGGGTTAACTGGTTCGAGTCTATGTCCAGAAAATCCGTCATGCACCGCCTGTGCCGGCGGCTGCCGAATAACTCCGAGATCATGGAAATGCTCGAGCGCGGGCAAGAGATGGTTTGGCATAAAGAAAAAGACGTCACGCCGGACACCCGCGTAAGCGCCGGCCAGCTGATCGAGGCGGCTGATAAGGCGCCGGAGCCAGTTACTGAAAATTCAGATCCTGAAAAGATTGCTGAGGATATTCGCGGCAGCATCGACAAGATCACCACCACCGCACAGGCGACGGATCTGCGCGCCTCAGTTGAAGAACTGAAAGCGCAGCTGGGGATCACCCTGTACACCGAGCTGAAAAACAAAATCGTGAAGCAGCACCACCGCCTGAACGCGATTGCCGGCCTGGGTGCCTCGATCGATACGGCCGGCAAGAACGGCGGCACCACAAGCCAGGAACGGGCAGAACTGGGCGCCCTCCTGCATCGCTCCGCGCGGTTCCTGACCGCTGATGAGGTTCAGCGCTATCAACAGGCGATCGATGATCTGTCGCCGGCGCAGGAGGCGGCATGCTGACACTTATCGGCTTCCTCCTGTTGGTAAGCCCGTGTGGCCACGATGCGTGCGACGCGCTGCCGGTATCTGAACGGGTTTACTCAAGCCTGGCCGAATGCGAACAGGTGAAAGAGGCAATCCAATTGCGCCGCCCGCGCGCCGTTCTTTACTGCGGCGACGTTTACCGGCCGGAGAAATGATTTTCGAAAATCAAAACACAACGCGGGCCACGAGTAAGATCGTGGCCGGTTGTGCGCAGGAGCATAACCAAATGACTCAAAAACTGACTTTAGAAGAATGGTGCAACGAGATTTACCCAGGTAAAAAACCGTCTCTGCAAACCTTGCAGCGTTGGGCCAGGAACGGAAATTTCTACCCGGCAGCGGAAAAAGAAGGCCGCGAATATCGGCTGACACCAGGGACTATTTACATCAATCCCAAGGATCTCAATTTGGGTAGAAAAATAAAGGAAGCGCGAAGCATCGAGCCAGCTCGAGCTGCGTTTATGGAGAAGGTGCTCAATGACACGGCGAAGGGAGGGTTATGACATGCGTTTGCCAAAAAACCTAACGTTTCGCAGCAAGGGTAAATCCTTCTATTGGCGCAACCCGGTCACCAAGCGGGAGATATCTCTGGGCCAGATCGCACGCCGTGACGCCATCGCACAGGCGATCGAAGCTAACCACTACATCGAACAGAACTACTCACCTGTCCTATTACTGGAGAAAATCAAAGGCAGCCATGAGTACACACTGAATTCTTGGATCGAACGGTACGAGGTAATCTTCAAACGCCGCCAGCTTGCCGAAAATACTTACAAGGTACGAAACGGGCAACTTGCCATTATCCGCGAGCGCTTGGGCGGCATGGTGCTGTCAAAGATCACGACTCGACACGTCGCAGAGTTCCTGGAGTTCTGGATCGCCCAGGACAAAAAAACAATGGCCGCCACTATGCGATCGGTACTGTCCGATATATTCCGCGAAGCAATCGTTGAAGGCCATATCGAAAACAATCCGGTAACACCTACCCGCGCCGCAAAAGTCGTGGTGAAGCGCGAACGCCTGGAACTGACGCAATACGGGCCTATTCGTGGCGCAGCAGACCCAATGCCGCCCTGGTTCGGCTTGGCGATGGATCTGGCTTTGGTTTCTGGCCAACGCCGCGAAGATCTGACACAGATGCGTTTTAGCCATGTCGTAGACGGCCGATTGCTTGTCGAGCAAGGGAAAACTGGCGCCATGATTTCCCTCCCCCTCGATCTGGAGCTGAAAATCGTAGGCCTCCGGCTCGGGACAGTGATCGATCGTTGCAGGTTGGTCAGCACTACAGACTTTATGATCAGCGCCGGCATCCGCAAAAATAGCCCAGATGGCTCGCTGCATCCTGATGGACTAACGAAAAAATTTGTTGCGGCGCGGAAGGCTTCAGGTTTGTCGTTCGAGGAAAATCCGCCGACATTTCACGAGATCAGAAGTTTAGCTGGCAGGCTGTATGAGAAGGAAAGAGGGAAAGATTTTGCGCAAAAACTGCTGGGGCATTCATCAGAAACGATGACGTTGAAATATCTCAATACGAGGGGGAAAGAGTACGTAATGCTGTAAAAGACCGAATATCAAAATTCGAGTAAATTTCGAGTAAATTCGAGTTTCGCTGAAATAAACCAATAAAAACAATAACTTAAAAAAAGACCGAATACGATTCCTATATTCGGTCTAGGGAAATGGCTCTTGGGAGAGAGCCGTGCGCTAAAAGTTGGCATTTAATGCAGGGCTTGTTCAGCCGTGCACTTTAAGAGTAGCCTACCGCGCCAGTTTTGCCAGCCGCCCGGCGGCCGCGTGATAGTTTCGTGACGAAATAACTATGCGGCAAATGCGCATCAATCCGCGCACGTTGGGCAAGGCGTTGGCAAACAAGCGGTTAGTCAGCGCACAGCTTCTCAGCGCGTTCAATGAACGGCGCCAGGCTCATTTTTTTCCCCGGTTCGGCAGGGTCGTCCAGCAGGAGCACCTCCAGCGGTTGCGCGCGCTGATGGCCCTTCTTCACCTGCTGCTCCGCTGCGTCGTTGAGCGGGTATTGCATCAGGGTGCTGTTGTTGAGCACGAACAGCGCGCCGCCGCTGCGGCACTGCAGCGTCACTTCTTCCTTGGTGAACGCCCACTGTTTGCCGTACTCCAGTTTGGTGATGTTCACCAGTTTGTCTGCCGCCAGCGCGCCGGTCGCGGTTGCCAGCAGCGTAATGCCGAGTAATACCGATTTCATGTGATGGCCTTAAGGTTGCTATTCGCGTCGATTTTCCCGCAGCTTGCCGGCCTGCGGCAAGCTGAAATGTCATACCGGCGCATAGGTTGCAAATAAACTGACCAGCAGCAGCACCGCCATCCCCAGCCCGACTTCGAGCCAGCAGGCTAGCACCACCCCGCGCTGCGCCAGCGCCGGCACGCGGCTCATTGCCGGCACGATAGCGTAGCGATTGGCCAGCGCCACCATCACCATCAGCGCCACCAGCGCGGTTTTGATCAGCAGCAGGCGCTGATAAGGCGAGCCGAGGTTGAGCGGCCAACCGCCGAGAATGATCAGACTGTTGACGATGCCGGTGACGATCACCGCCGCCACCGCCAGGTGCCCCCAGCGCGAGAAACGGATCAGCGTGGTGATGGCGTCGCTGCGCCACTGCGGCGGCTGCAGGTAGCGCAGGCAAACCAGCAGCGGCGCCAGGCTGCCGAACCAGTAGCCGGCGGCCAGCAGGTGCACCGCATGGTTGGCGCGGTGCAGCGCGCCCAGCGTACCTTCGTGCATCGCCGCGTGGCCGATAAACGCCAGGCTCACCAGCAGCAGTGCCGAACACAGCGCCAACGCCTGCGCACGCGGCCTTTCCGGCAGCAGCAGGCTCAGGATCGCCAGCAGCGACAGGCCCAAATGCCAACGCCACACTTCGCCGAAGGTGGTGCCGAGTACCGCCCACCAGACCTCCAGCCGCCAAGCGTCTTGCCAACCGTCGCCCATTTGCCCGGCCTGAATGGCCAGCAGCGCCACGGCGGAAAGCCCGGCAATCCAGGTGCCGGCAAGCAGCAGCGGTCGCACATCGCGGGAGAGGATCGGGGAGAGGCGCTGCGGTGACAATAAGGCGGTGAACAGACTGATGCCGAACATCAGCATCACCGCCGCAAAGTGCACCAAGCGACACAGAACGAACAGGGTCGCCAGACTCACGATCAGTTTACGGTGAAGCTGTACTGGCCTTTGGTTTTGTGCCCGTCGACCGAAACCACATGCCAGCTGACGTTGTATTTGCCCGCGCTCAGCTCGCCGTCGATCGGCACGTTGACCTGGGTGTTATTGATCGGATCGAGCTGCAGCTTGCCGGTTTTCACCACGGCGTTGTCCGGGCCGGTGATTTTCACGCCGCTGAAGTTCGGCTCGATGCCTTCGGAGAAGCTGAGGGTCAGCGCCTTCGGCGCCGGGCTGACGCGGGCGTCGGCCTTCGGCGTTTCCACTTTCAGGTGGGCGTGCGCCAGCGCTTGCTGCGAGGACAGGCCGACGAACAGGACGAAAACGGTGGAAAGCAGGCGACAGGAGGAACGAATTTTACCGATCACAGTGGTATCCCTTAACAGTATAAAGAGGGTCATAAGGGTTAAGGCCACAGCCAAGGCGATGTATCAGCGGCCCCAACCCACCGCAAATGATTGCGCCACGGGTAAACAGAAAAACGGGTTATATCGGCTAACCCGCTGTTTTGACTCTACCATCCCTGTAGCGTATCGCGGTAAATCATAACGACCACGCTGCGGCAAGTCGAGCGCATCACTGGCATTTTGCGATCCGGCAGCACGTATCGCCGCATAACCGCGATAAACGCAGGGTAAAAAAAACCGCGCGTCAGGCTCGCCCGCGCGCGGTTTTTCGATGTTCTGATGCGGATTAAGCCTGGCCGTTGCCGCCCTGGCCCATCGCGCCCATTTTCTTCAGATCTTTATCGATGAAGAACAGGCCTTTGCCGCTGGTGCCCACCAGCGCCAGCTTATCCAGCACGGATTTGAACAGTTTTTCTTCTTCGTGCTGCTCCGCCACGTACCATTGCAGGAAGTTGAAGGTGGAGTAATCGTGCGCGGTCATGGCGGCGTGCGCCAGTTCGTTGATCTGACGGGTGATCAGCTGTTCGTGTTCGTAGGTCTGCTGGAACACGTCCGCCAGCGATTCGAACGCCACCGGCGGTGCGGCGATGCTGCCCAGCAGCGGCAGAGAGCCGGTGTCGCTCAGGTAGTCGAACAGACGTTGCATATGCTGCATCTCTTCCTGAGAGTGCTCTTTAAGAAATGCGGCGGCGCCTTCAAAGCCTTTATCGCTGCACCATGCGCTCATCTGCAGGTACAGGTTGGCGGAGTAGAACTCCAGATTCAGTTGCTCATTCAGCTTTTGAGTCATTTCTTGCGTCAGCATAATGATTCCTTTTATTTTGCAGGTCATGAATTTAATTTCCGCGCATTATGCCCTGCCGCCGTAAAAATAAAAACACCTTATTTACACTCAAATCACATTTATTATAAAACGCTTGAATATCATAAAGTTAAAATATTAACCTCGCATTGAGAATTAACATGATAATTATTTCCATCTTTTATTTTAATCAAAAAGCGAATCATTCTTATTTAAAAGAATAAATAGATTGCATTACTCCTGGATAAATATCGCTCGCGACGGCGGCGCAACGGGCTTGCCAAGCGCCGCCGGGTGGATTACCTTCTGCGCAGATTCAATGCGGCAAAGTAAGGAGCATAAGGTGGTTTACAATCTGGCCGAGTTGTCCAAAGAAGAGATGGACAAGGTGAATGTGGATCTCGCCGCCTCAGGCGTGGCGTACAAAGAGCGCTACAACATGCCGGTGATCCCGGAAGTGGTGGAGCGCGAGCAGCCGGAGCCGCTGCGCGACTATTTTCGCGAGCGCGTGGCGCACTACCGCGCGGAATCCCACAGGTTTTCGCGCCTGCCGTACGAGCCGAAGGTCAAATAACAAAACCCGCCATTACGGCGGGTTTTTTACGTCACTTGCCGGCGAACCGGTCGGTGGCGAGCATCAGCTGGTGCAAAATGCCCGGCTCATCATACGAATGCCCCGCCCCTTCCACGATATGCAGCTCCGCTTCCGGCCAGGCCTTGGCCAGATCCCAGGCGTTCTGCACCTGGCAGGCCATGTCATAGCGGCCGTGGACGATCACCGCCGGAATATGGCGGATCAGCGGCACGTTGCGCAGCAGTTGGTCGTCGCTCTCCAGGAAACCCAGATGGGTGAAATAGTGGTTTTCAATGCGGGCGAACGCCAGCGCGAAATCATCCTCGCCGAACGAAGCGGATTCGCGGCTCGGCAACAGCGTGACCGTCTCCCCTTCCCACACGCTCCACAGTTTGGCCGCTTCAAGCTGAACCTGCGGATCGGCCGAGGTCAGCCGCTGCCGGTAGGCGGCGATCACGTCTTTACGCTCGTCATCCGACAGAATGGACAGCACCCGCTCCCATTTGTCCGGGAAGAAGCGCGAAGCGCCGTCCTGGTAATACCAATGCAGTTCCTGTTTGCGCAGGGTGAAGATGCCGCGCAGCACCATTTCACTGACGCGTTCCGGGTGAGTCTGCGCATAGGCGAGCGCCAGCGTCGATCCCCAGGAACCGCCGAACACCAGCCACTGGTCGACGCCGGCCATTTCGCGCAGCCGCTCGATATCGGCCACCAAATGCCAGGTGGTGTTATTGTCCAGGCTGGCGTGCGGGCGGGAACGGCCACAGCCGCGCTGATCGAACAGCAGCACCTTGTAGCGTTCGGGATCGAACAGCTGGCGATGATGCGGGGAGATGCCGCCGCCCGGCCCACCGTGAATGAAGACCGCCGGTTTACCGTTCGGGTTACCGCTCAGCTCCCAGTAGATCCGGTGGCCATCCCCAGTGTCCAGCCAACCGCTGTCGTATGCCGCTAACGGCGGGTACAAACCTCGTAATTGTTCCATGGCGCTTTCCGTCTCTCTGTGAGTCATGCTTTCATCAAAGCGGAAGCCGCCCGGCAGGTCAACGGTAAAACCCGAAAACTCGAACGCGCGCCGAGAACTCAGCGCGCGTTTGCTCAAAATCACATCGACCTGCCTGCAAAACGCCCACAGGCCAGATCAGTTCACGCCTTGTGATGCCTACCCGCTTTTACGCATATGCGGCTCGCGCATCTCCTGTGCGGTTTTCGCCTCGATGCTCAGCTCCGCCGTCGGGCGCAGCAGCAGGCGCGCCAGCCCGATAGGTTCGCCGGTTTCCCGGCAGTAGCCGTACTCGCCGTTCTGCAATCGCGCAAGCGCCGCATCGATTTTCGGCAGCAGGCGGCTTTCGCGATCCAACTGGCGGAACAGCAGGCGCAGATCCTCTTCGCGCGCCGCCTTGTCGGCTTCATCGCCCGTCGCTTCGCCGCTGTCGATCTCTTTTTTCAGCTCATCGATGTGCAGCAGCAGTTTTTGCCGCTCGTCCTGCAGCAGCTGGCGGAAAAACGCCCGTTGAACCGAGTTCATATAATCAGAATCCGGCATGGCCAGCAGTTGCTGCGCATCCGGTAACGTCATGACTGTCATTGCGCTCTCCCAACACCAAAAGTGTAATATTATAACATAATATTTATTTTTAGCACCCGGTCACCTAAAAACAAAATTACAAATTTAAACAGCAGGTTAAAAACAGCTCGCACTTTGTCGCTTGCATCCTCTTGGCTTTAGGCGGTTAATGGCTGAGCAAGCCACCCAATCATCGGTAACGAGAGGCCATCATGAGTAAGGGAATGGATAGCAAAAAGAATGCGAAGAAGAAGCCGTTGAAAACCCCAGCCGAGAAACGTGCGGAGAAACGCGCCAAAAAAGCGCATCCGTCTGGTGAGTAAGCGTCCTTCCATCCGTCATTAAACCCGCCAAGGCGGGTTTTTTATTGCCTCACAGGAGAGATGGCCGATGTCCTGCCTCACCCTTGCCGCCGCCCAATACCCCGCCGCTGCGGCCGATATCACCTGCAACCTTGAACGTCACCTTGAATTTATCGCGCAGGCAGCAGATAAGCAGGTGCAACTGTTGGTGTTTCCCGAACTGTCGCTGAGCGGCTATGAGTTAGCCAATGCTGCCGAACTGGCGCTGACGCTGGACGATCCCCGTCTGCAACCGCTCAGTGCGGCGGCGCAATCGCGGCAGATGACGATCATCGTCGGCGCACCCTTGTGCAGTGGCCAGGCGTTGCACATCGCCGCTTTGATCTTTCACCCCAACGGCACGGTGGCCGTCTATTCCAAACAGCATCTGCACGGTGCGGAACAGCAATACTTCTCGCCCGGTGAGGGCGGTCCGTTGCTGGAGCTGCATCGGCAACACATCGCGCTGGCTATCTGCGCCGACACTTCGGAACCTGGCCACGCGAGTGCCGCCGCACAGGCGGGTGCGCACATTTATGCCGCCGGCGTACTGATATCTGAAGCCGGTTACGCGAAAGACAGCGCCACGCTGGCAGGCTATGCCCGGCGTTATGGCATGGTCACGCTGATGGCCAACCATGCGGCGCCAACCGGTGGTTGGATCCCGGCAGGCCGCAGCGCCATCTGGGATAAAACGGGAGAGCTTCTGGTTGCCGCGCCGGATGACGTTCCAGGGCTGATCATCGCCGACAAGACTTCCGACGGTTGGCACGGCCGCCTGTGCCGGTTAAGCTGAAGCCTGACGACAACGCAGAGGAAAACATGACGTTACGCGTAATAGATACCGAGACCTGCGGGCTGGACGGCGGCGTGGTGGAAGTGGCCTCCCTCGATCTGCTCGACGGCCAGTTAACTAATCCGATGAGCGATCTGGTCAGCCCGGATCGCCCCATCAGCCTCGACGCAATGGCGATTCATCACATCACCGAACAGATGGTGGAAGGCAAACCGCGCATTGCGGTGGCGATCGGCCGCTATCAGGGCAGCCCCTACTATGTAGCGCACAACGCCGCTTTCGATCGCGGCGTGCTGCCGGAGATGAACGGCGCCTGGATCTGCACACTCAAGCTGGCGCGCACGCTGTATCCGGACATCAAGTACGGCAACCAGTATCTCCGCTACGCGCTGAACCTGGACGTGCAGCTGCCGGCAGACGCCACGCTGTACCCGCACCGCGCGCTGTATGACTGCTATGTCACCGCCGCGCTGCTGCAACGCATCATCAAGGATTCGGGCTGGACGCCGGAGCAAATGGTGCAGATCACCGAACAACCGGTGCTGCTGAAGAAGTTCAAATTCGGCAAGTATCGCGGGCAGGAGATCGATCGCATCGCCCAGGAAGACCCCGGCTATCTGCGCTGGATGCTGAAATCCATCGACGATCTGAGCCCGGACATGAAGCACACGCTGAAATACTATCTGATTGGCTAACACGGCGGGCGGCACAGAGGCCGCCCGCCGAATGCCGTTATTCCGCCAGCGCCAGAATGAAGGCGTACTCCAGCGCAATATCCTCATAGGCCTTGAAGCGCCCGGACTTGCCGCCGTGGCCGGCATCCATGTCGGTATACAGCAGCAGCTGCCGATCGTCGGTTTTCAGCTCGCGCAGCTTGGCCACCCACTTGGCCGGCTCCCAATACTGCACCTGCGAATCGTGCAGGCCAGTGGTCACCAGCAGATGCGGGTATGCCTGCGCCTTCACCTGATCGTACGGGCTGTACTGCTTGATGTAGTCGTAATAGGCCTGCTCGTTCGGGTTGCCCCACTCGTCGTATTCGCCGGTGGTCAGCGGGATGGACTCGTCCAGCATGGTGGTTACCACGTCGACGAACGGCACCTGCGCCACCACGCCGTGGAACAGCTGCGGCGCCTGGTTGATCACCGCGCCCATCAGCAGGCCGCCGGCGCTGCCGCCCATGGCGAACACCCGCTTGCCGTCGCCGTAGCCCTGGGCGACCAGCGTTTCGGTCACGTCGATAAAGTCGTTGAAGGTGTTCTGCTTGTTGAACAGCTTGCCGTCTTCATACCACAGCTGCCCCAGCTCACCGCCACCGCGGATGTGCGCCAGCGCGAACACGACACCGCGATCGAGCAGACTCAGGCGGCTGGCGCTGAACGCCGGATCCATGCTGCTGCCGTAAGAGCCGTAGCCGTAGACCATTAGCGGGTTGGCGCCGCGCTGGAAGCTGTCCTGGCGATACACCAGCGAGACCGGCACTTCGACGCCGTCGCGCGCCTTCACCCACACCCGCTCGCTGCGGTAGTTTTCCGGCGTGAAGTTCTTCACTTCCTGCTGTTTGAGCATCGTCCGCTCGCCGCTGTCCATGTTCAGCTCGTACAGCGTGGTCGGGGTGGTCATTGACGAATAGCCGTAGCGCAGCAGCGCGGTCTCCGGATCCGGGTTATACGCCAGCCAGGTGGTGTACGTCGGATCGTCGAAGACGATGCGCTTCTCTTCGCCAGTCTGCCAGTGGATCTGGCGCAGCAGCGTCAGGCCGGCGCTGCGCTCCTCCACCACCAGCCAGTCGCGGAACAGGCTGAAGCCCTCCAGCATCACGTCGGCGCGCGGGGCGATCAGCGTCTGCCACTGCGCTTCGTCCGCCTGTTCGCTTTGGTACAGGCCGAAGTTCTTGCCGTCCTTGTTGGAACGGATGTAGAAATGCTGGTGATAGTGATCGATGGCGTACTCGTGATCCTTGCGGCGCGGCACGAACAGCTGCGGCTTGGCGTCCGCGCGATCGGCATCCAGCAGCAGGATCTCCGAGGTGGTGGTGCTGCTCAGGTGGATCAGGATAAAACGCTCGGAGGTGGTCTTCTCCAGCCCGACGTAAAAGGTATCGTCCCGCTCTTCGTAAATCAGCTCGTCCTGCTGCGGATCGCTGCCCACCACGTGGCGATAGACCTGATACGGCAGCAGCGTCTTGGCGTGCTTGCGCACGTAGTAGACCGTCGAGGAATCGTTGGCCCACTCGAAGCTGCCGGAGGTGTTCTCCAGCACTTCGTCCGCCCAGCTGCCGTCGGCCAGGTTCTTGAAGCGAATGTCATACTGGCGGCGCGACAGGAAATCCTCCGCCACCCCCAGCCGCTGGTTGTCGGGGCTGACATCCAGCCCGCCCAGGGTGTAAAACTCGTGGTTCTCGGCGCGCTGGTTGCCGTCGATAAGCACCTCCCAGTGCTCGTTCTCGGCCTGCGGCTGGCGCACGGAAATCGCGTATTCGTTGCCCGGCTCGTAGCGCGTCTGATAGCGATAGCCATGGCGCACGTAAGGCACCGAATGTTCCTGCTGCGGAATGCGCGCCACCATCTCTTCGTACAGGGTTTCGCGCAGCGCCTGCTGCGGCTTCAGCATCGCATCGGTGTAGGCGTTCTCCGCCTGCAGGTAGTCCAGCACCTGGCGGTCTGCGCGCTCGTCGTCGCGCAGCCAGTAATAGTCATCCACGCGCGTATCGCCGTGGATAGTGATGGGATAAGGACGTTTTTCCGCTTTCGGTGGGGTCATCATTGCTAAATCATCCGCTTACATAGATTGCGGCAAGAGTGACACGATTCCCCCCGGCTTGCCAAGCGGCGCTACGCCAGCTCGCGCTTTTTCTCGTTGACGTCGCTCTCGATGCCCTGCTTGACGTCCGCCGGGATCTTCAGCGCCTGCGCCAGCGCATCGAGGTAGCCGCGCTCCATAAAGTGATCGACGTCGATCACCAGACAACTCAGATAGTAAACCTCCAGCGCCTCGTCTTCGTTTTGCACGCTGCGGGCGATCAATTCCGGGTTGAGCGGCTGATCGAGCGCTTCCTGTACCCAACCCTGCGCCTCTTCCCCCACCTGCAACTGCGCCAGGCTGTGATCGATGGCGCGCTGCTCGTCGGCATCGATATGGCCGTCGCTCTTGGCGGCAAACACCAGCGCCTGCACCAGGCGTTTGGCGCGCAGATCCACCGGCGTGGTTTGCAAACCGAACTGCGGTTCGTCCTGATGGGTCTCTTTCACCCGCTGTTTGTACTTGTTCCACAGCACTGCGCCCACCGCCGCGCTGCCGCCGATAATCAGCGCATTCTTGCCGAACTTGCCTACCAGCTTGCGCGAGGACTTGTTGGCCAACAGCACGCCGACCAGGCCGCCCAGCGCCGTGGGCGCCAGCAGCTTGCCAATGCCTTCCGCCCCGCCCATCGCGCCGGCCTTCTGCCCGATCAACGTTTGAATCTGCTGCATCCAGTTACTTTTCATCATCTACCCCTTGCGTGAAAAAACGCGGCGCGCAGGCGCGGCCGAACCGACGGTAAACCGCCAGATTAGGGGATCTTTTGTCAATTTACGTCTGGGGGATGCAAACCTGTGTTTAGCGGATCGGCGGGCCGGGCGGCCCGCCTGGATGGCTGCGGCGTTACGCGTCTTCGTCGCCCGCTTCGTCGTCCTGCTCGTACTCCGCCAGCTCGTCGCGCATCGCCTGGATGGCGTCGCGGGTCATCAGCGCCAGCGTGCGGTAGAAACCGGTGGTGGCGTGCGCTTCCACTTTGCCGAGAAAGCGGCCGCACCACGGCAGCAGGAACTCGTCGAACAGGGCGATCTGCGCCTGCGCTTCATCTTCCTGCGACTGATCTTCCAGCCAGGACGCCGCCAGCAGCAACTGGCCGAAATGGTCAGCCGGCGCCTCCGCCAACGGCATGCCGCGCTGCTGCAGGAAAGTGCGCACTTCCGCTTCGTTCGCGCCTTCGACGTAGTCGGAACGGAACGGCGACACGCTGCACTCGCTGCCGACGAACATCGCGTTGAAGTCGGTCGCCAGTTGGTTGACGTCACAGCCCTGCTGCAAACGCTTCAGCAGGTCATCCTGCTCCAGCGGCCAGTGCTGCTGCAGCTTGCCCTCTTTAATCAGCGCGAACAGCGGCACCAACAGCGGATCCTGCGGCTGGCGGTAGAACAGCGTACCCAGCACGCGGCAGACAATGGAAAACTCATTCATGATAAGGCCTTATACAATACGGAAAATTTTGCCGGGACGATGTCACAAATCGGCCAATTCCGCAATCGCCGGCTTGCCGCGCCGTTCGAGAAAGTCCAGCAACCGGCGCGGGCTGACGTTGAGAATGCGCTCCTGCGGGAAGCCCACCTCGTCGATGATGCGTTCGCAGTGCTCAAAGTTACCCAGCGAAAAGGCGACGTGCGAATCCGAACCCAGCGCCAGCCAGCCGCCGGCATCGCGCACCGCGGCGGCGATCGCCCGGCAGTTGGCCTCGCTTCCCTTGCGGGAGTGGGTGAATGACGAGTTATTCAGCTCCAGCGCCACCTCGTATTTGGCCGCCGCCGCCGCGACGGCGGGAATGTCGATCGGATAACGCGGGTTGCCGGGGTGGCTGATGATATGCACATCCCCCTGCGCCATCGCGGCGATCATCGCTTCAGTATTGGACGCTTTGTCCTGCGGCGCAAACACCGGCTCGTGGAAACCGGCGATGATCACATCGGTGGCGGTCAACATCGGGCCGGTGCAGTCGATGTCGCCCTGCAGGTTTTTGATGTTGGCTTCGATGCCGCGCAAGATGCCCACGCCGTTCACCCGCCGCGGCCAGACGTGCATGTTCATAAAGTGCCAGTAATGCGGCGCATCGGCCATGTCCGGGCCGTGATCGGTGATGGCGAACAGCTTGATGCCCTTCTGCTGGGCTTCGGCGATGTAATCGTGCAGCGTGCTGTAAGCATGGGTGCTGGCGACGGTGTGCATATGCAAATCAACGGGGTACATTGTTTCTCCTTCCAGAGGGCCCGCCCGCAAAGGTACGGGCAGGCGCGATGACGATAACAGCTTATCAGTTACCGAACGGCGGCTGAAGGATCAGTAACCCCGTTGCCTGTCGACCACGCCGGCCGGGGTGCGCCCCGCCTCCAGCGCGCGAATATTGGCGGCGATCTGATCCATCGCCTGCTGCGGCAACGTGATGGCAGCAATATGCGGGGTAATGGTGACACGCGGATGACGCCAGAACGGGTGATCCTGCGGCAGTGGCTCGCGGGCGAACACGTCCAGCGTGGCGGCGGCCAGCTGCCCCTGCTCCAGCGCCGCCAGCAGATCGGCCTCCACCAGATGCGCGCCGCGCGCGATGTTGATGAGATAGGCGCCCGTGCTCAACTGCGCGAACAGCTCGCGGTTGAGGATGCCGACGGTCTCCGGCGTATTGGGCAGCAGGTTGATCAGCAGTTTGACGCCGTCGAGGAAGGCCGCGCGCTGCGCCTCCCCGGCGAAGCTTTGCACGCCATCGATCTGTTTGGCGCTGCGGCTCCAGCAGCGCACGCTAAAGCCAAACTCGGTCAGTTTACGCGCCACGCTCTGCCCCAGCACGCCGGCGCCGAGAATGCCGATGGTGAAATCATCCAGCGAGTGCGGATCGAGCGGCTGCCACTCCTGCCGCTGCTGCAGCGCCTGATACTCGTCGAAACGGCGGAAATAGCGCAGTACATAGCTCAGCGCATATTCCTGCATCTGCTGCGCCATGCCGGTATCCTCCAGCCGCAGCAGCGGCACGCCGGCGGGCAGCGTGCCAGGGTGTTTGCGATCCTGATCGAGGATCGCGTCGACGCCGGCGCCGAGGGCGAACACCGCTTTCAGATCGCGGCGGTTGGCCAGCATTTCGTGCGGCGGACGCCACACCAGCGCGTAATCGGCCGGCCGCTCGTCGCCGCGCTGCCACTCGCGGATCTCGGCCTGCGGCAGGCGTTGCTTGATGCCGGCCAGCCATTCCTGGGCGTTAAACAAGGGGTGGTAATAAATGATGTTCATACTGCGGGCTCCCGTTTGTTTTTATTGGTTTTCCTCCAGCCTTCCGCGATTCGCCGCCGGATGCAAGCGTTAAAGCCCAAAATAAAAACAGCCCCGACCAGTGGGGCTGTTGCGCATACTCGCCAATCAGGCGGCAGACGGGCCGTCGCGCCGAATAAGGCGCCGCAGCAGCGGAATGAGAATCAGCATCGCTACGCCGACGCCCGTCGCCCCCCAGCCCAGCGCGCTGAAGATTTCGCTGTAGCCGGGGTTGGTTTGCAGCGGCGTGCTGCCGCTGTTTTCCGGCATCAGGCCGGATACATAGCCCGCCAGCACCGAGGCGACGCCGGTCACCATCATCCAGCAGCCCATCATCACGCCCTGATAACGCGGCGGCGCCAGCTTGCCGATCATGGCGTAGCCGATCGGCGAGATCATCAATTCACCGACGCTTTGCAGCACATAGCTGATGACGATCCATTTGAATGCCACCAGCCCGTCGCCGCCCGCCATGCTGATACCCAGCGGCAGCACCAGCATGCCCAAGCCGATGCAGAACAGCGATCCGGAGAACTGCAGCGGAATGTCGATGTTGCAACCGCGAGCGCGCAGGCGGTTGAACCACCAGGCCAGCAGCGGACCGCCCACTACGATCACCAGCGTGTTGATGTTCTGGATCCACTGCGGCGCCACCTGAATGCCGTAAACGTTCAGGTTGATGTTGTGCTCGGAGAACAGCATCAGCCCCATCGGCGCCAGCTGGTACAGCGCCCAGAACACCAGCGAGCCCAGCGCCAGGATCAGATAGGCTGCCATTCTGCGGCGCTCATCGCGCGGATGGTGGCGCAGCGTCACCACGCACAGCATCAGGAAGATCAGCGCGCCGAGCACGATCACGAAATGGCCGCTGAATTCGGCGTGGGTCAGCATCACGCGGATGATCGGCACCAGCGCCACCAGCACCGCCAGCCCGACCAGCATGCGCCAACGGTATTGGCTGCGACTGGCGTCGTGCAGCGGGGTATTGAGATCCGCCAGAATGCGCCAGCGACAGACGGCGACGATGATCGCCGCCGCGTTGCCCAGCGTGGCGAACAGGAACAGCGCGCGGTAGTTTTCCGTCAGTTGGAAATAACCGGCGACGGTAAAGCCGACGAAGAACCCGAGGTTCATACCGGCGTAGTTCCACAGGAACGCCGATTCGCGCCGATCATCGTCCGGCTTGAAACGCTGGGTGAGCATCATATTGATGCAGGTGACGTTGAGGCCGCTGCCGGTCAGGAACATCGCCAGCCCCCAGTACAATCCCCACACGCCCGCGACGGCAATCAACGCGCAGCCGATCACCTGCAGCACCATGCCGAGCACGAACAGGTTGCGGTTGCTGAGGAATCGGCCGCCGAGGTAACCGCCGAACATGTGCAGGCCATAGTTGAAGGCGCCGAACACGCCCATCATGGCGTTGGCGCTGCTTTCGTTGAAGCCCAGCCGCTTGGTGGCGTACAGCACCAGCGTGGAGTAAAGCACGGCGAAGCCGAGCGTGGCGAAGATCTGGATGAAGAACAGCGCCCCCGCACCGGGGGGAATGGCGTGGCGCGCTTGCGGCGCCGGCATGGCATCTGAAGGAGTCAAAACGAACCTCTACTGCATTATTATGTAATGAGTCTGTCCCTGTCTGCGATATCGCCGGCCTGTCACCCGGCAATCTGCGCGGCGTTGTGATGTTCCTTGCCAAAAACGCCGCGCCGACATGATTCCATTTAGCGACACATCTGACTAATAATCCAGTATTAATGCATATAACAGCAAACAACCCAATCTCATTGTCGACATATTGAGCTATCTGTACAGAAAAAGGTCAAACAATCGTCTTTCACCGATTCCGACTGCGGTCTTCCCTGCCAACGCGTGGCCACGAGTGGGAATATCGTTCGGTAAATCAGCAAATTGCTGCAAGTTTGGCTAAACAGTCATGAGAATGAAATAAGAGGGTTGACGCTGAGATCAGATTCTCCTACATTAGCGCCCGTCGACAGCGCAAAGCGTTATCGACAACAAAACGGTGAGGTGTCTGAGTGGCTGAAGGAGCACGCCTGGAAAGTGTGTATACGCGAAAGTGTATCGAGGGTTCGAACCCCTCTCTCACCGCCAAATTTAAAGAGAAAGCCTGGATTCGCGTCCAGGCTTTTTTTTTGCATGGTGCACTGCGCATCTCCCCAGCCTCTGCGATCATGATCCCCATTTCCGCCGGTTATCCACAAGCCTTACTTCTGATTTTCTCACCCTTTCATGACTTCTGCCCTACCGTTCGCCGCAGTTTTCAGCAAAGTGCACACGGCTTGAGCGGACGAACAAAAACACAGAAATTATTCTTGACCGGATCGGCCCCACTCCCTATAGTAGCGCCCCGTTGCAGCGATGATTTCGCAACAAAAAAATATGGTGAGGTGTCCGAGTGGCTGAAGGAGCACGCCTGGAAAGTGTGTATACGCGAAAGTGTATCGAGGGTTCGAATCCCTCCCTCACCGCCATATTCTACGAAGAAGCCTGAACTCGCGTTCAGGCTTTTTTGTTTGCATAACGCACCGACCGGGAGGGTGAGAACCCTCGACAGGGTTCGACAAAACGCCTGCGTTTTGGACCGCCAACGGCGGCCCGCAGGGTGAGCGCAGCGAATCTATCCCTCCCTCACCGCCATATTCTAACGAGAAA
>Ga0153999_1000022_pt1 | contig 134039 bp, 125 predicted proteins | sample TSNC083MetaG_FD_104675 | JGI IMG/M metagenome (GOLD analysis project Ga0153999, IMG submission 104675) | Attine ant fungus gardens microbial communities from North Carolina, USA - TSNC083 MetaG | ecosystem: Host-associated > Fungi > Mycelium > Unclassified | place: USA: North Carolina, Lumber...
CATAACAATATATTCTTAAGTTATAGATAGTAAAACATAAATTATATATCATTTACTCTATAAAAAAACAGCCAAATCATGATAATTTGTATTCTATGAAAACAATTATGTAATGCATGATGCAACAGAAGTTCTCTATAACATATCATAGTACCGTTATAAAATTTTCCTTAATATAAGAAATGAAGATTTTGAAATTTAATTTACACTTGTAAACATATCCTTTTACATCTATTTATTATATTGTTATACTGATTATCATTAAAAATAAAAAAATTCTATTAATATTATAAAAAATAGATAAAATCTTTTCTTATACAAAGGAGACTAATATGGTAAATATAACGATTTTTGGCAAAGGAAATATGGGACAAGCTATAGGAGGAAATTTTGCCGAGACTGGTAATGTTGTGAATTATATTACAACAAAAACTACGAAACAAGATTTAGGAGAAATTATTATTTTTGCTGTACCTTATTCAGCAGTCTCTAGCATTGTTGAGTTATATAAAGATGAGCTTAGAGGTAAAATTATTATTGACATAACAAACCCTGTTAATTTTGAAACTTTTGATAATTTAGTCGTGCCATCGGATTCTTCTGCAGCGGGGATTATATCTACTTTACTACCAGAATCTTTCGTCATCAAGGGATTTAACACTAATTTTGCTAATACATTATCTACTAAAAACGTTGGTGGAGAACACCCAACAACAGTATTATTAGCAGGAGATAATGAAGAAGCTAAAGAAAAAGTAATTAAAACGCTTGATGGAAGTAATTTAAATCTTTTAGATGTCGGTTCACTCAAACGAGCTCGTGAGCTAGAGTCGTTAGGTTTCTTACAAATTTCATTAGCTGGTTCAGATAAAATTTCATGGCAAAACGGTTTTGGTTTATTCGAATAGTATCTTTAAAAAATTAAAATGATAGATAAACTTATATTATAAAAGTCTGATGAGTGAAAGTTATGAAAGACATAAAAATAACTCTTATTGTAATAGTTAAGCAACGCGCTGTTGGTTAAATGATAGTATAATACTTTTATTCAACCGAACTATTATCATAAAGGTAAAGAAAGAAAAAAACATATGATGAAAAAAAATATATTGTCCGCTATTCTAATGTCTACAGTCATTTTGTCTGCAGTAGCTCCTATTTCAGGTGTTAATGCTGATACTGACTCGGATATAGCAAAGCAGGATGCAACGATTTCTAGTGCCCAATCCGCACAAGCTCAGGCTCAGACACAAGTTGATAACATTCAATCAAAAATTGGTTCTATTCAAGCAAAACAAGCTGATCTAAAGAACAAAATGGAGAAGCTCAAGGTAGAAGGAAAAAAACTCAATGCCCAAGTTTCCACGTTACGCCAAAATATTAACGAACGTAATTCTTCGCTACAAGCTCAAGCACGTAGCGCACAAGTAAATAGTTCAACTACTGGTTACTTAGATGCAGTTGTTAATTCAAAATCATTATCTGATGCGATCCAAAAAGTAACTGCTATGGCTACAGTGACATCCGCTAATAAAAATATGCTTGATCAGCAACAAAAAGATATCCAAGCTGTTCAAGCTAAATTAGCAGAAAATCAAAAAAATGATGGCATAATGGTCGCCGCGGAAAATGATTTAACCAAACAAACTAAAGATCTTGCTGGGCAGGAAGCTCAACTTAAAGTTGCTCAGTTAAACTATCAATTGACCATCACAACTGCACAAGATAAAAAGCAAGAATTAGAAGCTCAAAAAGCAGCAGCGGAAAAAGCGGCAACTGAACAAGCTAATAAAACAAAGGCAGCAGCAGCAGCTGTAGCAAAAGCTAATGCAGCTCCAATCATTCAAATGCCGAAGACGGCAGTGGCTTCAAGTGTTTCAACAGCTAGTGCGGAAGATAAGACCGTTTCTTCAAGTTCAACACCTAATGTAAACCCAGCTACGCCATCAAAAGAAGTGAGTTCAACTGACACAGATATCAACAAAAATAGTACACCTACATTTAGTCCTAGTATCAACATTTCTAGCGGATATACTATCCCATCAACACACTATGGAACCAATCCTGGAACTTATGTATCACCAACTTGTACTTTTTATGTTAAATCCGTAATGGGGAGCCGTGTCGGAGATTACTGGGGTAATGGAGAAGACTGGGCGGCTTCAGCAAGTGCAGATGGATTTACAGTTGATAATAATCCTGTAGCAGGATCTACCATAGCAGTATTTGGACCGAATGTTCGAGGTGGAAGCTATGGGCATGTGGCAGTCGTTGAGAGTGTAAACAAAGTAGCAGGAACAATGGTGATCGGAGAGGCTATTGACCTAGGGAATGGTTATTTCAACACAACCAGTACAGTAAAAATAAGTGATGCAAACTATGGCTTTATACATGTTTAAGATTAATATTTAAATAAAAAACATTTAGGATATGGAATTTATCTCACATACTAAATGTTTTTTTCTATTCAAAGAATTATAGGTATTGCTTAAATTAATTTGCAAGTGTAACTAGAATACTTATTAAACGGCAATATTCCTCCTAAATAACAAAATGAAACAAATAAGAAGGTGAGATCAGATAATATGCTTTGTACACTTTGTTGTTATAAAAAATAAGCGTTCTCAGGTTGGAAAGGCTTTTACGTTTACGGTTGTAAACGATTCTCTTTACTTAAAAAAATTTAATTGATATACTTATAAATAATAGATAAAGAATTGAAGGACTTGATATGGATACAAAACCATTTATTATAAAGAAAATAACACTGAGAGCTTCTAAAATTTCTGTAATGCGAAATTTTTATGAGAATCTACTACAATTTCATGTGATAAGTGAGACTGATAGTAGTGTTTCTTACGCTTTCAGGGAAAATGAAGAAGCTTTTCTCACTCTGGAATTTGGAGGTAGACTTAGAAAGAAAAATACAGCAGGTTTATTTCACTATGCAATATTGTTTCCTGATGTATCGTCAAAGGCGACAATAGTAGATAGAATTATTAAAAACAATTATCCAATAGGAGCTGGAGATCATTTAGTAAGTGAATCATTTTATATTAATGATCCAGAGGGAAATGGCATAGAGCTTTATCACGATAGAGACTCTACTGAGTGGATTTGGGAAGATGGTAAAGTTAAAATGGGGACTTTACCAGTTGATGTTCAAGCTTTATTAGATCAAAAAAATAACTATTTAGATTATCCTAAAAATATGAAAATTGGTCATCTGCATTTCACGGGTAATTCAATTGCTAAATCAGATGAATTTTTTAATGAGCTATTAAATACCGATTTGGTATCATCTGTCGGGGATACGGCTCACTTTTATTCTCAGAATCACTATCATCATCATTTTGCCACAAATATTTGGGAGGGTGAAAATATAAATAAAAGAAATTTATTAGAAAATGGTATATTAAAATGGGAATTAGAAGTATCTAAAAATTACTATGACTCAATTTCACAAAGAATAATAGAGAAAGGTATTCCATTTAAAGATGATGAAAACTCAATCTCTATAGAAGATCATGTTGGATCGAAACTTATTCTATTTAAAAAAATATAGTATATTTACCATTCAAAAAAATTATTTATTGAACTTCTTATTTTATCTCTCTTATACAACAGTGGTGAATCCAAAACTTAACTATGAAAAAGTAGCACTAACTATATAGTGCCTCAATAGCCATGCTGAACAAGAAGAGGCTAAGCATAGCAATGACATAACAAATACAATGATTGATCCTATATCAATAAAGATTTCATAAAATATTCCTACTTCAAAAGTGCTATTAAGTCATAATTAAATCTATTAAAATAAAAACTAAATAATAAGACAATCTAAACAAAATTTATTTTTGAATAATACGAGATAATTAGGGTTTGCACGTTTGGCTTTTAGTGAATTTTGTTATAATATATTACATTACATTATAGTCTGACATTTGAAGGAGATGATTTATGAAAGATAAACAGTTATATCAAATAGCAAGTATTTGTTTTTTTATTGCAGGTCTTATATTTTTGATATTTGGACAAAGTCAACACACTATTTTCTTATTAGGTATATTATTTATAATTTTATCCATTAGTTTTATGGTTATTAGCAGAAATACACCAAAATTATAGGAATAAAATTGGAAGGCGCGTGCAAATATTAATAATATAAATACAAGAATTTTACTTTATTTTTGAGCGAGTTATAAATCTGATTTTGTTTTAAAATAAATGGTGAAAGTTAGAAAGACGAAGTCGGATATTACTTATTACATGACACAGGTTTACTTTGATAGATAATCAAAAAGAATTTCCTAGAGCTGGTTATATTGCAATGATTGAAGGCGTTTTACATGAAAAACTTAAACCAATTTTAGGTAAAAAGTAAGAGTGTTTTATAATCTGATTTATAGTACATTCAGTAGACAGTCCATACCACATATTGCTTGACTTTTAAAGTTTACTAGCCTATAATCATTGGTATAACAACAAATAAAAAATAACTTTCAAAAACCATCCAGCATGGACAGTTGATAAAATGAGTCGTTATGCCCGTATTGCTTTAGGAATTCGATAAATATAATAAAAAACTCCTTAGTCAGCATTGACTAGGGAGTTTTTTTATTTATTAACGAAATTCATTATTCAATTATAAGCTTTTTGTCTGTATATTTTAATCTTTGGTATTTTATTTTAAAAAATAATATTTTTTTCTTAGTTCTAATTTCTAAAAACTTAGTCATAACAAGAGGTTTAAACCAATAAAAAAACATTTAATTTAGGTAATGCATTTGTTATTTGACTAAAAGTATAGGTCGTGTTATAATTTTTTTGCTTAGGAAATATTTTGAAAATTTAATTTAAGCAATTTTGGTTAGAGATTTTCTAACCATCGGTAGGTGAGGCTACCACAGGGATACGGGTTGCTGCCGCAGAGTCGTGGAGACACGATGAGAGGGCCAACAGTTCACGTCGAAAAAAGAAGGCGTGAAATAGTGCAACAACATCGCCCTGCGGAGCTAAAGCTTGAACGATACTGGGTACTTTAGTTCACTTGATAGTGTATCTTTTTGAAATCATACCTTGTCTACGTTCAACCGGCGTAGGCAATTTTTTTATAAAAAAGGAGGTGGTGAAAATGGAAGCACAGAATAACAGTGGCTCAGACCCTGGGAGCTATAGAAAGAAAGATAGCATAAAAGTGGACAAGCATTTTTATCACTTCAATCTAATCTAGTTCTCTGAGTTAGAGCTGTACAATCAAAATCTACTATAAATCAGAAATTGAGGTACAAGCCGATGACAAAAATATTAATTCATACAACAATAAAAAATAAGAAAATAAGAAAGAAAAAGTTATTCATTGATTTGCAACTAGAAATACTCTTGTCGTTCATTTGGAAAATTAACGAAGGGGGATTCATTTATGGATAAAAAAATTACAAAAAATAGTTTTTTAGATTTATCCATTTTGATTCCTTATTTGATTCTTTCAGCTGTTGGCTTACTCATGGTGTTTTCAGCAACTGTCCCCTATCAAATTAACCGAGGACTATCTCCTTATCGATTGGCAATTTCTCAAGGAGTCTTTATAATTATAAGTTTTGTGGCTTTAATTATTATTTATCGAGTAAAATTAAGAATTATAAAAAATGAAAAGATTTTAAAAATAATTTTTCTAATTATTATCTTGCTGATGATTTATTCAAGGGTGGGTCCTAATACATCAGCGAATGGAGCGCATGGATGGATTCCCTTACCAGGGATTGGAACTATTCAGCCGGTTGAATTTGCAAAACTTTTTACAGTTTGGTTTCTTGCTTCTATCTTTTCTAACAGACAAGAAGAGATTGAGAAAAATGATATTCAAGCAATTTTTAAGGGTAACAATCTCATAAAAAAAGTTGTAGGGGGATGGCGATTTCCGATTATCTTACTAATGATAGTGGAACTCAGTATGCCTAATTTAGGAAATACAGCAATTATTGGGCTCTTAGCCTTGATAATGATTGGTGCAAGTGGAATTTCTTGGCGATGGTTTTCAGGTTATGGGAAGATGTTGCTTACGATTAGTCTTAGTTTTTTGCTCTTTCTTTTTATCAGTGGAGGCGATTTGATTCCAGGATCTTATATTAATGCTCGATTTAAAGCATTCGTTAATCCTTTTACTGACTTGGCTTCTTCGGGTCATCAACTTGCTAATTCATATTATGCGATTGTAGATGGTGGCTGGTTTGGAAGAGGACTGGGGAATTCGATTGAAAAACAAGGATTTTTGCCTGAAGCTCATACAGATTTTATATTTTCAGTAATAGTAGAAGAATTGGGAATCATTGGTGGAATTATAATCCTAGCTGTCATTTTTTTCATGATTACCCGAATGCTTTTGGTGGGGATGCGGGCAAAAGATCCATTTAATTCAATGATTTCAATTGGTTGTTCATCTTTTTTGTTGATACAAGTTTTTGTCAATTTAGGTGGAGCAATTGGTTTGGTTCCAGAAACAGGTGTCACCTTTCCCTTTTTATCACAAGGTGGATCATCATTTTTAATTTCAACTTTGGCAGTAGGACTGGTTTTGAATAGCTCGGCTGACGAAAAATTAAAGAGTTTAAGTAAGTTATAATTTTTAATAAAAGAAAGAAGTATTCTTGATATGAAAAGAAAAGAAATTAGACAAAAGAAAAAAATAAAAAGGTCTAAAAAAGTATATTTTGTTCGTTTTATGTCCCTTTTTGTTATTTTAGTCGTGGCAGTTAGTGCGGTTATCTATGTTCAAGCAGAGAAAACATTAACGAAAACTCATGTAAATACAAAAATAAAAAGTTCTAGTATATCTGCAAAAAAACCACTAACTATCTTGCTCATGGGAGTGGATACTGGTGATAATAGTCGGGGGGGTGCAGATTCATGGAATGGAAATTCAGATTCTCAAATTATTTTAACATTGAATCCTCGGACAAAAACAACCACTATTATTTCAGTGGAACGAGATACGATGACGAATATTGAAGATGCATCTGGAAAAATTCAATCTACTCAAAAAATGAATGCTGCTTATCCTTTAGGATTTAATAATGGTGGGTTATCATCTGCTGTCACTTATGCCATGAAAACCATTGGTAATCAAGTAGGGCTTAATCTTAATAATTTTATGATTGTTAATATGGACGGTTTAGTAAATCTTGTGAATGATGTTGGGGGAGTAGAAGTTGTCAATGATACTAATGGCTCAGATGTCTATCAAGGGACTGATTCAGGTAAAATAACTTTGCCTGGTTCAGATAAAATTGTAGATAGTGGAGCGATTTATATCTCAAATACAGAACCTGAATATAAAGCTTATGTTCCTTATCTTTCAGGAAATCCTAAGCAACTCATCAACGGAGAACAAGCTTTAGTTTTTGCTCGAGATAGAGATACGTTAGCCAATGGGAATTATGGACGCGCCGCTCATCAACGAGAAGTTATGACTGAATTAATGAACAAGATGCTTAGTCTTAATAGTGTTTTTAAATATCAATCATTTTTAAATGATATTTCATCAGATTTTAAAACGAACATTTCTATAAATCTTGCTAATTTGACCGCACTTATGGCTTATAAAGATTGTCTTAATAAGGTAGTTTCTGTTCAATATCAAGGGGTAAGTCAAATGGTGGATGGTGGAAGTTATGAATTCATACCAGAAAATGTGGATTTGGCTATTCAAAATATAATGAGACAAGCCAATGATGAGCCTGTCACTGATAAGCTTGATCAAAGTGTCATTACTTATGAAAACTATTTTGGAAGTCAAACTGACCAATATTATATGCCTTCTACGACGGTAACTATCAAAGGTGAAAAAAGTGAAACTTATGGAGTGGATACTAAAGGGAGTTTAGTAAAAATAAATAAGGAGAATGCCCAAGACTATGTTTCAAGTCAAGGAGGAGCTTTAGCCGCTAATTAAAATAGAGATAATAAAATAATGTTAACCAGTTGACATTATTTTATTTATAGGATATACTTAACTGGTTAACTAAATTAATAAATGAAAGGATAATATTTTGGCGAAGAAATCAAAAATTGCTAAATTTAAAAAGCAACAAAAATTAGTTGCTCAATATCAAGAGCTTAGACAGGAACTTAAGAAAGAAAAAAATTATGAAGCTCTCCGAAAACTTCCTAAAGATTCTCATCCCAATCGAATGAAAATGCGAGATCGAATTGACGGAAGACCCAGAGCCTACATGCGAAAATTTGGTATGTCACGAGTTAATTTTAGAAAATTGGCGCATGAAGGTAAGATTCCAGGGGTTAAGAAGTCAAGCTGGTAGAAATCTTTTTGAAAAATTTTATGGGATATGATAAAAATATTTTTATTATGTAATTTAAAGAATACTTCATCTTAATGAATGGAGTATTTTTTCTCTATTTTTCTTAAGTAAAATTTAAGTCTTAAGTCCGAGAAAAAGTAAGCTTTTTTTTGGTACAATAGATTTATGAATAAAAAATTGAAAGCAATCTTTATTATAGAAATTTTTATTGTATTAGGATTGATTTTTCATGTGATTAGTACACCGCGTATGTGGGTAGTTCTAGCTTTAGCTATTCTCTTTACTATCTTGGCGACTCGTTCGCGTGCGCGTGTATTACGTATCATCAGTTTCATTTTTTGGGCAATATCGGTAATGATTCTCTTCACAGTTGGATGGTTCTGGTTAGCAATTATCTTCCCTACGATTGCTTGCATCGTTTTTTGGAAAAATAATCCACGAGAAGGAGGAGTAAAAAATTTTTCTTACGAAGATATTTCTCAAGATGAATCTGAGTCAATCATGAATGAAAATCAAAATGATATCATTGATCTTGATGATGTTACTTTTAAACCTTCTGGAAATAGTCTTTCTATTAAAAAAATGACAGGTAATACAAAAATTATTGTTCCTGAGGACGTAGGAGTTTCGCTTGATTTAACAACAAATGCTGGGCTTGTAAAGATTTTCAATGAGGCAGCACAAATTAATGCGGGAAATGTTCGTTATTTTAGTGAAAATTTAGATCAGGCGGAAAAACGAATTAAAATTAATATCCGTGTTGATTCAGGAAATATTGAGGTGATTAGAGGATGAAAAAATCACTTTTCACAACCTTTTTAGCAGTTTTTAGTATCATCCTTATTATGTATCTTCTTCTATTTATAATGATGAATAGTGGTCAACCTTTAGGGGGACTAAATACCGCTAATATTATTAGGGAACTTCGAGATAATTTCTATGGTTTATGGATATTTATATCAGTTGCAGGATTACTTGCGCTGATTTTTACCCTTTTTAATCATATTGAAAATATGGCTATTCAACAAAAATTTCAAGATGATATTAAACTTTTAGAAGAAAATCAACAACCTGAATCTCCTGAATTACAAGCTGTTCATGATAAAATTATGAATATGTCAGCTGAACTCCAAGAATTATCTAAGCAAAAATCTGCTGACAAAGCTGAAATTATTGAATTAGAGCGTAAAAGAATTTCACGTGAACTTCATGATTCTGTCAGTCAAGAACTTTTTGCAGCGACAATGATTTTATCTTCTGTTGCTGGTTCGACACAAAATTTGACTAAAGAACAAATCGAAACACAGACACAATTGGTTTTAAAAGTGCTCCATTCTGCACAAAATGAAATGCGAGCACTCTTACTACATCTTAGACCAGTAGAATTAGATGGTAAGAGTTTAGCAGAAGGGCTGTCAGCACTGACAGACGAGCTCCAAGCGAAAATTTCAGCAAATATTACGGTTAAATTGGCTGACATTGAAGCGACGAGTAATGTTGAGGACAATTTATTTCGAATGGCTCAAGAGATTTTATCGAATACTTTGCGTCATTCGCAAGCCGAGCACATTGAAGTTTCTTTAAGAGAATCACTTGGAAACATTTTCTTGAAAATTGCTGATGATGGAGTTGGTTTTGATGTTTCTACTAGTGATAAGACAGCCAGTTACGGTTTAGCCAATATCAAAGAACGTGCTTTATTAATCGGCGGAGATGCCAAAGTAATCTCGGCACCAGGTGTGGGGACAACTGTTGAAATCATTATCCCTAAAGCGAAGCCGAGCCTTTAAAAATGATGCGTATTTAGAAAGAACAAAATGGAAAAAATTAAACTTTTAATTGTTGATGACCACCAGATGGTGCGACTAGGTTTATCAAGTTTCATGAATATTCAACCCGATATCGAAGTGGTTGGTGAAGCTGCCGATGGCGAGTCAGGATTTTTAAAAACTGAAATGCTTGACCCTGATGTTATTCTCATGGATTTAGTGATGGATCGACTTGATGGAATTGGAGCAACGCAAAAGATTTTAGCCAAAAATCCAGAACGAAAAATTTTAATTCTAACGAGCTTTATTGATGACGAAAAAGTTTTTCCAGCTTTAGCTGCTGGAGCTAAAGGTTATATTCTTAAAACATCACAAGCCGCTGATATCGCATCTGCAATCAGAAAAGTTGCCAATGGAGAAGATGTCCTTTCCGATGCTGTCAAGGAAAAGATTGCTCAACAAAAACATCGAAAACATGAATTATATGATGATTTATCAAAAAGAGAATTAGAAGTATTAAAAGTACTTGCGACGGGACTTTCTAATCAAGAAATTGCTGATGAACTTTTTATCAGTTTAAAAACAGTCAAAACTCATGTTTCTAATATTTTTAATAAGCTTGAAGTGTCAGACCGAACTCAAGCAACAATTTATGCCATTCAACATCACTTAGTTTAAACCTGAGGAAAAACAAGTTAGAAATATGATATAATTAAGTTTGTACAAATAAAATTAAAGTGAAAAAAAGATGGAAAAAATATTAGAAAAAGCCCCAAAAATAAAAATCATTTTTTTTGATATTGATGATACTTTGAGGGTCAAAGATTCAGCTTTCATGCCTGAATCAATTACTGAAGTTTTTTATAAACTTCGTGAAAAAGGAATTATGACAGGAATTGCAACGGGAAGAAATCTTTTCGGAGTTGTTCCAGAAGTTCGGGCATTAAAACCAGATTTCTATGTAGCAATCAATGGTGCCTATGTTGAAAATGCACAAACAGGAGAAGTATTATATAAAAATACTTTTTCGAAGGAATTAATTGAAGAAATTATCACTTGGCTGAAAAATGAACAAAGTGGATATTCTTTTGTAGCTGCGGATAGTTTGAAAATTTCAAAATGGGATAAAATTGCTAGTGATGCAATTGGTCCAGTTTATTCGGAATTGGAAGAAAATCCCAATTATTATAAAACAAATGAAATTTATCAAATGTTGACAATTTCTGACCATGATGACCAATTAGAATTACCAGAAACTTTATCCGATAAAATTCGTTTGGTTCGTTGGCATCCAAACAGTTCAGATATTGTTCCAATGGAAGGTTCTAAAGCAATCGGCTGTCAAAAAGTTTTACAAGAACTTGGTCTGAAAGCTGAGAACATGATGAACTTTGGTGATGGACTTAATGACCGTGAACTCTTTGATTTTGCCGGTCTGTCAGTAGCTATGAAGGTTTCACATCCTGAAATTTTAGAAAAAGCAGATTACATTACTGATTCTGTTGAAAATGATGGAATTCTAAAAGCCTTACAAGCCTTAAAAATTATTGATTAAAGCTATCAGTAAAAACTGTCAGTAAAAATTACTGACAGAAATTTATTAATTTATAAAAAGAAAGGAAGGTATTTTTAGAAATAAAAATACTAACTAAAAAATATGACTTACCCACAACTTGAACTTGAAAACTACAAAGGTACTACAGCAATTATCAATACAAATCATGGAAAAATGACTGTAAAATTATTTGATAGTCTTGCTCCAAAAACCGTAAAAAACTTTATTGAACTTAGCAAAGAGGGGTATTATGATGGAGTAATTTTCCACCGTATCATCAAAGATTTCATGGTTCAAGGAGGAGACCCAACAGGAACTGGTATGGGAGGTTCTTCAATCTACGGAGAAAAATTTGAAGATGAGTTCTCAATGGACCTCTTTAATCTTCGGGGAGCTTTGTCAATGGCCAATGCTGGACCTAATACAAACGGAAGTCAATTTTTCATTGTTCAAAATAAAAACTTGCCTTATCCTAAAGATTCACTTATCCAAGGAGGGTGGCCTGAAGAAGTAGCTGAAACATATACTGGCGGCGGAACTCCTCATCTTGATGGCCGTCACACTGTCTTTGGTCAATTGGTTGATGAAGAAAGCTATAAAGTACTCGATGAAATTGCAGCTGTTCGTGTAGGTGCGCAAGATAAACCAGTCGATGATGTCGTTATTGAATCAGTTGAGATTATCGAGCCATAATATGGAAAAGAAAAGTCCTAAAATCGGTGATATTGTTGAGGTTGAAATTATTGGAATGCAAGATTATGGTGCATTTGTAAAATTTTACCTGGATAATTCATCGAATAAAGAAAAAATTGAACAAAAAGGATTGATTCATATTTCTGAAATTCAATCTGGTTATGTCAAAAGTATTCATGATATTGCTAAAATTGGCCAAAAAGTGATGGCACAAATCATTGATATTGACGAATATAATGGCAAAATTAGCCTGTCAATTCGCAGTCTGGAAAAAAATCCGCAAGTTCACCATATTTACCGAAAAAAACATTTTACTGATTCTCGGGATAAAATTGGCTTTAAAACCCTTGCTAATTATTTGCCAGGTTGGATTGAAGAAAATGAAGCCTACCTTAAAGCCAAAAAAAATGCCCAAAGTGAGGATTTTCTTTGAATGATAACGTATTAAGATATATCAAACGAGTTTTTAATTTAATTACTATTCTAGGCTTTGTTGCGACAATTGTTGGTGGCATTTATTTATGGCGCCTTGGCGCATTTCAAAATCAAGCGGTCTTACAACAATTGATTGTGGCACATCGTTTTTTAGGACCATTAATCTTCCTTTGTATGCAAATTTTGCAAGTCATTGTTCCAATCATACCAGGTGGGATTACAATGGCAGCAGGGGTCATGATTTTTGGACCAGTTTGGGGTTTTGTTTATAATTACTTTGGAATTGTTGCGGGCTCTTTTTTACTTTTTCACTTTGGTAAAAAATATGGTTCTTCATTAGCCAAAACTTTTGTCAAAGAAAAAACATATAATAAATACATGGCTTGGTTAGATAAGGGGCAAAAACGCTTTAATATTGTTTTCGCGCTCCTCATTTTATCTCCTATTGCCCCAGATGATGCCCTTGTTTTAATAGCAAGTCAAACAAAAATGAGTTGGAAATTCTTCACTTGGAGTATCTTATTATGTAAACCATTGCCAATTCTCCTCTATTCTTATCTTTTGATTTTTGGAGGAGACCTTCTTGGGCACATTTTATAAAATGCTGAAAGTGCTTTCAGTGTTTTTTTATTGGAATTTTTGAGAAAGAATGCCCAAATCATCCAAAAAAATTGTATAATAGAATGGATTTATGATTTTAAACAGAAGTCACCTCAATAATAAAATTGTTTTTGTAAATTTGAAGCAAAAGTTAGAACTAAGTGATAGCAAATTGCCCCAAATGAATTGCCAAAACAAGATTAAACTGACTGGAGCTAGTTTTGAAAAACAAGAAAGCAAATAGATTTACATTTGATTCACGAATTGATTATGGGCTAATTTTACCAGCCTTTATGTTAATATTGATTGGTCTTTACGCACTTTATGTTGCAGTAAGTCATGACCACCCCACACAAGCAACAACAATGGTTGTTCAACAAGGGACATGGGTTATTGTTGGCCTCTTTGTTGCTTTAATCGTTATGCATATGGACTCAAGGTTTTTATGGAACTTAACACCGTTTTTTTATGTGCTAGGTCTTATATTAATGATTCTACCAATCTTTTTCTATGATAAAGCAACCTATGCTTCAACAGGTGCAAAAAACTGGCTTGCTTTTGGTGGACGTAATCTTTTTCAACCATCAGAGTTTATGAAACTTTCTTATATTTTATTTTCGGCAAGAATTGTAGTTACCTTCCAAAATAATTTAAAGAAAAGAGTGCTCAAAGATGATTTCCGATTAATCGGACTTTTGATACTGGAAACAATGCCAGTAGCTATAATTTCGGTATTTCAAAAAGATTTTGGTACCTTTTTAGTATTTATAGCTATTTTAGCAGGAATTATTTTAGTTTCGGGTATTTCTTGGAAAATACTTGCGCCAGCTTTTCTTTTCGTAGCAGCAGTAGCTGGAGGAATTGTTGCTCTAGTTGCTTCACCAGAAGGACAAAAATTTCTTGAAAGTACCAGTTTTGCTCAGTATCAGGTCAATCGTTTTATCGCATGGTTACATCCTTTTGAATATTCTCAGACTTTCAGTCTTCAACAAGCACGCTCATTGATTTCAGTTGGTGTTGGTGGTCTTTGGGGTAAAGGAATTGGTGTAGCTAATGTCAATGTTCCCGTTCGAGAATCAGATATGATTTTCACTGTCATTGCTGAAGATTTCGGATTTGTTGGATCAGCCTTTTTGATTTTCCTTTACTTTATGCTGATTTATCGAATGATTCGAGTAACTTTCAAATCAAATAATCAGTTTTATACCTATATTTCAACGGGTATTATTATGATGATTCTCTTCCATGTCTTTGAAAATATTGGAGCAGCGATTGGTGTTGTTCCTTTAACAGGTATTCCCTTACCCTTCATTTCTCAAGGAGGATCGGCCTTAATGGCAAATATCATCGGCTTAGGGCTCGTTTTATCAATGAAATATAATCAATTACCAGAATTTGTCAAGGAACAAAGACAAATTCCAGTTAAGGGTGATAGTCGAAAAAATCGTCGAAGAAATAGACGTTAACAATTAATAAGAATACAAACAAGTAAAAGTTACTGACAGAAAATTCAGTAGCTTTTTTATTACGATAAAATATTTAAAAGTCTATATATACCAAGGAAGAAAACGCTTTAAATTTTTGTAAATTATTAGAAATAGTGATAGAATAAACTCGTGAGAGAAATCTCAAATACTAAATTTAATTGATTGCCTGAAACGACAACCATCCTATATAGAGGAGGCGTTTTTATGCGCGCAGCACGTTTTTACGACCGCGGGGATATCCGCGTTGATGAAATTAATGAACCAATAGTAAAAGCTGGCCAAGTTGGCATTGATGTGGCTTGGTGTGGAATTTGTGGAACAGATCTTCATGAATTTTTAGATGGGCCAATTTTTTGTCCGTCAGCAGAACATCCTAATCCAATTACTGGAGAAGTACCACCAGTCACTCTTGGACATGAAATGTCTGGGGTTGTAAATTTTATAGGTGAAAGAGTAAGTGGACTTAAAGTAGGTGACCATGTCGTTGTCGAACCTTATATCGTTCCCGAAGGTACTGATACAAGTGAAACTGGACATTATAACCTCTCAGAAGGTTCAAACTTTATTGGTTTGGGCGGAAATGGTGGAGGTTTGGCTGAAAAAATTTCTGTTGATGAACGTTGGGTTCACAAAATTCCTGATAACTTACCATTGGATGAAGCTGCTCTAATTGAGCCACTATCAGTCGGCTATCACGCTGTTGAACGGGCAAATTTAAGTGAAAAGAGTACGGTATTAGTTGTTGGTGCTGGACCAATTGGACTATTAACTGCTGCCGTTGCAAAAGCGCAAGGACATACTGTTATCATCAGTGAACCTAGTGGACTTCGTCGTAAAAAAGCACAAGAAGCACAAGTTGCTGATTATTTCTTCAATCCAATTGAAGATGACATTCAAGCTAAAGTTCATGAAATTAATGAAAAAGGAGTGGACGCAGCCTTTGAATGTACCTCTGTCCAACCGGGATTTGACGCTTGTCTAGATGCGATTCGTATGGGTGGAACAGTTGTCATTGTTGCAATTTGGGGCAAGCCTGCTAGTGTTGATATGGCAAAATTAGTAATCAAAGAAGCTAACCTTTTAGGAACGATTGCTTATAATAACACTCATCCAAAAACAATTGACCTAGTATCAACAGGTAAAATAAAATTGGACCAATTCATCACAGCTAAAATCGGTTTGGATGATTTGATTGATAAAGGATTTGATACGCTGATTCATCATAATGAAACAGCTGTTAAAATTTTAGTTTCACCCACTGGTAAAGGTCTATAAAATAAATAAATAAATAAATAAATAAATAAAGGAGAAATAAGATGTCTAAAATTGCAGCAGTTACTGGAGCAGGTCAAGGAATCGGTTTTGCAATCGCAAAACGTCTCTATAATGATGGTTTTAAAGTAGCTATTATTGATTACAACGAAGAAACAGCTCAAAAAGCAGCAAAAGAGCTTGGAGAAAACTCATTTGCGGTTAAAGCTGATGTTTCCGACCGTGAACAAGTTATTTCAGCTTTGAATGCTGTTGTCGACAAATTTGGTGATTTAAATGTTGTAGTTAATAATGCCGGAATTGCCCCAACAACACCAATTGAAACAATTACACCTGAACAATTTCATCAAGTCTATAATATTAATGTTGGTGGAGTTTTGTGGGGGACACAAACAGCAACAGCACTTTTTAGAAAATTAGGTCATGGAGGTAAAATTATCAACGCAACCTCACAAGCTGGAGTTGTTGGAAATCCAAATCTAATGCTCTATTCTTCTTCAAAATTTGCTGTTCGTGGGATGACTCAAATTGCTGCTCGTGATTTAGCAGAAGAAGGAATCACAGTTAATGCTTATGCACCAGGGATTGTAAAAACACCAATGATGTTTGATATTGCGCATCAAGTTGGTAAAAATGCTGGTAAAGATGATGAATGGGGAATGCAAACTTTCGCAAAAGATATTGCCATGAAACGTTTATCTGAGCCCGAAGATGTGGCAAATGTTGTTTCATTCTTAGCTGGCCCTGATTCAAACTATATTACCGGTCAAACAATTATTGTTGATGGAGGAATGCAATTCCATTAATCTAAAAATGAACTGTCAAGTTTTTATCTTGACTGTTCATTTTATTTTGTGCTATAATTGTCTTAAATAAATGAACGAGGTAAGGTCTATTGAAAATCTAAGTTTTGAACTTTAAAAATATTCGTAAAAATCGAGTGTTTTTGTTGCCTTCATAACTTAGAGAGAATAGACTTTTATTATGTTTACAGATTGGGCAATTTGTCAGAATTTGTATCTTTTAAAGCTCTTTTCACCTAAGTTGTGAAAAGAGTTTTTTAATTTAAGGAGAAAATAATGAATCAAAAACAAAAAGAAATGCAAGCTAAACTAGAACAAATTAAGAAGAATAAACCGCAATTTGCTGGGAAAAATACTAATGGGATGACAGCAGTAAAAGCAACCAAGCAAAATCAACACGGAGCAAAAATTAATGCTCCAAGAAAAGCGGGAATTTGAGATTTATGAACATTCAGAGGAACTCACTCTGAATTTTTCTACTCAAATTAGATTTCTTAATTCTCACAAATGAGAGGAGAATTAAATGTCAAATATTGAATTTAAAGACTTAACCTTTGGCTACGGGGATAATCTGATTTTCAATCATGCCCAAATAAATATTGATGACCGTTGGAAATTAGGATTAGTAGGGCGAAATGGCCGTGGAAAATCAACCCTTTTAAACTTACTACAAGGTAAAATAACTACTGACAGCTCGATAATTACTGACAAAAACTTTGTTTACTTCCCCCAATTACTGACAGAAGAAGATTTTAATGATAAAGATAAATCTAAAAAACAAAATACTGCTGATAAATATTCTGTAGAAAGTCTGTCAGTAAAAATTACTGACAGAAATTCACAATTAACTTATTATGTGCTAAATGAATTAGCCGAATTTGAACAATGGAAATTAGAACGTGAATTATCTTTATTGAAAGTTGATTTAGAAATTCTTTGGCGTCCTTTTGGAAGTTTATCGGGTGGGGAACAAACCAAGTGTCTCTTGGCAATTTTATTTTTAGATGAGGACAATTTTCCACTAATTGATGAACCAACAAATCATTTGGATATGGAAAGCAGAAAAATAGTTGCTGACTATCTTCAAAAGAAATCAGGATTTATCGTTGTATCACATGACCGAAATTTTCTTGACGAAGTCTGTGACCACACCTTGGCAATTGAACGTCAGCAAATAGTTCTCTATCAGGGAAATTTCTCAACCTATGAACGAGAGAAACAGTTGCGTGATGACTTTGAACTTGCTGAAGATGAAAAATTACGTAAAGATATTTCAAGACTGAAAAAGACTTCGTTAGAAAAAAGAGATTGGTCTAATCAACGAGAAAATGTTGCCGGAGCAACCTTTGTGGATAAAAAAGTTGCCAAAAAACAGAATCAACGAGCAAAATCAATTGAAAAACGAATGGGACAGGAAGTTGAGAATAAAGAGAAATTACTCAAAAATATCGAAAAAACAGAACCTCTTATCATGAATTTTCAACCTTCACATCATAAAAGACTGATTCAGTTTGAAAATTTTTCTCTTGGATTTACCGAAAAATTACTTTTCCAGCCGATTGATTTTTCTTTGAAAGTGGGAGAGATTGCAGCAATTGTCGGACCAAATAGTCAAGGGAAATCAAGTATTATTAAATATTTATCTGGGGATTTTTCTGGTGAGCACAGTGGATTTGTTCAATTTCCTAAAGTGATAAGGCTATCATTTGTTCGTCAGATTTATGATAATCGTGGTTATCTGAAAGACTTTGCTACCGAATATCAATTAGATTATGAATTATTTTTAGCTAATCTCAGAAAACTGGGGATGGAGCGCAAGCAATTTAGCCAAAAGATAGAAACGATGAGTCAAGGACAACAAAAAAAGGTTGAATTAGCTCGTAGTTTATCACAAGAAGCAGAGCTTTATCTCTGGGATGAGCCGCTTAATTATCTTGACGTGTTTAATCGTGAACAAATAATTCAACTTCTAGAAACTTATCATCCAACTATGCTTCTGGTCGAACATGATCAAGCTTTTGTTGAAAAAATTTCTAATCAAATTATTAACCTAAAAGATACATAAATTTAAAAAATAAAAGTAGAGTGATTTTACTCTACTTTTTTAGAATACTTTCATATAATAGAAAATATGAATAAAGCAAAGCGCACAATTTTGTTTTTATTTAAAAAAATGTATACTTTAGATACACAACCACCATTGACAAAAAATCTTAATCTTAAATTGTTTGAAACCCTGATAAATTAGGAATAGTAATAGGAGAAGAACAGTTCATCATTTAATAGTTATAAGCTAATTATTAGTATTATTTCTTTGATTAATATCATCTATTTTTATATCAAGCTTTTTAGATAAACATTGACATTATTTATGCGTTATAAATAAAATTTATCAACACCAAGGGATTTGACTATAACGATAAAAGAAGTTTATAGTAATAAAGTAATAACATTAATTATAATTTTTATGGAGGTTGTACGATGCGTGCACATGAAATTTTAAACAATCCTTTTTTAAATAAAGGAACAGCTTTTACTATGAAAGAACGTCAAGAATTGGGGTTGATTGGTCTTCTTCCACCAACTGTTCAAACAATTGAAGAACAAGCTGAACAAACTTACGAACAATATTTGACAAAACCATCTGATTTAGAAAAACGTCATTTCTTGATGGAAATTTTTAATACAAACCGTACTTTGTTTTACTACTTATTTAACAAACATATTGTAGAATTTAATCCAGTTGTTTATGATCCAACAATTGCTGATACAATTGAAAACTACAGTCATTTGTTCGTAGATCCACAATATGCTGCTTATCTTGATATTAACCACCCTGAAAACATTACTGAAACATTAAAAAATGCAGCAGGTGACAGAGAAATTCGTCTTATTGTTGTAACTGATGCTGAAGGAATCCTTGGTATTGGAGATTGGGGAACTCAAGGTGTTGATATCTCAGTTGGTAAATTAATGATTTATACAGCCGCAGCAGGTATTGATCCAGCGTCTGTACTTCCAGTTGTTATTGATGCAGGAACAAATAGAAAAGAACTTTTAGAAGATCATTTGTATCTTGGAAACCATCAAGAACGTATTTACGGTGACCAATACTACAGTTTCGTCGATCAATTTGTAGAAACTGCAGAATCAATTTTCCCTAAATTGTACCTTCACTGGGAAGATTTCGGACGTTCAAATGCTGCAACAATTTTAAATAACTACAAAACAAAAATCCCAACATTTAATGATGACATTCAAGGAACTGGTATTGTTGTTTTAGGTGGTATTTTCGGATCACTTGACATTACAGGTGAAAAATTAACTGATCAAGTATACCTTTGCTATGGTGGTGGTTCAGCCGGTGCAGGGATTGCTGGTCGTGTTCATGCTGAAATGGTTAGTGAAGGTCTTTCTGAAGAAGAAGCTTACAAGCATTTCTTCATGATTGATCAACAAGGTTTACTTTTTGATGATATGGAAGACCTTACACCAGCTCAAAAACCATTTGCTAAAAAACGTGCTGATTATAAAGATGCTGGAGATATGACTGACCTTCTTAACGTTGTTAAGACAGTAAAACCAACTATTTTAGTAGGAACTTCAACTAATCCAGGTGCCTTTACAAAAGAAGTTGTTGAAGCAATGTGTGCTAATACAGAACGCCCAGTAATCTTCCCTATCTCAAATCCAACTAAAAAAATGGAAGCTACAGCTGAACAAGTTATTGAGTGGTCTGATGGAAAAGCTTTTGTCGCTACTGGTGTTCCTTCAGGAACAATCAACTACAAAGGTGTTGATTATCAAATTGGTCAAGCAAACAACTCACTTATCTACCCAGGTTTGGGCTTAGGAATGTTGGCATCTGAAGCAAAACTTTTGACAGATGAAATGATCGGTGCAGCTGCACATTCATTGAGCGGTTTAGTAGATCCAGGTAAACCAGGTGCTCCTGTTCTTCCTCCATTTGAATTTGTTGCTGATGTATCAATTAAAGTTGCAGAAGCAGTTGCTAAGAAAGCTCAAGAACAAGGTCTTACTGAATCTAAAGAAACTGATATGGCTAAAGCAGTTCGTGATCTTAAATGGTATCCAGAGTACTAAGGGGAATATCTTAAATGAAAAAACTTAAAGAAACGAAAATATCGGGAATTAGTCTTCCCTTATATGCCTTTTTCGTAGCTGTCATCATAGTTGTAACACTATTAGGAAAACTTCCACTTGATATGGTAGGGTTAACTCTCCTACTTGTAACATTAGGTCACCTATTATACTTCATAGGAGAAAAACTCCCTATTATGAATTCATACTTAGGTGGGGGATCTGTTTTCACTTTAATTGGTGCTACTCTATTATCTTTCTTCCACATTGTTCCTTCAAATGTTATTGGTGCAGTTTCCAATTTTATGGGAGGGAAATTTGGATTTCTTGATTTTTATATAGCTGCACTTATCTGTGGATCTATTTTAGGAATGAACAGAAATCTTTTGGTTAAAGCTTCCAAGAAATTTATTCCGATTGCTTTAATCACTATGGTTATTGGTTTCTTCTCAGTAGGTCTTGTAGGAATGCTTATTGGTAATGGATTTGCTGATTCTGTAATGTATGTTTCTATGCCAATGATGTCAGGTGGTATGGGAGCCGGAATTACTCCACTCTCTCAAATCTATGCAGCCGGATTGGCTCATGGAGACCAAGCAGCTATCTTCTCTCAACTTGCTCCAGCAGTTACTTTTGGTAATATTCTTGCGATTATTGGTGCCTTATCTATCGCTAAAGTATTCAACAAATCTAAATATAATGGACATGGGACTCTTGTTGCAGCAACTAAAGAAGAGTTGGCTAAACCTAAAATAAAATTAGATGCTCAACAAATCGGAACAGGAATGCTCTTTGCCTTTGCTCTTTTGATGGCTGGTGACATCTTGAACAAATTCTTCCCTAATATTCATCAATATGCATTTATGATTATTATTGTATTTATCTTGAAAGCAACAAATACTGTTCCTAAAGATTTAGAAGAATCTGTTGTAATGTTTAACCAAGTGATTATGACAAACCTTACTCATGCTGTTTTGGCAGGTATTGGTCTTGCTTTGATTGACTTGAATACTCTTGCTTCAGCATTTACATGGCAATTTGTTGTACTTTGCTTGACAAGTGTTGTTGTAATGGGACTTGCTAGCTGGTTCTTGGCTCGCCTCTTTGGACTTTATCCAGTCGAAACTGCCATTGGTGCAGGGATGATCAATAATTCTATGGGTGGAACAGGTAACATTGCTGTGTTGTCTGCATCAGATAGAATGGAAATGATTGCTTTTGCACAGATGGCTAATAGACTCTGTGGTGCAATTGTCCTTATCTTCGGTGGAATTCTTATCCGATTCTTTTATTAAAATAACCAAAAAAACATTTTATATAAAATGTTTTTTTTTTTTACAAAATTAACTGATTAAGGAAATAAAATAGTTGGGACTATACCGCCTCTCGCATGAAGTAGTTCAAGTAAATATAAAATTTTGGAGCCATATTGATAGTAAAATAATGTAAAGATTTAACAAATTTTCTGCAAATCTTTAAGATACCACTCCTTGTTTGATAAAATATTAAGCTATTCTTTTAACTCCATTATGTCTTAAACTCACTAATAATCGAGAACGTAATATATAAAAATATAATGATGATTGAACCCTAATGAACCCTCTTGATGTATGGTATAATATAAAAATGAATGTAAAAAAACAAATTTTTAAAGGCACACTTTATGCAGTAGTTGCCGGCTGTATGTGGGGAATTTCTGGCATTTTTGGTCAGCTTTTTTTCCGTGATTATCATGGTAGCCCGCTTTGGATTACATCAACACGTTTAACGATTGCTGGTATTATTTTATTGGCCATGTCTTTTTCGCGAGACCATAAGCGTTTTTTTGATGTCTGGAAATCAAAAAAGAATATGCCAACCCTCTTTTTGTATGTTTTTGGTGGGGTATTTTCTGTTCAATATTTTTATTATGTGGCCATTCAACTTTCAAATAGTGCTACAGCGACAATTTTACAATATACAGCACCCGTTTTTATTATGCTTTATTTACTCATTTTTCAACGTCAAGTACCAAAACCCAAATCGGTCTTATTCGTCATTTTAGCAATGATAGGTGTTTTTTTGTTGATTACGGACGGAAATATCAAACATTTATCAATCAGTCCCCTAGCCCTTGTAACAGGACTTCTCGCTGGTGTAGCTGTTGTTATTTACTCAATCATCCCTCGGCCATTATTAGATAAATATGGCGCACTCAATATGACCGGGTGGGGAATGATGCTTGCGGGGATTGCCTGTAATATCTTCTATCCAGTTTGGCGTATTGATTTTCGAATTGAACCCTTGTCAATTTTTTATGTTTTAACAATCTCTATTGTTGGAACAGCACTGGCTTTTTTGTTGCTTTTAAGGGCCTTTCAATTGATTTCACCGCTTGTTGTTTCTGTTGCAACAGCTACTGAACCATTGACTTCTGTTTTTTTAAGTATTCCATTATTTGGCTTGAAGTTAACCCCACTCGAATTACTAGGGATTGTTATGGTCATCGTGTCTGTTATTCTTTTATCAAAATCGGAACAAGCTTAAAAGAAACCCTGAGGTTTCTTTTTTTAAAACTATTTTATTAGAAAATTCTGATATAATGCTTTTATTAGGAGAGAATTTTTATGGAAGAGTATTATTTACCATTGGAACTTAAAACGGACGTTTGGAAGTTAGCATTTCTTTGGTCAATTTTTATATTTTTGTCTTTTTTCGAGAATTTTTTTATTCAGGAATCTATCAATTCTGAAAGTTTGCGCCATATTATTTTAAGTTTATTAATTGGACTATTACTTATATATTTTTTGATATTTCTCATCAATCATTCTCGACGAAAGTTGGTCATCATCAACGAAGAAGGAATTCAATTACGGCTATTATTTCGTGAAGTTAAGATTGAGTGGAGAGACATCCGAGGAATGTATGTTCGTTCAGGTGTACTATATATTTGTGAACAAACTTCATTTAATCCTGTCTATATTGAAAAGAAAATTTGGTATAAACGGCTAAAGTTTTACCAAAATTATTTTGACCCAGGTCACAATTTAAAAATTGTATTGTCGATACAGGGCTCTATCATATCTATGGATATTAATGAACTTTCTATTATTTGTGAAGAAGTATGGTTAAAACAGAGTGGTTTTGAACAAAGGGATTTATTTACAGAAAATCCTTTTGAAAAAATTGATGAGGCCACTAGAGCAAGAAAATTAAATCCTTGGAAAAGGATTCTACTTTATGCTGTATTTTTTATTATTGCTCTGGGAGGTTTAATATTTAAAGATAAAATTAAAGAAACCTACAGTTTAGTGGATAATCAAGTTTATTATGTTGTAGATTCAAAAACAAATAATGTACAATTTGCCTTTGAAACTTCAACTTTTGAAAAAAAACAAGAAGCGAGCATTGTTACTGACAGAGCTATGAGAGAGCTTAGTTACTATTCAGAGGATTATTTCAATGATATTGAGAGAAAATATTATGATCATCAATTATTAACGGGAGAAAATTTTGCAATTGTAGCTGCAAGTCATCCAACTTGGTGGAAACAAACCTTTGATTTCAGTAGATATGTTAAGAAAAATCAACTTCAAAAAATTACATTAACGAGTATAAAAAAACCACTTTTAAAGAATTATTTAACAGCACAAATGGAACTAACTCAGAATCAATTTAAAGGTAAAAAATTTCCAGTTAAAATTTTGAAAGCAAACTAAAAATATCCATTTCTGACAAAATGTTAGCTACTAAAGTGTGTTATAATATTAACATGGACTACGAAAATTATATCTGGGATTTAGGCGGAACTTTATTGGACAATTATGAAAGTTCTAGTCATGCATTTGCTGCAACGCTTTGGTCAATGGCAGAGCGTGTTGTTTTGCGCACTGATGTATATGATGCGCTAAAAGTTTCAACAGCTTACGCTGTTGAAAAATATGCCAGTGATTTGCCAGGCTTTTTGGAAGAATACAAAAAGCTAGAAGCAGAAGAATTAGAAAAACCAATTCTCTTTTCCGGTGCTAAAAAAGTACTGACAGACCTATCAGTAAAAGGAAATAAGAATTTTATGATTTCACATCGCAATCATCAAGTTCTGACAATTTTGTCAGCAGCTGAAATTGATTCATATTTTACAGAGGTTGTCACGTCTGATAATGGCTTCAAACGAAAACCAGCACCAGAATCAATTAACTATTTGTTAAATAAATATAAACTCAATCCAAAGAAGACAGTGATGATTGGCGATCGTCCTTTAGATATTGAAGCAGGAAATGCTGCTGGGATATCAACAATTTATTTTGATAGCTCAACAGATTCAACTCTGTCAGGACAAGCGATTAACACTGTAAGTGATGGTTCGCTTAATAGCAAGCCAACTCACATTATTCATCAGCTGACAGAGATTATTTTGTAATCTTAAAAAAATGAATTAATGATAAGCAGATTTTTAGTCAAAATTGCTTATTTTTTTTACAAGTTTGAGTGACAAAATACCATGCACTAGAGCTAAAATTGCTGATTTATGGTATAATAATAGTAAGTTTTTCATAGAAATGAGAGTTAACTTTGAACGAAGAAAATAAAAATTTAGAAATGCTTGCAGACGAATATGACGCCAGTCAAATTCAAGTACTTGAAGGTCTTGAAGCTGTACGTATGCGTCCAGGGATGTATATTGGTTCAACCTCAAAAGAAGGTTTGCACCATTTAGTCTGGGAAATTGTTGACAATTCAATTGATGAAGCACTTGCAGGATTTGCAAGCCATATTGAGGTTTTTATTGAGCCTGATAATTCAATTACTGTTGTTGATGATGGACGTGGAATTCCGGTTGATATTCAAGAAAAAACGGGTCGCCCAGCCGTGGAAACAGTCTTTACAGTGTTGCATGCTGGAGGTAAATTTGGCGGAGGCGGCTATAAAGTTTCTGGTGGATTGCACGGTGTTGGTTCATCTGTTGTTAATGCTTTATCAACAGTACTAGATGTTACTGTTCATAAAGATGGCCAAAAATATTATCAAGAATATCATCGTGGTCTCGTTGGAGATGATTTAAAAATTATTGGTGAAACTGACCGTAGAGGGACAACTGTTCACTTTGTACCAGACCCAGAAATTTTTACAGAAACTGTTGAATTTGATTTTGATAAGCTTGCAACACGTGTTCGTGAGTTAGCCTTTTTGAATCGCGGTCTTCGTATTTCCTTAACAGATAAACGTGAAGGAAATGAAAAAAATGAAGTTCATTTCCATTACGAAGGTGGAATTCAGTCTTATGTTGAATATTTAAATGAAAATAAGACAGTCATTTTTGAACCAGCAATTTTTACTGAAGGTGAAATGGATGGAATTGCTGTTGAAGTAGCAATGCAATATACTGATACTTATCATTCAGTAGTGATGTCCTTTGCTAACAACATCAACACTCACGAAGGTGGAACACATGAGCAAGGTTTTAGAACAGCCCTTACTCGTGTTATTAATAATTACGCAAAACAAAATAAAATTCTTAAAGAAAACGAAGATAATTTAACTGGGGATGATGTCCGCGAAGGATTGACAGCAGTTATTTCGGTTAAGCATCCTAATCCACAATTTGAAGGGCAAACCAAAACAAAACTTGGGAACTCAGAAGTAACAGGAATTGTTAACAAACTTTTTGCGGAAGCTTTGACAACATTTATGTTAGAAAATCCACAAGTTGCTCGTAAAATCGTTGAAAAAGGGATTTTGGCAAGTAAAGCAAGGATTGCAGCAAAACGTGCGCGTGAAGTGACACGTAAAAAATCAGGGCTTGAAATTTCCAACCTTCCCGGTAAATTAGCTGACTGTTCATCAAATAATCCAGAACAAACAGAATTATTCATCGTCGAAGGAGATTCGGCTGGAGGTTCGGCTAAATCAGGACGTAATCGTGAATTCCAAGCAATTTTACCTATTCGTGGTAAGATTTTGAATGTGGAAAAAGCAACGATGGATAAAATTTTGGCCAATGAAGAAATTCGTTCTCTATTCACTGCAATGGGAACTGGTTTTGGAGCAGATTATGATTTGTCGAAAGCACGTTATCATAAACTTGTTATCATGACCGATGCCGATGTCGATGGAGCACACATCCGTACGCTTTTACTAACACTCTTCTACCGTTATATGCGCCCAGTCGTTGAAGCAGGATATGTTTATATTGCTCAGCCACCAATTTACGGTATCAAAGTTGGTTCAGAAACAAAAGAATACATTCAACCAGGTGAAAATCAAGAAAAAGATTTACAAGAAGCTTTAGCACGTTGGGCTCAAGGAAGAACAAAGCCTACTGTACAACGTTATAAAGGTTTAGGGGAAATGGATGACCATCAACTTTGGGATACAACAATGGATCCTGAACACCGTTTAATGGCACGTGTATCTGTTGAAGACGCAGCAGAAGCTGACAAAATCTTTGATATGCTCATGGGAGACAGAGTTGAACCTCGTCGTGAATTTATTGAAAATAATGCTCAGTACTCGACAATTGATGCATAATATAGTAAAAACAACTCATTTTTGTTTGAGTTGTTTTTTTATTGAACATAATGTTAGCGCTTTATCGAAAAGTGTAATATAATGAAGTCAAGAAGGAGGTGGATTATGCCTGAAATAAACCCCAAATTAAGCAATGAGCAAATGAAGGAACTTGAAGATGAAGCACTCCGAAATGCAACAGTTGGTACGCAAACAGGAATTCAAGATACCTTTGAAAAGACCACAAGTAAAGCTGAGGAGCTGTTTAGTGAAGCTTCAAAATCGCTCAAAGAAGTTGAAGAGAAAGAAAAGTAGGTTCTCCTACTTTTTATTATTAAGATGTATTTATTTATCTACTTAATGATTTTTTAAAGTGCTTATGATAGAATATGACTATAAAATATATAAAAAATAACTAATCGAATTATGAAAGAAGATAGATGAACAAAGGAATTATTGCTCAAAAAATTGTAGTTTCCATGTAAATATTTATAAAATGATGAACTATATTTACATGGAGAATAAAAAATGAAACAAAATAAATATGATAATGAACGTTTTTTCAAAAATTATGCATCAATGTCAAGGTCCCAAAAGGGATTGAAGGCCGCTGGTGAATGGTCTGAATTAGAAAAACTACTCCCAAATTTTCAGGATAAAGAAGTTTTGGATTTAGGGTGTGGATATGGATGGCACTGTAAATATGCAGTCAATCATGGGGCTAAAGAAGTAGTAGGAATAGACCTTTCACACAAGATGCTTGAAGTTGCTCTTGATATTAATAATGATAAAAAAATTACCTATCAACAATCCGCAATAGAGGATATTAACTTTCCTGCAGATACTTTTGATGTTGTTTTTAGTTCATTAGCTTTTCACTACATTTCAAATTTTGAAGACCTGGTCTGCAAAATTTCAAAGTGTCTTAAAAAGAATGGTGAATTTATTTTCTCTGTTGAACATCCTCTCTATACCTCATCAGGGAAACAGGATTGGTGCTATGATGCAGAAGGTAAAATTCTTCATTTTCCAGTTGATAATTATTATTATGAAGGAAAACGTGAAGTCAATTTCTTAGGTGAACCAATTATTAAGTATCATCGGACATTAACAAGTTATGTAAGTTCTTTGTTAAGTTCTGGTTTTGAACTTATAAATTTAATTGAACCCAAACCTCCTGTAGAAATGAGAGAGCTCGAAGAAATGAAAAATGAGATGAGACGTCCAATGATGTTGCTTATTTCTGCAAGAAATAAAAAATATAGTCATAAAGTAACAATAATAAGAGTTCCTATTTGAATAAAGTATGGGACTCTTATTTTTTATTTAGTTCGTTTAATGATATTAGTAGTTTTTTAATTACTTTTGAAGTAAAATTGTAGTTAGGAGAAGAAAAGATGAAAAAAATATATCTTGTTGCAATTTTTTTAGTAGCAACACTTGGAATGTCAGCCTGTAGTTCAAAACAAAATTCTCAAACAACAAAAGAAAGTTCTAAAAGTAGCCAAAGCTCACGAAGCTCTTCAATAACTCAGAGCACTTCGAGTACTACCCAATCATCAAGTATTATTAAAGAGTCCTCTTCATCAATAGAAAAATCAATTTCCCCCTCAACTTCTACACAAATAAGAAAATGGAATCCAGAAAAAAATCAACGTCTTGCAGAGTTTATGTCAGCGTGGGGGATAGAAATGGGACAATCTTACAGTCAGTATGGTCCTAATCACAATCTTAATTTATATGGTCTCTCTATTCCTTGGTCAGTTATAGATAATAATTCAACTTGGAAAGCAGCAATAAATAATCAGCCTATCGAATTAAAATGGTCAGAAACAGGAGAAGATTCAGGAGGATATCAATTAGTTGATGTTTATTCAGATATGAATGAGAAAAACTCTGGTGTTAATCATGTTTATCTCTTTGTTATTAAATCAGGAAATCCCATGGTGCTTTATACCGCACAAAATCAAGGAAATACAAATAATTATTTATATCTAAAAGAAACAGAGAATAATGAATTAAAAAATGCCTTCGCACGAATTGTTGGATAATTTTTTAAATAAAAAGCCTATTTTGGAATAGGTTTTTTTATTTAAAAAAAAAATTAAAAACTAAAATTTTTATTCTTGACAAAAGATAGTGAACGGATTATAATAGTTAACGTCGTTAGTAAATATTACCGTTAGGGAGGAGTGAAAATGGATTACAATAAGGCAGCGGAGGTTTTCCTCACAACTGTTATCAAAAGAGGAAAAGCAGAGATGATGCACCGCTTTAATACCTACTCCCAAGGGGAGCATTTGGTATTGGGCTATCTTTATAAGGAAGCTGGTAAGCAAATTGTTCCAAGTAAGATTGCAAAATTTACGCATACAAGTACTGCAAGAATTGCGACAATCTTGAATAATCTTGAGAGTAAAAATTTAGTTACCCGTGAGATTTCAAGAACAGACCGTCGAAAAATTTTAGTAGCCATTACTGATAAAGGACGTCATGTTGCGGAAGAAATTCGAGTAGAAGCTTGCTCAAATTTAGCACGCGTTTTTGAAGAAATGGGTGAAGAACGAACAGAAAGTTTCATTGAAAATTTCAAATTATTTTTAGAAATTGGAATGAAGCTAGCTAAAGAAGACAAAGAAAAAGAGGAGGAAAAAAATGCCTGATACATACGAAAAAGATTACCATTTAGATATACATGGTAAACATTATAGCCGAATCGGAATGCTTATTTTGATTCTGGTTGGTACATTTGGAGCCATGTTGATGCAAACATCACTCGGGACAGCAATTCCAACATTGATGAATGACTTCAACATCTCCATGTCAACAGCACAACAAGCAACAACATGGTTTTTATTAGCCAATGGGATTATGGTTCCTATTTCAGCATATTTAGCAACAAAATTCCCTACACGTTGGCTTTACGTAACAGCATACGCAATTTTATTTATCGGAATGTTTGTTGCTTACTCGGCTCCAACATCAAGCTGGTGGGTTTTCCTAGCAGGTCGGATTCTGCAAGCTATTGCAGTTGGGATTACAATGCCTTTGATGCAAGTTGCCCTTGTTAATATGTTTCCAGCTAAACAAATGGGAGCAATCATGGGGGTTGCCGGAGTTGTTCTTGTCCTTGCGCCAGCCTTAGGTCCAACATTTGCAGGTTGGTTAATTACTCATAAATTTAACCTTATCTTTTGGACATTTGCAGCAAGTTGGAGAACAATTTTCCTTATTCCAATGATTGTTGTCGGAGTTGTTTTCCTTATTTCAATCTTTGCAATGCGTGATGTTATTCCGAACCGTCCAATGAAATTAGACTTCTTGTCAGTTTTACTTTCAGTTGTTGGTTTTGGTGCTTTCCTTTGGGGATTCACTAATGTTGCAACTGACGGATGGGGTAAATTCAACACCGTTATCGCCCCAATTGTTGGAGGGTTGATTATTATCTTCCTCTTTGGTTTACGTCAACTTAAAATGGACGATCCATTCCTTGATATTCGCGTCTTTAAAATTAGACAGTTTACTTTGGTAACTCTTGCACTTGCTTTAAGTACAATGGCAATGATGGGTGTTGAAATGATGCTTCCTCTTTACCTTCAAGATGTTCATGGACTTTCTGCCTTTAATTCAGGTTTGGTTCTCTTACCTGGGTCATTAATGATGGCTGTTGTTGCCCCACTTGCTGGTGGAGTTTATGACCGAATTGGTTCAAAACGTCTTGCGGTGATTGGTTTCCTCGTTTTAGCACTGGGAACTATACCATTTATGTTCTTTACAGCTACGACTCCTGACCACTTTGTTACTCTTCTTTATGGATTACGTATGGTTGGTGTTGGTATGGTAATGATGCCATTAACAACTAGTGCCATGAATGCAGTTCCAGTTAATGAAGTCGCTCAAGCAACAGCTTCAAACAATACAGCGCGTCAAGTCGCGTCATCAGTTGTTGTTGCCCTCCTTTCTTCAGTCGCTCAAAATGTAATTACTAACAATATGCCTGCTTCATCATTAAAATCAACAAATCCATTGCAATTTGCAAATAAAGCAATCGAAGCAATGTTACAAGGTTACCACGCTTCATTCGCAATTGGACTCGTCTTTGCCATTATTGGTATCGGAGTTGCTCTCTTCTTGAAGAGTGGTCGAATGATTTCTGGTGTCCCTGTTGAAGAACAAGACTTGAAAGGAGAAAATAAATAATGCTAATTATATTATTATTGGTAGTGTTTATGATTGGAACTTTCTTTGGTTTCATGTTTATAAAAAACACAATCGCTCATTGGTTAGTTGGTGGAATTTCCTTTCTCTTATTAGCTGGTTCTGTGACCATGCTAACTATGCATATCAGAGATAACTGGGGAATGAAAGAAGTAACAACTTCAACTACGCACCAAATTTATACTGCTGGAGATAAATCAGCTCCTTATGGAATGATGATTAAAGCAGAAATTGGTAAAAACACTGATAATTATGTCTTTGTTTACCGAAATAATGAAAAATCGGAAAAAGCCGACACTAATTTTAAACCTGATGAAAAACACATTTCAGAAGCTGTTAAAAAATCAGCGACTTATAAATTAGTGGATGATACTAAAGCAACAGTTACAACTAAAACGACAAGACACGTTTGGTCATCTGACTTTTATAAATTACTATTTAGTGTAGGTGGTGAACAAAATGAATTAGTTAAACAAAATTCAGTTGTTTCAGTACCTAAAGATACATGGTTAGTTTTGACTCAAGATCAAGTTAAAAAATTGAGTCAAGAAGCTCCAGCAATGCAAAAACAAATGGAAGCTCAACTTAAAGCTGACCCACAAAAAGCGGCTCAACTTGCTGCACTTCAAAAATCAAATCCAACAGAATATGCTAAGATGCAAGTAAAACAAATTAAGCAACTTCTTGGAATTACTGAATAAATAATAAAAAGACTTCAAAATTATTTGAGGTCTTTTTATTATATTAAAGTTAAGTAAATATAAATAGCGCAAATAAAGTTACTTTGCGTTATTTTTATTGACAATAAATGAAACTAATAATACAATTGATAAATAAACGCAACTTAAAATTCATGTGTAGTAAAAAAACCTTAAAAAAATAACGAATAATAAAATTATCGCTTGTAAGGTAATGCGTTTTTATATAATTGTTTATTTTTTTTTAATATCTAGCTGGTCATAATGATATAATATTAGAGGTTTTACATTACCAGGAATTCATCAGGTATGTTAACTAATAGCTTCGTGAATAAAATAACTTATTAAGAGTGGAAATATTTACAAACATTTTGTATAATGAAGTGTACAATGATGTACTGGTATTTCTTAAAATTGCATTTATAACAAACTATGTATCAATAATTACTATAGTCTAGGCCTTTATTTAGTAGGGGTTTTGGATTTTTTAAGAGATTTCAAGGGTGATTATTTTAAAAGTTTCCGAAAAATTTGTGTTTTTCGGAAACTTTTTTTATACTCTTTTATGATTTTACTGGTAAAACAACATAAAATGTAATAGTTAAATTACTTAGATTGCTTTTACTTTTCTCTAAAGTATCTTGATAAATTAAGTGTAGTCATAAACTTAGCTCTATCTTAGGATTTACAATATTATTTGTATTCATTACATTACGATAGTTTCCGAAAAACACAAATTTTTCTGAAATAAATAAATGTAATAAAGGAGTTTGATTAAAGTGGTAGAAAGTATTTTTTATAATCAGTTAATTAGTTTAGCGCAAAAGCATTGTAAATCTATCAATAGGGTAGAAAAAGATTTAGGATATCCAAGAAATGCTTTACATAACTATAAAAAAGGAGGATCTATTCCTTCAGGGATAAGATTAATGGAACTTGCTAATTATTTTGATGTTACTCCCGAATTTTTAATCGGTAAAGATTCGCTATTAAAGAAAAAACAGGATCTTACGAGTAGAGAGATATTTAATAACATGTCGTTATCACAGCGGCATGAAATAGCCGAGCTTTGTCAGGAATGGTTATTATCACTTCCTTATAATTAAGTTAGAAAAATAGTCTAGTTTAAATATAAGAACTTGCTGTTAAAATTATTTACTAAAAATACCAGAAATAGTTTTAAGGTATAGATTAAATAAAGAAAGAAAAGTGATGTTTAAAAAAATATTGTCAAAAAGCTTAGTTATATTATTTTTGGTAGTAATTATATGCTTTTTGCTAATCCTATCATTAGAGCACATACACGGCAGAAGTACAAAAAATTCAGCAGTACAAACTCAACAAGTAAAAAAAACCTCAAAATCAAATGGTTATAGTCTTTCAGATTCTCAAATTTCAAATTCTGATAGATTAAAAGAAAATGATCAACCAGATATTTCAGTAGAAGATACAGGTAAAGCTGGTTGGCTTCAGATAGTTTCTCAAGGATCCGGAAAAAAATTTACAGATCTTTCAGATGGTAACTTTAAAATATATAAAGCCCATAGTCCGCAACTCTTGAAAACAGCAACCTCTGCCGATAGTCCCGTGATGAGTATGTCAGAAGTTGTAAGTAAATATCCCAACAGTTTAATTATGAACGCTTCGGGTTTTAATATGAGTACAGGTAAAGTTACAGGATTTCAAATTAACAATGGAAAGTTATTTAAAGATTGGAATTCCGATAAAAGAGCCAAAAATGCTTTTGTTTTTAACAAAGATGGTTCAGTGAAGGTATATGATTCATCAACGCCAGCAAGTAAAATTTTGCAAAATGGTGCTGAGACGAGCTTTAGCTTTGGTTCAATCTTGATAAAAGATGGTAAAAGTTTACCTAGTGACGGAACAGTGAATTGGGAAATTCATTCTTTTTTAGGGAATGATAAAAATAATAACATCTATTTAATAATTTCAGATACTAGTACAGGCTACCAAGCAATCATGTCAGAACTTCAAGCTCTTCACTTGGAAAATGCCATAGTAATGGACGGGGGAGGTTCTAGCCAGATGTCATTAAATGGACAACCAATTTATCCGAGTCAAGATAATCGCTCGGTAAATGACTATATTGTTTTGAAATGATAGAGCTAGATTGACGAATAAAGATGATTAAAATAGACACCAGTAAAGAAAGTCGTTGGAGAAAAGTTTATGGCGTTTTTCTGATAGCTGCAACAATTATGATTCTTCTACTTATTGGAGGAGAACTTTTTGCTTTTATAGATATAGATAAGCCTCCTTATGATTGGATTATCAATACAATGATTTTCTTCTTCACAGTGGACTATTTATGGCGCCTAAAGAGAGCAAAAAAAAAATGGAAGTTCATTAAAAATAATATTTATGATTTAATTGCAATTTTACCATTTAGTTTTTTATTTTCTATCGTAGGTTTAACTTCTTTCATCAGCTTGGGACAAATTTCAAAATTTGCTCTTATTGGTCGCTTGATAGGAATGTTTGGAAAGTTTAATCGCTCCTCTAATCGATTTTTAAATACTAATAGTTTTTATCAAGTTGCTAATATTGCGGTAGCGATAATAATGACAGATAGTTTTGTTTTTTCCCTTTTCGAAAAAATTTCTTTTGGAGATGCTGTATGGTGGGCGATTGTAACGACAACGACAGTTGGTTATGGGGATTTTTATCCTAAAACTATTGTTGGGAAATTTGCAGCAGCTATTTTGATGTTTTTGGGGATTGGTTTGATTGGTTATCTTACATCAACAATTACAAATTATTTTACAAATGATATGGAACAAAAAGAAAAAAGCCAAGAGCTCGAACAAATTTCAAAAATAGAATCACTAGAAAGAAAAATAGATTTACTTGTCAATAAAATAGAAACCTTAGAAGGAAATAATAGAAAAAATAAATGAACACCAATAAAGTAAAGATAAAAGCTGAATATCTAACTAAAAAATTTGAATTGCTTCCAGCAAAAAGTAGTAAAAATAAAGCCAAATCATTAATAGGATCTAATAGTAAAAACGAAAAAGACTTCTGGGCTTTAAGAAATATAAGTTTTGAGATTCGAGATGGTGAGTGTGTAGGAGTAATTGGATTAAATGGTGCAGGGAAATCTACACTTTCCAATATCATTAGTGGTCAAATTGCTCAGACTACTGGACGGGTGGAAATAAATGGTGATGTATCTATTATTGCAGCTAGTGCAGGGATGCAAAATAACCTTTCTGGTCGTGAAAATATTCGTCTTAAGGCGTTGATGGTTGGGATGACTAATAAAGAAATTAAGTCAAAAATGGATGACATCATCGAATTTTCAGAACTAGGACCATTCATTGATCAACCTGTGAAAACATACTCATCAGGGATGAAAGCTAAGTTAGGCTTTTCCATTATGGTTCACCAAAATCCAGATATTATGATTATAGATGAAGGGTTATCTGTTGGAGATAAAACCTTTGTAGATAAATCTCAAAAGAAAATGTTTGAATTTCGAGATGAAGGAAAAACAATTCTTCTCGTATCTCACGATATGCGCACAATAAAAGAATGGTGTGATCGAGTAATTTGGTTAAATTATGGGGAAGTTAAGGCTTACGGAAGACCAGAAGAAGTCATTCCTGAATATGAAAAATTTGTTCAATGGTTCAAAAAACTTCCTAAAAAAGAACAAGAAAAATTTAAAACTGATCAAAGGCAAGCACAACTTGATTATTCTGTTGAAGAGTTAAAAGCGGAGATTGTGAGCCAAAATCCTTCTAAAAGTAGAAGAGTTCAAAGAGAAGTAACAGAAGAATTAAAAAATAAGAAAGACAATCATAAATTATCACTTACGTCTAAAGTTATTGTTTGGCTTTGCCTTCTTGCATTTATATGGATTACCCTTGTTTCTTTAAGCAATGCAACTTTGGCAGAGTCTTTGAGACATCCTAAAACATTTTTTACTGAACGTCTTTTCAAATCAGATACCAGAAATATGACTTCAACAACAAAAAAAGAAGCTGTAGTTAAAACTTCTTCAAGTTCAAAGAAAAAAGCTTCTCAAGCTAAAAAGACTACAAGAGTTTCATCTGATCAGAAGAATACGAGTTCATCAAGCTCAACATCAAATCAAAATACGTATATCGTCCAAGCGGGAGATTCATTAAGTATTATTGCCGAAAATCATGGGTATTCTGTTGAGGAAATTCAACAAGTAAATCCAGGAGTAGACTTTAGCGTCATTCATCCAGGACAAGAAATAAATCTACCAGAACCAACAACAAGCGCAAACTCAACAACAGAACAATCAGACGGGGCCAATCAATAATGAAAGATGCGATTCTTTACATCAAAGAACAAATTAAATATTTCCGAATAGCAGTCAATCTATCAAAATATAGTACAAAGAGTACCTCAATGCAAAACCGTTTAGGGCGCTTATGGGAGATTCTTGATCCCTTGGTGCAATTGGCGATAAATTACATCATCTTTGGTATTTTAATGCACCGTTCTGCACCCGCAGGGTTACCGCCTCTTTCTTGGATGTTTATTGGGATGGGTGTTTATTCTTTTGCTCAACATATTATCGTAACAGGTTCCAAAAGTGTCTCAACTCAGTTTAAAATGACTGCTAAAATGAAATTTCCAGTAAGTATTATGCCAACCGCTTCGATGATTGGGTTCCTTACGGAATTTTATATCATGGTTGGCGCTGGACTTGTGATTGCAATGTTTTCTGGATATTATCCATCGCTTTATTGGTTGCAATTACTATATTACTTACCAATGTTAATTATTTTTTCTCTTTCATTGTCATTATTATGTTCTTCAATTGAAATTGTCTTTCCTGATTTTAAATTCTTTTTAAATTATATCTTTAAATTTTTGATGTATGGTTCAGGTGTTATTTTTGATTTAAGTCAATTCAAAGTTATACCAAAATTTTTAATCCAAGCACAAATGGTAGATCCTTTTTACTATTTGATAGAGGGGTTTCGAGATATTGCTTTTGGGCGAGCTTGGTTTTGGCAAAAAGGAATATTTAATGTAAGTTTTTGGTTGCTCACTATATTTATATTAATTGTAGCAGCTAATTTCCATATGAAGATTCGTGATAGAATCTCAGATTATTTGTAATTTAAAAGACAGGATTTGATTATGAGTGTAAGAAAAGCAGTAAGAAAAGTATTACCTAAAGAATTTAGACAGAAATTAAAAGAACAGTTCAAAATTAAGACTGAGGCTGACGAAGAAAAAACTACTAGAACCAAAGCAAAAACAAGTGCAATTAAATCGGAAACGGTTGCTGTTTTTTCAGATAATTTGAATGTCATTTTTGAAAATGAGAAATTTTCGGAAAATACAAAAATCTCTATAAGAAAAAGAGGAAAAGTAGAGCAAGAAATTATAGGTGGAAACTATTCTGCTTCAAAAATTATCATCCCAATAGAAACTTTTTTGGGTGAATTGCAAAAAATGGAAGAAAAAATTGAACGTTTTGATTTTTTTGCAGATTTCGGTAATGGTCATTGGATTCGTTTGAAATCTATGTTGCCTAAAGAGTCAAATCAGTTCGCTTATCAAAATGTTTCTGATGACAAAGTAGAATTAATAAAAATTTATACTACTCTTGATGGATATTATGCTTTAGTTTTTAATAAATTTGACGAAGGTTTAGTACTGTATGAAATTGATGAAGAACTAGAAATACTTAAATTAAAAAACTTTTCTAACAAAGAAGATAAAGAATTATTGACATCTCATGGTAAACTTCTTTTGAATAAAAATTCAAAAGAAGATTTATCACTCTCCATAAATGAAATTATCAATTATAAAAATCAACAAATAGACGAACTTCATTTTGCACTTTTGGAAGCAAAAACAGTGATTCCTTTAATAGGTTTGACAATCACTTTATCAAGTAATTTGATTCAAAATCTAGTAAAAGTGCAGGTAGTAACAGAAAAATTCCCAGTTATCGAAGCTATTAAACAAGAAAATAAAATTATTTTGAAGACTCAAAATATGATTATTGGTTGGAATAATTCTTTGAGTATTGTTGCGAAACGATACAATCAAATTACAACACTTTCTGCAGCAGTCAGTGAGAATACGATAACGCTTGAAAACAAAAATGAAGACTTAATCAAAGATTTTGCATCGACACTTTACATTTGCAGAAACTTAGAAGAAGACACATCTGTTTTATCTAAAGTAGTCATTAACACTCCAAATGAAGAATCAGATATTCTTATCGCTCAGTTGGAAGATGATAAGTTCAACTTTTTGCAAAAAAATGGAAATTTTGATTGTCTTTTTGATAATGAAGATTCAAAAACTTTGCTTTTGTCTAATCCTGCATTTGAGGTAAAGGCTGTTTACCTTAGATATATAGAACGTCCTGTTTTTAAGAAAATTGAAATTAATAAAATTGGTGACTATCACATTGAATCAGAGTCTTTAAAAAACAAAGAATTTTTGAAAAATTTTATTGGGCTTCATATTGTCTATCAAGTGAGTGATAAATTTTATTATACATATAAAAAGATCTCAGATCTAATTGTACAGGATGAATTGGAGGCCCTATAATGGAAGAAAAAAAATTAGCAATTATCGTTCCAATCTATAATGTAGCGGATTATTTAAAAGATTGTTTGAATAGCTTACTTAAACAAGGGGTTCCAGAGAAAGAGCTTCAAATCATTTTAGTTGATGATGGGTCAACGGACAATAGCGCTCAAATTGCTCAAAAATTTGTTGAAAAATATCCTAATTTCTTCGAATTACATCAGTTTGAAAATGCGGGACTAGGTGCTGCGCGTAATAGAGGGACAAGATTAGCTCACGCAAGGTTTATCACATATGTTGATTCAGATGATATAGTTGCTCCGAACAGTTACGAATATATGCTCGGTATATTAGAAAGAACAGGAAGTCAAATTATAAGCGGAAATGTACACCGTTTTAACTCGAAAAAGGAATGGCTTAATAATATTCATGCCAGGAGTCATTTGGGAGACTTCGAAAACACGAGCTTAAAAGAACATCCTGAATTAATCTGGGACTCAACTTCATGGAATAAAATTTTCTGTTTAGACTTTTTGAAAGAAAATAATTTATATTTTCCAGAAGGAGTTTTATATGAAGATATTCCTATGATAAATCCTGCATTTGCAGCTGCTAAAAGTATCGATATTGTTAAAAGAATGGTTTATCTATGGCGAACAAGAGAAGGATCTATTACAGAATCTTCGACAGATGCAAAAGCTGTGTTAGACCGTATCACGATAACTGAAATAGCATTAGCTGGATTAAAAAAATATAATGCTTCAAATGAAATATTAGATATATTGTATTTAAAATCTCTAAATTTAGGGATTATAACAATGTTAAGAAAAGAAAAGTATGAGTATATATCGGTTGAAAGAAAAAAAGAATTATTTAATGCCTTAAAATTATATCTTGAAAAATTTCCTTTTGATACATTATACCAGGCTAAGTTTGATAAACTCATTTACTTTGATAAAGTATTGAAAGTTAAAACTCAAGAAGAATTTGATGAAATAACCTCTAAATATCTAAAAAATGAAATCAGCTTTTCTGGATATTGGAATAATGCTGGACAGTATGTTTTGAAAAGTGATTTTTCAGATTTAGAAAAAATTGCGACGCCAGATGATTTAGAAATTCATCCCAAAGTAGAAGAAGTTGTATTTGAAGACGATTCATTTAAGATTCAAGGATATTTCTATGCAAAATACTCAGATATGTCTGCACCTGAAAACGTAAAAATATTAGGAATTTCTGCTTTATCAGATGATGGAAACACTATTAATGAGATTGTAGGAGAGAAAAGGAATTTTGAAAACCAAAGAATCACTGCAAAATTTGGTTATAATCTCAATCATTTTGTAAAAGACGGTGTTGATTTTAACTATGACTATTCTGGATATGAGCTAAAAATTCCGCTTAATCATTTAGAATTTGAAACAACTAATTCCCTTGCTTTTGTATTGGAAGTAGAGATAGATGGTTTGAAATTTGAAGTACCTATCAAAAATCCGATTTCAGGTGTTAAGCCGCGTCCTAAAGATGGATTATCGAATGCACAAGTATTTTCGGTTTCCTATAAAACCGATTGGAGTTTGGTTCTTTCGTTAAAAGAGAGAAGTGTAGAAGAACTTTATTTTTCAGAAGATGGCAGAGAGTTACGGATAAAAGGAAATGCTACTAAAATTGCTTTGAAATCTGGAAAAACAAAATTACCATTAAAACTTGTTGGTGGACGGGTGATGATTTCACAAACGGTTCAAGAAAAGATTAAATCGTTTGATAATTCTGCATTTCACTGGTGGCAATTTATTACTTATGTTAATGGAAAAGAAAAATCAATTTATTATTCTGGTTCTCCTAAAAATTTCCAAAATGATAGTAATTTAGAAATCCTATTTTCGAACAATGGGGTAGCGACTCTTGGTATTTCTTATCTCTATCCACTTATAGAAAAACTACAAGTTGAAGAAAATGTTTTAAAATTAGCTTTTAGTCTCAAAGGTTGGATGGCAGAAGCTACAAAGGTACAGATAGTTGCAGATCCTACTTTGTCAATCATTTGGGAAACAGAGAAGATAAATGAAAACTTGTATCAACTTTCCTTACCTTTGACATTAGATGGTTTTTCAGATAAAGAATGGCTTAATTTTCACGTGCGTCTTACTTTTAATGACGGTTATCAGACAAATGAGCTGTTACGTTGGGGAAAAAAAGAGTTTGCATTGAAAAATGAATGGGTGTCAGCGAATGGTATTGGTTGGTTTTTCCGCTCTGTTGAAAAAATGAAACATGGTGGCTTTGCATTGTTACGCACCTCCGATCAACTTTCAAAAACTATGCAAATTGGTGGATTAGATGAATTTCTGCAAAATGACTATCAAAGGTGGCAAAAAGAACCAATATTAGAGGATGTAGTAGTTTGGTCAGCTTATTGGGGAAGAGATAATAAGTTTGGTGGGAATCCACGGGCCCTTTATGATTATGTCGTTGAACACTATCCTAATTTAAAACATATCATTGTAATAAAAAATGCGATTCGGAGTTATCCCGAATTTAAAAATACAAAAGTAATCTCTTTTGGAACAAAAGACTACTGGTATTATCTAGCTAAAGCTAAATATTTTGTTAATGATGTAAATTTTACAGAGAGTCAACGTCAAAAAAGAGAAGAGCAAGTTGAAATTCAAACAATGCACGGAACACCTTTAAAAACATTGGGATTTGATGTTTTGGAGGAGTGGAAAGATGCTACTTATAATAATTATCATCGTAGATTTAAAAACTACGATTACTTGGTTGTTCCAAGTGATTGGGTGGCAAATTATGCTAAAGAGGCGTTCAGAATTTCTCCAAAACTCCTTCCTACAGGATATCCAAGAAATGACGTTTTCTTTAATAAATTTTCTTCAGAAGAAATTAATAATCGGAAGAAGCGATTGAAAATTTCTTTGGAGAAAAAAATTGTGTTATATACGCCTACTTGGCGAGAAAAAGATAATAAAAATGCTACCAATATATCTAAATTATTAGATATAGACTCATTGTATAGCAATTTATCTGATGATACTTTATTGGTAATAAAAAACCATCCTTTTGAAGAATTAAATGGAATTCCATCAAAATATTCAAATAAAATTATTTTTGCTCCTAATGATGCTCAAATAGAAGAATTATATATTGTAAGTGATGCGGTAATTACTGACTACTCATCAGTAATGTTTGATTATTGTTTATTGAATAAGCCTATGATTTTTTGGGCTCCAGATTATGAAGAGTATGTAAAAAATCGTGGGATAAATTTTGATTTGAGCACGGAAGCACCTGGACCTTTTATTAAGGAACAAAATGATTTGGAAAACTGGTTGAGTCATTTAGAAGAAATTCCTGTAGAATTTGAAGATAAAATATCACAATTTAAGAAAAAATTTGCCCAATATGATCAAGGAAATGCAAGTGAGCAAATTTCTAAAGTAATTTGGGGAGAAGTAGAATGATGAATACTGATTATTTTGTAGAGATGGTGGAAAAGGATATAAAGAGTATATTGGAGTCATCGCTTTTGAAAATTCCTGAATTCACACGCAAATTATTTAAACAGAAATCAGGAGATAATGCCGATTTCTATACAAATGTAATCAAACAAAGTGAAATTCAAGTAGAGTATTGGTCTAAAGTTACTTTTTTTGTTTATCGTTTTGGAAGATTCATAAAGTATCATTGTGATTCAGAATTTTGGATGCAAGTGTACTGGGATATGGATACAAAAATTCTTAAAGAAAAATTAGGAATAATGATACCTTATAAAACTGTAATAGGCTTTGGTACAAGAATTGACCATCCAACTGGAATTGTTATTAATTCCAAGGCAAAAATTGGCGAAAATTGTAGGATTCATCAACTTACAACTATTGGTTCGACGGACACAAGATGGCCGTATGATTCAAATCCTATAATTGGCGATAATGTGTATATGGGTGCAAATGTTAACGTTTTCGGAAATATCACAATTGGTTCTAATTCTGTCATCGGTGGTGGAGCAGTTGTGACAAAGTCGTTCCCAGAAAATAGTAAACTTGTCGGAAATCCGGCTAAGAATTTGAATAGAATTGATGTACAAAGTAAACTTTTTGCACACAGAGGAGCGAAAAGTTTTGCTCCAGAAAATACACTTAGTGCGTTTAAAAAAGCGGTTGAGTCTGGTGCCGATGGTATTGAACTAGATGTTCATTTATCACAAGATGGCTTTATTGTTGTGATGCATGATGAAAATGTTGATCGTACAACAAATGGTAAAGGCGAAATAAAAGAATTATCGTTAGCCGAGATTAAGAAGTTAGATGCTGGAAGTTGGTTTGATGAGAAGTTCAAAGATGAAAAAGTTCCTACTTTAGAAGAAGTTTTAGAAACTCTCCATGAATTAAAATTTACTGGAGAGCTCAATATTGAGTTAAAAACGGATAAAAATAATTATGAAGGGATTGAAGAAAAAGTAAGCGGACTTTTGCGTTCTGTTAAATGGACATTTACATATATTTATTCTTCATTTAGCTTTAGTAGTCTTGAAAAAATGTATTCGGTAGAACCAAGTGCAGAGTATGCTTATATCATGGAAAATGATACAGAAAAAATGCTCCAAGCAGAAAAAACACCCTTTATTTCGGGTATTCATCCCAATGTATCGTGGTTTTTAAAAAATGCTGAGATTATAGAAAAGTCAACCAAAAAATTTAGAGTGTGGCGAACGGAAGATGATCAAACACTTTTTAAGTTATTCAAAGAAAATCCAGAGGGCATTTTTACAAATGACCCTAAAAAAGCGATAGAACTAAAAAAAAGAATGTAGATTGAGTGGATGAAAAATATTTTAGATAAATTTTCTCTTAGGCATTATTATGCGGAAAATTATGAAAACACTGAAATTGAAAAAAATGTAATCCTTTATGAAAGCAGAGATGGAGGGGCGATTACAGATTCTCCTCTGGCGCTTTTCTTATCACTTGCTAATAACAAAGACTATGCTAATTTTCAACATGTTTGGGTTGTTAAGGATAAATTGTCCAGTTTGAATCTAATCAATGTTCCAGAAAGTCTAAAATCAAAAATAACTTTTGTGGAACGGAATTCTAAAGAGTATGTTGACTATATGCTCACTGCCAAATACTTGATTACAAATTCGACTTTTCAATCATGGTTTTCTAAGAAAGAAGAACAAGTCTATATTAATACGTGGCATGGAACTCCTTTGAAAGCGATGGGATTTGATATTGAAAATCAGTTAGGGAATACTCAAAATGTCTTAAGAAATCTTTTAATGACTGATTATTTTCTCTCTCCAAATCCTCATACAACTGAAATTTTTGCAGGTTCTGGATATAAGATGCGAGGAATTTACAAGGGAGAGATTATAGAGTCGGGTTATCCAAGAATTGATTTGACTAAAGAAACTTCAAGTGATGATGCCAAAAATTTATTAAAAGAACTAGGAATAGAGTTGGACTCAACTCTTCCGGTGGTTGTTTATATGCCAACATGGCGAGGAAATGATACACAAAATCCATCGGATTCTATTGCTCAAGTCATTGCTGAAATGAAGTATTTTAGAAAAGAATTTTTGGGTAAGTATAATATTATTTTAAAAGTCCATCCTTATCTTTATAAAAAAGCTAAAAATTATAAGGAATTGAGTGGAATTTTAATTGATGATGCGATGGATGCTAATCTTGTATTAGCTGCAACGGATATTTTAATTACAGATTTTTCATCGGTATTTTTTGATTATCTAGTTACTGACAAGCCAATCATTTTTTACGCTTGGGATCAAGATATATATTCAGAAGATAGAGGGATGTATCTTGACATGGCTGAACTACCAGGTCCTATTTTAAAGACTGTCATTGAAATTGCTGATTATCTATCTGATATCGATCAACTTTCTCAAGATTATCTTGGTAAGTATCTACGAGCGAAAGAAAAGTACGTTCCTTATGATGATGGAAATGTTTCTAAGAGAGTTGTCAATTATATATTTAAAAAAGAGAAGTCAAGTCAGTTAGTTGTTAAAAAAATTGATTCTGAGAAAGAAAAATTATTATTTTATCCGGGAAATTTGGATAATAATGGGATTACTCAATCATTTATCAATCTAACAAATGCTCTTGATTATCAAAAATATGATGTGACTGTATTTACAAATACTCCTAAATCTCATTTTTTTCACAATTATCAAAAGTTAAATAAAAATATTAGACTAATTTTTAGAACTGGTTCGCCAAACTTTAGTGAAAAAGAGCAGATGTTACATGATAAAATAAATAAATCTGGGCATATCACTAGTCTTCCTGAGGTTGCCTTTAAACGTGAAGCTCATCGATTATTTTCTGGATTGTCCTTTGATAAGGCGATTGATTTTTCCGGTTATAGTTTTTATTGGAGTAAGTTTGTAGCTTTTTCGGATTCTAGAGTCAAGATGATTTTTCAGCATAATGATTTATACGCTGAAATGACAAAAGAAATCGATGGAAAGTTTCCTCATAAAAAACTTACAGGAGTTTTTGAACTCTATCATTATTTTGATAAAGTAATAAGTGTTTCAAAAGCTTTAATGACTATTAATTCTCATAAGTTATCAAAATACCTTGAAACAGAACAACTTGACTATTTGCCTAATTTGATTTTTTTAGGAAATGATTTTGTTAGCGAAAAAAAAGAGGAAGCTCTTTTAAATTTGAATGGTATTTATTCTTTCATAAATTCAGAGATTCGGATTTTTCAAAATCCAAAAGTTAATTCCGTATTTGAAGTTAAATCGTTTTCTAAAAATGAGATTGTAAAAGTTTTATCGACTAAAAAAGTTCAGGATATAATTTTGGTAAAGATTTTAGTTAACGATATCTACCTTGGCTGGGTTGAGTTTTCTGAACTTAAGTTTTCGGGTAACGAAACAAAAAAGGTAGTGAAAGTAAAAAAAGTCGCAAGCATTGTAAAGAAACAAAATTTCTTAATATATCAGAATATACCCAATTTTTTTCCTGGGGAAAAAGATGAAGCAGTTACGGAAACAAAATATGTCACTCAACAATACTGGTTTGTGAATAAAGTTTTGTTCACCAAACAAGGTAAGGTAGCTTATATCTCTAATGGATTGGGCATAAAAGGATGGGTGCGTTATGGTGCTTTAAACAGATTTCATAATCTTGCGAATAAACCATATCTAGCATTGGGATTTTTAATCCATAATCTTCGCAATAAATGTTTGACTTCAAGTAAAATTACATTTGAGAAGTACCAGTTTAAGTTAAGAAAAAATAGTACGAGTTACTATTCGAGACCTAAAGGTTTGAAGTTTAGTAAAAAGTTAGAAGCAAGTTTCTTAAATAAATCGCTAGATTATTCAACGGATGAACAACAGATGGTAAAAGGGACTTGGTGGGTAAAAACTTATAATAATGGTAAATTTGTGTGCTGGTTGAAACTAGCAGATATTGAGTTAATCGATGGTATAAGTTCAATAAATGAAAGCGAGAATTCTTTTGATGATATAATCCAAAAAATTGTGTCTGATAAAAAGAATAAAATCCCTCAATTCGTAAATGTTGCTCGACTTTCTCCTGAAAAAAATCAAAAAGTTTTAATAGAGGCTTTCGCAAAATTGAAGACTACAGGAGTGGAAGCCAAACTATATATTTTAGGTTCAGGAATATTAAAAGAAGAGTTAGAAACTAAAATCATTGAATTAAATTTAAGTGATTCAGTTCAACTTTTAGGGCATATAGAGAATATTAGAAACTTTCTGCCATTGATGGATTATTTTATATTTCCATCTCTCTATGAAGGACAAGGAATGGCTTTGCTAGAAGCCATGTCTGTTGGACTTTTGCCAATTGTGAGTGATATTCCTACATCCAGAGAGATTGTGGCTGGAGGAAATTATGGGATTATTTCTGAAAGTAATGATGAACAAGGACTTGCATTAGCAATGATGAAGGCATTAAAAAAAGAAGAATTTTCTAGTTTTAACTTGGAATCTTATAATAAAAATGTGATAAATAGGATTAAGTTGATTTTATAGATTATGCACTACATTCGTAGGGCGTTAGCTTTAAATAGAAAGTCAAAAATGAGGAGAAAAAAAGTAACATATTTCTTAATTGCTTTAATTTTAATCATTATTGTTGGGATAATCTTTAAATCAAAAGCCGTTAATAATAGTTCTGATTATAAAATAACAAATACTGCTGAATTGGAAAAAGTCTTAAAGTCTCATCGTAATAATTTGGGTGGCCTTACACTTACGATTGATAATCCATCTTCAATTGTGTTTCCTCAAAAGGTGTATAAAGTAACGGAAGGCAATTTAGTTATTAATCTAGTAGGGTCTAGTGGGGCTGATATTGATTTTAATAATTCAACATTTTATATTGGAATTACTGGGAATTTTTTGATTCGAATGATTTCTGGAGGAGAAAGTTCAAATTATGAAACTATAAAAAATGCTTCTTTTTATGGTAGTGCTTCAAATACAGAAGAAGGTAAAGGACGTTTTGGGCTGAATGCTTTAAAAGCTCATAATGTTCATTTTGAACATTTAAGTTTTTATGATGCACAAAGTATGGGATATCATTTATTTGATTTAGCAGCTGTAGATAATTTTATTTTTAACGATTTAGAAGTACGGGGATTTGGAAAGGCAGGCTTATCTTCTTTAGACAGAGACCGATTATATAAAAGCAATCCACACGCTCTTTATTCGGAAGCAATACAAGTTGATTCGGCTTATGAAGGATGCTTTGGAACTTATGGATTTTCAGATTCAACTAATATTATTTTTAACAAAGAGAAAAAGGGTTTGCCTAAAAATGCAGACAGTAAAGCCAAAATATCAACTAATATAACATTAAAAAACTCCTATTTTGGGCCTTATACTGGTGTAATAGGTCAGGGGAAAATTGATAATGAACGATATATGGCACGACAATATTTTTCGGCTACAGCTATCGGTTCTCACAGTGGGACAGGAACACCTAAAGTAACAATTATGGACAATACTTTTGAAAACACGATATATTCAGAGTTGACAACCACTGATAGTCGTTTATACCCTATTCATTTTAGAAATCCTAAACTTGATTTTATTTACCAAAGTAAAAATAATTTTATCAATCAACATGGAAATTCTAAAAAAAATGGATATCTTTTGAATAGTCGATATGTTGCTTGGTATAAAAATTAGTAATTAAGGGAGAAAAAATGGATAAAGAAAAAGTTGTTTTAGTTGCAGGGACGTTTGATATTTTACATGAGAGTCATGTTAATATGTTACGAAATGCGAAAAATTTGGGGAGTAAGTTGATTGTTATGCTTTCAACTGATGAGTTTAATGCTGGAAAAGGTAAAAAAGCTTTTCAAGATTATGATACAAGAAAGTATGTTTTAGAATCAATTCGCTATGTGGATTTGGTTGTGCCAGAGCAATCTTGGGATGATAAGAGCCTTTATATTGATATGTTTGATGTTGATATTTTTGCGATGGGTGATGACTGGAAAGGGAAATTTGATTTTCTAAAAGAAGAATTTCCTAATTTAAAAATTATGTATTTTCCACGTGGTAAAGTTTCTTCTTCAAATATAAAAAAGGAAATTGGAAAACTTTATTCAAAAAAGGAAAGCAGTGATAATACTACCAAATGAATAAGTGGTAAGAGCTAATTAATAGAAAATGAGTTTATGAGCGATTTAAGTCTGATTTTCTCTAAATTTTCTTTTTTAGGAAATCCAACTAAACTAATCAAAATATTTTTGCAACTTGAAAATTTGATAAAAAAACAAAAATCAAATTATCCTAAGCCAGATGTCAGTGATGTGTTATACGTTAAAGTCGAAGATGATATCTATCGATTGCATAAGAAAAAGTTTATTAAAGAAGTGATTTTACCAAATGGAGCAAACGTGATTATTCTTTCAAAATTAGCGCTTGCCAATTCTTTAAAAATTGTAGGTAAACCGGAAGATGGTGATCTTAATCAAATTTTAAAAGCTTTGCGTAAAGAAAAGGATTTGAAAAAGTGTCAAGAAATTATTAATGAAATTTCAGATTCGTTTTTAACAAATTTATCAATTAAAGAGTTGATAAAAATTATTCGAAAACAAATGGGCTAAAATCATTTGAAAGGGGAAAAATGCTAAATTTATTAGTCAAAATGCGATTATTAATACTTAGAAAAATGTTATCTCTTTTCCTTTTGATTTTAGGGAAATTTGTAAAAACAGATGATAAATTGGTTATTTTCGCTTCTTTTAATGGAAAGGCTTATTCAGATAATCCAAGATATCTTTTTGAATATTTAAGAGATCATGAGGAATTTGCTAGTTATCATTTTGTCTGGGCTTTTAAAGTAAAACGGTCCGTTAATAGGGCTAAGGTAGTTAAATTTAACTCATTTAGTTATTATTATTTACTTTCCAAAGCAAAGTATTGGGTATTTAATTCAAAAATGGCTCCTTATTATCATAAAAAAGGGGAGCAGGTTTATTTACAAACTTGGCATGGAACGCCTTTGAAACGTTTGGGACATGATATTTTAGATAATGGTATTACTTATTATCGAAGTCGTTTATCTTATCAGCAGATGCTTAGGAGTTATGACGAGGATAGTAGGCATTGGGATTATTTGATTTCGCCTAATCCTTTTTCAAGTCAAGCTTTTACTAGCGCTTTTAATCTAGATAGAGGGAAACTATTGGAAGTTGGGTATCCGAGGGTTGATTTTTTGGTAAATGCTGATTCTAATAAATGCATGGAACTGAAACGCCGATATGGTCTACCACTTGATAAAAAAGTTGTTCTCTATGCTCCAACTTGGCGTGATGATTCGTTTGGAATAAGAGGATATAGATTTGAATTGGCTGTTGATTTTTATAAGTGGAAGAATCAGTTAGGTGATGATACGGTTATTTTATTTAAACCTCATTATTTGATTTCTAATGTCTATCAGATTCCGAATGATTTGAGTAATTTTGTGTATCTTATGGCAGCAAGTGCGGATATTAATGATGCTTATTTAATGAGTGATGTTCTAATTACGGATTACTCTAGTGTATTTTTTGATTATGCGAATTTAAACCGTCCAATTTATTTTTATATGTATGACTTTGAACAATATGAGCAAGAATTAAGGGGATTCTACTTAAATGTTCCTGATGAGTTGCCTAATGATGTTATTAGAACAGAAAAAGAATTGTTGAGAAGGATTAAAGAAGATATCTTTGACTATGACCGTTTGCAGGTATTTAATCAAGTCTTTAATTCATGGAATGATGGTAGAGTTAGTTCTAAAGTTGCTAAGAGGATTTTTTATGAAAACTAAATCAATTATTTTGACAATAATTCTTGGAATCTTTTATCCTTTTTCCCTCATTTTGAGGGTGAAGAAGAATCGGATTACTTTTATTTCTCTGGAACATGATAATTTATCAAAAGATTTTAAGTTGATTTATGATCGTTTGAAGAAAAAAGATCAATATGAATTGCGGACAGTTTTGTTCAAATTTGAATCATCACTTTGGGGAAATATAAAATATGGTTATGCTTGTATTCGCCAATTATTTTTGATTGAAAGTTCACGTTTAGTCATTATTGATTACAATAATTTTGTTGTTTCCAAGTTCCCACACCGTAAGAATGTTAAAGTTTTACAGTTGTGGCATGCGACAGGCGCTTTGAAAAAATTTGGAAATGATGTGGAGCGAGACTATATCGTTAATCATTATGACTATACGATTGTTAACTCTGATTTTTTAAAACCAATTTTTGCGCGTGCATTTAATGTCATAGAGGATCAGGTTTTTGTTACTGGAATTCCAAATAATGATAAGATTTTCGACCAAAATTTTGTTGACCTGACTTGTCAGAGATTGGTAGGAAAATATCCTCTTTTAAAAGGAAAGAAAATTATCACATATGCTCCAACATTTAGAGGACGGATTAGTACGCATTTTAAGGAAGCACTGATTGATTTAGAAAAGATTCATCAGGCAATTGGAAATGATTATATAGTCATTTATAAAAGTCACCCACTTATTCAGCATTCAAATTATGAAAAAAATGAACATGTTTTATATATTCAAGATGAGTTGATTTCTTCACTTTTTTGTGTGACAGATATTTTAGTGACAGATTATTCGGCAATTGCAATTGATTGGATGGTCTTTAATAAACCAATTATTGCTTATAGTCCTGATTTAATGACATATTCACATAAGCCTGGATTTACGATTGATTATGAAAATGAATTTCCAGGGCAAGTCACTAAAAATGAAGATGAGTTAATTAAAGCAATAATAGCTGTTAATGGTGAAACAGAGAGTGATGATTTGAAACGGCAATTATTTACTGATAAAATGTATAAATTTAGAGATGGAAAATCAACGGACCGAGTCTTAGATTTGATTGAGTCAATTATGAGAGGTTAAGGAGAATAAAATGGTTAAATCTAGAGTGGCAGAAGATGGAAGGCAAATAAAACGTGGAAACAAAAAGAAGAAGAGAAAAGTTTTAAAAATATTTTTATTTGTACTTTTGTTTTTTATCATAATTTTAGGAGCTGTTGGTGGAAAAGTTTATTTTGATTTGAAAACAGCCGTAACGAAGGCTTATGTGAATCCGCCAACGCAAATGACCTCTATTTCCTTAAAAAAGAAAGAGGCATTTACGACGGCAATTCTTGGAATAAGTAAAATTGATGGGAAAGATGTATTGGTGTCGGCAAATTTGGCAGCAACAAACCCTCGTTTACAACAAACAACCGTTATCAATCTTTCTACAAGTGCCATACTTCCAGACAAACAAACCTTATTAACTCTCTATAATTCTAAGGGAGAAGCTGCGGTTATTAAAGAAATGGAAAAACTACTTCAGGTTAAAATTAATAAATTTGTAGGAATGAATTTCGATCAAATGGGAGAATTAGTTCAAGCGATTGGTGGCGTATCCATTCAAAATGCTAATGAATTTTCGGCACAAGGGTTTAAATTTCCTCAAGGAACAGTTGCTTTAAATAAAGCAGAGGAAGTGGCAGCATATTTTACTTTGTTAAATGCTGGAGATACTAAAAAAGCTTTTGCACGTCAGCAAGAAGTAGTGATGGCAGTCGTTAGCAAACTCAAAAGTCCACGTGTTTTAATTAGACATTATGGTCAAATTTTGACGGCATTCCCTAAGGTTTTTAAAACAAGTTTTAACTTTGGAAATGTTAAGGCTTTAGCATTAAATTATAATGGAGCAATAAGGATTAAAAAAATTAATGTCCGTAGTAGCAAAGTAGCAGGTCAGTCAGAAGTTACAGCAATTTCACAATCAAATCTTGATTTGGCGAAAATACAATTTCAAGAAAGTTTAAAATAAAAGAATAAAAAATCATTAGATAAAATTTCTAATGATTTTTTTAGTACAATTATTTCTCATAAAAAGTAGATTTTAGAAAGAAAATTGTATTTTTTTAACAGCTTTGACTGCCCTTTTTGGAAGAGTTTATGTATAATAGAATTAGTTAGTTTTGCTATTGATATAGCAGCAGAAATGGAGAGATATAATGCCTAAAAAATTTGGTCGTATTCATCTTGTTGTAATGGACTCTGTCGGAATTGGTGCTGCACCAGATGCTGACAAATTCTTTAATCATGACGTTGAAACGCATGAAGCAATTAATGATGTGAACTCAGACACGATTGGTCATATTTCAGAAATTCGTGGGCTTGATGTGCCTAACCTTCAAAAATTGGGTTGGGGAAATATCCCGCGTGAAAGTCCGCTCAAAACGGTTCCAAAAGCGGATAAACCAGCAGCATATGTCACTAAACTAGAAGAAATTTCAAAAGGTAAGGATACAATGACTGGGCACTGGGAAATTATGGGCTTGAATATTCAAACGCCTTTCCCAACTTATCCAGAAGGTTATCCAGAGGATTTACTTGAAAAAATTGAAGAATTTTCTGGCCGTAAAATCATTCGTGAAGCAAATAAACCTTATTCTGGAACAGCAGTCATTGAAGATTTTGGTCCTCGTCAATTGGAAACAGGTGAGTTGATTATTTATACTTCAGCAGACCCTGTTTTACAAATTGCGGCCCATGAAGATGTCATTTCTCGTGAAGAACTTTATAAAATTTGTGAATATGTTCGTTCAATTACCCTTGAAGGGTCTGGAATCATGATTGGCCGTATCATCGCTCGTCCTTATGTTGGAGAAGCTGGAAACTTTGAACGGACTGATGGACGTCGTGACTATGCTTTGTCACCATTTGCTGAAACAGTTTTGGAAAAACTTTATAAGGCTGGAATTGATACTTATTCAGTTGGGAAAATTTCAGATATTTTCAACACAGTAGGTGTGAAATATGATATGGGGCATAATCATAACGATATGGACGGGGTTGACCGTCTTCTTAAAGCGATGACAAAAGCTGAGTTTACCGAAGGATTCTCTTTCACAAACTTAGTTGACTTCGATGCTAAATATGGACATCGTCGCGATGTTGAAGGTTATGGAAAAGCAATTGAAGACTTTGACGGTCGTTTGCCAGAAATCATTGATGCAATGAAAGAAGATGATTTGTTGATGATTACTGCTGACCACGGAAATGACCCTTCGTACGTAGGAACTGACCATACTCGTGAATATATTCCACTCGTGATTTTCTCTAAATCATTGAAAGACCCTAAAGTTTTACCAGTGGGACATTTTGCAGATATTTCAGCAACTGTTGCCGAAAACTTCTCTGTTAAGAAGGCTCAAACTGGTGAATCATTCTTGGATGCTTTGGTTTAATAGGAAAAAATTTCTGTCAGTAAATTTTACTGACAGAGTTTAGAAAGTTTTATTTATGGCTAAGAAAGCATTTTGTCAGTCGTGTGGAATGCCAATTGCTGATGATTCTTATAAGGGAACTGAAGCAAATGGAGAGTTTTCAACAGACTATTGTATCTATTGCTATATGCAAGGACGATTTGTCCAACCAGAACTTACTTTTGATGAAATGGTCGAAATTGGGCGAAAAGGTTTAGATAATAATTCAATGCCCAAAATGCAAAAATGGCTTTTCAAAAAGCTTTATCCAATGCAACTCAAAGGTTTGAAACGCTGGAAAAATTAAGTTCTTAACTTACTGATGGAAATGCTGTCAGTGAATTTGATAATTATATTAAAAGAAAAGGAAATTAAAAATGCCAACACCACATATCGAAGCTCAAAAAGGCGAAATCGCAGATAAAATTCTCTTACCAGGAGATCCACTTCGCGCAAAATTTATCGCAGAAAACTTCCTTGAAGATGCTGTGCAATTTAACCAAGTTCGCGGAATGCTTGGCTTTACTGGAACTTACAAGGGCCATCGTGTTTCTGTTATGGGAACAGGAATGGGAATTCCTTCAATCTCAATCTATGCTAATGAATTAATTACAGAATACGGTGTAAAAAGATTAATTCGTGTTGGGACTGCTGGTTCTGTAAATGAAGATGTTCATATTCGTGACCTTGTCATTGGGCAAGCAGCTGCGACAACTTCAGCGATTATTCGTAATGATTTCCCTGATTTTGATTTCCCCCAAATTGCTGATTTTGATTTGCTTGATAAAGCATATCATATTGCAAAAGACCTTGGAATTACAACTCACGTTGGAAATATTCTCAGCTCTGATTTGTTCTACGGTGGACCAGATGCAGTTAAAGTTGGAAAACTTGGTGTGAAGGCTGTTGAAATGGAAGCTGCTGGCCTTTATTATCTTGGGGCAAAATATAAAGTTCAAACTTTAGGAATTATGACAATTTCTGACCATATTTTGACTGGAGAATCAACAACTTCTGAAGAGCGTCAATTGACTTTCACAGATATGATGAAAGTTGGTTTGGAAACTTTGATTTCTGAATAATTAGTTAAAGTTCTGTCTTAATGACAGGACTTTTTTATTTATGATCAATAAAAATGCATTTAATCATCTGTGCTTAAGAAATTTTGATATGATGGAATAAACATGGAATAAACTAGGAAATTAAATTTTCCTTCAAACAAAGGAGAAAAGATGACTTACGAAGATTTTATCAAAGAAGCAGGATTGGCAAGAGAAAATTTTAGATGGGCTTGGGCATTTTGTAATGAGGTTGATGGTCCAATAACTGAGCCAGAATTGGCTGATAAACTTTTAGATTTAGTATTAGAAGGAAAGAAAAGTGCGACGGCTAGCGCTGTAGCTGAATATGGTGAAGATGAACCATTCCCTTCAGTTGATGGAAAATTTGATATTTTACTAGATGGAAAAGGTCAACCAAGAGCTGCTATTACAACTTCTAAAGTTTATGTGCGAAATTTTTTTGATGTCAGCGCTGAGCATGCTTTTAAAGAAGGAGAAGGGGATCAAAGTTTAGACTACTGGCGGAAAGTGCATCAAGACTTTTGGAGTGACTTAAAAGTATATAGTCCTAATATGGAAGTTCTTTGCGAAGAATTTGAAGTTCTTTACCAAAACTAAAAGTAGTAAATAAAAATTGTTGACTATTTTTTAAGTCATGCTATAATTATTTTAAAATTATGCTTTATGAAAAGAGGAATAAAATGGAAGAAATACTTATTGTGACTACAAATGAAGTGGCTGGTTATCGAATTACTGAAGTATATGGTGAGGTTTTCGGATTAACAACGCGTTCAAGAAATTTATTTTCAAGTGCCGGTCAACAGATGAAAACTGTTGTAGGTGGCGAAATAAATGGTTATACAAAACTTCAACATGAAACCCGTGAAACTTCGATTGATCGTATGAGAGAGGAAGCTAAAGCCAAAGGAGCAAATGCAATTGTTGCGATGCGTTTTGACTCATCGACTTTCCAAAATATTGATTCTGTCGCTGCTTATGGAACAGCTGTTAAAATTGAAAAAATCTAAAGACTAGCGAGAGCTGGTTTTTTTATTTCCGAACAATTTTTAGCTAAGTCTGCCAAAAGAAATACTATTAAGGGAAAATTCCTTCATTTTTTGTTAGAATAATATTAAAATTAGTATAATTAAACTCAAATATGAGAAGCCTTTAGAGGAGAATTATGAAAACGGATATTGAAATTGCTCAAGCTGCTGACATTCAACCTATTACCAAAATTGCTGAAAAGATTGGACTATCATTTGATGATATCGAACTTTATGGTAAATACAAAGCTAAAATTCCTTTAGAGGTTTTAGATAAGTTTGACCAACAGTCTGAAGGAAAACTTGTTTTGGTGACATCAATTAATCCCACACCTGCTGGAGAAGGAAAATCGACAGTTACTGTCGGTTTGGCTGATGCATTTGCAAGACAAGGTAAAAATGTAATGGTGGCCTTGCGTGAACCTTCTTTAGGGCCTGTTATGGGAATTAAGGGTGGAGCTGCTGGTGGTGGTTTTGCACAGGTATTACCAATGGAAGATATTAATCTTCATTTTACAGGGGATATTCATGCGATTACAACTGCCAATAATGCTATTTCGGCATTTCTTGATAATTCGCTTCATCAAGGAAATCCGTTAAATATCGACCCAAGAAGAATCATTTGGAAACGTGTTGTTGATTTGAATGACCGTGCCCTTCGTCATGTCACTGTTGGACTTGGTGGCCCTTTAAATGGTGTGCCCCGTGAAGATGGTTTTGATATTACAGTAGCCAGTGAAATTATGGCGGTTTTATGTTTGGCAACTTCAATCAGCGATTTGAAAGAACGTTTAGGAAAAATTGTTCTGGCTCAGTCTTATGACCGTAAACCTGTAACCCTTGGTGATTTAGGGGTTCAAGGGGCTATTGCGATGCTCTTGAAAGATGCACTGAAACCAAACCTTGTTCAGACAATTGAGGGAACGCCAGCTTTGATTCACGGTGGGCCTTTTGCCAATATTGCACATGGTTGTAATTCTGTTTTGGCAACAAAAACAGCCTTAAAATTATCTGATATTGTCATTACAGAAGCTGGGTTTGGAGCTGACCTTGGTGGTGAGAAATTTTTAGATATCAAAACTCGTCAGCTCGGAAAACAACCTGATGCGGTAGTAATTGTGGCTACACTTCGTGCACTTAAAATGCATGGTGGCCTTGATAAAAAAGAATTGACTAAGGAAAACGTAGAGGCTGTTAAAAAGGGCTTTGCTAATTTAGAACGTCATATTAAAAATATGCAGAGTTACGGTTTGCCAGTAATTGTGGCAATTAATGAGTTTGCATCAGATACTAAATCTGAAATTTCAGTATTAAAAGAGCTGACAGAAGCATTGGGAGTTCCAGTTTCATTGACCCAAGTCTTTGCTAAGGGGGGTGAAGGTGGTTTAGATTTGGCCGAAAAACTGTCAGGAATGTTACAAGAAAAATCTGATTTTAGCTATCTTTATGACCTAAAAGAGCCATTATCAGCTAAAATTGACAAAGTTGTGACAGAAATTTATGGCGGTTCCAAAGTCAATTATTCACCAAAGGCTAAGCGTCAGATGAGAGAAATTGAAGAAAATGGTTGGAATGATTTGCCAGTATGCATGGCTAAAACTCAATATTCATTTTCAGACCAACCAAATCTTTTAGCGGCGCCAGAAGGCTTTGAAGTTACAGTTCGTGAACTACTTCCAAAAATTGGAGCTGGATTTATCGTTGCTCTTTTGGGGGACGTGATGACAATGCCAGGGCTTCCTAAAAATCCAGCAGCTTTAAAAATGGATGTCACTGATGATGGAAAAATCTCAGGATTATTTTAGAAATGAGTTTAAGTGATTTTGTTACGTAAAGATTAAATGTAAATTTTTTCGGTAACAAATTTACAAAAAATTAAAAGCTTGTAAAACCGCTTGTCAGGCGGTTTTTTTGTGTTATACTTGCTAACAATGTTGAAAAAAATAATTATTTCTGCAGCACTTATTACAAGTTTTAGTGCTGCCCTGATTGCGAATCCTGCAAAAGCAGATTCAGTATTTGATGATAATAAGGCACAAAGTTCACTGACAGATTTGTCAGCAGCAACAAATTCACTTGATGTTTTAACAAAAACAATGAATGATACTGTCAGTGCCGTTTCAAAAGTAGAAAAAACACAAAGTGCGGCTAAAGAAGTTCAGACACGAGCTGACAAACTTGTCAGTACAGCCAAAAAATATTTAGGTGTTCCCTATGTTTGGGGTGGAACTACACCAGCTGGCTTTGACTGTTCGGGATTCACAAGTTACGTCTATAGAGAAGTTTTAGGTAAAGAAATTGGTCGTACAACTTGGGACCAAATTGCAAGTGGAAAACAAGTCGGACTTGACCAAGCCAAAGTTGGAGATTTGATTATCTTTTATGGTGGAGACCATGTGGGAATTTATCTTGGAAATGGCCAAGTGATTCATGCACCACAACCTGGTGAGTCAGTTAAAATCAGTTCAGTTACTGATATGTCGGCTGATTTTGCATTAGAGTATTAAATATAATAGAAGAAAATAGCATTTATTGCTATTTTTTTGTTATTCTTATAGCTAAATCTGGCTATAAGTTTTTTTTATGGCAAAGGTCTTAAGTTCGTGTTAAGATAGGTCTATCAAATTTTTAAAGGGGAACTTTTATGAGAACATCACTAAAGGTCACATTTGCCGCTCTTTCACTTATCGCTGCTGGAACTTTGGTTGCATGCTCATCAGGTTCAAAAGATTCATCAGATAAAGCAACATCTGTTGTGATTGCGACAGATGGGGCAACAAAGCCATTTACTTATTCAGATAGTCAAGGAAATTTAACGGGTTACGATATTGAGGTTGCTCGTGCGGTTTTCAAGAAATTGCCACAGTATAAAGTGAAATTTCAAGTGACAGATTTTTCTGGGATTTCACCAGGGATTGATTCTGGCCGTTACCAAATGGGTGCTAATGATTTTGGTTGGGAAAAAAGTAGAGCTGAAAAATATTATTTCTCATCACCACTTTCAAAATCAAACAATGCAGTTCTTGTGAAATCTGGGACTTATAAAACTTTGGCAGATTTGGCTGGGAAATCGACAATTGGTAATCCAGCATCAAATTATACAAAGTCAATTCAAGATTGGAACAAAGCCAATCCAGATAAAGAAATCAAAATTAGTTACTCAGCAGATTCTACTTCAATTAACACAAGATTCACGCAAGTTGAATCAGGAAAAATTGATTTCATGCTTTATGATAAGATTTCTTTAGAGTCTGCAGTTAAAGAACAAGGTTTTGACAATCTAAAAATTGAAGATATCAGTATGGATACTGGTGATGCTGAACATGACGGTTATGAATATTTCCTCTTTGGCAAAGATTCGCAAGGTAAAAAACTTCAAAAAGATGTGAATGGAGTTTTGGCAAAAATGCAGGCTGATGGTAGTTTGGCGAAAATTTCCAAGAAATATCTTGGTGGGGATTTCGTGCCAAAAGCAGAAATGTTTAAGTAAATTTTACTGACAAGAAATTTAACCTAAAATCGAAGAGCTGTCAGTAAAATATTTGTCTCTTGACCAATCAAAATTTACTGACAGTTCAGTTCGTAAAAAATAGGAGAAAAAAAGACCAAAATTTTGTATAATAGTAGAAGTGATGGTCAGGTAAAAAATCGAACTTATAAGTAAATGTAAAAATATTAAATAATAAGTTCAATAAATCCGAATAAACTCTGTCACTTTTTTACTGACAGAGTTTTCCCTATTAGAAAAATAAAAAATATGAAAAAAAATAAAAAAATAATTCTTGGGATTGTCTTGCTTTTGGCTTTAATTATCTTGCCAGCTCTTCCCTTTCTCTTAATCAAAGGTCAGTATAATTTTCATGACTTTTGGACCATGTTTTTCACAAAGATTTTTAGTTGGTCAGCATTTGTAGATGCCTTTTTACCAATTATAAAAATGATTCCGTCGTCTCTTGAAATGACAATAATTGCCATGGTCTTTGGGTTACTTTTAGGACTGATTCTTGCTTTGGTTCGTATTAATAAAATTCCAATTTTGAATCAATTGCGTGCTTTGTTTGTTAGTTTCATTCGTGGAACCCCTATTTTGGTACAATTATACCTTTCATATACGGGGATTCCGTTGATTTTAAAAGCAATCAATATGAATTATGGAACGAATTTTAATGTGAATACAATTCCAGCTATGCTTTTTGTCATTGTTGCTTTCGCACTCAATGAAGGAGCTTATAACTCGGAAACAATTCGTGCTGCAATTCAATCCGTTGATAAAGGACAAATCGAAGCAGCCAAATCACTCGGAATGACAAACTTCCAAGTTTTTATGCGTGTGACTTTACCTGAAGCAGCAACCGTTGCAACGGCTCCTTTAGGAAACGCTCTGATTGGACTTTTGAAATCAACTTCACTTGCCTTCGTTGCAGGTGTGGTAGAAATGACAGCTCGTGCTCAAATTATTGGGGGCTCAACCTTCCGTTTATTTGAAACTTATTTAGCCTTAGCTTTAGTTTACTGGCCAATTTGTATTATTTTTGAACTCTTAATTCGTGGATTAGAGCGTAAATTAGACGTAAGAATGCCAAATGACAAACGTAAAAATCGTGCACAAATTTCATTGAGCAAGAACCCATTTAACCAAGCCTAAGGAGGACGATAATGATTAAAATTACAAATATAAGTAAAACATTTTCGGGTAATCAAGTTCTCAATGACATTAGCTTGGAAATTGAAGAAGGAGATGTTGTTGCCCTTATTGGCGCTTCTGGTGCTGGTAAATCAACCTTTCTCCGGGCTTTAAATGATCTTGAAAGACCAGATAGTGGTCAAATTGAAATTGATGACTTAAAGATTGATTATTCGACAATCACAAAGCAAGAAGTACTTGAACTTCGCAGAAAGACTGGAATGGTTTTTCAACAATTTAATCTTTTTGAACGTCGGACTGCCCTTGAAAATGTAATGGAAGGGTTGATTCAGGTTAAAAAATTATCTAAGGCGCAAGCAAAAGAGATTGCCGAAGCTGAATTAGATAAGGTTGGTCTAACTGACCGGAAAGATTACTATCCAAAATTTTTATCAGGTGGTCAAAAACAAAGGGTTGGAATCGCTCGTGCTTTAGCGATGCAACCAAAACTTTTACTTTTAGATGAACCGACATCTGCCCTTGACCCTGAATTAGTTGGTGAAGTTCAAGAAGTAATTTTAAATGCAGCTCAAAATAAACAAACAATGGTTCTTGTCAGTCATGAAATGGACTTTGTTTATAATGTAGCAACAAAAGTGCTTTTTCTTGAACAAGGGAAAATCATTGAAGCGGGAACTCCTCAAGAAGTTTTCTACTCATCCAAAAATCCTCGTACACGAGAGTTTTTATCACGTCATGTCAAGAATTTAGAGGTTAATAACTAAAATGATGATTTTACAGTTTTATTTAAAAGGTCTATTAATTTCAGCTATCTTTGTTTTATTGGTAGGTGGATTATATGCTTTCACTTACCTTGTGCGAAATACGAAAAAACCGTGGACTGAAAGAAGAAACCGAATTTTTGATTTAATTTTAGTTGGTATTTTAACGACGCCTATCCTGAGTTTTGCTGTTTTAGGAGTACTTGTAATACTAAGAATTCGTGGACTTTGATTTTTATTTATGCTTTAAATAAATCTAATTAATGGAAAAATATCGTTTGACAATGTAAAATGGTGCTATAAGATTTTAGATATTAGAAAAAAGAGTTTTTAGAACTAATAAAAAAGGGCTCAAGTTTGCTGAAATGCTAGCTTGAGTTTATGAATTTAAGGGGAGTTCTTTAGCTCTTAGAAAAGGGATTAAAAATGACAGAAAAGAAATATGATGTTGTCATCATTGGTTCAGGCCCTGCGGGAATGACTGCAGCGATGTATACTGCACGTTCTGAAATGAAAACTTTGCTTTTAGAACGTGGTGTTCCTGGTGGTCAAATGAATAACACAGCTGAGATTGAAAATTATCCTGGCTATGAAACAATCATGGGTCCTGAACTTTCAATGAAAATGGCTGAACCTTTGGAAGGTTTAGGCGTAGAAAATGCTTATGGTTTTGTGACGGCTATTGAAGACCATGGGGATTACAAAAAAATTATCACAGAAGATGATGAGTTTGTCACTAAATCAATTATTATTGCGACAGGAGCTAATCACCGTAAGCTTGAAATTCCCGGTGAGGAAGAATATGGAGCTCGCGGAGTTTCCTACTGTGCCGTTTGTGATGGTGCTTTCTTTAGAAACCAAGAAATTTTAGTTATTGGTGGTGGTGACTCTGCTGTTGAAGAAGCTCTCTACTTGACTCGTTTTGGTCAATCCGTAACAATTATGCATCGTCGTGATAAATTGCGTGCACAAGAAATTATCCAACAAAGAGCTTTCAAAGAAGAAAAAATCAACTTTATTTGGGATTCTGTTCCTATGGAAATTAAAGGGGATGACAAAAAAGTTCAATCCGTTGTTTATAAAAACGTTAAAACGGGTGAAGTAACTGAAAAAGCTTTTGGTGGAATCTTCATTTATGTGGGACTTGACCCAGTTGCTGAATTTGCTGGTAATCTTGGAATTACTGATGAAGCCGGTTGGATTATTACCGATGACCATATGAGAACAAGTCTACCTGGTATTTTTGCCGTAGGTGATGTTCGTCAAAAAGATTTCCGTCAAATCACTACAGCTATTGGTGATGGAGCGCAAGCAGCTCAAGAAGCTTATAAATTTGTATCTGAACTTGATTAAAATAAAAAAATTACTGACAAAATCGTCAGTAATTTTTTATTAAAGGATTCGGAATGACTTTTAATCGAAAATATGGTAAAATGTAAGTAACGCAATTTTGAAAAAGGAGATTAGGTTTATCGCCTAAGTAATTTATAAGACTATGGAAAAAGTAATTTATGACATTTTGCTTGTTGCAATGCTTGTAGTTTCAGCATTTATTATTGTAGCGATTTTCATGCAACCTTCAAAACAAGATGGAGCAGCAGATGCTTTTTCGGGTGGAACAGGTGAATTGTTTGAACGTCGTAAAGCGCGCGGTTTTGAGGCAGTGATGCAGCGTTTTACAGCAATCATGATTGGCTTATGGCTAGTTATTGGATTTGCTCTTGTTGTTTTATCAACACGTTAAAATTGCGGGCTGAAAACAGTCCGTATTTTATTTTCTTATAAATGTTTTTCTAATTGCGTCAAATGTTTAGTTGTCCAAATTGTCAGTGGTAGAATTGATTCTATCAGTCAAAAATGTCTGATAAAATGATTAATACCACTGATAATCTCTTAAAATATTAGCTAAAAAATCAAGTTAATATTTGAAATAAAAAAAAGAAAGGGGCTTTTTGTCCAATTTTTGTGGTCAAAAAGTTCATTGAGAGAATATAATGAGTATTAGAGAAGTAATCATGGACTATCTTGAGAATAGTTCAAAAAAAGCACTGTCAGTAGAAGAATTGTCAGTTGCGTTACATATGAATAAGGCTAAAGATTACAAAGTATTTGTCAAAACTTTAGCTTCACTAGAAGCCGAGCATTTGCTTAATTTTACTGCAAAAGGTAAAGTTGAACTAGCCGAAAAAGAAGAGGCAAAAGTTGTCATCAGCGGAATTTTCCGGGCCAATGCAGCTGGCTTTGGTTTTGTCAGCATTGATGCTGAAGAACCAGACGTTTTTGTCGCAAGAGGCCAAACGGCTTTCGCCCTTGATGGTGACGAAGTTTTTATTGAAATTGATAAAAATGCCAATGCGCTCAAAGGAACTTCTGCTGAAGGGCATGTTGTCGAAATCATTCGCCATGACGTCCATCAGGTTGTTGGAACTTTTGTAGCTTTGAATGATGATGAAAAAGAGCAAACAGGACTGATTGGTTTTGTTAAATCTCGGAATAAAAAAATCCCTTATCGTGTTTATTTAGGAAATGAAGGATTAATTCCTGAAAATAAAGCGATTGTTCGTGTTGAAATCACTCATTATCCAGATAAGGAATTTCCACAGACAATGCAAGGATTAGTCACTGAAATTATTGGTCAAGCAGATGACCAAGGAATTGACGTTTTGGAAGTTTTGGCTTCAATGGATATTGTTTCTGAATTTCCAAAAGAAGTTTTAGACCAAGCTGAAGCTGTTCCAGAAGAAGTTCCAGAAAATGAAATTGTGGGACGGGTCGATTATCGTAATGAAATCACTTTTACAATTGATGGAGCAGACGCAAAAGACCTTGATGATGCTGTGCATGCTAAACGTTTGGAAAATGGGAACTATGAATTAGGAGTACATATTGCGGACGTTTCACACTACGTCACTGAAAATTCCCCATTAGATAAAGAAGCTTACGAACGTGGAACATCTGTTTATGTGACGGATCGTGTAGTTCCAATGCTGCCCGAACGTCTCTCTAATGGAATTTGTTCATTGAATCCTCGAATCAATCGTCTAACACAGTCTTGTGTCATGGAAATTAGTCCTGAAGGTCGAGTAATCAACTATCAAATTTCTCAATCAATTATTAAAACGACAGAAAGAATGACTTATGATGCCGTTAATCAAATGATTGCAGGAGATGAGGCAGCACTTGAAAAATATGCTAAAATTGCAGATTCTGTAAAAATAATGGTTGAACTTCACCATATTTTAGAAGCTATGCGTAAAAGACGCGGGGCCATTGATTTTGATACAGTAGAAGCTAAAATCATTGTCAATGAAAAAGGACTGCCAATTGAAATTAGAAAACGAACACGTGGCATTGCTGAGCGAATGATTGAATCATTCATGCTTGAAGCGAATGAAACAGTTGCGACACATTTTGAAGCGCATGGCCTGCCTTTTATCTATCGGATTCACGAACAACCAAAAGCTGATAGATTGCAACGTTTTATTGATTTTGCAGCAACTTTTGGAATGCAGATTGAAGGAACTTCAAATGGTATTGATCAGAAGGTTTTACAAGCTTTCATGAAGAAAATTAAAGGTCAGCCTGGCGAAATGGTCTTGTCAACTATGTTGTTACGGAGTATGCAACAAGCGCGTTATTCAGAAAACAATGAGGGTCACTTTGGTTTAGCTGCGGAAAATTATACGCACTTTACTTCACCAATTCGTCGATATCCCGATTTGTTGGTTCATCGATTGATTCGTGAAATTGGTGAGGGAAAAACATCAGCTAGTATTTTACAAAAATGGGAAGATAAAATTCCTGAAATTGCAGAACATTCTAGTCATCGTGAACGCCGGGCGGTTGATGCTGAACGTGAAGTTGAAAAAATGAAAAAAGCCGAATTCATGGAAGAACATGTGGGTGAAGAGTTTGAAGGGATTATTGCTTCAGTTACCCGTTTTGGAATGTTTATTGAACTTGAAAATACGATTGAAGGTTTAGTTCATATTTCAACCCTTAAAGGTGATTATTTTAATTATCAAGAACGAATGTTGGCGCTTATTGGCGAACGAAGTGGACTTACCTTTAAAATTGGTCAGCCTATTAAAATAAAAGTTGTCAAAGCTGATAGAATGACTGGGGAGATTGATTTTGAATATCTACCCTCAGAATTAGATTTGATTGATAAAGCAGCGAAAGCGAAGAAAAAACCTGATCATAAAGGTCGCAAAAAATCAAATCAATCTCTTAAGGTTAAATCAGTAGCGCCAAAATCTACTGACAAATCTGCTAATAAATCAAAAAATGGCAGAAGAGCTGACGAGAAATCTGAATTTGATAAAAAGAAAAAGAAATCAGCCAAGAAACCATTTTACAGTAAAGCTGCTAAGGGCAAATTTACTGACAAAAAAGATAATGGCAAAAAATTTACTGACGGAAGAAAAAAGCCACATAAAAGAGGCTAAAATTTGAGAGAAAAAAATATGACAACTTTGAATTTAGAAAAAACAGCCTTGGTTATTATTGACCTACAAAAAGGAATTGCAGGGCGTGAGGGATTTGCTCCTTATTCTGCACAAGAGATTTTAGCTAAAAATAAAGAACTTGTAACAAGTTTAAAAAATACAGGCGCTTTAATTGTTTTTGTTCACGTCAAAAACTACGGTGGCGAAACTTTAAAACCAAAAACTGACAATCCAGCTGTTGCACAAGGACGAATTCCGGCAGATTTTGCTGATTTTGTCATGCCTGAAGCTTATGATAAAGAATATAATAATGTCATTCATGTCGCTAAACATAACTGGGGCGCATTTTACGGCACGGATTTAGATGTCCAATTACGTCGTCGTGGAATTGATGAAATCCTCTTGACTGGAATTGCTACAACGATCGGTTGTGATACTACGGCCCGTGAAGCTTTCCAGCATGGTTATCAAGTTATTGCTATTGAAGATGCAATGACAGATTTTAATGGACAACTCCATCAAGGAATTGTTGAGGGAATTTTCCCACGCCTTGGACGAGTTCGCTCAACACAAGAAGTTTTAAAAATGATTGAAGAAAGTAAATAAGTTTGGGATAAATATTTTACTGACAGACTGTTTAGGAGTGGCTGTCAGTAAATTTTCCTAGAATTATTTAGTGAATAATATGAAAAATCGCTTAAAGTTAATTGGAAAAATTCTTGTCAGCATTATTTTAGTATTTGCTCTGATTATTGGCTCTTATGTCATCTATGTTTATGCACAATATCATCGCCTTCCTAATGATATGAAGCAGACAATTAAAAATCCTCAAACTCAGCAAGTTGAGCTGGGGCAAACCTATAAAATGATGACTTTTAATATCGGTTATGGATCTTACCCTCCTTCTTTCAATTTTTTCATGGATGGTGGGGATGATGTGCGAGCTTATAGTAAATCTGCTGTCAAATCTGCAATTCAAGAAGATATCAGACTTATTAATAAAGAGAAGCCAGACTTTGGAAATATTCAAGAAATTGATTGGCAAGGAGATCGCAGCCAACAAGTAAATGAACCTCAAATGGTTCGTGCTGGCCTTCCCGATTATACCAGTGTTCTGACACAGAATTACGATTCAGCCTTTCTTTTTTATCCGGTGACCAAGCCAATTGGAAAAGCTAAATCTGGAATTATGACTTATTCTAAATATGAAATTGAAAGTTCAACAAGATATAAGTTGCCTATCGAAACTAATTTTAATAAATTTTTTGATTTAGACCGAGCTTTTTCTGTCAGTATTTTGCCAATTAAGAATTCAGATAAAAAATTCGTCATCTTTAATACACATCTGTCAGCATTTATCACTGACCAAAAAATTCAAAAACAACAATTATTGACTTTATTTGATGAGATGAAAAAGTATGTTTCTAAAGGAGATTATGTCATTTGTGGGGCTGATTATAACCATGCCCTAGCTGGTAAAGCTCATCCAGAATTAACATGGATGAAGGAATTTCCCACGGAAAATTTGACAAAAGGAATGCGAGTGGTCGCACCAACCAATGCCCCAACTGTTCGTTCACTTGATTATGCCTATGATAAGAAAAATCCAAAAAATACATTTGGAATTATTGACGGATTTCTTGTTTCAAATAATATAAAAGACTTAAAAATACAAACCATTGATAATCAGTTCAAATCATCGGACCACCAGCCTGTCGTCATGGATTTCTCTTTGGAAAAGTAAAAAAAGCGCTAAGCGCTTTTTTATTTTACTTAAAAATAATTCCCAGTAACAACGTAAGGGCAAGAGAAGCATTAAATAACATCAGATTGTCAATTTGAAGGTGGAAAGTCTCTGATTTACTTTGTTTGGCTCTAAATTTTTTAATATTAGGAATAACTTTCAGGGCAATGATGCTCATTAATAATGACCAAATTGGTAAAATTCCCAAAGCAATGGCAATTAAAATACAAAGTCCAGCAAATAAATATAGTCCAGCAAATAAATATAGTCCAGTAAATACTTTTAAACTGAGTGGAATCTTTAGATAATAAGGTAAAGTATAACGCTCATTGCGAATGTCCTGTTCTAAATCGCAAATATTATCAGAAAACATAATATTAAAATTTTGAACAAAACACATTAGACCGACTAGAAGGATTGGTAAAAGAATGTTAAAGTCCCAAGTCCATGTCATGAACCAATTCCTGTCAAAATTAATGAAAAAATAGCCTTTATCATAAGAATTAATATAGACAGCAAGGAAAAAACCAAAGAACCCTTCGCAAAGACCCGCTAAAATTTCGCCCAAAGGAAAACGAGAAAAAGCAAAAGGACCATAAGTATAGAAAATAGCAATTAAGAAACAAAGTCCACCAATTGGTAAAATCGCAAGATTAGTTAAGAAAAGAACAATTAGTCCAACGACTACATCAATCGCTAAAAGTGCCAAACAAATGTTTAAAGCAAGTTTAGGATTAATCGATTTAGCAACGATAATATTCCATTTCTTATACTCAGGATCAAGTGCTTTTTGATAATCCATCAGATTATTCCAAGCCGAAACAAAAAGATTAATGCTTGCTAAACCAATAAAAAATAGAAGCGTAGGCCAAAAATGAAAACTTCCAAAGTACCAAAAGGCAAAAAGACAGCCAGCAATCGGTGATAATAATGCAGCGGGCAAGGTTTGAATACGTGTAAAATTAAAAAAAGTTTTTAAAGTCATGATAAGCTGATTATAGCAAAAACTAGCCAATAAATCATGGATGATTTTGACTGACAGAGCTGTCAGCAAAAGTTTATTTTACTGACAAGAAAATTGACTGAAAATTTAAATAAAAATGTTATAATAGGATAAAAATTTGAATGGAGAAACAAAATGCGCGCAGTTGTAACAGTAGTAGGAGCAGATAAAATTGGGATTGTTGCTGGAGTCACAGCAACATTGGCAGAACTTGAAGCAAATATCATTGAAATTTCACAAACCTTGATGAGTGGAGCTTTTACCATGATGATGGTAGTTGAAACACAAAATAGTGATTTTTCAGCCTTTCAAGCAGAACTTTCAAGAAAAGGTGAAGCCTTGGGTGTCAATATTCATGTTCAAAATGAAGCAATTTTTAACGCCATGCACAAATTATAATTTACTGACAGAAAAAAATTAGCCAATAAATGACTTTTATTTAAAAGTATTTTTACTGACAGCACGAAAAAAATTCCTGTCAGTAAAATTTTAATCAAAACTAAGGAAATTAAATAATGGATATTCAAAATATCAAAGAAACAATTGCGATGATTGAAGAACAAAATTTCGACATTCGCACAATAACAATGGGAATCAGTCTTCTTGATTGTATCGATGCTGATATTGATAAAGCAGCTGAAAAAATCTATCAAAAAATTGTCAAAAAAGCAGGAAAACTTGTTGAAGTAGGTAACGAGATTGGACATGAACTCGGTATTAAAATTGTTAATAAACGTGTTTCTGTAACACCCATTGCAATTATTGGAGCAGCAACAGCTGCTGATGATTACACACCACTTGCTCTTGCGATGGATCGTGCAGCAAAAGAGATTGGCATTGACTTTATTGGTGGCTATTCTGCTCTTGTGCAAAAAGGCTATCAAAAAGGTGATGAAATTTTGATTAAATCAATGCCTAAAGCACTAGCAGCAACTGAGCGCGTCTGTGCTTCGGTAAATGTTGGTTCAACTAAAACAGGAATTAACATGACAGCAGTTCGTGATATGGGTGAAACCATCAAAATCATGTCTAAAGGTGATAAATGGCTCAATGCCAAACTTGTTGTCTTTGCTAATGCCGTTGAAGACAATCCATTTATGGCAGGAGCTTTTCATGGAGTTGGGGAAGCAGATACGATTATCAATGTTGGAGTTTCAGGACCTGGTGTAGTTAAACGTGCTCTTGAAAAAGTCCGCGGAGAATCTTTTGATATTTTAGCCGAAACCATTAAAAAGACAGCTTTTAAAATTACAAGAATTGGTCAACTTGTTGGTCAAATGGCCTCAGAAAGACTTAATGTTGAATTTGGAATAGTTGATTTATCACTTGCACCTACACCAGCAATTGGCGATTCGGTTGCACGCGTTTTGGAAGAAATGGGACTTGAAACTGTTGGGACTCATGGCACAACAGCCGCTCTAGCCATGCTTAACGACGCCGTGAAAAAAGGCGGAGTTATGGCAGCTGAACGTGTTGGTGGACTTTCAGGAGCCTTTATCCCAGTTTCAGAAGACGAAGGAATGATTGCCGCTGTCAATTCTGGGGCATTGAATATTGAAAAATTAGAAGCCATGACTTGTGTTTGTTCAGTTGGCTTGGATATGATTGCAATTCCTGAAGAAACACCGGCATCTACCATTGCAGCAATGATTGCTGATGAAGCCGCCATCGGGGTCATTAATCAAAAAACGACAGCAGTGCGGATTATTCCAATGGGCAAAGAAGGCGAACAAATTGAATTTGGTGGACTTTTCGGTGTAGCACCAGTTATGAGAGTAAACAAAGCATCATCAGCAGATTTTATTGCTCGTGGCGGTCAAATTCCAGCACCAATTCATTCATTTAAAAACTAAAAATACTTTTAAAATTTAGCTCCTAAACATTTCTAAAAAATGATGAGCGCTTCCAAAAATGATATAATAGAAGAAGTGAAAAAATACGGAGGTTATTTTATGGCTTACAAAGTGAATTTTAAAGATGTAGAAACAGTTGGCTTGGAAACTTCGCCGGTAGCCGATTCATTAGCAGGTTTACGAGCTAATGAAGCACGTTATTTTTGGAATAAGTATAAATTTGAGTATCTCACATATCCAGCTCATGAAAAAGCCGACGAAGTCGCTTTGTTTGAGAAAATTTTACTTGAAGAACGTAATTTAAAATTTTCAGCAAAAATACTCGAAGTTGCTATCTATGAAAATGATGAACTCTATTGGCCTGAATTCTATTACGAAGACGGTATGGTTTTAAATCTGCTCTATGAAAAAGTTGGACAAGAGGGCAAGAAACCAAAACGGGCAGTTGGAATAAAGTTGTCAGTGGGTATGGAAATCCCCAAAGAACTTGAGGGAAAATTCAAATTTGCACGCCAACGTTCAAAACTCGCAGGTGAGATAAGAGGTTCCTACTTTACAATTAAACAGGAATGGCTGTAATTTTCTATATAGATAGAAATATCCTATCGTAATTTTTTTGTTAGAATCATTAAAAAGGGGAGTAGAAATGGTAAATATTTATTTAGTTCGGCATGGGAAGACAATGTTTAATACAATTGGTAGAGCGCAAGGTTGGTCTGATACACCTTTAACTGCGGCAGGAGAACAAGGAATTATTGAACTTGGGCTAGGCTTCAAAGAAAAAGGCATTAAATTTGATCGAGCTTATTCATCTGATTCTGGACGTACAATCCAAACAATGGGTTTTATCTTAGCTAATTCTGATAATGAAGGAATTCCATACACTTATGATAAAAGAATCCGTGAGTGGTGTTTTGGTTCATTTGATGGTGGCTATGACGGAGAACTTTTTGATGGCGTTTTACCAAGAATATTTACCGAAACTGGAAATCATCATACCGACGAATTTCCTCCAGATGAAGTAATTGCTAATGCGATTTTTGAAGTTGATACGGCTGGCTGGGCTGAACCATGGGAAAAACTTTCAGGACGTATCATGGATGGTTTTACAGATATTGCCAAGGAATCTGAAGCAAAAGGGGCTAAAAATATTGTTATTGTCAGCCATGGAATGACCATTGGAACTTTTGTAAAACTCGCTCACCCAGAACTCCCTCGTCCACATGGTCTTGATAATGGTTCTGTCACTCATTTAAGTTTTGAGGATGGAAAATTCACCATTGGAAAAGTCGGAGACATGTCTTATCGAGAAATAGGAAGTGAAAAGTTAGCTAAATAATGAAAAGAAGAATAACATTTAGTTTAATCGTTCTTGTTCTTTTGATCGTTTGTGTTTTGGGATTTATTTTTATCACCAATGATAAATCAAATTCAACAAACGAATCAGCTAAAAAAACAAGTATTTCGTCATCTAAAGAGGCGGCAAAGAAAAAGGATTTACCTGACGCTAAACAATCAGATTGGGATTTAGTATTGGTGAGTCGAAAATCACCTAAAGATGAAATGAACCCAACACTGGCAACTGTAAATGGGATTCAAGTTGATCAAAGGATAGCATCAGCGGTTCAACAATTTTTAGCAGCAGCCCAACAAATATCACCAGCTGAACATTTAATCTCAGGTTATCGTTCAGTCTCATATCAAGAAGGGCTTTATCAATCTTATATCCAAGCAGAAATGAATGGTCAAGGAACAGTAAATTCAAGTGGAAATCCAATTTCAGAAGAAGAAGCGATAAAAAATGTGCAAACTTATTCTCAGCCACCAAGAAGTTCAGAGCATCAAACAGGATTAGCGATTGATATGAGTAATATTGATAGCCTGAATGAGAGTCAATATGCAAAACAAGTTGCAACAATTGCTCCCAAATATGGATTTGTTCTTCGTTTTCCAGAAGGGAAAAAGGCAGAGACAGGAATTGATTATGAAGACTGGCATTTTAGATATGTTGGTTTAGAAAATGCTAAATATATGACCGAACACAATCTTACTTTAGAAGAATATCTAAAACTATTACCAGCATAAAGGAAATGAAATCATGCTAAACCGAACCAGACTTCTACTCTATGTTAATGTTGCTCTATTTATTTATAGTGTCTCGGAAATGATTAAAGTTCTCCTTGTTCATAATAATTTCTTTAGTCAATTTTTTAATAACTTATCGACAAATATAAAAACATTAACGACTAAAATTTCGTCAACAATTACGAGTTGGCAAAGTTTAATCTATTTATTGATTTTTGCTTTATTAATCTTTCTATTATTGAAATTTTGGCGTTTTACTTTTATACTTTTAGAAATTATTTCGGCACTTTTGATTATAGATTATGCCATACTTTTCATTCAACATGAAGTAAAGTATGAAAGCCTCTTTGTCATTGCTGTAATGGTAATTACAGTCATGAATATTTGGCAAACATCCAAAGATTCCAATCTTTTATAAATGAAATTAGCACTCTAATAAAAAGAGTGCTAATTTTTATGTCTTTTTGCTTGACAAGGTATAAACAAAGGGTTATAATAAATTTGTTAGCACTTAGAGACGAAGAGTGCTAAAACAGAAAAAAGCTTGTAGATACTAAACAGAAGTCAAAGGCTCAAGAAATTTTTGAACTTGCGAAAGAAGTTTTGCCGAACTTCTTATCTGTGGAGAAAGGAGTAGTCATGATTACAGAACGTCAAAGACAAATTTTAAATTTGATTGTTTCTCTTTATGCCAAAGAGCATACGCCAATCGGTTCAAAGTCGCTCCTTGATAGTATTCAAGCTTCTAGCGCTACAATCCGAAACGACATGAAAGTTTTGGAAAAACTAGGCCTGATTCAAAAAGAACACACCTCAAGTGGACGTGTTCCAAGTGTTTCAGGTTATAAGTATTTTGTAGAAAATGTCATCCAGTTAGATGAATTTAGTCAAAATGACTTATTTAAAGTGATGAAAGCTTTTGATGGTGATTTTTATCGCCTATCTGACCTGTTTAAAACAGCAGCTAAAAGTTTATCAGGACTCACTGGTTTGACAAGCTTTGTTCTTAATGCTCCCCAACGTGACCAACAATTAGTTTCATTTGAAATGGTCATGCTGGATAGTCATTCAGTACTTTCAGTTATAACATTAGGGACTGGTGAAGTAAGAACAAATCAATTTATTCTTCCAAAATCGATGACCGAAGCTGATCTAGCAGTCTTTAGTAATCTAGTTAAAGAACGTCTGGTTGGTAAAAAAGTGATTGATATTCACTATACTTTACGAACAGAGATTCCACAGATTGTTCAGCGTTATTTCAAAGTTACGAGTGAAGTTCTCCAACTCTTTGAATCAATTTTTGATGATTTGTTCAAGGAACGGCTGACCGTCGCTGGGCGTAAAAATATCTTTGATTATGCAACTGACAATCTTGCAGAATTATATAAACTCTTTAGCGATGATGAACGGATGCTTCATGAAATTCGCGAAATCACTAATAACGACGAAATGCGTGCCGTTAAATTTGACAATGACGAAAAATACATGAAAAATTTAACGATTATTTCGCAAAAATTTGTTATTCCATATCGCGGTTTTGGTACTCTAACAGTCGTTGGACCTGTAGAAATGGATTATCAAAGGACGTTATCAGTTCTTGACTTAGTTGCTAAAGTTTTAACTATGAAGCTGAGTGACTATTATCGTTATCTTGATGGTAACCATTATGAAATTAGTAAATGATAAAAAAGTTATTTAAAAAAGGAGGGCCTATGTCCGAAGAAACTAAAGAAGAAATCAAAAATGAAAAAGTTGATGAAGAAGTGACTGAGGAGTTAACAGAGGAAGCACTTGAGGATATTGTTGAAGAAGAAATCAACGAACTTGATGAAGCACAAAAGTTAGCGACTGAGTGGGAAAATAAATTCCTTCGCGTTTCTGCAGAAATGCAAAACGTACAACGTCGTGGAAATGAAGAACGTTTGCAACTTATCAAATATCGTTCACAAGATTTAGCAAAAAAAATCTTATCTTCACTAGATAATCTTGAACGTGCACTTGCTGTTGAAGGATTAACGGATGATGTTAAAAAAGGCCTTGAAATGGTCCAAGAAAGCTTGATTTCAGCACTTAAAGAAGAAGGCGTTGAAGAAGTTTCTTATGACAGTTTCGACCATAATCTTCACATGGCTGTTCAAACTGTCCCAGCTGATGATGAACATCCAGCTGACAGCATCGTGCAAGTTTTCCAAAAAGGTTACCAACTTCACGAACGTTTACTTCGTCCAGCAATGGTTGTCGTAGCACAGTAAATTAAAAAATAAATTGACCGCAAAGTCTTTAAACTATTCATAAGTAATAAGAAATAAAGGAGATTTAATAATATGTCTAAAATTATCGGTATTGACCTTGGTACAACAAACTCAGCAGTAGCAGTTCTTGAAGGAACTGAATCAAAAATTATTCCAAATCCAGAAGGAAATCGTACAACACCTTCAGTTGTAGCTTTCAAAAATGGTGAAATCATTGTCGGTGACGCTGCAAAACGTCAAGCGGTAACTAACCCAGAAACAATTATTTCTATTAAATCAAAAATGGGAACATCTGAAAAAGTTTCTGCAAATGGTAAAGAATACACACCACAAGAAATTTCAGCAATGATTCTTCAAAACTTGAAAGCTACAGCAGAAGCTTATCTTGGAGAAAAAGTAGAAAAAGCAGTTATCACTGTACCTGCATACTTCAATGATGCTCAACGTCAAGCAACTAAAGATGCTGGTAAAATTGCTGGTCTTGAAGTAGAACGTATCGTTAACGAACCAACAGCAGCAGCTCTTGCTTATGGTCTTGATAAAACAGATAAAGATGAAAAGATTCTTGTATTTGACCTTGGTGGTGGTACATTCGACGTTTCAATTCTTGAACTTGGTGATGGTGTCTTTGATGTTCTTGCAACTGCTGGTAACAACAAACTCGGTGGTGATGATTTTGACCAAAAAATCATTGACTGGATGGTTGCCGAATTCAAGAAAGAAAACGGAATTGACCTTGCCCAAGATAAAATGGCTTTGCAACGTTTGAAAGATGCTGCTGAAAAAGCGAAAAAAGACCTTTCAGGTGTAACAACTACTCAAATCAGCTTGCCATTCATCACAGCCGGTGCTGCTGGCCCTCTTCACTTGGAAATGGCTTTGACTCGTGCTAAATTTGATGAATTGACACATGATCTTGTTGAAGCGACACGTCAACCAGTTCGCCAAGCCCTTTCTGATGCTGGCTTGTCAACTTCTGATATTGACGAAGTTCTCTTGGTTGGTGGTTCAACTCGTATCCCTGCTGTTGTTGAACTTGTTCGTCACGAAACAAACAAAGAACCAAATAAATCAGTAAACCCTGATGAAGTTGTTGCTATGGGTGCAGCAATTCAGGGTGGTGTGATTACTGGTGACGTTAAAGATGTTGTTCTCCTTGACGTTACTCCACTTTCACTTGGTATTGAAACAATGGGTGGTGTCTTCACAAAATTGATTGACCGTAACACAACTATCCCAACTTCTAAATCACAAGTCTTCTCAACTGCTGCTGATAATCAACCCGCTGTAGATATTCATGTCCTTCAAGGTGAACGTCCAATGGCAGCTGATAACAAAACTTTGGGTCGTTTCCAATTAACAGATATCCCTGCAGCACCACGTGGTATTCCACAAATCGAAGTAACATTTGATATTGATAAAAATGGTATTGTTTCTGTTAAAGCTAAAGACCTTGGTACACAAAAAGAACAAACAATCGTTATCAAATCAAACTCAGGTCTTTCTGATGAAGAAATTGATAAAATGATGAAAGATGCTGAAGCAAATGCTGACGCTGATGCAAAACGTAAAGAAGAAGTTGATACACGTAATGAAGCTGATGCTTTAGTTTTCCAAACTGAAAAAACTTTGAAAGACCTTGAAGGAAAAGTAGAAGAAGCTGAAGTTAAAAAAGCTGAAGACGCTAAAGAAGAACTCAAAAAAGCGCTTGAAGGTGAAGATATTGATGATATCAAAGCTAAATCAGAAGCACTTTCTGAAATCGCTCAAAACCTCGCTGTAAAACTTTATGAACAAGCAAATGCAGCTCAAGGTGAAGCTGGACAAGCAACTGATGCTCAAGAAGCTCCAAAAGATGATAATACATTTGATGGTGACTTTGAAGAAAGCAAATAATAATTTATAAAAGCACTGATTCTTTTTTCAGTGCTTTTTTTTATAAAAATTGGACAAAATAGACATGTTGTCTAAAAACTATTTCAGATTCTTGCAATCATTTTCTTCTTGTACTATGATGAAATTAGTAAGAGATTGGAGGAGAATTAGAAGTAAAGAGACTAAAAAATTTAGTCAAACTGATGTTGTTTAGATTAGAGGAGGTTAATTATTATGCGTTATACAAATGGAAATTATGAAGCTTTCGTTCACCCAAGAAAACCAGAAAATGTTGATCAAAAATCAGCTTATATTATTGGGGCAGGCCTTGCAGGGCTTGCAACAGCAGTATTTTTAATTCGTGACGGTCAAATGTCAGGGGACCGTATTCATATTTTAGAAGAGTTACCGTTGTCAGGAGGTTCTCTTGACGGTTCCTTTATTCCACATGATGGTTTCGTTGTTCGTGGTGGACGTGAAATGGAAAACCATTTTGAATGTCTTTGGGATTTATTCCGAACAATTCCGTCATTAGAAGTGGACAATGCATCTGTTTTAGATGAATTTTATCGAATTGACCGGGATGACCCAAATTCATCTAACTGTCGTATTATCCATAATCGTGGTGAACGGGTTGATGATGATGGAAAATTTACCCTAAGTCCAAAAGCTCAAGAAGAAATAATCAAATTATTCATGACTAAAGAAGAACTACTTGTAGGTAAAACAATAGAAGATTGCTTTACTGATGAGTTCTTCGAATCAAATTTTTGGCTTTATTGGTGTTCAATGTTTGCTTTTGAAAAATGGCATTCAGCTATTGAAATGCGTCGTTACATTATGCGTTTCATCCACCATATTGAGGGGTTACCTGATTTTTCTGCCCTAAAATTTACAAAATATAATCAATATGAATCGCTAGTAAAACCATTAATTTCATACTTAAAAGATCATGGAGTTGATTTTAAATATGGAGCACAGGTTGAAAATGTTGAAGTTGACTTTTCAAATGGCAAAAAGGTAGCAAAAGCTATTGTATTTGCTGACAAAAAAATAAAAGAACTGACAGAAAATGACTTAGTTTTTGTCACAAATGGTTCAATTACAGAAAGTTCAACTCAAGGTTCACCAACACAAGCTGCTCCGAAAACTAGTGAACTTGGTGGCTCTTGGAAACTTTGGCAAAATTTAGCTAAACAATCAGAAGAATTTGGACATCCAGATGTTTTTTGTAAGGACATTCCAAAAGAAGCTTGGGTTGTATCAGCAACTGTCACTTGGAAAAATTTAAAGATTCAACCTTATTTTGAAAAATTAACACATCGTCAATTGCGTTCAGGAAAAGTTGTCACAGGAGGAATTATTACTGTTAAAGATTCAAATTGGCTGCTTTCATTTACAACTCACCGCCAACCTCATTTTAAAGAACAAAATGACCAAGAAACAGTAACTTGGGTTTATGGTCTTCTTTCAAATACACCTGGGAACTATATCAAAAAACCAATTGAAGATTGTACAGGTGAAGAAATTACTCAAGAATTACTTTATCATTTAGGAATGCCAGAAGAAGAAATTGAAGCATTTGTTAAAGAAAATACTAATACAATTCCAGTATATATGCCTTTCATTACTTCTTATTTCATGCTTCGTGAACCAGGGGATCGCCCTCTTGTAGTACCTGAACAATCAGTCAATTTAGCGTTTTTAGGAAATTTTGCGGAAACTGAGCGTGATACAGTCTTTACAACCGAGTATTCAGTCAGAACTGCGATGGAAGCTGTTTATCAATTATTAAATGTTGATCGCGGTGTTCCGGAAGTCTATGCTTCGGCTTATGATTTACGAACTTTAGCAAGTTCAGCCTACTATCTATCAGATAAGCAAAAATTAGAAGATTTAGAGCTCTCATTTATTAAAAAACAAGCGCTCAAAGTTGGACTTAAGAAAATCAAAGGAACATATATTGAAGAACTTCTAGAAGATGCGGGTCTGATTTAAAAATTAAATGAAGTCACAAGAAATAGCGAAGGAGCAACCTTCGCTATTTTTGATACAATTATTCTTATGATTGAAGAAAATTTATACCAAGAGCTTGTTGAAATTAGACATTATCTTCATGCTCATCCCGAAATATCAGAAAAAGAAGTTGAAACGACAAAATTTATTCGTCAAAAATTAGCAGATTGGCAAATTGAAATAATGGATAGTCAGCTTAAAACAGGACTTGTTGCAAAAATTGGCTCAGGAAAACCGATTATTGCGCTAAGAGCAGATATTGACGCCTTACCTATTCTAGAAGAAACAGGATTAGAATTTTCCTCTGTAAACAAAGGAGCAATGCATGCTTGTGGTCATGACTTACATATGACTAGTCTTTTAGGAGCTGCTAAAATTCTAAAAGAGAAGGAAAGTCAGTTTAGTGGGACAATCAAACTTATATTTCAACCTGCCGAAGAAATTGGCGAAGGAGCCAAAGAAGTTCTAAAAACAGGATTAGTTTCAGATGTTCAAGCTTTTATTGGCTACCATAATATGCCTACTTTGTCAGCTGGAGTAATTGGCTTACGTGAGGGTGGAGTAATGGCAGCCGTTGAACGTTTTGAAATTTTAATAAAAGGTCAAGGAAGTCATGCGGCATATCCGCAAGAAGGTCAAGATTTGATTTTAGCTAGTGCTGCGATCGTTCAAAATCTACAACAAATTGTTTCTAGAAATATTTCACCACTGAGAGCTGCTGTTGTATCTGTCACACACATTGAAGCCGGAAATACTTGGAATGTTTTACCAAACAATGCTCGTTTAGAAGGGACAATAAGAACTTTTGACAATGAAGTACGTTCTTTAACAAAGAGAAGATTCAGTCAAATTATCGAGGCCACTGCAAAAGCTTATGATGTTGAACTAGAGATTAAATGGTTAATGGAAGCGGACCTCACGTTCAACGATTTCGAGTTGACAGATGTTATCAGGAAAAGAACCGAGCAATGGCATGATAAAGTGGTATATCCAGAGCCATCAAGTGCGGGGGAAGACTTTGCTAATTATCAAAAGCAAGCTCCAAGTGTCTTTGCTTTTATAGGTTCAAATGAACAAGGGGCCTCTGGACTTCATTTTGCTGATATGGTTGTTCAAGATGAAACTCTAAAAGTTGCTGTTGACTACTATTTGGAAAGCGCTCATCAATTACTTGAACACTTTAAATAAAAACTATTATTAGATAGTTTTTTATTTTTGAGTTTTTTTGGAAGAAAATGATAGTTAATGATTGATTTTGAAAGATAAAGGTGTTATAATGATTTTTGTAAACGAATTCAGGAGATGGAAATGTTAGCAAATGAAAGAAAAAGACGGATTGTTGACTATCTAAAATTAAAAAGAAGAGCAACGATTGAAGAACTTCTTACGTTAATGGATTGCTCTATATCGACGCTTAGGCGAGATTTGAATGAATTGGAAAAAGAAAAATCTTTAAGACGAGTTCATGGTGGTGCAGAACTTACACAAGACTTATCGGAAGAATTAAGTATTTCCGAAAAAACTTCCAAAAACATTCAAGAAAAAGAAGAAATCGCTCAAAAAGCATTATCGAAAATTAAAGATGGGGATATTATTTTTTTAGATGCTGGGACTACAACTGGTATCTTAGCTGAACTTATCAATCAATCTCATCTTTATTTAACGATTGTAACCAACTCTGTCAGTCATTTGGCGAAATTAACAGATGACCGATTAATCGTCTATCTGCTCGGTGGACGAGTGAAAAAGGTGACAGATGCAATAATTGGGAGTCAGGCTTTAGAACAACTTTCTGCTTATCAATTCAATAGTGCTTTTGTTGGAGCTAACGGCTTTGACAATGAACACGGAGCAATGACGCCAGACCATGAAGAAGCAGCAATAAAAGGACTAGCAGTCAGACAAAGCCAGAATGCTTTCATATTAGCCGACTCTTCTAAATTAGGACAAATGAGTTTTGTCAAATTTGCTAATTCTGAAGAAGTTGAATTAATTACCGAGAACAATTAGCGTTTGTTTTTAAATGAATCGTGTGAAAAAAATTTCACTAAAAGTTAGTATTTGCAAACCTACGTCTTACATAAAGGAGAATTATGATTTATACAGTAACACTCAACCCAGCACTTGACTACTTCATGAATTATGAAGAGTTAGCACTTGGTGAGGTGAACCGAACAGGGAAAACACAGATTTCAGCAGGTGGTAAAGGAATTATGGAAAGTCGCATGCTAAGTCTTGTAGGTGCCAAAAGCAAGGCACTAGGCTTTCTAGGTGGATTTTCTGGTCAATATATTAAAGATTTCTTAAATGAGAATCAGATTGATTCGGATTTCACAGAAATAGAAGATTTGACAAGAATTAATGTCAAGCTGAAAAGTCAGGAAAACGAAACAAGTCTTGATGCGGCTGGACCAAAACTTCAAGAAAGTGAAATTAATCATTTTCTTGAAAAATTTGATCATTTGAAAGAAGATGATATCGTTGTCTTTGCAGGTACAATCCCTAAAAGTCTTGGTGAAGATTTCTATGAGCGTTTGATTGATAAAGTCCAAAAGCAAAAAGCAACTTTTGTCATGGATGTTGATGGTCAAAAATTACTTGATTCGCTTCCTGCTCATCCCCTACTCATTAAACCAAACCGAGAAGAACTAGAAGCAATCTTTGAAACAAGCTTCAAAAATAATGAGCAAATCATTCCTTATGGTCAAAAACTTTTAGAAATGGGTGCTCAAAATGTTATCGTATCAATGGCTGGTGATGGAGCACTCCTCTTTACAAATGAGAAAGTTTATTTTGCTCAAGGGATTAAAGGAGAGTTAAAAAATTCTATTGGTGCTGGTGATTCGACCGTTGCAGGATTTTTAGCTGAATATAGCCAGTCTAAAGACCCGCTATTAGCATTTAGACAAGCAATCGCTTGTGGAACTTCAAAGGCATTTTCAGATGATATGCCAAGCCGAGCATTTTTGGAAGAAATTTATAAAAAAGTTAATATTTCAGAGGTGAAATGATGGAAATAAAAGATTTACTTAAAACAGAGGTTATGATTCTTGACCTCCAAGCAACTAGCAAAGAAGCCGTTATTGATGAAATGGTCAATAAATTAGTTTCTGAAGGTTATGTCAATGATTTCGCAACTTTTAAAGCAGGAATTATGGCCCGTGAGGCACAGACTTCAACCGGACTTGGCGACGGAATTGCAATGCCTCACAGTAAAAATACAGCGGTCAATGAGCCAGTCGTTCTCTTTGCAAAATCAAAAGTTGGTGTTGACTACGCCGCATTAGATGGACAACCTGTCAATCTTTTCTTCATGATAGCAGCACCAGACGGTGCTAATGATACTCACTTGGAAGCTTTAGCACAACTTTCAACTTATCTTCTTAAAGACGGTTTCCAAGATCGTTTGAGAAAAGTTGAGTATCCAAGAGAGGTCATTCAGCTTTTTTCTGAAAAACAAGAAGAAATTAAGACTGTTGAAAATGCTGAACATTATATTGTAGCTGTAACGGCTTGTACAACGGGTATTGCTCATACTTATATGGCTGAAGAAGCGCTTAAAAAACAAGCCTTGGAAATGGGCGTTGGAATTAAAGTTGAAACCAATGGTGCGCGTGGAATTGATAATAAATTAAGTGCAGCTGATATCCAAAAAGCAGATGCTGTTATTGTGGCTGCGGATAAGAAAGTTGAAATGAATCGTTTTGCTGGTAAAGAAATGGTTCAAGTTCCAGTTGCGCATGCCATCCGAGATACGGAAGAATTAATTAATCGTGCACTTTCAGGTAAAGCACCAATCTATGAAGCGGACGGATCTGATGAAGTAAAAGAAGAATCATCTGGTGGATTAGGAAAAGCATTCTATAAACACTTAATGGGTGGGGTTTCTGCAATGCTTCCATTCGTTGTTGGTGGTGGGATACTTATTGCTCTTGCTTTCTTGATTGACCAAGCAATGGGAGTTCCTCAAAGTCAATTGGCTAATCTAGGAGTTTATCATCCTTTAGCAGCTTACTTTAAAAATGTTGGTGGTGCAGCTTTTGCCTTTATGTTACCTGTTCTAGCTGGTTTCATTGCTAACTCTATTGCTGATAAACCTGGTTTAGTTGCTGGTTTTGTCGCTGGTTCTATGGCATCTTCTGGTCTTGCATTTGGTCATTTAGATCCTGCTAAAATGATTCCGTCTGGTTTCTTAGGAGCCCTAGTTGGTGGTTTCCTTGCCGGTGGTGTCATTATCCTTTTACGTAAAGCTTTTGCAAAACTTCCTCGTTCACTTGATGGAATTAAAGCTATCTTGATTTATCCATTAGTTGGAACATTTATTACAGGTTTCCTAATGCTCTTTGTCAATATCCCAATGGCAGCAATTAATACCGGTCTCTCTAACTTCTTAGCGAGTCTATCAGGAGCATCTGCCCTTGTACTTGGTTTAGTTGTTGGTGGAATGATGGCTATTGACCTTGGGGGTCCAATTAACAAAGCTGCTTATATCTTTGCAACTGGTACTTTAGCAGCAACAGTTTCAACTGGTGGTTCAGTAACAATGGCTGCCGTTATGGCTGGTGGGATGGTTCCACCACTCGCAACTACAGTCGCTGTTATCTTGTTTAAAAATAAATTTACTAAAGAAGAACGCAATGCTGGTTTGACAAATATCGTTATGGGGCTTTCATTCATCACTGAAGGGTCAATTCCGTTTGGTGCATCTGACCCCGCACGCGCAATTCCATCATTTATGATTGGAGCAGCAGTAGCCGGTGGTTTGACTGGTATGGCAAACATTAAATTGATGGCACCACATGGTGGAGTCTTCGTTCTCGCTTTGACAAACAATCCTTTACTTTATCTCTTGTTCATCTTGATTGGCGCAATTGTTTCAGGCCTATTATTTGGTGCATTGAAAAAAGCAAAATAAAAATGAATGAGAATAATAAGAGCGGTTTAATACCGCTTTTTTTGATATAATAGAGGAAGTAAACTGGGGGATTGGGAGAGATTATTTTGAGTTTTATTGCACTTTTTGAGCTGGCGCTTTTTTTCCTTAATGTTATATTATCCTTTGTCATTATTTTTAGGGAAAGAAAATCAACAGCGGCAACTTGGTCATGGCTCTTTGTAGTTAATTTACTGCCTATCATAGGCTTTATTTTATATTTACTCATTGGACGTGGCATTTCGCATTATCGTATTTTTAAAGACCGAAAAAGGTTTCAGTTGGGTTTTGAAAAACAATTAGAACATGCTGAAAAATCTTACACAGATCGATTATTTATTAAAAAAATGAGACAAAATCATGTAATTGGTCAGTTGATTCATATGCTTTATGTTGAAGAAAAATCAATTATTTCAACAAATACTGGTGTGAAAATCTTCAATGATGGACGTCAGAAATTTAATGCTCTGATTGAGGATATTAATAAAGCAAAACATCATGTTCATATGGAATATTATATTTTTCGGATGGATCGAATGGGTCATGAAATCTATGATGCTTTACTTGCGGCTGCAAAACGAGGAGTCGAAGTTAAACTTTTAATTGACGCTTGGGGTTCAAATAAAACAAAAATGTCTAATTTTAAAGAACTTCAGGAGGCTGGTGGGCATGTAGCGCAATTTTTTCCATTAATTATGCCTTTAGTTAATCCACGAACAAACTATCGTTTACACCGTAAAATTGTAGTTATTGATGGAATTATTGGATACACGGGTGGATTTAATGTTGGTGATGAATATGCTTCAATTACAAAGAAATTTGGCTATTGGCGTGACAATCATTTACGTTTGACTGGTGATATTGTTTATAGTCTACAACATCGTTTTATTTTAGACTGGAATTCTCAACATCATTTTGAAGTGACCGAGGGAGAGCCTTATTTCCCAGATTCGATTGTTGAAGGTCATGTAGCGACTCAACTTGTGACTTCGGGGCCAGATGAGGACAAGGAGCAAATCAAATTAACTTACATGAAGATGATTTCGGGTGCAGAGCGAGAAATTATCATTCAAACCCCTTATTATATTCCGTCTGATGCTTTACATGAATCTATAAAATTAGCATTGTTATCGGGTGTACAGGTTAAATTATTGATTCCAAATAAGCCGGACCATCCACTGGTTTATTGGGCGACTTATTTCCATGCTGCTGATTTAGTTAAATATGGCGCGAAAGTTTATACTTACGAAAATGGATTTGTTCACTCTAAAACATTGATTATTGATGGAGAGTATGCCTCAGTTGGGTCAGCTAATTTAGATTATCGAAGTTTGCAATTATGTTTTGAAGCTAATGTTGTTATCTATGATTATGACATTTCTCAAAAATTACGAAATGATTTTATGAAGGATTTGAAATTGAGCCGTCCATTAACTTTAGAGCGTTATGAAGAACGTTCTAAGTTAGTTCGTTTTAAAGAAGGTTTAGCTCGTTTAATTGCACCAATGCTCTGATACCTATTATTAAAAATTGAAGTAGTAAGATTTATTGAAGAAAAAATTTAAAAGAGTAAGATGAAAATGGAGGAGAGAAATGGAGAATAAACTCAATATTGTGATTATTACAGGGATGTCTGGGGCAGGTAAAACGGTTGCCATTCAATCCTTTGAGGACATGGGTTATTTCACGGTAGATAATATGCCACCAAATTTAATTGAAAAATTTGTGGGCCTTTTGAATACACCAGATAATAAGATTGATAAAGTTGCCTTGGTTGTCGATATGCGTTCACGCGCTTTCTTTGAAGATATTCAAAGTATTGTGACTGAATTGACTGATAACGGGTCTGTTAATTTCAAACTTTTATTTTTAGATGCAAATGATACTGAATTGGTTTCAAGATATAAGGAAACTAGAAGAAGTCATCCTCTTGCTATTGATGGTAGAACGCTTGATGGAATTACTAAAGAACGTGAAATTTTAGCTGATTTAAAAAATCTTTCAGAAGTGGTTATTGATACAAGCGAATTGACTCCAAGAAATCTCCGAGCAAGAATTTTACAAAAATTTGCTTCTAGTACGGAATCTACATTTAGAATTGAAGTTATGTCATTTGGATTTAAGTATGGCTTGCCTTTAGATGCCGATTTAGTCTTTGACGTCCGTTTCTTGCCAAATCCGCATTATATTGCTGAATTACGTGATAAAAACGGAACAGATAAAGAAGTTTATGACTATGTTATGGAACATCCACAGTCGGAAGAATTTTATGAAAATTTGATGAAAATGTTAGTTCCAATTCTTCCAGCTTATAAAAAAGAAGGTAAATCAGTTTTAACAATCGCTTTTGGTTGTACGGGTGGTCAACACCGGTCGGTTGCTTTTGCTGAAAGAGTCTCTGCGGCTTTGAAGGATAAATGGCATCTCAATGTCAGTCATAGAGATAAAGACCGTAGAAAGGAAACGGTAAATCGTTCATGAGCAATCCAAAAGTTGTAGTTATTGGTGGAGGAACTGGAATTCCAGTTGTCTTAAAAGCACTTCGTAAAGAAAAAATTGATTTAACGGCTATTGTAACTGTGGCAGACGATGGTGGGTCTTCTGGGCGAATTCGTTCAGCGGTGAATATTGCACCGCCAGGTGATTTGCGTAATGTATTGATTGCCATGTCAGATATGCCCAAGTTTTATGCTGATATTTTACAATATCGTTTTGATAAATCTGATGGTGAATTAGCTGGTCATCCTCTGGGTAATCTAATTATTGCAGCAGTTTCTGAAATGCAGGGTTCAACTTATCGTGCAATTCAAACATTAGCTCAATTTTTTCATGTGGAAGGGAAAATTTATCCTTCGTCTGATGCCGCGTTGACCTTACATGCTGTTTTTAAGGATGGTCATGAGGTCTTAGGTGAAAGTCATATTGCTAGCTATAAGGGATTGATTGACCATGTTTATTTAACTCAAACAGCTAGTGGTGATAGTCCAGTTGCGTCCAAAAATGTAGTGAAATCAATTATGGAAGCAGATACCATTGTCTTGGGACCTGGCTCACTTTTTACTTCGATTTTACCTAATATCGTTATTCCAGAAATCTGCGAGGCTCTTTGGAAAACCTCGGCTAAAATTGTCTATGTTTGTAATATCATGACTCAGCGTGGGGAAACAGAACGTTTTTCAGATGCTGACCATGTTCGAGTATTAAATGAACATATTGGGACAAAAGTGATTGATACTGTCTTGGTGAATATTCAAGAAGTTCCTGAAGAATACATGAATACGAATAAATTTGATGAATATCTGGTTCAAGTTGACCATGATTTTGAGGCATTAAAAGCAGAAGAGGTCAACGTTATCTCTAATAACTTCCTTGAACTTCGTGACGGCGGAGCCTTTCATAATGGTGAAGCTGTTGCTAAAGAAATTGTCGCAATTTCACAAAGGCAAGAGTTTAGACATTAAGAAATTTACTGACAGAGTGTTTGTCAGTAAATTTTTATAAGAAAAAAGTCTGACAGAAAGAATAGAGCAGGGAAAAAATATCCTGTCCTGTATAGAAAGAATTATGAGTTTCACAAGTGATGTAAAAAAAGAATTAACAAGTAATTTAGCAACAACTGGAGCACTTTTGGCACTTGTCAGAATGAATGGCTCTGTGGGTATTTTTAATGGATTAACTTTATCGATTACGACTGAAAATGCTGGAACTGCTAAATATATTTATCAAATGTTAAGAGAACTCTACGATGTTCATGCTGAAATTCGTGTTCATCAAAAGACTACGCTCTCTAAAAATCGGGTTTATACGGTTTTTATAACTGAGGGTGCGAGTGAATTATTAGATGAATTAAGTTTAGCAGATTCGTTGATGTTGGATAATGGTGTGCCAGAATTTGTTAAAAATGATGAATTTATCAAAAAGGACTATTTACGAGGAGCTTTTTTATCAGCAGGCTCTCTCCATAATCCTGAAAAAGGTGAGTATCAGTTATCAATTGCTAGTGTATATCAGGAACATGCGGAAGATTTACAAGAAATTTTTCGAGATTTTGGTTTAAATGCGCGCGTTATTGAAAGGAAAAATCGCTGGATACTCTATTTATCAAAAGCTGAAGAAATAATGGATTTCTTGACTTTAATTGGAGCGATGAAAGCAAGATTGAAATTTGAAGAGGCGAAGATTATGCGTGAAATGCGTGGTTTAGCTAATCGGCAGTCCAATTTTGAAAATGCTAATATTGCTAAATCAGTTATGGCGGCTCAAGAAGCAATTAATGCTATTAAATTTCTTAATGAGAGAAAAGAATTAGAACAACTTCCAGAGAATTTAAAGGAAATTGCTCGTGTACGTCTAGAAAATCCTGAAGCAACAATTAAAGAGTTGGGAGAGTTGCTTGAACCCCCTTTAGGGAAGTCTGGAGTAAATCACCGACTTAGAAAACTTGTTGAACAAGCTAATGAGTTAAGAAAAATTGAGAATTAAAAAAACTAGCTAGATATTCTTGCTAGTTTTTTTATACTTTGTCTTATTTCCACCCATTGAGGAAAAAACGAGAAACGATTTCAGCTTTTTCTATAAGTAAATTCATTGATAAACCTTTCATTCCTGAATTGAAAATACTTAAAATCAGAAGAAAATCTTCTTGGCTATAATCACTAGAAATTTTTCCTTCCGCCTGGCCTTTTTGAAAAAGTAATAGATAAATCTGCTTCTGTAAAGAAAGGGCATCATCATCTAGTAATTCAGGACTATTTGTATATTGAGTCATCATGTTTTCTGAAAAAATCGGCTGATAATGTTCAAGTTGCTGAATTTTTAATTGAAGAATTGCTTGATAAGTCTGATTAAAATCTAAATTACTTTCAATAAGAGTTTTAATTTCCATAGACAATTGATTGAGATTTTGCCTAATAACCTGGTTAATCAATTGATTTTTGCTATGAAAATATTTAAAGAGTGTCACTTTTGAAACGTCTGCTTTGTGGGCAATTTCGTCAACGGTAATTTCTCTAATTGTTTTTTGGTTTAATAAGTGAAAAGTGGTTTCTAGAATCGCTTTTTTCTTTTTTTCTGTTTGATTCATAAAAGTTCCTTTCAACTTGATTGGATTGGGTATTTACTATCAAAAATTATAGCTTTTTTCTTGAACTATTTCAAATGTAAGCGTACAATATGAACTATAAGTAATGATTCAGTACATTTTATGATAATAGAGGGTAAAATTCAGGAGGAAGAAAGATGGATAAGCTAGTTGAGGTAAAAGGACTTCAAAAAAACTTTGGTCAATTTCAAGCCTTAAAAGATGTTTCTTTTGAGGTAAATGCTGGAGAAGTTCTTGGCTATATTGGCCCTAATGGTGCTGGGAAATCAACAACAATTAGAATTTTGCTTGGAATCATTCGAGCGACCCAAGGAAAAGTTCAAATTTTTGGTAAGGATGTCTGGCAAGATTCAATTGAGATTCATAAAAAAATTGCTTATGTTCCAGGGGATGTTTACCTTTGGCCAAATTTATCTGGCGGAGAAACGATTGATTTATTTTTAAAACTTCATGGAGCAATCAATCAAGAAAAACGAGACCAATTAATTAAAAAGTTTGATTTAAATCCTAAGAAAAAAGTTCGCTCTTATTCTAAAGGAAATCGACAAAAGATTGCGCTCATTGCTGCTTTAGCAACTGAGGCTGAGCTCTATATTTTTGATGAGCCAACGAGTGGTTTGGATCCACTTATGGAAGCCGTTTTTCAAGAAGAAGTAAAAGGACTAAAAGCTGCTGGCAAAGCAATTATTTTATCAAGTCATATTTTATCAGAAGTTGAAAAATTAGCTGATAGGGTAGCGGTGATCCGAAAAGGAGAGATTGTTGAAACAGGCACACTTGATGACTTGCGACATTTGACCAGATATCAGTATAAAGTTGAAACGGAACAAGAAGCTGTTGGCTTAAAAGAATTATCTTCTGTTCATGATTTACAAATTAAAGAGAATGAAGCGACATTTCAAGCCGATTCAGATGCAATAGATGAAATTTTAAAAACACTCTTACTTTATGGGGTAAAGAAGCTGGAAGCCACACCACCAACACTTGAAGATCTGTTTATGCGACATTATCAATAGGGGGCTTACTATGAAACAACCACTTTATAATACAGGAGTTTTATTTAAAACTTTAATAAAAAGGGATTGGTTTAAGTTAGTTTTCTGGATTTTAGGAATGCTTGCTTTTGCTGCTTCAGGGGCAGGGAAAATGGAAGTTGCCTCGAATCCGGAGACGGCTAGTACTCTTTATACAATGTTTGTCAAAAATCCAGCAATGGTCGGATTATTTGGACCAACTCCAATAAATAATCCAACTAATTATAGTCTGGGGCCGATTTTTGGTCAAACCATGACTTTAATTACGGGGCTGACTTTCGCTATCATTTCGATTATTTATGTTGTTAATCGAAGCAGAAAAGAAGAAGATGATGGGATTACAGAACTTTTTCGGTCTTACTCTATTGGAAAATTGGCAAATACGACTGCTTTAGTCATGGAACTTTTGCTCTTACATTTAATAATGGCTGTCTTATTAGCTCTTTCAATAGAGGCCCAAAACGTGGCTGGCTTGAATCATTTAGAAAGTAATTTTCTATTTGCTTTCACAACAAGTGCTCAGGGTTTCCTTTGGGGAATGTTTGCTTTACTTTTCGGTCAAATTTTCTCTGAAGCAAGTACAACTAAAGGGATGACATTCGGTTTACTGGGTTTGTTATATATTGTTCGAATGCTAACAGATGTAACAAATCTTTCCATAGGTTGGTTCAATCCTCTGTCTTGGTCTTATCTAGCTTTTCCTTATGTTAAAGGTCATGAAAATTGGTTAGCTGTCTTTTTGACTTTTCTCTTAGCTTTTCTACTTTTAGGAATATCCTATATCCTAGAGCTTAAAAGAGATGTGGGAGTGGGGTATTTTCCCGAAAGAAAGGCGCGACTTCATGGGAAAAAGGGACATTTCGGATTTCCTGGTCTCGTTTTGAATCTTGAAAAAAAGATGATTATCGGTTGGCTTTTGGCAAGTTTTGTTCTGGGCTTAGTTTATGGTTCAATGTTTGGACAAATGGACCAATTTATTTCAAGTAATAAAACCGTTAAGGAGCTTTTTGTTGGGAATGAAACGGCAGCGAGTGCGATTAGAGGAAACTTCATGGTCACTCTGTTTTCGATATTGTCAATCTTAATCGCAGCGTTTGGTGTAATTTTACTGACAAAAATGGTGAGCGAGGAAAGAAAAAATCGTCTGGAAGCTCTTTATGCTTTACCACTTTCACGACTAAAAGTCTATTCCACTTATTTACTGACAGCTATTCTGTCAGTAATTTTAGCTCAGTTTTTAGCGCTTTTTGGAATATTTATTGAACAGTTGGGTAATAAAAATGCTTTGAGCTTCTTAGAAATTATGAAATCTGGCATGATTTGGCTTGTTGCTGTCATATTTGTTTTAGCAATACTTAGTCTGTTACTTGGGCTTGTGCCTCGTTTGGCAGAATTAATTTGGGTATATCTTGCTTTCTTACTTTTTATGACTTATCTTGGAAAATTATTATCTTTGCCAAAATGGCTTGAAAATTTAAGTATTTATAACTATATTCCTAAATTGCCAGTTGAGAAAATGAATCTTCCTACCGTTTTATTCATATTAATTTTATCTGTCTTATTAATTTTACTTGGCTTTGGAGCTTATAGAAGACGCGATTTAATCACGGGGTAAAATAAATAAAAAAGCTATCATAATTGATAGCTTTTTTTTTATGAAAATTGATATTTTATAGATTACTTTCAAAAGTGTAAGAATAGTACTTACTAAGTATAGTAAAATAAATATATATAAATTAAGATTTAGGGGAGAATTATGAAAAAAATTATTATTTTTGCTGGTCTTGCAAGTGTATTGACATTTGGCGCTTTTAATTATCTAAAAAAACCGGGGAGTGAGCTGGGAGTCTTGGCCACTAAAGCAGTCACACCTAAAATATTGATTCCTAAAAACAATGAAGTAAATGAGAAAAGTTTAGATAATTTTGCGAAGAATACCCATATAATTATATCGTCACCTGATAAAGAGAAGGCGATTGATGAGGTGGTAGAAGAAGAGTTAAATAAGAAAGATAATAAACTGAATAAGGGTGAATTATACGCTCTATATAATAATTCAACTGAAGCATTGGAAAATACTAGCCGTTCAGTTGCAGGTTTTATGAATGATATATTAGGAAGTAAATAGCGAATAGCTTGACTTTTAAATTGTAAAATGAACAACAAAATGTCGTATAAGCCTGATTTTACAGTATTTCTTAGCATTAATAAGAAATTTATGATAGAATGAATGAGTTATTTTATAAATACGCTTTCAGGAGAAAAATTATCATGATGAATCCGGCAGAAATTTTATCTGCGACCATTCACCACGGTCAGGAAAAAATTAAACGTCCATTTTTAGAAAAAGCTGTGCTTGGTTTTATTGGCGGAGCAATGATTTCCTTTGGTTATTTACTTTATATTAGAGTAGTAGCTTCCGTTGCTGAGGAATTAGGAAGCCTTGCGAGCTTAATCGGAGCAAGTGTTTTTCCAATTGGCTTAATCGTTATCTTATTGGGAGGTGGTGAGTTAATCACTTCAAATATGACAGCTGTATCAACTTCATTATTTGCTAAAAAGGTAAGTTTGAGTGATTTGCTTAAAAATTGGTTGATTATTACTTTGTTTAATGTGATTGGAGCAATTTTTGTCGCTTTCGTCTTTGGACATCTCGTAGGATTGACTGGTACAGGAGATTATAAGACGGAACTTTTGAGATTGGCTCAAGCAAAGATTAATGCGAGTTGGTCACAAGAATTTCTATCAGGGATTGGTTGTAATTGGTTCGTTGGTTTAGCTATGTGGATGTGTTACGGAGCAAAGGATGCGGCAGGGAAAATATTGGCCGTTTGGTTTCCAGTGATGGCTTTTGTTGCGATTGGTTTTCAACATAGTATTGCAAATGCTTTTGTTATTCCTGCAGCAATTTTTGAAAATGCAGCGAGCTGGCTAGATTTTGCTCATAATTTCTTGTTTGTTTATCTTGGAAATCTCTTAGGTGGATCAATTTTTGTTGCTGGTTTTTACAGTTTAGGGTATCGTAGACAGGCTAGAGAACAAGAAGAACTTAAAAATCAAGAATAAATAAAAAAAGTTACTGACAGAAAGTCAGTAACTATTTTTTTAACTGATGATAACGATTGTACCAAATCTCGACGTACTCTTTAGAAAAAGGTCCTTTTTCATTGTTAATCCAGTCAACAAGAATTTTGACATTTTCTTTTAGAATATGATCAATTTCTTTTGGATAGTGCATTTTGCGGCGGTGGCGTTCATATTCTTCAACATCGAGTAATTTTTTTTCTCCATCTTTGAAGACCTTCACGTCAAGGTCGTAATCAATATATTTCAGCGCTTCGTTATCGAGGACGAAGGGGCTCGCTAGATTGCAGTAGTAGCTAACGCCTTCCTCACGAATCATAGCAATGATGTTAAACCAAAACTTTTTGTGGAAGTAAACAATAGCAGGTTCGCGTGTCACCCAACGACGGTCGTCAGATTCTGTCACTAATGTGTGATCGTTTACTCCAATAATTGAATTTTCATTTGTTTTTAGAACCATCGTATCGCGCCAAGTGCGATGAAGATTCCCATCATGTTTATAGCTTTGAATCGTGATGAAGTCGCCTTCTTTCGGAATTTTCAAGGCTATTCTCTCTTTCTCAATTCAAAGTTCTCATCTATTAATATACCATTTTTTAAATGAAATTTACAGTAAAAATGTTTAGTTTAAGCAATAAATTACTAATAATTGTTCGGATTTTTTTATTTTTATGTAGTAGAACTGTGTTTTTATACTATCAAGAAATATTAGTCATCCAAGTCAAAAATTGTCAAGGCAGACTGAAATTCTTCCCGCAAATGGGCTTTACGAAATTTTAACCAATCGGAACTTTTGCGAATCGCATTGTATCTTTTGCGCAAATGCCAGTTTTCGGCAATTTGATACTGCGGATATTCTTCTAAAAAGTGATTAATCATCTGCCACTCATAAGGATAGCCTAGTGGATGAGCGTGATAGAGGACTTTATCAAAAGTTAATGGCAGGCGTCTTTGATGAAGATGACCAAAAACAACATCACTGATTTTGGGAAATTTCTTAAAGGTTTCATGAAAATGTTGCGAACCTAAGTAGGCATTAAATCGAGCAAATTTTTCATAACGAGTATTAATGATAAATTGCTGATGAGGAACGAAATGAGTACTGACAATAATTCTATCAATCTTAGGATTTGCTGATAGTTCTGTCAGTAACTTTTCTAATTTCTGTAATTCAAGATTTGTTATCTTGATATCATCAAATTGACGATGAATTTTTCTATCAAAATAAAATGAATTTTTAAAAGCTATGATTTTTTTTATATCAATTTTTCCAGTCATGAAAGAATAATCATACCAACCGTGGAAACTGACAAAAGCAGTAGAAGCAAAATTTTTTACTTGAAAATTACTGACAGAAATTTCTTCTTCAGAAAGACCAACCATATCGTGATTTCCAAGATTGTAAGTGACTGACAGCTCTGTCAGTAATTCTATTTGCTTGAAAAATGGTTCGGAAATTCCGTGAAAATCATTTGAAATATCACCAGTAAAATGTAAATCTGTAATCTTTAAATCCTTTAAAAGAGACAGAAAAATATCAATTTCTTCTTGAGAAAAATGATTAGAATCCATATGAAAATCAGAAATCACAGCCAAGCGTCTTTTTTTAGTCATAATGAAATTATAGCATGTGATAGAAGTTCTATCTAATAAATAAATTTTTGATGAATCCTTATCTATTGAATAGCTTACTTTAGGCTTATAAGTGGTGAATATGGTATAATGCTACTATGGAATTATCAGAAATTAGAAATTTACTTGAAGGATATGCTGAGAAGATTAATGGCTTTCGGGAATCATTAGATCTTGAGCGTTTGGAAGAAGAAATAGCTCTTTTAGAAAACGATATGGCACAACCTGAATTTTGGAATGATCAAGCAGCGGCTCAAAAAGTGATTGATGAATCAAATGCTTTGAAAGCCAAGTATGACAATTATCAAGCGATGAATAATATGCTTGAGGAAGCGCAAACGATGCTTGAGATGCTTCAAGAAGAAGCTGACGAAGAGATGCAAGCTGAGTTAGAGGAAATGACAATTGCGCTCGGTCAAAAAATTGAATCTTATGAGCTTGAAATTATGCTCAATCAACCTTATGACCATATGAATGCTGTTCTTGAAATTCACCCAGGTTCTGGGGGAACAGAGTCGCAGGACTGGGGCTCAATGTTGATGCGGATGTACACTCGTTGGGGCGAAGCACATGGATTTAAGGTTGAAATTCTCGACTATCAAGACGGAGATGTTGCCGGATTGAAATCAGTTGCCCTTCGATTTGTTGGACGAAATGCTTATGGCTTTTTGCGAGGAGAAAAAGGAGTACATCGTTTAGTACGTATTTCACCTTTTGATTCAGCCAATCGTCGTCATACTTCATTTACCTCAGTTGATGTGATGCCTGAGTTGGACGATTCTATTGAAGTAGATGTTCGTGATGCCGATGTTAAAATGGATACTTTCCGTTCGGGTGGAGCTGGTGGACAAAATGTCAATAAAGTCTCTACTGGTGTGCGTTTGACTCACATCCCAACGGGAATTGTTGTGCAATCTACAATGGATAGAACGCAATATGGTAACCGGGATAAAGCGATGGCTATGCTGAAATCGAAACTCTATCAATTAGAAATGGATAAGAAGCAAGCTGAAGTTGATGAACTTCGTGGCGACCAATCAGAAATTTCTTGGGGAAGTCAAATTCGTTCATACGTATTCATGCCTTATCAATTAGTTAAAGATACGCGTACTGGTTATGAAACTGGACAAATTTCAAATGTGATGGACGGAGAATTGGACGGGTTTATAAATGCCTATCTCCGTTGGAACTTGTAGATTATAAATTAAAGTTTCGTATGTTTGAAATGTTTACGAAACATTAAAGTTATTAATGAAAAGGTTATAAAATAAAAGTGCCACCTAAAGCACGTTTATTTTGATATAATTATAAGAGTTCAATTGATGGATTCATTCTATGAAGCTGTCAGTAGGGCTAAAAGTTCTGTTATTTTAGAAAAAAAGAAAAGGTACGTGTGTGCCCGTTTTCTTGTTTTTTGAGAGCAGAATTTAAAAACATCCATAGTGATTAAAAAAATGGATTTTATGGACGAGGCCTAACGTTTGTTAGGACTTGGAAGAAAAATCTAGCATAGGAAAGGTACTATGAGTATTATAAAATTAAGCAACGTTTCCAAGAAATATTCTAATGGAACAACGGCTTTGCGTAATATCTCGCTTGAAATTGAGCCGGGAGAATTTACCTATATCGTTGGTCCATCAGGAGCTGGGAAATCGACCTTTATCAAACTACTTTATCGTGAATTAAAGATTGACCGTGGTTCTGGAACAGTTGCGCAATATGATTTATCTAAATTAAAACGTCGTGATGTGCCAATGCTTCGTCGCTCTGTTGGAGTTGTTTTCCAAGACTATAAACTTTTGCCGAAGAAAACTGTTTTTGAAAATATCTCCTACGCCATGGAAGTTATTGGGAAAAGTCCTCGTGAAATTAAAAAACGAGTGAATGAAGTGCTTGACCTTGTTGGTCTGAAACACAAAATTCGTTCATTTCCAAATGAACTCTCAGGTGGGGAACAGCAGCGTGTAGCAATTGCTCGTTCAATTGCCAATGCACCAAAAGTATTGATTGCTGATGAACCTACAGGGAACTTAGACCCTGAAAACTCTTGGGAAATCATGAATCTGCTTGAAAAAATTAATCTTCAAGGGACAACCATTTTGATGGCAACCCACAATAGCCAAATCGTTAACACTTTAAAACATCGTGTTATCGCAATTGAAAACGGACGAATTGTCCGCGACCAAGAGGAAGGAGTTTACGGCTACGATGATTAGAAATTTCTTCAAACACCTTTTGGAGTCGCTCAAAAACTTAAAACGTAATGGTTGGATGACAGTTGCGGCTGTTTCATCAGTAACAATTACTTTAGTTTTAGTTGGACTTTTCCTTTCAGTTATCTTGAATACTTCAAAAATATCTAATGGGATTGAAAACAATGTTCGGATTGTTGCCTACATGAAATTAGATGTTCATGATCAAGAGACAAAAATTCAAGATCCAAAAGATAATAAAAAAACAATCAATAATCCTGACCACCTTAAGATTTACGACTCAATCAAAAAAGTTCCTAATGTAAAAACAGTTGAATTCTCAAGTAAAGAAGCTCAGTTGAAAGAACTGACAAAGGCCTTAGGAAATAACTGGAATCTCTTTAAAGGTGATGCCAATCCACTTTACGATGCTTATATTGTTGAAGCTGATAAACCAGCAAATGTAAAATCAGTCACTTCAAAAATATCAAAACTTTCAGGAATTGAAAAAGCTACTTATGGTGGCGCCAATACTGCAAAACTGTTCCAAATTGCTCAGGGAATTCGAACTTGGGGGACTGCTGCCGCAGCTTTATTGATTTTCGTTGCTATCTTCTTGATTTCGAATACGATTCGTATTACTATCCTATCAAGACAACGTGAAATTCAAATTATGCGTCTGGTTGGGGCTAAAAATGGTTATATCCGTTGGCCTTTCTTCTTGGAAGGCGCTTGGGTTGGACTTTTAGGTTCAATTATTCCAGGACTTATTGTTGCTTGGGCTTATCGTCTTGCTTTTGTTAGCTTGACACCAAGTCTTCAATCACAAAAACTTGCAATGTTTGCTCCTAAAGAGTTCATTCCTGCAATTGTTGGATTGATGGCCGTGATTGGTATTTTGATTGGTTCATTTGGAGCCCTCTTATCAATGCGTCGTTTCCTTAAAATTTAATAAAAATAAAAGAGAAGTTAAATCTTCTCTTTTTTTTGCTAAAAAAAGCTGTCAGTAAATAAGTTTTTACTTATTTACTGACAGACTCTTAAATTTATTTAATTAGATATCATAATCTTCATCAGACATGGCTTCCACTTCACCAAGAAGGTATGAATTACCAACTTGTGAGAAGAAGTCGTGGTTTGATGACGAAGTTGAAATTCCATTCATAACCACTGGGTTAACGTCTGCTGCGGTATCAGGGAAAAGTGGATCTTGTCCAAGATTCATCAAAGCTTTATTGGCATTATAACGCAAGAAAGTTAAAACTTCATCAGTCCAACCAACTTTGTCATAAAGTAAATGAGAATATTTTTCTTCATTTTCATAAAGTTGATAAAGCAATTCATACATCCAATCACGGAATTCACCTTGCTCATCTTCAGATAACTCATTAAAACCAAGTTGGAATTTGTAACCAATATAAGTACCGTGAACTGACTCATCACGAATAATTAATTTAATAATTTCCGCTGAGTTAATCATTTTGTTATTTCCAAGATAGCGCAAAGGGGTATAGAAACCAGAGTAGAAGAGGCAAGTTTCAAGGAAAACAGAAGCCACTTTCTTTTGCAAAGGAGTACCAGATTCATAAATTTTATTGATGATTTCGGCTTTTGTTTGCATATAAACATTGGTATCTACCCAATTAAAAAGTTCTTCAATTTCTTTTTTCGTGTTTAGAGTTGAAAAAATTGTTGAATAAGACTTTGCATGAACAGATTCCATAAATTGGATATTGTTGAAACAGGCAATTTCTTGAGGTGTTCTTGCATCATGTTTGAGCACTTCAGCACCATCAACAGATTGCAAAGTATCAAGCAATGTCAAACCAGCAAAGGCCTTAGCAAAGGTATCACGTTCCAATTGAGGAAGTTTACGCCAGTCATCTAAATCGTTAGATACAGGAACACGAGTATCTAACCAAAATTGACTTGTTAATTTTTCCCAAGTATATTTGTCAATAGAATCCTCAATAGAATTCCAGTCAATGGCACTGTAATAAGTGGGGACAGTAAGATTTTCAGTTTCAGACATATTTTAAGATATGAGCCTGCTTTAAAAAGAGCAAACTCAATTCCTTTCTCTCATTTATTTACTGACAGAAAATACTGTCAGTATTTTTAGCTTAGTCATAAATTCTGTCAGTAAATTTTCATTTACCAACGAAGCTGTCAGTAAAAATAGGGACTCATTAGACCAAAAACTTTCGATAATTTATCAAAAGTTAATGTCAATAATCGTTTTAGAACATTTCGCAAATGCTTACCCCATTTTCATTCATTGACGATACTTTAATGAATGAAAACAAGTAAGAAAATAGAAAGTCCGTCTTAGCGGCTTCCGTAGAAGCAATAGATGCTTTAGCACCAATGCTTCTGTTGTATTAAATAACGCAACTTTCACATTGGTTAGCACCGACTTCTTCTTGGTCGTCAGTAAATGTACGAATGTAGTAAATTGTTTTGATTCCTTTTTTGTAAGCATAGTTACGCAAAATAGACAAGTCACGAGTTGTCATTTTATTATTTGCCACTTTCCATTCATAGAGACCTTCAGGTAAAGTTGAACGCATAAATAAAGTGAGTGACAAACCTTGGTCAACATGTTCTGTAGCAGCTGCATAAACGTCAATTACTGCACGCATATCTGTATCATAAGCTGATTTGTAATAAGGAATTGTTTCAGTGGCAAGTCCAGCAGCTGGATAATAAATTTTCCCAACTTTCTTTTCTTGACGTTCTTCGATGCGATTGACAATTGGGTGAATAGAAGAAGAACAGTCATTGATATAAGAAATAGAACCATTTGGAGCCACAGCCATACGATATGAATTATAGAGTCCAGAAGTTTTTACTGTGTCACGTAAAGCAGTCCAATCCTCAATTGTTGGAACAGCAATCCCTTTGAAAAGTTCTTGAACTTTAGGAGAAACAGCTGCAAAATAATCATGTGTTAAATATTTATCAAAATAAGAACCATCAGCATAGTCAGATTTTTCAAAATTCTTGAAGCTAGACCCTTTTTCAACAGCTAATTTATTTGAAGCCACTAAAGTATAATAGTTCAACAACATGAAATAAACACTAGTAAATTCAACGGCTTCTTTGCTGTCATAATGAATTTGATTTTGTGCTAAGAAAGAATGTAAGCCCATTGCTCCAAGCCCAATCGCATGCATTTCATCATTACCTTTACGAACAGTTGGAACAGTATCGAGGTTTGAAGTTTCGGAGATGAAAGTTAAAGCGCGAACCATTGCTTCAATAGAAGTTCCAAATTCATTGCTAGAAGTCATCATATTCAAAACATTAGTTGAACCCAAGTTACAAGCGACGTCAGTTCCAACAACCTTATAAGTTTGGTCATCGTTCAAAACAGAAGGCGTTTGGACTTGCAAAATTTCAGAACAAAGGTTAGACATGGAAATTACACCATCAACAGGGTTAGCTTGATTGACTGTGTCAACATTTACGATGTAAGGATAACCAGATTCTTGTTGAAGTTTTGAAAGTTCTTGTTCAAGTTCACGGGCATTAATTGGTGTTTTACGAATTTCTGGATTGGCTACCATTTTGTCATATTCAGCTGTAATATCGACTTCGGCAAAAGGTTTACCATAATATTTTTCAACAAAATATGGCTCAAAGAGATACATTGTTTCTCCCTTTTTAACCAATTCATAGAATTTATCAGGAACAGTAACCCCAAGAGAGAGTGTTTTAACACGAATTTTTTCATCCGCATTTTCTTTTTTAGTGGACAAGAATTCCATAATATCTGGATGGAATAGTGATAAATAAACAACACCAGCACCTTGACGTTGCCCCAATTGATTGGCATAAGAAAAGGCGTCTTCAAAAAGTTTCATGACAGGAACGACACCAGCTGCCACTCCATCGTAACCTTTGATAGGTGCACCAGCAGCACGTAAATTAGTCAAGTTTAGACCAACACCACCACCATTTTTAGAAAGTTGCAAGGCAGAGTTAATTGTTCGTCCAATTGAATTCATATCATCAGTTAATTGTAGAAGGAAACAAGAAACAAATTCACCACGACGCTTACGTCCAGCATTTAGAAAAGTCGGAGTCGCAGGTTGATAACGACGATTAATCATTGCAAAAGCAAGATTATTAGCTAATTTTTCATCGCCGTCAGCCATGTATAAAGCATTCATTAACACACGGTCTTCAAAATCTTCAAGATAGAGAGAACCGTCATTGTTTTTCATGGCATATTGATTATAAAATTTGTAAGCAGCCATAAATGAATCAAAATGAAATTCAAATTTACTCAATTCTTTACGAAGATTGGTAATGAATTCTGGTTTATATTTTTCAAGAAACTCAGCTTCTAGATATTCTTCTTTAACGAGCCAATTGAGTTTATCGATATATGTATCGGCTTCATAACGATTAGGTTCGACATTTTCTTTAAAAAAAGCAGTAATTGCTTCTTTATCTTTAGCAAGAGGAATGCTACCATTAACGGGAATATTAATCTCGTTATTAAGCTTGAAATAAGTTACATCTTTAAGTTGTTTTAGAGACATAAGTGACCTTTCTTAAAGCGTTCAACCATAAAGAACAGAGGGATGAACTCTAATATTATAATAAGTTCAAACTAATTAATAGAAATAAAAAGTTAAAAATAAAGAGGCTTCACTCAATAGGGTGAAGCCATAAAATCACAGCGGATTTTTGAAGGTGACTTTCGCTCCTTTGTCAAGCTGTGTAGCGAGTTTTTCGACAGCAGCAACATCGGCTGGTGTACCATTAAACTCAAAATCATATAAAAGCGGAATTTGGTATTTTGCAGAAAGTTCTTTAGCAGTAAAAATATAAATACCTGCGAAATTACGATTTCCTGTACCAATAATTCCTAGACAATGTTTATAATTATCATTATAAGCCATAAAGTCAAAAACAGGGTCCATAACATCTATTGATTTAGAAACAGTTGGAGATTCTTCGGCATAACTTGGCGTTATCAAAAGAAAAGGTTCATTCATTTCTATATCATCGTCAGGACTGATTTCGACATTTGGTAAGTTTGTTTTGGAAACAAAGCGACGTGTTTGCCCAGTCACACTGAAATAAGCAAGTTTCATATTAAGCCAACTTTGCTAATTCGCTAGGACGGAAACCAGAGAAGGCAAAGTCATCTTTAGTAATGACAGGTGCAGCACGAAATCCCATTTCAATCACTTTTTCAACAAATTCAGGTTGTTCATCGATATTGATTTCATCGAAGGCAATTTCATGTTCTGAGAGCCATTTTTTGACCATTTTGCATTGCATACAATTGTTTTTAGAATAGACTGTAACCATTTTAAATCTCCTTTGAGGACAAACGTATTTTATTAGTGAGAGTAAAAAGTCTTTGACTTTTTCTCGACTTTTTATAGTCTTATTTTATCGTAAAAAAAATATCTAGTCAAATTAAAGATACTAGATATTGTGTTGAATTATGTAAAATTATAAAAATAACACAACATATTGTGCTATTTTTCTTTTTGTTTTGATAAGTTTAAACCAAATGGGACAAGGGATTCGCAATGATTTTTGATTCTTTTGAGATTTGTTCTATGTCGTAAAATAATAATAATTGCTAAAACAAAAATAATAATTGAGAATAAAAGGTCGTAGGAAGTAAGAATAAATCCGATGCTAGGGAAAATAAGAATTCCCAATAAAGCAAATACAGCACCTATCACACTAGAGAGACTAATCATGCTAAAAAGCCATAGGACAATGATAAAGACAACAAGAAGGTAAATTAAGAAGAGCGGACTAAATCCAAGAATCACACCAGCAGAAGTTGCAACAGCTTTACCACCTTTAAAGCGGTCGAATATTGAAAAAGTATGTCCAATGACAGCAAGAAGACCGAAAATTAGAGGTGAAACTCCATTGATATGGAAGAAAAGGGGTAAAAGAGTAGCAAGTGTCCCCTTTAGTAAGTCAAAAGCAAAAACTGAAATTCCTGCCTTTACACCTAGAATTCTAAAAGTATTGGTTGTTCCAGTATTTCCTGAGCCATAGTCATGGAGATTTTTTTTGAAAAAAATCTTGCCAATCCATAAGCCGAATGGAATTGCCCCTAAAAGATAGCTGGCAATGAGAAGAAGAATAATAGTAAGCATAAGTTCTCCGAAGTTTATTTCGTTTAAAATCGATAATCTCTTTTAACTGTACAATTATATCATATTTTTAATAAAGATTACTGACAATATTGAAACATCTTCACTTACTTTTGGAAAAATTCTTACTATTAGATGAAAAAATTGTCAGCAGTCCTTTGACAAAGCTTTCTGAACAAGGTACAATAATCAAGATGAATATTTTTTATTAGCTCATTGTGGATAAAAAAATAGTGATTTAGATAGAAGATATAGGCTTTCGATGAGAGGAAAATAAATGGTAATAGATATTAATAACTATGATGACAGTGCGATTCAGGTTCTTGAAGGATTGGATGCTGTCAGAAAACGTCCAGGAATGTATATTGGATCAACTGACGGAACTGGTTTGCACCATTTGGTTTGGGAAATTGTAGATAATGCGGTTGATGAAGCTTTATCTGGCTTCGGTAACAGAATTTCAGTGACCATTAATGCTGATGGTTCTTTATCAGTAGAAGATGAAGGACGGGGAATGCCAGTTGGGAAACACGCCATGGGTATTCCAACTGTGGAAGTAATTTTTACTATTTTGCACGCAGGTGGTAAATTTGGGCAAGGGGGTTATAAAACTTCTGGTGGACTCCATGGTGTTGGATCTTCAGTCGTAAATGCCCTCTCGACTTGGTTAGAAGTTGAAATTACTCGTGACGGGACTGTTTATCGTCAACGTTTTGAAAATGGTGGACATCCAGCGACAACTTTAGAAAAAATTGGGAAAGCACCAAAGTCTAAAACAGGAACTAAAGTTACCTTCATGCCGGATTCTAGCATTTTTTCGACAACAGAATTTAAATATAATATCATTTCAGAACGACTAAATGAGTCTGCTTTTCTTTTAAAAGAAGTGACGATTAGTCTTGAAGATAAACGAACAGATGAAAAAGAAGAATTTCATTATGAAAATGGGGTTCAAGATTTCGTTTCTTATCTTAATGAAGATAAAGACAGTTTGACTCCAGTTCTTTATTTTGAAGGAAAACAAGATGGTTTTGAAGTTGAAGTTGCCCTTCAATATAATGATGGCTATTCAGAAAACATTCTTTCATTCGTCAATAATGTCCGAACAAAAGATGGCGGAACGCACGAAGCAGGTTTGAAGACGGCAATTACGAAAGCAATGAATGAATATGCTCGTAAAGTAAATTTACTCAAAGAGAAAGATAAAAATCTCGAAGGTTCGGATTATCGTGAAGGTTTGACAGCCGTCTTGTCAGTTTTAATTCCTGAGGAACATCTCCAATTTGAAGGACAAACCAAAGATAAATTGGGTTCTCCTTTAGCTCGTCCAGTTGTTGATTCTTTGGTTTCTGAGAAACTAAGTTTCTATTTGATGGAAAATGGCGAATTGGCGCAAAATTTGATTCGTAAAGCAATCAAAGCCCGTGAGGCTCGTGAAGCGGCTCGTAAAGCGCGTGAAGATTCACGAAATGGAAAGAAATCTAAAAAAGACAAAGGACTTTTGTCTGGTAAATTAACCCCTGCTCAAACAAAAAATCCAAATAAAAATGAACTTTATTTGGTCGAAGGAGATTCTGCCGGAGGGTCCGCTAAACAAGGACGAGATCGCAAATTCCAAGCCATTTTGCCTTTGCGTGGTAAAGTCATTAACACCGAAAAAGCTAAGATGCAAGATATTCTCAAAAATGAGGAAATCAATACAATGATTTATACCATTGGTGCAGGCGTTGGGGCAGATTTTACCTTGGCCGACCGTAATTATGACAAAATCATTATTATGACCGATGCCGATACTGATGGAGCACACATTCAAACGCTCTTATTGACTTTCTTCTATCGCTATATGAAACCATTGGTTGAAGCGGGTCATGTCTATATTGCCCTTCCACCACTTTATAAAATGAGTGAAGGAAAAGGCAAAAAAGAAAAAATTGAGTATGCTTGGACAGATGGTGAGTTAGCAGAACTTCGCAAGCAATTTGGTAAAAATGCTAATTTGCAACGTTATAAAGGACTTGGAGAAATGAATGCTGACCAACTTTGGGAAACAACAATGGACCCAGAAACTCGGACATTGATACAAGTGACCATTGATGATGCAGCTCAAGCAGAGAAACGTGTTTCAGTACTGATGGGGGATAAAGTTGAACCTCGTCGTAAATGGATTGAAAATAATGTGAAATTTACAATGGAAGAAGAAACAGTATTCTAAGTTACTTTCTTTAATAATTAACCTCGATTTTTCGAGGTTTTTTACTTTAATTTATGATGTAAGTATCACTATTGCTCACTTTAGGTGTAACAACAAGCCTATTCGTAAGCCAGCAAAGCTAGCAAGAGAAACTTTGTTTCATTTTGTTAGCTATGATATAATGGAAGAAATTCTAAAAGAAGATAAAAAACGAAAAGAGAAAAAATGCAAAAATCAGCTTTAATTATTATTGATTTGCAAGCATTCATTAAAAAATTAGCGAAAGATGCTGTTCCTTATGGCTGGGATAAAATTATTGAAAATAATCGAGCTTTAATTTCTGCATTTGACCAAAAAAATCAGCCAGTTTATATTGTGACTGTTGAACCAAAAATACTTTGGCAATCAGCTAAAAAAGCTTTTTCTCGGATGATTTTGCAAGATGAATTGGATAAAAATCCAAGATTACATCAATTAGTAAAATATGGGCCGTCAGCATTTAAACAATCTGATTATGGCTTAGCTGACGAGTTGAAAAATAATTCTGTCAGTAGAATTTATGTTTCTGGTGTGTCTATGAGTAATGGAGTATTAAAAACAGCCAGAGATGGGGCGGACTTGGGATTTGAAGCGATGATAATTGAAGACGCCTGTGCTGACAGAAAGTTAAAAAACTTCCAGAAAACAAAAACTGACGAAATACCAAAATTTGGGAAATTAATTAAAACAAGAGAAATTATCGAGGAACTGAATAAAAATGTCTGAGAAATATGTCGTATTTGACTTTGAAACTACAGGATTTTCTGCACAAAAAAATGAAATTATTCAAATTGGAGCGGTAAAATATGATGAGAATAATCAAGAGCAAGCTAGATTTAATCAGTTAGTAAAAAATCAACGCTCTTATGTCTCAACTGAAATCACACAATTGACTGGCATAAAACCAGCTGATTTGTTAAATCAACCAACGATTGAAGAAATTTTACCTGAATTTTTAGACTTCATCAAAGGCCATTTATTAGTGGCTCATAATGCTCCTTTTGATATTTCTTTTCTTTATCAGGCCATTATTGATTGTGCCATTACTGATGTTGAGGCTTTTCGTGTCTATGATACTTTGGCAGAAAGTAAAAAGTTATTAACTATGTCTTCTTATGCTCTAGAAAATTTTAAAGACCTACTAGAAATGAATGATTTACGTTCGCATGATGCGCTCAACGACTGCTTAATCACGGCAAAACTTTATCAATATTTACAGAAAATTGAAGAAGTTGAGCTGTCAGTAGAATCAGAAGTTACTGACGAACTCGGTCAGTTAGATTTATTTGGTGACAGCTCTGATGAAATTACTGACAGCCTTCGCAGAAAGTTAAATTTACCAATCACCAAAGCTTTAGTCTATTATCAGCAAAATCTTGAGCGAAAATGGGAACGTTTTGAAGTTCTTGGAATTTCGATTGAACGAGAGTACTCCGTAGGTTCGAGTTTAAATATTCGTTTACATAATTCAGAGAAAGTGAAAATTCATTCTGATTTTCTAAAAGAAATGCAAAAAACCAATTTCGTGACGATTATGGAGGAAGAAAAATGACAGCAATTTGGAAAGAAAAAAGTTTTAATCAACTTACATTAGATGAAATGTATCAAATTTTAAGCCTGCGTACTGCTGTCTTTGTTGTGGAGCAAAACTGCCCTTATCAAGAGCTTGATGGCAAAGACCAAGTAGCCAAACACCTCTGGTTAGAAAATGAAAATGGTCAACTGATGGCCCTTTGTCGCCTACTTCCCAAAGGGATTTCATTTGCAGAGGCTTCAATTGGGCGTGTCCTTGTCAATCCTGAATTTCGTGGACAAAATTTGGGAAGAGGACTCATTGAAAAAGCCTTAGAAGTCCTTAAAGAAGATGGGGAAGAAGCAGTAACAATTGAAGCGCAATATTATTTGCGTGATTTTTATGCTTCATTTGGTTTTGTTGAAAATTCTGAACCCTTTTACGAAGATGATATTAAACATGTCAATATGATTTTGAAATTCTAAGATGAAATAATTTACTGACAGCTTTGTCAGTAATTTTTTCACTTCAAATTAAGCTGTCAGTAGATTTTAAAGAGATAAACAATCTTATCAATTTTGACCAATAAATAATTTGTAAGTTTTTTTCGTTTTGATTTTGTGGTAGAATAGAAAAAGTGATTTTGTATTGTAGAATGCCAAAAGCAGAGAACTGTCAGTAAAAATCAAAGATTTATTTATAAATTAGCAAATAATTAATTAAAAAAGTAAACAAATTTTCTAAAAAGAAAGTTAAAATATGTCAAACATTCAAACCTTACCATTAGAAGATATAATGGGTGACCGATTTGGTCGATATTCAAAATATATCATTCAGGAGCGGGCCCTTCCCGATATCCGTGATGGTTTAAAACCGGTACAACGCCGTATTCTTTATTCAATGAATAAAGACGGAAACACATTTGATAAGTCTTATCGTAAATCAGCGAAATCAGTCGGAAATGTCATGGGTAATTTCCACCCACATGGAGATAGCTCAATTTATGAAGCAATGATTCGGATGAGTCAAGACTGGAAGATGGGCGAACCTTTAATCGAAATGCATGGTAATAATGGTTCAATGGATGGTGACCCACCAGCCGCTATGCGTTATACTGAAGCCCGTCTTTCAGAAATTTCAGGCTATCTTTTAGCAGATATTGAGAAAGATACAGTAAGTCAAGCTTGGAACTTTGATGATACTGAGAAAGAACCAACAGTTTTACCAGCAGCTTTCCCAAATCTTTTAGTCAATGGCTCAACCGGGATTTCAGCTGGTTATGCGACAGATATTCCACCTCACAATTTGGGGGAAGTCATTGATGCAACCATTCATATGATTGACCATCCTAAAGCTGATGTAGAAAAAATCATGGAATTCTTACCAGGACCAGATTTTCCTACTGGTGGGATTATTCAAGGAAAAGGCGAAATCAGAAAAGCTTACGAAAAAGGAAAAGGCCGCATCGTTGTTCGTTCAAAAGTCGATATTGAGCCAATGAAGGGCGGTCGTGAGCAACTTATTGTTACTGAAATTCCTTTTGAGCTCAATAAAGCAAACTTAGTCAAGAAAATTGATGATGTTCGTGTCAATGCTAAAGTGCCCGGAATTGCAGAAGTCAGAGATGAGTCAGACCGTGAAGGGCTTCGGATTGCAATTGAATTAAAGAAAGAAGCTGATAGCCAGCTTGTTTTGAATTACTTGTTTAAAAATACTGATTTACAAGTGAATTATAACTTCAACATGGTTGCAATTGATAATATGACTCCTGTTCAAACCGGTGTCTTACAAATGCTCCGTTCTTATATCAAACACCGTGAAGATGTTATCGTTAAACGTTCGCAGTTTGATTTAAATAAAGCAGAAAAAAGACTTCATATTGTTGAAGGTCTGATTCGCATGGTTTCTATTTTAGACGAAGTGGTCGCAACGATTCGTGCATCAGAAAATAAAGCAGATGCCAAAGAAAATATCAAAGTTTCATTTGGATTTACCGAAGAGCAAGCCGAAGCCATTGTCACTTTACAACTTTATCGTTTGACCAACACCGATATTGTCACTCTACAAAATGAACAAGCTGAATTAGAGCAAAAAATTCTCGAACTTAAAGCGATTATTAACGATGAACGTACCTTGTTTAATTTAATGAAACGCGAACTTCGTGAAGTTAAGAAAAAATTTGCCAAACCACGCCGTAGCGAATTACAAGATGAAGTTCAAACCATTGAAATTGAAGCGAGCGAATTGATTGTGGCAGAGGATACTGTAGTTTCAGTAACTCGTTCAGGTTACATCAAACGTACTTCACCACGTTCATTTGCTTCCTCAGCACTTGAAGAAATTGGTAAACGTGATGATGACGAGCTCCTTTATTATGCCAATGCTAAAACAACTCAACATCTCTTACTTTTCACAAATCTTGGCAATGTCATTTATCGCCCAATCCATGAACTTTCTGATATCCGTTGGAAAGATATTGGTGAGCATCTATCTCAAAGTCTCTCTAATTTCTCAGCTGATGAGAAAGTAATTTTTGTTCAGATTGTGGATGAATTTGCTGGTGAAAATCTAGTTGTTGTCACAAGAAATGGACAAATAAAACAAATTGAACGTGAAAGTTTCTCCCCTTGGCGGACCTATCGTTCAAAATCTACTCCATGTGCTAAACTTAAAGGAGAAGATGATGAAATTGTTCTAATCACTCCAGTTCAATTTGCAGACCTCATGCTTATTTCTGAAAATGGTTATGCCCTTCGCTTTAATCTTGATGACGTTCCAGTTTTGGGTGCTAGAGCTGCAGGAGTCAAGGCCATGAATCTCAAAAATGGCGATAAAATTAAGTCCGCCTTCTTTGTTAACTCAAATAGTTGGTACCTTTTGACTCAACGGGCATTTATCAAACGTGTTAAGACGGATGATATTCCGGCCACCTCACGTGCTAATCGTGGCCTTCAAGTACTACGAACATTGAAGACAAATAATCATACCGTCTTTGCAGCCGGCTTAATCAATTCAACTGCTGATTTATCAGCATTGACCGAAGAATTAGATTTGTTCAGTCAAGCTAAAGCACCAGCGACAAAAGAAACTGATGAACAAGTATTAGAAGTTATCAGTGAGACTGGCAAGAAATACGATATCAATTTGTGCGATTTATCATTATCAGATCGAACAAGCAATGGACATCCAATTGCTGATGATCTTGAAAAAATTGCAAGCGTAAAAATAAAATAAAAAAAATCAGCTTTGGCTGATTTTTTTTATTGTCTTCGACCAATAATATAACGAAAGAGTGCCGCATAAAGTAGCCAAAGAATAATACAAGCACCAATAATCCAAACCCAAGCATCTTTTTGGTTAGTAAGTGGAAGTGGTACATTCATTCCAAAAAAACCGGTGATGACTGCTAATCCTGCCAAAAGTACAGAAACAATTGTCAAAGTTGTCATATTATCATTCAAATTATTATTAAGGACATTATTATAAGTTCCTGCTAATTGTTCAAGAATTTGAGCATTAAGGTGTGTCATACTGGCAAGCTGTTGTGCTTCGATAATTGCATCTTCAAGCTGCTCTTTTTCAGTTTCATTGAACTGTCTGTAAATACTTTTTGTTTTAAGTTGTTCAAGTAGTAGAGTATTTTGGTTGGCACTAGATACAATATACAGCATTCCCGTTTCAATATCAGAAAGGGCCAACAAATTTTTCTTTGTTGTTTTTTCACGCAACTTTTGATTAATTTCTTCTTTTGATTTATCAATTTGTTCTAAGTAAGGAAAGAAAGCCTCTGAAATCAAAAATAAACTGATGAAAAGAAGATGATAAACTGTTTCTGGTTCATTTTGAAAACAATATTTTTTAATTTGATTAATTAAATATTCATTTTCTGGATGATAAAGAGTAATTAATCGATTTTTTTGTGCTACAAAAGTAATGGGAACCGTCTTATAATGAACTTCTGAATTGAGTAAATCCAGACTATTGAAAATCAGTACAAAGTCTTGACTATCAGGGATGAACTCCGTGTGAGGACGTTCATTTTTATCTTCGGCATATTGAAGCGTTTCTAAGTCAATACCATAAGTAGCAAGTTCAGAAGTATTTCTAAGGTCTTCGACATTAAAAGAAAGCCAAGTGAGTTGAGGGTTTATTTTTATTTCTTGCATGATAAGATATCCTATGTTCTAATAGAGCCATTTTAGCAAAATTGTAATTTTTGAGCAAATAAATAGGCGAAAACTATTAATAACCAACTTGAGAAATTGCTATTTTAAAGAATACGTTTTTATTTCTTGACAATCTTTAAATTTAAATGCTATACTTTAGCTACAATTGAATAAATCTTCAGGGCAGGGTGTAATTCCCTACCGGCGGTATAGCCCGCGAGCTGCTTGCAGCATGATTCGGTGAAACTCCGAGGCCGACAGTATAGTCTGGATGAAAGAAGATAATAAAACCATAATACTCTAGTCAGTATTATGTCTATTTAGCCTAAAACTCTGGAGTGAATTTATATAATTCACTCCATTTTTGGTTTTTTGAGCTGCATTTTTGCTCGAAAAAAATAGAAAATTTATCAAAAGACCCTGAAATTTTATTTTAGGGTCTTATTTTTTATTAGAAAGGATGAATAGATGAAAAAAGACGAATACTACATGGATTTAGCAATTGTACTTGCAAAAAAAGGAGGTGGTAATGTCAACCCTAACCCTCAAGTAGGAGCCCTTATTGTCAAAGAAGGGATAATTATTGGTCAAGGTTATCATGAAAAATATGGGGAAGCTCATGCGGAAATCAATGCTTTTAAGGATTGTAACGAATCTCCCGAAGGAGCTACGCTTTATGTGACCTTAGAGCCTTGTGCGCATCAGGGAAAACAACCCCCTTGTTTTGAAGCGATTATAAAAAATAGAATTAAGCGTGTTGTTATCGGGCATTTAGACCCCAATCCCTTGGTTTCAGGAAAAGGAATTAAAGCAATGAAAAAAGCTGGAATTGAAGTTTCTATCAATGTCTTAGAAAAAGAATGTGAAGAATTAAATAAAATTTTCTTTTATTATGTTAGTCAAGGGCTTCCTTATGTCATGATGAAGTATGCAATGACTTTAGACGGAAAAATTGCGACATCAGCAGGTCAATCAAAATGGATTACAGGTGAAATTGCAAGACAGAAAGTACATCAAGACCGTTCACGTTTTATGGCAATTATGATTGGTGTTGAAACGCTTATTTTAGATGATCCACAACTCTCTGTCAGGTTAGAAAATGGAAAAAATCCGATAAGAATCATTTGTGATACTCATTTAAGAAGTCCTTTAGCTTCCAAGATTGTTTCCACAGCTACTGAAATTCCAACGATTATTGCTACAGCTGAGTCTGACCCCAAAAAACAAGCTTCTTTTCTTAAAGCGGGTTGTGAAATTATTTTAGTTTCTTGCCTAGAAGGAAGATTGAATTTGAAAGAATTGACCAAAAAGTTAGGAGAAAAAGGGATTGACAGTATCATCTTGGAAGGTGGAGGGACATTAAATGCTTCGGCATTAAAAGCAGGGATAGTCCAAAAAGTTCAAACTTACATTGCCCCTAAAATATTTGGTGGAAAAGAAGCACCAAGTCCAGTTGAAGGACATGGAATCGAGCAACCCAATCAAGCCTATCTCCTAGAAAGGACTCAAATAACCTATCTAGGAGAAGATATTTTATTAGAAAGTGAGCTTCTTTAATGTTTACAGGAATAATTGAAGAAATAGGGGAAGTGAGTCGCCTGCAAAAAAGAGAAAAATCCTTCAAAATTAGTATCCGTGCTTCCTTGATTTTAGAGGATATGAAACTTGGAGATTCTATTTCAACAAATGGTTTATGCCTGACCATTTCTGAATTTAATCAAAAAGAATTTACGGCTGATATTATGCCTGAAAGTCTAAATCGTTCAAATTTTGGGACCTTAAATGTGGGTGCCAAAGTTAACTTAGAACGAGCGATGTCATTAAATGGCCGATTTGGTGGGCATATTGTGTCAGGGCATATTGATGGAGTTGGCCAGATTTTAGAAGTAAAAAAAGAAGAAAATGCCATCTGGTTTGAAATCAAAACGAGCTTGAATTTAATGAGATATATCGTCGAAAAAGGCTCAATTACGATTGATGGGAATAGTCTTACAGTTGCTCAGGTTAAGTCGAAATCTTTTAGTGTTTCCATTATTCCACATACGCTCAAAGAGACGATAATGTCAGATAAAAAAGTGGGTGATACTGTTAATTTAGAAAATGATATTTTGGGAAAATATATAGAAAAATTATGGGGCGATAGTAGTTCTTCGATGAAAGAATCTTCAGTAACTAAAGAAAAACTATTTAACAACGGATTTTTATAGGAGATAAAATGTTCCAATATAATAAAGTAGAAGAAGCACTTGCTGCACTTAAAGCAGGGGAAATGATTATTGTTAGTGACGATGAAAATAGAGAAAATGAGGGCGACCTTATCTGTGCGGCCGAATTTATCAGCCCAGAAATAATTAATTTTATGGCAAGTGAGGCCAAAGGTTTGATCTGCGCACCACTCAGTGAAACTTATGCTAAGAATTTACAATTAGAAGCAATGGTAGAGAAAAATACAGATAATCATGGAACAGCTTTTACAGTTTCGGTTGATCATATTGAAACTAGCACAGGAATTTCGGCTTTTGAACGGGCCTTAACCATAAAAAAACTTGTTGATGCTGAGAGTTTACCAAGTGATTTTCGTAGACCAGGTCATGTATTTCCACTTATTGCCAAGAAAAATGGCCTTTTAGAGCGAAATGGTCATACTGAGGCTACGGTTGACTTGTTGCGTCTGGCTGGTTTAAAAGAAGTAGGTGTCTGCGTTGAAATAATGGACGAAGATGGAACAATGATGCATAAGGTGAAACTGAAGGAAAAAGCGCAAGAGTGGGGCTTGAAATATATCACAATTAAAGCTATTCAAGAGTATCTTAAGCAAAATGAACTGCAAGTAGAACAGGTGACTAGAGCTAAACTACCGACGAAATATGGTATGTTTGATATTTTAGGATTTGTCAATAAAATAAATGGTGAGCACCATGTTGCTTTAGTTAAAGGAGATATTGGTGACGGTCAAGCTATTCTTTGCCGCGTTCACTCAGAATGCTTAACTGGTGATGCTTTTGGTTCTTTGAAATGTGACTGCGGTGGACAATTAGAAGAGGCATTAAAAAAAATAAATGATGAGGGGCGTGGCGTGCTTTTATATCTTCGACAAGAAGGACGTGGAATTGGTTTGATTAATAAACTTCGTGCCTACTCACTTCAAGATGAAGGACTTGATACGGTTGAAGCTAATTTAGCTTTGGGGTTTGAAGAAGATGAGCGAGAATATTCTATTGGAGCACAAATTTTAAAAATAATTGGGGTGAAATCATTGAAATTAATGACTAATAATCCGCAAAAGATTAATGATTTTCAAAAATATGGTTTAGTAGTTGAAGAAAGAGTAGCTCTCCAAATCAAAGATAACCCCTTTGACCGTGATTATTTAAAAGTAAAACAAAATAAAATGGGACATTTGTTTGACTAAAGTAAAATAGAAAGTAAGGATAGAAATATGACAATTATTGAAGGAAATTTAAGAACAGAGAATGCAAAGTATGGAATTGTAGTTGCTCGATTTAATGAATTTATCAATGCAAAACTTTTGTCAGGAGCATTAGATGCACTCAAAAGACATGGAGTCCAGGAAGAAAAAATTGATATTGCATGGGTTCCAGGTGCATTTGAAATTCCCATTATTGCCCAAAAAATGGCGACTTCCAATAAATATGAAGCAATTATATGTTTAGGGACTGTCATCAGAGGCTCAACTTCTCATTATGATTTTGTTTGTAATGAAGTTTCTAAGGGGATTGCTCATGTTTCCTTAAACTCTAATATTCCGGTCATGTTTGGTGTACTAACAACTGAAAATATAGAACAAGCCATTGAGCGTGCAGGCACAAAAGCTGGAAATAAAGGTTTTGAAGTAGCGGTTGGAGCAATTGAAATGGTTGATTTAATGAGAAAGATTGGCTAATTTATCTATAAGTGCATTTATTTAAATGCGCTTTTTATTTTGAAATAGGATAAAAACTGTTCTAGCGAGCTATCAGATTGCGAAATATGCTATAATTAAAGCATGAAAAAACTACTGTCACTTGTTATTATCGTTGTCGGAATTGTTGCTGACCAAATTTTTAAAAATTGGATTGTTGCTAATATTCAGCTTGGAGATACAGAAAAAATTTGGCCTAATGTTCTTAGTTTAACTTATATCAAAAATGATGGAGCAGCTTGGTCTTCATTTTCAGGTCAACAATGGTTTTTCCTTATCTTAACACCGATTGTCTTAGTTGTTGCCCTTTGGTTTTTATGGAAAAAAATGGCACAAAACTGGTATTTTATTGGATTAACTTTAATTATTGCGGGTGCTTTGGGAAATTTTATTGACCGAATTCGTCAAGGATTTGTTGTTGATATGTTCCAAACTGAATTTATTAATTTTCCAATTTTTAATATTGCGGATATCTTATTATCTGTTGGTTTTGTTCTTCTTTTCATTGCAATTTTGACAGACAAAGAAACAAAATAAATTGATTAAAAAATCACTGACAGAAAGTTTTATTTAACATTTATAAAAAGGAAAACACACTTGCCTATCATAAAAATTAACGAAGAAAACAAAGGCTTACGTCTTGACAAGGCGCTTGCCAATCAAACAGAATATTCACGAAGTTTACTGACAGAACTTATCAAAAATGATAAAGTGTTTGTTAACAGTGAAGCCAAAAAAGCAAAGTATAAAGTAAAAGTAGGGGACAGGATTGAATTTGAAGTTCCGGAAGCGGAAGTTCTTGATATTGTTGCTGAAGATTTGCCACTAGAAATCATTTATGAAGATTCAGATGTTGCAGTAGTAAATAAACCTCAAGGAATGGTAGTTCATCCTGCAGCCGGTCATGCTTCAGGGACATTGGTTAATGCAATCATGTATCATATCAAAGATCTTTCAAGCATTAATGGTGTAATTCGTCCAGGAATTGTGCATCGTATTGATAAGGATACGAGTGGTCTTTTGATGATTGCCAAAAATGATAAAGCACACGAAAGTTTGGCAGCACAATTAAAAGATAAGACTAGCAAACGTCGTTATTTAGCGATTGTCCACGGTGAAATTGCTAATGATAAAGGAACCATTGAAGCGCCAATTGGACGTAATCTTAAAGATCGCAAAAAACAAGCCGTAGTTTCTGGCGGAAAACCAGCCGTGACTCATTTTGAGGTTTTAGAACGATTTTATGGCTATACTTTGATTGCATTACGCTTGGAAACTGGGCGTACACATCAGATTCGTGTACATATGAATTACATTGGTCATCCTGTGGCTGGTGATCCACTCTATGGGCCAAATAAAACATTGACACCTAATAAAGGGCAATTTTTGCATGCTGAAACATTAGGTTTTGACCATCCAACAACTGGTGAGTTTATGGAATTCCAAGTTGATGCTCCTGAGATATTCAATGAACAATTAGAAAAGCTTAGAGAACAAGTTTAAACTTGTTTTTTTTTGTATTTAAAAAAGAACTATATTTACTGACAGACTTTCTGTATTTGTCAGCAAATCAGACATCAATAAAAGATAGATGATGTATAATAGAGTTACTGATAGTTAGTAGGTTTTTATTAGTAAAAGGAGACTATTATGAACTTTTTTAATCAGATTTTTCATAATCAAATTTTAATGACAGCCATTGTGAGTTGGGCTCTGGCTCAGTTAATTAAAATAATTATCGAACTTATTCGGACACATCGTATTAATTGGCAATTAATTTTTGCAACAGGTGGAATGCCCAGCTCTCATAGTTCATTGGTTGTTGCTTTGGCAACGGCTACTGGATTGAGACAAGGATTTGATTCATCGCTTTTTGCTATTGCTACTGTTTTAGCCTTCGTTGTTTTATATGATGCCCAAGGTATTAGAAGACAGGCAGGAAATCAAGCCAGAATTATTAATCGAATGTTACAAAATGTCGAAAATGCCGGAATCAAAGTAGATAAAAATTTAAAAGAATTATTGGGGCATACACCAATTCAAGTGATGGGTGGAACAATTTTAGGAATAATTGTTGCTTTAGTAATGAATTAAGAAAAAATTCTGTTGCAATCAGAGTCGTAAGCGTTAACTATAGTGTAGTTTATAAATGCGAAGTAAAAAATGAGAAATTATCATCTAAAAATTAAGGTTATTGTAAGAAACAAAAGCCAAGCTATGGTAAAATGGTAATATGAATAATATAGTATTTATTAAGTATAGAAAAGGATTCTGTCTTGTCTTAATGATAGGACTCTTTCTTTTAATTAACGGGATTGCTATTTCTTTGACGCAGGTGTGGAACGCAGATCACATCATTGCGCTTTTGTTAGGAAATATTCTTTTAATAGCAGCCTATTTTTATTTTGTTGGAATTTATAAATTATCAAAAAAACTTTTTGACTTGAAGGATAAAAATAAAACTACTGACAAGTCTGTCAGTAAAATTGAGTTACTGACAGACTTGTCAGTAACAAAATATTATCGAATAAGCTTTTGGGTAGTAGCTTTGTTAACTTTTATCTTGCCGTTTCTTTTTATGATTCATGTGCCTGATAGTAAGCATGCTTGGGACTATTTCGTTATATTTAATTCTACAACAGAACTCCATGGTCAATCTTTTGGACTATTACCTGAAACTGCTTCGCGTTTAGGATATTTTCTTCGTTATCCAAATAATCAATTTTTAGGGATTTTATTTAATCAAGTTTTCTCTCCATTTGCAGGAAGTGTTGAACTAAAAATGTGGGTTGTGACAGCAGTGTCTGCACTGTTGACAAGTCTCGGAGTTTTAGCTGGAACCTTAAGTGTTAAGGCTTTGAGCGGGAAAAGACATGCGCTCTTATACAATGTTTGTGCTCTCGGGTTCTTACCTTTTTACGTTTATGGTGCACAACTCTATAGTGATACGATTACACTTCCTTTTGTATCCTTTAGTTTGTTGTTCTTTATTTATGCCATTAAATCACAAAAAATAACTCAACAAGTTCTATGGTATTTTTTGGCAACAGTATTGGCAGTTATAGGTTATGAATTTAAGCCAACGGTGTTAATTGTGCTTATTGCTGTTTTGATTTTCCTTGGACTTAATAAAAAGTGGAAACAACTTTTGCTTTTACTTCCAATGTTTGCTATTTTATTTGTTGGGGGACATTTCATGGTTAAAGCAACTATTGCGACCGAGCCAGCTTTTTCTCAAGAGGCTAATGAACGTCGTAATCTTCCGATGATGCACTGGATTGCTATGTCTTGGTCGCCAACTAATAAAACGGGTGGATTCAATAAGAAAGTGAGGCTCTATTCTGAATCTTTCCCAACTTATGAAGCGAAAAAAGAGGCTGATAAACAACTCTTCATAGACAATCTTAAGAAGATGGGACCTGTCGGAGTTGTGCGACAAATTGGACGTAAATTGGCCTATACTTGGTTATATGGTGATTTGAACAGTTCGTTTTATACTTATCATCATGAAAATAAATTTATTAATCGTTACTTTGATTATTTATCAGGAACCTCATTTTCTTTGGATGGCCCTGGTAATATAACAGGTTGGTTTATGCTAAAGGCTGTTCAAACCCTTTATTGGATTGGCCTAGTTGTTTTACTGTGGCGTCAAATCTGGCGAATTTTAATCAGCAAGAGAAATTGGTCAAATCCCTGGTTTATTCCAGCTTTGGCCTTTGTTGGATTGAGTTTTTTCCTTATTCTATGGGAAACAAATTCACGTTACCTTTATCAATTTGCCCCTGTTATGATTGCTTTAGCAAGTTTAGGTTTAATAGATAAGCAGTTTAAAAAGAAAAAAATTAAGGAGTGAATATGACTAAGATTCTTTATATGGTCGTGCCATGTTACAATGAAGAACTGGTACTTGATGAAACTTCCGAACGTCTCAAGGCTAAATATGAACAATTGATTTCAAATAATATTATTAGTCCAAAAAGTAGAGTTGTCTATGTTAATGATGGCTCAAAAGATAAGACTTGGGAAAAAATTCAAGAAAAACATAATGAAAATCCGATGTTTAGTGGGATTAATCTCTCGAGAAATCGAGGACATCAAAATGCTTTGCTCGCTGGTTTAATGACCGTGAGAAATTTAGCAGATTGCGTTATTTCAATGGATGCAGATTTGCAAGATGATATTAATGCAATTGATGAAATGCTTGAAAAATTTGAAAATGAGAACTGTGATATCGTTTATGGTGTACGGGATAATCGGGACACTGATACAGTTTTCAAAAGAAGAACTGCTGGAGCTTTTTATAAATTAATGCAAGGTTTGGGGAGCCAAAGTGTTCCTAATCATGCTGATTTTCGTTTAATGAGTCGCCGTGCCCTTGACGGTTTAGCTCAATTTCCTGAACAAAATCTCTTCTTAAGAGGAATGGTTCCTTTGGTTGGCTATAAATCTGATATCGTTTATTATAAACGTGGAGAACGTTTTGCCGGTGAAAGTAAGTATCCTTTGAAAAAAATGATTAGTTTTGCGCTGGATGGAATTACTTCAACATCAGCTGCACCGATGCGTTTGATTTTTTGGATTGGTTTAATTTGGTTTTTGCTAGCTATTGTAGGAGCAATTTATATTATTGCTCGCCATTTTATTAATGGTTCTGACGTTGCAGGTTGGGCTTCGACAATGCTGGCTATTGTTGGATTTGGTGGGGCTAATCTATTAGCTCTAGGTGTAATTGGTGAATATATCGGAAAAATCTTTTTGGAAGTTAAACAACGCCCTCGTTATTTGATTGAAGACTTCATTAACGAAGATTAAAAATGATAAATTATCATTAATTATTCAGAAAAACCGTATGGTTTTTTTGTTTTAAGCTTGTTATAATGAGCAAATAAATAAAAATTTATGATTACATTTGCAATTAAAGAAAGGCGAGGTGCCAAATGAGCTACCATGTTTTGATTGTTGAAGACGAACCGAGTCTCTCTGATTATGTCAAAAAAGAGTTGATTTTTGAAGATTATCAAGTTTCAACCGCTTTTGATGGCCTTTCTGCTTTGGAAATATTTGAAACTGCTAAGCCTGCTATTGATGTTGTTTTGCTTGATTGGATGATTCCAAAATTAGATGGCTTGACAGTGTTACGTCGAATGAAAAAAATTCATCCTGATACACCAATTATCTTCTTGACGGCGCGTGATTATATTGGAGATAAAGTCGCCGGTCTTGATGCGGGAGCAGATGATTATATTACTAAACCTTTTGAAATTGAGGAGCTATTGGCTCGGCTGAGGTTGATTTTTAGGAAATGGTCAAATTCTTCTTCCAAGGTCTATGAACTTGATTACTTAAAAGTTGATTTAAGTGCTCATACAACAGAAGTGGCTGGTAAAACAGTCAATTTGACCCAAAGAGAATTTTCTTTGTTAAGCTATTTTTTAGAACATCGTGGTATAGTGGTAAGTCGAGCAGATATTTTGGATGATGTATGGGGCATGGATTTTGACGGTCAGGAAAATACCGTGGATGCTTATGTTCGCTACCTCCGTGCTAAAATTGATTTGCCAAATCATAAATCTCTCATTGAAACCGTTCGTGGTATAGGTTATCGTTTAAATAACGAAAACTGAGAGAGGAAAAGAGGTAGCCATGAATAAAGTGAAAAATAAAGAAGAATTATTAGATGTTAGTTTTAACACAATGCTTCTGGGTAAAAGTATTTTTGCTTTTATTGAATTTATATCAGGTTTACTTTTAATCTTTGTTCCACTTGATTTAATTAAAGCAACTATTCACCATCTTGCACTGGCTATTTCTCTAAGCCCGCTCTCTACGATGATTACAAATGCAGGAGAAAGGCTGACCAATGATGCTACTTTATTTGCTATTGTATATTTACTTTTACATGGTGCACTAAAGTTGGTGACGTTGGCTCTGCTCTGGAAAAAGATTCTATGGTCATATCCCTTATCAATATTACTTTTAGTTGGTTTTATTCTTTATCAAATCTTTGAATTTTTTAATCATGGGTCAATTTCAATGCTCGTTTTATGTGCGGTTGACGTATTGATGATTATTTTAACCTTATTAGAATACCGTAAGTTAAAAGCACATATTTCAAAAGAGGGCTCATACTCTCCCTTAAAAAATAGTAAAGTAAATTAGCGAATGAAAGAAATAGAATCAAAAACAAGTGCCAAAATTATTACCGATACTTTTGTCCGTATTTTCTTAATTTTTAGTCTGTTGATTACAATCATTGTTTCCGGAATTGTTGCATTTACAAGTTTACAAATCCGTAAGAGTGAGGGAGCGGCACTTTTAAATTCCGTTCAAACGGCAGCAACTAATGGGCAAGTGAATTGGGATGAATTTAAACTTGATAGTGAAAAAGACGAAAAAGCTACATTTGTTCGACTGACAAGTCCTTCAGGTCAAAGAGAAGAGAGTCAAGGAACAACAAATTTTTTAAAATCACGAAAATCTTGGGGAAATTTTAGTCTATTAAGAGATGATATCTTTTTATATAGTTCAAAAACTTCTAAAAATGGAACCAAAGCCGAATTATGGTTGAATATAAATGTTGTAGTTAAATCAATGATTAGAGCTATATTAGTTATTATTGCTGTCATGATTTTCCTCTTTTTCCTTGCTTTGATTTTAATTCAAAAAGCGGCCAGAACGATTAGTCAGCCTTTGACAGATATTGTGGTGGCAACTGATGGAAAGGATGTTAAACAAGTTCCTGTCAGTAAAAATCCTCTTGAAGTTCATCAGTTAAGTCAAAGTTTCAATCGTTTGCTCAATCGACTGAATCAAAAAATTGAAAATGAGCAACAATTTGTCTCGGATGCTTCACATGAGCTAAGAACGCCAGTTGCTGCAATTCGCGGACATGTGAATTTACTTAAAAGACGTTGGCATGAACATCCAGAAATTGTTGATGAGTCACTTTCCTATATTGATGAAGAATCAATGAGAATGAAAGTTTTAATCGAAAATTTACTGACCATTTCTAGAGGAAATCATTTAGAAATGAAAAAAGAAAGAATTAACTTAAGTAAATTTACTGACAAAGTGGTCAGTGAAATTCAACTCGCGCTAAGACAAAAAATAAACTTTGATATCCAAACAGATTTATTTGTCAGCATGGATAAAATGGCGCTATACAAAATTATTATTATCTTTCTTGAAAATGCTGGAAAATATTCACCTTCCAACTCAGAAATTACAATAAATATTACTTTGGAAAATCATCAAGTTGATTTTCAGGTTGCTGACGAAGGTATTGGCGTTCCAGAAGAAGAAAAAGATAATATTTTTGAACGATTTTATCGAATTGATAAATCCCGTTCAAGTGAAATTCCTGGAACAGGACTTGGTTTGGCAATTGCGAAGGAATATGCACAATTGAATGATGCCAAAGTCTTTGTTTCAAATAATTCTCCGAAAGGGTCAATTTTTTATCTCCTAATGGAGTCTATAGAAAACTAATTAATTATGAATAAAAAAATCTATTATATTTCGGGTGCTATTACCACCCTTGCCTTTTTAATTTTAGCGCTCTTTGTTAAAATTGATTTTACTCATGGTCCATTTCCTTTTGATCGACCAATTCAAACTTGGGCTTTTCATTTGCAAAGCTCCTCAGGGCTCACTTACTTTTTCTCTCATATGACAAATATTTTTGGAGATAAAGGTGGAATAATTGTCGCAGTTCTACTTGCTTTGGTTTTATATCTTCTCTTTAAACAGAAAGAAGCGACAATCTGGTTTGCGGCAACAGTTGTTTTAAGCCTTGCTTTAAATACTGTTATTAAAGTAATTATTGGTCGAGAGCGTCCTGATATTCATCGGTTAGCGGCTTTTGCCAATGAAGCTGGGAAAAGTTTTCCAAGCGGACATTCCATTTTTGCAACAATTATTTTTGGAAGTATTTTCTTTATCTGTCTAGGAAAACTTAAAAATCGTTCTTCTAAAATTTTATTAGGCATTTTATGTATTATATTAATTGCATTAGTAATGTTTTCAAGAATTTTTGTAGGGGTACATTATCCAAGTGATACAATCGGCGGATTTCTCGAAGGAATTAGTATTCTATTACTTACTTACCCCACATATATTAAGTATCAAGAAAAATCTAAAAAAACCAATTGATATCAATTGGTTTTTATTAATGCCGAAAATAAATTATACCAATTATTGTCTTTTTGAGTTTTATTAGAAGTTTTATACTTGACAATGATAAAGGAGTGTAATATAATGCTATTTATAAATAAATATTAGAAAAATAATTAACTATACCAATTTTAAAGGTGAGTTAAATGGAGCTTTATTATGTGTGGGATTGTTGGTGTTGTAGGTAGTAAAAATGCAACTGATATTTTGATGCAAGGACTAGAAAAACTTGAATATCGTGGTTATGATTCAGCAGGTATTTTTGTAAATGGTCAAGAAACGGCAGCAAAATTAGTTAAATCTGTCGGACGTATTGCAGACTTAAGAGGAAAGTTAGGGATTGATGTTTCAGGAACAGCCGGCATTGGTCACACACGTTGGGCTACTCATGGTAAACCAACGGAAGACAATGCTCATCCACATACTTCAACATCAGGTCGCTTTATTTTAGTACATAATGGTGTGATTGAAAATTTTGTTGAACTTAAAAACGAATTTTTGATGAATGATACTTTTAAAGGACAAACCGATACTGAAATTGCGGTTCATTTAATTGCTAAATTTGCTGAAGAAGAAGGACTATCAACACTTGAAGCATTCAAAAAAGCTCTAAGCTTAATTCAAGGTTCTTATGCCTTTGCTCTTATGGATAGCGAAGATGCAGAAGTGATTTATGTTGCCAAAAATAAATCACCATTATTAATCGGCCTTGGCGAAGGCTACAACATGGTCTGCTCAGATGCTATGGCGATGATTCGTGAAACGTCTGAATTTATGGAAATTCACGATAAAGAGCTTGTTGTGTTAACAAAAGATAATGTTACAGTTATGGATTATGAAGGTAATGTACTTTCACGTGAGTCATACACAGCTGAACTTGATTTATCTGACATTGGAAAAGGAACTTATCCTTTCTACATGCTCAAAGAAATTGATGAGCAACCCGCAGTTATGCGTAAACTCATTGCGACTTATGCAAATGAAGATGGAACAATGAAAGTTGATCAAGACATTATCAAAGGAATTCAAGAGGCTGATCGTATTTATATTATTGCCGCCGGAACGTCTTATCATGCAGGTTTTGGGGCAAAAATGATGCTTGAATCTTTGACAAATACACCGGTTGAACTTGGTCTTGCTTCAGAATGGGGCTATGATATGCCTTTACTGAGCCAAAAACCATTCTTTATTTTCCTTTCACAGTCTGGGGAAACGGCTGACAGCCGTCAGGTTTTAGTAAAAGTAAATGAATTAGGACTTCCAAGCTTAACAGTTACAAATGTTCCCGGTTCTACTTTGTCACGCGAAGCAACTTATACAATGTTAATCGGTGCTGGACCAGAAATTGCAGTTGCTTCAACCAAAGCATATACAGGACAAATTGCAACTTTGGCTTTTCTTGCAAAGGCAGTTGGTGAGGCTGAAGGGGAAGTTAAAGCAAAAGAATTTGATTTAGTTAAAGAATTGTCTTTAGTTGCTCAATCAATTGAAGCCACTTTATCTGAAAAGGATGAAATTGCAGCAATTGTAGCTGACTTATTGCCAACTACTCGCAATGCCTTCTATATTGGTCGAAAACAAGATTATTATGTAGCAATGGAAGCTTCTCTCAAATTAAAAGAAATTTCTTATATTCAATGTGAAGGATTTGCTGCTGGAGAATTAAAACATGGAACGATTTCATTGATTGAAAAAGGAACTCCAGTACTTGCTTTAATTTCTAATAATGAAGAAGTAGCAGCTCATACTCGTGGAAATGTAATGGAAACAGTGGCTCGTGGAGCCTCAGCTATCACAATTGTTGAAGAAGGAGTGGCTCGTGAAGATGATACAATTGTTGTCAACCAAGTTCATCCTTATTTGTCAGCAATTTCAATGGTTATTCCAACACAATTAATTGCTTATTATGCGTCAATGCAACGTGGACTTGATGTTGATAAACCACGTAACTTAGCTAAAGCAGTAACAGTTGAATAAAAGTTACTGACAGAAATCTCTGTCAGTAAAATGATAACTAAAAATAAAAAGTTCTGAAATTCATCAGAACTTTTTTGGTTAATTAATCTTTTGTCAGTGACAAAGGCCAGATTTTTGCGTATATAATAGTATGTATGAACTAAAAGAAAATCCGTATCCGATGCAACCTAGGGAACGCTTAGAATTTTTAGGAGAAGAGTGCTTGTCTGATGTTGAGCTGTTAGCGATATTATTGCGAACAGGGACAAAAAAATACTCATCATTAAATTTGGCCTTGGAAATTCTTCAACATTTTGAAACTTTGGATAATTTGCGCAAAGCTTCGATTAATGAACTCAGAGAAATTTCAGGCATTGGACTGGCAAAATCCATTGAAATTCGAGCAATGATTGAATTTGGAAAAAGGATACAAACCACTAATAGAAAACGTTACGGTCAAGTTTTGAGTTCCAGAGAGTATGGCCTGAGTCTTGCTTTTGAAATGCAAAATTTTGAGCAAGAGCATCTTGTGGCGACTTATTTAGATGGTCAAAATCGAATTATTGAAAAAAAGACAATTTTTATAGGGGCGGTTAATCAGGCAACTGCAAGCCCTAGAGAGATTCTTTATCATGCAATAAAAAATCTCTCAGTAGGACTGTTAGTTGCACATAATCATCCCTCAGGAAATTTACGACCCAGTCAGGCTGATAAAATATTTACTGACAAAATAAAAAAATCTTGTGAGGATGTGGGGATCAATTTTATTGACCATATTATTGTAGGGGCTGGTAATTATTTTAGTTTTCGGGAAGAAGAGATCAGAAAGTGAAGGATTATATAACAAACAATCATTTCTCAACTATTAAGAAAAGAAAAAGAACAGTCAATAAAAACTGTTCTTTTATTTTGTACTAATTTAGTTTTCTTGAGCTCCCATGAAAAATAGTAGTGTTTGCAGCTCCTTAGTTAAGTCAATTGATTGAACAACCACATCTGAAGGGACTTTCAAACGAATTGGGGCAAAGTTTAGGAAACCTTTGATACCAGCTTTGACTAGAGTGTCAACAACTTCTTGGGCATTTTCTTTGCGAACAGAGAGAATTGCTGTTTTGATATCCGATTTTTTAACATTTTTTTCTAAATCAGAAATATTATAAATTGGAATTCCATCATCTGTTTGTGTTCCAACTAAGGGATTGCCAGAAATATCATAGGCTTGCGTGATTCTCATTTTGTTTCTATCTTGGAATTGATAATGAAGTAATGCACGACCGAGATTTCCGACACCAATCAGAGCGATATGCGTTTCTTGGTCTTGGCCAAGAAGTTCTCCAAAGAAATCACGGAGCACTTTCGTTTCATAGCCGTATCCACGTCGGCCTAATTCGCCAAATAAAGAGAAATCTCGGCGAATTGTGGCAGCATCTACTCCAATTTTTTCTGAAATAAGTTGTGAGTTTGTGCGTGTCACATTTTCTTCGACAAGACTTTTGAACAGTCGATAGTACTGTGGCAGTCGTTTAGCAGTTGCTTTAGGCAAGCTTTTGCTTGGTTTATGATCAGTCATTGTTATACCTCAAAAATTTAATTCGATTTTATTAAAACTAATTAATATTTAGTTTCTTTGTGATAATTTTATCAAAAATTTGTGAAATTATCAAACAAAAGGAATGGAATATCCATGCAAAATGAGAAATTGATTACAATTCTAAAAAAATATTTATTTTACCCTTTTAATTAAGGCGCTTTCATGTTAGAATAGAAATATGAAAAAATAGATAGGGAGAAAATATGATTAAAATTTATCTTAGTGGTTCATGTTCATCTTGTAGAAAAGCTAAAAAATGGTTACGTAAACATCACATTGAATTTGAAGAAATTAATTTATCAAAAGATGTTATGGAAAAAGATGATTTAATCAAAATTTTATCCTTGACTGAAAACGGATTTGAGGATATAATTGCGACCCGAGGGAAAACATACGCATCTTTAAATTATAATTTCGATGAATTAGGACTAGAAAAAGCTTTTGGATTAATTCAGGAAAATCCACGTCTTCTAAAACGACCATTAATTTTTGACGAGGACTGTCTATTGATTGGTTTTAACGAGGATGGAATCAGAGCGTTTATTCCACCAGAAGTTAGGAGAATTGAATTGCGTGAAAGATTAATTTTAGTCTAATATTAATTTTATTTTTAGCTTATCAGATTTGGTAAGCTTTTTAATTTTAAGAATTTGGAAGAACTACAAAAAACTTGCCTTAAATGCTATAATAGAAGGACTGCTTTTCTATCATATGAAAAGGAAAAACGAAGTATTAAAAATATGCTTTGAGATTTAACGAAGAGGATGAATATCATGATTTTACTGCAAGGGAATGGAATTGCACGCACTTTTGGTGGCGATGTTTTATTTGAAAATATCAATTTTAGTTTACAAGACCATTCAAGAATTGCCCTAGTTGGCCGAAATGGAGCTGGTAAGTCAACCTTGCTTAAAATTATTGCTGGAGTTGAAGAAGCGAGTCGCGGAACTGTATCCAAGACCAAAGATTTGACAATGAATTATTTAGCGCAAGATACTGGGCTGAATTCCTCAAGGACAGTATTTGCCGAAATGCTCTCTGTTTTTGATTCGCTTCGCCAAATGGAAAAACAATTGCGCCAGATGGAATTGCAAATGGGAGAACTTGCTGGGGATGAATTGACAGCTTTGATGAAACGTTACGATGCTTTATCAGAAGAATTTCGGATGAAAAATGGATTTACTTATGAATCGGAAATCAAGTCTGTCTTAAATGGTTTTCGTTTTGATGAAACAATGTGGGAAAGAGAAATTTCAAGTTTATCGGGGGGACAAAAAACACGTTTGGCTCTTGCTAAGATGCTGCTTGAGAGACCACAACTTTTGATTTTGGATGAACCAACTAACCACTTGGATATTGAAACTTTAGCTTGGCTTGAAAATTACCTTAAAAATTACGAAGGTAGTTTATTAATTGTCAGTCATGACCGCTACTTTTTGGATAAAGTGGTTAATGAAGTCTTAGAATTATCTAGAGGAGAATTGACTCGTTTTTCTGGAAATTATTCTCGCTATGTTGAACAAAGAGAGCAAAAACTCTTGTTAGAACTCAAAAATTTTGAAAAACAACAAAAAGAAATTGCTAAATTAGAGGACTATGTTGCCAGAAATTTAGTTCGGGCTTCGACGACTAAAATGGCGCAATCGCGTCGTAAAAAGTTGGAGAAAATGGAGCGTTTAGACGCACCAACAAGTGATGATAAATCGGCCAATGTTACTTTTACTCCTGAAAAAACGTCTGGAAATGTTGTTTTAACCGTCTCAGAAGCAACGGTAGGTTATGAAGATAATCGTCTCTCTGGTCCGATTAACATTGACGAGCGTAAAGGTGAGTCCCTTGCTATTGTTGGACCAAATGGAGTAGGTAAGACAACATTGATTAAGTCAATTGTTGGACAGATTCCATTTTTAGCAGGTCAAGCAAAATTGGGTGCCAATGTTACGTTGGGATATTATGACCAAGAACAAGGAAGATTGACAGCTTCCAATACTGTCTTAGACGAATTATGGAATGAGCATCGCTTACTTAATGAAGTTGAAATTCGCAATATGCTTGGAGCCTTTCTTTTTAGTGGAGATGATGTAAAGAAAACGGTTGGGATGCTTTCGGGTGGTGAAAAAGCCCGTCTTTTACTTGCTAAATTAGCAATGGATCACGATAACTTTTTAGTATTAGATGAACCAACCAATCACTTGGATATTGATTCACGTGAGGTCTTGGAGAATGCTTTGATTGATTTTCCAGGAACAATCTTGTTTGTTTCTCATGACCGCTATTTCATCAATAGAGTAGCTACCAAAGTTTTAGAAATTGCTCCCGAAGGAAGTACAGAATTTTTGGGAGATTATGATTATTATGTCGAGAAAAAAGAAGAAGTACAAGCTGAGAGTAATTCTTCAGAAAATGGGGAGCCGATAGAAAGTTTAGCTCAACAAGATTTTACAGCTCAGAAAGAAGCTCAAAAGAATCGACGTAAAGTAGAGCGCGAAATCAAGGCTTGTGAAGAGAAACTAGCCGATTTGGAAGCAAAAATTGTAGCTCTATTATTGGAAATGCAAGAAAATACCGCTGATTTTGTTAAATTAGGAGAATTACAAGCTGAAATTGACCTCTTTAATGATGAAAAAGATGAGATAGAAATGACTCTTTTAGAAGCGATGGAAGAATTGGAAAATTTGTAAGTGTTGTGAAGAGAATTTAGTGTAAATATGCTAAAATGCGAAGCTTGAAAGCTTTGCGTTTTTTTTGTTTTGTAATCTAAAAATCCTATATTTAAATAAAGCGAAACAATCATTGCTTTTTTGTTAAAAAGTAGTACAATTTAATCAAAATAAATTGAAATGCTGGAATGTGGAATGGTAAAAAGCAATAGAACAATCTCTTTGATGGGAGAAATTTTCTATGATTTACGAACACAACGAAACTTTAGATTAACTGACTTTGGAAAAGTAGGTTTGTCAAAATCATCACTGTCAGATTTTGAAAGTGGAAAGTCTATTCTTAGATTTGATAAATTAGATGCAGCTTTAGAATTAATGCATATTGAGGTTTCTGAGTTTGAATATTTTTTTAACAATTACCATTCTGATTATTTTGTTGAGATTTGTGATGAAATTGAAGATGCGAATTATATGCAAGATACTGTAAAATTAAAAGCGATTAATAGTGAGGCTGGAAAGTATGATAATGAACAAGGAAATCGAATGATATCTCTAGCGACTCAAAATTTGCTTTATGGATTGACAGAGCGAGAAGAAGTTGAAGTTACTGACGTTTGTTGTAGAACACTTGAATACCCGTTTGACTCTCTCTTTGATGAAAGACTTTTGGAAAGAAAATTTGCATTATCTCAAAGTTAAAAAATATCGGGGAAAAATTGTCCAAATTGTTTGCCGAGCAGCTGTAAAGTATATTAGTGAGAATAAATATTCCATTGCTCAAAAACTCTTGGAAGATGTTAATATTGCTTTAATACCTTATAAAAAGGATTTATTTTGCCGTAATATGTCTCGCTTTACTCTTGGCTTATTGCTTCATCAATCAGGAAAAACTGCCGAGGGGAAAGCTAAAATGGAGAGTTCTATCCGTCTTTTTGATGAATTGGGTTTGCCAGAGATGAAGGCTTATTATCAAAAAATATTTGATGAATCTGTAAAAAACTAGTGGGATATAAAAGGGATTTGAGTTCCCTTTTTATTTTTTATAAAAAATTTTTCCGAGATTTCGGAAAAGGCTTTTTGGGGCAGTTTGATTTGATATAATCATTTTAGAAAATGATTCATGAATCTTGAGTGTCGCTCACTCAGAATGGTAAAAGGAGGGTTAAAAATCTTGAAAGAAGAAATGTCACCGTAGCAGTGATGCAAATTCTCTATTGATTTGCATCGCATCTCAAAAAGGAGAAAAAATATGTCACATTTAAAAAATAATCTAGTATTTTCAAGTCTAACAATTTTACTCGTAACGGGTGGAAGTCTTGGGCTTGCCCAATCTGCACACAATAAGGTCTCATCACAAAAACTCGAAGCTAAAAATGTAAATCAAGTTTCAAACTATTCTGGTGATATTGACTGGTTGACAGTAAGCCAACCAACTACGCCAACGATGAATAATGGTCAAATTAATTCGGCATTTATCAATCGTTTCAATAATGCTGTTATCTTAGATTCAAAAACTGGTCAATTTGTGATTGATAAAAATTTCTTACCTACTAATACTACACAAATGGAACTTGCTAGTTTAAATAAATTAATATCAGATGCAAATGCTGGGCTGAAGGGGGTAGTTGCTCAAGCTCCTAAAGGTGATGTTGTTCAAGTCGGAAACTCTGTTGTGGTAGCAGATAATCCCACAACAGCAAAAGAAATTGCACAAGGTACTCAAGCAAAAACCGTTTCTACCCATCACAATGGTTCAAATTATATTCATCATTATTGGTGGGGTTATCATATTGGGATTTCAGGAACAACACTTCATAAGGCGAGTTTAGGACTTAACGCGGCTGCCTTGTTTCCGTATGATAAATGGATTCCAGTGGGTTGGGTTATTTCAGTAGTCTGCGGTATTCTAGGAATAGCATCCGGAGCTTCTCCAGGTGGAGTTGTATTCAATTATAGTGGTTTGCCTGGTACACCTTATGGTACAATTTGGTCAGTGGGGTGGCAGTAATGAAAAAATTTATATTTTTAGCAGATATCATTTTAAGACTTTTTTTTATGGTTTTGGCTTGGTATGTTTATACAAACTATTCGGCTGATAATAGAATGAAATGGGTTGGTTTGTCTATGGTTGCATTCAATATTATTACAATGTTTTTTGATTCCAATTATCATAAGTCGAAAAAATAAGACTTGCAAATCTGGCTCAAGTTTGTTAAACTAATAAACAATATAACTTTTAAACTAGTCCAGAGAGGCTAGCAAGGTTGAAATCAGGAAAAATTGATTCTATTTTTACTGACAGGATTTTCTGTCAGTAAAAGTGAATTTGTTTTGATACTTTTTACACTTGCTAGGATTCTTGGCAAGTGTTTTTTATTGCTGACAACTACCAGGATTGGGCTGCACGTTATCCATACTCGCTACCGTAGTTCTGTCAGTTCAATATGACCAAAGGGAATTATTGAATCGGTAGAAAAATGAACTGTCAGCTTTGCTGATGGTTCTGTCAGTAAACTAGAAGGAGAATTTATGTCAATATCAAAAGCCATTGCTGCAGATTTATTAGAAATTAAAGCGGTCAGTCTTTCACCAAGTCAACCTTTTACTTGGGCTTCAGGAATTAAGTCGCCAATATATACTGATAATCGGGTGACCTTAGCTTATCCGGAAGTTAGAAGCCAAATCGAAGGTGCTTTTGCAGAATTGATTAAAGCGGAATTTCCAGAAGTTGAAGTCATTGCAGGAACTGCTACAGCAGGAATTCCTCATGGTGCAATTATTGCTGACTATCTTAAATTACCATTTGCTTATATTCGTAGTAAACCAAAAGACCATGGAGCAGGAAATCAGGTTGAGGGACGTGTGGCAAAAGGCCAAAAAATGGTTGTGGTTGAAGACTTGATTTCGACTGGTGGTTCAGTTTTAGAAGCTGTTGCAGCCGCAGAACGTGAAGGTGCTGATGTTCTTGGTGTGGTTGCAATTTTCACTTATGAATTAGAAAAAGCGAACAGAAAATTTGCTGATGCTGGTGTTAAATTAGCCACTTTGACAACTTATTCTGAATTGATTGAAATTGCTAAAGAAACGGGTTATGTGACAAAAGAAGAATTAGAATTACTTAAAAAGTTCAAAGAAAATCAAGAAACTTGGCAAAATTAATTCACTGACAGAAATTCAAAGAGCCTGTCAGTAAATAATTAGGTTCTGGAATAGCTGTCAGTTCAATGCGACCAAAGGGAGACATTGAATCGGTGGATAAATGAACAAGTCAGCAAAGCTGATTGTTCTGTCAGTAATTTATGAAAGGAAGAAAATGACTTTATTAATTAAAAATGGACGACTTGTTGACCCCAAATCAAATCGAGATGAAGTGTTAGATATTCTGATTGAAAATGACAAGATAGTAAAAATCGGCTTAAATTTGTCAGTAAAAAATGCAGAAATTGTTGATGCAAGGGGATTAGTCGTTGCCCCTGGTTTAATTGATGTTCATGTTCATTTTCGTGAACCAGGACAAACACATAAAGAAACGATTCATAGCGGTGCAAAATCAGCTGCGGCTGGTGGTTTTACAAGAGTAGTTATGATGGCAAATACAAAACCTATTTTATCTACGCCAAAAGTACTGACAGAAACTTTAGAAATTGCTGACAAAGAAGATATTAAGATTGATACAGTTGGGTCAATTACGCAAGATTTTGATGGAGAGCATTTAACAGATTTTGATGAACTCATTAAAGCAGGAGCAATCGGCTTTTCTGATGATGGTATTCCACTGACAGATGCTGGTGTTTTACGTAAAGCTCTGCAAAAAGCGAAATTAACTGACAGCCTGACTTCAATTCATGAAGAAGATCCAAATTTGATTGGAACTTTAGGAGTGAATGATGGCGAAGTGGCTCATAAATGTGGCTTCACAGGGGCACCGACTGTTTCAGAATACAGCATGATGGCGCGTGATACTATGATTGCTTACGAAACAGGCGCTCGCTTGCACATTCAACATTTATCAGCTGGAGAATCTGTTGAAGTGGTGCGATTTGCCAAAAATTTAGGAGCAAAAATCACAGCAGAAGTGACTCCACAACATTTTTCGATCACAGAACAAATGATTTTTGAGCAAGGGACCAATGCTAAACTCAACCCACCATTGCGTAGAACTGCTGATATCGGTAAAATAATTGAGGGATTGAAAGATGGAACGATTGATGTCATCGCCACAGACCATGCGCCTCATACTCATGAAGAGAAAAATGTCAACCTTGATAAGGCGCCTTCAGGAATGATTGGATTAGAAACTTCATTGCAACTTGGCTTGACAAACTTAGTCGCAAAAGGCCATTTGACACTCAGTGAATTACTGACAAAAATGACCGTTAATCCAGCTAAACTTTATAATTTTGATGCAGGTTACCTCGCAGAAAATGGACCAGCTGACCTCGTCATTTTTGACGCTGAAAATGACTATCAGGTCGGTGAAACATTTGACTCCAAAGCGACCAATTCTCCATTTATTAAACAGAAAGTTCAAGGGCAAGTCAAATATACAATATGTGATGGAAAAATAGTCTATCAAGCGAAATAATAAAAAAAGACCTAAGAAATTAATTTTCATAGGTCCTTTTTTTGTGTTACTTTACATCAGTATAAAGAACCGTTGTAGAGTAAGTCATTAAGTGAGTGGATAATTTCTAAATTATCTTTGATTGATTTTTCATTTTCTACTTTTTGAGTAATTTTTTCTGTTTGTGTTTTCATTGTTTATTTCCTTTCAAATGTCCTTTTGTTTATAAGTATAGTATATCAAGGATTTGCTTGCTAAATTCTTACAAAAATGTAATTGAAGAAAATAATTACTTTAGGAAATTAAGGTCTGAAATTAAATAGTATAAAATAATTGATTAAAAATTTGCTAAAGTTTAACTGATTTAAGTAGTTTTTATGTGAAGTTCATTGAACCATAATGACGCGATATGCTATAATAGTTCTGTGAAAAAACAAGAAGCGTAGAAGTAGTGTTATAAAGGGATTTCAACGATTTATACATTTATTAGTTATGCTTTTAGTTACGTTTTACTGAAAAATTGATAAATTACAGTGCTTTAA
>Ga0153999_1000023_pt1 | contig 132220 bp, 124 predicted proteins | sample TSNC083MetaG_FD_104675 | JGI IMG/M metagenome (GOLD analysis project Ga0153999, IMG submission 104675) | Attine ant fungus gardens microbial communities from North Carolina, USA - TSNC083 MetaG | ecosystem: Host-associated > Fungi > Mycelium > Unclassified | place: USA: North Carolina, Lumber...
CCATGCCGAACTCAGAAGTGAAACGCCGTAGCGCCGATGGTAGTGTGGGGTCTCCCCATGCGAGAGTAGGGAACTGCCAGGCATTAAATAAGTGAAGAAGCCCCGCACGCGAGTGCGGGGCTTCTTTACGTCTGCAGATCGTGAAAAACACGAAAATTTCCCCGTTTCAACGCTTTTTCAGCCAGTCTGCAATGAAATCTGCCACGCTATCAGGACGATTTATATCCAGAACCGGCACATTCAGCGCTAATTTCTGATCGCTGGCGACAGCGATCACCTGCTCATCAAGCAGTTCCTCGATGCCACCTTTGATCCCGGCACGCCACAGTATAATTTTAGGCACCGATTCCTCTTTAAAGCCCTCAACCAGCACTATCTCCAGCACAGAGTGATCCATACGGCTGAGCAGATAAGGCAGATCAATCGACTGCTTTTCCGATGTCTCACACATCAATGCCCACCGCTCAGAACTGGCAACCATTACCTGACTGGCGCCCGCTTTTCTGAGCAAATAGCTATCTTTGCCTGGCGTATCTACGTCCATCTCATGATGCGTGTGCTTAATCAGCCCGGCGCGAATCCCTTTACTAAGAAGAATTGGTATCACCTGCTGTAATAGCGTGGTTTTGCCGGTTCCACTCCAGCCGACAATCGCGAGTAAGGGTAATGACATATCAGCGTCTCTCATTCAGGTCATCAGGCGTATTGATATTGCGGAAGGCAGCTTCATCATTATCCAGCTGAACAGCATGGCCGCCGTGGTCGCGCAGGAAATGCATCAGACGTCGTTCACCGGCGTGAAGATAGTCATGAAGAGGCACTGCCATCTTCCGATGAATCAGCGCCAGCGTGGGGTGGTCGCGTGATTGTGAGCGGACCCAGACTGCAGGGGCGTCTCCACGTTGTTCAGCCAGCTTTTCAACGAAGTTAAGAGGAACTGCAGGCGTATCACAGGAGCAAAACGCAGCCCATTCACCGTCGATGGCTACTAATGCACTGTAGATACCGGCCAGCGGACCCGGATAGCCATCAAAAACATCCTGCACAACCCGACACCCGCTTAACTGATAGCGATCAATATTACGATTGGCATTAATCATGACAATGTCGACTTGTGGCCTGAGCCGTTCAAGGACATGCTGATAAAGCGGCCTGCCATCCAGTTGCACTAATCCTTTATCCTGACCACCCATACGGCGGCCCTGACCACCAGCCAGAATGATGCCGGTCAATATTGTCATGGCTTTGCCCTCGCTGATGACGCACTGTGAATAACGGAGAAACCTCAATGAAATGCCATCGTTTAAACGAGTTGATCGAACTGCTGCAACCCGCCTGGCAAAAAGAGCCTGACCTGAATCTGGTCACATTTTTACAGAAACTGGCGCAGGAATCTGGTTTCCGTGGCCCGTTAAGTGAATTAACCGACGATGTATTAATTTACCATCTCAAAATGCGTGACTCAGCCAGCGATGATGCGATCCCAGGCCTGAAAAAAGACTATGAAGTTGATTTCAAAACCGCACTGCTCCGCGCACGGGGTGTCATTAAACAGGACGAGTAGTGTTATCCTTGGCTGCTATTTGCAAGGGCAACTACAGGTAATATGATGAGCGACGCTGCTTTCAACTTCCAGACATTGAATCCCGACGTATTGCTTGATGCGCTCTGGGATACAGGAATTCGCGTCGAATCAGGTCTGACAGCCCTGAACAGCTATGAGAACCGGGTTTACCAATTCAGCGATGATGAAAAACGCCGCTATGTCGCGAAGTTTTATCGCCCACAGCGCTGGCGTGCTGAACAGATCGCTGAAGAGCATCAGTATGCGCTCGATCTGCTGGCTGATGAGGTGCCCATCGCGGCACCATTGCGGTTAAAGGGCGAGACACTGCACAGCCACGCTGGCTTCTTCTTTGCCGTATTTCCCAGTCTGGGCGGACGGCAATATGAGACAGACAATGAAGATCAGATGGAATGGGTAGGCCGATTCCTGGGCCGCATTCATCAGACCGGGCGCAAAGCGCTGTTCAACCATCGTCCTGCCATCGGTCTTGATGAGTATCTGCATGGACCCCGACAGGCGCTGGAGCACTCACAATTAGTGCCTGCTTCGCTTAAGACCGCGCTGCTACAGGCTATCGATAAGCTGGGTAACACGCTGCAGCAACAGTGGCATACCACGTGGCAGCCGCTACGATTACATGGCGACTGTCATCCGGGGAATATCCTGTGGCGCGATGGACCGCTATTTGTCGATCTGGATGATGCCCGTAATGGTCCGGCGGTACAGGATTTGTGGATGCTCATCAGCGGCGATCGACAGGAACAGCGTATACAGTGGGATATTTTGCTGGAGGCTTACAGTGAATTCAGTGACTTTGATATTAATGAATTGTCACTGATTGAACCTTTACGCGCTATGCGCATGGTTTATTATCTGGCCTGGGTTGTCCGACGCTGGCAGGATCCCGCTTTTCCGCGCGCTTTCCCCTGGATGACAGATGAAGATTTCTGGCGCAGGCAAATTTCACTCTTTACCGAGCAGGAGAAGCTGTTGCAGGAACCTCCTCTGCAGCTGACACCGCAATATTAACGACGTAGTCAGGAGAAGTTTTCACGATGAAAAAAATTTGGTTTGCACTGATGGGTTTAGTGCTGGCATTCAGCGCGTCTGCTGCCCAGTTCACTGAAGGTAAACAATATGTGAGTCTGCCAAAACCTGTGGCCAGTGAACCTCAGGTGATGGAGTTCTTCTCCTTCTTCTGCCCGCACTGCTATCAGTTTGAACGTATTTATCACGTTAATGACGCGGTGAAAAAGAATCTGCCTGCTGATACAAAGCTGGTGAAATACCACGTCGATTTCCTTGGTGGTGATCTGGGACCGGTTGTGACTCAGGCATGGGCTGTCGCCATGGCGCTGGGCGTTGAAGATAAGGTGACAGCACCGATCTTTGATGGCATTCAGAAAACGCAGACCATTACCGATCCTGCCAGTCTGAAAGAGGCTTTTGTTAAAGCGGCCGGTATCTCCGCTGCTGACTACGATGCTGCCTGGAACAGCTTTGCCGTAAAAGCGCTGGTTGCACAACAGCAGAAAGCGGCTGCGGATGTTGATCTGCGCGGTGTGCCAGCGATGTTCGTGAATGGCAAATATATGGTGAACAACGGCGGCCTCGATACCAGCTCTATGGACAATTTCGTTGCTGATTACGCGAACGTGGTTAAATTCCTCGTAAGCCAGAAGTAATCTGCCTTACCACCCCATCTGACGCCAGCTCTGCTGGCGTTTTTTTATGCCATTAAACAGAGACGTAAATTTTGTCCATCTCCAGGGCATAAATTTAATATCCACACAAGGGATCACGTAATTAAAAATGGCGATCGGGTCACGGAAATTAAATAAGCTAATGAAAATTATGTATTTTATTAATAGCCAAATCATTTAAGATCCTGAATGGCAGCGCGTTATAATTTTTACGCACAAAGTTATCCACAGAATGATCGTTGCGATCTTTCCTCCAGAACCGTTAAAAACGCGACATATCCTGTGCCTTAGTTCACCATTTCCGCCAGCTTGTGGCATCCTTATAGACCAACCCATAGCAACGAAGACAACACAGACTTATGGCGCAAATAGCAGAAAATCCCCTCATTCTGGTCGATGGCTCATCCTATCTTTATCGCGCGTATCACGCGTTTCCGCCGCTGACCAATAGTGCAGGTGAACCCACTGGCGCCATGTACGGCGTGCTCAACATGCTGAAAAGCCTGCTGGCGCAATATAATCCGAGTCACGTTGCTGTAGTGTTCGATGCCAAAGGCAAAACCTTCAGGGATGAGCTGTTCGAGCATTATAAATCTCATCGTCCGCCGATGCCTGACGAACTGCGGGCGCAAATCGAGCCGCTGCATGAGATGGTGCGGGCGATGGGTCTGCCGCTACTGGCTGTGAGCGGCGTTGAAGCCGATGATGTTATCGGTACGCTGGCGCTGGAAGCGGAGAAAAAAGGCCTTTCAGTGCTAATCAGCACCGGCGACAAGGATATGGCGCAGCTGGTCACGCCAGCCATCACGCTGATTAACACCATGAGCAACACCATCCTGGGGCCGGAAGAGGTCGAGCAGAAATATGGTGTGCCACCAGCCTTAATCATCGATTTTCTGGCCATGATGGGCGACAGCTCAGATAACATCCCTGGCGTTCCCGGCGTGGGTGAGAAAACGGCACAGGCTCTGCTGCAGGGTCTGGGCAGCATGCAGACCATCTATGACAATCTGGATAAAGTAGCGGATCTCGGGTTTCGTGGCGCGAAAACCATGGCGACCAAACTTGAGCAGAATCGGGATGTGGCGTTTCTCTCTTACCAGCTGGCGACCATCAAGACGGACGTCGAGCTGGCGCTGCCCTGTGAAGAGCTCACGGTCACTGAACCCAATGTCGAGGCGCTGCAGACCCTGTTCAGCCGTTATGAGTTCAAACGCTGGCTGAGTGACCTGCAGGATGGGAAATGGCTGCAGGGCAAGAAAAGTAATACTCAGGCACAGAAAGCGCTCTCCGATGAGCCGGTTGCTGTGCCTGAAACCAGCAGCGTATTACCGACCGAGAATTATGTCACCATTCTGGATCAGGATCTTTTTGACAGCTGGCTGGAGAAACTGAAAAACAGCGAGGTCTTCGCCTTTGATCTGGAAACCGACGCGCTGGATACCCTGAGCGCTAACATCGTGGGCATCAGCTTCGCGATTGCGCCCGGCGAAGCCGCCTACCTGCCGGTTGCCCATGACTATCTCGATGCGCCTGAACAACTGGATCGCGCGGCCGTTCTGGCACAGCTCAAGCCCCTGCTGGAAGATGACAGCGCCTGGAAAGTGGGCCAGAACCTGAAATACGATCGTGGCGTACTGAAAAACTACGATATTGAACTGGCCGGTATCAAATTCGACACCATGCTTGAGTCCTATATTCTCAACAGCGTGGTGGGTAAACATGACATGGATAGCCTGGCTGCTCGCTGGCTTAACCACAAAACGGTCACCTTCCAGGAGATCACTGGTAAAGGCAAAAATCAGCTGACGTTCAATCAAATCGCATTGGAGCAGGCATCCCATTATGCTGCCGAAGATGCCGATGTGACCCTGCAGTTGCATCTGAAGATGTGGCCAGAGCTGGAGAAAGAAGCGGGCCCGAGAAAAGTCTTCGAGCAGATTGAGATGCCATTACTGACGGTAATTTCCAGGATTGAGCGCAATGGCGTGTTAATCGATCAGGCTATTCTGGCGCAACATTCGAAAGAGCTGACTGCCCGACTGGCTGAGCTTGAATTAAAAGCACATGAGCTGGCGGGAGAACCCTTCAACCTCTCATCCACCAAGCAGCTGCAGGTGATCCTGTTTGAAAAACAGGGTATCAAACCCACCAAGAAAACACCGGGCGGTGCGCCGTCAACCAGCGAAGAGGTGTTAGCTGAGCTGGCACTCGACTATCCGCTGCCCAAAGTGATTCTGGAACATCGCGGCTTATCTAAACTTAAGTCGACCTATACGGATAAATTACCCCTGATGATCAACCCGCTGAGCGGGCGGGTGCATACCTCTTATCATCAGGCCGTTACCGCAACCGGTCGCTTATCCTCTGCCGATCCGAATCTGCAAAACATCCCGGTGCGTAATGACGAAGGACGCCGAATCCGTCAGGCCTTTGTCGCGGCCAAAGGTTATCGCATTGTGGCGGCAGACTATTCACAAATCGAACTGCGTATCATGGCGCATCTCTCTCAGGATAAAGGATTACTGGACGCTTTTGCCCAGGGCGAAGATATTCACCGTGCCACGGCATCCGAAGTATTTGGTGTACCACTGGACAAGGTCAGCGCCGAACAGCGCCGTAGTGCGAAAGCGATCAACTTTGGTCTGATCTATGGCATGAGTGCATTTGGTCTTTCGCGCCAGCTGAACATTGGCGCAGGCGAAGCGAAAAAGTATATGGACCTCTACTTTGAACGTTATCCGGGCGTACTGCGCTATATGGAGAACACCCGCCAGCTGGCGGCAAGTAAAGGCTATGTCGAAACGATTGAAGGCCGTCGACTGTGGTTGCCGGATATTAAATCCAGCAATGCCATTCGCCGGAAAGCCGCTGAACGTGCCGCGATCAATGCGCCGATGCAGGGAACGGCAGCAGATATTATCAAGCGTGCGATGATTGCTGTTGATGCGTGGCTGGAACAGCAAAACGACAATAGTGTCAGAATGATCATGCAGGTTCACGATGAACTGGTGTTCGAAGTGAAAGCGGAGGCCGTTGAAGCAGCCAGTCAGAAAATCCGCGCGCTGATGGAAGGTAGCGTGCAGCTCGACGTGCCTTTACTGGTTGAAGTCGGTGTGGGTGACAACTGGGATGAAGCCCACTGATTCACGGCTTCAGGTCGGTTCCACAGAGCGGAATCGACCCTTAGTCAGGTATAAGTAAATCGTTTAATTACCTGGTTTAACCCGGCCAGCGCTGGTACTGAGATTACGCGCTTTTCTAACTGCTTATCGGCTAAACACTTTTTTCGTTATTTAACTACATCGCAACGCTATTTTTGTGATGTGTATGGTAAAAAAAGCCCTGTTTGATGTAAGTAAGCAACAAAAAAGCCTTTGTCACGCACAGAAAATCAGGTAAAGTTCGTCGCGTAGGGTACAGAGGTAAGATGTTCTATCTTTCAGACCTTTTACTTCACGTAATCGGATTTGGCTGAATTTAGCCGCCCCAGTCATTCTGTGACTGGGGCGTTTTTTATTGGGCTTTTTGTACCGCCAGCTTCAGCGGCACCGTGTTGCCAGTTACTCTTCCCCGTCCTGATCCTCAACCGCCGGTTCAAGCGTATTAAACCAGCTGTCCAGCTTCTGACGAACCTTATCCACGCCGATTTTCTTCAGCGAGGAGAAGAGCTCTACCTGCACATCACCCACGAATTCGAGTGCGGCTTCACGCACGACATTGAGCTGCGCTTTACGGGCACCTGAGGCCAGTTTGTCTGCTTTGGTCAGAAGCAACAGCACCGGAATACCGCTTTCCACTGACCACTGAATCATCTGTCGATCAAGGTCTTTCAGCGGATGACGGATATCCATCAGCACGACCAGTCCTTTCAGGGCCTGACGTTTTTGCAGGTATTCTCCTAATGCACGCTGCCACTTCAGCTTCATCTCTTCCGGCACTTCGGCATAACCGTAACCTGGCAGGTCGACCAGACGCTTACCTTCTTTCACTTCGAACAGGTTAATCAGCTGCGTACGTCCCGGCGTTTTACTGGTACGTGCCAGACCTTTCTGATTGGTTAACGTATTCAGCGCACTCGATTTTCCCGCGTTCGAACGGCCAGCAAAAGCCACTTCAATTCCGGTATCGGAAGGCAGATGACGGATATCCGGCGCGCTCATGACAAAGTGGGTAACGTGATAATTCAATTCAGACAAGGTAACACTCCAGAAAACGCATTAAGGCAATGGCGGCGATTATACGCGTTATGGCGCGAAAGTGCTCAATCACATCTCGATAACAAAGTGTGTAAGAGATTTGCCATTCAGGCTGCAGGTTATTTCGCTTTTTACTTTAATTACTAAAAATAAAAAACATTAAAATTCATAACTTTGACAATAATCGTTCTTTTTTTGAACTAACTATTTTTGACACCGACTTGAGGCTTTTACCAGTTGGTCTACATTATTGTGCAGTGAACGGCAGCACACATCAGGATGATGCGCTCAGGGATGTCAGGAAGGCAACGAGCGGTGGAATGGAAACGGTCAGGGATACGGCCAGACAGGGATAAGGAAAAGCTCAGGAGTTGAGCAGGCGCGGGATTGACCGGGATGTTACGAGCCGAAAAGGACTTAAAACATGATTCCTTCTTATGAAGGTATGAAATAAGGCGACAGCTTGAGCTGTCGCCTTTTTTCTTTGTCTGGTTTCTGCTAGATTTCGCCGCAATTCTATACTGAATAAAAAAGCCGGGACCGAATACTATGAAGCAACCTGCACGAGCTGCTAACGGCAAACCTGCCGTCAAAGCCAAACGCAAATCGCGTGACGATATCAACCATGAAGCACGCGATCGCAAACGTGATAAAAAGCATCGCGGACACGCATCTGGCAGCCGTGCTAATCCGGCTGCGTCCGAAAGCAACGGCGGACGTCAGGAGAGCAGCGTAAAAGATCCGCGTATCGGCAGTAAAAAACCGGTGGCCCTGATTGCTGAGGGGAAAACCGCAGCCGTTAAGCCAAAGAAAAGCGTGGCAAAACCGGCAGCTGAGAAGAAAGTGCGTCTGACGCCCGAAGAAGAGCTGGCGAAGCTGGAAAATGACGAGCGTCTGGATGCGCTGCTGGATCGTCTGGAAAATGGCGAAACGCTGTCGGCTGAAGATCAGGGCTGGCTGGATGCCTCGCTGGATCGTATCGACGAACTGATGGAACAGTTAGGCATTGTGATGGATGATGCTGAAGATGAGCAGGCTGAAGAAGATATGTACCGTCTGCTGAAGGGCAACTAAGCAGATTTGATCGGCATGCGGTTTCCGCATGCCGTACTTATCAGGTAAACAACAATGTTTTGGCCTGGATCAATTTTCGCGCTGCTGGCGACATGTTATCTGCTGTGGTTATTGTTTAAACTACGACGCCTGTCGCGGCTGAAGCAACGTTTACGTCGGGTCTCAACCCGCTCACCTTTCATCTCCTCTTCTTCGCGACCTTCTCTCAGACGACGTCATCGGAAGGAGTGAGCATGCCATCGCAGCAGATTGAGTGGGATCAGGCGTTAATTGAAAAGTACAATTATGCCGGCCCGCGTTACACCTCTTATCCCACCGCGCTGGAGTTCAGCGAGCACTATGCGGAAGGCGATTTTCAGCGAGCCGTGGCGCGCTACCCTGACCGTCCGCTGTCACTCTACGTCCATATTCCCTTCTGCCATCGTCTCTGCTACTTCTGCGGCTGCAATAAGATTGTGACCCGTCAGCGCCACAAAGCGGACCGTTATCTGGATGTGCTTGAGCAGGAGATTATTCAGCGTGCGCCGCTGTTTCGTCAGCGTCAGGTCACGCAGCTTCACTGGGGCGGCGGCACGCCAACTTTTCTCGACAATGCGCAGATTTCACGGCTGGTGGGTTTACTGAAGCAACACTTCAGCGTGGCCAGCGATGTTGAAATGTCAATCGAGATTGATCCCCGTGAAATTGAGCTGGATATGATTGATCACCTGCGATCGCTGGGATTCAATCGTCTGAGCATGGGCGTGCAGGATTTCAATAAAGCGGTGCAGGAACGGGTTAACCGGGTGCAGGACGAAGAGGTGATTTTCGGCCTGATGGCGCGCGCCCGTGAACAGGGCTTCAGCTCTGTCAGCATCGACCTGATCTATGGCTTGCCCCTGCAGACGCCAGCCAGCTTTGCCTGGACGCTGGAGCGGGTACTGGCACTCAATCCCGATCGCCTTAGCGTGTTTAACTATGCGCATCTGCCAGCGATGTTCGCGGCACAGCGTAAAATCAAAGAGGACGAACTGCCCTCCGCTCAGCAAAAGCTGGATATCTTACAGCAGACCATCACGACGCTGACTCAGCAGGGCTACCAGTTTATCGGGATGGATCACTTTGCGAAGCCGCAGGATGAGCTGGCCATCGCGCAGCGGAAAGGGCAGCTGCATCGTAATTTCCAGGGATACACGACGCAGGGCGACAGCGATTTGCTGGGGCTTGGCGTTTCAGCCATCAGCATGATTGGCGACAGTTATGCGCAGAACCAGAAAGACCTCAACACCTGGTACAAGAGTGTTGAACAGCAGGGGAATGGCCTGTGGCGCGGCATCGCCTTAACCGACGATGATTGCCTGCGTCGTGACGTGATTAAAACGCTGATCTGTAACTTCTCGCTGGATTTTGCCGCGACAGAAGCGCAATGGGGAATTTGCTTCAGCGACTATTTTGCTGAGGACCTGGCGCTGCTGAAACCGTTAATCGCCGATGGGCTGTTGGTACAAACGGCTGGCGGGCTGGAGGTGACGGGGATTGGCCGGTTACTGATTCGTAATATCTGCATGTGTTTTGATCGTTATCTGCGTCAGAAAGCGCGTCAGCAGCAGTTCTCGCGCGTTATCTGAAGAAACGGGCTGGCAGACCACACCAGCCCGTACTGAACCGCTTACTCCATGCCCAGCTCTTTCAGCTTGCGCGTCAGCGTGTTTCGGCCCCAGCCCAGCAGACGTGCTGCTTCCTGCTTGTGGCCTTGCGTATGACGCAGCGCAGTGGTGAGCAGCGTACGCTCCATCTCTGGCTGGGCTTCTGACAGCAGATTCTGATGACCGGAACGCAGGGCGCGGTCGGCCCACTGTGCCAGCAGGGTTGCCCAGCTGTCAGGCAGCGACTGCACCGGATTTTCCGGGGTACTGGATTCAAACAGTTCTCCGGGCAGATCCTGAATCAGTACTTCCTGGCCCGCCGCCATCACGGTCAGCCAGCGACAGGTGTTCTCCAGCTGACGAACGTTACCGGACCAGTGAAGACGGGTTAAGGCTGTCTCGGTTTCCGGATGCAGAATCTTCGCTTCCACCCCCAGCTCACGGGCCGCCACCTGCAGGAAGTAACGTGCCAGACGCGGGATGTCCTCACGACGCTCACGCAGCGGTGGCAGATGCACGCGAATCACATTCAGGCGGTGGAAAAGGTCCTCACGGAACTTGCCTTCCTGCACGCGTAATTCCAGATTCTGGTGGGTTGCGGCGATAATACGTACATCCACTTTCACTGGCGCATAACCACCAACGCGATAGAACTGGCCATCGGCCAGCACGCGCAGCAGACGGGTCTGCACATCCAGCGGCATATCACCGATCTCATCCAGAAACAGCGTGCCGCCATCCGCCTGCTCAAAACGGCCCTGACGGATCTGGTTGGCGCCGGTAAAGGCACCTTTCTCGTGACCGAACAGTTCGGATTCAATCAAATCTTTGGGAATCGCCGCCATGTTAAGCGCGATGAAAGGCGCTTTGGTACGCGGACTATGGCGATGCAGCGCATGAGCTACCAGCTCTTTACCGGTTCCTGACTCACCGTTGATCAGCACACTGATCGACGAGCGCGATAACCGGCCGATGATACGAAACACATCCTGCATCGCTGGCGCTTCACCAATGATATCGGTGGTGGGTCCGCTGACCGGCTGATTTCGCGGCTGCTGCTGTTCCTGATAGTGACTGATGGCTCGCTCGACCAGCGCCACCGCTTCGTCAATATCAAACGGTTTAGGCAGGTAATCAAAGGCACCCTGCTGATAGGCGCTGACAGCGGCGTCCAGATCCGAATGCGCCGTCATTATGATGACCGGAAGCATCGGATGACGCTGCTTAATCTGTTTCAGCAGCGCCAGGCCATCCATACCGGGCATGCGAATATCTGACAGTAAAACGTCCGGGGTCTTGGTTGAGAGGGCATCCAGCACCTCGCTTGCGCTGTCAAAGGTCGCACAGCTCAAACCGGCTCCAGTGAGCGCGCGTTCAAGCACCCAGCGGATGGAGCTATCGTCATCGACGATCCAGACTATCCCTCGTTGCATAGAAACCTCACTGGCGAATAGGCAGGTAAACCGAAAATTCGGTGTGTCCCGGCCAACTGTTAAATTCTATTTTTCCTGAATGTTGATCAATCAGGCTACGGGCGATGGAGAGGCCTAAACCGGTTCCGCCTTCACGTCCGCTGACCATCGGATAAAACAGCGTATCCTGCAGCTGGGCCGGAATGCCGGGGCCATCATCTTCAATATCAATACGTGCCACCAGGCGATAACGCGTGCCGTGCAGCGTCAACTGGAAAGCAGTGCGGGTGCGGATAACAATGGTGCCACCGTCGTCGCCCAGCGCCTGAAGTGCGTTGCGAACCACGTTAAGCAGCACCTGTTCAATCTGGTCGGGGTCATGCGGCAGTTCCGGCAGGCTGGGGTCGTAATCCCTGACCAGCGAAACATTCTCCGGCAGCTCCATCGACACCAGATTGACCACCCGTTCGGCCACCTGATGAATGCTCTGCGTGATGTGCATGCCTGGCTGCTGCGGTCCTAACAGACGATCCACCAGATTTCGCAACCGGTCGGCCTGTTCAATAATCACTTTGGTGTATTCATTCAGTGACGGATCGGGCAGGGCGCGGGATAGAAGCTGTGCCGCGCCGCGTAATCCGCCCAACGGATTTTTAATCTCATGTGCCAGACCGCGAACCAGATCGCGAGCGGCGACCTGCTGCGCGTGCTGTAACTGCTCCTGACTGAGGCGACGCTGATTATCCATCGGCGCCATTTCCATCAGGATTAAGCCATCGGGTAACCGCTGGGCGGTCAGCGACATAATATGTGCGCGACCATCTACCACCAGCGTGACCTCACTGTCAGTAAATCCCTGGCCAGCCTCAAGACTCTCGCGCATCACCTCAATATTCAGCGAAAAGTAGCCGGTTAATTCCGGTAATGGTGTGCCGAACAATTTGCGTGAGCTTTGCGCCAGTAATTGCTGCGCCGCCGGATTGGCGTAATGAATAACCAGATCGTTATCCACTAACAAAATACTGTTGATTAACGCGTTGAGAATCTGCCCTGCATCGGGCAGAGAGCCAGTTGCCATACAACGTTCCTCTGCACCAGTCAGGTGCATTTTAGTCTTTAAGCCGAAAAGAGGGCGAATGAACGGTGAATTCGCGGAGAAAAAAGCCCATCCGAAGATGGGCTAAAAGTTTCCACGGCAACAAAAACGTCTGACCAGTTAAACGCTGTAGTAAAGCTCGAACTCAACCGGGTGTGGCGTCATGCGAACGCGATCCATCTCTGCTTTACGCAGTTCGATGTAAGCATCGATCGATTCGTCTGTGAATACACCGCCACGAGTCAGGAACTCGCGGTCTTCGTTCAGTGCATTCAGCGCTTCTTCCAGCGAGCCTGCAACTTTTGGAATCTCAGCTTCTTCTTCCGGTGGCAGGTCATACAGGTTCTTATCCATCGCGTCGCCAGGATGGATTTTGTTGATGATGCCATCCAGGCCAGCCATCAGCAGAGCGGTGAACGCCAGGTATGGGTTAGCGGCTGGATCCGGGAAGCGCGCTTCGATACGACGAGCTTTCGGGCTGGCAACAACCGGGATACGGATTGAGGCAGAACGGTTACGGGCAGAGTAAGCCAGCATAACCGGTGCTTCATAACCCGGGACCAGACGCTTGTAAGAGTTGGTTGTCGGGTTCGCCAGGGCGTTGATCGCTTTCGCGTGCTTGATGATACCGCCGATGTAGAACAGCGCCATTTCAGACAGGCCGCCGTACTTATCGCCGGCAAACAGGTTCTGGCCACCTTTAGAGAGTGACATGTGGCAGTGCATGCCTGAACCGTTGTCGCCAAACATTGGCTTCGGCATAAAGGTCGCCGTTTTGCCGTAAGCGTGCGCAACGTTGTGGACGACATATTTGTAGATCTGAATTTCGTCCGCTTTTTTGGTCATGGTGTTGAAGCGGGTTGCCACTTCGTTCTGACCTGCGGTCGCCACTTCGTGGTGATGCGCTTCAACAACCAGACCCATCTGCTCCATGGTCAGACACATGGCAGAACGGATGTCCTGTGATGAGTCAACCGGTGGAACCGGGAAGTAGCCGCCTTTCAGACCCGGACGGTGACCTTTGTTACCGCCTTCGTACTCTTTACCGGTGTTCCATGCCGCTTCGATATCGTCGATAGCCACATGTGAGCCGGACGTTGATGAACCGAAACGGATGTCATCGAACAGGAAGAATTCGGGTTCTGGTCCAAACAGCACGGTGTCCGCGATGCCGGAAGAGCGCAGGTAATCTTCAGCGCGCTTGGCGATAGAGCGTGGATCGCGATCGTAGCCCTGCATGGTGCCTGGCTCAAGAATGTCACAACGGATGATCAGCGTAGAATCTTCGAAGAAAGGATCCATGACTGCCGTAGTGGCGTCAGGCATCAGCACCATGTCTGATTCGTTAATGCCTTTCCAGCCGCCAATAGACGAACCATCGAACATTTTGCCTTCTTCGAAGAAGTCAGCGTTAACCTGGTGAGCAGGGATCGTAACGTGCTGTTCTTTACCTTTGGTATCGGTAAAACGCAGGTCAACAAACTTAACTTCATGCTCGTTCATCATCGAGAGAACGTGTTCAGCGGACATACTCAACTCTCCTGGAAATGGTCTTTCATTATCTACATGGCGAGGAAACGTCGTTTCCGGAATCCATTGCGGGAAAACACCTCCCTGACCAACTTCACCCGGCACGCTCTTCAACCGACATCTGTCTGGCGTTTACGCTTGATTTAGATAAAGCGAATTCTGTGCCAACTTTTTTGATGTTGCTTAAATCGCCTTGTGATGCACCTTTTTGTCATAAAGCGCCTGCACCACGATGGTCTTAATGCACCATTGCGGTGCTTAGCGGTGATTTTTTAGCACTATTTTGGTGCGCAGGACCAACTTAGTGCATTTTCTGCACCGGGAACAGGGCAAATTTGCGCCGATGCAATAAACTTTCAGTGAAAAGTGTGATCCTGTTCAGTCTTCCGCTTAATCCGTGTACAATACCGCGCTATTTCTAATGCCTGAGGCAAAGCTGTGATCGAAAATTTGCGTAACATCGCCATCATCGCGCACGTTGACCATGGAAAGACCACCCTGGTTGACAAACTGCTGCAACAATCCGGTACTTTTGATGCCCGTACCGAAGCAACCGAGCGCGTGATGGACTCCAATGATTTGGAGAAAGAGCGTGGGATTACCATCCTCGCAAAAAACACCGCCATTAAGTGGAATGACTACCGTATCAACATCGTTGATACCCCAGGACACGCCGACTTCGGTGGTGAAGTTGAGCGCGTCATGTCCATGGTGGACTCGGTGCTGCTGGTTGTAGATGCGATGGATGGCCCTATGCCGCAAACCCGCTTTGTGACCAAAAAAGCGTTCGCGCATGGTCTGAAGCCGATTGTGGTTATCAACAAAGTAGACCGCCCTGGTGCGCGTCCGGATTGGGTTGTGGATCAGGTATTTGACCTGTTCGTAAACCTGGATGCCACTGACGAGCAGCTCGACTTCCCTATCATTTTCGCCTCTGCGCTGAATGGTATTGCGGGTCTTGAGCACACCGACATGGCTGACGATATGACCCCGCTGTATCAGGCTATCGTTGATCACGTTGCGCCTCCGCAGGTTGAGGCTGATGCCCCACTGCAGATGCAAATCTCTCAGCTGGACTACAACAACTACCTGGGCGTGATCGGCATCGGCCGTATCAAGCGCGGTAAAGTTAAGCCTAACCAGCAAGTCACTATCATCGATAGCGAAGGCAAAACCCGTAACGCTAAAGTCGGTAAAGTCCTGACTCATCTGGGTCTTGAGCGTATCGATAGCGATCTGGCAGAAGCGGGCGATATCATTGCTATCACCGGTCTGGGCGAGCTGAACATTTCCGACACTATCTGTGACACGCAGAATGTGGAAGCGTTGCCAGCACTGAGCGTCGATGAACCAACTGTAACCATGTTCTTTAACGTCAACACCTCACCGTTCTGCGGTAAAGAAGGTAAGTACGTGACTTCACGTCAGATCCTTGAGCGTCTGAACAAAGAACTGGTTCACAACGTAGCACTGCGTGTTGAAGAAACTGAAGATTCTGACGCCTTCCGCGTATCAGGTCGTGGTGAACTTCACCTGTCAGTCCTGATCGAAAACATGCGTCGTGAAGGTTTCGAGCTGGCGGTATCCCGTCCGAAAGTTATCTTCCGTGAAATCGATGGCCGTAAACAAGAGCCATTTGAGAACGTTACGCTGGATATCGAAGAGACGCATCAGGGTTCCGTTATGCAAGCCATGGGTGAGCGTAAAGGCGATCTGAAAAACATGGATCCGGATGGCAAAGGCCGCGTACGTCTCGACTACGTGATCCCAAGCCGTGGCCTGATTGGCTTCCGTAACGAATTCATGACCATGACGTCCGGTACCGGTCTGCTCTACTCTACCTTCAGCCACTACGACGATATTCGTCCAGGCGAAGTGGGCCAGCGTCAGAACGGCGTACTGATCTCTAACGGTCAGGGTAAAGCCGTCGCGTTCGCCCTGTTCGGTCTGCAGGATCGCGGTAAGCTGTTCCTGGGTCACGGTGCAGAAGTCTATGAAGGCCAGATCATCGGTATTCACAGCCGTTCTAACGACCTGACCGTAAACTGTCTGACCGGTAAGAAGCTGACCAACATGCGTGCTTCCGGTACTGATGAAGCAACGACCCTGGTTCCACCGCAGAAAATGACGCTGGAACAGGCTATCGAGTTCATCGATGATGACGAACTGGTAGAAGTAACACCACTGTCAGTGCGTATCCGTAAACGTCACCTGACTGAAAACGACCGTAAACGTGCTTCACGTGGTCCTAAAGACGCATAAGTGCGCCTTTAACTGATAAAAAGCCCCGCATGCGGGGCTTTTTTTTGCCTGAAATTCCGGCTTCTCCAGTCGGGCCAGTAAATATCTGGGTGCGTTCTATCCACCTTCTGGCGTTTACGCTTTTCTCTCCACGCGTGCCTGTTCAGCCTGCACTTTTGCCGCTAGAGTGAATACTCCAGGGAACAGAAGGAGACACACCATGCTGTATATCTTTGATTTGGGCAACGTGATTATTGATATCGACTTTAACCGCGTGCTGGGTGTCTGGAGTGACCTTAGCCGTGTGCCGCTGGCCTCGCTGCAAAGCCATTTCCAGATGGATGAAGCGTTTGAACAACACGAACGTGGAGAACTCAGCGATGAAGACTTCGCGCTGGCGCTGTGTGAAAAGCTGGCAATAGCGCTGAGTTATGAACAGTTTACTGCTGGCTGGCAGGCGGTCTTCGTAGACGTGCGTCCTGAAACCCTGGCGCTGATGAATCGGCTGCGGCTTGAAGGTCATCGGGTGGTGATTCTCTCTAACACCAATAAGCTGCATTGTGAATTCTGGCCGACGCAGTATCCCGACGTACAGCAGGCAGCTGACAAACTCTATCTCTCGCAGGAGCTGGGTATGCGTAAACCGGAAGCCCGGATTTATCAGCATGTGCTGGACGCGGAGGGTGTGACTGCCGATCAGGCGGTGTTTTTCGACGATAACCCGGAGAACATTGAGGCGGCGCGCGCTCTGGGCATTGAAAGTGTACTGGTTACTGACAGTAAAACGGTACCTGACTGGTTTGCAGGTCAACCGTAACTCATGATGTCACGTAAATTTCGTCCCGGGCTGCATGCGTTCTGGTTGTGGCTCAAATTGTTGTGGAAACGCATAGATGAGGATGGCATGACGACGCAGGCTGGTAATTTGGCCTATGTCTCATTGCTGGCGCTGGTACCACTGATTGCGGTGGTGTTTGCGCTGTTTGCTGCGTTTCCGGTCTTCTCAGATATCAGCGTACAATTGAAGCAGTTTGTCTTTAACAATCTGATGCCGGCTGCAGGCAACACGCTGCAACGCTATCTTGAGCAGTTTGTGGCTAACGTCAACCGGATGACGGCGGTTGGTGCCGTCGGCCTGATCGTAACGGCCTTACTGCTGATGCATTCGGTTGATACCGCGTTGAATACCATCTGGCGCAGCAACAAGAAGCGGCCGATGGTTTACTCCTTTGCGGTCTACTGGATGATCCTGACGCTCGGCCCGCTTCTGGCCGGTGCCAGCCTGGCGATCAGCTCCTATCTGCTGTCACTGCGCTGGATTAATGCGACCGGCGTCACCAGCCTGGTCGACCAGATGCTGCGCATTTTCCCGCTTCTGCTGTCGTGGCTCGCCTTCTGGTTGCTCTACAGCATTGTACCCACCCAGCGGGTGCCGCCACGCGATGCGCTGATTGGCGCGCTGGTAGCGGGTGCGCTATTTGAGCTGGGTAAAAAGGGCTTTGCGCTCTATGTTACTATGTTCCCCTCTTATCAGCTGATCTACGGCGTACTGGCCGTGATCCCCATTCTGTTTCTCTGGGTCTACTGGACCTGGTGTATTGTGTTGTTAGGCGCTGAAATTACCGTCGCGTTAGCCGACTATCGGCAGTTAAAACAGCAGCACAAAGAAGAACAACACGAGGAAACATGATTGCATTGATTCAACGCGTGCAGCGTGCCAGCGTCAGCGTCGATCAGAACGTAATCGGCGAAATCGGTGCCGGTTTACTGGTTTTACTGGGCGTGGAAAAGGGTGATGACAATGCGCGTGCGGAACGTCTCGCAGAACGCGTACTGGGCTATCGCATCTTTAGTGATGAACAGGGCAAAATGAACCTGAGTGTTCGTCAGGCGGGCGGAAGCGTGCTGGTGGTGTCGCAGTTTACGCTGGCCGCAGATACGCAAAAAGGGATGCGCCCCTCCTTTTCAGGTGGTGCGGAACCTGCTGAGGCCGAACGCCTGTATGATTACTTCAGCGATTACTGTCGCCAGCAGGGCATGACCACGGCGAATGGCCGTTTTGCGGCGGATATGCAGGTCTCGCTGGTGAATGATGGTCCTGTGACGTTCTGGTTACAGGTGTGAGATCGCAAGCGGAGCGGCAGGGAACAGGCCACCTATCCGAGCGGGAGAAACATTACATGTATCACCTTCGCGTGCCACAGACGGCGGAAGAGCTGGATATCTATTATCAGTTCCGCTGGGAAATGTTGCGTAAACCGCTGCGTCAGCCGCAGGGGTCGGAACGTGACGCCTGGGATGCCCTGGCGCATCATCAGATGGTGGTTGATGAGCAGGGAAATCCGGTCGCCATAGGCCGTCTCTACATCAACGCCGACAATGAGGCCGCTATCCGCTTCATGGCCGTTCATCCGTCGGTGCAGGGGAAAGGGCTGGGTACGCTGATGGCGATGACCCTGGAGTCGGTCGCGCGTCAGGAAGGCGCTAAGCGGGTAACCTGCAGCGCCCGCGAGGATGCGGTCGCCTTCTTCGCTAAGCTCGGCTATATCAATCAGGGTGAGATTACCGCGCCGCAGACGACGCCGGTACGCCACTTTCTGATGATCAAGCCGGTCGTTACGCTTGATGATATCCTGCATCGCGCCGACTGGTGCGGTCAGCTGCAACAGGCCTGGTATAATCATATTCCGCTCAGCGAGAAGATGGGGGTGCGTATCCTGCAGTTTACCGGGCAGAAATTTATCACCACTATGCCTGAAGCGGGCAACCAGAATCCACATCACACGCTGTTCGCCGGCAGCCTGTTCTCGCTTGCCACGCTGACCGGCTGGGGATTGATCTGGTTGCTGCTGCGCGAGCGCCATCTCGGCGGCACCATTATTCTGGCAGATGCGCACATTCGCTACAGCCGTCCGATCAGCGGACGGCCTGGCGCGATTGCCGATCTCGGCTCACTAAGCGGCGACCTTGACCGTCTGGCACGCGGACGTAAAGCACGCGTTCAGCTTGAAGTGGAGCTGTTTGGCGATGATGAATGTGGCGCGGTGTTTGAGGGCGTTTACATCGTTCTGCCAGCCGATCCGGATGGGCCGCTGGAAGAGGGCGGTTCCGGCGCACGTATCAATTAATCATAAGGGCCGCATTTGCGGCCCTTATGTTATTAACGTACCTCGCCTGCCTGCATGGTCTGCTGCACCTGCTGACTGTCGGTTGTCACCGACAGTGTGCCATTAACCGTCGGGCGTATTGGCTGGCCTGCGGCTAAAGCGCCGCTCAGTTGCAGCTGCATATTGCTGTCACCGGTTAACGGCAATGCGGGCCATCCCCAGTTCTGCAACACATTCACCGGCACTGCACGCCCCGTCAGTTGCAGCGTAAGCGGACGGGCTGGCTGCTGGCCGACGGTAGCCGTCCCTTCCATCAGGCCCTTGTTACTGAACGCACTCAGCTCGGTCACCTGAATCTGTTGTGGGTCGGCACTCAGCGCAATCGACGGGTGACGCAGATCGGTGCGGTTAAAGGTCGACTCTGCCGCGTTCAGGCTGAGCTTACCCGACCAGATCCCCCACTGATGCTGCTGCGCCAGCAGCAGGTTCTCGCCGGAACCATCCAGTGAGGTCAGCTGGAAGGGAAACGCCGGATTGATGTCGATAATCAGGTTACGATTAGAGGTGAAACGCGTCACCGCTACGCTATCCAGCCACGCGGGCAGTGCCGCCTGCCAGCGGTCGCGCCAGTCCTGCGGCAGGGTATATTCCAGTCCGGCAACAGCCAGATTTTTCAGCGTCAGGCGTTTATTGCTGCGTGACCAGTCACCGTCAGCCCGAATCACCCCGTTCGCCCAGCGAGAACTGAACTGCGTCAGCGCCAGGCCCTGCGGAGAGAAATCCAGGGTAACGATAGGGTCATTAAGCTCGAATCCACCGTTGATAAAATTGCTGGCATTCAGCGCCAGCGAACCATCATTACTCTGCCAGTCATCGCCCTGCCAGTTAACGTTTCTCAGCGTCAGGTCAAGATCTGTCACCGCCCAGTCAGGCCCCTGCAGGCGGGCATCAGTCATGTCGAGGCGCGTAATCGCAATCGAGGGAACCACCTGCAGGCTATGCAGGAAATCTTTCAGGCTGCTGGCGGTCTGCAGACGAATATCATTCAGTCGCAGCTGATTAATTTTCCAGTTGCCCTGGGCATCGCGCTCACCGTTGCCGGTCATGGAACCACGCGCCAGGTCGGCACCCATATTGTCAAAGCGCATTCGTCCTTCGAAAACACTGCCCTGAATCAGGACGTTTTCAGCTGGCACCTTATTCAGCGTCATGCTGCCTGCGCTCATCTGGAAGCGGGCATCGCGGCCCAGCATATCAAGGGCTGTGGGTTTCCACGGCAGAATGCCGCCATTAACCTGCTGAGCAAACAGCGGTAGCGTGCTGTTGGGGCTGTCGATACGCATGTTATTGAGCTGCAGGCGATCGGCCTGAATGGGCAGCGCACTGCCTGGCGTCAGATTGGCCAGATTCACTTCCCCGTCGCGCAGTTCAAGACTGCTGAAATGCAGCGGATCGCTGAACTGAATCAGTGCCAGACCGAGATCGACCCGTTTCGCTACCAGAACCGCAGGCTGCCCATCATGACCAAAGCTGAAGTCATCCAGAATGATGTGAGAGGGAGAAGAGAAATTGTGTTCAATTTTACTCAGGGAGAGATGCCATTCGGTTTTGTCGCTCACCCAACGGCTAAACCAGCCTGCACCCCACTGTGTCTGCAGCAGCACATAGATCACCACGAGGATGAAAAGCAGCAGCAAAAGTAAGGTGAGGAAAAACTTTCCAATAAATTTCATAGCATCCTTCCCGAGTTAAATCCGGTGAGAGGTTGTTATGCCTGAATTACCGTTACAGCTCAACAGCCTGGATGTAAATCCGAATAATTAGCAGGCAGGCCGAAGCCTGCCTGTGGACTTACTTCTCTTGCGGAAAAATCAGGTTGAGCACGATGGCGGTAATGCCACCTGCCGCAATGCCGGAAGAGAGCAGGGTTTTCAGCCACTCGGGCGCAAACTGCAGGATTAAGGGTTGCTGAGAAACACCCAGCCCCACCGCCAGCGACAGCGCGATGATCATGATGGCGCGACGGTTAAGCGGCTCGCGTGACACGATGCGAACGCCCGAGGCGGCGATGGTGCCGAACATCACAATGGTTGCGCCGCCGAGCACCGGCTCAGGAATGAGCTGAACCAGACCGCTGACCGCCGGGAACAGTCCCAGCACAATCAGCATCAGTGCGACCACAAAGCCCACGTAGCGGCTGGCCACGCCGGTCAACTGAATCACGCCATTGTTCTGACCGAAGCAGGAGTTAGGGAAGGTATTAAACAGCGCGGAGACAAAGGAGTTAAGACCATTCGCCAGTACGCCACCTTTCAGGCGTTTCATATAGAGCGGTCCGCTCACCGGCTGCTCTGAAACATCCGAGGTGGCGGTGATATCGCCGATGGTCTCCAGAGAGGTGACCATAAACACCAGCATCAGCGGGATAAGCAGATTCCAGTCGAAGCCCAGTCCGTAGTAGAGCGGCGCTGGCACCATGATTAACGGCTGATCAGCAGGAATACCTGCTGCAGGCAGCATGCCCATCGCCCAGGCCAGCAGATAGCCCACCGCCATGGCAATCACCAGGGAGGCGACGCGCAGGTAGGGATTCTTCTGTCGGTTCAGCAGCACGATCACCATCAGCACGGCTCCGGCCAGCATCAGATTTTTCGGTGCACCAAAGGTATGGTCGTTCATCGCACTGAAACCGCCGCCAATGGAGGTCAGGCCGACCTGAATCAGCGACAGGCCGATAATCATCACCACAATACCGGAAACCAGCGGCGTAATGATCCGGCGCGCCAGATGCAATACGCGCGACAGCACCATCTCGGTACAGGAGGCCACCATCAGCGTGCCAAAAAGTGCCGCCATCATAGTGGGCACGTCAGCACCGCCATTTTTCAGCGCCATCCCGCCCATAATCAGAGGCGTCACGAAGTTGAAGCTGGTGCCCTGAATCGACAACAGGCCCGAACCCACCGGTCCCCAGGTTTTTATTTGCAGCAGTGATGCCACGCCCGATGCAAACAGCGACATGCTGATCACGTGCCGGGTATCTTCTGCAGGCAGGCCCAGCGCCTGACAAATCAGAATCGCAGGCGTAATAACCGCGACAAACATTGCCAGCAGGTGCTGACCGGCGGCAAACAGCGTTTGTGGCAGGGGTGGACGATCTTCAAGACAATAAATCAGTTCACTTTTCGTGGCGGAAGGCTGATCTGGCTGAGGAGTGGTAGACATCTTCTGTTCTTCCCAAAAAATAGTGTGGCGATTGTAATCATCCGTCGGGCAAAAGCAATCGTTTGCCCGGCGAGGATAAAAAAGGCCGACTCAGATGGAGATCAATCAGACGTTGGTATAACGGGTGTTCTCTGGCAGCCAGCGTTCAATCAGGGCGCTGGCCTGCTCGGGATAGTGCTGGTGGATGTGGCGCGCCACACGCTGAACTTCCGGCACCATTGCGGCATCGCGTAGCAGGTCGGCGACTTTGAACTCCGCGTTGCCGGTCTGACGCGTGCCCAGCAGTTCACCCGGCCCGCGAATCTCCAGATCGAACTGAGCAATGACGAAGCCGTCATTACTGTCACGCAGCACCTGAAGACGCTTCTGCGCCGTTTTGCTCAGTGGCGCTTTATAGAGCAGCACACAGTGCGATGCCACGGCACCACGACCTACACGGCCCCGTAGCTGATGCAGCTGCGCCAGCCCTAACCGCTCCGGGTTTTCGATAATCATCAGGCTGGCATTCGGCACGTCAACGCCGACCTCGATGACTGTCGTCGCCACCAGCAGCTGCAGTTCATTCGCTTTAAAGGCCTGCATCACCGCCTGTTTTTCCGCGGGCTTCATCCGGCCATGCACCAGTCCGATATTTAAGTCGGGCAGCGCCGTTTTCAGGGATTCCCAGCTGGCCTCTGCCGCCTGCGCTTCCAGCAATTCGGACTCTTCAATCAGGGTGCAGACCCAGTAAGCCTGACGCCCTTCGCGGCAGGCATGCTCAACCCGCGCCACAATCTCATCGCGTCGGGTATCTGGGATCGCCACGGTGGTCACCGGAGTACGTCCCGGCGGCAGCTCATCGATGGTTGAGGTATCAAGATCGGCATAGGCGGTCATCGCCAGGGTGCGCGGGATCGGGGTAGCGGTCATGATCAGCTGATGCGGATGGAAACCCTGCTCCTCGCCTTTTTCCCACAAGGCCAGTCGCTGGTGGACGCCGAACCGGTGCTGTTCATCAATAATGACCAGCGCCAGACCGTTGAACTGCACCTGCTCCTGAAACAGCGCGTGTGTACCCACGACCATTGCCACCTGACCGCTGGCTATCGCTTCCTGTTGTGCCTGGCGGGCTTTGCCTTTCTGTTTTCCGGCCAGCCAGCCCACTTCAATGCCCAGCGGCGCAAACCACTGGCGGAAGTTACTGGCATGCTGTTCAGCCAGCAGTTCGGTCGGCGCCATCAGCGCAACCTGCTTACCATGGGCGATAACGTTCAGCGCAGAGAGCGCGGCTACCAGTGTCTTGCCCGAGCCGACATCGCCCTGCACCAGCCGCATCATCGGGAAATCGTTGGCCAGATCTTTCTCTATCTCCGTCACCACGCGTTTCTGCGCATTAGTCGGTGAGAAGGGCAGCGCGGCAAGCAGCTGGTCGCTAAGATTGTGTCGCGGCGTCATTGGCAACGCGTAATAGCGCTGAGCACCGGCGCGTACCGCCAGCATGCTGAGGTTGTGCGCCAGCAGCTCTTCCAGAATCAGTCTGCGTTGCGCCGGATGACGGCCACTTTCCAGCTCACTGAGTCGAAGATCGGGCGGTGGACGATGCAGGGTGCGCAGCGCATCAGGCAGGCTGATTAAACCGCCGCTCAGCTCCTGCGGCAGCAGCTCGGCAATCGGGCAGCTCTCCAGCAGCGTCAGTGCCTGGTCGGTAAGATTACGCAACGTGGCCTGCCGGATGCCTTCGGTGGTGGGATAAACCGGCGTTAAGGTCTCTTCCAGCGCCACATTGCTCTGTTCGCCCTGGATGCGGTACTCGGGATGAATAATCTCCGCGCCGCGCTGACCGCGTTTAATCTCACCATAGGCGGTGACGCGACGGCCTGGCGACAGGTTGTTCTTCATGCCGGCATTGAAATTAAAGAAGCGCATCGTCAGGACACCACTGCCATCGCTGATCTGGCACACCATCATCCGGCGGCGACCAAAGGTGATGTCAGTGTGCAGTACTTCACCTTCTACGGTGGCCCAGATACCGGGCAGCAGATCGTCAATGGCATAGAGCTGGGTGCGATCTTCGTAGCGTAGCGGGAGATGAAGCAGGAGATCCTGAATGGTATGCAGGTCAATTTTGGCCAGTTTTGCTGCCTGGCTGGCACCGACGCCGGTCAGGGTACTGAGCGGGATGGCATCCAGCAGACGGCCTTTCATCTTTTTTTACCGGTCGATTGCATGGTTGCCCACCAGCTGGGATCGGCGTCGACTTCGCCCTGCGCATTGATGCGCGGATAGGGTAAACCTTTCTGCTTTGCGACCCGTGCCAGTACCGGGAATCCGCCTTCAAACAGCAGGCGTTGCTGCTCATCGTCGTCCAGCAGGCTGTAATCGCGCAGGTAAAGACCGGCATTTTGTCGCTGCCGCTGCGCTTCATAAAGAATCAGCGCACAGGCGACTGAGACATTCAGCGACTGCACCATGCCTACCATGGGAATCACGATCTTCCGGTCGGCCAGCGCCAGTGCTTCTTCGGTAATGCCGGTTTTTTCCTGTCCCATCAGGATGCAGGTGGGAAGGGTATAATCGATTTCACGGAAATCCACGGCATCGTCAGAAAGATGGGTCGCCAGAACCTGCATCTTCTGCTGTTTAAGCTGTTTTACAGCGTCGCCGATGGTGGGATGGGTAACCACTTTCACCCAGCTGTTGCTTCCGGCAGACGCGGAAGCCTGGGTGCGCATCCGCTGGCTGGGCCAGACAGCATGCACTTCGTGGATGCCGACTGCGTCGGCCGTGCGGATCACCGCCGACACATTGTGCGGCTTATGCACCTGCTCCATACAGACCGTAAGGTCGTGCTGGCGCAGTGCCAGCATCGCCTGAATCCGGGCAAAACGTTGATCGTTCATGCCTAATTACGGTTACGGTGGACTTTGATCACATCCGGCATCACGCGAATTTTACGCATGATATTCGCCAGATGGACACGGTCGCGTGCGGTCAGGCGGATAAAGGCGCTGTAGACGCGGCCATCACGCTCTTCAGTATTCAGGCTCTGAATATTGGAACCGGCCGTGTTGATTGCTGCCGTCAGGTTCGCCAGTGCGCCCTGATGGTTAAACATGTCGACTTTGATTTCCGCCACGAACTCCTGCTCGGTGACTTTATCCCACTCGACCGGCATGAATTTTTCCGGCTCTTTCTGGTAGCCGCGGATATTGCGACAGGATTCATGATGCACCACCAGTCCTTTGCCAGGGCTGACATGAGCAACAATCGGGTCACCGGGAATCGGTCGGCAGCATTTAGCGAACGTAATCAACACGCCATCAGCACCTTTGATCGGCAGCTTACCACGCTTGCTGTTACTGCTGATGGTCTTGCTGTCCGCCTGCAGCAGGTTCTTCGCCACGACCACGCTCATCGCATTGCCCAGACCAATTTCCGCCAGCAGATCGTCAAGCGAGGTCAGCTTCATACGGTCCAGCTCCTGACGGATATTCTCCGCCGGGATCTCCGCCAGTTTACGGCTGCCGCCCAGCGCATGGCTGAGCAGACGGCGCCCCAGATTAACCGAGTCTTCACGCTTGAGGTTTTTCAACAGCTGGCGAATTTTGGCGCGGGCTTTGGAGCTGACGACAAAGTTGAGCCAGGCGGCGTTGGGACGGGCGCCTGGCGCGGTGATGATCTCAATCGTCTGTCCGCTGGTCAGGGATTGCGACAGCGGATAAGGCTGACGATCAACGCGTGCGCCGACGCAGGCATGGCCGATGTCGGTGTGAACCGCATAGGCGAAGTCCACCGGCGTCGCGCCGGTTGGCAGCTCAACAATGCGGCCTTCAGGCGTAAAGACGTAGATCTCATCCGGGAAGAGATCGGACTTCACGCTTTCGATAAATTCAAACGAACTGCCCGCACTTTGCTGCAGCTCCAGCAGGCTTTGCAGCCAGCGCTGAGCGCGAATCTGTGCGGTGGTGCCACTTTCGCCCGCCTGTTTATACGCCCAGTGCGCAGCGACCCCCATTTCCGCCATCTGATCCATATCCTCGGTGCGAATCTGCACTTCAACCGGCACGCCGTGCGGACCGATCATGGAGGTATGGAGCGATTGATAGCCGTTAGCTTTGGGGATGGCGATGTAATCTTTTACGCGGCCCGGACGCGGCTTATACAAGCTGTGCATCTGGCCCAGAACGCGATAGCAGGTATCCAGATCTTTCACGATGACGCGAAAGGCATAGATATCCATGATCGAGTGAAAACGCTGCTCTTTAAGCGTCATTTTACGGTAGATCGAATAAAGATGCTTTTCGCGACCGCTGACGCGGCAGGGAATGCCTGCTTCCTGCAGACGGCCATCGATCTCAGAAAGAATCTTCTGGATCATCTCTTTACGATTACCGCGCGCGGCTTTCACCACCTCTTTAATCACCCGATAGCGGTTCGGGTAGAGAGCCTCAAAACCGAGCTCTTCCAGCTCCGTTTTAAGATGGTGAATACCCAGGCGATGCGCCAGCGGACTGTAAATCTCTAACGTTTCCAGCGCGATGCGGCGACGTTTGTCCGGGCGTAATGACCCCAGGGTGCGCATATTGTGGGTGCGGTCAGCCAGCTTGATGAGAATGACGCGGATATCCTGCACCATCGCCATAATCATCTTGCGAAAGTTCTCTGCCTGCGCTTCTTTCTTGTCGCGGAATTTCAGCTTATCCAGCTTGGAAACGCCTTCGACCAGCTCCGCCACGCTTTTACCGAACAGCTGTTCCATGTCCTGGTAAGTGGCAGGCGTATCTTCGATCACGTCATGCAGCAGCGCGGCCATGAGGGTTTCATGGTCGAGCTTCATTTCCGCCAGAATACAGGCCACGGCAACCGGATGGGTGATATAAGGCTCACCGCTGGAGCGTGTCTGTCCCTCGTGGGCATCACGTGCGACAAGGTAGGCTTGCTGGAGGCGCTTGATCTGCTCCTCTGGCAAGTATTTTTCAATCAGTTGATTGAGACTTTCAAACAGATACAAGGGCGACCTGCAGGTGGCTGTTAACGACGACCTTCAGCGATAGCGGTAACGGCCTGTAACTCAGCGGCTTCCTGCTCTTGCTGTTCCTGACGGTCACGCACATCTAAAATCTGATTGGTGACCAGACCTTCTTCGATTTCGCGCAGAGCGATAACGGTAGGCTTGTCGTTCTCTTCCGGAACCAGCGGATCTTTGCCGCCAACCTGCATCTGACGTGCACGACGTGCAGCGACCAACACCAGGTCAAAACGATTACCAACTTTTTCTACTGCGTCCTGAACGGTTACGCGTGCCATAGGTGTGCTACTCCACAGATGAAGAAATGACTGCGCATCATACTGAAACTGTATTCAGACTGCCAACAGTTTGCTGATTAAAGCATCGTGACGCGCCTTCTGGCGCGCCATACGCAGACGTTCGGCGCGAATAATGGTTTTCAGATCGGACAGCGCCAGATCGAAATCATCATTCACAATTAAATAGTCATACTCGGCGTAGTGGCTCATTTCCGCTACTGCCTGCGCCATACGACGCGTGATGACCTCTTCGCTGTCCTGGCCACGACCGCGCAGACGGCGATCGAGTTCTTCTTTCGACGGCGGTAAAACGAAGATGCTGCGTGCGCCTGGCATTCTGGCGCGGATTTGCTGCGCACCTTGCCAGTCGATGTCGAGAAACACATCAACGCCGGTTGCCAGCACCTGCTCAATAGCATGGCGCGACGTACCGTAATAGTTGTCGAAAACTTTAGCGTGTTCGAGGAAAGCATCTTCCGCGATCATCCGCTCAAATTCATGTTTCTCAACGAAAAAATAATGTTCGCCATGGGCTTCACCCGGACGCATGCCGCGCGTCGTGTGCGAAACAGAGACCTGCGTATCATACAACGGCTGGGTCTTTAACAGTGCCTGAATCAGGCTGGATTTCCCTGCGCCGCTGGGTGCAGAAACAATATAGAGCGTGCCTTGAGCCATGGTTTTCTTGAATTGATTAAAAGCGGAGTCGATTTCCTGCACAGTATACACAGCTTCCCGCTGCCACGCAGCGTTTGCGCAACGGCAACAGCCAACTTTTGCGTCTCTTCGCGCAAATGTCTGTCAGACCGCTGCAACTAATCCTTTATTGCCACGATACCCCTTCCTGAACCGGACATCGTTTCTGGCTGACGCCAAAGCATTGATATTGAATACCGAAAAACGTCAGGGGAAAGAGTATGAAAGGATTCGGCTGGCCGCTGTTTGCGGCTGTTTTGTGGATCGTTACATGGCCTGTGCATAGCGCCGTTTGTCCGGTCTGGACACCGAACCGGGCGACGGAAGAGATCCGCCGCCTGCAACAGCAACTGCAACACTGGGATGACGCTTACTATCGTCAGGGCCAGAGTCCGGTGGCGGATGCGGATTATGATGCTCTTCAGCAGCGACTGATTCAGTGGCAGCACTGCTTTAGCCCTTATCAGCCGGCTTACGCCCCACAACTGCCGGGTAATGGCACGTCATTGCACCCGGTCGCCCATACTGGCGTAAAAAAGATGCGGGACAAGCTGGCACTGGCTTACTGGATGCAGGGGCGACGCGATCTCTGGGTGCAGCCAAAAGTCGATGGTATCGCCGTTTCACTGGTGTATCGCCAGGGCAGACTGGTGTCGTTGTTAAGTCGTGGCGATGGATTGCGCGGTGAAGAGTGGCTGGCTAAAGCCGCCTGGATCCCGGCGATTCCGCTGAATATCGAGACCCGACTCGACGAGGTTGTGCTGCAGGGTGAGCTATTTCTGCCGATGACCGATCATCAACAAGCCATTGATGGCGGTAAAAATGCTCGCGCACAGGTGGCCGGGGCCATGATGAGTAAACAGCGTGTTCCCCTGCTGAATTCGCTCGATGTTTTCATCTGGGCCTGGCCAGATGGCCCGGCAACAATGACGGAACGCCTTGAGCAACTCAGTCGCTGGGGACTGGGCATTGCGGCAAAATGGAGCCACAGCGTTAAAGATGAAGAGGAGGTCGCTGCCTGGCGGGATCGCTGGTTCCATGCTGCGCTGCCCTTTGTCACTGACGGTGTGGTGGTTCATCAGAGTCTTCGTCCTGCGGGCAAAAACTGGCTGCCGGGAGAGGGAACCTGGGCTGTTGCCTGGAAGTATCAGCCTCCGGAAGTCAGCGCTGAAGTGCTCTCCGTTGATTTTCCGGTTGGTCGAACCGGGAAAATAGCTGCCATCCTTAATCTGCAGCCGGTGCAGCTGGATGACAAGACCGTCAGGCGGGTTAATGTCGGATCCCTGCGTCGCTGGCAGGAAAGCGATATTGTGGCGGGTGATGTGATTACGCTGAGTCTGGCGGGTCAGGGGATTCCCCGGCTGGAGCGGGTGATCTGGCGCGTGGCAGAGCGCGACTATCCTCAGCCTCCCGACGCGTCGCATTATACGCCGCTAAGCTGTTACACCTTCAGTGCGGAGTGCCAGAAGCAGTTACTGGCAAAATTACGCTGGCTCAGTCAGAAAACGGTGCTGAATATTCCGGGCGTTGAGCGCAGCACCTGGCTGCGCTTACTGGAAACCGGCAGTATGACGCATCTGTTCGGCTGGCTGACGTTAACACCGGAACAGGTCGCTGCCGCAACGGGCTTCTCTCCGGAACGGGCAGATCAGCTCTGGCACCGTTTTAATCTCACCCGTCAGCAGCCGTTTCGTCGCTGGGTGGATGCCTTAGGTATTTCACTGCCGCGGAAAGCCCTGAAGTCGCTACCCGATCAGCAGTGGGAGAGCTTAATGCAGCGGGATGTGGCGGACTGGCAGGCGCTACCGGGCGTTGGTGCTGCGCTGGCAAAGCGTCTGGTTGCGCAGTTCCATAATGCCCGTGTGCAGGCGCTGATCGCGTTCCTGCAGCAGCAGGGCATACCTTCTTCCTCAATGCTCGGGATGGGGATAGTTGAAAATCGGCAAACCGAGGCGGAAGCGCAGCGCCAGTAAACGGGCAAAGAAGCCGAACAGCAGGGTAATGATAATCACCGCTTCATGTGCCAGCGTAGTTTTCAGCAGCAGGATATAGATCCAGCCCGAGGCGAAGGCGATACCGGCGTAGAGCTCCTTCTGAAACACCAGCGGAATGCGATTACAGAACATGTCACGCAGTACGCCACCGAAGACGCCGGTAATGACCGCGCTTATTGCGGCAATAATCATGGCATGTCCGGAATCGAGCGCAACCTGCGCGCCGATAATGGAAAAAACCACCAGTCCCAGCGCATCAAGCACCAGGAACACTTTGCGCAGATGTGTCATCAGTGGCGCCAGGAAAGTGGTGATGACCGCTGCTGCTGCCACAATCATGATGTATTCGGGATTTTTAACCCAGCCCAGCGGGTAGTGACCCAGCAGGATGTCGCGCACCGAACCACCGCCGATGGCAGTCACTGACGCGATAATAATGACACCGAACAGATCCATTTTGCGGCGGCCTGCCGCCAGCGCACCGGTCATGGCTTCAGCAGTAATACCAATGATGTAGAGAACGGTCAGTAACATAGCAGACTCCGGTAAAACGGCGGCAAGGCGACGCCTTTGCCTGAAAGACGGCGACAGAGATTTTCAGGTGATCAGCGTCCGTGATAAGCGCAGTGTATACCAGCCAGCCCTGGCGTCCGTATAGAAAGACTTTTCTGCGCAGAGCCTGCGGTGAGTGCCTGTTTAAATCTGAGAAGAAACAGTCTGCAGAAGGTTTGTGCGTTGCGGCCCGCTGTTTTCCGGTTCCGGACGGGCGGATATTAACCGACCGTGAACGCCAGACAACGGCTGGAGGTAAGTCAGTTTATAAGTGAGGTAAAAAGGCTGGATGCGGCAGATAAAGAAGGGAATCGATCAGAGAAATAAAGCAACAGGCTTAATAAAAAGAAAAGGCGTGCTGGTTAACAGCACGCCAACGCATCGTTTCGGATGCTCAGAGCCCACCATACAGACTTATTTTATTATTTGTTTCTTGCACGAATTTTAGAAAAGGCTTTCAGGCTAAAATGGTATTCCGGCTGGAACCATGAACGACCATAGTAGCAGTAAATCAGCATGCGAATAGATGCCATCGCCAGATAACCCCAGATCGCACACAATACTGAAGGTGTCAGCCAGACGGTAAATAAAGTGACGGCAAGACCGGCTAATACTGATGAGGTTTCAGCAAAAGCGATACGGGTATATTGTTTTTCGCGCTGTAATATCCCACGGTAATGCTGACCCTGCGGGATGATAATAAACACCACTGAGACCATCTGCAGCATTAACGCCAGTTCAGGTTGACCAAACAGACTGTTCAGCAGGTGACTGCCCGTAAATAACAGACCAAACACCGCGACACCCATCAACATATTACCCCAGTAGATCGTGGAGAGGTCGTTGATAGAGAGCATACAGCGGCGGATCAGCTTATTTGAGAAGCCGCGATCGGCCAGCGTATCGATAGCCAGTAAAGCTATCACGGCGATCGCCAGCAGGTTCAGTTCATTCGCCTGCAGAATCTGCGCCAGCAACGAAAGCTGCAGTACGCCGATGCCAATAATTTTGATTGAAGAGAGCAGAGACCACTTTGCGCTATTAAGACTGCTTTCACGTATTGCCATAATATACTCGTTAGAGTTCATTGACTCTGTGAGAATTAAATCGTTGTGTAACAGCAATGAGAGGTTGCTGTGACACCGTTGGTTAGTGCAATTTTTCCGGCCGGAGTCCTGAAATACCTTTCCAGGTTTGCCATGTTATTATGGATTCAATCAAATAGTGCCCGGATAAAAAACAGATATCCCTGGTAAATTCTCTGTTTCGTGTCATGGCGGAATCCCCTGCAGCGAATAAGAATTCCGCCAGATCACGAATAAATCCTGTTGTAGTTTTATATTCTCCTGCCAGCATCCTTGCGGCAATCTCAACGAATTCTTTTTCTGATAACAAAGGATACGCAGAGCGGTCCATGACTTTTTTCCTGCTTTATCATTATGGGTATTGCTGTGTGTGGAATGATTTATACATTGTTTTATTTAATTTAACACCATAAGAAAAGTCTGATTACGATACCGCAGAAATAAATGGTTTCACTTCATGCATGATAAATATTAAATCTCCAGCACGGCAGTAATAAACGATTGTTGATGATTAATGTATGTGTTTTAGCGAAATTGTTTACACAGCAGATGAAGATGCCTGAAATCAGCGGGGATAGCCTGCCTGTCAGGCACTTTTGCCAGGAATTTTCCTGGCAACAATGCTTAAGCAGGGTTGGTGATAAACGTGCAGAAGGGGCATGCAATCAGATAAACGCTTTATGCTTTACCATCGTAAGTTTTTCTGTTTTTTTTCATAAACAGCCAGTGATAAGTACAGAGAAAAAATCGAGCTAAGTCATTGATTTACTGGGTCAGAAGCTGGTTAAGCTTCTCAAGATCGTTGCTAACCCATTCAATATCCTGCTTAAATCTCTCATCTGAAGTAAATGGCTGGCGGTAAACCGTTACCATTACCTCGGCACCCTGCTCGTTGGCTATCACGCGCATCGGTACATAGATTTCCTTTCCTGAGCCACTGTCAATCCAGTGATCCATTACGCCAAACGGATTATGTGGCGAGAACCGGAGCTTTACGTTTCCCTGAGGGCCTTTAGCACGCCAGCGATTGCCATCGGGTTCTAATGCACTATTCGTCAGCCCGGACGCCCACTTTGGAAAAAATTCCGGCTTCCAGATGGTTTCATAAAGATCTAACCAGTGACGCGGAATCGTCAGGCTCAGCGTGCGCGAGGAGAGCATATAACCTCCGGAGGATAAGCTAAAAAAGCATTAAAGCATGGGGTCAGGCTCGTTAATACGTTGTAACAGCAGAAGTGTGGTGTTGAGAGGGTTTCGTACAAACGGCAGACAACGGATGAGGCTGTCTGCCGCTGACTCAGATGAAATTGCCGCGTGCAGAAACTGCGTGCTCTTCGCTATGCCCACTGGCACGACGCAGAACAAAGCCATCCGACTGAGCCATCACTGCGCAACTGTGATTCGGGAAGATACGAAGCAGCGTGCCGACTTCAGGACGGCGATCCTGATAAAGCAGAAAACCATGCTCCTCAGATAACTTTGTCACCTCATACGTGTGGCCCGCTTCGTCGGCTGCAACACCAAAGCCGCTGGCATTGGTGCCGTGTGGCCCTTTATCCGAACTCAGCATTTTCGATCCGGCATCCACAATTGCGAAATGATCGTTTACCGCTACCACACGGGTAATGACGCTCATTGCCAGCTGGTCAACGTGACTTAGCCCGAGGCGACAGGCGGTAAGGTCCAGCAGTGCATAGTTGCCAGGCCGGATTTCACTGATGCCGGGCGCAACCTCGGCTGCCAGGGCCGTAGGCGTTGAACCCACAGAGAGCGGGCAGTCGGTAAATCCCGCAGCCTGCAGTTTTGCCTGAAGCTGCTGCATCAATACCGTTTCCTGCCTGGCAACATCAACAATAGCCGCGGCATTACCGGCACCATAAGCGTGACCGGCATGCGACACTAATCCGGCAAAGCGTAAGCCTCTGTCCCGCAGCGCCTGAGCAATTAGCACGGCTTCATCACTATCAGGATTAACACCAATCCGGTGTAATCCAACATCCACCTTAATCGCCACCGCCAGCGCGCAGTCTGGCTGTTGCTGCCACGCATCCGCAATCGCTGCCACACCCTGCAGCCTGTCCGCGATCAGGGTAAGTTTTGCCTGATGAAGCACGGCGAGACGCAGCAGCTCAGCTACGCTTTGCGGTTGCACAACCGGGTAGGCTAACAGCAGATCGCGAACGCCCCCCTGAATAAAGCTGATACCTTCGCTGGGTTTAGAGACCGTGACACCCTGAGCACCATATTCAAGCTGACGCTGAGCAATCCAGACACTTTTATGTGTTTTGATATGCGGACGCAACGCGACGCCTGTTGCACTGGCTTTGCGCTGCATATGCTGCAGATTCTGCTCCAGGCGCTCTGCATCAACTTCAATATAGGGCGTAAGGCGATCATCAATTAGCGGCCTCTGCCACTGCTGTGTATCGTTGATATCCATAAGCTTATCCGGCTTTAACGAGGTAAGAGAATTCATCATTCCTTAATTAACTTTCTGATACCAGCCTGGTGGCCGTGAAAGAGGCGCTGACCAGCAAAATTAAAGCGAGTATTAACCCAGGATAGAGCATGCAGCACATGGATGAACCGGAGAGGATATTTAAGCAGACGGGATTAGCAGAATAAAAAAAGCAGGCGCGGTGCCTGCTTTATCTGTTTACTCAGACGTAGAGTGATTGTTCACCCGGCGGACGGGTTTTGAATCGGCGATGCAGCCAGAGGTATTGTTCCGGTGCACGCAGAATCTGATTCTCGATCACTTTATTCATATAAGCTGCAGCAGCAGCCTCGTCCGTATGAGGATAATTTTCCAGCATCGGCTCAATGATCAGATGATAGCCCTCATTATCTGCATTACGAATCAGCATAATCGGCACCATCGCTGGCTTCGCCAGACGCGACAGCACAAAAGTGCCGTTGGTGGTGGCCGCTTTTTCTACCGCAAACAGTGGCGCAAAGGTGCTGCCTTTCGGGCCATAATCCTGGTCCGGCGCAAACCAGACCGATTCACCCTGTTTCAGAGCATTAACCATGCCGCGCAGATCGCGGCGGTCGATCATCGCTTTGTTTGAGCGCATCCGGCCTTTGGTCTGCACATATTCCATTGCCTGATTGTTGTGCGGGCGATACATCGCCATCATCGGCTGACAGAGACCGCTGATGCGGCCGCCCAGCTCCAGTGACATGAAATGCACGCCAATCAGCATCACACCGCGCTTTTCACTCTGCGCAGCGTGGAGATTATCCATACCTGACACTTTAAACAGACGTTTTACCGCACGGTCAGACCAGAACCAGGCAATACCGGTTTCAGCCAGCGCCATACCTAACGACGCAAAATTACCGGCAATCATATGTTCTGTTTTTTCTTCACTGATGCCAGGAAAGCAGAGCTCAATGTTACGACGGGTGATGCGCTCACGGCGTTGCAGGAAATGACGGGAAATTTTGCCGGCACCGGCACCGAGACGCATAAGAACAGGGTAGGGAAGCTGGACCAGAAGCCAGAGTACACCAAGACCAAACCAGGTAAACCAATAACGCGGATGCAGCAGCGAACTGCTAAATTTTCCGGTGTTTTTCATTAACAACCTTCATGAGATAGATGGATGTATCGCATAAAGAGCACTTCCATAAGTCTCCAGGCGGTACAGCTGTACTGATTTCGACCAACACTTTATCAAAAAGTGCCTTCAAAGAAAGGGAAACTACGGAATCTACAGGATTGACCTGTTTCATGGAGCCAGCGTTTCGGGTGCGAAAAAAGGGTTCACAACAGGAAAAAGATTTTAAATTCAAAAAATTAAAAAAGACAGACCTGAAATGCGAAGTGTGACTGACAGGCGTTCCGGAAGAGTCCGGAAATGTTTATTTATCAATCTTTACGTAGTGTTGAAGCCAGCCACGGTAATAAAAGGTCGGAGGTGTTGATGAATCTCAAACTATAGTGCCTGAAAAATGAACAAAGCGCCATCAATGGCGCTTCATTAATGACCTGCCGGAAATGTATTACTCGATATTCTGAATCTGTGCGTGTTGCTTTCTATAACTTTATGATTTTTATGTTATTTTTTGTTTGTTTGGCTTTGGTGGTACAGGATTTGGTACACAGGGTTTTGATAATGCTTAAGTTTGACCATTTTAAAATTATGCTAGCGAAGAAAGACTTTCTCAATATACAAGATTTTTAGAAATTTTTTAGCTTTACTGATTACGGCTTAAGATTGCTGATCAAAAGAGTCAGTAATGTTAGTTTCACCATATTCTATAATCATAATATCTACTATATTTAAATATTAACCCCCATAAGCACCCAAAAAGGATTTCATTGAGGGTAGGCTTACTGATAATTTTACATAAAATCAGATGGAATTTTTTGCGAATTAAGCAATGCATCTCTGCAGGCAGCACTCATAATTTTTGCAAATTCACAAGGCAATGCGTTTCCAATAATCTGGCAGGCATGATCAATGAAATTAGTAGCTATCTGAAAACTATCAGGAAAAGTTTGAATTCGTGCTGCTTCTCGTACTGAAATAGTTCGCATCTTATATGGATGGCCAAAGCGGCCTTTGCTCAATACTGTACAACCACCAGTAATGGTTGGCGCAACAAAATCCTCATGCATTCTAGCATAAACATTGCTATATCCAATATTATTACCCTTATGGCAATCAGGCCTTAAATGATCTGGAATATCAAACCTTTTTCCGCCTGGTTTAAGATATTTCATTCGTTCAATATTCAGCGGGGATAATTCCCTAACTACATGCCAATTAATTGTTTTTGGACCACCAAAATTTAAAGAATTCTTTAGGGTTAGTGGCTCTTCTAACCCTTCAAATACGTGTTTTATCGAATTCCACGGTGTCTTTCCATTTACACCATCTCTCGAATGAGAAGGTTCAGGTATTTTTATTTCAAAGCCTCTGCCTGCTAAAAGAACAAATCTTTTTCGGTCTTGAGGCACGCCATAATCCGCTACTTGCAATACACCATAATTTGCAATATATCCAAGCTTTCTGATTTCATCTAGAAAAACCTTAAGAAAATCAACGCCTTTACTCATAATGCCAGGAACGTTTTCAATCATTAATGTTTTAGGTTCTAATTCTTTAATGAGGCGTGTTACCTCAGCAATAAGAGAGTTTCTTTTATCATTTGGATTATATTTCCGTGTTAAAGTGGAAAATCCTTGGCATGGAGGACACCCAGCCAAAAGATCAAGTTCACCTTTCTTTAAACCTATGGAGTTAAGAATTTCATTGCCAGCCACGTGTCGAATATCGCGTTCCACTAAACTTGTAGCGGGGTTATTAGCTCGGAATGTCTCAGCAGCAATTGAATCAAACTCAACAGCTGACAACACCTGAAACCCAGCTTGTTTAAGCCCCTCTGAAAGCCCACCGCCGCCACAAAATAAATCTATAGAATTCAACACTTTGCTATCTCAATTTATTTTCGATTTGTTCGAAGAAATCACCTAGCGGTGAGTTTACATCAGCCATGCGACGAAGCAACTCTCTTGTTGCTTCTCCACCAAACTCAATTACATCCATCATTCTCGAATCTTGCGAATGTTCAGCAACGCCGTTTAGCATAGTTGCAAGCAGTTCCAGATAATCTTTTCTTGATTGCAAACAAATCTGCTCCCATGTGAGTACTGTAATGTTAGGATCTTCGCATCTAACGCCATTACCATTATTTTTACCAATTAAATAACCAGTTATAGTTGCGTTAGGATAATGATCTCTCATCCAATAAAAATAAGTTAGCAATTGCATAATATGTTTATTTTCAAGAGGTACTTGCGGACTCTTTAATTCGACAATTACAATATTAGATTTATTCGTGTCGCTAAAAAATGCAAAGTCTGGTCTTGTTCCCACATCTGGTTGGTTTTTTAGATCTTTTAAAGTTCCACCATGCCCAGGTAATACTCCGTCAACTACAGCTTTTTTCGCCATTTCTTTCAGGCTGATATTTGCATATACTTTCCCCTTATCCGAACCTAAAATCCAAGGGAAAGTTTCCAACAAAGCTTGTAATTGGTTCTCTGTGCCAGTGATGCTCAGCTCATAAAGCTTTGTTAGGGCATATATCCGTTGGGATACACTTACTGAAAGAGATAGAGATTCAGGTACCAAGTGATTATGAATGTCATTGAGAGTCTTTATAAACTCCACTTCATTACCTTCTGAACGTTCTATTCTATCCCACAGAGACTTGATAATGTTTCTCGTAGGCCTGTGAGTCCAAGCTGAAGTTAACTGAGTTAATACTTCATTTTGCAATTCTTCGTCTTTATATATTTTTGGACTCATGCTGCAAACCATGTCTTTGATTGTATTTCTTTCTTCAGGCGTAACAACGGGTATTCCAGGAAGGGTTTTTAGTTTGTCTATAATTTTTACTTCATTAACTTCTTTTTGATTTTTCCTATACTCATTTATCCATTGAGCGACTAATTTTTGTCCCCAATCATACATTGGTTCGGTTAGGTCATGATTCCAGTTAATACTAGTCCGGTCAGTAGATACTACATCCTCATCTAATTCATCAAGCCAGTCAGCTTCAATAACTCCATACATGTAGCGAGTTGAAATTTCTCTTCCTTTTAGTCCAAATACGAAAGGTCTATCTTGAGCAATTTTCCCATGAGCATATACACCAACTCCTGCTTGATCCTGAGGCCAATTAGCTTCTTTAACAAATCCTACCCAATAGAATATTTCCTTTTCCTCACCATTGAAACTTACTATCTCCTTAGTTAGTCCTTCTGATGGAATTCGATAAGAAAATTCAGGAAGAGCATGTTTTTCAGTAACTTTTGTGTTGTTAATAAAAACATTGAAATCGTTTCTTAAAAGAGTAACTGTAAAGCGTCTCCCGATAGACTCCATCAATGCGGGGCTTGGAATTTCTCTTTTAAGAGATAATTCATCCATAACTATTAGCGTCCCGCCAGAGCCATTTAATAATCCTAAAAACTTACTTTCTATGCTTCCTGGAGTCGGAGTAATTTCTGACAAAGAAACATCATCATAAATTATTTTGGGGCTATAGCGGAACTCAACAAGTTCACTATCATCTGGATGGCTCAATAGTTCCGATAAATCAACTTCAAACCAACAGCATTTCTTGGTTTTTTCTTCTATTGTAAATACTGATATTTTTTTTGCGATGCCAAATGGAGCTAGCTTACCAATCCCCTTGCGACCCATATATTTTCTGCCTTTAGGTGATAGCTCATCAATATTATCGGCAGTTCTTTTCCTTTTTCCTATGATTAAATAATGGTCAACAAGCGTTTCCCTGCTCATTCCAGTACCATTGTCATAAACAGCAACTCTATTTTTATCGATGTCAATCCATACTTTCTCCGCATCAGCATCCCAAGCGTTTGAGACAAGCTCTGCTAAAACATTGGTTGGTCTGTTTTGATAAAGTTTCAAGCCAAGATGTTCAATAACATTATGGCTATATCTAAGTTCGAGTGGTTTATTGGCCTGCATATCAAGTCCTTTTAAATTACGATTTAAAAAATATCTGGTGATCGTTGAAGAGTAATAAATCAACCCTCTGCACGTTTTCAAAGCCTCAACGCGGCATGCTATCCCCAAGCCAGCCCGCTTTATGCATCATTGCAAGACGGTACTCAGGCAGCGCCAGTTGGGCTGCTGTAAGCGTTTAAGACTGCTAAAATATGCATGCAAATCCATACCACCTATGCATGCATACCTATTTATACTCGTAACCGTTCAGAAAATCTTTAGTGTCATATCAAAAAATTGTGACGCATGTGCCCGCCCAGAAAAAAATTTTTTAAGCCCTGATTATTTCTCTTTGGACACCCGTTCAAACAATGCTTAAAGTAGCGCGCTGTAATTGCCTGGCTTTAACTTCGGCCCGTAGCGCGCGCTCGTAGCCCCGCCACGCCTGCGCACTTCATGTAGCGGTTTTCATGCGCCTGCATGAGTGGTTCAGCGCCGCGCCGCAGCTGGTCTTTCCCGCCGTTCCGGGGTACCTGAAACTCATGCGTTTTCATGCGGCATAGACATGCACGCTCACGCGGGTGAGTGGCGGACACAAAAAGCCCGGCACGTGGCCGGGCATCAGTTGGGGATTATCTCTCTGGCTCAGAAAATTTTGCGCTTGCGCCGGTCGGTTCTGGCCCCTCTGAAGGGGTAAGCGCCGGTCAGGCTGATGACGTCATCCCGGAATTTCAGCGGCAGTTTTTTATGCGTCCACTCCTCAATAAGATTCACTGCAAATTTTCGATACAACGTATCCGCATCGTTCGCACCTTCGATAACGCCCGGCGCATAGACTGATCCATTCCGCTCAAACTGGCTGTACTTCATCCTGAGCAGACTGCTTAGTTCAACGCCATGGACGATAAAAAATTCATCAATGAGCGTGTCGATACGCTCGTCCATAATGCCCTCGTGGCAGAACACGTAGGCATTGGCTTTTCGTCCGGTAGCGTCGGCCAGAGCAGGTAACTGCTTTTCTTTTTCGGCAATCAGCCCGGCAAGGTCTGATGCCGTTTCCTGCTGTTCCAGATACTCCGCGCGCAGCGCCTTCATCTCCGGCGTGACGGTGCCGCCGCTCTGCTCAAGCAGTTCACGAAAGCGCGCCCGGTTGTCCTGGCTTGCCTGCTCCGTTTCGGTTCTGCTCTGGCGCAACGCGCTGATGGTGTCCTCAGCTGCGGCTTCTGCCTGTTTTGCTTCCAGCCAGGACAGCATTTTACCCTGGAGGTCCTGGACGCGGGGTTGCCAGCCAGCAGGAAGGCTCTTTACCAGTGCGGTTGTATGGCTGATAACGTCGGCTTCGGGCAGCTTCAGGAGCCACCCCGCATCCTGCAGCGGTTTCTGGCTTTTTGCTACGAGCGAGCCAACGAGTTCAGCGATTGTCTTCATCTCTTCTTCTGTCATGTTCTGTTGTGTCATGCTTCTTTTCCTCACTGTCAGGGCTGTGCGTGGCGGTCTTTGCGGGCACTGGCTGAACCATAGCGGCCCAGCGTCTGGGGCTGGCGAACCGGTATGTCGTTCTGCTGTTCTGGCCCTGCCGCCACGGATTTTTGCGGCTTCATAATGATTTTCTCGACGCTCTCCAGCGCGGTGAACGTGCAGGAGCAGTCGAGGTTCTGGCACTGATACCAGGTGCGCTTTACGGACGGTGCCTCGTAAGCACTTGTGCGGGAGTGGGCTACCTGACCGCATTCGGGACATTTCAGGGCCATTTCGTTTTCCTGTGTGGTCGTTTTCAGTAAGTCAATTGTGCCAGGGCTGGCACAGGTGAGCCATGTGCGGGCCGTGTACCGTGCCTGACACAACGCCTGCCAGAAAAGGGCGACTGGCTGACTTACCTTCTGTAAGAGGTGTAACACGGGTAACAGGTGTTACAGCCATGAATTAAAAACACTTTTTCTTATTTTTCCGGTGTAACACGACGGGTAACACGGTGTAACAGCGCTGACGGATGTGTTACACCTGTTACACCTCACCAGTGAAAGAGGTGTAACAGGCTCAGGCCTTACTGAATGCGGCTGTTACACCCGTTACACCTGTTACCCTTTAAAAATAAGACTCACGCAAAGGTATCTGCATCAGCCCGGTACCTCGCTGTTGAAGACGTAGAGCCTGCGCACGTTCATCTCTGGCGGGCGGATGCTGGTCTGTAGCTTGCCGTCGGCAGAGGCCATGAGGTAGCCACGGTCGGCGCAGAGGCGCGCCACCTTGCGTGGGTCAAACCCCCTGCAGATTTCCTTCCAGCCGGACGGCATGACGTAGAACGTCGTGGCCGCCTCGGTGCCCTGCGCGGTACTGCCTTTCTCCACCCTGCGCCAGCCCACCATGTTGCCGGGGCGGTTGCGCTCGTCGTGCCAGTCGGCAAAGCGGCTATACTGATTGGCCGTAAAGAAGCTGCGCACCTGCTCCAGCGCGGCAATGTCTTCCTGGTTGGCGGTGTGGCCGCGGTCTTTCAGCCAGGCATTCAGGCACACGCGGGTTGCCCGCAGCGCCTCACCTTCCTGCCAGCCGGTGATGCCCAGCCGGGTCGCCAGCTCACCGGCCATCGCCACCAGGGCAAAGCGGTTGACCGCGCGGCCCACCTGATTGCCCGCGTCAGGCGGGGTCAGGGCGGCGGTGTACTCTTTCAGCAGCGTTTTAGCCTGCGCCGTCAGCCCGTTCAGGTCGGCGGTCAGCGCCTTCAGCCACTCGCGGAACGGCGCTCCGTAGTAGCTGGCCGTGGCCCATTCCAGATGTTCGGCCAGCGCCTTGCCGCTGCCGAAGCCGTGCAGCTCCTCAAACACGCCAAACTTCCCGGAGTCGCTGGGTATCTGGATCATCCTGACCTCCATTCCGGCAAAGGTGCGCTCACCCGCCTTCGCAGCGTGCTCGGTCAGCGACAGTTCGCCGGTGGAGAAGAACAGCAGCCGCCACTGCTTGCGAGTGCGCAGCTCGCCGTCCGTACCGGCACGGCCCTTGCCCTGACCGTTTGCCAGCATGTAGGCGATGTTGCCCGCCTCGCGCCCGTCCACCTCGCGGATTTCGTCGAGCATCATGGCCGCGTCGTTGCGGCGGCTGGCGCAGCCCTCCAGCGCGTTGCCGGTAGCGCGCCACGTCTGCCAGTAGTCCGGCCCGCCGCACACGGAGGTGGCCGCCTTCATGGTGGTGGTCTTGCCGTCCGTGGATTCGCCCTTGAGGTGATAGCCGCCGCCGTCCATCCCGACCAGCCGCAGCAGCGGGGCGGCAAAGGCGAGGCTGACCGCAAACGCCACGCGGGAGTTACCGGTGCAGAAGCGGGAAACGTGCTCGCGCCACTCCTGAGTGGTGCCGGACACGCGGAAATCGCGCCCCTGTACGGAGGTGGTCTGGAGTATCACGCTGTCGGCCCCATCGCCGCTCACCTCGTCCTGGAGGACGTAAACCTGACCGTGCCAGCCGGTGCGGCTCACGCAGGTCACGCGGCGATCCGGCTTGCACAGCGAGATGTATTCCATCAGGCGCGCGCGGGCCTCGCCGGTGGTGCTGATGTATGACAGGCCGTTGACCAGCAGCACCCGGCGCAGCTCCTCGCCGCTGCCGCTCAGCATCTCCATGGGCATGGCCCAGCGGCGGCGCTCGCCCCAGGTGTCCTCCCACTCCAGCAGGCGGCCAAAGTTGCCGCCGTCGGCGTCGCAGGTGATGGCCGTGACGCGTAGCGGGTTGCAGATTTTGACGTTCTGGATTTCCGTTTCGCCGTTGCGCTGCACCTGCTTTTCATACCAGAGGTATTCCTGCGTCAGCCGGAACCCGTGCGGCAGCTGCGTGCGGCCCTCACCGCACAGCACCAGACCGTTACGGAAGGCTTCGCGGGCGCGGGTCACGCCGTGCTCGCGGTGAAAGTCGTTCCAGTCGGCTTTGATTTCGCCCGGCGGCAGGCACACCCAGCCACTGACGGCTTTTGCTGCCTTCTCTGCAAACGCTCTGCCGGGGTTCTCACCCGCATCCTGAAAATCGTTGTCACCGGCGATGATGATTTTCACCTCCGGCCAGCGCGCCCGCAACGCCTGCGCCACATTCGGCAGGTTGCCCGCCGATATCGCGGCCACCACGCACCCGGCGGTCAGCTGGCTTACCGTGAGCGCCGTGGCGTAGCCCTCGGTGATGACCACCTGCACCGGCGGCTCAGTCGGCAGCGGGCTGAGCGCCACAAATGCGCCCTTCATGGTGCTGCCGGGCAGCAGGCTTTTCTCCCCCGCAGGGGCAATCAGCTGCGCGCCGGTCACCATGCCGTCTGCCGTGGTCAGCGGCAGCAGCAGGGAACCCGCCGGAAAGGCCGTGCCGCCGATGCGCTGTGCGCTACCGGTCAGGCAGGCCGGATAACCGGCAAAGCCTTTGCCTGCGAGGTAGGCACTTTCACCGCTGTGGCTGGCCTTCACCAGCGCATCAACGACGGCGGCCATGTTACGCTTTGGGGCTTTTTCTCTGGCAGGCTTAACCGGCAGGGCCTGCACGTCACGCACGTCCAGCACCTCTGCCACTGCCTGCGCAGCCTGCTTTATGCCTTTGCCCGTCACCAGCTTCACCAGGTCAAGGCCGTCACCGTGGCCGCAGTGGCTGCAAATCCACGTACCCCGGCCTTCAAGGTCATCCATACGGAAACGGTCTTTGCCTTCACATTTAGGGCAGGGGCCGTGCCTGCCGCCGTCGGGCACGTTCACGCCGAGCAGCTGAAGAATGACCGGCCAGCGGCCACGCGCGGCGGCAGTGATGTGTGATACTGACTGTACTGTCATAACGCCTCCTTAATGCCGGTACAGCGACGCGCCGGTGTCACAGAACGATTCAAAAGCCGCCGGAAGTGTGGCGTAAAGCCCTTCCATCACCTCATACCCGCGCGCCGTCAGAGCGGGCGGCGCGGTCAGGAGCGTCGGCTCCACCATGTCGGTAAGCAGGGCAAGCGCCGCCGCAGCGCCGTGCGCTTCGCCATACTCGTTAACCATCGCGCTCTCAATATGCAGGGCGATGGCCATCTCGATACGCTCCACCGTCATGCGGTGCGGGCCGCGCATTTCGCTGCCGGTGTCGGCCAGGTGCTTAGCCCGCCATGCGGAAGCGATGGCGCGACGGTACAGTGCCGTTGTCAGCTCGGGCGGGAACACGGATACCTGTGGCTTCATTCGCGGGCCTCCTCAATCAGTGCACAGCAGCGCGTAACGTCGGTCAGGTCGGCGCGCAGGTAATCCATCAGTGCGGCTACGCCGGGCAAGCTATGCGTGGTTAATGAACCCGGACAGGAATGCTCGGAAAACAGGAGCTGGAGGAGGTCGCAGGCTTCCTTTGCACGGGTCAGCTTCTCAAAAGCGTCTTCCGGCAGGCCGTAGGTAAAGGCGGAAAATGCACCGCTTTCAGGCAAGGGGATGCCCTGAGCACCGTTGTGCCCGATTGAAACTGTCATGATTTACTCCGTTAAAGCTGGCTGTGTGTCAGAGGAATTTTGAGTAGTGGCCGTCGTCAGGCTCCGCAGGCTGCTGTGCAGCCCGCTCTCGCCAGCGCTCATACTTCACCGTGGGATGCAGATCAAACGGGCTGAACCTGCCGCTGCCTCCGGTCGGGACGGTGAGACAATGCGGCTCACCGGCAAGCCGGGTATAGTTTTCCTGAAACCACGCCAGCGGGGAGGAGGTCACCTGACCGTCGCTGTCGTAGCGATACAGCACCTCGTGACTGAACTCAGGGTTAACGGATGCGACTGACGCAGGCGCATCGGTAAATCGCAGTACCGCCACCGTCCAGCCCTGCGAATGCTGCCAGCGTTCGCCGCTCTGAGGATATTCACGCATGAAGGCCTCCGCGGCAGGGTAGGCGGCCCGCAAAGAGCAGGATGTAATCAGCCGCCATTCGGCTGCGTGCGCTGCGCTCGTCAATGGCAGTAATACGCAGCATTACGGGGCGGCAGGACAACTGAGAACGGTTGATTGCCGCGAAGATCCAGGTAGACTTTGATGCAGCCATAGGGGTACTCCCAAGTTCATTTATGGTCAGGCTTTGCGAGGTATTGCGAGTACCTTGCAGAGCCGCTTGTTTTCAAATGCTTTGTTATATAAGGTACGTACCTTACCGTTCTTATTAAAGTTAAAGGTACGTACAATGTCAAGAGTTAAAGATCGCACTCCTAAAACCGGTGGCAAATCGCCCACCTTCCAGATCCGCATCAATCCAGAGCTAAGAGAGCAACTCGATCTTGAGGCTGCCAAAGACCAAACCACACTCGGCAACTGGTTCAAGGAGGTTGCAAGAGAAGAACTTAAGCGTCGTGGCATTGAACCTAAAGGATGATTTTTGCGGTGACTCGTCGCCGCATATTTATCAATGTGCACGCTGCTGCCCTATCCATTCTTTTACCTCCTCAGCGCGCCAGGCAGTAATACGAGCGGAAATTTTTACTGGCTTCGGAAATGATCCAGAAGCAACCCGTCGCCATAGCGTTGCTGACGAAAACGGCAGGCAATGCATCAACTGTTTTTGTCTGATAAATCCGGTTTCAGGGATGATTCCGTAAGGTGTGTGCTTCAAATTAGGATCTCCTATCTCAATGAGTACAAGTGGTGTGGGATGAGATTAATGGAGACACATTGATGAATTCCACTGAAAGTGGAATTCCATAAAGAATATGGAAATTCCATCAAAAAAAATGAATTCCATCGATTCATTACTGTTGGAGAGGGAAGGTGAGGGCTTTTAAACTTATGATTTATAAGTGACTTATTTTAAAGAGATTTGTATTGCACTCCATTGCACCTCATTGCCCTTTATAAACACTTAGGTTCGACACTATTGGCCAATATTGGCAACTAAAGGGCTAATCGAAGGTAATGCCTAGGCATTGTTTGGCACATTTCGATACTGGAAGAGATATCAATGCATCCTAAGAGCAGGCAACAAAACGTCACTCCTCATCATAAAGTGAGTTAAGAGATGCTCTCAGCTTGTCGTAAAAAGAAGATTTACCCATCCCTTTTTGGCTTATGCCGTTAGATTTCGCATAATCGCTCAACAATCTGTGCAAAGGTTCGATGCTTGGGGAACCAGCATTGTTAATCCACTTTGTCGATCCACTGGCTGATTTTTCCATAGCGAGATTGATCGCGAGCAAACCTATAATTTTATGAAGAGATGCATTCTCCTCGTTTTTCTTGTGGGCACCACGCTTGTCCTGAACATTTTCTTTAGCGATTAAAACTGCCTTTTCGCCGCCACACTGAAAAATGAGTGATTCACCATACTTTTTATATGTTTGACTCAAGGCTTGAGTGCATCTTTCAATCAAAAAATTGGGGGTTACATCTTTTTCAAGAAGAATGAAACAAGATGAGAAAAGGATGTTTGCCTCTATGGGGCTATTGGTCGCGATTGCTTTAGGATAAAGTATATCCAGTTCATTTTGCTTTCCTTGTGATTTAAGGATAGCGTGTAAATTCCTGTTAACTCTAATTAGATATACACAATAATCACTGATAATACTGTTTTTATCTTTCGGTAACTCATCGTTTCTAAGGTTAGGATCAACATTGGCTAATGCCCTAGCCAATTCCTTTATTTCAATTTGGGGGTAGTGGGTTAGCCTTTCAATGGAGCTACCTTTTGAGAAACTAAAATCCATTATAACTTCGCCTCTATTTCTGCTAGAAAGTCAGCCAGTTTATCAAGCGCTAACTTTCTTTCATTAAAGTAATTATGTCTATTGTAGATACCTTCAACGCCTTTAATGCGATGATTAAGGCAACGCTCTGCCACCACTGGGTCGATACCTAAAAAGGCCAGATGTGTTCTGGCGGTTCGCCTGAAGTCGTGGATAGTAAAGCCTTCAACTTCCTCCATATGTGGTTTAAGCTTTGCCAGCGCTACGGGAAGAGTGCTTTCTGCAATGTGAGGTATCATCCTATTCTGCATCTTTCTTGCAGGGAGAACCCATTCACTGCCTAAAGAGAGTTGCTTTAGCTCATTCAGCCAAACCAAAGATAATTCAGGAAGAGGGATATCCAGGTTATCGCCGTTTTTAGTGTTTTTTAAATACCAGATACCTTCCTCAAGATCAAAGTCTTCCCATTTAGCTGAGCACAGTTCCATTTTCCTGCAGCAAAGAAGTAAAAGTAGCTTAAAAGTTATTTCATTTTGACGGCTAAATCCTTTAGCTATTTTCATCGCGCGAAAAAGTAACGTAATTTCCTCTTCTGAAAGAAAACGATCTCTGGATTTTTCCTGGCCACCTGCATCATTGTTATCAAAGGCTGCCGCTGGGTTAACACTCAAATAGTGACGTTTTATACCATAGTTGAATATGCGCTTTATCCAACGTAATACATCATTAGCGATAGTTGGCGCGCCGCGTTGAACAATGCTCTGCAACATTTTATCAATATCACCAGGCTTAACGTCTTCAACCTTTATGTTGCCTATGTGAGGATTGATATCTTTTTCAATGCGCCTGCGAAGAATATCGGGGTGTTTCCAGCGTCCAACAATTTGTTTCTCGTAGTACTCAATCGCAAGGTCAGAAACACGACGAGCGTTCTTCTCTTTCTCGATTTTGGCAAGCGTGGAGGCTTTACGCTCCTGCTTCTCTCCGGCGACGTCATAGCCTAAAGCTACTCTTGCCGATAGCTCTCTGGCCCGTTCGCGCGCTTTTGCTAAGGATAGATCCCCGTACGAACCGATCCACATCGCGCGGGCTTTGCCTCCGTAGCTGTAGCGAAAGCGCCATTTGGGTATTGAGAACTCTTTGCGGTAGCAAAGGTACAATCCGTTTCCGTCAGAGCGTCCTTCAAACCGTTCCTGAGACTTGAGCCAGGCTTTTATCTGTATATCTGTTAGCTTTCCCATTCTGCGTGCTTGTACCAAACCGATAACGGTAAAAGGATAATTGGTACATCAGATGGTACAGTAAAAGTGCGAGGTTTTGCGAGAAGTGATGATTTTTAATGAGACAATAAAACCCGTAAGTCACGGGTTTTATTGTTGTTATGACATCCTGTGAAAGTAAGTGAGAACTTACTCTATGTTCTGAATCTGCTCGCGCATCTGTTCAATCAGCACTTTCAGTTCGATCGCTGATGCGGTGATATCGGCATTGATCGACTTTGATGCCAGCGTGTTCGACTCACGGTTGAACTCCTGCATCATGAAATCGAGCCGACGGCCAACCGCTTCTTTCTTTTTCAGGATGTTGTAGGTCTCTTTAACGTGCGCATCCAGACGATCCAGCTCTTCGGAGACGTCGACACGCTGCGCCATCATCACCAGTTCCTGCTCAAGGCGATTGTTCTCCAGCTGAACTTCAGCATCTTCCAGTTTGGCGACCAGACGTTCACGCTGCCATTTGATGACTTCAGGCATCTGCGCACGCACTTTACTGACTTCCTGCGAGACCCCTTCCAGACGCTGCTCAATCATCGCTTTCAGCGCGGTGCCTTCGCTTTCACGTGCCGCAATGAAATCATCCAGCGCACTATCCAGCGCCTTCAACAACTGTGTGTTAATGGCATCCAGATCCTGCTCCTGTGCAGACATCACACCGGGCCAGCGCAGGATATCCAGCGGATTAATCGCGCCTTCATCGCTCTGCATTTTCACCCAGTTGGCTGCCTGCACCAGCTGTTTCGCCAGCGTTTCGTTGAGCATCAGCTCGCCCTGTGCACTGGGGTCTGCGTCATAACGCAGGTTGCACTCAATTTTACCGCGCGTCAGACGCTGACGAATGCGTTCGCGGATAACCGGCTCCAGCCCACGAAACTGTTCCGGCAGACGGATGTAGGTTTCCAGATAACGCTGGTTAACAGAACGCAGCTCCCAGGCGGCGCTGCCCCATTCGCCTTTGGCTTCGCTGCGGGCATAAGCGGTCATACTGCGGATCATAAGCGGTACTCATTTGCGGAAAGATGGGTGAAGTATAGCGAGGCGAGCCACGGCATAACAGGCATAAGCGTCTCACCGGAAAATAACGAACCATTTCCGCTTTCCGCGAGAGCCACTTATGATGACCACTAACCCCTTGTGAGGATGATCGATTTATGTCACGCGTTATTGCTCTTCCTGTTGTGATGGCTCTGCTGCTGGCAGGTTGCCAGACGCGCCACGCGCCGCCCACGAAACCGCAACCCATCTGTGCGGGTGGCGACATGATGATGCAAACCACACTGTGGTTTGGACTGAGCAAACCAGATGGCGGCAGGGTGAGTTCACTCGACTGGATGAACTTTGTGGATAATGAGGTCACGCCACGCTTCAAAGCGGGACTGTCGGTTTATGACGCTAAAGGGCAATGGCTGGGCGAGAACGGCAAACTGGCACGTGAGAACAGTAAAGCGCTGATGCTGATCCACGGTATCGATCCTGCCACCAATCAGGACATTGAGGCGTTACGTACCCTCTATAAAAAACGCTTTGGTCAGGAGTCGGTGATGCGGGTGGATGCACCCGTCTGTGTCGGATTCTAGGATGAACGCGGGCGGCAGCGAGGCCGCCCGCGGAGTACTCAGATAAACAGACCGGCAAAAGCCGCAGAGAGCAGGCTCACCAGTGTGGAGCCATAGACCAGCTTCCAGCCAAACCGGGAAACCACATTTCCCTGTTTCTCGTTCAGGCCTTTAATTGCGCCCGCCACAATGCCGATAGAGGCAAAGTTAGCAAAGGAAACCAGGAACACCGACAGAATACCCAGCCCACGCGCACTCATGCCCGCCGCGACTTTCTGTAGCTCAATCATCGCCACAAACTCATTCGCGACCAGCTTGGTTGCCATGATGCTGGCCGCCTGCAGGGCATCCGCTTTGGGAATGCCGATCAGCCAGGCCAGAGGATAGAACAGATAGCCAAGCAGCTGCTGGAAGCTGTAACCGAACACCGCCGCAAACAGCGCGTTGATGGCAGCAATCAGGGCAATAAAGCCAATCAGCATGGCCAGAATGATCATCGCCACTTTGAAACCAGCCAGGATGTACTCACCCAGCATCTCAAAGAAACTCTGCTCTTCATGCAGTTTTTCCAGCGCGATAGGCTGCTCATTCTGGCTCTCCATCGGGTTAATGATCGACAGAATGATGAAGGTACTGAACATGTTAAGCAGCAGTGCGGCAACCACATACTTCGGTTCAATCATCGACATATAAGCACCGACAATCGACAGCGAAACGGTAGACATCGCGGTCGCTGCCATGGTGTAGAGCCGGCGCGGCGGGATATCACCCAGAATCCCTTTATAGGCGATGAAGTTTTCCGACTGACCGAGAATCAGCGTGCTGACGGCGTTAAATGACTCCAGCTTGCCCATGCCGTTAATCTTCGACAGCAGCGTCCCGAAAATCCGGATCAGCAGCGGCAGGATGCGCCAGTGCTGCAATATGCCGATGAGTGCTGAAATAAAGACAATCGGGCAGAGCACGCCAAGGAAGATAAATGCCAGCCCCTGTTTGCTCATTCCGCCAAACACGAATTCTGTACCCTGTGCGGCAAAGCCAAGCAGCGTCTCAAAGAATCCCGCGAACGAGCCAACCAGCGCCAGCCCTCCGGCAGAGTGAAGGAAGAACCAGCCCAGCGCGGCTTCCACCACAATCAGTTGAACAATAAAGCGCAGGCGAATCTGTTTACGGTCATGACTGACCAGCAGCGCAAGGGCGAAAATCACCACCAGCGCCAGCAGGAAATGAAGAATGGCGGCCATATGTCTTTTTTATCAGAGAGAAAGGAAAGCGCATTTAGCCACAGCTGGCCGGGAATTTCATCTGGTGCCTGCGTCAGACCGGCGCAAGAGACAGCGGGCAAGGAAGTCCGTATAATGCGCAGCCAATCATTAGCAAGCCGGAGAATACCCATGCGTCCAGCAGGCCGTAGCGCACAACAGGTGCGTTCAGTCACATTGACCCGCAATTACACCAAACACGCAGAGGGTTCCGTTCTGGTGGAATTCGGCGAAACGAAAGTGCTTTGCACTGCCTCCGTAGACGAAGGGGTTCCGCGTTTCCTTAAAGGCCAGGGCCAGGGCTGGGTCACGGCTGAATATGGCATGCTGCCGCGTTCTACCCACAGTCGTATGGCGCGTGAAGCCGCAAAAGGCAAGCAGGGTGGCCGTACGCTGGAGATTCAGCGTCTGATCGCCCGTTCACTGCGCGCCGCGGTTGATCTTAAAGCGCTGGGTGAATTTACCATCACGCTCGACTGTGACGTCATTCAGGCCGATGGCGGCACCCGCACCGCGTCAATTACCGGCGCCTGCGTGGCGCTGGCCGATGCGCTGAACAAGCTGGTGGCCAGCGGCAAGCTGAAAGCCAATCCAATGAAGGGCATGGTCGCGGCGATTTCAGTAGGTATCGTTAAAGGCGAAGCGCTGTGCGATCTGGAGTACGTTGAGGACTCCGCGGCAGAAACCGACATGAACGTCGTGATGATGGAAGATGGTCGCATGATCGAGGTGCAGGGCACCGCTGAGGGCGAACCGTTCAGCCATGAAGAGCTGCTGACGCTACTGGCGCTGGCACGTGGCGGCATTGAGGAATTGATTCAGGCGCAGAAAGCAGCGCTGGAAAATTGATGTAACAGGCGACCTCAGGGTCGCCTTTTCTTTATTTGAGGAGTGAGAAATGAAAGCCTGGCAGCGTCAGTTTATTGAATTCGCCCTGAACAAGCAGGTGCTGAAGTTCGGTGAGTTCACTTTAAAGTCAGGGCGTAAAAGCCCCTATTTCTTTAATGCTGGTCTGTTTAACAGCGGACGGGATTTAGCGCTGCTGGGACGCTTCTACGCGCAGGCGCTGGTGGATGGCGCTGTCGATTTCGATCTGCTGTTCGGCCCGGCCTATAAAGGCATTCCGATTGCGACCACCACTGCGGTGGCGCTGGCGGACCATCATGACCGCGATGTGCCCTACTGCTTCAACCGCAAAGAAGCCAAAGATCACGGTGAAGGCGGCCTGCTGGTGGGCAGCCCGCTGCAGGGCAAAGTGATGCTGGTGGACGATGTGATCACGGCAGGTACAGCGATTCGTGAGTCGATGGATATTATCGGTGCGCATAACGCTACCCTGGCAGGCGTGCTGGTGTCGCTTGATCGTCAGGAGCGTGGACGTGGAGAGATGTCGGCGATTCAGGAAGTGGAACGTGATTACGGCTGCAAAGTGACCGCCATTATCACACTGGCCGACCTGATTAGCTGGCTGGAAGAGAAACCGGAGATGGCCGATCATCTGGCTCAGGTTCGTGCCTATCAGAAAGCGTACGGGATTTAACAGAGGCGGGCGCGATGCCCGCCTTCTTTGACTCTTTACACCAGCTGAGCGGCCATCAGCGGCCAGCGAGCCTCAAAGTCTGCGGTGGGACTGAAACGAAACTCAGAACGGACATAGCGCGACAGTAAACCTTCACAGAAAGCCAGCAGCTGGCTTGCCAGTAACGCCTCATCAGCCTGAAAAGCTTCGCCCTCACGCATTTTCCGTTCACGCATCACCTGTCGCAGTTGCACTTCAATCCGCTCAAACAGCTGATTAATACGTCCCTGCAGCCGGTCCTGCTCGAACATCAGCGCATGGCCGGTCAGGATGCGCGTCAGTCCCGGATTACGCTCACCAAATCCCAGAATCAGTTGCACGATCAGACGCAGGCGCGTCATGGTCTCTTTTTCATCTTTGAGGATCAGATTGATGCGGGTAATCAGACTGTCTTCGATAAACTCAATCAGGCTATCGAACATGCGTGTCTTACTGGGGAAGTGACGATACAGCGCCGCTTCGGAAACGCCTACCGTGGCTGCCAGCTTGGCGGTGGTAATGCGCTGACTGCCATCACCTGACTCCAGCATCTGTGCCAGCGCCTGCAAAATCTCTTCGCGACGGTTCCGCTTCGCGACTTTTTTTTCTGCCATGACCTTAAAAACCCCTGAAATTCACCTAAAAACAGGCAACACCTACGCATCTGCCACAGGAACGCGTCCCATGGCGATGAGGAAAAATAACGGGCGTAAGTGAAAGTCGGTAATGCGGGTTACTGGCGACCTGAGTGGCCGAAGCCGCCTTCGCCGCGCAGGCTAGCGTCGAAATCGTCGACCAGGTTAAATTCCGCCTGTACCACCGGTACAAAGACCAGTTGTGCCATGCGATCGCCGGGTTGCAGAGAGAAACTTTCCTGGCCGCGATTCCAGACCGACACCATCAGCTGTCCCTGATAGTCGGAGTCAATCAACCCGACCAGGTTGCCCAGCACGATGCCGTGTTTATGGCCAAGACCGGAGCGCGGCAGGATCACAGCGGCCAGATCGGGGTCGGCGATATGAATCGCCAGACCGGTCGGGACCAGCGTGGTTGTGCCTGGTGCGATGTCGAGCACCTCATCAATACAGGCGCGTAAATCTAACCCAGCGGAACCTGACGTGGCGTAGGTCGGCAGTGGAAACTCTTTGCCGACACGCGCATCCAGAATTTTAACGTCTATTTTTTTCATCATAACGGCTGACAATCTCGTCTATTAATTGTTGGCCAAGGAGCGACTTATCGCTGAGCGGTAAGCGTTTTTCTCCATCCTGCCAAAAAAGGTGAAGAGCATTGGTGTCGCTATTAAATCCCTGTCCGGCTTTAGCGACATCGTTAGCGCAGATCAGGTCCAGATTCTTGCGCACCCGTTTTTGCCGGGCGTATTCTTCCACATTCTGTGTTTCAGCAGCAAATCCAACCACAAATGGCCGGTTTTCCTGAAGTGCGGCGACCCCGGCAACAATATCGGGATTCTTTACCAGGTTCAGCGTGACGTTATCATCGCCGCCCTGTTTCTTGATTTTATCGGCCGCAATATCGGCTGCCCGGTAGTCTGCCACGGCTGCGCTTGCAATGAAAATATGTTGTTTATCTATCTCGCTCATGACGGCGGCCTGCATCTCCAGGGCGCTGGTAACATCAATGCGCCGCACACCCGCTGGTGCCGCCAGGCTGACCGGACCACTGACCAGCGTTACCTGTGCGCCGCGCCTGGCAGCAGCGGCGGCAATCGCAAAGCCCATTTTGCCGGAGCTGTGATTCGAGATGTAGCGCACCGGGTCCAGGGCCTCACGGGTTGGACCGGCGGTTATCATAATGTTGAGATGTTGCAGATCGTTGACGGGCGCCGCCCACTGCACCGCATGGTCAACAATCACCAGCGGGTCAAGCATCCGGCCCGGCCCGACATCACCGCAGGCCTGGCTGCCGCTGTCCGGCCCCCAGATCAGCACGCCACGCTCATGCAGCGTCTGCAGGTTGTACTGGGTCACCGCCGCACGATACATCTGCTGATTCATGGCGGGCACTACCGCTACGGGTGAGGCCGTCGCTAAGACGGCGGTGGTCACCAGATCGTTTGCCATACCGGCAGTGATACGGGCAATCAGGTCGGCAGTGGCCGGTGCCAGCACAATCAGGTCGGCCCATTTTGCCAGTTCAATATGACCCATCGCCGCTTCCGCTGCCGGATCAAGCAGATCGTCAAACACCGGATAGCCTGAAACGGCCTGCAGGCTGAGCGGAGTAATAAAGGCCTTTGCCCCCTCCGTCATCATTACGCGGACATCAGCGCCGCGGTCGCGCAGGCGACGCACCAGCTCAGGTGCTTTATAAGCAGCGATACCGCCGCTCACGCCAAGAAGAATTTTTTTGCCGGCTAATCCCATCATGATGTTGGCCTCACTAAGCTCTCTGCCGCCCGCGGCGGCGAATGCACGGACTTTATCACAAAAGCGTGTACGCGCCTTTTCACCAACTGCGTTTGCGAGCTGCCTCGAAGATTGATGCGCCACTGATAGCGGTACGCTTCAGGATGGGCCACTCTTAGGCGCATCTCAGGGAGAGCAAAGATGAAAATCAAGGGACCACGGGAAAAACTGCAAAAACTGGGCGCGCATTCGCTCAGCGATACCGAACTGCTGGCCATCTTTCTCCGCACCGGCTCGCCGGGGCAGAACGTCCTTGAGCTGGCCGGGCAGATGCTGGAGGGATTTGGCTCGCTTTATCAGCTCATGACGTCAGACAAAGCGGCAATTTGCAAAATTAAAGGTGTCGGTGATGCCAAGCTGGCGCAACTGCACGCGATTGCCGAACTGGCGAAGCGCTTTTTCGCCAGTAAGCTGGCGCGCGAAAGCGTGATGGAAAATCCACAGATTACACGCCAGTATCTGCAAAGTCTGTTAGCCCACCAGGAACGGGAGATCTTTATGGCCCTGTTTCTGGATAATCAGCATCGGGTGCTGCGGGCACAGAATATGTTCTCTGGCTCCATTAATAGTGTGGAAGTTCACCCCCGCGAGATCGTCCGGGAAGCGCTGAAGCTCAACGCAGCCGCCTTGATACTGGCGCACAATCATCCGTCAGGGATGGCGGAACCGAGCCGTGCTGACCGTGAAGTGACCCATAAAGTCAGCGAAGCCTGTCAGCTATTCGACATCCGTCTGCTCGATCATCTGGTGATTGGCCATGGCGAATATGTCTCCTTTGCTGAGCGGGGATGGCTCTGATTCAGGGAAAATTCGCGCCAGGTGGCGGCTTTTTGCCCGATCATTCGGGATCTTTATCTGTTCGGGACTTGAGCACTTGGGCTGAGCGGCGTATACTACGCCACCTTTGAGAATCTCGGGTTTGGCGGTTAGGCCAGCTTAGCGGGTTCCATGGAACTCGCCTGGCGGGCTGCAAGCCTGACGAGGCGGCCAAAACCTAATTTTTAAAGCTCGAGCTGATTTGATTTTTGGAGATATAGACATGTCACGAGTCTGCCAGGTAACTGGAAAGCGTCCGGTAACGGGTAACAACCGTTCCCACGCAATGAACGCGACGAAACGCCGTTTCCTTCCGAACCTGCACTCACACCGTTTTTGGGTTGAGAGCGAGAAGCGCTTCGTTACTCTGCGTGTATCTGTTAAAGGTATGCGCATTATTGATAAAAAGGGCATTGATACGGTTTTATCCGACATGCGTGCCCGTGGTGAGAAGTACTAAGGTACTAAGGAACTGAATCATGGCTAAAGGTATTCGTGAGAAGATCAAGCTGGTTTCCTCTGCTGGTACAGGTCACTTCTATACCACCACGAAGAACAAACGTACTAAACCAGAGAAGCTGGAACTGAAAAAGTTCGATCCGGTTGTACGTCAGCATGTGATCTACAAAGAAGCTAAAATTAAGTAATTTTAGTGTTCTGCTAAAAACCCGGCTCCGGCCGGGTTTTTTGTTTGTGTAAAACGCTGAGGAGAAGGTATGCCAGAGTTGCCAGAGGTTGAGACCAGCCGCCGCGGTATCGAGCCGCATTTGGTCGGTGAAACCATTCTTCACGCCGTGGTGCGTAATTCACGTCTGCGATGGCCTGTTTCGCAGGAGATCCTGGCGCTAAGCGATCAGCCGGTGCTCAGCGTGCAGCGTCGGGCGAAATATCTGCTGCTGGAACTGCCGCATGGCTGGATTATTATCCACCTGGGCATGTCGGGCAGCCTGCGCGTGCTATCCGGGGAGCTGCCAGCAGCGAAGCATGACCATGTTGATTTGGTGATGAGCAACGGCAAAGTACTGCGTTACACCGACCCGCGCCGCTTTGGTGCCTGGCTCTGGAGCAGCGATCTGACGGGCAGTAGCGTGCTGGCACATCTTGGGCCTGAGCCGCTTAGCGACCAGTTTGACGGCGCTTACCTGTTTGATAAGTCACGTGGCAAACGGACGTTCATCAAGCAGTGGCTGATGGATAACAAAGTGGTGGTGGGCGTGGGCAACATTTACGCCAGTGAGTCACTGTTTACCGCCGGGATCCTTCCCGATCGTGCCGCAGGTAGTCTGTCGCAGGCTGAAGCGGAGCTGCTGGTCAACACCATTAAAGCGGTGCTGTTACGTTCAATTGAGCAGGGCGGTACTACGCTGCGTGACTTCTTACAGACCGACGGCAAGCCTGGCTATTTTGCCCAGCAGTTGCAGGTTTATGGCCGGGCCGGTGAACCCTGCCGGGCATGCGGTACGCCGATTATCAGCGGCAGGCACGGGCAGCGCAGCACCTACTGGTGCCCCAACTGCCAGCATTAAGCCAGTTTAGCCAGCAGTGCCTGATGCACGGGCGCGGGCAGAAAGGCGGAAACATCGCCGCTGTGACGCGCCACCTCTTTGACCAGCGAAGAGGAGATAAACGAGAAGCCTTCAGACGGCATCAGGAACACACTCTCCAGCGTTGGCAGCAGGTGACGATTCATCTGCGCCAGCTGCATTTCATATTCAAAATCTGACACCGCACGCAAGCCACGGACCAGCACATTCGCCTGCTGGTCACGGGCGAAATTAGCCATCAGGTCGCTGAAGCCGATCACCTCAACGTTCGGCAGATGGGCCACCACCTGACCGGCCAGCGCCACGCGCTCATCCAGGCTGAACATCGGTTTTTTACTGGGGCTGGCAGCAATGGCCAGAATCACCTGATCAAACATCTGCGCTGCCCGCGTCACGATGTCGAGATGACCGAGCGTTACAGGATCAAACGTACCGGGATAGATGGCTTTAGTGGTCATACTCGCCCTTTTGCCGAAGCGTGATTCAGCGCCCAGAGGGCTGAATATTTATTGAAGGTATATTGCGCGTTGACCACCGCCAGAATCCAGCCCTGCTTACCGTCGAGAAAACCGGCACGCAGCAGCAACGTTTTAACAAACGCGCCAAGCGTATGGCTGAACACAGAAAAGAGACCGCAACGCTTACCGCGCTGGTGACGTTCTTTGGCCCAGGCTTCGGCATAGGCTAGTTGTTTGCGCTGAAAGGCGATTAAATCGCGGCAGGTCAGATGTTCCAGATCGCCAGGCAACGCCACCACCGGTGCGCCGTCACTCTGCAGTGATTCATGCACCAGATTGTCATTGTAGCGGAAGGTGCGTGGATAGAGGCGCATCACGCGGTCGGGATACCAGCCACTGTGGCGCATAAAGCGGCCGAGGAACAGATTACTGCGGCCCAGGCTGTAAACCGTGCGGCTGGGTGGGGCGACCAGCACCTGCTCAATGGCGGCACGCAGTTCGGGTGAAACACGCTCATCTGCATCGATCATCAGAATCATGTCGCCGGTGGCATAGCCCTGTGCGCGCTGGCGCTGAATGCCATAGCCCTGCCAGTCATCACTTTTATAGACCTGCGCCCCAGCCTGCGTGGCGATCTCAACACTGTCGTCACTGCTTCCAGAATCCAGCACAATAATTTCGTCGGCCCAGCTGACTGAGGCCAGACAATCCGGCAGCAGCTCCGCTTCATTTTTGGCGATCATCACCACAGAAAGACGCTGGCGTGCTGACATTAGTGGGCCCGTGGTGGCAGATGCGGTTCGAGTAACTGTAGCAGACGCTGAAGCGCACCCTGGTTCTGGTGCAGTACGTCTACCGCATGGCGTCCGTAATAACGGCGGTAATCATCATCCTGTAACAGGTTGGTGACCTCTTTTTCCAGTGAAATCACGTCGGTGACGGTGATCAGACCCTGGCCTTCCTGCAACTTGCTGCAGATATCTTTGAAGTTCCAGATGTGAGGCCCCATCAGCACCGGAAGGGCATGGGCCGCGGGTTCCAGCGGGTTGTGTCCGCCCCGCTCAACCAGGCTGCCGCCGACAAACGCCAGATCGGCGATGCCGTAAAGCAGCATCAGTTCACCCATTGAGTCGCCGATGACCACCTGCGTGGAACCCGAAGGGATCTCACCGCTGCTGCGCAGGATAAAGCTGAAGCCGCGTTCCTGCGTCAGTTCGCGCGCATCGTTAAAGCGTTCAGGATGGCGGGGAACCAGAATCAGCAGCAGATCCGGAAACGTCTGCAGCAGGCGACGATGGGTATCCAGCACGATGGCCTCTTCGCCTTCGTGCGTGCTGGTGGCAATCCACACCGGGCGACGCGGCGCCCACTGGCGACGCAGTGTTACCGCTCTGGCGGCCAGTTCTGGCGTCACGGAAATATCAAACTTCAGGCTGCCGGTAATCGCCAGCTGTGAACGTTTCAGGCCCAGACTCAGGAAGCGGTCGCCATCTTCCGTATTCTGTGCCGCAATCAGCGTGATGCTCTGCAACAGCTGGCGCATAAATTTACCCAGCTTGCGATAGCCTTTGGCGGAGCGGGCCGAGAGGCGGGCATTGGCGATCACCAGCGGAATGTTACGCTGGTGCAGAATACGGATAATGTTCGGCCACAGCTCCGTTTCCATGATGATCACCAGCCGTGGATTAACCGTATCCAGAAAACGATTAATCGAACCTGGCAGATCATAAGGCAGATAGACGTGGTGCACATCTTTGCCAAAAGCAGATTGCGCCCGCTCAGAACCGGTTGGCGTCATGGTGGTGACGGTAATCGGCAGGGTCGGGTAACGATGGCGCAGTGCGCGCACCAGCGGAATCGCGGCCAGCGTTTCACCCACAGAGACCGAGTGCAGCACAATGCCGTCAGGCTTCACTTTGCCGACACAATAGCCATAGCGTTCTGCCCAGCGTTTGCGATAGGCAGGCGCTTTACGACCGCGCAGCCACAGGCGCAGCCAGATCAGTGGCTGAATGAAGTAGAGCAATGCGGTGTAAATGGTCGTCATAGTTACCGTTACAGCAGGTTCGCGTCTAAAAACAGATTAAAATGAGATGGCGGCATGGTATCAGAAACCCTGCATGCACTCATCCCACATTGTCAGTTGCTACTCACTACCTGCTGATAAAGCGAAGTCAGCGCCTGCGCCAGCCGTTGTGGACCATAAGGCTCAATTTTACGTCGCGCTGCGTCACCCATTCGTGAATCGACGGAAAGTGCCGGTATGGCGTTAATTGCCTCATTTAAGCCATTGATATCCAGGGCATCACAGACGAAGCCTTCCTGACCAGCAGTAATAAATTCCGCGCCACCGCAACCGGTGCTGGTAATTACCGGTAAGCCGCAGGCCATCGCCTCCAGCACCACATTCGGAAAGGGATCATAGAGCGTGGGCAGCAACAGGCCATCCGCCGCGTGATAGAACGGCTGCACATTCTGCTGTACGCCGACAAAGCGCAGGCGGTCCAGGCAGTGAAGCTGGTTTGCCAGCTGCTGATAACGTTGTAATTGTTTATCCTGGCCCACCACAATCAGATAACGATCGCTGGCAGCCAGCGCCTGTATCGCCGCTTTCAGTCCTTTGCGCTCAAAGCCGGAGCCGACATAAATCAGTACGGTCGCGGCATCGGGCAGTGATAGCTGCTGTCGGGTGGCGCGACGGGTTGCTTCCGTGGCGGGCTGGAAACGGCTGGCATCGATAGCGTTATGAATGACTTGGATTTTTCCGGCGTCGAGCGAAAAGCAGCGCAGGATATCGCGCTTAACCATCTCTGAATTACAGATCACCGCTTTCAGCGTCGGAGAGTTGAACATCTCCGCTTCCGCCTGCAGAACATAGCGGTGATAAGGACTGAGTGCAGCACTCAGCCGTTGCCAGGATGACACGATGCGGGCGCGCTGTTCCAGCCACACGCGATGCACGCCATCACCCGCACGGAAAATGTCACAGCCCGCAATGCGCTCATGGCTTTGTACAATATCAAACTTTTCGCGCTCCCAGCAGGCGCGTGCTGCCCGGGCAAAACCGCGCTCACGGGAGACCCGGCCTAGCTTTGCCGGATTACAGATATGCAGATGCCAGTCTGGGTTGGGCGTGCCCTGCCAGCTGCGGGTAATGATGTTGAGATCGAGCTTTTCGCTGCCCAGCGCCTCCAGCGCGCGTGAGATAAAACGTTCAGCACCGCCATCCGGACGATATTTCTGCCGGACAATCGCCAGCCGTAACTTACTCATTCAGGTAGCTCCTCGCTGCCGCGACCACATCCGTTACCGGAATGGCCGAGAGATAACGCTGGTCAGTTTTGGTGTCGATGGAATCGGGTGAGGGCAGCGGGCCATAATCGCCCGCCCAGATAACCTGATTGTTGTCACCCCAGGGCCGCCAGTGCTGCAACTTGGTCGGGCCAAACAGCGCAATGCAGGGGGTTTCAAGCGCAGCAGCCATATGCATCGGCGCAGAGTCGACGCCAATAAACAGACGGGCATGATCGATCAATGCCGCCAGCTGCGGCAGCGTGAACTGACCCGCCAGCGAAACCACATCCTTTGATACACAGAGCGCGCGAATGCGGTTAATCATCGCCAGCTCCTGCTTGTCCGGCCCGGCGGTCAGCACCACTTTGCGGCCCGTCTGCGCCAGCTGATCAAGTGTGGCTGCAACGCTCTCCTCTTCCCAGCATTTAAAGCCCCAGCGTGAGGTCGGCTGCACCACAATATAGGGCGCGGTAATATGATGTTCCGCCAGTCGGGCCAGCACGATTTGCCGATCAGCGTCGCTGTAGTGCATTGAGACGCGTGCGCCATCGCTGCTGATGCCGAGGGGCGCCAGCGCTGACATATTCTGCTCAACGGTATGCAGTTTGCTGTGATTGTGTGTGGGGACCAGGCAGTTGTGACACCATCGCCACAGCACGTTATCGCGTTTTTTATAGGCAAAACCGATGCGAACGGGTGCCGCAGAGAGACGGGTAATCTGGGCAGCGCGCCACTGATCGGCCAGATTGATCACCAGATCATAATGGGCGTCGCGCACGGCGCGAATTAATGCACGCTCATGGCCCAGCTTGCGCCAGGTGCCTTCCTGCTTCCATTTGCGATCGATGACGTGCAAATGGCGGATGGCCGGATGCGCTTCCAGCATCGGACGCGTTTCCTGATAGAGCAATACGTCGATGCTGGCCTGCGGATAACGCTCATGAAGCGCATTGATGGCGGGCGTTGTGAGCAGCATGTCACCATGATGGCGCAGCTTAATCAGTAATATATTTTTTGGAGAGAAGTTTGCTGGAATCAGGCTGGCCATAAACAAGAGTTCTCAGAATTCAGTGAACCGATTGTAGGGCAAACCCTTTTTAGGATAAAGCCAGCCTCAAAGGTTATTTATCACGCCAGCGATAGAGCCGCGCCAGCCATAACAGCAACTGATACCACTGCTTAATTCCCCGGGCATTACGTAGCATGCGCAGGTGTGTACCGGTCGTGAACAGATCGGCAATGATTGCCTGGCGTGCGCGGGCATCAGGCTCACGTCTCACACTGTGGCAAACGCTGAGCGCTTCATGCGTTACCTGATAGTGAAACGACGGGTAGATCTTCACGCGGTCACGATAACGGGTGTTTAGCTCTTCCAGCAGCCGCGCAATCTTCAGGTAGTGACGCTGATATTCCACGTTGCGCTCGCCGGTCCGTTTGCGGTTGCTGATGGAGGCGTCGTGCATATAGTAGCGATAGAGCACTGCGTCGGTATACCGCACGCGTTTCGCCAGCAGCATAAACTCGGTGGTCCAGGGAATATCCTGATGATGCAGGCCCGGTTCAAACTGCAACTGATGCTGCTCAATCAGTTCCCGACGATAGATCCCCAGCCAGACCACATGCATATAACGATGCGTTTTCAGCGCGGTATTGAGCCAGTCGGCACCGCTCAGCACCGGCGTGCTGCGCAAACGGTCCTGCGGAATCAGCGGTTTTACCCGCTGGCTGTGTTTGAAAAACCACTCGGCGTTGCACTGTGCCGCATCCAGATTGTCCGCTTCTGCCATCGTCACCAGCGTCTGATACATCTCGGGCTGCATGGTGTCATCTGCATCCGGGAAGGTGACATATTTCCCGCGGGCTATCGCCAGACCGGCGTTACGGGCCCGCGACACGCCGCCATTTTCCTGATGAATCACACGAATATGAGCGTGCTGCTGTGCATACAGGTCAGCGCGCTCACCTGAGCCGTCGGTTGAACCGTCGTCGACAATGATGATCTCCAGCGAGACCAGCGTCTGCGCCAGCAGAGACTCCATGAACTCATCAAACATGCTGCCCGCATTGAACATCGGCGTAATGATACTCAGCAAAGGAGAAGTACTCATCACACTATCTTCACCCGCGTTGAATTCACTGCGAAAGGGCATTGCCTCGTCATAAATCATTTCCAAATCAGCAGAGTGGAATCAGGAAGTTAACGATTATAAGACGGTGTAGCTTTCCTGCTTTACTAAAAACCACGCCCGACAATAATAATGCGCTATATGCGCTTTTTTTACGCAAAGTCGCTTTACAGGTAAACAGATTATTATGCTGGTGTTCATTCAGCGTCTTTTTTATAAGAGATGGTGGTAAACAGCAGGCGGGATAAATGACGGGAAAGTCAGGCGCTGAAATAACCGCGCCCGTATCAATTATGATAAACCTGAGAGCGCTATTGCTCGCTCTGCTTAAAAAACTTGAGACTGACATACTTCATCATCCAGCTCATGCTTTCAGCATACTGTTTCTGATGCCACTTGATGCGGGAAAATCGCTTCATCTCTTTATAATGTCTCGGTGTATCAAGCGGTTGTGAAGCCCAGGGTGAGCGCTGGTAATAGCGGTAGTAGAGCTGAGCAAGATCGCTGCCCGCCCAGGCATGCCAGGGTTTGCATTTACCGGTGTAGTGAATCATCACGGTGTCCGCTGGAACGGCAGTATGATCCCAGACTTTATTGGCGATGATGTCGTAAATATGGTTATAGCGGTCCGGCAGGATCAGAATCTCATTCTCCAGCACGATATTCAGCGCATCCTGATCGGGAAAACCAAACTCTGCGCCCTGCGTCACCAGCACGTCAGTAATGCGCGCCGTAGTCTGCCTTTCGAGCCAGCGCGGAATATTGATCAGCATAAAGCCAGAATTGAAATAGTGATGATGCTTCAGCCCCAGCCTTGCGCACTGGTTCTGCCGCGCACGTGGTGTGTCGTTACAGGCCGCCAGCGTGTAATCCGCGATATCCAGGGCGAACAGGGGCGAGTAGTCACCCACTACAAGCGTGTCAGCATCAATATAGATCACCCGATCGCTGTAGCTCGCCACAGTTTCAGGGATCAGGAAGCGGTAGTGGATGCTTTTAGGATAGCGACCCACAGCAGGCAACTGATCAACCCAGGCACTGTTAAAAATATGCAACGTAATCGCCAGACGGTGGCCTGTGGCCAGCAAGTGCAGTTTTTCCACATCTTCATCACGCAGGGAATCGGAGAAAATATGGGCGTGGAACGCGGTATCAGGATGATGATGGAGAAGTGAAAACAGCGTAATGCCCAGGCCACGCGCATAGGCGTGGTTGATGCCAAACGCAACGTGAACCGGGTTGTCATCCGTGTCAGCAAGCGTGTTGACCAGCAGCTGACTTTGCTGAACGGCATCAGCAAGAGGGGTAATTGCCATTACGCTTTACTATTCCAGATTATGAGTAATAAACGTTTGTATTCTAGTCAGTTTATCGTGATCCAGCCCGAATAATTTTTCAGCGGGCTGATCAAACTTAAAACGGGTAGCAAAAACGAACGTCGAGGCCGCAATATTATCGGGTCCGATAAACAACACGTTATTGACCGGACGCTGCTCCCTGACTTCACACGGCCCGTAAAGCATGATCACCGGGATCTGCTGGGCATCAGCAATATACGCATTGCCAGAATCAGAGGCGATATAGAAATCCATCTGCGCAATGGCCCAGGGAACCTCTTCCAGTTTCAGCTCACCAATCAGGCTGACAATATTCTCTTTGGGGCCGGTCAGGCTCAGTAACTCATCCAGCCAAGGCTGCTCAGCCGGTGGGCCAAAGACATAAAAGGTGCAGGGCAGCTCAGCCAGCGACGCCATCAGCTGCTGCCAGATGCTGGCAGGAATGGTTTTGGCCCGATTACCGGCAGAAATACTGATACCTATTTTAATGCCGCTGCGCGGATTACGCAGCGCGGCGGGCGGCTCAGTCGGCTGCAAGAGCGGCGAGGTCGCATGTTTGGGAAAGTCGGTATAGCGGTAGTCACGGTTAATCAGCTTCAGATAACTGTCGAGCGTTAAATCCGTTTTGCTATGGTCGACAATGCCGCTGGCGCTGCGATAGAAGGTTGCATGGTAAGACTTACGCACATAGGTGCGCAGAAACTGCTTGTTCGGTGCGTTACATAACGCGGCGAAAAACAGGTTCACGCTGTTGGGCTGCACCAGATAAACGTTGTCATAACGGTTCATCAGCGTGAACGCGAGCTTCAGTTTGGCAAAAAAGCTGCGCTTTGCATCTTCAATCAGAAAGTAGCGGCTGACCGTGTCATCGTGACGTGCCAGCGGCTCGACCGCCTTGCTGATCAGCAGTTCAGACTGACCCAGGGCGCGCAGCATCGGGGTGATATTGATGAAATCACCTATCTTTGCCGTCTGGATGATTAAGCTGCGTCCGGTTGGACGGTAAAACAGCCGCATTATGGCCCGGAAAGGCAGAAGCAGCAGGTAGATCAGCACATAGTTCATGGCGTATTTTCCGTAATAACGGCCCGCAGTTTTTCTGCCACCGCGTCAGCAGTCAGCTCCGCCAGATTGTGATTCGGGGCGCTCAGTGCCTGTTGGTTCTGCCCATAACCACCAATCAACCCCGGATCGGTCGGGCCATACAGCGTGAGGTTGGGACGATCCAGTGCCGCCGTCAGGTGACTTAATCCGGTATCGACCGAGACCACCGCCCGTGCGCCCGCCAGCTGTTGGGCTATCGCTTCCAGCGTCAGCTTAGGCAGCACCTCAACATGTTCAAATCCTTCAGCAAGACGCAAGGCGCGTTGATGCTCATGTTCTGCACCCCAGGGCAATTTCACCCGCAGCCCGCTGGGCTGCACCAGCTCAATCAGCTGACGCCAGTGGGATTCCGGCCAGTGCTTGTTGTCACGTGTCGTGGCATGCAGAAAGACCAGATAATGATGTGCGTCAGCGGACAGATGATGCAGAAAGTGTCCGGCAATCGCGTAGTCACCCTGACTTTGCGGCTTTTCATAGCCCAGGCTTTTGGCGAACAGTTCGCGCGTCCGCTCAACCGCGTGTTGTCGCTTACTGACTTCATGGCGGACGTCATACCACCAGCTGGCAAACGGCTCACGCGCGCTGCGGCTGTCCTGTCCGTGCTTTACCCCTTTCGATAAGCGGGTAACCAGCGCGGCACTTTTGATTAGCCCCTGCGCATCAATGACGACATCGTACTCACGCGACTGTAACGCGCGCTTAAACAGCACTCGCTCTTCACGCTGCTGACTGCCAAACCAGTGTTTGCGCCAGCGGCGGATTGCGACCGGTAACACCTTATCGACCGCAGGATGCCAGCCAGGGATCTGCGCGAAGTTCTCTTCCACCACCCAGTCGAAACGGATGCCGGGGATAGCATGCATCGCATCGGTCAGTGCCGGCAGTGAATGCAGTACATCGCCCATTGAAGAGGTTTTAACAATCAGGACGTGCATGGCACCTCCTGTGGTGCGAGCAGTTCGCTCAGCGTCTGATGTACGCGCTCAGGCTGAATATCGATCAGGCTCTGGTGATAGCCCTGGTCGGCATCGCCTTTACGCACTTTGTGATAGCCGGTAATCAGGCGAATAATACGCGCCTGTTTTGCAAGCGGCGGCGTAAAGTCAGGGCTGCTCGGCCCATAGAGCGCCACCAGCGGACGGTCCAGCGCCGCAGCAATATGCATCAGGCCGGAATCGTTACTGACCACGGCCCGGCATTGCGCCAGCAGAATCACTGCCTGCTCCAGCTGGGTTTCACCGGCCAGATTACGGCAGTGGCCGCGTGCATCTTCTGGAAGCGCAGCGATAATCTCGTCGCCGGTCGGGCGATCTTTGGCGGAGCCAAACAGCACAATCTGGAAGCCTTCAGCAATCAACTGACGGGCCAGCGTGGCGTAGTGATAGTGCGGCCAGCGTTTGGCCGGACCAAATTCGGCACCCGGACAAAAACCGATGATCGGACGGGTTGCCGCCAGCTGAAACTGTGCGGCGGTTTCAATCTTTTCCTGCTCTTCAACCTGCAGCTTTGGCCACAACAGCGGCTGTGGCAGCTGCGCCGCCGAGGCAACAGGGGTGTCGTAGCCCAGCGCAACGTAGCGCTCAACCATGAGTGGAAAAGCCGTTTTATCCAGCACCCGCAAATCGTTCAGCAGGCCATAGCGCATTTCACCGCGCCAGCCGACGCGGCGTTTTATTCCGGCAAAGAAGGGGACCAGCGCCGACTTAAAGGAGTTAGGCAGTACATAAGCACGGTCGTAGTGACTGGCTCGCAGCACTTTCCCCAGCCGGCGACGCTCACCAATCTCCAGTGCACCATGCCCGAGCGGCATCGCCAGCGCCTGATTCACCTCCGGCATGCGTGACAGCAACGGACGGCACCATGCCGGTGCCATCACATCAATCACTGCATCCGGATGTTCGGCCTTGAGTGTGCGATAGAGACTTTGCGACATCATCATATCGCCGACCCACGACGGGCCGATTACCAGAATTTTCATCGCCGGAGCAGCTTCCTTTATGCGTTGCGGTTCAGCCAGACCATATATTCAGCGACGCCCTGCGCCACCGTTTTAAAGGGCTTGTCGTAACCGGCAGCACGCAATTTAGTGAGATCGGCCTGGGTATAAGCCTGATAGCGTCCTTTGAGTTTTTCCGGGAACGGGATGTACTCGATCTGACCTTTCTGGTGGAACTTCAGTACCGCATCAGCCACTTCCTGGAAGGATTCGGCGCGGCCTGTACCACAGTTATAAATTCCGGAGACGCCATTTTCCCAGCACCACAGATTCACTTCTGCCACATCATCAACGTGGATGAAATCACGTTTAAAGCCATCGCTGCCTTCAAACAGTTTTGGATTTTCATCGTTGCTGATCTGCGTGTTCAGATGGAAGGCAACGCTGGCCATGCTGCCTTTGTGGCCTTCGCGCGGGCCGTAGACGTTGAAATAGCGGAAGCCGCACACCGGCGAGTTCGCTTCCGGCAGCATCTGACGGACGTAGTGGTCGAACAGCATCTTGGAGTAGCCATAGACATTCAGCGGCTGCTCATACTGGCGCTCTTCGATGAAATTCTCGTTGCGTCCACCGTAAGTGGCTGCGGAAGAGGCGTAAAGGAACGGGATCTCGCGCTCAAGGCAGAAGTGCAGCAGCTCTTTGGAATACTGATAGTTGTTCTCCATCATATACTTACCATCCCACTCAGTGGTGGAGGAGCAGGCGCCCTGATGGAAGACCGCTTCGATCGGGCCTAAATCATCGCCCGCGATCACGCTCATCAGGAACTCTTCTTTGTCCATGTAATCGACAATATCCAGGTCGACTAAATTGGCAAACTTGGTGCCATCCTTCAGATTATCCACCACCAGAATGTCGGTGTGACCGCGATCGTTCAGCGCTTTGACGATGTTGCTGCCAATCATTCCTGCGCCGCCAGTTACGATAATCATGTTGTTACCTTCAACGTTGTGGGGTGAAACAGGAGGTTTCACACACGAATACCTCACATCATAACATTTCATCAGGGTGCAGACAGCCAGATGACTCTGTAACGCGTTACGCGTACATCGTCGTGGCGTGAACTATGCTGCAAAAATGACATTCTGTTGGGCGATTTATCGTGAAGAAGCGGCCTGTTCAGTAAGATATGCCAGATTTTTGCCATCTGAGGAGAGCAATGATGCCTGCGCAATTTTATCAACAACTTCGTCAGCAACTTGATGATGCACGTCAGGAAGGACTGTTTAAACAGGAGCGGATCATCACCTCTGCCCAGCAGACGGAAATCGCGGTTGGCAGCGATCCGGCAGTGATTAACTTCTGCGCCAATAACTACTTAGGTTTAGCGAACCATCCGGCGCTGATTCAGGCGGCGAAAGAGGGAATGGATTCGCATGGTTTCGGCATGGCGTCGGTGCGCTTTATCTGCGGCACGCAGGACAGCCATAAGCAGCTGGAAAAGCGGCTGGCAGCGTTTCTCGGGATGGAGGATGCCATTCTCTACTCCTCCTGCTTCGACGCCAACGGCGGTCTGTTCGAAACCCTGCTTGATGCGCAGGATGCGGTGATCTCGGATGCGCTGAATCATGCCTCCATTATCGACGGCGTCCGGCTGTGCAAAGCGCAGCGTTATCGCTATGCCAATAATGACATGGCAGAGCTGCGGATCTGTCTGCAGGAAGCACGCGATAAAGGTGCCCGTCATATTCTCATCGCCACCGATGGCGTCTTCTCAATGGATGGGGTGATTGCAAATCTGCCCGCCATCTGCGATCTGGCCGATGAATTCTCCGCGCTGGTGATGGTAGATGATTCCCATGCGGTGGGTTTTGTCGGGAACGCTGGACGCGGCACCCATGAATATTGCGACGTCATGGGCCGGGTCGACATCATTACCGGCACGCTAGGGAAAGCACTCGGCGGCGCGTCCGGTGGCTACACCGCAGCAAAGGGCGAAGTGGTGGAGTGGCTGCGTCAGCGTTCCCGTCCCTATCTTTTCTCTAACTCGATGGCGCCGGCCATTGTGGCCGCCTCGCTGCGGGTGCTGGATCTGCTCAGTGAAGGTGACGGACTGCGTCAGCGTCTGTGGGACAACGCCCGTTACTTTCGCGAGCAGATGACGGCGGCAGGCTTTACGCTGGCGGGGGCCGATCACGCCATTATCCCGGTGATGCTGGGTGAAGCCAGTGTTGCCCAGGAGTTTGCCCGCCTGCTGCAACAGGAAGGCATCTACGTGACCGGTTTCTTCTATCCGGTGGTGCCAAAAGGTCAGGCACGCATCCGCACCCAGATCTCTGCGGCGCACACCCAGCAACAGCTGGAGCGTGCGGTGGCGGCCTTTACCCGCATCGGCAAACAACTGGGCGTCATCGCCTGAGGAGTCCGTCATGAAAGCACTCGCCAAACTGAAGAAGGAAGCGGGCATCTGGATGGTGACCGATGCCCCGGTTCCTGAGCCAGGGCATAACGATCTGCTGATTAAGATCCGTAAAACCGCCATCTGCGGCACCGATGTTCATATCTACAACTGGGATGACTGGTCGCGCAAAACCATTCCGGTGCCGATGATTGTCGGGCATGAGTATGTAGGTGAAGTGGTCGCGATTGGACAGGAAGTGAAAGGCTTTACGATTGGAGATCGGGTTTCGGGCGAGGGGCACATTACCTGTGGACACTGTCGCAACTGCCGCGCCGGACGCACTCATTTATGCCGTAACACGATGGGTGTGGGCGTTAACCGTCAGGGCTGCTTTGCGGAGTATCTGGTCATCCCCGCCTTTAATGCATTTAAAATTCCCGACAATATTTCCGATGAACTGGCGGCAATCTTTGATCCGTTCGGCAACGCAGTGCATACCGCTCTCTCGTTCGACCTGGTCGGCGAGGATGTCCTGATCTCGGGTGCAGGTCCAATCGGCATCATGGCCGCTGCAGTCTGTCGCCACGTCGGCGCACGCAATGTGGTGATCACGGACATCAATGAGTATCGCCTGGCACTGGCGCGGAAAATGGGCGTCACACGTGCGGTCAATGTGGCGAATGAAGATCTGCGGGACGTGATGCACTCGCTGGGGATGACGGAAGGATTTGATGTCGGACTGGAGATGTCGGGCGCGCCTCCTGCCTTCCGTTCACTGCTGGAGGTGATGAATCACGGTGGGCGGATCGCACTGCTGGGTATCCCGCCGGGTGAAATGGCGATCGACTGGAATCAGGTGATCTTCAAGGGGCTTTTTATCAAAGGCATTTATGGCCGTGAGATGTTTGAAACCTGGTACAAAATGGCGGCGCTGATTCAGTCCGGTCTCGATTTAACGCCGGTCATTACGCATCGCTACGGTATCGACGATTTCCAGCAGGGCTTTGATGAGATGCGTTCAGGACGCTCGGGGAAAGTGATACTAAGCTGGGATTAAAACAACGGCCGCTGGCACGGCGGCCGCAGGATTAGCTTTGCTTCTTCTCTTCGTCGGTCAGGTAGCGCACTTTGCGCGTGTAGTCCTGGCCTTTGAAGTTCAGCGGCTGCTGCGGGTCAGCAAGGTATTTTTGCCATTCCGACAGCGGAAAGCCGCCATGCGCGCCAACCACTTCCGGCGGGATGACTGCTGACTGACCACCGATTTTCTTGGAGACCGGCCAGTTAGCCCATTCGCCCAGATTGACGGTTTTAATATCCAGCATATCCAGCAACACCGCGAGCGGCAGCTGATCGGTCGGCGGCTGGCTGTCGTTCATTAAATTCCAGGTGTCATTAAACAGCGTCAGCCACAGTGGCGAAATACGCTGCCAGACTTCACAGGTGGCAGCCAGGTAAGCGCCATTCACGTGGTCCACCAGATAAGGCCGGATACTGTGCGGATAGTAGGCGGGAATCGCCTCTTGCGGCGCACCGTCCAGCTTGGCAATCATTTTCCCCTGACGGAAGCTGGAATAGAGATGGTCCGGCTTCATCATGATCTGCGGCATCTTAAGCAGATTAAGGTCGGAATCGATCATCAGAATACCGTCGCCTTCTGCCTGCAAGGGCGCCTGCAATTTGATCAAACGACTGCGATAGATCTGCTTATAGCGATAACTCTCTTCCCGGTGCGGCACATCCAGCGTCGCCACGCGGGTTTTAGCGGGCAGGTTACCAAAGGCGTGCGCTGGCTGATCGCTGACAATCACGACCTCTTTTGCCTCCGTCGCGAAACGTGCCGCAAAATCGGCACTGAGCAAAGCCTCTTCAATATAGTCCGCGCCGGTGCAGGGGATCACGACAGACGTGACCGGCACAGTGCCCTGAACCTCTTTTTGCGAATAAGGCAGGTTATGGTGCGCTCTGATATGGCGGTAACGGGGATTTAAAAAATTAAGCATGAGGTTTCTTTTTGGCGACGCTTTGCAGAATATTCTCGACGCCGCTGATATAGGTTTCAATGGCGTACTGTTCACGTACGCGTTTCGCTGCCGCATTGATCAGGCGTTGACGCAAATCCGCATCCTGCCATAGTGCGGTCAGGTGCTGGGTCAGTTGTACCACGTTGCCATAATCAAACAGCAGCCCGGTTTCGTCATGACTGATCAATTCGGCAGTGCCGACCACACGGGAGCCCACAACGGCGGTATTTACCAGCATCGCCTCCAGCACAACCCGGGGTAAGCCTTCACTGCGTGAGGCCAGAATAAACGCATCAAAAGCCGTGAGGTAATCGAGAGCATTGTTCTGAAAGCCCGTAAAAACCACGTGATGCTGGATGTTCTCTGCAGTCGCAAGTTGCAACAGATGCTGAAGTTCCGGACCTGCGCCGACAATCACCATCCGCCAGTCTGCATCGGGATTGGCGCGTTTAAAACGGCCCAGCGCCTGCAGGATATGGTGATTAGATTTGCGCAATATCAGAGAGCCGATAGTGCCAAATACGAAGGTCGAAGGGGAGAGTTTGAAACGCTGGCGGACTTCAAGGCGGTCGGGCAGAGTCTGGTGAACGTCGATGGCATTACTGACGGTAAAACAGCGTTCCGCATCGATACCATGGCGACGCAGGGTGTTATTGACGCCCTGAGATACGGCAATCACAGCCTGGCAATCCTGATTCACCATGCTGACCAGCCGCGGTTCCAGAACCGGATCGATACGGCAGTGTTGAACCACCGCAACGTCAAGGCTGCGCGCGGCCAGATAACCTTCCACATTAGTACTGGGCTGGTTATTCATATAGAGCGTGTCGAAGTTACCCAACTGCAGCAGGGAATTAATTTTGCTGGCATTAGGCATAATTCGCCAGCGCGTATCAATCTCGTCGATAACACGCTTCTTAAGCTTTTTGTTGAAAAACAGCAGCGCCCGCACGGCTTCTTTAACAAGTTTTGCCCAGCGTGGCTGTTTGATTTGCGGAATAAAAAAGACCGGAATGGCCAGCGCATTCAGCGTGGCCTCAATCGTTTCGTCGTTACCACGGCTGTAGTTGTGGTAGAAGCAGCAGGTGATATCAAATTTTTGACGATCGATACGTTTCAGCAGCTCCAGCATACTGTTGGTGCCGCCGCCCCACTCTCTGCCGTTATCCAGCAGCAGGATTTTTTGTTTATTTATCGTCATCCCTATCACTGTTTCCGCACAGCCCGTTATTGTCCGACCCTGGATTATAGTAATTTCTGCGTATAAATGAACGCTAAGCCTGAGACTTAGCATTCATAGCAAATCAGAAGAGATTTTTTAGCGTGGTAAACAGTGGGCTGTGATTCACACTTTCAGCGATTACCGCTAAGGCTCGGGTCGCCGGAACCGGTGCCAGTGGCTGTTTCGCTTTACACAAGCCGGCAGGTTGGAAGCGTGGTGGCACCGGTTTTGCCGGAGCGGCAGGCGTCGGTGAGCCGCTTCGCAGTGATTCGTTCAGCAGCTGGCTGGGGCGAACCAGCGTAATGTCGGCTGGCAGCGTGGGTAACATCTGCTGCAGCACCCGAACGGTAGTCGGATGGGGATGGCCAATGGCAATCGCATAACCGTCGCGCTGCGCCAGCTTCACCGCCCGGCTGAACTGCTGGCGAATGGCGTTAATATCCTGGCTGTCATCAAGGAATACCCGGCGTTTTAACACCTTGACCTGGGTACCCTGCGCGGCAGGTATCGCCTGACTGTTAGCGATGGTCATGCTATCCAGGAAGTAGAGATTGTAGTGGTTCAGCGCCTGCATCACTTTCTGCATGCCGGGCAGGCTTGAGGTCATCCTGCTGCCCATATGGTTGTTCAGACCGACGGCATAAGGCACGTTGTTAACCGCATTACGCATGATGCGGGTAACCTCTTCACTGCTCATCTCCGGCGTTAAGGTATCTTTTTCCAGCGGCTGTTTGCTGAGCGGCGCCATCGGCAGATGGATCAGGACTTCATGACTACTCTGATGTGCTTTAGTCGCCATCTCATGCGCATGGGGTGCGTTGGGCAAGACCGCCACTGAAATGGCCTGCGGCATCTGCAGGACTTTGTTCTCTTCGGCAGGGCGATAGCCGACATCATCGATGACAATGGCCAGTTTGCCCGCCTGTGCAGCATAGCTGAACAGTAAGGCGCTCAACAGAACGGAGATTTTTCGACGTTGCAGCAAAACTTATTTTCCTAACCACGGGAGTGGATTGACGGCCTGTCCCTGACGTCGGATTTCAAAATAGAGCGACGGGGTACCGCGGCCACCACTGGTGCCCACCAGTGCGATAGGCTGTCCTGCCTTCACCTGCGTACCCACGCTCACCAGCGCACTTTGGTTGTAGCCATACAGGCTCATATCACCTTTGCCGTGCTCCAGCACCACCACCAGACCGTAGCCCTGCAACCAGTCGGCCATCAGCACACGACCATCGGCAATCGCTTTCACCTCGGTGCCTTCCCGCGCATCAATCACCAGTCCTTTCCAGCGCAGTTCACCCTGCAGCTGTTCACCAAAGCGATGTTCAATGCGTCCGCGCACCGGCCACAACGCCTGTCCGCCCGCGCGCCCCAGTCCACCCGTGCGGGCTACCAGTTCACGTTCGCTCTGAGTCGGCTGATAGCTGGAGCCTTTGGCTTTCGCATGCGCCTGACGCTGACGCACTTTTTCCGCCTCGCGCGCTTCACGAGCTGCGCGCTCGCGCGCCTCACGTTCCGCCCGGGCGATCTTATCCTGCAGACGGCTTTCGTTCTGGCGCATCTCGACCAGATCGGCCTGATCTTTTTCCAGCGCGCTTTCCAGTGACGTCAGGGTCTTTTTACGCGCGTCGCTCGCCTGTTGTAGCTTCTGCTGCTGCCCCTGCTGCTGCGCTAATAACTCTTTCTGCTGCTGCTGCTTCTGCTCCAGCGAGGCGCGTTGCTGGTCTAAATCCTGTCGCGTTTTTTGCAGCGATTCGATACTTTTCTGGCGGGCAGCGTTCAGATAGCCGAAATAGGCCAGAATACGCTCACTGCGCTGGCTCTCTTCACCGCCCATCAGAAGCTGCACGCCGCTGTGCTGACCCTGACGAAATGCCGCATCAAGTTGCTCAGAAAGCAGGTTTTCCTGGCGGGTTTGCTGTTTTTCAAGCCGGGCGATGGAGGTGGCGAGTTGTTTCATCTCATCATTCAGGGCAGTGAGACTATTGCGGGTATCTCGCAGCTGACGACTTGCCTGAGCAATGATCTTTTCCTGGCTCTGCAACTGATCCAGCAGTTTGCTGCGCTGCAATTTCTGCGCTTTAACGCTTTTCTCTTTTGCAGCAATGTTTTGCTGAATGGATTGCAACTGAGATTTACTGTCTTCTGCACTGTGAACAACGGCAGGCAACAACAGTGCTCCCGCACAAAGCAGACTAAGGGAGAGGCTGGACAGGTGTGTGAACAACGGCAGGTTATCGCCGTTGGGACGGGTCCTTGTGTGCGAAACGGTTGTTTTTCCCTTCATAGGCCAATGATTATTCCACGATGAACCGCCGCTTACCAGTGCTGCCAGCGGGCATTTGCTTTTCCAGTTATGTCCACTTTCGCCATGACATGGATTAACCCTTACGCCATTTTTGCCTTTCAGCCACTTTTTTTGGAAAATGGAGCACAAATCGATACTCTGGCCGCATAGCATCTGTACATGCGAAGTGGCGCAGGTATACTCAGAACCCTTGTTTTAGCTTATTAGCCCGGTCTGGAGTCGTTACCCCTCATGCAAGAAATTATGCAGTTTGCAAGCAATCACCCCATCCTGAGTCTGGCATGGGTCGTTTTACTCGTTATGGTGATTGTGACTACCGTTAAAGGAATGTTCTCTAAGGTAAAAACGATCAGCCGCGGTGAAGCCACCCGCCTGATTAATAAAGAGGACGCGGTAGTAGTAGACGTGCGTTCGCGCGACGATTTCCGCAGGGGGCATATTTCAGGTGCGCTGAATGTGGCAGCCGCTGAGATTAAAAAAGGCAACCTCGACGAACTGGCAAAGCATAAAGCGCAGCCCATAATTGTGGTGTGTGCAACCGGACAAAGCGCAGGCGATTCTGCTGCACATCTAAGCGCGGCAGGCTTTGAGCAGGTTTCAGTGCTGAAAGAGGGTATCAGTGGCTGGAGCGGCGAAAATCTGCCGTTAGTTCGCGGTAAATAATCTTACAGAGGTGCTGATCATGGCAAATGTTGAAATGTATACCAAGGCCACCTGTCCTTACTGCCATCGTGCGAAGGCGCTGTTAACGCAAAAAGGTGTTTCGTTTCAGGAAATCCCCATTGATGGCGATATGGCGAAGCGCGAAGAGATGATCAAGCGTAGCGGTCGTACCACCGTGCCTCAGATTTTTATTGATGCGCAGCACATTGGCGGCTGCGATGACTTATTCGCACTCGATAATCGCGAAGGTTTAGATCCCTTACTGCAGGCGTAATTTTACGCCGGACAACCTCATATATAGGATTTGGTCACATGTCAGAACACAACACCAACGAAATGCAGTTCCAGATTCAGCGCGTATTCACTAAAGATATCTCCTTTGAAGCGCCAAATGCCCCGCAGGTTTTCCAGAAAGAGTGGGAACCGGACGTTAAGCTGGACCTGGATACTGCATCTTCTCAGCTGGCTGACGAAGTTTACGAAGTGGTACTTCGTGTGACTGTAACCGCAACTGTGGGCGAAGAGACCGCTTTCCTGTGTGAAGTTCAGCAGGCCGGTATTTTCACCATCAGCGGTATCGAAGGAACGCAGATGGCACATTGCCTGGGCGCATACTGCCCGAACATTCTGTTCCCATACGCACGCGAATGCATTACCAGCCTGGTATCCCGTGGTACCTTCCCGCAGCTGAACCTGGCACCGGTTAACTTTGATGCGCTGTTCATGAACTACCTGCAGCAGCAACAAGGTGAAGAAGGTGCTGAACCACATCAGGATGCCTGATGACAACTCACGCTTCGATTAGCGTCATCGGTGCCGGTTCCTACGGCACCGCTTTGGCGATTACGCTGGCCCGTAACGGCCACCCGGTGCTGTTGTGGGGACATAACCCGGCGCATCTGGCGCAACTTCAGACTGACCGCTGCAACACTGCTTTCCTGCCCGATGTCCCGTTCCCCGATAACCTCTCCCTTGAGCCTGATCTGACCAAAACCATTGCCGCCAGCCGCGATTTATTAATCGTGGTGCCGAGTCATGTGTTTGGCGATGTGCTGCAGCAGATTAAACCTCATCTGCGGCCAGACTCGCGTATTGTCTGGGCGACCAAAGGGCTGGAAAAAGAGACGGGCCGTCTGTTGCAGGACGTGGCACGTGAAATCGTAGGCGATGCCATTCCGCTGGCCGTGATCTCCGGGCCGACCTTTGCGAAAGAGCTGGCGGCAGGATTACCGACGGCCATCGCGCTGGCCGCCACGGATGCGCAGTTTGCTGACGACCTGCAGCAGAAGCTGCACTGCGGTAAAAGCTTCCGCGTTTATAACAATCCTGATTTCATCGGCGTACAGCTGGGCGGCGCGGTAAAAAACGTGATTGCTATCGGTGCTGGTATGTCCGACGGAATTGGTTTTGGCGCGAACGCGCGAACTGCACTGATCACCCGTGGTCTGGCTGAAATGAGCCGGCTGGGCGCAGCGCTGGGTGCCGATTCCACTACCTTTATGGGTATGGCGGGTCTGGGCGATCTGGTGCTGACCTGTACCGATAATCAGTCACGAAATCGTCGTTTTGGCATGATGCTGGGCCAGGGCGAAGATGTAGATAGCGCGCAACGCATTATCGGACAAGTTGTAGAAGGGTACAGAAACACCAAAGAAGTCAAAGTATTGGCTGCACGTTTTGGTGTGGAAATGCCGATCACCGAGCAGATTTATCAGGTGTTGTATTGCGAAAAACCGGCGAGAGATGCAGCATTGAGCCTGCTGGGACGAACAAGGAAGGACGAAAACAGCATCAGCTAACGCAGGACGCGTAGCATCATCACCTGCAGCGCCATTCAGGCGCTTTTTTTATCGGGAGAAAGCAGCAATGTCGTCTGATGAGTTAGAACTGGTCTGGAATAATATCAAAGCAGAAGCGCGCGCCCTGGCTGATTGTGAGCCGATGCTGGCCAGCTTCTTCCACGCGACATTGCTCAAGCATGAAAATCTCGGTAGTGCACTGAGTTACATGCTGGCCAACAAGCTGGCAAACCCGATTATGCCTGCTATCGCCATTCGTGAAATCGTTGAAGAAGCCTACCGTGAAGATCCGTCAATGATACTGTCAGCGGCTTACGATATTCAGGCGGTACGTCAGCGCGACCCGGCGGTCGATAAATACTCCACGCCGCTGCTCTATCTCAAAGGGTTCCATGCGCTTCAGGCCTACCGCATTGGTCACTGGCTGTGGAATGAAGGCCGACGCGCGCTGGCGGTTTATCTGCAGAATGAAATTTCCGTCTCCTTTGCTGTCGATATTCATCCCGCTGCGAATATAGGCCACGGCATCATGCTCGACCATGCCACCGGCATTGTGATTGGTGAAACCGCCGTGGTTGAGAATGATGTCTCGATCCTGCAATCGGTGACGCTGGGCGGTACTGGCAAAACCAGCGGCGACCGCCATCCGAAAATCCGCGAAGGGGTCATGATTGGTGCCGGTGCGAAAGTGCTGGGCAACATTGAAGTCGGCAGGGGAGCAAAAATCGGCGCGGGTTCTGTGGTGTTACAGCCTGTACCACCACATACCACGGCAGCAGGCGTACCCGCGCGTATCGTCGGCAAGCCAGGCAGTGAAAAGCCGTCAATGGATATGGATCAGCACTTCAATGGCAGCCTGGCCGGTTTTCAGTTTGGCGACGGCATCTAGTCTTTAATCAGTGCGCCCGCGTAATCCAGCTGGCGCCACGCTTCATAGACCACCACCGACACGGCATTCGATAAATTCATGCTGCGGCTCTCCGCTCTCATCGGGATGCGGATTTTCTGCTGCGCCGGTAATGCCGCCAGAATTTCCGCTGGCAGTCCACGGCTCTCAGGTCCAAACAGCAGATAATCGCCCGCCTGATACGCGACGGCACTGTGTGCAGGCGTCCCTTTGGTCGTCAGCGCAAACAGACGTTCAGGCGACTCCGCGGCGATAAACGCCTGATAGTCAGCATGGAATTTTATGGCTGTGAATTCGTGGTAATCCAGTCCGGCGCGACGTAAACGCTTGTCATCCCACGCGAAGCCGAGCGGCTGAATCAGATGAAGCTGGAAGCCCGTATTGGCGCACAGGCGAATGATATTGCCGGTATTTGGCGGAATTTCTGGTTCAAACAAGACAATGTTAAGCATAAGGCCCCCGATGACAGGGGCCGAAGCATAGCAAATTATTGACGACCGGAGGAGTAGAGTGGCAACCAGAGGGTCAGACGCAGGCCGCCCAGTGGGCTGTCATCGGCTTTAACCCAGCCGCGATGCTGCTGCACTGCTGTTTCGACAATCGCCAGGCCAAGGCCGGTACCGCCTGACTCACGATCGCGTGCTTCATCAGTACGATAGAAGGGACGGAAAATCTGTTCGCGATCTTCCGGGCTCACGCCAGGACCGTCATCATCAACGTGTACCGTGATACCAGAAATATCGACGGAGAAGCTGACGCTGATATGCGTGTGTGAATAGCGCAGCGCATTGCGGACGATATTTTCCAGCGCACTCTCCAGCGCATGAGGGTTGCCATAGAGCGGCCACGGGCCAGGCGGGTAGGGGATATCCATCTTCTTGCCCATCTGTTCCGCTTCGAAACGGGCATCTTCCAGCACCCCATTCCACAGCTGATTCGCCTTCATCGCTTCGCTGACCAGTGCATTTTTATGCTGGGTGCGTGACAGCACGAGCAGGTCGTTGATCATGCCATCAAGACGCTGTGCTTCCATCTCAATCCGCTCCAGCTCTTTACCTTCGCCCTGACGCCGACGCAGCAGCGCGGTAGCCAGTTGCAGACGGGTAAGCGGGGTACGAAGCTCATGGCTGATATCCGATAGCAGACGTTGCTGACCGGTCATCATCCGCTCCAGCGCACTGACCATCTGGTTAAAGCTGGAACCCGCCGCCAGAAACTCCTGTGGGCCCGATTCCAGTTCCGGATGCTGACGCAGGTTTCCGCTTGCGACTTCATCGGCGGCATATTTCAGCTTACGCGCCGGACGCGCCAGGCTCCAGGCGAGCCACAGCAGCAGCGGTGAGCTGATGAGCATGGTGACAATAAGCAGCAGTAACGGACGGTCAAACAGCAGATTGACGAAATCGAGCTGGGAGCTGTTGGCGGGACGGATCATGTAAAGCTGGTAGTTATCTTCACCATCCCGGACGGCAAAAGGCCCTACCAGCTCAACACGACCATATTTCTTCTTCTGCGGATGATCGGCGTTATCAGACTGGCCGATAAAATTGCGGATAACCTGCATTTCGTTATGTTGCGCGCCAATCACCCGACCTTCACTGGTCACTAACAGCAGCCGCTGACCCGGCGGTGCCCACTTCTCCACGGCGCGAAACAGACGACGCCACCACATCAGATCGTTAGGGGGATCCTGTGACAGCTCAGCTTCGACGTGTTGCTCAATCATGATGCCCTGCCGCTGCTCACTCTCCAGCAGCGAGGTCATCTGTCGTGAATCGAGCTTGGGCACCATTAGCACCAGCATCAACACCAGCGCCAGCGTTAACCAGAAGATGGCGAAGATACGGGTGGTCAGACTTCCAATCATGATGCCGAAACCATCAGATAGCCGCGGCCACGTAAGGTTTTAAACCAGGGATGACCGTCACGGCGTTCAGGCAGCTTGCGACGCAGATTTGAGATGTGCATATCAATGGCGCGGTCAAAAGGCGTCAGGCGCTTGCCCAGCACTTCCTGACTCAGATGTTCACGCGATACAACCTGGCCCAGGTGTTGCGCCAGCAGATAGAGCAGGGTGAACTCCGTGCCGGTGAGATCCAGCGTGACATCATCAAAACTCGCTTCCTGACGGCCAGGATTGAGCCGCAGGCAGTCCACTTCCAGTGTGGGCGAGCTATTGTCGTGTTGCTGCTGCTGTTCACTCCAGTTGGAGCGCCGCAGAATAGCGCGGATACGCGCCACCAGTTCGCGATCGTTAAACGGCTTGGGCAGATAGTCATCTGCACCCAGTTCAAGGCCCAGTACGCGATCCAGCTCGCTGCCGCGCGCCGTTAGCATGATGACGGGGGTCTGATGTTGCTGTCGCAGTTCTTTCAGGGTGTCGATACCGTTTTTCTTCGGCATCATGACATCCAGTAAAAGCAAATCAATAGAGTTATCGAGCAGGTTCAGCGCTTGTTCACCATCGCTGGCTACCACCACTTCAAACCCTTCCATTTCTAACAGTTCTTTTAAAAGCGAAGTTAATTCGCGGTCATCATCTACCAACAGGATTTTATTCATTTTTGTAGCCCTCCGCAGGCAAAATACCGTGTTCCTGGCGCACCTATCTATCGCTTTACGTAGTTTTACACCCCCTGACGGATGTTTGCAGCTGTCGCCGTACACTGGCTCTCGTTGAATCGCAAAACGGAACGAACTGGAGTACACGATGCGCAAATTAACCGCCGTCGTCCTTGCCTTAGCGATGGCTCTGAGTCTCGCCAGCGCAGGTGCTAAAGATGCGACGACGATTGACGAGATGCATCATGGCGGATTGCCGACAGGCAGTATGACGCAAAATCCGCAAAGCCACATGTTCGATGGTATCGAGCTGACTGAAGAGCAGCGTCAGCAGATGCGGGACCTGATGCAACAGGCCCGACATGAGCGCCCGGTCGTTCATATTGACGATATCGCAGCACTACACGACTTAGTGACTGCAGACCAGTTTAACGAAGCGGCCATCCGCGCAAAGGCGGAAGTCATCGCCAGAGTTCAGGTTGAACAGCAGGTTGAGATGGCGCGCGTACAGAATCAAATGTTTCAACTGCTAACGCCGGACCAGCAGGCCACGTTGCAGAAGAATTACCAGCGGCGACTTAACGAGCTGCGACAGTTTTCGAATCTGCAGTCAGTGTCATCGCTGCAGGCAGTGAGTAGTACCAGCAGTAACCAGTAACATAGTATCCCTGTTTTCCTTGCCATAGACACATCCCTGTCTTCCCCCGCCATGATGGTGGGGGTTTTTTTATCTTTTTTTCGCTTTTTTTAATTTGACTGGAATCATCACCGCGCAACAAAACCTCCATTTTATTAGCGCTTGTTTAACGTTTGTTTGTCAGGCCCGACGATTATTGACTATTCAGGCCATAACGTAAATTTAAGCGTACCGGTAAGCATCTTAAGGCCATTTAAATACTTTAAGCCACTGAAAATGATAGGTTTATAACCTTGTGGTGTAAGCTTTTATCTTAACTATCAACGTGTTGGTTTTCCCGCGTTACGCTTGCCGGTTCAGGCGCACCCTCTACACTTAATCCTGTCACTGCAGGGAAGTTAAGTGTCTTTGCGAAGTCTCAGGGAGCAACAACCACATTATGTAGTCCTGAATGAATCTATTAACGGAGTAAGTTATGGCAGAGCATCGTGGTGGTTCAGGTAATTTCGCAGATAATCCGCAAAAAGCGTCTGAAGCCGGTAAGAAAGGCGGCCAGAGCAGCGGCGGCGGAAACTTCAAAAACGATCGTGAAAAAGCATCAGAAGCAGGGAAAAAGGGCGGCAAAAAGTAATCGCCGCGTCTTTCTCAGCCCAGACCAGCACATGACTGTGGTCTGACACTGATGTGTATGACACTTTGCCCCGTCCTCCCCGAGGTCGGGGCTTGTTTTTTATGCCTGCCAGGCTTTTGCAAAAGAAACTGAGCCGTTGAATGACCCGCTAAGCACTGCCCGCCTCCTGGTGTTAAACTTTAGCCATTCTTTCATTTGAGTACGCATCGTCGCTGATGCTGCATAGGGAATCTGGCATGCAACCCTCTTATGGCCGACTGGTAAAGCGTGCTGCGCTGGCCGCCACCATTCTTGCATCTGTGCTGTTAATCGTGAAAATTTTTGCCTGGTGGTACACCGGTTCGGTGAGTTTGCTGGCCTCACTGGTGGACTCGCTGGTGGATATCGCTGCCTCGCTGACCAATCTGCTGGTGGTGCGTTATGCGCTGCAGCCTGCCGACGAAGATCACACGTTCGGGCACGGCAAAGCAGAGTCGCTGGCAGCACTGGCGCAAAGTATGTTTATCTCCGGCTCGGCACTGTTTCTGTTTCTGACCGGCCTGCAGCATCTTGCCTCGCCCAGTGAGATGCGGGCACCCGGCGTCGGTATTGTGGTGACCGTTGTGGCACTGAGCTCAACGCTGGTGCTGGTCGCCTTTCAGCGCTGGGTGGTGCGTAAAACCCGTAGCCAGGCGATTCGGGCTGACATGCTGCACTATCAGTCGGACGTCATCATGAATGGTGCCATTCTGATCGCGCTGGTCCTGAGCAGCTATGGCTTTGCCCGGGCAGATGCCCTTTTTGCGCTGGGGATTGGCATTTTCATTCTCTACAGTGCGTTGCGTATGGGCTATGAGGCGGTGCAGTCATTGCTGGATCGCGCGCTACCGGAAGAGGAGCGACAGCAGATTCTGACGCTGGCGACAAACTGGCCACAGGTGCAGGGCGTGCACGATCTGCGAACCCGCCAGTCCGGCCCGACTAAATTTATTCAGCTACATCTGGAACTTGAAGACCAGTTGCCACTGGTGCAGGCACATCGGGTAGCCGATCAGGTTGAGAAGGCGTTACGCAAAGAATTTCCTGGGTCAGACGTAATTATCCATCAGGATCCCTGTTCTGTGGTACCGTTCGAGAGAGAAGATTCTTTAGGTTTTTAACGTAAATGAATCAAATCGATACGAAAGGAATGACGTAACGCTAACATTGCTGCAAAAAATAGTGAAAAGTTGTCTGACCTGAATCAATTCAGCAGCAAGCCTTTGATATACTATCTGCCATCACATGTCGCGCTAATCGTAAAATGACCTTCAGCAGCGATCGACAGGCAGGATTAACCCTTAGTTTTGAACAATCCAGAGGTTGTCATGATCAAAAAAATTGGTGTATTAACCAGCGGCGGTGACGCCCCAGGCATGAACGCAGCTATTCGTGGAGTGGTTCGTTCCGCGCTGAGTGAAGGACTGGAAGTTTTTGGGATCTATGACGGTTATCTGGGATTGTACGAAGATCGCATGATCAATCTTGATCGCTACAGCGTCTCCGACATGATTAACCGTGGCGGCACGTTCCTGGGCTCAGCGCGTTTCCCTGAGTTTCGTAATGAAGATGTGCGCCAGGTTGCCATTGAGAACATGAAAAAGCGCGGCATCGATGCGCTGGTTGTAATTGGTGGTGATGGTTCTTACATGGGTGCTAAGCGCCTGACTGAAATGGGCTTCCCCTGCATCGGTCTGCCAGGTACCATCGATAACGACGTGGCCGGAACGGATTACACCATCGGTTATTTCACTGCGCTGGAAACCGTGGTTGAAGCGATTGACCGCCTGCGTGATACCTCGTCTTCACATCAGCGTATTTCGATTGTTGAAGTGATGGGCCGCTATTGTGGTGATCTGACCCTGGCGGCGGCGATTGCCGGTGGCTGTGAGTTCATCGTCCTGCCAGAGTTCCCCTATACCCGCGAAGAGCTGGTTGCGGAAATCAAAGCGGGCATCGCCAAAGGTAAAAAGCACGCTATCGTGGCGATTACCGAACACATCTGCGATATCGACGATCTGGCGCGTTTCATTGAAACAGAAACCAAACGTGAAACCCGTTCGACCGTTCTGGGCCATATTCAGCGTGGTGGGGCACCTTGTGCTTATGACCGTATCCTGGCGTCACGCATGGGCGCTTACTCAATTGAACTGCTGATGCAGGGTTACGGCGGCCGTTGTGTCGGTATTCAGAACGAGAAGATGGTGCATCACGATATCGTCGACGCCATTGAAAACATGAAGCGTCCGTTCAAGCGCGACTGGCTGGACACCGCGAAAAAGCTCTATTAATTCCCCTGCGGGGGTGTGCTGCACAGCATGCCCCGGCATTTTCCTTCTATATTCCCCGCGGTTATAACAGCTTATTTTTAATTCTTTTAGCTCTGTAATAGTTTATGTCACGCTTAGCCCATAACGACATTGGGAGAGTGCGTAATGAACAAGTGGAGTATTGGCGTTACCCTGTTGCTGGCCTCAACCAGCGTGCTGGCGAAAGACATTCAGCTGTTAAACGTTTCCTATGATCCAACGCGTGAGCTGTACGAACAGTACAACAAAGCGTTCAGTGCGCACTATAAACAGGAAACCGGCGACAATGTCGTGGTCCGCCAGTCGCATGGTGGCTCTGGCAAGCAGGCGACCTCCGTGATTAACGGCATCCGTGCGGATGTGGTCACACTGGCGCTGCAATCGGATGTTGATGCCATTGCCGAACGTGGTCGTATTGATAAGAACTGGATCAAGCGTCTGCCGGACAACTCTGCGCCTTACACCTCGACCATTGTCTTCCTGGTTCGTAAAGATAACCCTAAGGGTATCCATGACTGGAGTGACCTGACCAAACCTGGCGTATCTGTGATTACCCCGAACCCGAAAACGTCCGGCGGCGCACGCTGGAACTATCTGGCGGCCTGGGGCTGGGCACTGGATCATAACAACGGCGATCAGGCCAAAGCACTGGCTTACGTCAGAGCGCTCTTCAAAAACGTTGAAGTACAGGATTCGGGTGCACGCGGCGCAACCAACACATTTGTTGAGCGCGGGATTGGTGATGTGCTGATCGCCTGGGAAAACGAAGCTTATCTGGCCGTTAACAAACTGGGCAAAGATAAGTTCGAGATTGTTACCCCGAGCGAATCGATTCTGGCTGAACCGACCGTGTCGGTGGTCGACAAAGTGGTGGATGAAAAGGGCACGCGTAAAGTCGCTGATGAGTATCTGAAATATCTCTACTCGCCAGAAGGCCAGACCATCGCTGCACAGAATTACTATCGTCCGCGTGATGCTGAAATCGCGAAGAAATTTGCCAGCACCTTTGCGCCAGTGAAGCTGTTTACCATTCAGGACAAATTTGGTGGCTGGGCGCAGGCTCAGAAAGCCCACTTCGCCGATGGCGGCAGCTATGACGAGGTCATGAAACCATAGTGTATTGCGGTCAGCGCGCTCTGCGCTGACCGCTTATCCGCCACTATCACGTCTTTTCTCTTCTCTGCCCAGCCGCCAGTTCATCAGCCCGAATTCCCCGTGACATTCCTTTCTCGCCAGGCGAGGATGCAGGCTGCTAAACCATTCAGGAAGCGTTGTTATGCCGACCAATCGTCGTGCAACCCGCATGGTTGCCGCTCTGCTGGCGCTGGCTGCTGTGGGGATGCTGGCCGCCGCACTGCATTTCAAAAAGAACAGTGATGCACTCTGGCAGATCGTCAGCGAGAAATGCCTGCCTCATCAGCAAAGCAGCGGAGACCCTGCGCCCTGCCAGCGTGTCGACCAGCCACATCGCTATGCCATGCTGAAAGATATGAATGGGCCGTTGCAGTATCTGCTGATCCCGCTCGACAAAATCACCGGTATCGAAAGCCCCCGGTTACTGCAACCCACGACGCCCAACTACTTTGCCCTTGCGTGGCATGAACGAACCCTGCTTGCACAGCGACGCGGCTCACCCATTGCTGATCAGGTTCTGTCACTGGCTATTAATTCACAATATGGCCGCACGCAGAATCAGCTCCATATTCATCTCTCCTGTCTGCGACCCGATGTGCGTCAACAGCTGGATCAGCTGACGCCGCAGCTGGGCGGTCAGTGGCAGGAACTCATGCTACGTAAGCACCGCTACTGGCTGCGAACCCTGACGGCAGATGAGCTGACTCAGCAGAGTGCCTTTATCCGGCTTGCCGATGAACGGCCACAGGCACGCACAGAGATGGGGAAATATGGGCTGGCACTGGCTGAATTAAGCGATGGGCGACTGGTGTTAATGGCGATAGAGCGGAACTGGCTGCTACTGAACAGTGGTTCGGCGGAGGAGTTGCAGGATCACGCCTGTCAGCTGATTGCGCCCATAAAAAAGGCGGCTTAAGCGCCGCCTCTGACCGGAATGCTAATGCTTAAGCGCTTTTTGCAGCCGCCGCAGCTTTAACGATTACCGCGAAAGCATCTGCTTTCAGTGACGCACCGCCAACCAGCGCGCCATCGATGTCAGGCTGGGTGAACAGCTCAGCAGCATTCTTATCGTTAACCGAGCCGCCGTACTGAATGATGACCTGTTCTGCGATAGCCGCATCTTTCTTCGCGATATGATCACGGATGAATTTGTGGACGGCCTGTGCCTGAGCAGGGGTCGCAGATTTGCCGGTACCGATGGCCCAGACGGGCTCATACGCGATAACCGCATCTTTGAACGCTTCAGCGCCCTGAGTTTCCAGAACGGCATCCAGCTGACGCGCGCAGACTTCTTCGGTTTTACCCGCTTCGTTTTCTGCTTCGGTTTCACCAATGCACAGCACCGGGACCAGGCCCACTGACTTCAGTACCGCGTATTTCTTCGCGATGAACTCGTCGCTCTCTTTGTGGTAAGTGCGGCGTTCTGAGTGACCGATAATGATATATTTCGCGCCGATATCTTTCAGCATTTCAGCGGAAACTTCACCGGTAAACGCGCCAGACAGGTTAACGTCTACGTTCTGCGCACCCAGTGCGATGTGGCTACCGGAGATGGCGTGTTTTGCCTGCTCGAGATAGAGCGCTGGCGGTGCAATGGCGACGCCACAACCTTCAACGCCAGAGAGTTCCTTGCGCAGACCGGCGATCAGTTCAGCTGTGATCTGCTTGCTGCCATTCAACTTCCAGTTACCCATAACCAGTGGATGTCGCATTCTATCCTCCGCATAACGCGATACATGAAAAATCGCTGCCAGCCGGCAGCGTTGTCTGCCAGACAGTATAGAGATCAAATGTAGTGATGGCTTTGCTTTTCGTCATTTTCAGCCACATCATCAGGGACTCGCGAGCGCCAGTTTGACCGGTTCGACCGCGAAGGTCAGCCCCTTGTCGCCGTTGTCAGCGACCACAAAACGCAATGCGCCGTCTACCTGCGCAAAGTAGGGTAAATCCTTACCTTCCTTCAGCAGACCCTCCAGCTTTTTACGCCCCTCGTCGGTACTTAATCCCGGTACAAAGAAGCGCAGCATGGCGGTCATGTAGGCCAGTGCTTTTTGCTGCGAGGCGCTCTGGTCCGGGCCAGGCAGTGGCAGCCAGGTAATCTGCAACGTCTTGATTTTGCCGGTGCCGGGCTCCAGCGCGGTAGAGGCATAGAGCGTTTCATTGATTTTGCTGGCGGCGCGCGTCAGGTTGCTTTTATCACCCCGGTTATCAATAGCGCGATACTCCGGCAGCATCAGCGCTGCATTGGCAAGATTATATTTTTCGCGAAACTGGCCGATAGTCATATCAAAGGTGGGCGCGCCCGCCAGCAGATAAGGCGCGGTGGGCAACGCATCGGGCCGTTCCGGCGGTGGCGGATCGGCGGCAAAGACCGGAACCGTCAGCGCAAACGATAACAGCAGTGCGCCAGGCAAATTCTTCATTTTGTCGATCCTAACCCGTAAACTCAGGCGCAAATTAAAACGGTTTTTATCCGCGAGGTCAAAAGCGCGGCGGTTCTCTTCTCTCTGGATGATAATGCATGACGTTACAACAAGGGTGTTTTTCCTGGCGCGGCCGGCTGGGACGACGTGATTTCTGGATCTGGCAGGCGGTCTGGTTGCTGACCACGACACTGTTATTCGTCTTAGCAGCAAACGACTGGATTGATACTCAGATGGCGGCCTTTGGCGTGGTCTGCCTGCTGTGGCCCGCCAGCGCGGTTATGGTTAAACGGCTGCACGATCGTAACCGACGTGGCTACTGGGGGTTTCTGGTGATTGTTGCCTGGCTGCTGGTGGCGGGAAACTGGAGCATGCTGGGGAGTGTACTGCCCTGGCTGCTGGGCCGCGCCATTCCGTTTATGCTGATAGCTGGCCTGCTGCTCGATCTCGGCGTCTTTCGCGGTACCCCTGGCGCTAACCGGTTTGGTACCGCGACGCAGCCGGTGCGATACCGGCAAACGGCTCACCAGTAATGTTCACTGGTGATATGGCCCGGCTTACGCTTCAGGTGTTTGCGCATCTCGCGCGTCTCTTTCAGTAACTGCTGCGTATCACGCACCATCTGCGGGTTGCCGCACAGCATCACATGGCTGCTGTCGGCATCCAGCGTTAATCCGGTGGCACGCTCCAGCTCGCCATTTTCAATCAGCGCCGGGACCCGGCCCGTCAGCGAACCGGGGATCGCTTCACGACTCACTACCGTCTGGATGTGTAATTTACCGTGATAGCGCTGCTGCAGCTGCTGCATCATCGGCAAAAAGCTCAGGTCAGCCGCATAGCGCGCAGCATGCACCAGCACGATGTTTTCAAAGCGATCCAGCCCTTCGCCCTGCTGGAGCATCGACAGGTAGGGACCAATCGCGGTGCCGGTTGCCAGCATCCATAAGGTTTTGCACTCCGGGACTTCATCCAGCACAAAGAATCCCGCAGCTTCTTTGGTGACCATCACCTGATCGCCCGGCTGAAGTGCCTGCAGATGCGGACTCAGCTTGCCGTCTGGCACCGTAACCAGATAAAACTCCAGCAGGTCATCTTTCGGCGCATTAACGTAGGAGTAAGCGCGCTGCACCCGCTCACCGTCGATTTCCAGCGCCAGCTTGGCAAATTGCCCGGCGATAAAGGGATCGATGGGCGCTTTTACCCGGAGACTAAACAATGCATCCGTCCAGTTTTTGACTTCCTTTACTTCACCATTGACCCACTCAGCCATAATCACTCCCTGGTTGTTGATTATTCAGGCAGGTCACTATTTTCGCGACTCGCCGGTGAGATTGCCAGCCTGCGCCCTGGCAAAGGCTCTAATCGACAAACTGTTGCTTTGTCTTTACAGGCTGGCGCATAAACTTGACAGGCGCAAGCCGGGACCTTTTCGCTTACCTCTCGCTTTGTCATCTAATCCTGATATTTTGCCCGCCATAACAAGATGACTGGCGGGTGAACCGCTGTTTTAACCTCCTTTCACAGAAAGAAATTTTGCATAATCATGATTAGTAAACTGGAAAATCGCCCACTGCTGGTGATGCTCATTGTGCTGGTGGCTGTCGGGCAGATGGCACAGACTATCTACGTCCCGGCGATGTCGGTGATGGCGGACGCCCTGAATGTGCGGGATGGCGCGCTGCAGCGAGTGATGGCGGCCTATCTGATGACCTATGGCGGATCCCAGCTGATCTACGGTCCGCTGTCAGACAGCGTGGGCCGTCGTCCGGTGATCCTGGCGGGCATGATGATCTTTATGATCGGCGCAATCACGGCTCTGATGGCGACATCACTCAATATGCTGGTGCTCGGCAGTGCTATTCAGGGACTCGGAACCGGCGTGGCAGGCGTGATGGCCCGTACCATGCCGCGTGATCTCTACGAGGGTCACGCACTGCGCCGCGCTAACAGCCTGCTTAATATGGGCATTCTGGTCAGCCCGCTGCTGGCGCCGGTGATTGGCGCACTGCTGACCCAGCTCTTTGGCTGGCACGCCTGTTTTGCCTTTCTGCTGCTGCTCTGTCTGGCGGTGACCGGTTCCATGGCGCGCTGGCTGCCGGAGACCCGGCCGCAGAGTGCAGAAGTGACCCCTTTCTTTAAACGTTATGCCCGCCTGCTCAGCGACGCGAATTTCGTCCGCTATATTGTGCTGCTGATTGGCGCGCTGGCCGGGATTGCGGTCTTTGAGTCGAGCTGTGGCGTTCTGCTGGGCGGCGTGCTCGGCCTGCACAGCCTCACCGTCAGCATCCTGTTCATCCTGCCGATTCCGGCTGCGTTCTTTGGTGCCTGGTTTGCCGGGCGCGAGCAGGGTTCATGGCACAGCCTGATGTGGTGGGGTGTGAATAGCTGCCTGCTGGCGGGCATTCTGATGTGGATCCCGGCGTGGTTCGGCGTGATGAATATCTGGACGCTGCTGGTCCCCGCCGCGCTGTTCTTCTTTGGTGCCGGTATGCTGTTTCCGCTGGCGACCTCAGGCGCGATGGAACCGTATGCGTGGCTGGCGGGTAGCGCGGGCGCACTGATTGGCGGCATGCAGAATCTGGGATCGGGGCTGGTGGCGTGGCTCTCAGCCATGATGCCGCAGCGCGATCAGTTCAGCCTTGGCATGCTGATGTTCTTTACCGCGCTGGTGATGCTGCTCTGCTGGTTGCCGCTCTCACGTCAGCCGGAGCGCGGCAACCAGCCGGTTACAGGATAAACGGATGGAGCGCCGGATCTTTACGGTCAAGATAGTGAATCGACTGGATGCGGCGAATGGTGCGTGATTTACCGCGAATCAGCAGCGTTTCGCTGGTGGCAATATTGCCCTGACGCGTAATGCCTTTCAGTAGTTCGCCACTGGTAATGCCGGTGGCGGCAAACACCACGTTGTCGTTGCGCGCCATCTCACTCAGCGTCAGCTTTTTACCCGCTTCAATCCCCATCTCTGCACAGCGCTGCAGCTCCTGCTCACCGAGCCGACGGTTTTCAGCGCTGTCGCCTTTCACATGATGACGTGCCAGCAACCGGCCCTGCATATCGCCGTCCAGTGCACGGATCACCGCCGCAGAGACTACGCCTTCCGGTGCGCCACCAATGCCATACATCACATCCACTTCGCTGTCCGGCATGCAGGTCAGAATCGAGGCGGCGACGTCGCCATCCGGGAAGGTAAATACCCGCACGCCCAGCTGCTGCAGCTGGCTAATCACCGCATCGTGACGCGGCTTTGCCAGAATCGATACGGTCAGCTGCGACAGCGGCTTGTTCATCGCTATTGCGATATTACGCAGGTTGGTTTCCAGCGGCAGGTCAAGGTCGATCGCACCATGCGCTGCCGGACCGACAATCAGCTTCTCCATGTACATGTCAGGGGCGTGCAGAAAGCTGCCTTTATCGCCGACGGCCATCACAGCCAGTGCGTTAGCCTGGCCAAGCGCCGTCATGCGGGTGCCTTCAATCGGATCAACAGCAATATCGACCGCATCGCCGCGACCGGTACCGACTTTTTCGCCAATATAGAGCATCGGCGCTTCGTCGATTTCGCCTTCACCGATCACAATCTGACCGTCAATTTCAATGGAGTTCAGGACATGACGCATGGCATGGACTGCCGCACCGTCAGCCGCATTTTTGTCGCCGCGTCCTAACCAGTGATAGCCTGCCAGGGCGGCAGCTTCGGTTACGCGGGAAAATTCAATGGCAAGTTCTCGTTTCATGGCATCTACCTGACAAAAAACCGGCAGGCAGTGTAACACAGCGGGGCAGTGGGGCGGGGAAAAGGCCCGCGACGGCCAGCGTCGCGGGCACAGAGATTACTCCTGGTCTTCCCACGCCTGTGCGCGGGCAACCGCTTTTTTCCAGCCGGCATAGCGGAAGTTACGCTCGGTGGTTTCCAGGCTTGGACGGAACTCACGCTCAATAACCGCTTTAGCGCGCACTTCATCCAGATCCTGCCAGAAGCCGACAGCCAGACCCGCCAGATAGGCAGAACCCAGCGCGGTGACTTCACGCACTTCCGGACGCTCAACACGGGTACCGAGGATGTCAGCCTGGAACTGCATCAGGAAGTTGTTGGACACCGCACCACCATCCACACGCAGCGCCTGCAGGCGGGTGTTGGCATCGTTCTGCATCGCTTCAAGCACGTCACGCGTCTGATAAGCGATCGACTCCAGCGTCGCGCGGATGATGTGGTTAGAGTTTGCGCCGCGCGTCAGACCGAAGATTGCGCCACGGGCATACGGGTCCCAGTAAGGTGCACCCAGGCCGGTGAAAGCAGGCACCATGTAAACGCCGTTGGTGTCTTTCACTTTCATTGCGAAGTATTCAGAGTCAGCCGCTTCACTGATCAGCTTCATTTCATCACGCAGCCACTGAATAGAGGCACCACCGATGAATACGGCACCTTCCAGCGCATAGTTCACTTCACCGCGCGGGCCACAGGCGATAGTGGTCAGCAGGCCATGGGTCGAGGTCACCGCTTCAGTACCGGTGTTCATCAGCATGAAGCAGCCGGTGCCGTAGGTGTTTTTCGCCATGCCAGGCTGTACACACAGCTGGCCATACAGCGCGGCCTGCTGGTCACCGGCAATACCGGCGATAGGAATACGCGTACCGCCTTTACCACCGATGTTGGTCTGACCGTAGACTTCAGACGAAGATTTCACTTCCGGCAGCATTTCACGCGGGATATCCAGGATATCCAGCATGCGCTGATCCCACTCCAGCTTGTGAATGTTAAACATCATGGTACGTGAGGCGTTGGTATAGTCGGTGATGTGAACGCGGCCCTGAGTCATTTTCCAGACCAGCCAGGTATCAACGGTACCGAACAGCAGTTCGCCACGTTTTGCACGCTCACGTGAGCCTTCAACGTGATCCAGGATCCACTTCACTTTTGTCCCGGAGAAGTAGGGGTTAATCACCAGACCCGTCGTGTGCTGGATATACTCTTCCAGGCCCTCTTTCTTCAGTTTGTTACAGTAGTCAGCGGTGCGGGGATCCTGCCAGACGATGGCGTTATAGATAGGTTTGCCGGTCTCTTTTTCCCACACGATAGCGGTTTCGCGCTGGTTAGTGATACCGATAGCCGCAATCTCATCAGAGCGGATGTCGGCATGGGCCAGCACTTCCACCAGCGTAGAGCTTTGTGAAGCCCAGATATCCATTGGATCATGCTCAACCCAGCCCGCTTTCGGGTAGATCTGAGTAAATTCGCGCTGCGATACCGCAACGATATTGGAATCGTGGTCGAGAACGACAGCGCGTGAGCTGGTTGTGCCCTGATCGAGCGCGACAATATATTTTTTATCTGTGGTAGTCATAAATTCAGTCCTGATGATAAAAGGTGAAACTTACGCTTTACGCTGCTGAGCGCGTGCAACCGGTTTGTCTGCTGGAATTTTTGCAGGTTCTTTAGCGGCACCTGGCAGGTAGCGGCCAATCAGGGTGCGATAACCGACTGCACCCAGGCAGGCACCGACCAGCGGGCCAAAAATAGGGACCAGGAAGTAAGGAATATCTTTACCACCTGTGAAGGCAACGTTACCCCAGCCAGCGAAGAAGGCGAACAGCTTAGGTCCGAAATCACGTGCCGGGTTAAGAGCAAAGCCGGTCAGTGGACCCATTGACCCACCAATGACCGCGACCAGCAGACCGATTAACAGCGGTGCCATCGGCCCACGCGGTACACCGTTGCCATCGTCGGTCAGTGCCATAATCACTGCCATCAGCACGGCAGTAATCACCATCTCGACCAGGAACGCCTGACCTACGCTGATGTGAGGGTTAGGATAGGTTGAGAAGATACCCGCCAGATCCAGACTCTGAACCGTACCGCGTACCATCTGATGACTTTGTTCGTAATCGAAAAAGAGGCTGTAGTAGAGGCCATAAACCAGCGCGGCCGCGCAGAATGCCCCGGCAATTTGCGCCAGAATAAACGGCACCACTTTACGGCCTTCGAAGTTGGCAAACAGGCAGAGCGCAACCGTAACGGCAGGGTTCAGATGCGCACCTGATACCCCAGCGGTAAGATAGACAGCCATTGAGACGGCTAAGCCCCAGATAATGCAGATTTCCCACTGACCGAAGGCGGCACCGGCGAGTTTCAGTGCAGCCACACAGCCTGCGCCGAAGAAAATAATCAAGCCTGTCCCCAGAAATTCGGCAATACACTGACCTTTGAGCGTGTTAGTTGTCTGACTCATAATAGTGGTTCCTGAAGCGAGGTTAAATTTTATCAGTTTTTGTTCTCAGTCCATGAGGCACCCAGCTTTTATGTAGGGCTGATGTGAATTTATCGTTAACGAACATAAACGAGAAATAGCGAAATCGTTTTTTGTGTACTGTGTCATAAAAATGCGCGTTTTCGCGTATTCTGGCTTTCTTAAGCCATTATTCGCGCCTCATTACAGCGATAACGGGCCAGTGCCGGAACGCAGCTTCAGTAAGCGCAGCGTAAATTCAGGGATTGGCTGAAAAGTGTTACAGACTACGCCCGCAAAGGCCGCGTTGCTGGACTTGCGGGGTGAGGCTACATACAATCGGGACAACGTTGCTGGCTTAAGCTGGCATCATCAACGCCTTGCAGGAATTTAGGAGAGGTCAGAAAGATGTCATTTGAAGTGTTTGAGAAACTGGAAGCGAAAGTACAGCAGGCGATTGATACCATCACCCTGTTGCAGATGGAAATCGAAGAGCTGAAAGAGCAGAACAACTCACTGCGTAACGATGCGCAACAAGTCGCGGGCAACCACGATGCGCTGATGCGTGAAAATCAGCACCTGAAAGAAGAGCAGCACGTATGGCAGGAACGTCTGCGTGCCTTGCTGGGAAAAATGGAAGAGGTTTGAAGCCTCAGCTGATGTGAAAAACGGGTGCTCAGGCACCCGTTTTCATGTCTGGCCTATTCGAGGTCCAGCGCATCCTCTGACAGAATGATACCGGTGTTATCGGCATAGAGATGGTCGCCGGAGAAAAAGGTGACGCCGCCGAAATTGACGCGCACATCGCTTTCACCAATCCCTTCACCCGCAGCGCCTGCCGGAATCGCGGCAATGGCCTGAATGCCAATCTCCAGCTCTTCCAGCTCATCAACCTGGCGTACCGAACCGTAAATCACCAGGCCTTCCCACTCGTTGGTGGCCGCCAGACGTGCCAGCTGCGCATCGACCAGCGCACGACGCACGGAGCCGCCGCCATCGATCACCAGGACGCGACCCCGGCCATTCTCTTCCAGCAGATCGTAGAGTAAGCCGTTGTCTTCAAAGCATTTCACTGTGGTAATCTGACCACCGAATGAAGTGCGCCCACCAAAGTTTGAAAAAAGCGGTTCAACAACATTCACTTCTTCATGGTAGATATCGCAGAGTTCAGATGTATCGTATTTCATAGGGGTTTCGTCTGTTTGCCACAGGAAGGGTAAGTATATCGCTATATGCAGATTGTTGGCAAAATCATCAGTATGAAAAAAGCATCGTTCGATCAAGAACATGCATAAAAAAGCCCAGCCGGATGGGCTGGGCTTCGGAAAAGCGCTGATTAAGTGAATCAGAGAATGAAGCGGCTGAGGTCTTCGTCAGCCACCAGTTCATCCAGATGTTTACCGACATAATCAGCATCGATGGTCACGGATTCACCGTGACGATCGCTGGCGTCATACGAGATATCTTCCATCAGACGCTCCAGCACGGTATGCAGACGGCGCGCACCAATGTTTTCGGTGGTTTCGTTGACCTGCCATGCGGCTTCTGCGATCCGGCGAATACCCTCTTCGGTGAACTCGATGTTCACACCCTCGGTATTCATCAGCGCTTTGTACTGTACGGTGATGGAGGCATTCGGCTCAGTCAGGATGCGCTGGAAATCATTCACGGTCAGCGCCTGCAGCTCTACACGGATTGGCAGACGACCCTGCAGTTCCGGAATCAGATCGGAAGGGCTGGCCACCTGGAACGCGCCTGAGGCGATAAACAGAATATGGTCAGTTTTCACCATGCCATGTTTGGTCGAAACGGTACAGCCTTCAACCAGCGGCAGCAGGTCACGCTGAACACCTTCGCGAGAAACATCCGGGCCGCCGGCATTCTGGCCGCCGCGCTTACAGATTTTATCGATCTCATCGATAAACACGATACCGTGCTGTTCAACGGCATCAATCGCGTCCTGCTTAAGTTCTTCAGGGTTAACCAGTTTTGCCGCTTCTTCTTCGATCAGCAGCTTCATCGCTTCTTTGATCTTCAGCTTACGGGCTTTCTGCTTCTGACCGCCGAGGTTCTGGAACATCGACTGCAGCTGGCTGGTCATCTCTTCCATGCCAGGAGGCGCCATGATCTCAACACCAGGCGCGCTGGCGGCCAGATCGATCTCAATCTCTTTATCATCAAGCTGGCCTTCGCGCAGCTTTTTGCGGAACGACTGGCGCGCCGCAGACGGCTCAGCGCTCTGCTCTGCCTGGCCCCAGTTGTTTTTCGCAGGCGGAATCAGCACATCGAGAATGCGCTCTTCGGCCATCTCTTCGGCACGGTATTTGTTCTTTTCAATCGCCTGACTGCGCACCATCTTAATGGCCGAATCGGTCAGATCACGAATGATAGAGTCCACTTCCTTACCGACATAACCCACTTCGGTAAATTTAGTCGCTTCGACTTTGATGAACGGTGCATTGGCCAGCTTAGCCAGACGACGCGCGATCTCGGTTTTACCGACACCGGTCGGACCGATCATCAGAATGTTTTTAGGGGTCACTTCATGACGCAGCTCTTCGTCGAGCTGCATGCGGCGCCAGCGGTTGCGCAGTGCAATCGCCACGGCGCGCTTGGCGCTGTCCTGGCCGATGATAAAGCGGTTCAGTTCGCTGACGATTTCGCGTGGAGTCATCTCAGACATATTTATACCCTTACGCCTTAGACGTTAATTCTTCGAAATTAACGTTGTGGTTAGTGTAGATGCAGATATCACCCGCGATATTCAGCGACTTTTCGACGATGTCGCGTGCGCCCATTTCGGTATTCTCCAGCAGCGCACGTGCCGCTGCCTGGGCGAAAGGCCCACCGGAGCCGATGGCGATCAGATCGTTTTCAGGCTGGATGACATCACCGTTACCGCTGATGATCAGAGAAGCTGACTCATCCGCGACGGCCAGCAAGGCTTCAAGGCGACGCAGCATACGGTCAGTACGCCAGTCTTTCGCCAGTTCCACCGCGGCTTTCACCAGATGGCCCTGATGCATTTCCAGTTTACGTTCGAAAAGTTCAAACAGGGTGAAGGCGTCTGCGGTGCCGCCAGCAAATCCGGCAATCACCTTATCGTTGTATAAACGACGCACTTTTTTAACGTTGCCTTTCATCACGGTATTGCCGAGCGTAGCCTGGCCATCACCGCCAATCACTACCTGGCCGTTGCGTCGTACACTTACTATTGTTGTCACGGGCAGACCCCTTGTTGCAGTCGGAAAAGGACTCCGCGCACGGGGCGCGGAGTATCATGCAACAGATATGGGGCGGGTTTGACGGGTTTCAACCCCCGACGGAGAGTGGAATACAGCTGGAGTGTCCGGAACTGCGCAGGCGTTTCAGGGTGCTGTCAGCGGATGCGCGGTCTTTATACGGACCGATAACCACACGATTCCAGCCGCCACCGGTTGTAATGCGGCTTTCAAAGCCTTCAAAGGCTAAGCCTGCACGCACCGATTCAGCCTGGTCAGTGCCTTTGAACGAACCACACTGCACCATCCAGCGCTGCGAAGAAGCTTTCTCCGCTGGTTTCGCCTTCGCTGTCTCCTGCGGTTTAGACTGTACGTCCGGTTCCCGCGTAATGGGGGCAGGCTGCGACTGGCGCTGTACGTTTTGCTGCTGCTGCTGCTGCTGCTGCTGCTGCTGACGTTGCTGTTGCTGTAATTGCTGCTGTTGCTGACGCTGTTGTTGTTGCTGCAACTGTTGCTGGCGTTGCTGTTGGGCCTGCAACTGCTGACGCTGTTGCTGAACCTGTTGTTGTTGCTGATGTTGCAGTTGCTGTTGTTGCTGAACCTGCTGCTGCTGACGTTGCAGCTGTTGCAACTGCTGCTGATGCTGCAGCGTCTGCTGACGTTGCGCCGGCGTCTGTTCGTTCCACGGCACTTCGTTGAGCTGCGTCGGCTGCTGACGCATATCAGCCTGCATCTGCTCCAGCAACTGGCGCTGCTCGTCGGTCAGCTGTGTCTGCGACTTCACTTCGCCACCTGAAGAGGGTTCGATAGGCGTTGGCACGGTGACCTGACGGTTTTCCAGCTCTTTAATATATTTCCAGCGCTCTTCTGGCTTCGGCGGCAAGCCATTGCCGTTGGCTTTATGATCCGTAATGACCGGCACGTCTTCTTTCTTGTGATGCGCCAGGAACCATAAACCACCGGCAAAGGTCACCAACACTGCGACCGCCAGTACAATCATCAATTTAGATATTCCCGAACCGCCTTTGCTCTTCTTGCCACGGCTGGGGCTTTTTTTGCGACGCGTCCCTGTTGAACGCCCGCGGCCTACGTAATCTTTTTGTGCCACTCTCGTTCTTATACCCTTCAAAAATAGTGCCAGTTGGGCGAAATGATGATTTTACGCGCCCGGCAAGGAGTCCGCCATGTTACTCAAGGGTCGGAACTTTGACCAGCAGTGTTCGCTTTAAGAATCTACTGAAAAAACCAGACGAACAGGCTTATTTTTCACGTTTTTTTGCGCGCGCCGTACTGCCACGAATCGTTAAGCCGGCATCCAGCAACCGCGATCCGCTGATCACCCGTTTACCATTTAACTCATCCAGCAGCAGCAGCATCGCTTCCCGACCAATCTGGTAACGTGGCTGTGTCACCGTGGTCAGCGGCGGCTCGCAGTAACGTGACAGCTCAATGTCATCGAATCCCACTACAGAGAGATCCTCCGGTATGCGCAGTCCACAGCGTCTGGCCTGATTCATCGCCCCCAGCGCCATAATATCGCTGTGACAGAACAGGGCGCGCGGCGGTTGTGGCAAAGTCATCAGCTGATTCATGGCGGCAACGCCTGCTTCAAACGTGAAATCACCGCGCACAATATAGGTGGGATCAACCGTCAGCCCGCTGCGACGCATCGCCTGTACATAGCCCTGCAACCGATACTGACAGAGCGGCATCTCTTCCGGCCCGGCAATACAGGCGATCTGCGTGTGGCCTAACTGCAGTAAATGATTGACCGCTTCAAATGCGGCGGTCAGGTTATCGATGTGGACCGTGGGCAGCGACATTTCCGGCGCAAACTCATTCGCCATCACCATGGGCGGCAGGTTGCGTTGCTCATCAATGCTGGCATCAAAGGGCAACTGTGACCCGAGCAGCACCATGCCATCGATCTGTCGTGTGACCATCAGATTGAGAAAGGTTCGCTCCTGCTGATTCTGATGAGCGCAGTCACCAATCAGCACCAGATAGCCCTCTTCGGCTGCCGTGACTTCGACGCCACGAATGATTTCACTAAAGAAGGGATCGCAGATGTCAGGGACAATCACCAGAATGGTTCGCGTTTCGTTACGCCGCGCGTTGCGCGCAGGGCCGTGTGCTGCATAGCCGACGGCGGCAACGGCCTGCTCGACTTTCTGACGGGTCGCCGCAGAAACCTTCTCCGGATTCATCAGCGCACGCGATACGGTGGCGGTTGAGACGCCCGCGTGCTCCGCGACATCCTTCATCGTGGCGGCGGGCGGTTGTTGATTCTGCTCCAACACATGCTCCTGACGCGTTATGGCGCGTTCGATTCTGTTTTTGCCTGACCTGAAAGCAATCCGGGCAACATTGTTAACGATTGCCCGGCTGGTTGTTACTTAATTTGCATAAAAATTGTGACTTATGCGACGTTTTTCGATCTGGCTCGCAGTGTCAGCAAAAATCAGCTCTCGGTCGGGTCGATATCCAGCGTCCATTTCACTTTGCGCGCAGCGGGGAGCGTTGAAACCAGCGGCAACGAACTGCTCAGTAACTGTTGCAGACGTTGCCGGGAAGGATGCTGCAGCAGCAGTTGCCAGCGCCAGCGTCCACTGCGTTTGGGCTGCAAAGCGGGCAACGGACCCATAAACCACATCGCCTTATCGTTCAGCGGGCTCGCTTCCAGCAAATTGCGGAGTTGCTGCAGGAATTCCGCCGCCTGCTGGTTATCCATATCTTCCGCGCGGAACAGTGCATGCCGGCTCCAGGGCGGCAGGTGAACCGCCTGGCGCTCCAGGAGTGCCTGCTGGGCGAATGCCGAATAACCCTGGTGCAATAGCGTCTGTAACAGCGGGTGTTCGGGATGGTGCGTCTGCAGTAGCACCTCGCCCTGTTTGCCAGCACGGCCAGCGCGACCGGCGACCTGGGTATAGAGTTGAGCAAAGCGTTCCGCTGCACGGAAATCGGCTGAGAACAGCGCGCCATCGACATCCAGCAGCGATACCAGCGTGACATCGGGGAAGTGATGGCCTTTGGCCAGCATCTGCGTGCCGACAAGGATACGTGCGCCGCCGCGATGGACGTCAGCCAGATGCTGCTCCAGCGCCCCTTTGCGGCTGGTGGTATCACGATCGATGCGCGACACCGGCACGCCAGGGAAGAGTGTGCCGAGCTGCTGCTCCAGCTGTTCAGTCCCGACCCCGACCGGCAGCAGATGGGTTGAACCGCACTGCGGGCACTGATTTGGCAGCGGACGCTGGCTGTCGCAATGATGGCAGCGTAGCTGGCGGTGGTGCTGATGCAGTGTGTAGTAGCGGTCACAGCGGGTACATTCTGCAATCCAGCCGCAGTCGTGACAGAGCAGGGCGGGGGAAAAGCCGCGGCGGTTAAGAAACAGCAGCACCTGATTATCAGCCTGCAGATGCTGGCGCATTTTACCAATCAAACCGGGCGCCAGGCCGCCGATCAGCTGCACGCCTTTTAAGTCGATAAGCTGTTGCAGCGCCGGTCGGGCGTTGCCAGCGCGCTTTGTCAGGTCGAGCTGGCGATACTTACCGCTGCGGACATTGTGCAGTGTCTCCAGAGCAGGCGTCGCCGATCCCATCACAATCGGGATATCCTCTTCATGCGCACGGAAGACAGCCAGGTCGCGCGCCTGATAGCGCCAGCCTTCCTGCTGTTTATAGGAGCTGTCATGTTCTTCATCAATAATGATCACGCCCGGACGGGCCAGCGGTGTAAACAGCGCCGATCGGGTGCCGATCACAATGGCCGTTTCGCCGCGCCGCGCACGCAACCAGACCGCCAGCCGTTCACTGTCATTTAAGGCGGAGTGCAGCACATCGATGGGCGCATCAAAACGTTCGCGAAAGCGGGCGATAGTCTGCGGGGTTAAGCCTATCTCCGGCACCAGCACCAGCGCCTGTTTACCGCGTGCCAGCACATTTTCCAGCACGCTGAGGTAAACCTCGGTTTTGCCGGAGCCAGTGATGCCCGCCAGCAGCCAGGCGGAGTAATGTTCATCATCTGCCCGAATCGCACCCACGGCCATCGCCTGATCGGTGTTTAATCGCAGACGTTCGCCTTTCACGGCATAGGTGGTACGCCAGTCGTGCATCTGTGGCTGATGCTCATGCAATTCGCATAAGCCTTTGGCCCGCAATGCCTGTAATGTCGCCTCGGTGAGATCGTGTTCACTGACCTGATGCCGATAGAGCGGTTGCTGACGCAGTGCTGCCAGCGCCTGCTGCTGTTTTGGTGCCCGCTTTAAACTTTCCGGCGTGGTTGCCCGGCCCTGCTCGGTGATTTCCCAGCGCCACAGGGGATTGTCCTGCGCCGCTTTGCCCTGGCGCAGCAGCACCGGAATCGCGTGGCTCAGCACTTCGCCCTGCGGAGAGTGATAGTAGCTGGCGGCCCAGTTCAGGATGCGCCACAGCGACGGCGGATAGAGAGACTCACTGTCCAGCACCTCAACCACGCGTTTGAGTTGTGCTTCCGGCAGATCGCTGCTGTCACGAAAGGCGACCACAATCCCGATCATCCTGCGATTGCCAAAGGGCACACTCACGCGCCCGCCAATGACCGGCTGCGGACCCTGAGGCGGCAGATAGTCAAACAGGCGGGGCAAGGGGACGGGCAGGGCAACCTGAACGACGGGCATAACTCTCTCTTTCCGGCTTAATTATCGGGGAAGCTAGTGTACACGCTGACCCCTATGGCGGGTATCTCAGCATATATTTGCAGCAATCGAAACTTACCTGTATAATATGCCGCCTTCGGTGAGAAATATCTGGCCGGAGTACACCCTATAATGTTCAACCGCGTGTGGTGCTGTGCAGGTTAACGCCTGGCACGGAGAGCGACACGGCCTTCTATGAGGTTTCCCATGAAACAAGGTATTCACCCGAAATACGAAGCAGTTACAATCAAATGTACCTGCGGCAACGAGATCCACACCCGTTCAACACTGACTCACGAACTGAACCTGGACGTTTGTGGCAAATGCCACCCGTTCTATACCGGTAAGCAGCGTGAAGTGGCAACTGGTGGCCGTGTTGACCGCTTTAACAAGCGTTTCAGCGTGCCAGGCGCTAAAAAATAAGATTAAAAGGCACCTGAACCTGCGGGTTCGGCGGCAAGAAAAAACCCAGCTTCGGCTGGGTTTTTTTATGGCTGTTACAGGCTGGTGTCCGTTGCCGGGGTCGCCGCAGGCTTATTCAGTTCAAGTACCTGCGTCGTATAAGTACCATTTAAATCACTAATCGCGGCGATCTTCGGTGCGGTAATCGTGATTTTATCGGCTGACATTGTGCCTTTACTGCACAGCACCCAGAGTAAACAGGATGCGTTACTGATTTTCTCGTCTGTCGCCAGTGTCAGCGTTCCCGCTCTCATGGTACCGCTATTAGAGATGCCGTTTTTACCCGACACGTTTAACAGTCCGGTTGTCTGCATGACGCCCTGATTGCTGACCTCATTCGCCACGACAGAGGCATTCTGAGCGGTCAGGGTCGCTGCGTTAGAGACCTTTGTCGCAGAAACATAGGCTGTACCCTGTGAAGTCACGTCTCCGCCAGACAGGAGGCTGACCTCTTTAACGGCATTCATACTCAGGTTACCTGCCTGAATCGCCCCTGAATTGAGCAGGCTGGTGTTGGCGACAGCCGTGACGACACCGTCAACCGTATTATAACCGGTCTGCATGGCCAACGTTTTTGGCGTCGTGATGGTTCCTCTGTTCTCAATATTACCGGCCAGAGAAATAATATTTACAGCACCAGCAGCATCAATCTGCGCATTATTGTTGTTAGAAATTTTCCCCAGGCTGACGATGGTGGCGTAATCCGTCGTTTTAATGGTGCCGTTATTGGTGAACGCATCCGTTGTCTGCAGAACAGCCTGGCTGGCAGACAGCGTTCCTCTGTTCGTTATGCTGCCACCTGCGGTAGCGCTCAGCAGTCCGGTTTCAATCGTGCCGCTGTTGGTTAATGTGCCATTAGCTGTAATGTAGAGATTAGTCGCATTCAGTACGCCGCTGTTATTGACACCCGCACCGGCATCAGTAGTCTCCAGCTGAATAATTCCCGCAGTTGCCCCACCCAGCGCGCTGACATCAATGGTGTTGCCGTAGGCTTTGGCCGTTCCACTCGCTGTCGCCGAACCGGAAGTGATATTGTAATCATAGATACCGGCAATCGCTTTCAATTGAGTGGTATCGATCTCTCCCTGGATATTAATTTTCTGCGCCAGCAGGTCGGTGTAATCGGCTCCTTTCAGACCATCACCATTAACAGTAATTGTGCCTTTCGCCACATTGAAACCAGTCAATGTACCATCGGTAAAGGTGGGCGTTCCGGTGGTCAGCGTGGCGCGTCCGGTGTTAATGAAGCTACAGCCAGAGCAGGTAATACCATTCGGGTTAGCGATAATGACATCCGCTTTTTGACCGGCGACTTCAATATACCCGTTCAGTGAAGAAGAGCTTTTTGAGATAACTTCATTCAGGATAAGGCTGGCTGACTTATCCAGATTGCTGTTTCGCGCAAGATCACCCTTGTCACGCACTAAATCTGTGGTGCTATTATTCAGGACCATTCCATCACTGGTGACGTTAAAGTTCTGATACATATTGTGTGAAAGACCATTTGCATCAGCCTGGTTAATATTAACGACGGTCGATCCATTTGCATGGGTGTAAGTATTGAGTGCAGCCAGCGCAGGCTGTCCACACAATGTGGCCACGGTAGCCAGGAATACCAGGTTAAAATTGTGCTTCTTCATTATCTCTATCCTTTTTTTGTGTGAGTGTGTTTATTTTTTAAAGCTGTTTTTTATTAAAAAATCTCCATCTTTTTTAATATTTCCATTGCAATGAAAAACCCAGCGTAAGTGGATCAGTGTGAAAGGCTTGTGGTTTTTTTAGCGGGGTACCGGCAAAAAGATCAAAGCGTGTTTGCAGAAGTTTTCCACGCAGGCCGACAACGCTGCCTGTGACGGTTTTTCCGGTATAATACTGCTGGTTGTAATTGCCATAGACCTGGCCTGCATCAACACCGATATAGGGCTGAATCGGTTTGCCGGGAATTATCCAGCTAAGATCGTTGCGCCAGTACCATCCCTTATTGTCCTGAAGAGAATATTCACCATCGAAACCGCGCACCGTCCAGCGGTTTGCCAGCGAAAAGCGGTTGAGTGACGAGAGGCTATCGGGCGAATATTGCAGGCTGAAATGAGGAGAGTAGTTTAGCCAGTTTTCATAGACACGAAAGTTGATGGAACCCTCAAGATCTAAAGTAACAATCCGGCCTTGCTTATCAATGAGTCCATACTCCTGCTCAACAGTTTTGCTGCTGTTAAACCAGGGCATCTTTCTTTGGTAACTTAGTGTGGTTGCGAGACCTGCATTATCAACATTGATTTGATGTTGCAGCACCGCTTTCCAGCCCGCACTTCTTTTATGCATGCTGACAAGGTCAAAATCATCCAGGGAGTAACGCGATTCCGCATCGAATATTTGCAGGCCAACCGTACTGGTCTGATGCACGGTGCGTGAAACCAGTCGATTGAGTTGCGCATTGTAATAACGGTTCTTATTATTCAGCGTCCATTTTGCCCAGTTTCCGGTCATAAATTGCCGGTAGTCACTGTGACTGGCGTAGAGATCGAGCCACCAGTAACCCCAGGGGATTGAATAACCTATCGATTTATTACTGTTACCTTTTATCGTGTGCTTCGGGGCAATATCGTGGCCATAAGAGACGTAAAGGGTGTCACTCAGTGAGGTGATATTATTCAGATAGAGCGCTGCACCACCCTGGTAACGGCCTGTTGCAACTGAGCCAGCATCATTAAGCCATGCACCCACCTGCCAGTATTTATCCTGCCTGCGCTGGATATAGATGTCACTTTCACCTTTGCCACTGCCAGGCACCAGATTGACGTTAACCTGCGATTCCGGTACGCGCTGAAGATTAAGGCTACCCTGTTCAAGGTCGCTGAGTTCAAGCACATCACCCGTTTTGAACGGTAATGTGCTGGTTAAATTGATATAGTCTTCCCCGGATTTATTAAGAACGATTTTTCCCACTTTACCGGCATTAATATCAAATTTTAATTCGCCACCTGACAGGTTTTGCTCCGGTAAATTAACGCGAGTGGTGATATATCCTGTCCGGATGATTTCATTCTGCAGGGTTTTTGACAGCAATCTTATACCCGCGATACCCAGACATTTTCCTTCTGCCTGAGAAGTAAAATACCTTAATTTTTCGAGGTGAAGTTTTTTGCTATCCTGCTTTAAAGAGACCTTATCAATGAGATAGCAGTTTTCTTCATGCGGAAAGGGAATATCTTCTGGCCGGAAGCGCTGTTGTTCAGACGCTGCCCGCTGCGGTTCAGGCATCAGTTGCTCTTTGCGTACACGATCCTGTTGCAGTGCATTGATATTCCCATTTGGCTCTGTGAGAGCGGGTGCAGCTTTCGCCGGATAAAAACAAGAGAGAGCTGCTGAGGCGACCAGGATAATAATAAAAGCAGATGCACATGACGTTATTTTATATTTAATGCTCATTTTCTTTCCGTGAAATAGTCGCTCAGACAAAATTTTACGGATGCGGATAATAGTGAACAATAGTAATTATTCTATTATCGAAATAAAAAGGCATTCTTATTGCAACAGAAATAACGGAATAATATGAGAACAGGCTGGATTTTTATGATAAGTCTGACGGGCAATATTCAGAAGGGTCAATCAGATTGCGGAAAGCAGCAAAAGCCGCTCATATCGCATCAGAAAGCGGCTCCCTGAGCGGAGCCTGCTCCTCTGAAGCGGGATTCAGTGAAACCGGACCCCGGGGATCAATACTCCCAGGTATCCGGGTCGACACCCATCTGGCGCATGATTGCTTTTGCTTCTTCCGGAATCTCATCATTACGCTCTTTGCGCAGGTCGACGTCATCCGGCAGCGGTTGGCCCGTAAAGGCATGTAAAAAGGCTTCGCAAAGCAGTTCGCTGTTGGTGGCGTGACGCAGGTTGTTCACCTGACGACGGGTACGCTCATCCGTTAAAATCTTCAGCACGCTCAATGGGATAGAAACTGTAATCTTCTTGACCTGCTCGCTCTTCTTACCGTGCTCAGCGTACGGGCTGATATATTCGCCGTTCCATTCAGCCATGGGTTACCTTAATTAATAAACGTTAAATGTGAGGAAATCAGCGGATTATGCCTGATTTTTTCCTGCCTGACCCCTGATATGGCGGGTTTTCTTCGCTCGCAGCCTCTTCATCACAGAGGGGAACGCCAGGCGATGACGCATAATTTTAGCGGTTATTGCGTTTTTGCTCAATCTATACGCAAAGACATTTAGATGTCCAGATGTATTGACGTCTAATTAGAGGGTGATATTCTGTGGACTACATTTTCTTAACTCTTCAGGAACAATTCGCTCATGACGCGTAAACCGGCAACCATCGCAGTGCGCAGCGGTTTGAATGATGACGAGCAATATGGCTGCGTTGTCCCGCCCATCCACCTCTCTACAACCTATAACTTTCTTGATTTCAATGAGCCTCGTGCACATGACTATTCCCGTCGTGGTAACCCCACACGCGATGTCGTACAGCGTACGCTGGCGGAGCTGGAAGGCGGAGCAGGTGCGGTATTAACCAATACCGGCATGTCGGCCATTCACCTGGTCACGACGGTGTTCCTGAAGCCTGGCGATCTGCTGGTTGCGCCACACGACTGTTATGGCGGCAGCTATCGGCTGTTTGACAGCCTGAGCAAACGCGGCGCGTATCGGGTGAAATTTGTCGATCAGGGCGATCCGGTGGCGCTCCAGGCAGCACTGGATGAAAAACCGAAACTGGTGCTGATTGAAAGCCCCAGCAATCCGCTGCTGCGCGTCGTGGATATCAGCGCGATTTGCGCCGCCGCGAGCGTTGCGGGTGCCGTCAGCGTGGTAGATAACACCTTTATGAGTCCGGCGCTGCAGAATCCTCTGGCGCTGGGTGCGGACCTGGTGATCCACTCCTGTACCAAATACCTCAATGGTCACTCCGATGTGGTGGCGGGCGCGGTGATTGCCAAAGATCCGCAACTGGCGACCGACCTGGCCTGGTGGGCGAATAACATTGGCGTGACCGGCGCAGCCTTTGACAGTTATCTGCTGCTGCGCGGCATTCGTACGCTTGCGCCGCGCATTGCAGCCGCACAACGCAACGCACTCGCGATTGTGGACTATCTGAAGCAGCAGAAGCGGGTGAAAAAGTTGTATCATCCTTCGCTGCCGGAAAACGCCGGACACGAACATGCGGTACGTCAGCAGCGCGGCTTTGGTGCCATGCTGAGCTTCGAGGTCGACGGTGATGAGGCGCTGCTGCGTCGCTTCCTGAAAGCGTTGCGGCTATTTACGCTGGCGGAATCGCTGGGCGGCGTAGAGAGTCTGATCTCCCATACCGCCACCATGACGCACGCGGGGATGTCGGCAGAAGCACGCGCGGCAGCAGGCATTTCCGATACGCTGCTACGGGTTTCTGTTGGTATTGAAGATCACGAAGATTTAATTGCCGATCTGGATAATGCATTCCGGATCGCAGCCGAGGGTTAAGCATGACGATTTCAGCAGGCGCGGGAACGCCGAACATCAGGCAGTTGCATAAGTTTGGCGGCAGCAGCCTGGCCGATGCGCGTTGCTATCAGCGCGTTGCCAGCATTATGGCGGACTACAGCCAGCCGGGCGATCTGATGGTGGTCTCCGCGGCAGGCTCAACCACCAACCAGCTGATTAGCTGGCTGAAGCTGAGCCAGAACGATCGGCTCTCTGCGCATCAGGTGCAACAGGCTTTACGGCGCTACCAGAGCGAGCTAATCGGTGCGCTGCTGCCTGCTGAGATCGCCGACCCCTTAATCACCGCATTTATCCGCGATCTGGAAAAGCTGGCCGTACTGCTGGATGCGCCGATCACCGATGCAGTCTATGCCGAAGTGGTCGGGCACGGTGAAATATGGTCGGCACGCCTGATGTCAGCGGTACTGAGCCAGCGTGACCTGCAGGCCTGCTGGCTGGATGCGCGTGAGTTTCTGCGTGCTGAACGTGCTGCTCAGCCGCAGGTGGATGAGGGGAAATCCTGGCCCCTGCTGCAGACTTTGCTGGCGCAGCATCCGCAAAAGCGCATCGTGGTGACCGGCTTTATCAGCCGCAACGATGCCGGTGAAACCGTCCTGCTTGGCCGCAACGGCTCCGACTATTCCGCTACGCAGATTGGCGCGCTGGCGGGTGTCGGACGCGTGACCATCTGGAGCGATGTCGCGGGCGTTTACAGCGCCGATCCCCGCAAAGTCTCTGATGCCTGTCTGCTGCCGCTGTTAAGGCTGGATGAAGCCAGTGAGCTGGCGCGGCTGGCTGCTCCGGTGCTGCACACCCGCACGCTGCAGCCGGTTTCTGGCAGCGATATCGACCTGCAACTGCGCTGCAGTTATCAGCCGGAGCAGGGCTCAACCCGTATTGAACGTGTGCTGGCCTCCGGAACCGGGGCGCGCATCGTCACCAGCCACGATGATGTGTGCCTGATTGAGATTCAGCTGCCCGGGCAGCATGACTTCGCCATCCTGCACAAAGAGATTGACCTGCTGCTGAAGCGCGCGCAGCTGCGTCCGCTGGCGTTTGGCGTCCATCCTGACCGTCAGCTGCTGCAGCTCTGCTATACCTCTGAAGTGGTTAACAGCGCCTTCACACTGCTACAGGACGCCGGTTTACCGGGCCATCTGCAGCTGCGCGACGGCCTGGCGCTGGTGGCGCTGGTTGGCGCAGGCGTTACCCGCAATCCACTGCATACCCATCGTTTCTGGCAGCAGCTAAAAGATCAGCCGGTTGAATTCATCTGGCAGTCCGAAGATCACATTAGCGTGGTGGCGGTACTGCGCGTCGGGCCGACCCAGCACCTGATTCAGGGACTGCATCAGTCGCTGTTCCGCGCAGAAAAGCGCATCGGTCTGATGCTGTTTGGCAAAGGCAATATCGGTTCACGCTGGCTTGAACTGTTTGCCCGCGATCAGGAAACGCTGTCAGCGCGCACCGGCTTTGAATTTGTCCTGGCGGGCGTCGCGGACAGCCGCCGCAGCCTGCTGAGCTATGACGGGCTGGATGCCAGTCGTGCGCTCGCCTTCTTTGATGATGAAGCGGTGGAGCGCGATGAAGAGTCGCTGTTCCTGTGGATGCGTGCTCATCCGTTCGATGATTTGGTGGTGCTGGATGTCACGGCCAGTACACCGCTGGCGCAGCAGTATCTTGATTTTGCCAGCCACGGTTTTCATGTAATCAGCGCCAACAAGGTTGCGGGTGCGTCTGACAGTCAGACCTGGCGGCAGATTCGGGATGCCTTTACCAAAACCGGGCGTCACTGGCTCTATAACGCCACTGTTGGTGCTGGTCTGCCGATTAACTATACGGTGCGCGATCTGCGCGACAGCGGCGATACCATTCTGGCGATTAGCGGGATCTTCTCCGGTACGCTGTCGTGGCTGTTCCTGCAGTTTGATGGCACGGTGCCGTTTACCGAGCTGGTAGATCAGGCGTGGCAGCAGGGTTTAACCGAGCCTGACCCGCGCGCCGATCTCTCGGGTCAGGATGTGATGCGCAAGCTGGTGATCCTGGCGCGTGAGGCGGGCTATAACATCGAGCCGGATCAGGTGCGGGTTGAATCGCTGGTACCAAATAACTGTCTTGAGGGATCGATTGATCACTTCTTTGAAAATGGCGAAGAGCTGAACGAACAGATGCTGCAGCGGCTGGAAGCCGCGCGAGAGATGGACCTGGTGCTGCGCTACGTTGCTCGTTTTGATGCTAACGGCAAGGCGCGCGTAGGAGTTGAAGCGGTGCGACCTGAGCATCCGCTGGCCGCGCTGCTGCCGTGCGACAACGTCTTTGCCATTGAGAGCCGCTGGTATCGCGATAATCCGTTGGTGATCCGCGGGCCGGGCGCAGGCCGGGATGTCACCGCCGGCGCTATTCAGTCCGATATCAATCGCCTCGCCCAACTACTGTAATCCTTCTTCATCAGGCGCTTCGGCGCCTGTTTTCAAAGTGTTGCCTCCTTCCTGTTGAAATCCCTTCATGTTGATTGAAAATTGATCACGTCTGTTGACCGTTTTTACGTTGACGGCACACTGAGATTGCGTCATTTTGAACATCTGGACGTCTAAACGTGTAGATGTGTACGGGCCGATTATTAATCAGTGAGGGTGCAGGATGAGTTTCTTTCATGCCAATCAGCGCGAAGCGCTAAACCAGAGCCTGGCTGAACTGAACGGGCAAATTAATGTGTCGTTTGAGTTCTTTCCGCCGCGCACCAGCGAAATGGAAGAGACTCTGTGGACCTCAATTGACCGCCTGAGCAGTCTGAAACCGAAATTCGTTTCTGTCACTTACGGTGCGAACTCAGGTGAACGCGATCGCACCCACAGCATTATCAAAGGCATTAAAGATCGCACCGGCCTGGAAGCAGCACCCCATCTGACCTGTGTTGATGCGACGCGCGATGAACTGCGCACCATCGCTCAGGATTACTGGAACAACGGTATCCGTCATATTGTGGCACTGCGTGGCGATCTGCCACCTGGCAGCGGCAAGCCAGAGATGTACGGCAGCGATTTGGTTTCGCTGCTGAAAGAGGTCGGCGATTTTGATATTTCTGTTGCTGCCTATCCGGAAGTCCATCCCGAAGCGAAAAGCGCCCAGGCCGACCTGATTAATCTCAAACGAAAAATTGATGCAGGCGCAAACCGGGCCATTACCCAGTTTTTCTTCGACGTCGAAAGCTATCTGCGTTTCCGCGACCGCTGTGTCTCGACCGGCATTGATGTGGAAATTGTGCCGGGCATTCTGCCGGTCTCTAACTTTAAGCAGCTGCAACGCTTTGCCACGCTGACCAATGTGCGCGTGCCCGGCTGGATGAGCGCGATGTTTGCCGGTCTGGATGACGATCCGGAAACGCGCAAAATGGTGGGAGCGAATATCGCGATGGATATGGTGAAAATCCTGTCACGCGAAGGGGTGAAAGATTTCCATTTTTACACGCTGAACCGTGCCGAAATGAGTTACGCCATCTGCCACACGTTAGGGGTTCGCCCGATTGCAGCTGCGGCTTAACCGCTCTGCCTGAGCCAGTAAAAAAGTCGGGAATTTCCCGACTTTTTTATTGCTGCTCTCTGGCGGCGCGGGGTGTGATCCGCGCCTGACCGGAATTAACCGGTATTGCGCATGCCTGCCGCCACACCCGCAATCGTCACCATCAGAGCCTGCTCAACGCGGGCATCCGGTTCTTCACCCCGCGCTTCCTGCGCACGGGAACGATGCAGCAGTTCCGCCTGGAGTACGTTGAGCGGATCGGTATAGACGTTACGCAGCGCAATCGACTCAGCAATCCACGGCTGATCAGCCATCAGATGCGAGTCGTTGGCAATGGTCAGTACCGCTTTGATATCGGCATCAAGCTGGTCGCGCAGCTGTTTGCCTAACGGCCAGAGTGATTTGTCGACCAGACGCTGATCGTAATATTCCGCCAGCCACAGGTCCGCTTTCGAGAACACCATCTCCAGCATGCCCAGGCGGGTAGAGAAGAACGGCCAGTCGCGGCACATCGCTTCCAGTTGATCCTGATGACCGGCCGCCATCGCCTGCTGCAGAGCAGCACCGGCACCGAGCCAGGCAGGCAGCATCAGACGGTTCTGCGTCCAGGCGAAAATCCACGGAATCGCACGCAGCGACTCCACGCCACCGGTAGGACGGCGTTTGGCCGGACGTGAGCCGAGCGGTAATTTGCCCAGTTCCTGCTCCGGCGTCGCCGAACGGAAGTAGGGGACGAAGTCCGCATTTTCACGCACATACCCGCGATACATTGCGCAGGAGTCAGCAGAGAGCTGATCCATGATGTCGCGCCATTCGCGTTCTGGCTCCGGTGGTGGCATCAGGTTCGCTTCCAGAATCGCGCCGGTGTAGAGCGACAGGCTGGCGATCGTCACGGCCGGTAAGCCATATTTGAAGCGGATCATCTCGCCCTGTTCGGTCACACGCAGACCGCCGCGCAGGCTGCCTGGCGGTTGTGACAGGAGTGCGGCATGCGCGGGCGCGCCGCCACGCCCAATGCTGCCGCCGCGTCCGTGGAACAGCGTCAGGGAAATCCCGGCTTTTTCGCAGGTTTTAATCAGTGCATCCTGTGCCTGATACTGCGCCCAGCTGGCGGCCATCACACCGGCATCTTTCGCAGAGTCAGAATAGCCAATCATCACCATCTGTTTGCCCTGAATAAAGCCGCGATACCAGTCGATGCTCAGTAACTGGCTCATCACGTCGTTTGCGTTGTTCAGGTCATCCAGTGTTTCAAACAGCGGTGCAACCGGCATTGCATAGCCGATACCCGCTTCTTTCAGCAGCAGATGCACGGCCAGCACGTCGGAAGGGGTTTTCGCCATCGAAATAACATAAGCGGCGATAGAGCCTTGTGGCGCTTCAGCCGCAACGCGACAGGTCTCCAGCACTTCACGCGTCTCATCGCTGGGTTCCCAGCTGCGTGGCAGCAACGGGCGCTTGGAGTTCAGTTCACGGATCAGGAAGGCCTGTTTGTCCGCTTCGGACCAGCTTTCATAATCGCCGAGGCCCAGGTAACGGGTGACTTCAGCAATCGCCTCTGTATGGCGGGTACTTTCCTGACGCAGATCGATACGCACCAGCGGCACGCCGAAGCATTTCACGCGGCGCAGCGTATCGAGCAACTGACCGTTGGCAATAATGCCCATGCCGCACTGTTGCAGTGACTGATAGATGGCATACAACGGGTCCCACAGCTGATCGTTGGAGACCAGCAAATCGGCCGGACGCGGCAGACGCTCACCTTTCAGGCGGCGTTCCAGGAATGACTGGGTAGACATTAACTGGCTGCGCAGGCGTTTCAGGATTACGCGATAAGGTTCCAGCGCTTCCGGATCGCCGCTGAGCTCGCGGATCTCTTCGCTGCACTCGGACATCGACAGCTCGGAGATCAGCACGCCGATATCACGCAGGAACAGATCTGTGGCTTTCCAGCGGCTTAGCTGCATCACATGGCGGGTAATGGAGGCTGTGACGTTCGGGTTACCGTCGCGGTCGCCACCCATCCATGAGGTGAACTGAACCGGCACGAAATCAACCGGCAGCTTAATGCCAAATGCCTCTTCGACCTGCTCATTCAGCTCACGCAGGAAGGCGGGAACGCCTTCCCACAGGCTGTTTTCCACGACGGCGAAGCCCCATTTGGCTTCGTCGACGGGGGTCGGACGATATTTGCGGATCTCATCGGTGTGCCACGCCTGTGCCACCAACTGACGCAGACGGCGCATAATCTGGTTACGCTCGTAGTCGGAGACGTCGCTGTGGTCGAGCTGTTTCAGACAGCTGTTCACTTCAACCAGCTTGTGAATCAGCGTACGACGGGTGATTTCGGTCGGGTGCGCAGTCAGCACCAGCTCCAGCGACAGCGACTCAATGGCCGCCAGAATGTCGGTTTCGCTGATATCTTTCTGCTGCTTCAGGGTATCAAAGGTCTTTTTCAGCAGTTCAGGATGGTTTTCACCTTCGCCGCTCTGCGAGATGGTCTGATACTGCTCCGCTACGTTGGTGAGGTTCAGAAACTGGCTGAATGCGCGTGCAACCGGCAGAAGCTCCTCGTTGGAGAGGTTCTGCAGCGTATTGAGCAGCTCTTTACGATGAGTATCATTGCCTGCACGGGATGACTTGGAGAGCTTACGGATGGTTTCCACCTGGTCGAGGATGTTCTCTCCCAGTGCATCCTTAATCGTATCCCCGAGCAGTTTGCCGAGCATACTGACATTACTTCGCATTGCGGAATATTGTTCGTTCATTGGACCCTGACACCCTTATCGTCTTTAAAAACTTCTACACCCGACCTTTCAGGCAGCAAAAAATCAGCAACATCGTGTTCCCGATAATCTACAGGGAACCGCCTCCGTTGCCGCCTGTCCGCATTCTGAAACGTTCTGGATAATCACCCGGTGGGCATAACATCGTCTTTTATCTAGCCACGTAATGTTGCGTTCGTCAAATGCGTTAAAGTGTGCTGAAGATGGCGCTAACTAACGGAAATTCACAGAATTTATCGGGAAGGAAGCGGGATAAGTTATTCTTATTGTTAAATCCCGCAGAATGAGGGGGCATTTTGCTGTTAATACAGTGAAATGCCCCATTTACTGTCAATCAGTGACAAAAATGCTGCACAACCTGACTGATAAGTGCCCGCGTCGGCTTAATAAATGCCGTATCGATAAATTCATCTGGCTGGTGTGCCTGATTAATCGAACCCGGACCCAGGACCAGCGTCGGGCAGAGCTGCTGAATAAACGGCGCTTCGGTGCAGTAGTTCACTATCTCCGTTGGCGTACCCAGCAATTTCTCTACCACGCTCACCAGCTCATGATTAGCCGGACACTCATAGCCTGGAATCGGCGGATGCAGTTCGGCCACCGTGACACGGCCCGGCCAGCGGGCGCTCACTGGTGCCAGCGCCTCGTTCAGTAACCCATCCAGCTCGCTCAGCGACAGGCCCGGCAGCGGTCGGATATCCATATGCAGTTCACAACAGGCGCAGATACGGTTAGCAGCGTCGCCGCCATGAATATGACCGAAATTCATGGTGGGATAGGGGATGGCAAAGCCGTCATGGTGATAACGTTCCTGCAGCGTGTTGCGCAGTTGCATCAGGTGGGTGATCGACTCATGCATGAGTTCAATGGCGTTGACGCCACGCGCCGGATCGCTGGAATGGCCCGATTTCCCTTCAATACGAATCACATTCGACAGATGGCCTTTATGTGCACGCACCGGTTTCAGCGAGGTCGGTTCACCGATGATGGCGCAGTCGGGACGCAGTTGCGTTGATTCCGAGAAATATTTGGCACCCGCCATGGTGGTTTCTTCATCGGCCGTGGCGAGGATATAGAGCGGCTTACTCAGCGTACTGACATCCACATCGCGCAGCGTATCGAGAATAAAGGCGAAAAAGCCTTTCATGTCTGCCGTGCCCAGACCATAGAGCTTGTTGTCGTGCTCGGTCAGGGTAAAGGGATCGCGCGTCCAGCGGCCATCGTCAAAGGGAACGGTATCCGTATGACCCGCTAACAGCAGGCCGCCCGCTCCACTGCCGGTTCGCGCCAGCATGTTAAATTTATTGCGGGTGCCGGGCACCGGCTGCACTTCAACGCTAAAGCCAAGGTCGCGGAACCAGCCGGCCAGCAAATTGATTAAAGTTTCATTACTCTGATCCAGCGCGGCATCGGTTGCACTGATCGACGGTGTGGCGATTAACTGGCTGTACAGTTCAATAAAAGGCGGTAATTTTGTCTTCACTGTTGGCGGTCCTTGGGTTAGGATGTATCCATATTCATGCAGTAATAGTGAATAAAAATACATTAACGTCCTCTGCAAGGGAACCTTAAATCACTGCAGATGACAGGGTGGGTAACGGGGCAAGGCCGCGACCCGGAACGTGCGACTGTAAAAAGGGTTACAGCCTGATGTTGAATACGCTGATCGTTGGTGCCAGTGGTTACGCTGGTGTTGAGCTTGCCACCTTCCTGAATCGCCATCCACATATCAACATAACCGCTTTGGCGGTTTCGGCGCAAAGCCCTGATGCCGGCAAGCGCCTGTCCGATCTCCATCCGCAGCTGAAAGGCGTGGTGGATTTACCGCTGCAGCCGCTGAGCAGCGCGGCGGAGTGGGCAGACAAAGTGGATGTCGTGTTCCTGGCGACGGCCCACGAAGTCAGCCACGATCTGGCCCCGGAATTTCTCAAGGCTGGCTGTGTGGTATTCGACCTGTCGGGTGCGTTCCGCGTGAACGACGCTGATTTTTACACCCGTTTCTACGGTTTCACGCATCAGCATGGCGACTGGCTCGATAAAGCCGTTTACGGCCTGGCGGAATATCAGCATGAGAAAATTCAGCAGGCGCAACTGGTGGCGGTACCCGGTTGCTACCCGACCGCTGCTCAGCTGGCTCTGAAACCTCTGGTGGATGCAGGACTGTTAAACGATGCGCAGTGGCCGGTTATCAACGCCACCAGCGGCGTGAGCGGTGCCGGACGTAAAGCGAATGTCGGCACCAGCTTCTGCGAAGTGAGCCTGCAGCCTTACGGGCTGTTCAATCATCGTCACCACCCGGAAATTGTCGCGCACCTCGGTACGCCAGTAATCTTCACTCCGCACCTGGGGAGCTTCCCGCGCGGTATCCTGGCCACCATCACCTGCCGTCTGAAAGCGGGTGTCAGCCGCGAAGATATCGCTGCCGTCTTCCATCGTGCCTATGACGACAAGCCGCTGGTACGCCTCTACGATAAGGGCGTACCGGCGCTGAAAGCCGTTGTCGGCCTGCCTTACTGCGATATCGGTTTTGAAGTGCAGGACGAGCATCTGATTGTTGTAGCAGCCGAAGATAATCTGCTGAAAGGGGCGGCATCGCAGGCAGTACAGTGCCTGAACATCCGGTTCGGCTTCCCTGAAACGCAGTCACTGATTTAACGGATAACTAAACCATGACCAATCCATTGATTATTAAGCTGGGCGGTGTGCTGTTAGACAGCGAAGAAGCGCTGTCGCGCTTGTTTGAAGCATTGCTTAACTATCGTAGCGCTCATCAGCGTCCGCTGATCATCGTCCACGGCGGCGGCTGCCTGGTTGATGAACTGATGAAAAAGCTGGCGCTGCCGGTGATGAAGAAAAATGGCCTGCGCGTCACCCCGGCCGATCAGATCGACATCATCACGGGTGCGCTGGCGGGAACCGCGAATAAAACGCTGCTGGCCTGGGCAAAAAAATCGGGCATTAACGCGGTAGGCCTTTGCCTGGGCGATGCAGGCATCGTCAATGTCGCCCCGTTTGATGAAGAACTCGGCCATGTTGGCCACGCAACGCCGGGCGATCCGGCGCTGCTGAACGCCCTGCTGGCGGCCGGTTATATGCCAGTAGTCAGCTCGATTGGTATTACTGACAGCGGCGACCTGATGAACGTCAACGCGGATCAGGCAGCGACCGCACTGGCCTCGACGCTGGGCGCTGATCTGGTTCTGTTGTCAGACGTTAGTGGTATTCTCGACGGCAAAGGTCAGCGCATCGAAGAGATGACCGCCGATAAAGCCGAGCAGCTGATTACCCAGGGCATTATTACCGACGGCATGATTGTGAAAGTACACGCTGCGCTGGATGCGGCACGTACGCTGGGCCGCCCGGTGGATATTGCCAGCTGGCGTCACGCTGAGCGGCTGCCTGACCTGTTTAACGGCGTGTCGATTGGCACCCGGATTCTCGCTTAACGACTCTGATTCAAGGATTACGAAATGCAAACGCAAAACATCAAAAAAATCGTTCTGGCTTACTCCGGTGGTCTTGATACGTCAGCCATCATTCCATGGCTGAAAGAGAACTACGGCGGCTGTGAAGTGGTCGCTTTCGTGGCAGACATCGGTCAGGAGCGTGGCGATCTGGAAGGTGTGGAGAAGAAAGCGCTGCAGTCTGGCGCATCTGAATGTCACGTGGTTGACCTGCGTGAAGAGTTCATCAGCGACTACGTTTATCCGGTGCTGCAGACCGGTGCGCTGTATGAAGGCACCTATCTGCTGGGCACCTCAATGGCGCGTCCTATCATCGCTAAAGCGCAGGTTGAGCTGGCGCTGAAAGTGGGCGCGGATGCGCTGTGTCATGGCGCAACCGGTAAAGGGAATGACCAGGTGCGTTTCGAAACTACCTACACCGCGCTGGCACCGCAGCTGAAAGTGGTGGCACCGTGGCGTGAATGGAACCTGCGTTCACGTGAAGCACTGCTGGACTACCTGAAAGAGCGCAACATTCCGACCACTGCGTCGCTGGAAAAAATCTACAGCCGCGACGAAAACGCCTGGCACATCTCCACCGAAGGCGGCGTGCTGGAAAGCCCGGCCAACGCACCGAACAAAGATTGCTGGGTCTGGACTGTCGATCCGCTGGAAGCACCTGACCAGCCGGAAGAAGTGACCGTGACCGTTGAGAAAGGTCGGGTTGTGGCGGTTAACGGTGAAAAACTGAGTCCGTTCCAGTGTCTGGAAAAACTCAACGTGCTGGGCGCAAAACATGGCGTTGGCCGTATCGATATTGTTGAAAACCGTCTGGTGGGCATTAAATCCCGTGGCTGCTACGAAACCCCGGGCGGCACCATCATGGTGAATGCACTGCGTGCGGTTGAACAGCTGGTACTGGATCGCGATAGCTTCAAATGGCGTGAGCAGCTGGGCCACGAGATGTCTTACGTGGTTTATGACGGCCGCTGGTTCGCCCCGCTGCGTAAGTCGATTCAGGCTGCTGCCGAATCGCTGGCGGAAGAGGTTAACGGTGAAGTGGTGCTGCAGCTTTACAAAGGTCAGGCGACAGCCACCCAGAAGCGTTCCGCGAACAGCCTTTACTCAGAAGAGTTCGCTACCTTCGGTGAAGATGAAGTCTACGATCACCGTCACGCGGGCGGCTTTATCCGTCTGTTCTCGCTCTCTTCACGCATTCGCGCCCTGAACGAGCAGAAGAAGTAATTTTCAGGCGGGGTGCGCCTCGCCTCACCGTTTTAATTCAGAGGCGGCATTTATGCCGCCTCTTGTTTAACGATTCAGAGGAGTTTTCACATGGCACTTTGGGGTGGACGGTTTACTCAGGCAGCGGATCAGCGTTTTAAACAGTTCAATGACTCGCTGCGCTTCGATTACCGCCTGGCAGAGCAGGACATTATTGGCTCTGTTGCCTGGTCCAAAGCGCTGGTGACGGTCAACGTTCTGACTCAGGATGAGCAGCAGCAGCTGGAAGCCGCGCTGAATGCGTTACTGGATGACGTGCGTGAGAATCCTGAGCAGATCCTGCAGAGCGACGCCGAAGATATCCACAGCTGGGTTGAAGGCAAGCTGATCGACAAAGTCGGTGCGCTGGGCAAAAAACTGCACACTGGTCGTAGCCGTAACGATCAGGTCGCGACCGATCTGAAACTGTGGTGCAAGGTGCAGATTGAGGCGTTACTGGGTGCGACCCGCGAACTGCAGCAGGCGCTGGTGGTGACGGCAGAAGCGAATCAGGATGCGGTGATGCCGGGCTACACCCACCTGCAACGCGCGCAGCCGGTGACGTTTGCGCACTGGTGTCTGGCCTACGTTGAAATGCTGGCGCGTGACGAGAGCCGACTGCAGGATACCCTGAAGCGGCTTGATGTCAGCCCGCTGGGCTGTGGCGCTCTGGCTGGTACCGCTTACGAGATCGATCGCCAGCAGCTGGCTGGCTGGCTGGGCTTTGCTTCTGCCACACGTAACAGTCTGGATACCGTATCAGATCGCGATCACGTGCTGGAGCTGCTCTCTGATGCGGCCATTGGCATGGTGCATCTGTCGCGCTTTGCCGAAGATATGATCTTCTTCAATACCGGCGAAGCGGGCTTTATTGAGCTGTCAGATAAAGTCACCTCTGGCTCCTCGCTGATGCCGCAGAAGAAAAACCCGGATGCGCTGGAGCTGATTCGCGGCAAGTGTGGTCGGGTGCAGGGCGCACTGACCGGCATGATGATGACGCTGAAAGGTCTGCCGCTGGCCTACAACAAAGATATGCAGGAAGACAAAGAGGGGCTGTTTGACGCGCTCGACACCTGGCTCGACTGTCTGCATATGTCCGTACTGGTGCTGGATGGCCTGCAGGTTAAACGTCCGCGCTGCCAGGAAGCCGCTGAACAGGGTTACGCAAACTCCACCGAACTGGCTGACTATCTGGTCGCTAAAGGCGTGCCGTTCCGTGAAGCACACCATATCGTCGGGGAAGTGGTGGTGGCTGCCATCGGGCAGGGCGTGGCGCTGGAAGCGCTGTCGCTGGCGCAGTTGCAGCAGTTCAGTACGGTAATTGGCGAGGATGTTTATCCGATCCTGGCGCTGCAATCCTGTCTGGATAAGCGTAATGCGCAGGGCGGTGTTTCGCCGCAGCAGGTTGCGCGTGCCATTGGTGACGCAAAGCAACGTCTGGCGTGATTGAGAAGCGGGCAGAGTTAATGCTTTGCCCGTTATTTTAATGTCAGGTAAAAGGCATTACTTTTGCGAAATTATTAACAGCTGGGTGCGCTGATTATTCAACCGCACTAAGATTTTGGGCGAAAACCAACATCAGTTGCTATTACCGGTAGTCTTTATTTTTTTGAAAAAAAATTAATCCGTGCCAAACTTTTCCCGATAATCATTCAGTAACAGCCCTGTCGCCTCGTAACCTATCGTAATGCTGGATACCATGCCCAATATGCCGCCCATTATTGCGGGGACAATAAGACCAACCAGTTGAGATATAGCGCCAAATATGATGCCACCTGCGCCACCCCATTTTCCACCAATCGCCATGCCAGTAGATGCCCCATCTAAGGTATTACTCAGCACCTGATCCATATAAGCCCAGGTTTCAGTATTAATAACGGACGCACCACTGACATATTGAAATTCATTGATCGATAATGCTCTCATGCACGATACCTTTTTATTTTTCAATAGGAAAAAAAAAGGGCGAAGAAATAAATTAATCAGACCCGGCTTCGCCCTGAAGAGTTAACAGGCGCGCGGATTAGCCGATCGTGCCGCCGTGGTCAACGTTACCTGGACCGAAAGTGGAACGATAATCTGCAAGCAGGCTTTGCACTGAAGCGGTATCGGTGGCAGCGCCGATAACTAAGCCTGCGACACCACCCATGATGGTTGGAATAATCAGACCAAAAAGCTGTGATATACCACCAACGATGAAGCCACCTGCACCACCCCATTTACCCCCAATTGCCATACCTGTTGCTGCGCCATCTACCATGCCGATAACTGCACCTTGCAGGTCAGCACCACTCACTGCATTTGTTTCTTCATAAGACAAAGTACGCATAATTATATCCCTCAAAAAGTTATTTCTAAATAGAATAGGGTTTATGTCTGAACATACAAAGTTGTCCGACGAAGTCAAAAATAACCGAATGATGGATGGTGGTATATAGCATAATTTCCATTTTACGCACTGGCGGTATTTTATCTTTATTTTGGTGGTTTTCAGTCTGAATAAGTGAAAATTATATTCACTGTGCGTATTTTTACATGAGTTGCAGTATGGTAATTTTAGTGAGTCAACTTTACTTATATTATTTCGTGGGTGAGGTTTTTTCTAAAGGGAATTTCCCAGAGATTTGGGTACGTGTAAGTTGCGGGTTCTTACCTATTATCTGGCATTATTATGGAGCATCCAGTTAATCTGACTATTTTCCGTGTGATAATTGCGGGATCTGAAAAAGTGCATGTCAGCTGCTAAGCAGGTAAAAAAAGCGGGCACATTAAATGCCCGCCAACCTCTAGCTTCAGAATTACTACTTTTTTTATAGGCACATCATCAAAGCGCCTGCTCTCCCGGCCGACGCTCAGATTCTTTACGCTGACAGCAGGTAGTGTTGCAGCTCCTCACTGCCGCCAATATGACGACCACCCATGAAGATCTGCGGCACCGTCGCCCGGCCTGAAACGGCACGCAGACTCACGGTTGTCGCATCCTGCCCCAGCACAATCTCTTCGTACTGAATACCATGATCCATCAGCATCTGTTTTGCCTGAGTGCAGAAGGTGCAGCCAGGTTTAGTAAAGATGGAGACCGACTCCTGGGCTTTACACTCCGGCGCCAGATAGCGCAGCATGGTGTCAGCATCGGAGACCTCAAACGGGTCGCCAGGTTTGTTCGGCTCGACAAACATTTTCTCTACCACGCCGTTACGCACCAGCATCGAGTAGCGCCATGACCGCGGACCAAAACCGAGATCGGCTTTCTCAACCAGCATCTCCATGCCACGCGTGAACTTGCCGTTGCCATCAGGAATAAAAGTAATGTTGTCTGCGCGCTGTTCGGCTTTCCAGGCGTTCATCACAAAGGTGTCATTCACCGAGACGCACAGAATGCTGTCCACGCCCTGTTGGGCAAACAGACCCGCTAATTCGTTATAACGCGGCAGATGGCTGGAGGAGCAGGTCGGTGTAAATGCACCCGGCAGTGAAAAAACGATTACCGTTTTGTCTTTAAACAACGCTTCTGTGGTGACATCGACCCAGCGATCGCCCTGACGCGTGTGAAAAGTGACTGATGGAATCGCTTTACCTTCCTGACTTGCAAACATTTTTTGCTCCTGACCTGCCGTGTTCCATTTGATGCGCGCATTATTCCTAACCACCCTTGATAGGGCCAATCGTTCATTGCTATTCTATCTATCGCCACGGGCTATCGTGGTTTGGAGGGTAATAATGAATATTCGTGATCTTGAATATCTGGTTTCGCTTGCTGAACACCGTCATTTCCGCCGTGCCGCGGATGCGTGTCATGTCAGTCAGCCAACATTAAGCGGGCAGATCCGTAAGCTGGAAGATGAGCTGGGTGTGATGCTGCTGGAGCGCACCAGCCGTAAAGTGCTGTTCACACAGGCAGGTCTGCTGCTGGTGGATCAGGCGCGAACGGTGCTGCGTGAAGTGAAAGTGCTGAAAGAGATGGCCAGTCAGCAAGGGGAAGCGATGTCAGGTCCGCTGCATATCGGCCTCATCCCGACCACCGCGCCTTACTTATTGCCACAGATTATCCCGACGCTGCACCAGACATTCCCGAAACTGGAGATGTACCTGCACGAAGCGCAGACGCAGCAGCTGCTGTCTCAGCTCGACAGCGGCAAGCTGGACTGCGCGATTATCGCGCTGGTCAAAGAGAGTCAGGCCTTTATCGAAGTGCCGCTGTTTGATGAGCCAATGAAGCTGGCCGTCTATGCCGATCATCCGTGGTGCGATCGCGATCGCGTACCGATGTCCGATCTGGCTGGCGAGAAGTTGCTGATGCTGGAAGACGGGCACTGTCTGCGTGACCAGGCGATGGGTTTCTGCTTTGAGGCGGGTGCGGATGAAGATACCCACTTCCGCGCGACCAGTCTTGAGACGCTGCGTAATATGGTGGCGGCTGGCAGCGGAATTACGCTGTTACCAGCGCTGGCAGTCCCGCCGGAACGCGTCCGCGATGGCGTCTGCTATCTTCCCTGCTACAAACCGGTGCCACAGCGTACGATTGCGCTGGTCTATCGTCCGGGGTCACCTCTGCGCAGCCGTTATGAACAGCTGGCAGAGGCGATTAAAACCCACATGGCCCACTATTTCGACGCTACGTTAAAACAGGCGGTTTAAGCCGTTTAACGCGGCAACGCGATAAGCTTCAGCCATGGTCGGATAGTTAAAGGTGGTATTCACGAAGTACTCAATCGTGTTGCCACCATTTTTCTGCTCCATGATCGCCTGACCGATGTGAATAATCTCGGCGGCACGCTCACCAAAACAGTGGATCCCCAGAATCTCTTTCGTTTCGCGATGGAACAGAATCTTCAGGCTGCCCACGTTCATGCCGACGATCTGCGCACGCGCCAGATGTTTGAACTGCGCGCGACCCACTTCGTAAGGCACCTTCATCGCCGTCAACTGCTGCTCGGTTTTACCTACAGAGCTGATTTCCGGAATGGTGTAGATGCCGGTCGGGATATCTTCAATCAGGTGCGCGGATGCTTCTCCTTTGATAATTGCCTGCGCGGCAATACGGCCCTGATCGTAGGCGGCAGAGGCCAGGCTTGGATAGCCAATCACGTCACCCACAGCATAGATGTGCGGCTGAGCCGTCTGATACATGCTGTTCACTTTCAGCAGGCCACGACCATCCGCTTCCAGACCGACATTTTCCAGCGACAGTGAATCGGTGTTACCGGTACGGCCGTTGGCGTAAAGCAGGCAGTCTGCTTTCACTTTCTTGCCGGACTTCAGATGCATGATCACACCATCTTCCACGCCTTCGATCTTCTCAAACTCTTCGTTGTGACGAATGACTACGCCGCTGTTCCAGAAGTGATAAGAAAGGGAGTCAGACATCTCCTGATCAAGGAATGCCAGCAGACGATCGCGGGTGTTAATCAGGTCAACTTTGACGTTCAGGCCACGGAAAATGGACGCATATTCACAGCCAATTACACCCGCACCATAAATAATGACGTGGCCCGGTTCATGGTGCAGGTTGAGGATAGAGTCAGAGTCATAAACGCGCGGATGGGTAAAGTCGACATCGTCAGGATGATAAGGTCGTGAACCGCAGGCGATAACAAACTTCTCTGCCGTCAGCGTCTCACGCGTGCCGTCGGGTTGCTCAATCTCAATGGTATTGGCATCTACAAAATGCGCATCACCCTGATAAAGCTCACAGCGGTTACGCTCGTAGAAGCCCTGACGCATGGCTGTCTGCTGGCTGATCACATTTTCAGTGTGATTGAGAATGTCGGCGAAAGAGGAGCGAAGCAGTCGGGTATGGTCGCTGTAGAGCGGGTTCTGGTTGAATTCAATAATGCGGCTGACGGCGTGGCGAAGGGCTTTAGAAGGGATGGTGCCCCAGTGCGTACAACCGCCGCCGATGTTGTGGTAGCGTTCGATCACGGCGATGCGCGCTCCCTGTTTTACCAGCCCCATCGCCGCCCCTTCACCGCCGGGCCCTGAGCCAATCACAATGGCATCGTAATCGTAAGACTTTTGCATACCGATACGTCCTATTATTTATACATTTTTACAACGAGATTCTAACATCTCGTCGCGCACTTCTGAATTCTATCAGCGATTTTCATCACATTTTGACAAAGAGTGAGGTTCACAGGCGGTGACAAAGATTGCCAATCTGTACGCTGAAAATTTTGTTATAGTGCCCACTCAATACCGCTAAAGGCAGAGAGCATGGGCGTCAGAGCGCAACAAAAAGAACGTACACGACGTACACTGATTGAAGCAGCTTTCAGTCAGCTCAGCGCCGAACGCAGTTTTACCAGTCTGAGTTTGCGGGAAGTTGCCCGTGAAGCGGGAATAGCACCTACCTCTTTTTATCGTCATTTTAAGGATGTTGATGAGCTTGGTCTGACGATGGTGGATGAAAGCGGGCTGATGCTGCGACAGCTGATGCGTCAGGCGCGCCAGCGTATCGCCAAAGGTGGCAGCATCATTAAAACGTCCGTGGCGACCTTTATGGAGTTCATCGGCAACAACCCCAACGCTTTTCGCCTGTTACTGCGTGAACGTTCCGGTACCTCTGCCGCTTTTCGTGCCGCCGTGGCGCGTGAAATTCAGCACTTTATCGCTGAACTGGCCGATTATCTTGAGGTCGAAAATCGCATGCCGCGTAGTTTTACCGAAGCGCAGGCTGAAGCGATGGTGACCATTGTTTTCAGCGCCGGTGCAGAAGCACTGGATGTTGATGCTGAGCAGCGACGTAAGCTTGAGGATCGGCTGGTGCTGCAGCTGCGTATGATCGCCAAAGGTGCTTATTACTGGTATCGCCGTGAGCAGGAACGACTGGCGGTCACCCTGGAAAAACCCGAAGAGCAATGAGTAAGGATCCGTCCATGACCCACCCAGGTATCCGCGATAAAAGCACTCTGGCACTGGCTTTTATTACCGGTTTAGCGATTAACGGCTCATTTTCTGTGCTGTTCAGCGCTTTTGTTCCCTTTTCGATTTTTCCGCTGATTGCGCTGGGTCTGGCGGCCTGGTGTCTGCATCAGCGTTATCTCAACACCAACATGCCGGACGGCATGCCAGGTCTGGCGGCGGCGTTTTTCCTGCTGGGGATTCTGGTGTATAGCGCCCTGGTGCGGGCGGAATACCCGGACATTGGCTCCAATTTTGTTCCTACCGTTCTGATGGTGGCGCTGGTGTTCTGGATTGCGACGCGATTTAAGCGCAAGCGTAATCAGTAGGGATATCATCAGGAATATAAAAAAACGGGAACCTCAGGGTTCCCATTTTTGTTTACGCTTTACGCGTCAGCAGAACGCCGCATTCCATATGGTGGGTATAGGGGAACTGATCAAACAGCGCCAGCCGCGTTACCTCATGCGTTTCTGACAGCGTCTGCAGATTGTCGCTCAGGGTTTGCGGGTTGCAGGAGATGTAAAGGATGCGCGGATAGGCCTGCACCATTTTCACCGTCTCTTCATCCAGTCCGCTGCGCGGCGGGTCGACAAAAATCGTCTCGCATTCGTAGCTGGTCAGGTCAATCCCTTCCAGACGATTAAAGCTGCGTACGCCATTCATCGCCTGTGTAAACTCTTCCGCTGCCATGCGAATGATCTGCACGTTATCAATCTGGTTCACGGCGATGTTGTATTGCGCCGAGGCAACAGAGGGTTTAGCGATTTCAGTCGCCAGCACGCGGCGGAAATTACGCGCCAGCGCCAGCGAGAAGTTACCATTGCCGCAATAAAGCTCCAGCAGATCACCCTGAGAATCCTGCGTCACATCCAGCGCCCACTCCAGCATCTGAATATTCATCGCCGCGTTAGGCTGGGTAAAACTGTTCTCGACCTGACGATAGATAATCTCACGACCCGCCACGGGCAGACATTCGTCTACAAAGTCGCGATCCAGACAGATTTTAGTTTTGGTCGCACGGCCAATCAGCTGCACATCCAGCCCTTCCGCGCGCAGCTGGTCACGCAGCGCCGCAGCTGCCTGCAGCCACTCATCATCCAGCTTGCGGTGATAGAGCAGTGAAATCACAATCTGATTGCTCATGGTCGACAGATAGTCGATCTGGAAGAGTTTATGACGCAGGGTCCGGTTATCACGGATCGCGGCGATCATCTTTGGCATCAGCTGGTTGATCAACTGGCTGGCCGCCGGGAACTGATCAACCCGGATTCGCTCCCGTGTCTGCTGGTCAAAGATGATGTGATAGATATCATCGCCGTCGTGCCACAGGCGAAATTCAGCGCGCATCCGATAGTGGCTGACCGGCGAACGGAACACCTCCACGTCGGGCGCAGCAAACGGCGTCATCATCGTCTCTAAACGACTGACTTTTTCCGCCAGCTGTGCGTCATACTCTTCAATGGGGAGATGTTCGGGTGTCATGAGCAATCCTGATTAATAGCTTACCAGCGGGCGATTGTAGGCATTCACTTGCTGATGTCCAGTCCTGCAGCGAGAAGATATTTAGCAGTCTGGACTTCCGTATCTCCACTCCGTAGACTGCAAGCGCCGGCCTCAAGCCCGAGTTACCAGGGAATCCAGTGTGAATCTGGAGCTGACGCGCAGCGGTAAGGAATGTCGTGATGTGTGCAAGTGCAGACACTGTCCTGCGGGATGGGAAGTCATCATCACCTATGGTTCCCAGCCCGAAGACCTGCCGGTGTAACGTCGCTACTCGTTCAATCATCGCGTTCTATTGATTGTCGGCCCGCGGCATCCTGCTTCGTCTTATGGATGCGATTAAAAATGACTAAAAAAACCGCATCGCTGTTCGCGCTGAGCGCAACGGCGATTTCCCTCTGGGCGCAAAACGGTTTTGCGCAGGGCAATGATGATACGCAAATCGTCACTGCCAACCGTTTTGCTGAACCCGTTTCAGGTGTGCTGGCACCGACCACCGTCGTCACGCGTGATGAGATTGATCGCTGGCAGGCCAAAAGCCTGACGGATGTGATGCGGCGTCTGCCGGGTGTCGATGTCGCACAGTATGGCGGACTGGGGCAGCAGAGTTCACTGTTTATTCGGGGAACCGAGTCCCGACATGTGCTGATCCTGATTGATGGTATCCGGCTTAATCAGGCGGGTATCAGCGGTTCATCTGACCTCAGCCAGATCCCTCTGTCGCTGGTGCAGCGCATCGAATATGTTCGCGGCGCGCGGTCTGCGGTTTACGGTTCTGATGCGATTGGCGGCGTGGTGAATATCATTACAGGTCGATCGCAACCGGGCACCACGCTGACGGCGGGCATGGGGTCAAATGGTTATCAGACATACGATGGTTCCACCCAGCAGAAACTGAGTGATGCGACAAAGCTGACCCTGGCTGGCAACTACACCTATACCAAAGGGTATGACGTGGTGGCGGGCTATCCCAATGACTATGGTCCGGCGCAGCACGATCGCGACGGCTTCATGAGCAAAACGTTGTATGGCAACCTTGAGCATCAGTTCAGCAATGAACTCAGCGGTTTTGTGCGCGGCTATGGGTTTGATAACCGTACCGCCTACGACGGATCATACACTTATAATGACAGCTTCACTAATATCATCGGTCTGGCGGATACCCGTCAGCTCTATAGCCAGACCTGGGATACCGGGTTACGCTTCAACCGTGACATTTACTCTACCCAGCTCATCGCCAGTTACGGCCATACTAAAGATATTAACTACGATCCGCGCAATGGCCGCTATGGCGCTGCATCCACCTTTGATGATGTCACCCAGTACAACCTGCAGTGGGGCAACACGGTGCAGGTGGGGCAGGGCGCCGTCAGCGCCGGTGTTGACTGGCAGAAAGAGATGACCGAGCCGGGCACGAACTATCTGTCAGAGGGCTATGAGCAGCGTAACACCGGCCTCTACCTGACCGGCCAGCAGCAGGTTGGCAGCGTCACCCTTGAAGGTGCGATACGCGGTGACGACAACAATCAGTTCGGCTGGCATAACACCTGGCAGACGGCGGCGTCATGGGAGTTCATCTCTGGCTACCGCGCATTCGCCTCTTATGGCACGGCTTTTAAAGCACCGAATCTGTCGCAGGTTTACAGTCCGTTTTATGGTAATCGCGACCTCGATCCGGAAAAAAGTAAGCAGTGGGAAGGCGGTTTTGAAGGCCTGAGCGGGCCGGTGAACTGGCGCGTGTCGGGCTATCGCAATGATATCGATAACCTGATTGAAGGCGATCCGCAGACCTTCCGCTACTACAACATTGAGCAGGCGCGTATTAAAGGCGTTGAAGCCACCGCCGGATTTGATACCGGGCCGCTGACGCATCAGCTCTCTTATGATTATGTTGATGCGCGGGATGGCAGCACCGATCAGCCACTCATCCGCCGGGCTAAGCAGCAGGTGAAGTATCAGCTCGACTGGACGCTGTATGAGTTTGACTGGTCCGTCATCTACCATTATCTGGGCGACCGTTATGATACCGACTTTAACAGCACGCCCAGCCGACGCGTGAACTTAGGGGGAGTGAGCCTGTGGGATCTCGCCGTCTCATATCCGGTCACTTCACAACTCACGGTTCGTGGTAGAATTGCCAACCTGTTCGATAAAGATTACGAGACAGTGTATGGCTATCAGACTCCAGGACGAGAGTATTACCTCAGCGGCAGCTACAACTTCTGATTTGCGCCCTACCGTGCTGGTGTTTGATTCCGGCGTCGGTGGGCTTTCTGTCTATGACGAGGTCCGTCAGCTATTGCCGGACCTGCATTATCTCTATGCCTTCGATAATGCGGGCTTTCCCTACGGTGAGAAAAGCGAAACCTTCATCGTGGAGCGGGTGGTCGCTATCGTTGAGGCTATTACGCAGCGCTATCCTCTCTCATTGGTCATCATCGCCTGTAATACGGCCAGCACGGTTTCATTATCCGCTTTACGTGAACGCTTTGCGTTTCCTGTGGTGGGGGTGGTGCCGGCAATTAAACCGGCCGCGCGGCTGACGCGTAATGGCGTGGTGGGATTACTGGCAACGCGGGCTACGGTGCGCCGTCCTTATACCCATGAGCTGGTGTCGCAGTTTGCCGGCTCCTGCAACATTGAGATGCTGGGATCTGCCGAGCTGGTGGAGCTGGCAGAAGCGAAGCTGCACGGTGAGGAAGTTGCACTGGACGAGGTGCGCCGCATTGTCCAGCCGTGGCTGCGGATGGCTGAGCCACCGGATACGGTCGTCTTAGGCTGTACGCATTTTCCTTTACTGCGCGAAGAGCTGCAGCAGGTGTTGCCTGAAGGAACGCGTCTGATTGATTCCGGTGCGGCAATCGCCCGACGCACCGTCTGGCTGCTGGAGCATGAAGCGCCAGAAGTGCACTCCTCGCAGCAGAATGTCGCATTCTGTACGGCGCTGGATGGTGAAGCGGGTCAGTTATCACCTGTTTTACAGCGTTATGGCTTCCCGTTGCTCGAAAAACTGGCGCTTTAGCGGCATTTAGCTGAAAAAATCAGCACTCGGAATTTTATTTGAAATTAGCACTTGTCAGCCTCCGAGAACTCCCTATAATGCGCCTCCACTGACACGGCACAACGGCTTACGAAGCGCCGGGTTGAGTAGGTTCGAAATCATACGAACCAGTGAGTTAAGCGAAAATAAATGCTTGACTGACAATGCGGAAAGCGTAATATACGCAGCCCGCGCCGCAGTAAATCGCGGCATGCTCTTTAACAATTTATCAGACAATCTGTGTGGGCACTCGCAGGATTGATATCAGCGTCTCCGGACGCAACAAAATATCAAAGCCTCACGAGTGAACACATAATGAAATTCATTATGACGTTTTACAGATGAGCACTGCTTAACTTGTTTAAGCAAATCAAACTTAAATTGAAGAGTTTGATCATGGCTCAGATTGAACGCTGGCGGCAGGCCTAACACATGCAAGTCGGACGGTAGCACAGAG